>Ga0209632_10000003_pt1 | contig 509249 bp, 432 predicted proteins | sample COG_10_FD_184754 | JGI IMG/M metagenome (GOLD analysis project Ga0209632, IMG submission 184754) | Pelagic Microbial community sample from North Sea - COGITO 998_met_10 (SPAdes) (version 2) | ecosystem: Environmental > Aquatic > Marine > Neritic zone/Coastal water | place: Helgoland, sampling...
AGTTTTCCTTCGTACCAATGCGCTCTATGGAATAAGTGAGGCTGACCAGTAGTAGGACAAGTAGCGATTGTAGGTAACTCAGCTTTATAGTGAGTTCTTCTCTTGTCTCTTCTCGTTTTCGAGATTTTTCGTTTAGGATGTGCCATTTTACAAGCTTTAGTTTTTAAATTTTTTGAGCGCCTCCCATCTTGGGTCTAACTCATTGTCTTCTTCTTTTATTTCTTCTTCAGGTGCTTCCTCTAAATATCGTAATACTTCAGGGTCACACTTGCCTTCGTCATGAACTCTTCTGGTAGGCAACCCGACCATGATATATTCATACATGAACTGTCCTAAATCTAATGACGACTCGTTTTCATTTAAAAAAATCACTTCGTCATCAGTAAAATCTGATTCTTCTGCAAATCTAACCACCAAATTGCTTTCAGTACTTAATTCTATTTGTAGGTCTTCACCACAGCGATCGCACAATGTTTTGACGTGACCATCTATTTCAAAATCGAGGTTCAATAGCCGCTCTTGTTTCTCTAAGTGAACAATAACGGTGCAGTCTACATTATCAAAATCGCTAACTCCTTGAGCTTCGAAAAGCGAAGAGTCAACCTTGTGGGTGAATTCATGCTTACCGAGTGCAAGACTCACAAATTTGAGTTCGTATGAATGTTTAGGTTTCAAAGAGCTATCTAAAAAAGGGTTGCAAATGTAATGAATACCTTGAAAAACAAGTGACTATTATTATTTTGAAACACTTAACGGGTTTGATGAGATTTCTCGATAGTGCATACGCTCGTTTGCAATGTCGCACGCTGCCAAAATTGCCTGTCTGAATGAGGTTTCTGATGCGATACCTTTCCCAGCAATATCAAAGGCTACGCCATGATCAGGCGAAGTCCTTACGATGGGTAGTCCAGCAGTGAAGTTTACACCTTCTTCGAAAGCTAAAGCTTTGAAGGGCGCCAAACCTTGGTCGTGGTACATCGCCAAAATGCCGTCAAAACTATTTCTGTTAGGGGACCCAAAGAAGCCATCGGCAGCAAATGGTCCGAAAGCTAATATGCCTTCTTCTTTTGCATTCGAAATAGCCGGTGAAATGATTTTCGACTCCTGATCGCCCATTAACCCAGCGTCACCGTTGTGCGGGTTTAAACCGAATACTGCAATTTTTGGGCGGTGTATTCCAAAGTCTTGGGTTAATGATTTTGCAAATACCCTGAGTTTCGTAAGAATAAGATCAGAAGTCAAATGAGATGTTATTTCCTCAACAGGAATGTGCCCAGTAGCAACTGCCACCCGCAGATTATTATGCACCAAAATCATAAGCGGGTTCTCCTCATTGGCATATGCGGCTAAGAACTCAGTGTGTCCTGGGAAATTGAATTCTTCAGATTGAATGTTCTTTTTATTTATTGGCGCAGTAACGAGAACATCAATTTTTGTACTAGCAATATCTTCAACAGCGGCTTTCAAAGACTTGAATGCATACTCACCGCCTGTTGACGTTGATAAACCGAATTCTAAATTGATTTCTTCTTTCCAAACATTCAGTACGTTAACTTTATTTGCATCAGCGTTCTCGGCACTTTCTATCGAATGAAAGTGAAAGCCCTCCAGTTTAAGTTCGTGTTTTTGATGCTTAACCAATTCTTGAGAAGCGTATATGATAGGTGTGCAATGCTGATATATTCGAGAGTCTGAAAGAGCTTTTAATATGACCTCAACTCCAATTCCGTTAATGTCTCCGCACGTAATCCCTACCTTAAGCTTCTTGTGTTTACTCATACGTTAAAATATTAACCGTATTCCTAATTGATCAACATTTGTCAATTCAAAATGTATTACTTTGAATAACGGTGATCAAAGGTATGAATAGCAACTGCAACGAAACATATGATTTTAACGTCTTATTATTTGTGAAAATGAAAGGCCTGCATATTCTGATGTTATTGCTTGCACTGATGGCAGTGGCCTCTTCTTATGCTACTCATAACAGAGCGGGTGAAATTATTTACTCTCGTGTCAATTCAACAAATCCATTTTTATATGAGATTTCGATTATTACCTACACCAAAACTGGTGGTCAAAGTGATGCTGCTGATCGGTGTGAATTGGAATTGTTCTTTGGCGATGGGTCGAATGCGGTAGTAAGTAGGGTCAATGGCCCTTTAAACCAGGGCTGCGATGCTGGGGTTGGAATTGGTGAAATGATAGCCACTCAAACACGCTATAATGTTTACACTACAACACATGAGTTTCCTGGGGCAGGAACTTACAAGTTGAGTATGGAAGATCCGATGCGAAATGGTGGTGTTTTGAACATCCCCAATTCCGATAACGTACCATTTTATCTGGAAAGTTATTTGACCATTGATATTGCAACAGGCGGTAATAGAGCTCCAACGCTTCAAAATCCACCGATTGATAATGGGTGTGTTGGGATACCTTTTTACCATAATCCAGGGGCGGTAGATATTGATGGCGATAGTTTAGTTTATTCTATAGTAGAAAGCAGATCATATAGTGGTCAGCAGATTTCAGGATATCAATATCCTGACAATATTGAGCCAGGGCTCAACAATGTGCTGTCTATAGATCCAAATACGGGCACTTTATCTTGGGCTTCTCCTCAAACTGCAGGTGAGTATAATGTTGCTATATTGATTGAAGAGTATCGAACCAATCCAAATAGTGGAGCAGTTTTTAAGGTGGGTTCAATTATGCGGGATATGCAAATTGATATTGGTAATTGCCCTCCAAATAATCCTCCGACTATTACGTTGGACGATAAAGCATGTGTAACGGCAGGGTCTCTGCTGGAAAGAACAGCTATAGCTGATGATCTAGAGGGTGATCGTTTAAAGTTTTCTGCGGTTGGGCTCCCCTTAGATCCAGGAAATGGCGGTTCGCTTGGGCCTGCTGATAGCGCTTTTGGCTTTCCACCTATAGAATTAAGGTTTCAATGGCAGACCTCTTGTGATCATGTTAGAAATGCTCCATATTGGGTTTATTTCAAAGCAAAGGAAAATGAAGGTCTTTCATCTGATTTAGTGGTATTCAAAACACTTGAAATTGAAGTGAAATCCCCAGCAGTCACCATTACTTCTGTTGAGCCTGCTGGCACAGCATTGAACTTGATCTGGACCAGAGCTCAATGCGATCATGCTTCAGGATATGATATTTATAGGTATAATGATAGTTTAGGCTATTCCGCACCAGAGTGCGTTACTGGTGTGCCAAGAGAATTAGGGTATGAATTGATAGCTGAGATTGATAATGTTGATCAATTGCAATTTGCAGACGATAATCAAGGAAAGGGTCTAATACATGGGCAACGCTATTGTTATATAATAGTTACAAAATTTGGCGATGGGTCAGAAAGTTATCCATCCGAAGAAGGTTGTGGTAAATTGATCAGAGACGTACCGATTCTTAACATGGTGTCTGTGAATAATACCGATTTTCAGTCGGGAAGCGACAGCATTGCATGGTACAAGCCAATTGAGATGAAGCTAGATGTTTTTGGCCCACCTTATCAATACAGATTATCTAGAGCAGAAAGTCAAAATGGCGATTATGAAGAAGTCTATTTGAGCCCAGAAGCCAGTGACCCCTTTGCGTTGGATACTATGTTTGTAGATGAGGGGCTTAACACTCTGGAGAAGCAATACTATTATTCTATCGAAATGCTGAGTGGTGAGGAAAAGGTTTCGATTGGAAATTCAGTTTCGGCAGCCTCAATCTATTTGACTTCAGAGCCAAGTGATAACAAGCTAACGTTGAGTTGGGATGTTGACGTTCCCTGGAAAAACCTTCAATACATTATTTACCGATTTTCTAATAATCCTGATTCGCTGGATAGCTTCAGTATTTTGGATACTGTTTCCTCTACAACTTATGCAGATGAGCGATTGGCGAATACTTTTGAATATAGGTATTTTGTGAAGTCGATAGGGGAGTATACTGCTGCTGATTTAGATGGTGTTCTCATTAATAAATCTCAAATACATACAGGAATTCCTATTGATAATGAGCCTCCTTGTATTCCACCAAACTTGCTGATTGAAGGAGACTGTGATCTAGAACAAACCTCTATTTCGTGGTCTAACCCAAACGAGTTTTGCGAAGACACAGATGATGTAGTGGGATACAGAGTATATTATGCTCCGTTCTTAGGCCAAGAGCTCTCGCTGTTAGAAGAGATTTTCGACCCGGATCAAACGGAATTTATCAAACAAAGTGAAGGGTCTATAGCGGGGTGTTATGCTTTAGTGGCGATAGATAGCTTTAATAATGAGAGTTCTAGGGATAAATCACTTTGTGTAGATAATTGCCCGCTTTATGAGTTGCCTAACGTATTCAGTCCTGGAAGCGATGGGATTAACGACCTCTTTATTCCTTTTCCCTATAAGTTTGTCGAGAGTATAGACATAACGATTTATAATCGTTGGGGTGCTGAAGTTTTTTCTACTCAAGACCCAGACATCAATTGGGATGGAACAGCGGAAAGATCTGGAAAGCCAGTGCCTTCAGGAGTGTATTTTCACGTCTGTCAAGTCAATGAAATTCGTCTCACCGGAATTGAAACAAGAGAGCTAAAAGGTGTTGTTCATTTGATTAGAGAAGGTGAAGACGGTCAGCCAGCTTATTAAAGAAATAGATGTTTACAGGAATTATTGAAGCCTTAGGGCGAATTGAAAGAATGGAAAAGGAAGGGTCTAACGTTCACTTTTGGGTGTCTGCTCCATTTCATGAGGAGTTAAAGGTTGATCAAAGTGTTGCGCATAATGGTGTTTGTTTAACGATCGTTGAGCTAAAGAATCAAATGCATAAAGTTACTGCGATTGATGAAACCCTCAAAAAAACAAGTCTTGTTAAATGGATAGAGGGTTCTTATGTCAATTTGGAAAGGTGCCTATCTGCGTCAGGAAGGTTTGATGGTCATATTGTTCAAGGGCATGTAGATCAAACTGCTAAGGTTGTTTCCATCGAAGAGGTTGGTGGTTCATGGAATTTTCGTTTAGAATTTGATCAGCCAGAAAATGCGCTTGTTGTCTCTAAAGGAAGTGTTTCCATTAATGGGGTTAGTCTTACTGTGGTTGAGGCATCGCAGCAATATTGCTCGGTTTCGATCATTCCATTTACATATGAACATACCACGTTTATGTATTTAAAGGAAGGAGATAAAGTCAATATTGAGTTTGATATTTTAGGTAAATATGTGCTCGAAGCTCAAAGACGCCTTCAAGGTTAAATTCATTTGAAAGCGGACTAGAATAGATTCTCTTTTTCAGCCTTAAAATTCATGTATTTTCGCAGCCAATTTTTTAGTGCATGAAGCACATTAGAAACTTCTGTATAATAGCCCATATAGATCACGGCAAGAGCACTCTTGCTGATAGATTGTTGCAAATCACTGGAACGGTAAGTGACAGGGATTCCAAAGATCAAATATTGGATGACATGGATCTCGAGAGAGAACGCGGCATTACAATAAAGAGTCATGCCATTCAAATGGATTATCCTTTAAATGGCGAGAACTATGTTCTAAACCTGATTGACACTCCCGGCCATGTTGATTTTTCATATGAAGTTTCTAGAGCAATTGCCGCCTGTGAAGGGGCGTTACTTTTAGTAGATGCAACCCAAGGAATTGAGGCCCAAACTATATCCAACCTTTATTTAGCTATGGAGCATGATCTTGTGATCATTCCTGTCTTGAATAAAATGGACTTGCCATCAGCCATGCCTGAAGAAGTGAAAGATCAAATGGTTGAGTTGCTAGGTTGTGATCGAGAAGACATTATTGGTGCCAGCGGAAAAACTGGTGAAGGAGTTGCTGAATTGTTGGAGGCAATCGTTGAGAGAATTCCAGCACCTAAAGGAGATCCGAAAGCACCGTTACAGGCCTTGATTTTCGATAGCGTTTTTAACCCATTCAGAGGTGTTATTGCTTATTACAGGGTAATGAATGGAACACTACACGAAAAAGATTTGGTGAAATTCTATCACACTAACAAGAAATATATTGGAGAGGAAATAGGTGTCTTGCGAATGAAGCCTGAAAAACGATTAGAAATTTCTGTCGGAAATGTGGGCTACATAATATCGGGGATCAAGCAAGCTAAGGAGATTAAAGTAGGGGATACGCTTACCCATTTTGAAAGCCCCTGCGAGACCGCGATAGATGGTTTTGAGAATGTTAAGCCAATGGTTTTTGCTGGAATTTATCCGGTAGAAACGGATGACTATGAAGAGTTACGTGATGCAATGGATAAGCTACAGTTGAATGATGCATCCCTGACCTTCGAGCCTGAATCCTCCGCTGCTCTTGGCTTCGGGTTTAGATGTGGATTCTTGGGCATGCTTCATATGGAGATTATTCAAGAGCGTTTAGAGCGTGAGTTTGACATGACGGTAATTACTACAGTGCCAAACGTTTCATATTTCGCAACTACAACAGATCAGCAGCGGTTAGTTGTTAATAATCCATCCGATTTTCCCGACCCTTCGAGGTTAGAATCTGTGGAAGAGCCATTTATTAATGCACAGATCATTACAAAGTCGGAATATGTGGGAGCAGTTATGAATTTGTGCATCGAGAAGCGTGGTGCACTCAAAAATCAAGTCTATTTGACATCAGACCGTGTAGAAATGTCATTCGACATGCCACTGGCAGAGATTGTATTTGATTTTTACGACCGATTGAAGTCGATTTCGAAAGGTTACGCCTCTTTTGATTATCATCCGATTGGTTACCAAGTGTCTAATTTGGTAAAAATGGATATTCTTTTGAATGGAGATCAAGTGGATGCATTGAGCGCTTTAATTCACAAAGACAATGCCTTTAGTTTGGGAAAGAAAATTTGCATTAAGTTAAAGGAGTTGATCCCAAGACAGCAATTTGAAATTGCAATTCAAGCAGGTATTGGAGCTAAGATTGTGGCTCGTGAAACGGTGAAAGCTTTGCGTAAAGACGTGACAGCCAAGTGTTACGGGGGAGATATCAGCAGAAAACGAAAACTCCTTGAAAAGCAGAAGAAAGGAAAGAAAAAGATGAAGCAAATAGGTAATGTGGAGATTCCTCAACAGGCATTTTTGGCTGTTTTAAAGCTTGACTAGACTTTTTTCGTTTTTTCTTTTGGAATTCAATCAATTAAAAATTTATCGCTTTACCCAACCCTCGAGCCAAATTCTGCGTGAATCACCTTGATTATGCGGAACCAGCGCATTTTCCATTTAAATTTGGGTTTGAAATGAAACTTACTATGCACCTATTTACTCGATTTTTTGCAATCGCTGCTATTGCCTTGTTCAGCACACTGATAAGTTCTGCCGATATCAAGGCACAGTCCGTTAGCATAGCGAGTGTAGATATTGTGAATGAATCTTGCTCTGGATTAGCAGATGGTCAAATCACAATCAATAATGCAGGTGGTACAGGACCATTTGGCCACTATATAGTATTTTTTAATGGCGTATCTCTTGATACCATTACTCAAACTTCGAATGTATTCGCCAATTTAGCTGCCACTAATTATGACGTTTATGTTGTTGATAGCAATGACCTTTCGAAGGATTCAGTTTTATCTATCATCGTTTTACCAGGAACAAACTTTATCCTTGCTAATTTTTCTAATATTCTATCGGCTTGTGATACTGCCTGTAATGGTCGCGCGCGTGCTCAAACTTTCGGAGGAACGAATCCTAAGACCTACTTGTGGGACGATGGCACCTTGCTGTTAAATCTCCAGAACAATGCACTGTGTGGAGGAGTTAGAACTGTTACTGTTACCGAGGCAGGTGGTTGTCAAGCGATTGACTCGGTGGTCATAGCAGATGCACCTGCAATTTATGCGACCGTTGACTCCACTTTTGATGCATCGTGCAATGGGGCGAATGATGGTCGGGCATATTTTTCACCTCATGGAGGTTACGGGCCATCTACATCTACCGCTTCTTACATCATTGATCAAACCGAGAATGTATATGAGCCATATCCGTTTGTTTATTCGGGCGCTACTGTTTTCACTGCGGCAAACTTTACAGCATTTGGAATAGGTTTCCCAGGTGGTGATGAAGGTTTAACTCCGACTATAAATCTTGGATTTTCATTTGAATTTTTTGGCAACAGTTTTTCGCAAATTAGGGTTCATTCAAATGGCTTCGTAACCTTTGATATTGCCAATCCTGCAACCACTGTTAATTTTAATCAAACGGCCATCCCGAATGCTGCATATCCAAACAATTGGATTGGCTTATGGGAAGACCTGGATTTAACAGCTGGAGGTTCAGTTCAAACCTACGCTATAGGCTCTGGCGCCCAGCAAGCGTTTGTCATCAATTTTGTTGATGTGCCTCGTTTTGCAAATAATGCTCAAACCGAAACGTATCAAATTGTATTGTACGAAACATCCAATATCATTCAGATCTTTTCTGAAAGTGTAACTGGAACAGGAATGGTTCAGGGTATTGAGAATGGAACAGGAACTTCAGGGTTTTTTGTAGCAGGCAGGAACAATGCCAACTTTACATTAGCGAACGATTATGTGGCGTTCATTCCTGAAACGCAAAACTTTACTTACAGTTGGTCATCGATTGGTTCTGGAACTTCTGCGACCAATTTGACTGCAGGAAATTACACTGTTACAATAACTGATGCCAGAACTTGTGGTGATACAGTTCAGTTTACCATTGCAGAGCCTTCTCCAATTGTTATTGATACAGTCATCACACAACCTTCATGTGCTGGGAATGCTGACGGAGCAATCACCGCTTCGGCTACCGGATCCAATGGAGGGCCATTTACCTTTGCATGGAGTACAGGGGCAAACACGGCCACAATTACGAATCTCACGGCAGGTTCATATACAGTTACTGCGACAGATGTGGCAGGGTGTACAAATACCTTAACTGTAATCTTGACCGACCCAGTAGCAGTTGTTGCTTCGATTAATCTTGATAATGATGTTAGCTGCTTTGGTGGTGCAGACGGTCAGTTGACAGCAAATGGTGCTGGCGGTTCTCCAGGATACACTTTCCTGTGGAGTACGGGTTCTACGAACCAAACAATTTCGTCTTTAGTTGCTGGAAATTATACCGTCACAGTAACCGATATAAATGGTTGTACAGATGTCATCTCTCAGTTGGTTTCTCAGCCATTAACATTGGTGAACGTCACTGTTTCATCGACAGGGGTGAGCTGTATTGGAGGAAATGATGGAACTGCTACCGCAAATAATGCTACAGGCGGAACACCCGGTTACACTTACGTATGGAATACTGGTGCAACTACACAAACAATCAATAACCTTACAGCAGGTACATACATTGTGACAGCCACCGATGCAAATGGTTGTACCGATACAGCGCATGCTGTTGTTGGACAGCCAGCTACTGGGATTAGCGTTTCCATCAATTCTGTAACAGATGCTTCTTGTAATGGATCTACAGATGGCGGTATTGTTTGCGATATTCCTGTCGGGGGAACTCCACCGTACACGTTCGTTTGGTCAGACGGATCAACATCACAAAATCTCACCAATGTAGGTTCAGGCGCCTACACAGTAACTGCAACTGATGCGCTGGGTTGCTCGGATACTGCTTCAGCTTTTGTAGACGAACCGGCAATTCTGGTCGTAGATACAACTTCAACGACTCAACCAACGTGTGCTGGAAGTACCAATGGGTCGATTACAGTTGCGGCAACCGGTGGAACTGCTCCGGTTACATTTTTATGGAATACGGGCTCAACAGCCGCTACTATTAATGGGTTAACTGCAGGAACGTATACGGTTACAGCAACTGACAACAATTCATGTCAAGCCATCGACAGTGTTATTATTACCGATGGAGTTGGAGTGATTGCAGATGTTTCTACGTTCGACCCGACCTGTGCTGGCGAAACGTCTGGTTCTGCCATAGGCGGTGTTATTGGTGGCACTGGAACATTACCATTCAGTTATTCATGGTCAACAGGAGCTACGTCTCAGTTTGTATTTGGATTGACAGCTGGAACTTATACATTGACCGTTACTGATGGGGCAGGTTGTCAAGACGACACAACTTTTTCACTCATTGACCCAGCAGCAATAGCTTTATCAATAATCGATTCGATTAATCCATCATGTGCTAATAATGATGGGTCTACTGAAGCTCTTGCCACTGGAGGCTCAGGTGCTTTAACCTACGCCTGGAGTAATGGTGGAACTTCTGCTTTGATTTCGTCTCTTCCAGCAGGAACATACATCGTAACGGCAACGGATGCAAATGGTTGTTCGGACAGTGCTGCCGTGGTTCTTGAACCTGCTCCTACTATTACTGCCAATGGAGTGCTCGTAGCCAATGAAAGTTGCGTCACCAATGACGGGTCTGCTTCAGTTACTGTAGTTGGAGGGACCACTCCTTTCATTTTTGCTTGGACAGGAGGAGGAAACACTCAAACAATATCTAACTTGACTGCAGGAACGTACATTGCCACAGTTACTGATGCGAATAATTGTTCCGACACAGCTCAAGTTATTGTTGCAGATTCATGCTCCTGCAACTGGACCGCGTCTGGCGTTTTGGTGAATGATGCGCTTTGTAATGGAGAAAGCAGCGGAGCGGCAACAACAACCAACACAGGTGCAACTGCTCCCCTCACTTATTTGTGGTCGAATGGAAGTACCAATGATTCATTGATAAATGTGCCAGCTGGAACGTACACGGTGACAATTACCGATGCGAATGGCTGTACAGACACTGCTTCAGTAGTAATAGATGAGCCAACTGTGCTTTCTGCAACGGTCTATTCTCCGCCAGTTATTCCCGGGTTCACCTATATAGGTGAGAATGGCAATGAGTTTATTTATTATCATGCGGCAAGTCAAACCTGGACCGCTGCACGCGCTACGGCATTGGCTGCTGGTGGAGATCTTATTGTAATTAGTGATGCTATTGACCAAGCTTATTACAGCTCCGTATTACCTGGAAATAGCTGGATCGGCCTTACAGATGAAGTAGTTGAAGGAACGTATGTTTGGGTTGATGGCACGGTTGCCACTTATTTCAATTGGAATGCTGGTGAGCCGAACAACTTCGGAGGAGATGAAGACTATATCCACTTTACAGGAGCAAATGATTTTTGGAACGATTTAGCTGGCTTCCAGGTTCGTCCGTTCGGTATGGTAATCGATAAGTCATCGTTAAACCTTAATAATGTAACATGTAACGGAGGTAATGATGGTTCGGCTGTAATTACGGGTGCCGGAGGAACGTTGCCCTATACATATGCGTGGAGCAATGGCGCTACAACAGATACGATCACAGCACTGACTGCTGGAACATACATAGGTACGATCACCGATAATAATGGGTGTACAGCTATTGATACTGCAATTATTTCAGAGCCTGCGCCAATTGTGTTTAATGGCTTCACAGGAATAACAAACCCAAGTTGTGACGATGCTTGCGATGGAGCAGTAACGGCTTCCGCAACTGGTGGTGTTTCGCCTTTGACATACGCTTGGAGCTCTGGGTCAACATCTGCTGCTGCTACTTCACTTTGTGGAGGCGGCCACACGGTAACTATTACGGATGCTAATGGTTGTGATACAGTTCAAATGGTTGCCTTGGTTGAATCGCCAGTAATTTTTGCTGTAGTTGATAGCACTGACAGTGCTAGTTGTAATGGACTAGCTGATGGTGCCGCTTATCTTTCTGGCTATGGAGGTACAGTTGCTCCAACGAACACGTCCGAATACGTAATTGATCAAACAGAAGGCGCCTTTGAGCCCTATCCACAAGGACGTCCTTGGAATGCAGCCAACTACAAGGCGGTTACATTACAAGAAGATGCAACTTCTGATACAATTAACATTTTTGGAGGGTCAAACTTCAGTTTCTTCGGAAATAACCATACTCACTTTATTATAAACTCTCAAGGATTTATAACGTTTGACTTATCAAATCCAAATAGTGGTCAAGTAAACGGTCAGTTTTCATTGCCAACAGCTATTCCAGATCCAGCAGCAAACACTCCAAGAGACTTTATTGCAGGTTATTGGGAAGATATGGATCCTTCAACGGGTGTAACGACATTAGAAACATACTTAGTGGGATCAGCTCCTAACAGAATTAGAGTTGTCAACTTTATTAACCTTGACCACTTTGCTGCTCCTTCTCCAAATATTTTATCTACGTTCCAAATTGTTCTTTATGAGACATCCAATATTATTCAGATTCACTCTGAGTCATTGAATTCAGATGGAGATCCTTTGGTACAGGGTATTGAAAACTTTGCAGGTACGGAGGCTTATGCTGCTCCAGGAAGAAACTTGGCGAACTTCAATGCTTCGAATGACTATGTCGCCTTTATACCGAGAACACAAAACTTTAATTACACTTGGTCAAGTGTTGGAACAGGAGCTTCTTCTACCGTGCTGCCGGCCGGTAATTATACGGTGACTGTTGCTGATGGTATATGCAATGATGTGGTGAACTTCACTATTGATGAGCCAGCACCTGTGCTTGCATCAATCACATCCAGTGTCGCTCCTACTTGTTTTGGTGGCTCTGATGGTCAAGCCACTGTGGCTGCCTCTGGTGGCGATGCACCTTACACATTTCTTTGGACGAGCGGAGAAACCACGGCAACTGCCGTTGGTTTAAGCGCAGGATTGAACACGGTTACTGTTACTGATGCCAATGGGTGTACTCAAACGGCTAGTACAACATTGCCGAATGGAGCTGCCATTAATGTTGGTCTTACTTCAACAAATAGCTTTTGCTTTGTATGCACAGGAACAGCAACTGCAACAGTTGCAGGGGCACTCGCTCCTTATACGTACTCTTGGAGCACGGGAACAATAAATACAGGAGTATCTGCAACAAATCAGATTACATCTTTATGTTCAGGTCCATATGGCGTTACAGTTACAGATGCCAATGGTTGTGCAGACTCAAACACAACAAGCGTTAGTGATAATTTCGTTCCAAACGTGACCATTACATCTACGCCCGCTTCGTGTGCAAATACTTGTGATGGAACTGCAGATGCAAATTACACCTGCTTCTTTGGCTGTCAACCTTATCGTTGGTATAATGGTTTGGATACGACTAACCTTTTAGGAACTGGAGATTTAATCACAGGTCTTTGTCCAGGAACGTATTTAGGAAGACTCACTACTAACTTTGGCTGTGAGGCCTATGATACAGTAATTATCAACGCCCCGGCACCATTGATTCTTAGTATGGATTCAGTTGACGCCACCTGTGGAGTTGCGAATGGATTAGCCACGGTAGCAGTTTCAGGAGGTGCAGGTCCTTATACTTACGCTTGGAGTAATGGCGGCACTACCGATACAATTTCAGGATTGAATGCGGGTACGTATACTGTAACAGTAACGGATAATAATCTATGTACAGATACAGCTCAAGTCACAGTGAATGCGCCTTCTTCATTGGTAGCATCGATCATCAACCCGATCAACGCATTGTGCGATGGATCAACCGATGGTTCTGCTGAGGCACAAGGCACATTGGGAACAGCACCTTATACTTTCTTGTGGGACAATGGTGAAACAACTTCTATTGCATTGGCGCTTGATTCGGGAATACATTGCGTGACTGTTACAGACGCAATCGGTTGTTCGGATACCGCATGCATTGGCATAGGAGATGCAGATTCTATAACGTTCACCTTTACTGAAACTCCTATTTCTTGCGCAGGACCAGGAAATGATGGAGGAATTGTAGTTGCTTCAATTGGAGGAACGGGTGTTCATACTTATTTATGGAATACGGGAGCTATAGGCAATTCAATTAATGGACTGACTACAGGTAATTATACCGTTACAGCTACTGATGCTAATGGATGTCAGAATAGTGCGTCATACTTCTTAAACCCTCCTGGCAACTTTACTGTAGAAATGGTAGATAGCTTGGATATTGATTGTAACGGAAACAATAATGGTGAGGGAGAAGTGCAGGCCGTTACAGGTGGGTCAGGATCTTATTCGATTCTATGGGATAATGGTGCAACCACTAATGTAGTTACTAACCTGACACCTGGGCTTCATACCGTTACAGTTACAGATTTGATTACTTCTTGTATTGATTCGGCTGAAGTAACAATCGATGAGCCAACATTATTAATTGCGTCAATTACATCGTCAATAGATAACCCATGTTTTAATGGAATTGATGGTTCGGCAATAGCTATTGGTAACGGAGGGACACCTCCTTATGTATTGACATGGTCGAATGGTGATGTGGGCACCTTGGCAGACTCATTGCCAGCTGGAATGGTAACGGTTACTGTTACCGATGCTAATGGATGTGTAGATACAGATCAAATAATGATAGGACAACCTGCAACGGGATTAGACGCCTCAGTAGTAGTAATCACTCAACCAGCTTGCACTGGTGATAGTGCGACAATAACAGCATCAGCGACCGGAGGAAGTGGAGTATACGCTTTCTTATGGCCAACGGGTCAAACTGCAGCTACCGTTACATTGCCTGCTGGGTCTTATTGCGTTACGGTAACTGATGGAGGAGTGTGCGAGGATACCGCTTGTGTCACGATCATTGATCCTCAGCCAGTTATTGCAACCACTACGATTGCTCTTCCGACTTGTCCGGGAGGAAATGACGGTTCTGTAACCCTTGCTGGTTCTGGTGGTGATGGAGGCCCTTATACTTACTTATGGGATGATGGTTCAACCAATGCTACACGATCTAACTTAGCTGCAGGAACGTACGCCTTTACAGTTACTGATGCCAGTGGGTGTTCTGGGAATTCTACAGTCAATGTGATCAATCCTGTTGGAATGACGGCAACATTTACGAATCCTACAGTTTCATCTTGCGGTACATGCAATGGAACCGCTACAGTTAACATTACCAATGGCACAGCGCCATACAGTTTTGTTTGGTCAAGTGGTTCAACTACGAACAACGGAAACAACTTGTGTTCTGGAATTAACTCTGTAATCGTAACCGATGCAAGTGGTTGCGTTGATACTTTCTTCGTGAATATTGGAAGCATTGGGGCCGATACGGTAACTGCATCAGTCATTTCAAATGTTTCATGTAATGGAGGAAATGACGGGTCAGCATTAGCTACTTACATCTGTAATGTTGCTCCTTGCTCCATTGCTTGGATAGATTCAGCTTCGGGAGCAGTTGTCAGCAACGTTGATTTGGCTACTGGACTCAGTGCAGGTACATATTATGCTCAATTAACCAATGATTCTGGATGTGTTGGTTTGGATACGGTCACAATTACAGAGCCTGACCCAATTGTTGGAACTACAACTTTTATCTCTAGTGTTTCATGCCCAGGAGGTAATGATGGATCCGCCTCTGCTCAAGGATCAAATGGAACGGCTCCATACACCTTCGTTTGGGATAACGGTGAAACAACTGCGACCGCTGTTTCTCTAGATGCAGGAGTACATTGCGTTACAGTAACAGACGCTATTGGTTGTTCTGATACATCATGCGTCATTATAGACGAGCCCGCAAACGGAGTATCCGTAACTGCAAGCATTTTTACGGGCTTATTATGCAATGGCGATAATAATGGTTCAGTAACCGCAATTGGATCTGGAGGAACCACACCATATACATTCACTTGGAATGGAGCTATTGTGGCAACCACATTGAATAATATTGGCGCTGGGTCATATATCGTAGAAGTTACTGACGCAGGTGGTTGTTCCGCACTTGACACAGTTGTATTAACTGAGCCTGCAGCGATAACTGGAACTTTCTCTGGTGTTACAGATCCATTATGCTTCGGTGATGCAAATGGATCGGCTACGGTCACAGGAGGTGGAGGCACAGGTCCTTACACTTATCTATGGGCTTCTGGAAATACAGGTCAAACAGAAACTGGACTTATCGCTGGCGTTCATTGTGTTGATATTACAGATGCCAATGGATGTACGGAGCAATTCTGTGTTACTTTGATTGATCCTGATCCAATTACAAATACATTCTCTGGGATTACAAATTCAGGATGTTTAGTTTGCGATGGAACGGCAACTGCTAATCCACTGCCTCTTGCAGGAGCACCTTACACATTCTTGTGGGATAATGGTCAAACTACAGCTACGAACGATTCATTGTGCCCTGGTTTAAATCAGGTGACTATTACAGATGTGAATGGTTGTGAATTGATCGCAAGTGTGCCAATTAATGCTGATGGTGCGGATCAAGTAACTGCGGATAGTATAGATGCCACTTGTGGTAATTGTGATGGCGAAGTATTTGCCTCTTATATATGCACAAGCGCTCCTTGCACGGTAGAATGGACAGATTTAGCAACGGGATTGGTTATCGGAGCTACCGATACTATTTCGAACCTGTGTGAAGGAACTTACATCGTTGAATTGACCAATGGCGCAGGTTGTATCAGTTCAGATATTGTATCAGTCAATGTTCCCGACTTGATTAATCCTAACGAAACGATTACAGATGCATCTTGCTTCGGCTCTTGTGACGGTGCAATTGCATTGGCACCTACCGGAGGCTCGGGGGTGTTTACGTTTGCTTGGAGCAATGGTCCGACATCGGCCAATAACGCTGGATTGTGTGCTGGAGATTACACTGTTACTATAAGTGATGGTGCTGGTTGTGATTCAATAGCAACATTTACAATTGATCAACCTAGTGAGATAGTGTTGGATAGCACTGTGGTAGACGCTTCTTGTGGTGGTGTTTGTGATGGCTCAATTGCAATTACAGCTTCTGGAGGAGCGGGTGGATATTCATTTAATTGGAGTCCAGTGCCAGGAAATGGTAATGGTTTATCTCTAGCATCTGGTTTGTGCGCAGGAACATATTTCTTGACAGTAACTGATGCCAATGGATGTACAACTCTAGACACTTTTAATATTGCTCAGCCTGCGGCTATCGTACAGACGGCTGTTACAGTAACTGATGCTACATGCGGAGTATGCGATGGATCGATCGATCCAACATTTGCTGGTGGTGCTGGAGGATTTACATTCGCTTGGTCAAATGGAGGTACAACTCCAACATTAAGCGCACTTTGTTTTGGATTCTATGACGTCACTGTGACCGATGCATCTGGATGTTTCGAAGTATTTGGATATCCGGTTTCTGATGCAACAGGTCCGGCAATTACTTTGACTTCTACCAACACGTCAGCAAGTGGAGTTTGCGATGGAACAGCGACTGTGAATTCAGCGGTTACACCACTTACGTATCTCTGGTCAAATGGGGATGTAACTCAAACAACGAGCAACTTATGCGCAGGATTTTACACGGTTACTGTGACTGATGTGAATGGCTGTAATACTGTTGATACAATCACGATTACTGAACCAGAAGCACTAGACGTTACGTTTGATATAACTGAAATTACTTGTACTGGAAATGGATGTGATGGCGAAGTTCTTGCAACTGCTACTGGTGGTGTGCTTCCTTACACTTACTTGTGGTCAAACGGTGCAACTACTGAATTGATTACTGGACTTTGCTCTGGTACGTATGTTCTGACCTTGACAGATGATAACGGTCAAGTGTTGGTTGATTCAGCGACCATTATTGACCCACAGCCGTTCACTATTGTTTCGGTTGAAAATAATGTTTCTTGTCCGGGAGAATGTGATGGAAGTATTTCTTTGAATGTGTCAGGCGGCAACCCACCTTACACTATTCTGTGGAATACGGGCGATACCACTCTGGCGATTAATGATTTATGCGGTGGAGCCTACTCTGTGACAATCACAGATACCGTTGGCTGTTCTGATAGCTTAACATTCATCATAGATGACCCTGCACCGATTGTTGGAAATGTGATTTCGCAAGTTGATCCGGATTGTCAAGTGAATAATGGATCGATAACGGTTTCTGCGTCAGGTGGAAATGGAGGCCCTTACACTTATGAATGGTTGGATGCATCAGGTAGCCCTTTAATTCCAGCGCAAACGGATAGCGTTGTTTCTAATCTCTTTGCAGGTATTTATGGAGTGAGAATAGTGGATGTAAATGGTTGCGTGGATACTACGGGTATTATTCTTAATAATGCCAACGCACCGGTCATAGCTCTTGACCTATTGGTCGATGTAAGTTGTTTCGGGGAATGTGATGGATTAATCAATACAACAGTTTCTGGCGGAGTTGCTCCTTACAATATCCTTTGGTCGAATGGTGAGATTACTGATGATATCGACTCGCTTTGTGCAGGTGATGATACCATCGCTGTAATTGATGCTAATTTATGTGCAGCCTTTGATGTGTACACAATATCTCAACCGTCAGAAATCATTGTGAATTCTGTTGAGATTACTGATGTTGCATGTGGCGCTGATTGCGATGGAATAATAGACATAAGTATCTCTGGCGGAACAGCACCTTACACCTTTGCTTGGAGCAATGGTGGTTCTGACAGCACACTTGCAGGCTTGTGTTCGGGTAATTACACCTTAACAGTAACTGATGCCAACGGATGTACATTTATTACTACTGAAACAGTAGGTGGACCAGATCCTCTAGTTATCACCGTTGATACAATTGGAAATGCGACATGCACGAATACTGGAGATGGTCTGGTTGAAATAACCGTTACCGGAGGTTCTGCGCCTTATTCATACGATTGGATCAGTGATTCAACATCAATTTTGACTACGCAAGATTTGAATGGTGTTGTGGCAGGCGATTACATTTTAATTGTAACTGATGCTAATGGATGTGCAATTGCTGATACATTCACAATTGATGCTGAGTTCTTCGTTGATGTTGTTGCAATGGACGACTTTGAAGTATGTCCATTTACTAATCAAATTAATGTAACGGGAACAAACACGGGTGCAACTTCTGTAAGATGGTTGAATCTAAATGGAGTTGTTGCTGACTCAGGGAATTCTATTGTGGTCAACACAACGTCACAAACTACAACCTACATTTATGAAGGTGTTAACAATGTGTGTGTCGATCGAGATACAGTGAATATTACGTGGACTCCTGGTCCAGGTATTGATGCTGGTCCAGACAAGACTATTGTTCCTGGCGATATAACATCTATTGGAGGTGCACCTACTGCTAATTCTGATGTTGATGTGGTATGGGGTCCAGCTCAGGATTTAACAAGTATCACTGAATACAACCCTCAAGCGAACCCATTGGAAACCATCACTTATTATGTGAGTGCGACAGATGCTGATGGTTGTTTCGGAATAGACAGTGTAACTGTAACAGTAGAAGAGTTAGTTGATCCGGTTGGTGGATTCTCTCCAAATGGTGACGGTGTGAATGAGTTCTTCTTAATCGAGAGAATTGATGACTTCCCGAATGCAGTTGTTCAAATATTCAATCGATGGGGTAACTTGATTTATGAGTCGGCTCCTGGATATACCAACCCTTGGAACGGTAAGCATAATGGTAAAGAATTGACTGTTGGAACTTACTACTACGTAATTGATCTAAAGGATGATCAAGTGAAAAACCTAGTTACTGGACCAGTTACGATCCTTAAATAATTGAAAACAATGAGATTTATGAAAAAGCTCATCGCCATATTGATAGTCCTTATTGCCTTTTCACAAGCAAAAGCTCAGCAGCTTGAACAATGGACACAGTTCTTTATGAACGAATACATGGTAAATCCTGCTGTTTCAGGAACTGAAAATTACTTTCAGGCTAACGCTTTATATCGCGACCAATGGGTTGGGATTCAAGATGCCCCACGTACATACTACTTAAGTGTGCAAGGGCCAATTGTGAAAGAGACCATGGGTGTAGGTGGAACCATCTTCAGTGATGTGGTTGGTCAAACCCGTAGAAATGGTTTTCAGGCATCATATGCTTATCATTTGAAAGTGTCTAATGATTATAAGTTGAGCTTTGCTCTTTCAACGGGAATGTTGCAGTTCGCGGTAGATGGAAGTAAAATTGATCTAGCTCAGGCGAATGATATTGCATTGAGTAGTGGGTTGATGTCATTGTGGTCGATAGACTTTGGATCGGGAGTTCGATTCTCAGGTAAAAATTGGCACGCAGGAGTTTATGTACCTCAAATTGCTGGGTTGAAGGCCCAGTTTTTCAATGATTATTCGGAGACTGAGAATGTGTTAGCACGTCACTATTACATTAATGGTGGATATCGCTATGACTTTGATGATACGTGGGCAATTGACGCCAACTTCTTGGGTAAGATAGTCGGTTCCATCGATATTTATGACACTCAAGTAAGAGGAATCTACAAAGACATGGTTTGGTTAGGGTCTTCTATTCGGTATGCAGTTGTTTCAGGGGCTTCAGTGCAAGCTATTGGTTTCATGACTGGATATCAGTTTGAAAACAATCTGAGTATCGGATATGCTTATGACTTGAATGTTGGTCGCATTGGCGCGGCTACATCGGGTTCGCATGAATTGGTGTTAGGTATTAGGTTTAATAGACGCAATAACGCTTCCGTCATACCAGCAGAATAAATTAAACCCCGCACAAGCGGGGTTTTTACTTTATACTTTTGTTCTTTCAATCTAAGAAGGTTATGTACATAGAACAACTTTACACTGGTTGCTTATCTGAAGCAGCATATTATATAGAATCTAATGGTAAAGCAGCCATTATCGATCCGCTGAGAGAAACTGAACCCTATTTGCAAAAAGCAAAAGAGCGCGGAGCAGAGATTAAATACATTCTTGAAACACACTTTCATGCAGACTTTGTGAGTGGTCATTTAGATTTAGCCGCTAAAACAGGAGCACCAATTGTGTTTGGGCCTACCGCACAAACCGATTTCGATATTATTCAAGCTACTGATGGTCAGGTATTTGAGTTAGGAGAGTTGAAGATTAAATTACTTCACACACCCGGACACACCCCTGAATCTAGCTGCTATTTGCTCTTTGATGAAAATGGGAAAGAGCATTCTATTTATACAGGAGATACTTTATTTATAGGCGATGTAGGAAGGCCAGACCTCGCTCAAAAAGGCGGAGAGATGACCGCAGAAGATATGGCTGCCACATTGTATGATTCACTGCGAACAAAGATCATGACTTTGCCAGACGATATTATTGTCTACCCTGCGCATGGTGCTGGGTCTGCGTGCGGTAAGAATATGTCGAGCGAAACTTCAGCTTTGCTTGGAGGTCAAAAGCAAACCAATTACGCTTTAGGTGACTTGACCAAAGAAGAATTTGTGAAAGAATTGACTAAAGGAATATTGCCTGCGCCTCAATATTTTGCCAAAGCTGCATCTCAAAATAAGAAAGGCTATAAGTCTATTGATCAAGTATTTGAAAGCTCTTTAAATGCAATGTCCGTGGATGAAGTGCTCGAAGCACAGAAATCGGGCGTTATGGTGCTTGATACTCGCAGAGAAGGCGAATTCAGCGAAGGTCATATTCCAAATGCGTGGTATATCGGATTGCATGGACAGTTTGCCCCTTGGGCAGGTGCACTGATAGAAGATATGCATCAACCCATTGCTATTGTGGCTGATTCAGGAAAAGAACAAGAAGCAATCATGCGTTTAGCGCGTGTGGGTTATGACAATGTTATTGGATACCTTGATGGTGGCTTTGAAGCGTACCGTGCTTCTGGAAAAGAAGTGCGTGTTATTCCGTCCATCACTCCAGAAGAGTTCAAGGCTAATCAACCTGAAGGACAAGTATTAGACGTGAGAAAGCCATCTGAATTTGAAAATTGCCATTTAGAAGATGCGCAGCTATTGACGTTGGATTACATCAATGCCCATTTAGCTGAAGTGAATCCAGAAACTTCTTACGTCATTCATTGCAAAGGCGGATACAGATCTGTGATAGCATGGAGTATTCTCGCTTCTAAGGGCTTCAAGAATATTATAGATATCAAGAAAGGCTTCGATGGATTGAAAGCCGCAGGAGTGCCTTATGTGCAGCCTGAGCTTGCTTAAAGCTTTATTGAATCCATTCTAAAACCATTGGCTTGATAAAACTCAAGACTTAGTTTCAAGGCCTCGATCATTCGGGGCCTTGCTTTTTCGCTGTCGTGAAAAACGATGATACTGCCAGGCTTTACTTTTTTGGTGGCAAATTCAAAACACTGCTGGCTAGTATAGCTGTTGTCAAAGTCTGCGCTGAGATCACTCCACATGATGATTTTGTAATGTTTCTTCAGTTTTTTGGATTGAGACAAGGTGATTTCGCCATAAGGTGGGCGAAACAGATTGGAGTTGATCACTTCTGCGGAGGAAGCAATATCTGCGAAATAGACGTCATTTTTAGTCTTCCATCCGCTTAAATGTTGGTTGCCATGCACACCTATGGCGTGTCCTGATGCTTTGATGCGTTCAAAAACCTTAGGAAATTTACGCACATTTTCTCCAATCAAGAAAAAGGTAGCGTGTGCTTCGTATTCATCTAACAAGTCTAGTGCTTCCTCTGTAATCTCAGGATGGGGCCCATCATCAAATGTGAGATAGATGGCATTTTGATCATTATGAAGATCAAAAATCAAGTCCTTGGCCAAGGGCTTTACAACAGATGGAATATGTTTTAAGTACAAAAGATAAATTGCTTGGCTACAAAAATGAAATCTTTTTTACATTTGCGCTCCTTTTATGAGGATGCCCTATCGTCTAATTGGCAGGACAGCGGTTTTTGGTACCGTCAGTCAAGGTTCGAGTCCTTGTGGGGCAACAAATTAATCCTGAGCAGTGCTCGGGATTTTTTGTTTTCAGTAAGTTCCCAATTGATTGGCTGAGCAAATTATCTATCCCTTGTTTTCCAATCGCCCATAGGTATGTTTGGCGCATCTGCTTTTTTCTCATAGGAAAAAATCAAAGTGTTATCCCTTCTTTCAAAAACTCCTTTTTAATACCGATTAGAATATCATTTTCTTTCACTTTGTTGTCTCCGCGTTGAGCTGCGATAATTGAGCAATAGCGCAAGACGTTGATAATACTACCTCCCGTAATCTCATATTCTGCGGCAATGCTTTCTATATCTGTTTCTTCCATGTTGAAAGGAGCAAAGTATTTCTTCCAAAGTTCATGGCGAACATCAGCAGTAGGTTTTGGGAAAAGAATGATACTTTGAAAACGTCTAAGAAAAGCATCATCAATATTATCCTTGAAATTTGTCGCAAGGATTACTACACCGTTATAATCCTCGATACGCTGAAGCAGATATGCTACTTGCTGATTTGCAAATATGTCATTACTGCTTTGTGTTGAAAGCCGTTTTGAAAATAGCGCATCAGCCTCGTCAAAAAATAGAATCCAATTCTTATTCTCAGCAATATCAAACAATTTTGCCAAATTCTTTTCTGTTTCACCGATGTATTTTGACACGATGGAAGACAGATCTACTCGGTAAACTTCCATATTGTGACTTTTACCTAGTAGAGCTGCAGTCATTGATTTACCTGTTCCGGGAGGTCCATAAAAAAGGACTCGATACCCAGATTTTAAATACTTGCTGAGGTTAGGATTTTCGAGAATTTCTTTTTGATGCTTTATCCAAGATTGTATGTGTTCGATTTCAGTCAAAACATTCGAATCGAAAACGGCATCGCTCCACTCCAACTTGGTTGTTAGGTGGTGTGCAGGAAAATTTGGTGAAAACCTGGGATTGTAGGGCTCATTCAAAGTAAGATGCGTCAAAAACTCTTCACTAATGATGAGTTCTCCGCCCCACATTGGCTCGTAAGCGTTTGTAAAACCGAGGGTTAGAATATTTTCTCGATAAAGAACGTGCTGCTCATTAAAACATCGCTGTAATTCGAACCTTCGATCCAAATTGTCACCTGCTATTATGAATGCTGCCGTTTCACCGGTTGGAACGAATCCACTGTGCTTTTCTCCTTTAAGTCCACCAAATTCTGCAAATACACGGTCGAACTGTTCATTTTTGGTGAAAAACATGTCAAATACTGCGGGACGCAGGTGCGGGGCCAATGCAATTAAAATGAGCAACCGTGACGTTTCATCGATTTCCAATTTACGTAAGATGGCAGCGTAAAATGATTCATCGCTTGACAAATCAGGCGATAGAGGATAATCGAATCGTTCACTGTGCTTGAAATATTCAGCAAAACGATATGAAATCACCTTGTTGAGCCACTCTAACTCCTTGCTTAAAACATCCATACTGCTATTAAAGGCTATCTCCATTCCACATTCAATCTTTTGTTCATCCAAGGTAATTTAATGATCCCGAACGACCATGGCATTCCATCCATGAGGATGTCTAAAGTTTTGTCTTCCACTTTCAATTGCCAGACTTCATCTGTTTCAATAAGCCTTCCATCTCGAACCAAGAAGCCCTCTCGCAATGCCTCTATTGAAGTATTCTTAAGCCTTGGCCAGTTATTCAATAGACCTTTCAACATCTGTTCTGAAATATCTCGTTCTCGATCGCTTAATTCAATTTCAAAGGGAATGGGCGTGGCAATCTCCACCCCACAAAGCACCTTGTTTAGCAGTAGTTCGTGTTCTGGTGCCGAATCCAAACCGGTGACCAAATATTGCAATAATTGAACCGCGCGCCTTGCCGCTTTTTTGGAATTGAACTTTTTGTTACTTACCATTTCAAGCAGTTCAAAATAGCGTTCTAAGTATGGCCATACAATTACAAGTCCGGCATTTTTAAGATTGACTTCGAAATCAAGCTCTACATGTGGTATATCCTCTAGTTCCTCATTGAGCTTTCTTTCTTCTTCTTTTTTCTGTTTTTCTGTCTTATGAGCTGTTACCTTTTGCTCTGCCACATGGTTACCATGATTTTCTTGGCCATCAGCCTTTTTAAGTTCAAGCTCACCACCTTCTTCAATGAATTTGTTTCTTTCTGACTCTATGGGTGAGGTTGTTTCGGTGTCTTTACCTCGAAGCTTTAGGTTTGATTTGCCACCGAATAAGGTTCGCTCAACAAACTCACGAAGTGTTGGACTCATTTCATAAATCTGAATTGAAACTTCTTTCTTAATATTTTTAAGTTGAAATTGATCGACAGCTTTTTTAATGAATGGTTCTAATAAATCACTAGTGCCGAGTGATTTAGAGTATGGGCTTAAAGCTTGTTCAAGTAATGTTGCATAAAAAAGGTCGTGAATGACTTTTGCATTTGTCAGCCCTATTAGATCAGAGATGAAGTTGCGAATAGATTTGCCCTCTTTAGATAAAGTGAGCCTCGTCATTGGAAACAACATTGAAATTAATGCAGCAATGAAATGATCGCTCTCAAAGCGAATAATTCTTGCCCTGACCCGATTGTCGTTCAATTCTGCTTGAATCAAATTTCTTATATGAGCCTCATTTTGTAAAAAGGCACGCTGAAGGGTTTGAGAAAATTCAAAGTATGTATTGAACTTTGGGTAGACGCCCATTGGGATCGTTCCAAATCGTATGTAATGTATCAAGATGCTATCGAAGCTTTTGGTTTCATTCTGCTCATCATCAAATGTGAGTATTGATTCTTCTGCCTCAAAAGGTGCTTCTAACATGTCGACTAATGGGCGAAACCTAATTTCCCCACTTTCAACAGCTGCGGATGCTGCACGCTGTAATTCAAGCTTTAAAACTTTGGTATTGATAGATGTACTTTGTGATATTGACGTAAATGCATCTTTAATAAAGTTTGCCGCATTAATGTTTTTCACCTTCAACACATACTCCAATACAAACAGACGCCATTCATCTTCAGAATAGGATGATGATACGCGGTTAAATAGCATATTAAAGCTGACGATAAAGCCCCCAAAGTTTGGATTCAGTGCTAGTATGATGCGGTCGAATTGTTGGTTGTTTATGTGCTTAACAAGATGACTGAAAATATCTAGGACATGTCCAGATTGTGCAAAGTCATGAATCCATTTTGTCGGATCTTCGCTTAGCACTTTGAGTGAAAATTCATTGATTTGATCTTGTAGTGTTTTAGACCCAATTTTGGAGTAATCAACCCACCAAGGCACTTCATTTTCGACTATTAAATATTTTAAAATATCAAAGGTTCGTTGGGGTCGGATTTCCGATACTGCAGCTTGTTGAAGATTGCGGGTGCTCAAAAAAGCAGATATAAAACTTAAGGCTTGCTTGTCTGATTGATCTAGACTTTTTAAGGCTAAAAGCTTGGTGTATTCATCAATCGATAGATTAAAATCTGCTGGAATACCTGCTTGGATTAATCGTGTTACGTAAAGAATATTATCAGACTTGATTGGCCAAGAAATATAAATGTAGCGTTCAACAAAATAGGCCAGTAACGCCTCTCTTTTACCCAATGATTCATGGATGATAATCAATGATCTGATTACACTTTCCATTCTTATAACAAAGTCCTTCCAAAATAATTTGAGAACATTCAAGAACCTATCTGTTCCCAAAATATATAGTAATCTAAGTGTGGCTTGTTTTTCCTTGATTAACACATTCAAATAATGATGTGTCAATCGAGGTGCGCTTTTGTGTAATGACTTTAAAACGTCTTCAAAATCTGATGCGTCTTTCAGCTCACTCCAAGACGGAAATGCTCCATTTTCAGCAATATTGTCAATCAGTTGGAACACATGATAATCTTTCTTGAATTGAGGTTGAATTGCCATTCCGAGAAGTTTCTCTGGCAGTTCAGAAGTGAGCATATCGAAGTCATGAGGCAACTTCTCCTCTAACTTTTTTATCGATTGTATTTCTATTTCAGTATATGAGGGAGTCTCAATTTTATCAGTTACGTAGTTGAGTAAATTGCTTGCTGACTGACTTTTTAATTCGACTGACACCAGTTTGGCCAAAAGTTGTTTGACTTTTTTCGTGGTATTTTCCAGTCTACTTATTTCCTGTTCAATAGCATCTTGACTTCGATTTAAAATCAAGGAGGTGATATAGGACCATTCTGATTTTTGAATCGTATCGTAAATTCTAATTAGGACTTGCTTTAAGTTAGCGTCACGAGTTATGCCTGAAATGAATAAATCACGCTGATTTTGTAATATCCAGACAATGATTCTTTCTAATTTATCGCTCGATAATCTATCGTCTATGAATTGACCAAACTTTAAGAAATGAATGCTCGCATGAACGATACTTTCATCGTATTGAATATTCCTATCTACGTCAATTAACGGAAGTTTAAGTCCTGGTAAATAAGTGTTTAAGAACTGAAAGAATGTTTGGTGATTGAATTGAACACTTTTTAGTCCAAACGCTAAAATCGAGAGATTTATGTATTCCCTGTTGTTGGTATTATTAGTCCGAATAGAAAAAGCAATTTCTACGTAAGCACTTTGCTTGAACTTGGAATCAAGCGCAATTTTTAACGCACTTACTGTGGCATGCTCGAGATGTTCAAGGAACTGCAAAACTTTTGAGGTAGATGCATGATTGAAAAATCTCATCAACTTTGGTTCATTGAATTCGAATAATTGTCTGAGTTTGTGTTCAAATACATTAAATGATTCGTAGGCAGTGGATGCCTCGAAGCGACCCGTTTGAATGGTTCTGTCCAGTTGATAAAGGAAGTCGTCAAGATTATCTGACCCTGAAGAACCTCCCAATAGGGCTAATTGGGTACTATTTCTGAATTGTTTTTTCGCTTTTATAGCTTCTTCAGGATGAGATTTAGTGAAACTCTTCCATTCTTCTTTAGCGCTTTTAGTTAGTTGATCACTTTCACCATGCGCAATTATTATTAAAAAAGAAACTAGTTTTTCCTGAGTGATGACTTTGCCAAATCGTGACAAGCGTATCATATCTATGAATGAACCAAGCGACTCAATTACGATGATTGTGTTGAGCTTGTCCATCATATCGGTGAGCAATTTTTTGTCTAATCCAGAGAAAATAGACTGCCAAACTTTGGCAGAAATCGAAGTCTTTTTTAACCAGTCAAGGATGATGTCAATCTGACTCAAAGCATTGCGAAGCACTTTATCTCTAATGGCATCATCAGGCAGGTCATAGGATTGATCAAGCCATTGCGCTAATACCGCTCGGTAATCTAAGTTCTGAATATGTTCTCTGTCTCTGTTTTGTTCGGTCAAAGGCTTTAACAACTGAGAAAATTCAAGCTCAATATTTCCTTTAAAGGAAGTCTCTTTTAAGGCTTTGATTTTGATTTTTGCGTCTATAAAAGCAACGAGTAACTCACGCTCAATAGCTAGGCTTCCTGCTCTCTGAGCCTTCATTACAGCCACCATTAAATTGGGGTAGTGCTCGTCTAAACCGAAGATGCTTTTGAAGAGGATGTATACATTCTCTAATCGAAATTGATGTATTAGACGAATCCACAATATTCGATCCTCTAGTCGCTCATAAACTGCGCTACGAATCCCTGAAAGGTTTGATTCCAATAGCTCTGGCAAAGCTTCTTGTGGTGAGGAATTTGATCGGATCCATAATCCTGTTTGTAGAAAATGGACGAATACACTGAGAAGACTCCAATCAGGACGATCCAAGCCTTTCCTTTTAGTTTCAGAATCTTTGATAGATGACATAGCCTCTTTTATGGCAAATTGAATTATCTCATACTCTTCACCTTTGGAGTGTTGAACGATTGATGAGATACGCTCCGTAACTTTCTTTGGAGCAATTCCTTGTCGTGCACTTATATATTTTGAAATATCTATTATCAGCTGAATACTTTGCCTTTTAGCACTGGTTCCTAATCGAAAATATCTCCTGAAACTATTAGGTGAAAGAGAAAACAAATTCTCACCAAACTCCTTTTCAATAATGGTGTCTAGTTTAGCTATATAGGCGATATATTGCCAACTCTTGCCTGATAGCGATGCGCTTAACAGGGTATATAAAACTCTCAATTGCCACGGAGTGAAGGCTTGATGAGTGCGAAGAAGTCGCTCTAAAAGTTCACTGTCATTTATTCCAGAGATCAACTTTTTAGATATACGCACTAATGTGCTACGATGTAGCGTATGAGAAAATGTTTGAATAGCGCTGATATCCAAGGAACTAGGAGATCGGCCTTCAATTAAAAAAGTCATTAGTACTTGCTCGCCACGGGCGGTTGTACTCAGATTTACTCCTTCGGAAAGTGATGTTATTAATCCATTTTGAAGATCGATGCCTTGTTCGAATTCGGATAAATAATGATCAATAGAAACCGATATTCGATGTGCATATTTCTCAAAGGCGGCTTTCTGTTTCCGAAGTATTTGGATGTAAGATCTAACATTTGAAGTTGATTGATCGGCAGAGAACATAAAATCGTAAGTAGCCCGCTTTAAAATTCCTTGCAATCCAACGAATCCATAATCCAACATTGAACGCTCGGAAAAATCTTTGAGAATCTGTTGGTTGACTCTTCGAATTGGCAAATAAATAGAGGCCTTTGCTGATGTCCAATATGACTCATATGATGAGAAGTCTATTTGGTCAAACAAACGTTGTCGAATAATTGGCCATGATTCACTAGAATCTAATATTTGACTTAGTGATTCAGCATCTTCAGACGCAAACTTTGAGAAGACTGAAGAAAGGGATTGATCATTTTGACTGTTTATCCCGAGCCGCATGTATTCTTCGAAGAGTGCCTTTGTCGCGAGCTTCGACCTTGTCTTGATTTCTGCATTTATATCCTGCTGACTAAAGAACTTTCGCAGCTCATTTTCGAGAAGATAATGCAGCCTTACATTTAATTCGGCCTCAAAGTGCTCTTGATCAATTTCACCTAAATCCAATTCTATGCGATCAAAAAACACATCCACACCTATTTTGTCAAACCGATCAAAATACTCTTCTAATACTCCTTGAATAATGTTGTTTAAGCGGGAATTACTAGAAACTTCGGATGCACTATCGATGTGGAATATGAGGCGATTAATTTCATGCATCTCAGTCATACTTTTATCCGTCAACGTCTTGGCTGAACGAACTTCTAATTTGACCTGGTTCATTCAACCACATCACGCATTCTTCAATGGACTTAAAAACGCATTCCTCAGGTACGGTATTTGGTATAAGGTCAACTCCACGAAGCAATTGAAGGTTTTCTTCACTCAGGCCGCTAAAACAAACCTCAATTTCCTTTTGTTTTAAAAATTGCACCACTTCGGCAAATGTGCGCACGCCTGAATGATCCATGAAGGGCACAAAGGACATGTTGAAAACTACAGCTCTAGTGTCCTCGGAGATGTTTCTCATAGATATTAGGAAGCGATGGGAGAATCCAAAGAAAATGGGTCCTTTAAGGTTTTTGATGAGCACGTGCTTTTCGAACCCCTTGATGTCTCGAATAATTCGAGTTGATTCTTCCGTGATCCTGTCCTCACTCGAGGCAATTTCCTTAGCTTCTGCTACCACTTCTTTAGAAATGCCAAAAACATCCCCCACCAAATCAACGAATTCTAATTCTTGAATTGTTGGAGCGCTTCCATTGTTCACATATTCGATCAAACGCCTAAGTATAAACTGCTTTTCTCGGCTTTCGAGCTCCGTATTTATTTGTGTGCAAATTTTCAAGACTTTCACTGAACTCATCGCATTCTTTTTATGGAGCCCGGCTTTCTTATCGCTAACTTGAATTTGGCGCTCAATTAGGTCGTCATAAAAGTCTAGGTACTGTCTCATTTGATCAACATGAACCCGTCCTTTTAGGAAGTTCTCCACGACTACTCTACTTTTATTTGTGTGGCCATCTAAATCCGCAATCAATACAAAAAGCTGAATTAAGGCTCGAATGAGTTTATCGTTAAACCGTCCAATAACTTCATTTACTAATTCATCAACTCTCGATTTATTAGTATCCTGCTCTACGACATCTGACATGCGCTTCATAAAATGAAACGATGCAATCACCAATCCGATTATCACGGCATAAACTAAATTCCAGAATACTGTTAGTATTAAAACAGTGAACATTACAAAATTGTCCGCTTTGCTAATTTTTCCGACCTTTTTCAAGGTCTTAAAGTCAATGATGACGAGACCAATATGAAAGAGAATGCCACCTAAAACAGCATTTGGAATTACGGCTGCTAAATGACTGCCAAATAGCAGTATGACAAGCAAGAAAAGCGAACTAATAACGCCTGAAATTTTATTACGTCCTCCGGATTGGATATTTGCGACCGTGCATGCGACCGCACCACTTCCTGGAAATCCCCCGAAAATACCGGCCACAAAATTCCCTAACCCTTGACCAAAGAGCTCCTTGTTGCTGTTATGCACGGTATGTGTCATTTTATCGGCTACAACGGAGGTAAGAAGTGTATTTATAGAACCTAGAATAGCAAGAGAAAATGCGGCCAACAGAATGCGGAAAAGTACGTCTGATTTGAAAATCTGGTCAAAAAAGGACATTTCAAAGTGAGAAAAGTGGATTTCTACCTCACCAAGACTATGTACATCCAGATTAAAAAAGTAGACGATGGACGTTACTGAGATCAAGGCAATCAAACTACTGGGAACGCGCTTGGTTAAAAGAGGAAACAAGTAGATGATTGCAATCGTAAGACCAGCTACTACAAAAGCATACCAATTCGCGTTTTGAATAAAATGATCAAAATGCATTAGGATGCTGGACACAGAGTTGTAGTCAGAGTTGTAAACTCCAAAAATGTCTTTTACCTGCAGCACCATGATGATTATACCGATTCCACTCATAAATCCGCTAACCACAGTATATGGAACATACCTGATGTTTGCCCCTACTTTGAATAACCCCATCAGCATTTGTATGAGTCCGGTTAGAGCAAACATGACGATTAAGACTGGTAAGGCTTTTTCAATGCTACCCGAAATACTTACTTCAGTGGCAATAATGAAAGCTACTACTACCGTCATCGCACCAACTGGTGAGCTGATCTGCGTGTCAGTTCCTCCAAACACTACGGCAATTAATCCAAGGATAATTGCCGTGTACATTCCTGCGATGGGTCCTAATCCGGTTGCCACTCCATACGCTAAGGCTACAGGAAGGGTGACTATACCAGCAGAAATCCCTCCAAATAAATCCTGTCGAAAATTGTCTTTTTGAAAGAATGTCACGATGCTATTTTGCGTTGATTAGGTAAGTAAAATTCAACAAAATCATTCTGCCTTCAGCATTCTGTCTTCTTGAACTAAAGTTGACACTAGGTAGGTAATATTGATTGTTTGCAACATTGTATGCAGAGATTCCAAAATTCATCCTTGGGTAATAAACTTTGAACCGAGCGTCCAAAATAAAGGCTTGAGGAAGAGTAGATTTGGTTTGTTGACCATTCGAATTCTGCACGAGATTTCCTTGCTGCAGACTGTAGGAGGAATAAACAGTTGTTTCACCGATCCATTGAATGTTTGATCCAATGGAAAACTTAGCTTTTGAACTAGATTCTCCAGAATCACTATTTCTCTTCGTGATTAAGTCTAATCCAACATTAGCCATTGAACCTGGATAATTGGTCAGTGTACTCCCAGATGTGAAATACTTGCCATTGAATATTTCAAAATAATTGTGATTCTTAGTGTCATTAAAATCACTTTCCATGGCGAGTGAATAATTGAAAAATGACTTCAGGTCAAATTTATCTAGCTCAAGTGCATGTCGAATTTCCACCTCAACGCCTGAATTTCTGCGCGCTCTGGGCGCGTTAATGTAGATTCGGTCACCAATAGACGGAACAAACACGTTCTCAATGATGTTGTCGATTTTGTTGGCATAGAACATCACGCTATAACTTAACTTGCTCGGTAAGTCACCGCTTATTACCAATTCACCACTCTCAATTTTTTGAACCGTTAATGAATCAGAACCTTGAAATCCAAAAATTCCACCTCGTCTGTATAAAAATGGTGGGGGAAAGAAGGCTGAATTATACAGCACTTTTGCTTTAAATACATTTAGATTTCGCTTACTTTTTGGTGCAAGAAATATGAGGGCTAATCGCGGTGAATATTGTTTTCCCCATTCAAATTTATCGAATGTAGAATACTTACTATGATAGTTGAGACGGACTCCAGCCGTTGCAATCAGAATATCCTGAATTAAATGTTGTTCAGTCTGTGTATAAGCAGCTGCGATATACTCAAATTTTGATTCCCCCGGCTCCGTAAAATAATCCTCGGTTTGAGAGAGTACGAATGATGAATCGTTTCCCACAAAGTAGTTGTAGTGCCAGGTATTAAAATAGGCCTCAACTCCGATTAGGAAATGCTGATCACCAATTCGATCGAAATTCTTCATTAAACTATCGCTAGAAAACTCAAGACTTGTCGTTCCTCGATATTCGTCACCGATAATACGTTGATTTCCAATAATTTCATCTGAGTACGAAGGAAAATATATGTCTTTGTGGAAATGGTCCCCACTTAACTTAAACCTTAGGTCATGTTCAAATCGGTCTGAGTTATCAAAAAGTCCGTACTCAATATGAACAAATTCTCTTTGGTCTTTTCTCACACGGTTTCTACGTTCGTCAGGTGTGTCGCTCTTCCAAAGGTTTAAACTTGACGGTCTAGAATAAACAAAAGTGTTCATCTGAGCATTCGAAGTCACCTTTAGCGCTTTGCGATTATAGTTGAGCAATAGGTTGTATCCAGGTCCGTATCGATTGATGTATTCTCGCCCATTAGATGATGCGGCCCTAATTGTGTCTGTACTAATTATGTCTGGTAAAACAGTAGACTCATCTAGTGTTGAGTGATCGATTTCTGAGCCCCCAGTTTGCGTATATGTTGCTGAAATGTATACTCCTTCTGAATTACTTAGTTTTCGTCCATATTCATAATGAGCGTTGTAAGTATTGTATTTAGGGCTGATGTCTCTAAAGGTATTGCCTGTGCCAGTTTTGACTGAAATACGATTTGTATTTTTAAAACGACCGTCTTTCGTTATTATATTAATGACTCCACTGAAGGCATTCTCCCCATAAAGTGCTGAGCCAGGTCCCCGCATTATTTCTACTTGTTCCACATAATCTAGACTCAACCAATCCGGCCCGTTTGAATTTGTGAATACATCAGATATTCGGTGTCCATTTATTAATATCAAAACATCCTGAAGTGAAGTGCTCGAGGTTCCTCTTGTTCCGATAATCCGTTCGTTATTATCACCGAGCTCAGCAAAGCCAGGAGTTATTCTAATCAAATCAAGTAAGTTTCTAGCACTTAATCGGTCAATATCGTCCTTTGTATAAACGGTGATGGAAGCGGGAATTAAATCAATGTTTTGTTTGTGTTTATTCACATAAACAAATTGCTCGCTTTTGGCCCTTACAAAATTCCCTATGTACGCTTGCAGTTGCGGAGATGATTCTTTTAAACTTTCCGCAGAAAAATATGGATCCAGGCTATAATACTCGGTAATGTATCTGTCTAAATCATCCCATTGCTCAGTGATAAATGATAGCCGAATTCCCCAATCTAGAATGACCATCTTATCGCCATCATTTACACTATTGTAATGAGCTAGATGTAAATCTTTGTATAAATCATAAGCATCTTCATACCTTCTCTCGTCATATCTATTTCTTACTTTACTAAGCTTTTTGTCTAAGACTCTTTCATTTTGAGAACTAAATGATCCTGTAATTCCTTTATTCTGTGCAATTGACAATTGGGCAGACAAAAAGAAGAGCCCCATAAGAACTAAACTTACAGCCTTCCGTGCACTCGCAGATGTGGTATTGCATATCATATTTATTCTAGCAATTTCTTGAGTTCTAGACCAGTTACATCAAAATCTAAAGGAAGTAATGACACTTCACCGCTTTGGTTGGTTGTAAGTCCTTCACTGCTGGAAGCAACAAGAATCCAGTCGTTATTTACAAAACCTATGTCTCTAATTGATTCAGATTCAATAAACTGGATTGGCTGATATTTTTCCTCGATTTGAAGATCCCCTTGAAGTTTAGCTTTCAGTTCATCTAATTTCCAAATATTAACCGTTTTATCACGCCCGCCAGACACGAAAACAGTCTCGTCTGGACTGATTTCAAAACAATTAATATTGTTCGCATGCTCATTCAAAGCTCGATAAACCAAGCTGCCATCCTTTGCATTGTAGAAGTAGATTTCTCCATTTCGGTTTCCCGCAACCAGCCAGTTGTGACTTGGTAGGTATTTAACTGCGGTAATTTCAGAGTTAAAATCATCAAATTGCATCGTTTGTTTTTGGACAATTGATCGATCTTTTAATACTTCGAGAATCTCAATTTTATGATCAGGTTTCACCAAAATTAACCGATTGGTTTCTTCATGGAAATCTGCAGTTACAATCTGTTCTTTTGAGCGACTCAAGACGCTCGGGGCGAATAATCCATTTTCTTGTTCTACCAAAGCATAAATATTGCCCTTCTGATCAAGAATTAGAAAATCGTTCGTTCCAAGAGGCCAGATGTATTCAACGTAGTTTTCAAATTGAATACTCGATGCAAAGGCACCCTGAATTGAATAGACAGTTAAAAATCTAACATCTTGCAAAGTTGGAAGGTGACTTGCTACAAAGTATTCCTTGGATTGGGATACCGCCATTGCGCTTATACCTTGAGTTTTTCGCTCTTTTGAATAAGCTTCTGTCAGTTTATCAACAATCTCAACTTGCCCACCAACTATATGCGCCTTGTAAATACTGGATGTTAAGTCGTTTGTCCCAATAAAGAAGATCCCATTCGCTTTTTTTCCATTTAGACCAATGACTTTCTCAATTACGACTCCGCCTTCTATGTTAGATAGTTTGGCCGAGGTTTTTACTTTTTGAATCGCCAAATTCATTGTGGAAAAAAGCTTTTTTTGCGCTATGGCTGTTACGTCTTGAACGGAATCTTTCAATACTTCATATTTCGGACTCTTCGTCCTTTGAAATAGAGCATACCCATCTTTTGCCATGCTTGCGGCATCTTTTAATTGTGCTGGGTCGGCCGTTCTAGTTAAGACCTTTTGGGCGCTTTCAGAGTACTCACGAATTGTTGAGACCAAGTTGAGGTAATTTTCTAAAATCCGAGACTTATTCATTTCAATAACCGCATTTTTCAATGCGCCTTCCTTCACTCGAACATCTGCAGATAATCGCTCCGACTCATTTCTTAAAATTAAAGCCTTCCTCTTAGCTTCTTCAGCTTCATTCGTTGCTGCTTGAGCATTTATCGCTGATGTATCAGCCTTTAGAACTGCTGCAAAAGCTTGACTTAGAGCGGCCGCGGCCTTTGCAGAATCAGCATCCGCTCTCAACATAGATTTGTGCGCAGATCGTTCAGCCTCTTCTGCCAATTGACTTGCTTCGTAAGCTTTTTTAGTTTCAAAGTATGAAAAGACGATTAAGACGATTGCAAGTAATAAAACTCCCGAAATTATTTTCTTATTGCGTGCAGATTTTTGTTGTCTAGATAACTCCTCAGCTATTCGAATTTCATTTTCGCGAATGGCGATTTTTTCGCTTTTTAAAATGAATTCTATTGCGGGTTCATACCCCTCATGATATTGTTTAGCCCAGCCAAATTTGGGGTTCTTTTTTCTATACCATGATAAAGTGTCTTTTAGTTTCTCTCCTTGGTATGGATGTTCTTTCTTTTCGGCCGCCTTGGCAATCTCAGTGTATCGTGCAGCATCATTCGCTTCTTCTGAAACCCAATTTGAAAGTCTGGGCCAAGCTTTAATTATCAATTCGCGTGAGATCTGAATCTGAGAATATGCTGTAAATCGATCTTGTTCAGACTCATGAATCAAATCAAGTTGAGTTAACTTCCCGCGAATGTCACTGGCTTGGATTACGGTAATTACTTGGCAATCATCCGAAGCAAAGGACTTTATTACTTTCGTTAAGGAAGCTTGATCACAATCGATTAATTCACAAAGTGTTTTCAGTGACCTCTGCTGTGTTTGCTGAAATCCGGCTGACGTTGTTCTAGTTAAAGCTTTAAATAATAGACTGCAAGTTTCTTGATCCTGGCGAGCGAATGAGTTAAATATTAACTCTAGCTGAGTAGCAATTGACCCGTTGATCCCGCCAATAGTTTTAAGATGAAGTGGACCTATAGTTTTTACTCCACTTTCTGCTTTTACTTCTCCTATTGTGCGTTTCAATGCGTGCTGAAACTTTTCTAACTCAATAGGATGCGTTTTGTAAAAGGTTGCAATATGATCTATAAGTGCTGGTCTGAAACTTATAGATCCTAATCTTGCGATTTTATCAAAAAGCCCTAATAGTTCAGGCAGGGTCATTTGTGGAACCAGAAAATGATTGCGGTTTATCAGTTCGGCAAACTTTGGGTAAATGGCGAACTCGCCATCCGATTCTGATCTTGAGCAAGTAAGAATGTGAATAGGGTATGCATTTTGGTTTGCGGCTTCAACCAATCGCTCTATTAGGACATTCGCCAATTGCTTATTTGATATAGAGGTCAATTCATCAAGTTGATCTATATAAATCAATATGTTAGAATCTCGAATCAAGCCATATTCATCTACGATGTCTATCAAACCATACCTCTGTGTAGAGAGGATTTTTTCGAACTTATCTGTGAGGTTTGGGTCGATTTTAACCTCTGCTTCACCTTGCTGCATAATGCTTGGTGAAGCTAAAGCTGATGCAAGCGAAGCGATAGGATTATCACCGGGTTTAAAAGCTGCGATTTTCCATTTTTTTTCACCGCCTGAAATAAAACCCGCTTTTAATTCAGGAATAATAAGGCAATCAACGAAGGAAGACTTTCCAACTCCGCTCGTCCCTTGAACTGATACAAAATTGTCTTCACTTAGCTTTTTTAATAGGGTGTACTTGAGTCGTTCGCGTCCAATATAAAAAGCAGCCTCATCCTCATTATAAGACCTAAGACCTGGAAATGGAGAGGATGCCTTCACTCCACCCGATCTTTGCGTTTTCCTGGGGGTCGATGTGTTTTTAGGCTTGGTCATCTGTGATTAACTTTAGAATCCCAATAGATAAATTAGTAATTCGGTTTCTCCTATCAAATGAAACTTCTTCTAGTTCGGTTAACAAACCGTTATACAAACGATCAAACTCTTCCATTTCAGCAAAATTCAAACCCACCATTCGAAGAGATAAGTGAGCAGGAATAGCAGTAATAAGTGTTTGTTTGAACAACTGAAGAAACTCCTCATTATGGAAGCGCTCGGTCCAATTTGGATAAACGACACTCAAAACAGCATTAAAATCCTTAGCGTCTCTGCCATCAATGCGTTTGAATTTGATAAGTTCATTTTTAGATTTGATGGATTGCCAGTTTTCAAAACGTTTAATCGCGTACACTATGAATTTATTGACATCCGCTTCAGATCGAAAGAGGCTTTCTGATTGAATGATGCCATCACCCGGTGCCCCTTTTATTTTTAGCCTCAATAGATTCGTTTTCTTGTCTTCGAAAACTTCATAGTTTTCCGAGATCAGGGCCAAATCAAGGAATTTTTCAACTCGTTGTTCTTGCTTTTCGATTTCATCCGCGTGACTGCTCGAAAAAAGCACATTATCACTCTCGTCTAACAATTGAAAATAGAACCTAGTTTTATTATCTAGCTCTATAAATTGACTGAAATTTCCTTTTTCCTTTTGATAATGAAAAACACGAGATTTAATAAACTTCTCAGCACTGAGCTCAGTAAGGAAGATATCATTAGAGGATGCGCGATCATTGCCAATTGTGTCTTGAATGATAACCTTAAAATCCTTGTCAGGTGTCTTCTCGACTCTATAATTATCCGCGTAGCCTGCTAAGATTAAAGTGTCAATGGCAGAGGACATTTGGACGTCTTCCCTTCCTATTTTTAAACTTTCAAAGACTTTTTCTCCTTTCTCATCAAGAAGGAAGAAATTACAAAAGGAGCTATCCTGTGGACGAAGTAAAACATGCTCAACTATCCTAAAGTACTCGTTATCTCTGCTAATGCGATGCAGCTTGTCAAGCAATGCGCTAAGCTTTTCTTGACATTCTTGTAGTGATTTAGTGTCTAGAAGTCTTGTCGCATCCTCGTGAGTGGGGGGGATGAAATAAAGAGCGTAAACTTCAGCTTCTTTAATAATTTGATAATTCGATATTGAAAGGCCAAATTGAAAGAGATATTTAATGAAGTGGGGGCTATTTACAATGAAATTCACCGTTCCATTTTTCTTTTTCCCTTTTGCTGAAACATAATCGATGTGACCACCAGGGGATTTCTCTTTTTTAATTTGAGTTGCTGTTAACCTTTCGGATTTTAGCTCTTGTATAGATTTTTTACCGTCAGAACTGCTACCAACATTGATGTCCAAAAGAATCCCTACTTTTTGTTCTAAGGATGTTTTAGTTCCAATATTTTCCTGATCAAATCGAATTCCGCAGGCACGTTTTTGATGTATTGAGACAATGTTTTTCAAGAATATTGATTTCAACGTCAGGAGTCTTTTATCGGCCAGGTCAGTATTAGCATTCCTTTGACTTGAGGAAAACTTCAATTGAAAGTCAGTTGAAAATCGTTCGCCAAAACGCGCTAACATATGAGAAAGAATGCGATTTTTTCGATCAAGGCGATCATCAAATTCGATCATCAAATCCTCCAAATCAGTCAATGTATACTCGGACTCTTGTTCTTGTTGATCTAACTCACGTACAATGAGTTTACGAAGTGCTTCGTCAATGCCAGAAATTTCACCTTTTTTCCTATCCTTATTTTGCTCCTGCTGACGTTTAAGCTCGAGCGCCAACTTAATTATTTGTCGGTTCTCAAACGCTTGATCTTTTTTAATTGATTCAACGTCCATCCCTAAGTATCGCTTTATGTGTTCTTCTGTTAGATTGATAACAAGCTTTTGTTTTATGCTCAAATCTCTCTCAAGGCTTTCTATTTTACGAATAGTCTTGAGATCTGATTGAGACATTTGGTTTTTAAGGTGCTCTAGTTCTTCCTGAATCTGATTTTTAGGTCGCAACGACTTTTTAATTAAAGAGTCGGCAGATTGAACTTTACCATTTAATGTCTGCGCATAATAGGTTTTGAATTTGTCAACATCAAATCCATCAATAGAAAATAATTCCGCGACCTTAGAAAGTTGAGATAAATGATTTGCCATGAGTTGATCAAACAACATCAAATAGGCTTTTAATTGCTCAGACTGTGCTTGCCTCAGCACTCCTTCTTCTTTTGCTGGTGTGTAAACACCAACACCATAAATCGATGGAAAGCATTCTTGAACTGAATTATAACTCTCAATTTCGGTATAGCTTAAGGTGTTTGTTTTTTTATTTCGAACGCGAGCTTGCACAGGATAGTTTCGAATAAATCGTTGTTGCCATTCTTCCAACTTTCGCACTACACTATTTCGTTGGTAGGCATTAGCTACACCCCCTTTATATACTGAAATCTTAAAACCATACATAGTTTCATCTTGCCTTGAACTATCGACAATTGTTAAGTATTTATGATTATCCACTTTAATTAAGTCGCTCGTTACTGGTGAACCATCTTGAAACAATTGCAGTTCTTTCATAGAACGCACTCCTTTTACTGCCGAAATGAATTCCTTGATTTTCGAAAGGTAGAATTGATTGCGTTTTATCCCTAACTGTTTCTTCGAGATAAATCCGTGCTTATGAGAAGGGACATCATAAATTTCGTCAAGTCTTTGGCCGTCAGCCTCAAGATCTTCCAAGCTGCTAAATTCAATTGAGGGGTTAAGATAGTTTTCAATCTCAAACAATATTTGAGCTATTACATCTTCAGCCACTGTCTCTTGAGACACATCAATTTGCACTTCAATGTTTATAAGTTCAGGCTGAAGAATGATTATTTCTTCTAGATCCTCGCATAGGTTTCGATGCTTATTGTAGTAACTTCTAATCCTTTTCTTCAGCGAATCATACTCAATCGCTGGAAATATTGGATGGACATGAATAATTAGATTGAATAGACCTGTAATTCCTTCACGATGATTTGTTACAGGTTCTAACCAGCAATTTATGATCGACTCTACAAAGTGATCAAGAAAAAGGATGCGATAATCTTGTATTGTTAGAGGGCCAGGAGTGAAGGCTTCACTGGCAGGAATAAAGGCGTTTCGCTCTGTAACTTGCTCATTATTGGAATGAAACAACAGCTCTTCAATTCCCAGGTTGGTTCGATAAGCAATATCTGTTAAAACAAAAGAGAATTGTTCAAGAATTGTAACCCCTGGATCATGAAGGTTATAATCTGTCCATTTTTTCCCTGACGCAAGCTGTGTAGATTGAATCGCTTCCTTTCGAAGCTCATCAAAGTCCATGCTCTTTGTGGGCTTACTGATGCTAGATATGGATGCTGATTCACTCAATTGCGAGATCTGGTTTTATGTGCTTGAACGAGTTTCAATATTAGATTAATTCCACAGAGAAGTAATGTGAAATTGAATTTGTATCACATTGTTTTCCGCATCAGTTCCATAGTGACTGCCTGTTTTCATTTCCAGTCGATACTTACCACCGGGCACTCTTTTCCAGCGAAAACGAATCCTATGCCAAAACCAACCGTAACTTGTGTTTGTGGATCGAATTTTATTTCTTGAGCCATCGTGTGCACTTACAGCAACAGCATGGGCTATCGCATATTTTCCGCGTTTTGCGACACCTTCCACCTTAGCGACAATCTCAAAAACATGACATCCCGATAATTCGTCAAGAACAATGTGCCATTCGCCATCGGCACTTACCTCGTTTAATGTTTGGTAAGTTCCAACTCGACTTTTCATTCCTGCGGTTCCGCTTACATCCAAGGTGTGCAATGGTGAGAGTGTGCCGATTCCAACGTTCCCACCGTTTTGGATAAACAAGCGCACATCATCATTTTTTTCTGAAATATTAAGTCCTTTGGCCATTTCGCTTGGATTGACCGAAATAGACCAAAGAGGTGTCTTTTCCTTAATATCATCATAAAAACTAATCAACTTGCTTGATTCTCCACCTGGCGCAAGTTTCAATCCGTTTTCAACACTTTTAGCGAATCCATCATCAATTTTATTAATAGTTGAATCGATAAGGTTGGAAAAATGCACTTCTGTAGGAACCTTGCCTTTTTGAAAGTATCCTTTGAGGGTTGATCTATTAAATATTTCCATCACTCAAATCATTGCGTTAATAAATAGGAAAACTTCTTTTCATATGAATTCTTAAAGATCAAATTCTATGGAATAATAAACATCCTTTTCTGTATCAAAATAGGGATATGAAATTTCGTCTTCCAACTCTTCAGTGATCACAAAGTCTGTCCCGACTTTCATAGTGTCAATTTTCGTTTCACGCGCTTCCCCAAGAATCAAGCGATCAATGATAGAAATGTCATGATCAACATCCGGAACCAAAACACTCCACGGGGTGCTGCTGTGTAAAACATTGAGCTTACCATCTTGGGCGGCAGAATCAGAGATGCTATATTCTCCATTTTTATAATGCAGAACTACAACTGATAATCGAGTAACGAACGTGACATATTCTAATGACTCAATAAATGTAAGCATTGCTGAGCGTTCGATACTGCCACCAAATACTATTTCTCTTTGAGGAGAGTCATACCAAGGGCAAATAAAGGAGCGAAGGTCTTCTTCTAATCTGGCGACAAACTCACCCGTTCCTACAGTGCTTTTGAAATGCACATGACAGCTAATTCTGACCTTTTCATAAACTGGATTAATTATGCTGATTTTAGCAAATGGTGTCGTTAATTTTTTTATTTCGTCTTCAATGAGTTTGAGTTGATTGTAGTCGACTCTTGGTAAGACAAAATCTGACTTAACGGTGATGTTTGGGACAACAATTATTTTCACCTCTCCTGGCTTAATAAACTCAGGATATAGGGAGTTATTAAGACATAAAACTTGATAAAGCTGAGAAAATTGATTTAAAATTATACGCTCAAAATCTTCTGGTATCACTGCTCTGTTTTTGTGACGAAGTCTTTCAGAAACACGGTTGTAAAAGCCTATTTCAGTCTCTCCTGGACTTCCCCCAAATGATTCGAATGGTTGCACTATTGCATTTATATCTGGATTGGACTCTAAAAATCCGTTGATAGTATTTGCAGATATATTCTCTTCCCACTCAGCATTAGGTTTGTGGGATTTCCACTTAACCTTGGTAGCGTTTGTTTTAATAAATTGAATCCTTGACAGCACCTGAGTGTTTTTTGGTGCCGCGGCTCTTATCCAATATTTTTCTGAAGGCAGAATTTGATGTTCTGTGTTCATCTGTGATGGAATCTTTAGTTCAATAATCCCAGATGTCGTGAAATTATTTGTGCCATCTAAAAGGATCTGCCCTTCTCTAAAAGGGATCCATTCATCATTTACCATAAAGGACCATTCCACTTTTGGGATATCTGCATAATTAATGACATTTACAGCATTGTATTCCAGTTGAAATAATATGGATAAAGTCGCAGGAGGATTCAATTCAGAGAGACCTAGGATCAAATAACCTTCGTGATCATACTGCGGTAACAACTTGTGAGAAATCGGTAGACCTTTTTCAAATATTGCATGCCTTCCAAAAGGATGTATGTGATACAACTGGTCATTAACCTTTTCTTTGTTATCCGAGACGCGATCAGCTGCAAATGTCAACTTGGTGTTCGCTTTATAGTTTAATGATATAGAACGAATCTGTGGCGCAAATGCTTCGTTAGGTAGCTCAACTTTTACCGTTTCCTTTGCTCCCAATATACTCGTGCTGAGAGTCGAATTTTTAACAATAGCATCGGAAAACAGCTTAGGAAATAAGTCAAATCCAAAGCCCATTTCTGGTCCAATTAACTCAAACTTTAAAAATCCAGTGCGGGTTTTTGATGAGTATTCTGAAATATCAATTTGTGTGAAGCTCGGAATCAGTCGCAGCTTTTCTAAATCAATATATTCAATTTTTACTGTGGGTGAGAGTCTGCTATCTACCTTATTCTCGGTAAATAACTCAAATTGTTGAATGGATGCAATATCCAAGGGGTGAAATTTGAATTCGGATAGGCCTGTCAAGCCCATTTTGAATGAGTCATTCTTTATTTGCTCTCCGTATTCCTTGTAATATTTTTCAAATCCACCGGTCATTCTTGGAAGGTTATGCCATTGAATATCCAAACTGAGGTCTGTGATTTTTCGGTTAAAGACTTCTGGATGTCCAAGAATAAAATACGAACCCAAATCTGGGTTGCTTCCAAATGGCGAAAATGGCATATGGATATCTAACTGTCCCTGGTCATTAAATACAGAAAGGTCTTTCAAATTGCGCACGTCCGTCTCAATCTCACAAGTCTCAATGCTCAAGTCCTTTAGATATGAATAAGAGTACATAGCATATTTCGAAGAAATAAGAAATTCAAAGATTGGCCATTGAGCATTATAACCGGCACCGTGAAGTTCTTTATCATAGTCAATAATTGCTGGCTCGGATGTCTCAAAGGCTATATTTATCCTTATCTCACCATCTGACCATGCTTTATGTCTAACAATGTTGTAACTGTCTGTTTCATGCCAGCCGTCATTTGTGGTGACCTTGACTTTGAAAACATTATTCAATATTTTATAGAATGCGTTATCAGCTGAAAGCTTTTCATGCAAGGCTATCTCTTCCACAAACGATACCAATGACGTGAGTGACTTAAGCCCGAATTTAAATGTAAAGCTGATGTTACGATCCCCTTCCTTCATGGACAAAACTGAAGAGGAAATGGCAAATCCGATTTCTGCCTGCTGCATATCCCTATTCACGAGACTTATATCTGCTTGATCACGTCCAAAAGGATAAGCGAGTGCTGGCTGGTTCGCACTATTTACTACAAAGCCGTCATCCTTCAGTTTAATGTCTGAGGCGTAAATATTGGAAACATCCTTATATGAATTTCCAATTCCAATACTAGGGTTATTGGCAATATGTATTACCTTGACTTCATCAATATTGGATTGATTTACAATTACGTCTTGAGCTATTATATATGTTTTATCCAATCCTTCTTCATCAACCCCTGAGCTGAGTAAGGTGCCAGCTTTAATGATCGTGGAAGTAACATGATCCGCCAATTCAAAATAAATATGAGCTTGATCTGGATAAGGTTTTTTCTTTGATTGTTTTAATATTTCCTTGTAATAATAATCTAGATGCCGAGCGGTAATCTTGTTCAAATCTCCTTGAACATGCCTAAACAGTTTAATAAAAGAGATTATAAGTGAAACGTGAGGTTCATGGTGTGGATAGTTTTCGATTACCTGAGTCAATAGGTCTTCAGCTCGATGTTTTAAATGAGTGATAACTCCTATCGCGTCACGATGCGCGTTCGAAATGACCAGCATCATTTCTTCACCGTCTGTTTGTAGTTTTTTTTCTCTTTCAAGTATTGCATTTTCTTCTACGACTTTCCATATAGGGTCAAAATCATGGAATTCAAATGGATTGGCTCGGCTGAAACTCGTGGTAAGTTTTAAAGCAAGATTCTGGGCTTGAATTCGATGTAAATGGGAGGATAATTTCAATCGTATTGCACTATTAAGGTGCGGATCAAGAACATTGTTGTTTAAATGTTCAATATTCTTTTTAGAACGTTTGTACCATGAATCAATCAGACTATAAAGTACGTAACATTCAGTTACAACATCTAGATATTTTTCTTGCCTGAGGTCAGGCTCACTAGAGAAAAAGTTATCGAGAGCATGCTTAAAACTGGCATCTCTCTCATGAAGTGCTGAATTATATATTTCAGCCAATAAAAACGCCAAATCATCTTCAAAGAAGACTGACCAATTTCCGTCTTTTTTGTTTTTTAAATTTTTGTATTGAACTTGCTCTGAAAAGTTAAGAATAAAGTTCATCAAATCTGGAACTGTTCGTTCATCAAGCCCAAAGGAATTAGGGTCAAGGGCAGAAATGTTCTTGGTTAACGATGAAACGCCTTGGGACTTAAATGGTATGTTCTTATTTCTGCTCATTTCAGGGTCTTCCATGCAATAATTACATCCCGGTCACATTTGTGCCTTCTTTGAAATAGTATGGAAAAACAATATTTGTTCTAACGTTAATCTTACGAATCGTGTAATCAAGTTTAATCCTCAAAATACCGTCATAAATTTCATCTTGATTTACCTCAACGTTGTGAAGTGTCACACGAGGTTCAAAACGGAGCACAGATTGTTCCACATAGGTACGAAGCTCATTTACAGTATTTCCATCCATTGATCGGAAATTTATAAGTGCGAGATTTGAGCCAAAGTCTGGTCGCATAACGCGCTCTCCGTAAGATGTTGATAGAATCAGGCGCAGTGACTGGACTATATCTTCTTCCTCACCAACCATTTTCACGGATTTGCTGTGCTTATCAAACGTTGGAGGGAAGGACCAACCAGTTCCTAAAAAAGTTTCATTGTCATCCATGTTTATCCAATCATCACCGTTGGGCAACCTCCCATAATTTTACCACCATGAGCGGTCGAATCACCCATACGGACGGCTGCTTTACCTCCAATTTTAACTTTACTTGATCCTTTTGTGATCGAGTCTGGAGGGCCAACACAAACACATTTGTCCCCAACTACTGCAGCCGGGAGTCCACCGATCAATACGGTTCCACAACCTGGCCCAATTACGGGCCCGCCTACGTGAGGGATAGGCCCTGCCGGAGTAGGAGTCTGCTGGTTGCACACATGGAAATCTGTAATTCGAGCTGCGATCATATGCTAAAAATAATCTAATTAATGTTTACCATACTTCCTTTCACAATGACATTCCCGGACGCTTTCAATTCTGCACTTGCAGCACCTTCGGCCTTAAGGGCAATTTTGGCTTTTGATTTGACATTATTGCCGGTTATTGAGACATCGGCTTTGCTGTCTAATGTCGCATTGCCAACAGAAGAAATTGTTACTTTCCCTTTAGCTTTTAATATGATGTCCTTTCCGCTATCGATGGTTATACCTTTATCGTTTAGATTGATGGTGTTTTTGTTTTGATCCTCAAGTTTGATTGACTTCGCTTTGTCATCAAGGGTAACCTTCTGTCCACCTGGAGTTTCAATGGTTATAATTTTATCCTTCTCATCAAAGGCAATCTTCATTTTGGTCTTAGTGACAATTGACTTTAGTTCATTTTTCTTTTCTGGAGTGTTGGGCGGTGGATTTTTTTTACTGTAGAGTGAACCTACGATTACAGCAAATCGTGGGTCATTTCCAAGGAAGCCTAATAATACTTCATCCCCAACTTCAGGATAGAAATAAAAGCCAATGCTTTTTGATGCGTATGGGTTTGATAACCTTGCCCAAATACCATCGCCACTTTCCTTAATTACTGGTACATCAACTAATACGCGGAATTCCCCATCTGGATCTTTATCAATCTGCTTCACTTTTCCAATCTGTAAACCTGGAATGGCTTGCAGATTGCCAATTGCTTTGTCCTTTCCTAGTGAAGCATTAGACTTCATAGCATCATAAGGTAAACCAAAGCCAACATGTGTTTTCCAGAAACCACCCTTTACTTCATGCATGACACTTGAGATAAAGGCGGTTCCATTAAACCGAGCGCCAAAACCGCTTAGGCCAATTAGTTTGCCCGGGTTTGGCTTTGTTGATCCTACAAAAGATACCGTCCCATTTATTTTCGATAACCTTGAAAACAAAACTTCCGCATCTGCCATGGCCTTGAGAACTGTAGCGTCTTCTGGAGTTGATGTAGAAAGGGCAATTTCTGGCTTTCCTGCTTCTTTAGAGAGGGTCGATGCTGTGATGTTTCCGTGAGCGGTCACTGTGGCCTCTGCGCCAACTCCCTTTGCGAGTTTTTGGGTGGCGCTTGTCCATGATTGATATGAAGCTCCTTTTAGTTGAGATGTTCCATCCAGTTGGGCATTGAATGCCATAATATTTGATCCGTAATCTAGATCCAAAACAGGAGTTCCAGAGACAACAGGGGCCTTAATATCTAATTTTCCAGCATCACAGATTACGATCATTCCATTTGCTTTGGCTCTATCTTTCACAAACTCCCAATCAGATGCATTATACTGCACTAGGTTTGGATGCTTATATGTTGTTGCTCCAACTGCTTTGGTCAATCCATATGAGCTAATGATTGATGAAATAACCTCACTATCCTTCTTGTCCTTAAAATTTATCGTCTTAGGTGCCAGCCCTAATTTGAAGGCTTTATCGTGGCAGGTGATGATTAATTGAGACACATTTTTGTGCGCGTAGTTGATGGCCTTCAAGCTCTGAGATGTAATGATGCCTTCAAAGGCATCTTCTTCTGTGCTTTCATATCCAAGTTTAATCTTAATAGCCTTACCAGGAATTAGGTCGGCTGATTCGCTAATGGGGAAAGTGTTTTCAGACGGATCTCCATCCACAAAAATGACTTTCGCTTTTGAAACCATTCCAACCTTTTTTTCAATGATAATTTGCTCCACACCATACTCGCCTTTAATCTCATTACCATCAACGAGGATAGAGAATGTAGATCGAGTTACAGAATTACTGAGTGGTGAAATGGGCATAAACTATTTTTCGAGTCGGGGAAAAAGCACTTGCTTCCCTGGTGGGATATTTCTGAAGTTGACGATGCCATTTGCTTTGGCAACTTGCAAATAGTATTTAGGACTTCCATAAATCTCTTCACAAAGAGCCGGCAAACTATCGCCTGACTTTATGGTTCGAAGATGGGTCATATCTGGAGAACTGGTATTGTTTTTTAGTGCTTTTGTTTTAGCATCTATAAACTCTTTAAAATTTGCTGTTACAACTGCTCTGAGGGGCTCGCCATTTGGCTTGAAAAGCAGGTAGTTAATTCCCAATGACTCGCATTTACAATTAAATACCAGCGAATTCCATACGATTTGAAGGAAGAAGCTATCGTGTACTTCTCCTTGAAACTCAACGCAAAGCCATTTTAAATCGGCTATTGCCGCAGGAACCGAAGTTATGCCCGGAACAACGCCCGTAGAATCCAAATGAAACTTCAGGCTTATGTTTCTCTTTTCAGCCAACATAACCTTGTCAATTGTTTGTCCATTGGCAAGAGTTTCGGAAGTGCTCTCTTTTGGCGGAGCACTCATTGTTAAGGTGTAATCCGTAGGATTCACTTGAAGTTTGAAACTTCCCCGATCTCCTGGCACGGGAGTCTTAAATTGAGGATCCTTATACCCTTTTATAATCAGCTTTTCTAACTTCCCTTGATCCGGCATAATGCTAAGCTTTTAGTTTTTCGTCAATAAGCTCGCTCAGTCTTTCCATGCACTCGTCTATTATTTCTTGTTTAACCGATTCGGGAATTGAAACATGAGAAGATTCAGGCTTTCCAGGCTCAGCTTCGATTCTTTGAGCGGTCGCACTTTCTTTAACCTTTGCCTGTATTATGAAGTCGTTTACTTTTATTGCCATCATTAAGGGAATTCACGTTCAAATTCTGAATATGCGAAAGATAATTCTTCGATAAGCACAGATTGATTTTGTGCATCAAGATCTCCAACCTTTAACGAAACGGGAAAGGCATTGCTAAATTTCCATAGTACGAGACAAACGCCTTCTTCATCGAGCAACTTTACGATCAATAACTTTTCTGGCACAATAGGCTTGGCATAATCACTCTTAATAGTATCCTGACACCATTTAAAGAAAGTTGATGAGGTTGCAACTATTCCCTGATGCAGCTCTAAATCAGTGTACTCTGTTGCTCCAGGAAGTTTGTAAACGGTATTGTTGTTTCCACCTTCGGGGAGAGGGGTAACATTGAGCTTCATCTCTATACCCGTAACCTTAGAGAAATAGTATTCGCCCTTGTTTGCCTCCATTGTCACTTGGAAGCGGAAGTTAACCGGTGGATACATGGCGTCTTGAAACATGATTCTAGTTATCCTTTGAGCAATCGAAGCCCCATTTTTACCAAATCTTCTATTTCCATTTCTTCGAAAGTTAGTGTAATCGATTCAATTGCAATGGCACCATCGCCTGTTGCTTTTGAATCGAAATTCCCACCTTCAATTTTAGTTGGAAAGGCGTTTTTTAAAGTCCAGATAATTTCCGGAATGCCATATTGATTTTGGAGGGTGATAATAACATCGCGTCTTTCTGGCACTTTCCCTTGAGTGGCCTTATACCATTCAAATAATCGAGAATCACCAGTAAACGTTCCTCTTTTTAGTGTGACGTCATCCATCTGCATCATTCCAGGGATCTTGTAGACTCCTGTTTGTCCACTTCTGCCGTGTCTGTGTTTTAAAACTTCAACGCTTGAAGACAAATTTCCTACTTCCTGAAAATTCCACTTTTCGAATCCTAGCAATACAATGAAGTAAAACTTGGGAAGAGGCCAGTTTTTTCCCTGAAACTTGCCCTTGGGTAATTTTAAATCATTTAAATCCATTGAGTAGGTATCAAACTTTTCGACAAACTGTCCTCAGATGAAACGAGCGCCCCAAAAGAAGCGCTCATTCACTAATTATTTCGAAAAATAGGATTATGCAGTCGTAATAGCAAGTCCTTCGTGAGCAAGAACCAAAGTCTCCACAGCTACGTCACTGCTCGAAGAATTCAAGTCTGTTCCCTGAATTTGTTTAGGGAAAGCATTGGTCAGCGTCCAAATCATTTCAGCGTCACCACTTTCATTCAAAAGCATTATTTGAACTGTGCGTCTCATGATCGTGTTCATCTGGATTTCGCTGAACCAATCAAAAAACTCAATATCTCCAGTAAACATGCCTTTTTTGAGAGTAACATCAGAAGGCTTGCGCAATCCGGGCATTTTTATTGTCGAAAACTCCGGACTGTCTCCATGTCTGTATTCCATAACATCAACTTCTGTGTCGAGTCCTGATACTTCTTGAAACGATGCTGTTAAACCTCCTTCAACTTCAACCTTGAAGTGAAACTTTGGCAACGGCCATATATTATCTTGTGCTTCTCCAGCCATAATCTTTTATTATTTAAATATCCGAGTTAGTGTTGTTTATGATTTTTGCATTTGTTGCTGGAATGTAATTACGATAAACTCAGCTGGTCTTGTAACAGCTAGCTTCACAGTAATTCTCATTATACCATCTAAAATATCAGTTGGAGTCATCGTAGCGCCAAGTCCTATATCTACGCTAAATGCATCTTCTGGAACAGCACCTGCTAAGGCTCCTTGTTTCCACTGATCTTTTAAGAAATTTGTCATCATTCCCTTCACCGCAACCCACGTATTTACTTCATTAGGCTCAAAGACATATGCTTCAGAAGCGATCTTCAATGATTGTTCAATCATTATAACGGTCCTTCTAACGCTTAAATATCTCCAATCTTGGCTATTACCATCCAGTGTTCGCGCTCCCCAAACTAAAACTCCTTTTCCTGGGAATGAACGAATAGCGTTTATAGCCTTACCATTTAGCGGTAAGTTTAAGTCTTCTTGATCTTTTGATGTAAGGTTTATGCAAGGGCTAACTACGGAACCCATAGAAACATTTGCGGGAGATTGGAAAACTCCGACTTGTCCATCGATCATTGAAATAACTCCAGCAATACCTGCACTTGGCGGTAATACGTTCAAATTGTTTCTGACTTCAGCAAGAACGGCCTTATACAAAGGCAACTTTGCTAATAAAGTTTGGTGTAAAGAGACCGCATCATTTTCTTCCGTTAGTTTGGCTGTTTCTGCTTTAATAATTGAGGCGTCATCTCCATAGATAGCATCTGCCTCATTATCTAGCAACGGGATTAAGGCATCAAGGTTGCTAATATTGCTAAAATCTACTTCATCTCCTTGAACGATTGTTGTGTTCAAATACGGGTAGTAGGACGCGCCCCATTGAAGAAAATTGTTTCCAACACCTTCTCTAGATTTAACAATTACATCATTATCATCGTAAGTGCGAGGCTTGTCTCCATTTAAAACATCAATTACCGCGATTCGGCTATTTGTGTCTCTTCCGCAATGTGCAAGCATTGCTTTTTGGACCTCAAAACAATCATTATCTTCCAATAACACAGCATCCGGAATGACAACCATCGTTGGCTCTGGATACTTTAGTAAAGTTGGTATGCCGCTTTCTGTTGCGTCATCATTTAGGTCCTTAAATTTTACTCCGTTCGAGTAATCCCCAACTGAAACTATATAACATGTGCTTCCTCCATTTGAGAAAAACAATCTTAAACTGCGATACAAGTTAAACTTAGTAGCATCGTCCACCTCGACTTTAAACCCTGTGACATCATCTTCTGAAACAGAAAATGTGGTTTTTGGGGCTCCACCGAAGTATTGATGAAATTCCCCAAGAGAAGTAATTCGTGTTGGAATATTCTTCAGAGACTTATTCGCTCTTACTGCTTTTTCAGTATAACCAACAAAAGCTGGAATGGCTGTTGCCACCTGTACCGCTGAACTTGGAAATGCACTTTTTTCTTCAATGTAAACTCCAGGTGTCGCTAAAACTTGTGCCATATTATTTATTAATTAAATCTTGATTTAAACATATATATACATCTCAGAGAAATAAGTCTGAGTTCCCGAGGTAATTAAGCCTTTAATTTTATTCACATCAGGCGAAGGCAATCTTATTCTTTTCTCTGGAAATTTGGAAGAAGAATTTGAAATAGTTGCAAACAACTTATCACCATTATATGAACTTTTTAGTGGTAAGCTTTCTTCCGAGGTTACAGAAGCAGCTGTTTTACCATTCACTAACGTGACTTGGCGGGGCTGGGAAAAGCTTAAAGTGGTTTTTCCAGAAGCGATTTCTACTCCATCTATAGAGTGTCCAACATTAGAAATGAAATAGTAAGTCCAATGCACCTTTCGGCTCGCAAACCGGATTTCATAGCTACGATTTCGCACATCTTCAAATCGCATGTTTTCTTGGTTTCCGACAAACAAGTCAATAGTTCCAAAAACCTCGGGCACATTCGGGGGCTCATAATAGAATTTTTTCATTTGCTTGCTCTCGCTGAGTAAAGCAGAATAGAGTCCATAATCTGATCCGAAAAACTCAAAAGCATTGGCAGTATCAGTCAATTCTCCTTGAAAGATCACGGCCCCGGTCTTTTCTATTACCAGGTTATTCACACCCAAAGTTTTAGACAGAATCGTGTTGGGATGAATATTTAGTACAACATCGTTTGATTGAACTTTTTCTTGAGGGTGCAGAAGTGTGCTGCTTTTGTCACTTTGCTCTGCGCTTGAATTATTAAAGTAGTAATTTTCTTGACTTAGACGATAATCTAACAACGTGAAATTGGCTAGATAGCGGTTGCTCATTTTTAGAAAGAAAGTAAACTGGATGCTTTCCTTCAGTTGTTGAAGCAAAAAGGCTTTCTCCTGTTTGTATAGCACTACAAAACCTGTTGAGGTGCGTTTAAATAGAAGGGCATACATCGACAACAGGTGATGGGTTCGAGAGGGTAACTCGAATTCAATATCACTTATTGAGTATGAGTTGTAAAACTCATGGAAAATATTAACCTCAAATAGCTTTTCGTAAATAATCACGTCTACTAAATTTTATCGCTGTCAAATGCATCACTAATCGAAGGTCCTGATTTGCGCGATTGAGATGGTGGTGCTTCAAGTGAATCGTCTTCATTAATTCCTATTCCTGAAATAGCTGGAATCACATCATCAATGTTGTCACTAGAGAAGGTTAACATTCGGACCCTGTAAATTACTGAAGGCATGTATTTGGCACCCATCATTGAAAAGATTGAGTTGAGATCACGTGGTTCAAGCGAAATAATGTCGAACACCACCTTTTCGATGTTTGGCGTCAGGCCAGGAGTATTACTTTGAGTGAACACTGGTTTTGACTGAAAAAAGTATATGACACTCGAAAGGAATTTAAGTGCCTCCACATAATTTTTCCCCGTGAAGAAAGCTGAAAACATAACCGTGAGATTCAGGTTTATATTTCCACCGCTTGATCCAAAGCCACCGGCATAGGAAGATGTTCCTGAAGATGCCTTCAGAGTTGTTTCTTCTTCAATGTTGACAAGATGAAAAACAACTTTATTATTGCCCTCCACGGCTATTGATCCATCTTGATTTATAAGGTTGGAAACAATTACCCGGTCTTCATTAATATCAAATTTCGATTTGAAATAATCATTTAACTCTTCACCAACTATAGGAAGCAAATTATGTATCATGATTTTGTATTAGCAAGTTGTTTGGTTATGGCCCACATAAACACACGCATTACATAAGTCAGTACAAAACCTATAATGGCGCCAATAATGAATAACTCCATTTCAAATACAGCTTCAATTGTTGTAGCTGTATCTGACTCAGGCTGTAATTCCAGAATGGTTCCGAATAGGTATCCTATTGGAATGGCAAGCAATAATGCAATTAATAGCCACATGAGTTCTCTCGCTACGGTTTTCATCTTAAATCCTCTCGATATCGATTAAACAATATGTTTATTATCCCTATTCCAATAGCTCCAGCAATCAGCCCTATAACAAGCGACCAGTTCTCATCATTGTAAAGCCACCATTGTAAGCCAATGATTGTCATCAATAAAAATACAGCGCCATAAACAAAGCGAAAAGCCTGACTTTGGAACAACACTTCTCTAACTCTCCAGTCTCGAAGTGAAAGAGTGAATCCTAAAGCAAGAAAAGCCGCAAAGATCAAAAAGCTTAAGCCGATCATTCGCTTCTTGGAAACAATTGCTTTTGCTATTCCAAATGGGCCGCTGAGTTTTACTTCAACTGGTTCTATTTGGATTAGTTCTGAGCCGTAATTATTTTCAACCGCCTTCCATATTTCATTCGAATTTTGCTCATAGCCCAAGGCCCATAATCCAATACCTTTCAAACCCTTATTTTGAGCCCACTTAAACTTCAAATCAAGGCTTACTCCGTTCTCAAACCAGCACATCTTACGCTTTTCGTTTTCCTCTATCAAGTAAAAAAAGCTACCGCTTAGGGCGTCATAAAACGGGTTGTATAGCGCACCATATTTTGACTTGATCATGTAATAGGGTAGGGAGGCTTCATACTCAGACCCACCCCCTTTGGCTAATTGCGTAACATCCCAAGTCACACCATATAGCGGCAAGGATAGTATTATCTTTTTTCCAGGTATTCCTAAGTTTAAGAAGTCATTTACTACAGTTTCAAGACTGGGTTGTGTTTCAAGCGAATTGATGGGCGAAACGGAGCCGGGATAGGTGGAATATTCGCCACTAAAATCGTAACCCATAATGTTGAAATACAATACATGCCCTGCTAACGCTTTATAGTCGAACACATTGTTGTCATTAAAATACGGAACGTTCAAAATCAAAGAGTACCCTGCACTTGTAAGTCGAGAACTCAATTGCTTAACAAATTCAGTAAATTTTGGTGCGTCTGAAGTATCTACCTGTTCAAAGTCTAAATCAACTCCTCCAAAGGCGCCCTTTTTAGTGTTCATCAAACTTAATACTTCAGAAATGAATATTTCCTTCGATTGCTCGTCATTCAAGAATTTACGATTGTTCTTTTTCCCAAATGAAGTGACAGAAAGAAAAAGCTTTGTGCCGTACTTCACTGCAGAGTCAGGTAATGAAGACTTTGCCAGTGAGTCTATAACTTCAGGATTAGACGCGCCACCTGTATTTGGATTGATGTCGTAAGAATAAAAGGAAATGATCGACAGCATTTTATAGCGATACTCCTTGTAGCTATTGCCCATCCAATAGGGGTGCCATCCCATAACAACAACATCATCTTTCAATTTCTCTCCAGCACCTATATTTTTATAGAATTCATTATTGACAGAGTCATATTGGATGGACTTTAAATCCGGGTCTTTACTGAAGGTGTATTCTTGCTCTGCATGCAAAAAGGTGTAGATGTAATCATAGTCTCTGATCATGCCACTATTTGGCACGTATGGAGCCATAGACCATTGTATGTATTGAGAGGTGTCTGTTGATGGATCAACGTCTCTTTTCTTGGTGCTGAAAAGTCTGTTTATCTGATTTGCGTCCCTTTTGCCGCGGTTTGCTTCGCGCATGACTTGGCGTTTTACGCCATAAATACCTTTGCGAATGCCTTCAACACCCTGACCAGTGGCTGATTGGGAGAAAGTAAGAAGGATTAAGAATAAACTTAAAAAGAAGAAAAAATTTGATCTAGATATTGACACGCAATAGGCAGTTTATGCAATTGTATTCAATATTAAATGCACGTCATCAAATGCGCTATCAAATGTTGATATCTTTTAAAACTAGAACTCTGAGCAAAGACCGATTCTAACTTCAAAGTAGAGCGATAAGGTCATTTATGAATGGATCGAAAATATAGAACTTTAACGTGTACTTTTCGTCCTACACTTTTGCTTTTATTGACCATTTTTAATCTAGAATTATCGCTAAAGAAATCAACCCTTCCATAGTTTTTCCCACCCAAAGCTGCTGCAATATCTTCACTAGGAATAAAGCTTATTTCATTGTTAGAGTTTTTAGGAAGTGATTTTAATAATCCCTGTGCATATGCCTCAAGTGGATCAATCGAAGCTCCAGTTTTTGGGTTGATCATTTCGTTTTCACTTAATTCAGCCATCTGCTTTAAAAACTCTGCGCCAGAACCATAGATAATTACCCAATACAAAATGCTTTCAGGATCACTGAAGGAAATGTCTAAGACCCGTTCATTCGCATTAATAATATCTCGGGTAGCGCCTAGAAAAATTATAGTATCCAAGTAAACACTTGAAACCGTGTCCGAAGGGATTTCAACGTCTTCAATGACTTCTATTTCTGAGACTACTGCGTATCGTTTGGGAGAATGTTTTTCAATTTCAATATCGAAAACCTGTTTTGAAAGACTTGGAAGGAATCCGAACAAGCCGCTTCCTTCAATGGCAATATCATACGCTCCATCACTAAATATGGGAATACTTACGAATTTTTCTAGTCGTGCTGGAAGGCTTGCATACAACCACTCTCCAGCATCATTTGTGATGGAGATATTCGGACATTTCCCTGCCTCTGGAGTTACATCAATCTGAAGCGTATCTCCTTTTATGGCATTGACAGTAAAATTCAGTGGATTTTCCTTTTTTACACGAAAGCGCCCAGAGGTTATTATTTTTTTAGAACGTTCGTTTAAAACTGAATCTGTTCCATTTTCTCCTGAGCCATAGATAAAGTTTGACTTTGTAATGGCAATAACGACCTTTAATTCAGCTTTAGAAAAGGTCAGCAAATTTTCGAAGGTTATTTCCCACGCACCGGCTATTCCACCAAAGTCAATCCATGAATAGGATTTACCAACGACCATTTTCCCAGCTCTTATCGATCCATCGGGGTCTTTAATAGATACATTCACGGGTCGCTTAGACCTGATTTCAATACCCATAACATCTCCAGAGTCAGCCATCACCAAAACAGTTCGGACTTCCTTCTTGTCTAATTTAAAATTCAAACTAGAAGTTCGTGAAACTTCCTTGGGCAGCTGCGCAAAGCATAAGTGCGCCAAGAATGCGAGAGCTATGAGCAGTAAAGTTGTTTTCGTTGTCATTAGTTAGGATTGATTCTTGGAATCACTTTCGCCTTGTTCCTTAATCTTTCGCTTTTCTTGTTCAAGCCATATTTTCAATTGGTCTCTTACAAGCTCCAAATGAGCTTCTCCGATCAGTTTCATTGCACCTTCATTATTGACCAACTCCTGCTCAATCTTACTCTGCTCAATGCTTGCCATTACGGTCAGCTTGTTGTTCAGTTGCTGGTTTCGCATATTAATGGATGTTATTTCATTAATTTCAAACTCATACTCCACTGTTTTCAAGATGTGGTCATAAGGTCCATAAGGAGATAGTAGCTTCACAAGAATAGGTGCAATCTCAATCGAGATCAGTAGCAATATAATGGCGATTTGAGGGCCTTTGGGCAAATCATTCAAGGCTGTAATTCTAACCAATAAACCATCGGCAATGGAGGCTCTCAGGTTGGATCGCTCATCAATGTTCTGCTGAGATAGATAGGCTTTCATTGTATTTAGCTCTGCTATTTCAGCATCAGCCTCTAATTTAGCTTGTTTATATTCCTCGTCAATTTGGAGAAAACGCTTCTCTTTTCGCTCGCATTCTGTTCCTTTTCCCTTTTTGCCCGTGCCGCATGTTCCGTCACATTCGCAGATGTATTCTTGATAATATTTATCTCGTATTTCCTGCTTTTGGTCAAGGCGGGTTCTAATCAAATCAATTCTTTGTTGTCTGCTTTGAATTCGATTGGCATATAAAGAATCTAACTGATCTACTTTTTGTGCTTCCGCATAAAACATCTTCTCATTGATCTCGTCTTCAAAGATCTTTAGCTCTAGCGGAACCGATATTACAAGAGCTAATAACACTGCCAGAATGAGTCTTGGTAGTATTTGAATCAATTCTTTGGTTTTGTTTCTAGTCTTCTTCATAGTAGAGACTAAGAAGCGATCGAGGTTAAACACTAGCAGTCCCCAAAAGATTCCGAGCGCTATGGATAGCCATAAGTTGTCAAAGGCAGTATAAATTGCATAACCGCCAGAGAAACATGCCAGTAATCCAGTAAAAAATACCGTTGCACCTACGCCTGCATATTTATGGTGTTCCGATTTAGGGCACTCCATTAAAAATGCAGTGTCTGCTGCAGCGCAGAAAAGGAAAAACTGCATTACAGATCCAATCTTTGCGGTTTTCAAATCTTCATTCATAATACTTCTGCATAGATTTAATCAGGTCGATAACCGAAGTTTCGTTTCGAAAGTAGTTTTTGATTCTTTCTCCAATTGATTTATTCAACTTTTGAATATTATGCTCGGCATAAAAACGACCAAAACTTGTTGCTTTCGTTCTTTCTTCTAGCTCATTATTGGAAGAATAAGCCCTTTTCCAAAAGTCAGAAACCTTTGAATAGCTCAGATCAGTTTTCCCCTCTAAAAATTGATATGCTCGCAATCTTGCGTCATCTAGCACAAACGACTCATTTGTTAAATATACGGGCTCAATCTTGACCAATTCATCCGTGAAAATGGGTACGGGAAACTCTTGAATAAGTATTCGCTTTGACTCGCTTGATGCTTGCAAGCTTGCGCTGATTAAGATTTCGCGCTGTCTGTCCGGATAAAATTCAACTTCACCTTGGTGCTCAATTAATCCGAAAGGCTCAATGCTAACTTCTTGTGCATTTTTCACCTCCCAGATAACCCGAACTTTATTTCCTTTACTAACCCCAAACACTCCATTTCCTGACTCTTCAGGAAGAGATACAAATTCATTTGAACTCGGATTTAGAAACTGAACGTCATAAAATATTTGTGGGCGATCTGCAACGGCTACATAGATCGATTTGATTTTTTTAGAATTCTGATTCGAAGCATATATGTTAAAGATCCTGCTCTCTGTCATATAAAACTCCTCTTCGCCCGAAGGTTTCACATTGCCAAGCCCATCCAAATCAATCTCATCTGAATTCTCAACGGACCAATCAATAGAGACATATGAGTTTTTAAGCGATACAGAGTTGTTTACATTCAGCTCAATTTTAATGTCATCAGATTCGTTCTGAAATTCATTTTCAGCTGAAATGTTCGTTTCAAAGGAAGCACTGAGTGTCTTGAATTCATCCTCATCAGATTCGAGGAAAATGACATCCTTTTCTTTTAGACTAACCTGGATTATTTGCTCGAAATCTCGCTGGCAAATGATTGACTCGTTGGCATAAAATTGATTTCCTCTATACAGATTCGCCCCGTCCCTTCCGAGACCAATGAGTTTGTATAAATAAAAAGGCTCTGATTCAGTAAGGTTTGGGATCGCCTCTCCTATAAAAATATCAACACTCACCCTGCGGTTCAGAAGTGTTTTTAGCTCGTCAATTAGAGCCTGTGGTAGCTTTTCATTTGAGAAAATTTTAATGGAATGAGCAGCCTTCCCAATAAATTTATTTATCTCAAAAGTATAGCTATCGTGCACTGTGTATAGGGTCAATCAATTAATTTGGCAATATAAGAATTCAATGGAATTATTCAGAGTTAACTCTTTGAATGCAGGTTTTGGAGTTTTTGAGTTATCAGAGTTGTGCACAGGACTATTATTTCATGTTCAAAATAAACACCATTTAGTAAGCTCTTAGGCTGAATCAATTGTCTATTTTGCACAAAATAAATGGAAAACGAAGGCGCGCAACCAGAGAATGTTCAGGAACAGAAAACCCAATCTGTTTCAAATGCTGCGCCAGAGAAAAAAAGCGACAACAAGCCAACGACTCAATTGGTGAATAACCGCGAGGAAGCGGCAGATCAGAAGAAGCTCAGTGCAATTGCGAACAGCGGGTCTAAAGACAATAACATGGCTCAATTCAAGGCCATGGCATCCGCATATTCTTCGAAACAACCCTCAACGATTCAGCGAAAAGAAAACAACACAGGCTTACCTGACAACCTCAAGTCGGGGATGGAAAACCTTTCCGGAATGTCGCTTGATGACGTGAAAGTGCACCGCAATTCGGATCAACCAGCTCAGTTGAACGCGCATGCCTATGCTCAGGGCACAGATATTCACCTCGGGCCAGGACAAGAAAAGCATTTACCTCACGAAGCATGGCATGTGGTGCAGCAGAAGCAGGGGCGTGTGCAGCCGACAACTCAGTTAAAGGGAAAAGTAAATATCAACGATGATGCCGGCTTGGAGAAAGAAGCGGATGTGATGGGGGCTGAAGCATTGAATAAGACCAAGGTTATTCAACAACCTGTGCAGCGAAGATTAATTGTTGAACCCAAGACGATTCAAAGAGATAAAGTAGAAAAGGCAAAAGATGGTTCTGATATAATAAAAGCGGGCGTTGCACCCTCAGAAGCGCTTTCCGGAAATGGATTTGCCTTTACGGATGCGGTCAAAGATGTATGGGAGTGGGGAGAAACAGTGTTGGGTTGGATAAAGAGCCCATCATGGGGTAAGTTTATCGCTTTTATAGGCTCAACTGCAAAAGCGGGAATGAACGTTTTCGCGAAATTCACAGCGGCTAAGGATCATGTGAAAGGCACACAAACTAAACTCCCAAGTTTTGTAGCTGGTATAGGTGCGATTGGCGCAGGTATTAAGAACGCTGGAGAAATGATCGAGAATCACTCCAAATTTGTTGAGGCGAATAATCTTCATGAAAAAGCTGTAAAGGAAGATGAAAAGAAGACAATTGGAAAATATCTCTCTAGGTTAAACTGGGAATTTGTGGAGTTGGGAGTTGATTTAGCCTTGAACATTGCAGATGCTGTTACTGCATTTGTGCCACCACCAGCTTCATTAGTTTCTAACACTATTCATTCTTGTGTTGATGCATTCAAGGTCGTTGGAAAGCTTTATTATGGGTTCCTTGTCTCAAGGGAACAGCGGAGAGCTGGAAGAGTCGACATGGATACGGATTCATTATCTAAAGAGGAATTGGGAGGTATAGATGAATTGATCGATGCTGACCCAAATTCGGTGTATAATCTAATAAGATTAAAAGAGCGAAAAGATGAACTAACTGAAGAAATTGAGTCAAATAAAGGTTCAGGAGCCAGTAGCGATAATCAAAAAGAATTAGATCGCGTTTCAAAAAGACTAGAATCTGGAATCGAGAAATACAACCAACGGTTATACTTGTTCTCCGATGTTGACCTCGAAACCAATTCTCTGACAGAAGAAGGCGTGCTGAATATTCTTAATATTCATAAAAATGTTGCTAAAAAAATCCTTGAACAAGCAAAGGCAGAAAGAGAAAGATTGAATAAACTAACTCGATTCTTCCACATTAAAGAGCTCAAGGAAAAAATCCTAGCTCAAGTTTATGGAGGTGAAGTGCCTGATGAAATCTATCTTAAACAATTAGAAAGCGCTTCGGATCCGGAATATTTTTGGAATAAAACAAAAACTGCCATTAAGGTTGCTGCGAACCGCAAGCGTATGAGTAACAGCGAAATCAGTGATAATTTAAAAATATTACTTCAAGAGAATCAGAAAACCTTCCTTCCCCAGTTGCGAAAAACTGATAGTGAGATATTTGATCAAGAATCTGAAACAAACCTTCTTGCTTATAAACTGGCGGTGGATAAATACATGGAAAAAATGTCCTTATAAGATATACTATGAAGAATTACATTGAGAATATAAAAAGCCTCGTTGGCCAAGTGGGGGGGGCAAATGTTCACGAACAAATTATTGATGATCAAGAAATCATCGCTTTTCAAATTACATCCAATGGCAAGCCATTGAATGTGGCGCTTTTTCACAGAGGTTATGAAGAACAAAATCAATTGATGCTTCAATTGTTCGCATCTTTTGCGCCTATATACGATGAACCGGGTGCTGATTTCTATCAGGTATTAGAGCGCTTTAATCTAAACTCGATTATCGGTCACATTTTCTTCAGCCACGAGGAAGAAATTCATCGAATTTCATACAAATCAAACTGTGTACTTGATATAAAAGACCCTGCCCATACAGTAAACATTAAAATATTTTTAGAAACCTCCATATTGATGATGGGTGAATTCGATCAGCAATTGTCTCTAATTTGACACATGTGACGTTAATGGAAGATTTTCATACTCAAGACGATTTTAAAAATTACACCCAATTACTTTTCAATAAATGATTTCAGATTATTAAAATCTAAGTTCATCTCCTTTGCTGCAATAAATAGCATTAAAGAATCCTAAGTTATATTGGCATTTTCAAATATTGCTCTTGAATAGTTAAGGATGCTATGCGCTAATAGTGAACTAACATCAATTAGATTTGAAATTGTCCTAAGCTTGTGGCTGTAATGATTGTGTATACTCTTGATTATACTGCAGCTATAATTATGGGATTTGTAAGCTTAAATAGAACAACATGAAAACCCACCAAGCGAGAAAGCAAGAGCAAAAAAGCCAATCGGTAAGTGATCTTGAATCTCAATCTAAAAACGGGGCTGCGTTTCAACTCGTTGATAACCGCTGTGAATCTGTCGTTCAGCAAAAAATGCATGAGATGGCCAAGAATGGCAATCAGGGTAATCAAACAGCACAGCTGAAGGCTATGGTGGATAATCATGCGGCAAAACAAGAGCAGCCCATTCAAAAGAAACAAAACAAAACAGGTTTACCTGATGACCTAAAAACTGGTATGGAAAACCTCACTGGTCATGCTTTAGATAATGTCCAAGTGCATCGCAATTCTGATCAACCAGCTCAGCTAAACGCACATGCATTTGCACAAGGCACTGATATTCACCTAGGCCCAGGGCAAGAGAAGCACCTTCCGCATGAATTGGGTCATGTGGTGCAGCAAAAAGAAGGTCGTGTGCAGCCCACAAAGGAGTTTATGGGAGAAATTGCAATCAATGATAATGAAGGACTTGAAAGTGAAGCTGACAGTTTAGGTGCAAAGGCCTTGAACCAAACCAACGAAAAATCTAACCAGCTAAAATTTAAAAGTGTTAAGGAGGAAGCACCTTTTCAGCTGCATGGCGGAGGTGTGAACCCTAAGAGCAAGAGAATGTCTGAAGCCACAGCTGCAGGCAGTTTTTTAGATAAGCACATTAAGAAGAAAGGAGATCAAACTAAATTGATAGGTGTAAAAGGCGGTCAAGGTCGTGCTGCTGAATTATCAGGTGCTGCTGATGTTCAAGAATCACTTGGCTTAAAACCTGCTAAGAAAGGAGAAACGAACCCGAGAAAGGGAATTAAGGCAAGTCTTGAAAAACTTGATAGTAAACTATACGACTTTTTAAACTTTGACAATGCGGCAAGCGCAAGTGTGTTGGCTGATGCCGATAATGGGGGGTTGAGCGATGCGGCAAAATGGAATGTGATAATGGTCAATTCTGATTTTATGTCTTTCATTCAACCTGGCCTGACCGTGAATAAAATTATTCCGGATAATAAGGTGAATAATATTGTTGCTACCGGGAATATGAATGCCAGCAATAAGGATGATTTAACAGGAGCTTGGGACAATGCAATTGGCGGATCTGTTGCTGATAAAACCAATTATGATGATGGCTTAACAGGAAAACAAGCCATTGCCAATTTTGGGCTGGATTATGGAGGGTATGAAGAAATTGACAAAGACGGAAAAGCGCATGCTTTATATAAGGGGCAAAAAGTGGCTGATCTAGCAATTACTTCTCCAGAAAAGCAAGACGTTGATAAGGGATATTCGGGACTATCGCCTTATGTTAAAGAAGTCGCAAGAGATAAGGAAGGGCACGCTAAGCTTGACACGGTGTCAAACGTCTTTTACGTTCAAATAAAGGTCGATGATTCTGAGTTAAAACAAGCAAAAGTTCCTTTGCACGGAAGTATATACAAATATGCAGCCGAACTTCTTAGTCAAACTACCTCAATCTTGGCGAGTGCAACTGCTGATGCTGATCAAAAGGCCAAGGCCACAAAGAAGCATGCTATTCTTACTAAATTTATGGAGCATGCTAAAGTGGATGATAGTATGACAGTTTCGAGTCTTTCTGACGGGGTTACCAAAAACATGGAAGATCCTTTGACTAATTTGGGTATCACGAAACCTGGCTCTCGTTTGATTTCTCAATATGGCACAATCAATCAGGAATACCATTTGTCAGAAGTAGTTAAAGTAAAAGAAAGCTCTGGTTTGTGGCTGAAAGATTCGACTGGAGTTGATACTCAGGTCGCGGATTGTTATATGAAGGAAGACAAAGTGTTGTTTAGAATTATACCAGCCGCTGCAGAAAAAATGAACCAAGCGCTTGCTGATAATAAGGCGTTTCATGGATAAGCGCCTTATGTTTAGGCGGTAATCTGAACAATCTACCTACCCCACATTCTTCACACATTCATCAACGTGTTTGGCAAATCGGCTTTTTTCTATCAGGAAAAAATCAAAATTTATACTTTCTAGAAAAGCTTAATGTGACAAACCCAACATTAAATGCCGAATATGTTTGGGGTGCACAAAGAAATCCATATGGATTAGAAACATTTGCATTTGCGATGAATGCAAAAAAAAGATTTTCCATTCAACACTTTCATGCTGGATTCGCGAATGCCCAGTATTTTTATTCAGGTGATTCCAAAGAAACCCTCTTGGTTCCCTATGATGCCATCGAGGGCTTACCTAGCCAACTGAGCAAGGAAGTAAATGACGCGGTTTTGGAACGAGTTGAAGCTCAATAAGATAGTTGATGCTTTTAGAAAGAACGATGTGAAGTCAATTCGACTGGATATGTATCTAGAGTCATTTATTGAATCGAATAAAGAATTCTATAGACCATCAACCATTAATTCATACAGAGTGACTTTGAATCACTTAAGGGAATTCAGACCTCAAGCACTAATCGAGGATGTGGATTATAATTTTCTGAAGAAATTTCAGACTTATTTGAGAAGTAAGGGGAATTCAGAATCCGGAATGTTCAACAAGTTTAAACACCTTAAGAAAATCCTGACCGAAGCGAGATCTGATGGATGCTATTCGGGTGAACCCTTCAGGGATTTTAAGATGCCAAAATGCAAGAATAGAACTGTTTTTCTTGAGGGCAACGAGTTAACAGCTCTTGAAAATTTATCTTCTAAAACCCCATGGGTAAACAACGTTCGACTGATGTTTTTATTTATGTGCTACACAGGGCTGAGATTTTCGGATATGCAGAATTTAAAAATTAAGAACATAAGAAGTGATTACACAATGCAGGGTAGAGTTTTGGATTTTAATCAAGTGAAAGACTCATAAGTCATCGTTCCTTTGACTCCGAAGGCAGAGTATGTTTTGAGTTTAATTGCGAATACATCAGGAGAATATGTATTTCCTAGAATTTCAAATCAAGTATTTAATAAAGCATTAAAGTTATTGTCAGACGAGGCTGGTTTTCAAAAGAATATTACGTCCCACGTTGCAAGACATACTGCGGCTACGACCTTGGTTCGATCTGGTGTGTCACTTGATGTCGTGGCTAAGATTTTGGGTCATTCTGATACTGCTATCACACTAATTTATGCTAAGTATGAGGAAACCGTTTTAATAAATGCAATGAAAAGAGTGATCTAATTACCAAAAAATATCTCGAAATTATTCCATATATTTTTATTTATATTAATAATGCAAAGCATAACGTTTGATTATGAAATAGTTTTTGAGAATGAGAAGGTGGCGAATGGGCGTAGGTTCAAAAAAATCGTTACGTGATTTTAGTCAACCACTCAATAGTCAAATGGGATAATTAGAAGGTTAGGCCATTCTAATGATGACTATAACGCGTAGATGTCAATGTTTTTATACTGACCTACTTTATTTGAAGTGAATGATTCGATGCCTGGAATGGCATAGGTGGTCGTATCAGAAATGAACAAGTATTTTGCTCCTTGGTCGATTTTTTCTTGCAATCGAGTCATGTCATTGTATATTCCATAATTCGTCCACCCTTTGTGGTTCATTAGGTATAAACTTGTGTTGATATGATCGTCTGAAAGGCTAATTACCCTTTCGTTTGGACGAACACCAATGGCCTCCAAATAGGGCTCAATTTCTGTAAACGCCCTCAAGTTATGAGTGTAATTTGCATTCGTCCAGCCATCTGGATTGTATCGGCCAATCATTCTTCTTCTGGCGAAATCTACATTGTGAATGAGAAATGCAATGGCAAGAACTTTAAGTATTATGGATGAAAACGAACTGCTAAACTGGGTCTTCAAAACATCGAAAAAAGTTAGCAAGACAATAGGAACCAGAATAAATAAATTGACGGTATAATAGTCGTGATCTTTCAGCGGGTTAAAAAAGAGCACAACATAAGCGCAAAAGCCCGCTGATGCAATGAGGGTGAGGTAAAGGGCAGCCTTATTTGCACGTTTGAAAAACACAATTATAAAACTAAAAGTGAGTAGGAGTAATATCTGCGTTTCAAGCCTGAAATATGACCATTGCATATGATCTCCAATGGCGCTTAGTGTTGTCTGAATGGCTGAACTATCCATTTCCCAAATGGGAAGAATACCAATTAAAAAATTACCCGAGTTGAATTGGGCATTATAAAAGCTAGCATATGAATACCAGGCATATTGTATTAGTAAAACCCCGGCAAATACAGCTGCTTGTTTAAGTGGTTGATGAAACACCTTCCTGTCTGAACGCAATGTAACATTGACCAATTCAAGAGCAAATAATCCGATGATTGCCGCAAAACTCAATAGGGCCGATACTTTGAGCAGTCCAGCAATTGTGTAGAAGAGTGCAGACCAATAAAGAAACTTGTTTGATCCAGATTGCTCAAACCGAAAGAAGAAATAGAGTCCGACCATTGCTAATGACAATGCTGGTATATCCATTAAAAAATTATTGGCGTAATAAACAAGAGTCGGAGAGGTGAAAAGCAACAACGAACAAATCATTGCCCAAATCGAGTCTTTTAGTTTGTTTTCAAAAAGCTTAAAAACTGAAAACAGACCGATAAAGTAAATGAGCAAAACAAGCATTCGATAGATGAATTCATGATGCCCAAACACCTTCCAAAGTGAGGCAACAGAGTAATAGATCAATGGGCATTCGCTGATAGTTTTGCCAGTTCCATCAGCTCCTAAGTAATGCACGCTAGGTTGTAGAAAGGGGTTGTTGTCTTGATAATAATTCATTGTGATGGACAAGCAGTCACACTGGCGCCATTGATGAATACTTTGCGTAGGTCTGAAGAGTACATCCTGATAATCGTAAGTGAAGGAGGTGATAATCAAACAGATTGAAAACACCCACCACGAATGTTTGGGAAAGAAGCTGTTTGCCTTGATAACTGTGATGAGGTTTTTCACTGACATTGATGCCAAAAATAAGGTGTCGTTTGATGTATTTAGCAGCTCTCAAAAATGAAAGCACCTTAAAGACTAAAAACCCTTAACCAACCAAAAAATAGTAGACTAAGACTGCATGTGTTTTTCACATGTTCGCCCACGGATTGTATAGCGCGTATCCCGAAGGGTATGTTTTTATGGCGGTTGTTGGGCACCGTTTTTTTAATTCACGTATGTTTCTTGTATAACAGATTTGCACTTTTCAATTTCGTCTTTAGATATTTTTCCGAGAGACTTAATCACTCTACTTTTGTCTATAGTTCTTATTTGATCCATTGCCGCAGCTCCAATTTTGTTGTTATGATTAATTACAACTCTTGTCGGGTAGCTTTTCTTAGCTGTTGTCATTGGTGCAACCACAAAAGTTCTTAAATACTTATTCATCTCGTTTGGGGAAATCACGAGACACGGTCTTGTTTTTGTTATCTCACTTCCCTTAGTAGGGTCGAGGTTGACAAGAATAATGTCGTATTGCTTTATGTCCATTCTTCAAAGTTTTCATCTTCGAAAACATCATCCATTAAAAGATGGTCGTCTTGATGATCGTGCATTTGTTTAAATGCTTTTTCCCATCCTTTTCTAGGCTGTGATGCAGGTTTTAAGATGATATATCCTTTTTCAAGGATCAACTCCACAGTGTCTTTGATGTTGTATCGGGTCAGAATATCCTTTGAGAGTCTGAGTCCTTTTGAGTTTCCGATTTTAATAACTGAGATTTCCATGACTTTATAGATGTAATTACAAAGTTATTACAAAAGTTCAAACTTTGATGATCTCTTCTTTTTATCTATAAATGGTGCCCAACGGTCTGTATATGAAAAGTAGGCAGTTTTGATACACTTCACTTAATTACAAACTTACAAACGAGACAAAACGCTTAGTTTTTCTACTAATCCGCCTATTTTTTATATACATTGTTATATGCTGGCTTTTCACGTTGAACTAAATCTGTAATAGCATTCCAAAGTTCAATTCGTTTTTCTAATGATTGTTTTGCTACAATTAATGTTTCGTTCCATTTTTGTTTGTCATCTTTACATAATTCCTTTATCATTTCTAGGGATAATGGCCCGTGTTCATCTCCATCAAGTTCAATATGACGTTCGAGATAATAATTTATTTTACTGTAAAGTTTGTTTTCAGAATCGCAATTTTCAAGTATTTCAATAAACATATCAGGAATAACATCTTCCCTACCAAAAGTAAATGCAGAAGCTATAAGGTGGGGCTTATTTGCCTCAATAATTGAAAATGAAAATTTTACAAAATCAGCGACTCTTTTATCAATATTAACTTCATTTAGAGAATATTCAACCGAATTACCTAATTCAATGAGCTTAATAAAATTGTTGATTTCATTGGTATTTGCATTTACTTGTAGCATTGCATCCAAATACATTTCGAAATGGCTTTTCGGTTTTCCTAATTCATTAGTATCACTTTCTTCTCCGTGAACAATTTCGTTTATAAATCTTGAAAGTATAGGGTTTTTGGGTGGTATCCAAGGTGTTTGAACATTAGTGAAATTTATTTGAAGCTTTTTTAAGAGTGACATAAAATCCCAAACTGCAAATACGTGACTTTCCATAAAAATTTTTATGTCATTAATACTTGCCAAATTTTTGTAAAGCTTATGGTTTTTTAATTGATTTCTTAATTCGGAAATCTCATTTTCAATATATTCTATTTCATTCATATCTTGTTTTTTTGCTTGTATATAACGGTCAAGTATAAACGCAGTAGCGGATTTTATGTGCTAACTTTTCAACTTGTAACAGTCCTTTGATTTATTCATTTTATTTCAATTAAGCGATTAAACCGCTATTTTTTATATACGTTGTTAGGCAAAGTACTTTTTTCATATTGGTTATGAACTAAAATGATTAATAGCCCAAAAAGAATAGCAGCAACAATTAGAATTGTGCTTATTAGTCCTGAAACCCCGAAAGAGAGTCTGATAAGAATTGTGGAAACAACAAATCCTGAATTCCTTATAATCTTGTGAAATTTATCTGTATAGAAGAAAGAAACTAGTAATAGTACAACATCTACTAGAATTAAGACGGTAAAGAATTCATCAAAAAATAAGTTATTAATCTCATTAAGCGGAGGTAGCTTATTTTCTGAAAAAGATATTTCAAGGGACCAATTTATAAATGTAATTAAAGCCAAAATAAAAAAGAGTGGAACTAGAATAGTAGCAATTATTTTCTTTCTTTTTATAAATCTTTGAATTTTGGAATCGATTGTATCCTCTATAATTGAAAATCGTTTACCTTGTTTTTGAAAATGAAATATCAAGTAAAATAAAATCAGTGAAGCTAATATATCATAAGTAAATTGGAGATCGCCTTTAATTTCGAACCAATTAGCTGTCAGTTCTAAGGAAGAAAGATCTTTAAACAGTTTTCGGATTATTATGAGGGTTATGATTTCATATTGTTTTGTAATGTAGGTTGTAAAGGATTTTGGCAAATAGTATATCAAAAGGTAGACTTCATAGATCAATATGAAAGAGAAAGGAGTATAAATCGCTGATATCGGATTTTTGAACAAATCGGACTCGGAGAATAATTGTAGAATCTCAAATTCAGACAGGTATATCAATATCAGGTGTGCAAAAAAACTGAATAGAGCGATGTATAAGATTAATTTTTCAATTCGCCTTTTTGTTCTTTCGGAAAGAAATATATCATGTAGTTTATCGAATAACATTCAGTTTTAATTATAAGGATTTATTTTGCCTAATGTTTAGTATAAAATGCGTTTTAATGCATTTTATACATTGTTGGGTGTAGTTTTATAATTTTCTAATAATTTATCTAAGCTGATATAAATACCTCTTTCTTCCAAACTAGAGGAACGTAGAGCGTAGAATTTAACTATCAAACCTTCTTGGATTGATACTTCTGATTTTAACTTCTAATTGACTTGAATTAGCCTCCATAGCCTCACAAACATATAGCAGAGGAAAGCCAATACCAATTGTATGCATAAAAAAAAGCCCATCTGAAAAGATGGGCTTTTTCATTTTCTTTTTAGCGCAAAGAATTAGTCAATCACTTGCATGCGCTTGCTGTCAATCATAGTACCATTCTCCCACAAAGAGTAGAAGTAAATGCCAGACTCAAGCTCGCCATTCATTCTGTATTGACCGGTCTTGTCATTCAGCGTTACTTGCTTCACCAATTTACCTGTCAAATCATGAAACTTTAATGTTCCCATTGAAGTAGCCAATTGATAATTAATCAATGTAAAGTCTCTGGCTGGGTTAGGTGCGTTTTGAGAAATGCTGCTAGCAAATGCAGTAGACACATATTCCAAACCAAGTGGAACGTATACTCCACCAAACAATTCAAACGTATCACCATCCACAACAATTACTGGCACACCGTTTACAAAACCTTCAATGGTGTCATTTCCAGCAGCTGCTTCAGTAGTTACATGAAAGTTGCTGCATATAACCGTGTTTGCCGAGTCATTTAAATCAAACACACAAAACTCACTTACACCCGCACCAGAATCAGTCTTAGCATAAATGTGGTGGAAAATTTCTGATTCACCATTCGCTTCAACAACTATGTCGTTAAAACGCTTGGTGGTTGGCCAGCAAATCAAAACCCCTTCGCATATGTAATCCTCCCAGCTTTCTTCGCCAGTAAAATCTGCGGTCATACGCCATCTTAGGTTCAAATCGTTACCAGTATTATTTACAATGTTGATGTCAACATTAACGTCAGAACCCACGGTAGTGTTAATGGCTGTGTCGCTTAAAATATCAAATGAAAAGTCTTGAGAGAATCCCAAAACTGGCAATATCATTAGTGTTAAAATGTATAATTTCTTCATAAAATTCTTCGTTTATCTTACGAATTTAAGGCACGAAGTCGATTTCTCTAATCAAAATGCCTCGATTCTTGTTTGTTTAACTATAATTCACGAATTCAAAAAACAGAATAGTAAATCTTACTTTTGAAAGCGCTGAGAAAAAATAGAAACTATGAATCAGAATAAATCCCTCTACCATGCGGTCCTTCATCTTGGTGATAATGCACTAATTCTTGGGCATAGACTGTCAGAGTGGTGCGGCCATGGTCCTGTGCTTGAGCAAGATATTGCCATGACAAATATTTCTCTTGACCTTATCGGCCAAGCAAGAATGTACCTCGACTATGCAGGAAAGCTAACGGGCGAAAACAAGAATGAAGATGACCTTGCGTACCGCAGAGATGTATTGGATTTTAAAAACTTTTTAATCACTGAGATTCCTAACGGTGACTTCGCAGACACCATTGCACGACAATTCTTTTTTGATCAGTGGAATGTACTTTACACGAAAGCATTGATGGAGTCGAAAGACGAAACATTGAGTGCCATCGCAAACAAAGCACATAAAGAAGTTTCTTACCACCAACGCTGGAGTTCTGAATGGGTTATTCGCTTAGGTGATGGCACAGCAGAAAGTAAAGAAAAAATACAGCGCGGTATTGACGATGCATGGATGTTTACAGGCGAAATGTTTACCCAAACAGACGAGGAGAAAGCATTAGTAGCAGAAGGAATATTGCCTGACGCTGCAGCTTTGAAAGCCCAATGGGAGGAAGAAATTAAAAGACTATTGTCTGAAGCAACGCTGGTAATGCCTACTGATAATTTTATGCAATCTGGCGGAAAAGAAGGTGTGCATACAGAATACTTGGGCTTTATTTTGGCAGAGATGCAATACCTGCCACGTGCTTATCCTGATGCTCAATGGTAGCAGCTGACTCGCTCATATCGCAAGCTTGGGAAGCCCTAAATAAAGTTGAAGATCCAGAGATTCCTGTTGTTTCTGTTGTTGAGCTAGGCATTGTTAGAGATGTGATTGAACGCAATGGCGAATTAGAAGTAAATATCACACCAACATACAGCGGTTGTCCTGCCACTCAAGTGATTGAAGAAATGGTGATTGAAGCGCTGCACAATGCAAAGCTTGAGCCATTCAAAGTAAATACAGTTCTCAGCCCACCGTGGAGTACCGATTTGATTTCTGACGAAGGAAAACGCAAGCTGAAAGAATATGGTATTGCACCTCCTGAAGACGAATCGATAGATAAGAAAGCCTTGATGGGCGAAGAACGTCAGGTGACTTGCCCAAATTGCGGAAGCAACAATACACACATGGTAAGTCAGTTTGGATCAACGCCTTGCAAGTCTCACTTTAAGTGCAAAGAATGCCTCGAGCCGTTCGATTACTTTAAATGCTTGTAAGCATAGCCTAGAAATCCTCTACATTCCTTTACTTTGAGCCAAACTTTAAAGCACATGGAATCCAACACTATTTCATTTGAAATTATAGATTCAGTAGCCAAAATTGCGCTGAACAGACCCGATGTATTCAACAGTTTCAATAAAGAAATGGCCATGGCATTTCAAGCTGCATTGGATCAGTGCGAGACAGATGCTACTGTCCGCACCATTTATCTAACAGGGTCAGGAAAAGCCTTTTGTGCTGGACAAGATTTAAGTGAAGTTATCGACCCAAATGGACCAGGTATAGATCGTATTGTTGAAGATCATTACAATCCAATCATACTTAGGCTTAGAAAGATTGAAAAGCCCATTGTATGCGCTGTAAATGGCGTTGCAGCAGGAGCAGGAGCCAATATTGCTCTGGCGTGTGATGTAGTTGTAGCGAAAGAATCGTGTGCGTTTATTCAGGCATTCAGCAGCATCGGATTGATTCCAGATTCAGGCGGAACTTATTTCCTTCCTCGTTTGATCGGAATGCAAAAAGCATCGGCATTGATGATGTTGGCCGATAAAATTGGAGCTGCTGAAGCAGAACAAATGGGTATGATCTATAAAAGCATAGCAGACGATCAGTTTGACGAGCAGTCATGGGCTTTGGCTTTGAAATTAGCAAGCAGACCAACTGTTGGGTTAGGGCTTACCAAGCGATTGCTCAACGAAAGTTACCACAACACATTGGAAGATCAACTGAAGCGCGAAGGTGATGAGCAAATTGCGGCAGCTTCTTCAAAAGATTACAAAGAAGGCGTTCAAGCCTTTTTAGAAAAGAGAAAACCAACATTTACCGGAGAATAGATTTGTGATATGAAAATGGAGATTGGAATTATTGGTGCAGGAACAATGGGAAGTGGCATTGCTCAAGTTGCAGCTCAAGCAGGTCATAAAGTGTGGTTGTTTGACACCAACCATGCGGCCTTAGAAAAAGCAGAACAGAGCTTGAAGAAAGTGATGAATCGCTTGGTGGAAAAAGGCAGAAAGACGCAAGAAGAAGCCAATCAAATCATAGGGTTGGTGCACACCACATTGAATTATAGTTCTTTTAATGATTGTGGTTTGGTTATAGAAGCCATTGTTGAGAATTTGGAGGTGAAGAAAAAAGTCTTCAAATGCCTGGAAGAAGAAGTTGCGGATGATTGCATTTTGGCTTCAAACACAAGTTCATTGTCCATTGCATCAATTGCCGCATCGATCGAAAAATCTGATCGTGTTATTGGAATCCACTTTTTCAATCCAGCTCCTTTAATGCCTTTGGTTGAAATTATACCTGCCGTTCAAACCAGCTCGCAAACGTTGAATAAAGCCAAGGATATGATCGACAGCTGGGGTAAGAAAACGGTGATTGCAAAAGATACTCCTGGCTTTATTGTGAATCGTGTTGCTCGTCCATTTTATGGTGAAGCCATTCGCATTTACGAAGAAGGAATTGCTGATATGGCTGCCATCGATTGGGCTATGAAAGAAATTGGCGGATTCAGAATGGGGCCATTTGAACTGATGGATTACATCGGAAACGACATCAACTACACCGTTACGGAAACAGTTTGGACAGCCTTCTACTATGATCCTCGTTACAAGCCTTCATTCACGCAAAAACGTATGATGGAGGCCGGTTATCTAGGTCGTAAAACGGGTAAAGGATACTACGATTATTCTGAGGGTGCTGAAGCACCAACACCCGACACTAACAAAGTGGTTGGCGAGGCTATCGTTTGGCGGATATTGATCATGTTGATCAATGAAGCGGCTGATGCCTTGCATTTGGGCGTTGCTTCTCGAGAAGACATCGATTTAGCTATGACCAAGGGCGTAAACTATCCAAAAGGTTTACTGCAATGGGCGGATGAAAAAGGAATTCAAGAAGTATTAGACGGACTGGATAAGTTGTATTTAGCTTACCACGAAGAGCGCTACAGAGCAAGCGTGTTGTTGAGGCAATATGCTGCGTTTAAGCGCAAGTTTTATTGAGATTAATGCTCAATAACTGCCTCCATCAAGGTCTCTACTTTCTTCATGATTGCTGATTTTCGATCTTCATCATAATCATTCATCATCAGGCAAAAAGCAATGGTTTCTCCATATTTGTTTTTAACATATCCGGCATAATTGCGCACACCTTTCATGGTGCCGCTTTTGCCCATGATGTTGCCTACAGCTTTTCCTGATTTGAAGTAATACTTGAACGTTCCCGATTGTCCTCCAACGGCCAAGGTTGATTGAAAATCGTCTTTCAATGGACTTCTGTACATGGCAGAAAGTAAATCAATCATCACTTGAGGGGTTACGCGATTCATAGGTGAAACACCGCTGCCATCTAAAAATCGATTTCCCTCATGCCGTATTTTATTTTTCGTCAAAAAGCCTTCAAGAGAATGAATTCCGCCTTCTACCGATTTCAATTCTTGCGCAGTGTCAGATATAAGGTTCAGCGCTTCGGCATAGAGGTTAATACTCTTTTGATTCGTTAATGTGATTATCTCCATTAATGGTGGAGACGAAAGTTCTATCAATGTTCTTGCACTGGCATATTCAATGTGGGTGTAGCTACGCTGAATAGTTATATTTTCTAATCCAAGTAAATTTCTCAAGTGCTTGGCATAGGACTGCACCGGATCAGGATCTGAAATTTTTACTGTAAAGCGATCTTTATGCGCTGGAATACTTCCTTTTCCATAAATGATATTTCCTTTTGGTGCGCTGTAAAACCAAGCGTTATCCTTGTTTTCTGTCGAGGCTTGAATGCTTACGTCTAATTTATAAGGACTGTCACTCGACCAGCCATCGGCCAGCATCACATCCGTTCCAGCTTGTCCACTTCTCAAGTCTAAATTGATGGTGTTATCGGCCCACATAAAAGCAGTTGGTGTGGCACCAAAGTAATTGCCCATGTCTTCCCAAACCCATCCACTTGGTGTGGTATGCTCTACGTAAATTGAGAGATCAAAAATTACTTTCCCGGTGATCGATTTGATTCCTGTCTTCGCAGCTGCTTCTTTTATGGCTTGATCATGGTTTTGATTGGGGAAATACTTTGAATTAAATGTAGGGTCGCCTCCACCATAAATTACGATATCTCCGTGAAGTGTTCCTTCAATGATTTCACCAGTATATGCAATTCGAGTTTTAAATCGGTAATCGCTTCCCAAGGTTGAAAGAGCATTGCTGGTAGTCAATAACTTCTGAATCGAAGCAGGAATCATTGCCCTATAGCTGTTATGTTCTGTAATGATGCTTCCATTATCAAGGTTCACGGCCACAAAGCCTACTTCACCATGCTTAAGCCCTGGATCTTGGCGCAAGCGCTGCAATTCTACTTCAGCAGTAGATAATGAACGATCTTGAGCAATGGTGTTCAGACTGAGCAAGACAAACAAGAAAATGGAAAGATGTTTCATCACTTTACGGTATTGAAATTAGATTGTACGAATATTGTACCGAATAATTCAACGATTCATGAAAGACGAAAGTATTGCGAAAAAAGTAGTCGACAGAATGTTCAACAACGATCCTTTCAGTAAGTGGCTCGGAATAGAGCGACTGGAAGACGGAGCAGGGCATTCAGTTTTGCGAATGACGATAAGAAAAGACATGCTCAACGGGTTTGACATAGCTCACGGAGGTATTACTTATTCGCTGGCAGACTCAGCACTGGCTTTTGCTAGTAATGGCCATGGCCGAATGGCGGTAAGTGTGGAGACCAGCATTTCTCATACCGAATCGCTGAAAGAAGGAGATGTCATCACTGCGGTAGCGAAAGAGAAAAGTCTTTCTAATAAGATAGGAGTGTATCATATTACCATTACCAACCAAAATGACAAGACTGTAGCACTTTTTAAGGGCACAGTTTACCGAACTGGAAAAGAGTGGGAAGTTTAGAAAAGTTGATTCTTGATTTGTAATTCATGATTTATTATTGTTAGTCCGCTGGTCTTCGAGACATCGCGCTTAGCGCGATGTCTCGAAGACTGACGCTAACATTTGGTGCGTCCACAAATCACTCCTAGTCTTATAAAGACTTCATCTACTTCGAAGTCAACTTCCAAGGTCGGCTAGATGCGCTGAAAGGCCTTGAATTCAAGAAGCGTTCTGATCGAATTACGGCCTTAGTGAGACTGGAAAGCGACCGAGTGGGCGTGGTTGATCATCCAGCCGAACTTAGGCTGTAAAAAGAGCAGGTTGCTTTGTGAATTCACAGCCTTGACTTTTTGTTTCTTTTGGGTCAAGCCAAAAGAATGAAAAGAAATCTTCATAGGATATTTTCTTCATTTCTTTTATGGCTAAAAGAAACGAAGCAAAGAAAAGCCTCGAAGCCTTCAAAGCAATTGTGGTCGATAAGTTCAAGGTAGAATATAAAATTCCAAGGTGGATAAGCCGAGATATGTTTATTGAATAGCAAGGGATATTAACCAAGAATCCGTTGTTTTGCACGTGAAAGATTTGGTAGAGTATGAATATGATTTTCATTTCAAAATTGTAACCGAAAATCCATGAAGTGTACTGAGAGCGGCATTCATAACTCATTTTCCTAAACAAAACAAATATGAGACAAGCATACATTGTTGACGCCATCCGCACGCCAATTGGGAAATTTCAAGGAACACTTTCAGCTGTTCGCACTGATGATTTAGCTGCGTTAGTCATTAAAGAACTAATGAATAGAAATACTTCCGTTGATTGGGAAGCCGTTGATGATGTAATCATGGGCTGTGCCAATCAAGCTGGAGAAGACAATAGAAACGTGGCACGTATGGCACTGCTTTTAGCAGGTATGCCTTGGAAAGTGCCTGGTGAAACCGTAAATAGATTATGTAGTTCTGGAATGAGTGCCGCAGTGCATGCAAGAAGAGCTATTGCCGCTAATGAAGGAGATTTATTCGTTACAGGTGGAGTAGAAAACATGACGCGTGGCCCTTGGGTAATGAGCAAATCTACCAAGCCTTTTGGTAACGATAGCAAGCTCTATGATTCAAGTTTCGGATGGCGTTTTGTCAATCCGAAAATGAAAGAATTGTACGGTACTCATGCCATGGGAGAAACTGCGGAGAATTTGGTCGATCAATTTGGTGTGAGCCGAGAAGATCAGGACAAATTTGCTTTATGGAGTCAACAAAAAGCCTCAACTGCGCAGAATAATGGTCGTTTGGCAGAAGAAATTGTTTCGGTTGAGATTCCACGCAGAAAACAAGACGCATTGATCTTTGATCAAGATGAGTTTATCAAGCCAACCAGCACAATGGAAGGATTAGCAAAGTTGCGCGCAGCATTTAGAAAAGAGGGTGGAAGCGTAACGGCTGGAAATTCATCGGGATTGAATGATGGAGCAGGAGCTATGCTCATTGCCAGCGAAGACGGATTGAGACAACACAGCCTCACACCAATGGCACGTATTGTGTCTTCTGGAGTTTCTGGCGTTGAGCCTCGCATTATGGGAATTGGGCCAGTAGAAGCGTCTAAATTGGCACTGAAAAGAGCTGGGTTAATAATGAATGACATGGACATTCTTGAATTTAACGAAGCATTCGCTGTCCAAACATTATCCTGTACACGAGCAATGGGTGTAGCTGATGACGATCCTCGAATCAATCCAAATGGAGGAGCCATTGCGATTGGCCATCCGCTGGGAATGACAGGCTCAAGAATCCTGCAAACGGCAGCCATTGAATTGCACAAGCAGAATAAGAAGTATGCACTCGTAGCAATGTGCATTGGTGTTGGTCAAGGTTATGCAACAATAATAGAGCGCGTTTAATGGCACATCACTCAGGCTTTGTAAATATCATAGGAAATCCAAATGTTGGGAAATCATCATTGCTTAATGAGTTTGTAGGTGAGCGCTTGGCCATCATTAACCCGAAGGCGCAAACCACAAGACACCGCATTTTTGGTATTTACAATGATGAAGAATATCAAATTGTGTTTTCTGATTTACCTGGTGTGATTAAACCAGCCTACAAGATGCAGGAAAGCATGATGGGTTTCGTGAAAGAAGCCTTACAAGATGCGGACATGTTTTTATTTATGGCAGAATTGGGCCAGCGGGAATTCAAAGATGAACGCATTCTTCAAAAACTTCAAGAGGCTCAAGAGCCTTTGTATGTGGTCATAAATAAGATAGACTTGGGCGATCAAGCGGCATTAGACGCTGAAATGGCTTACTGGGCTGAGGTTTTTCCTAAAGCGAAAAAGGTGTTTCCAATTTCTGTGACTGAGAAGTTCAATGTGCAGGAGCTGTTTCGATCTATTAAGTCTGAAATTCCTGAAGGACCAGAATGGTTTCCAAAAGACCAGCTTTCTGATAAAAACGATCGTTTTATTATTTCAGAAATTGTGCGAGAGAAAATCTTAACCAATTTTCAGCAGGAGATTCCTTATTCTGTTCAAGTAGTTGTTGAAGGCTTCCAAGAAGAACCTGAAATTATTAGAGCTAGGGCTGTAATCATTGTAGCACGCGATTCTCAAAAGAACATCCTTATTGGAAAAGGAGGGTCGATGATCAAAAAATTTGGTACCCAAGCCCGTAAATCAATGGAAGATTATTACGGCAAAAAAGTCTTTTTAGAGACCTTCGTTAAGGTTGATAAAGACTGGAGAAACGATGATCGAAAACTGAAGAAGTACGGGTATTAATTTGCTCCAAGACCTATAGGCAATACGAACTTTCCATTATTCATCCTTACAACTTCATTTCCATTTGATAACAAGCAATTGAATTCGGCTTCAACTTTCACACTTGTTCGTTCGGTGTTAGAAGAGAGCGGATCGAGGTATTCTTCTACACTGAGTACTTTGAAGCTTGAATTAGAGTCCTGAACAGCAAGCATTGATTTCCATTTATCACCATTCTGATCGGTATATTCAATTTCAACTTCACCTAAATCATCATCCAATACTGTAGGTACAATCACTGGTTGAGTTTCAATAGTCTTACTGAAGTTGATTGCGCAAGCTGATGTGTTTTGAGGGAAAAGTTGATTCCATCTGTTGCTTGCTCTGCAGTTTCCAGTTTGGATGTTCAGTTGTATTTCGTCAACTCCATCTACAGGTATATTGTCATAGTAATAGTTCACTTCTGCAGATGATGCCGGACTTCCAGACTCAAACGACCAATGAAAGTCATAGGAACTTCCACCCGAAGCAAGTGCTTGATAATTCAACTGTAACGAATCGATGATCTTGGCTTTGATGTCGCAGTCACAACCGTGATTTGGTAAATAGACGGTGTCTGTGATACTAGATGAACATCCCGATACGTAAGTTGCTTCGAGAGTTACAGGAAATTTGGTGACGTCATCTGACGATGAAAACTGCAGTTCAGCGGCCTGAGTTGAATAGGTGATACCTTCAATCGTCCATAAATAACTTGAAACAGCAGTGCTAGGTTCTGCTTGTAATGTTACAACATAAACCTGCTGTGTATCGTTGTTAAACGCATACCGATATTGAGGTTCGCTGTCCATTACAGTTTCGTTCAAGCTCGGGTTGTTCTTGTCGTTGCTTCTCCATCTGAAGCCGAAACAGAATCGATAGTTGAGCCTGAGGTAATGGTGATCCAAGAGCATGCACTATCTTGACATGCCCAGAGACTATCGTACCAAACTGCACAAATGGAGTAGGTGCCGGGCGCTAGAAATTGTGTGGTAAAAGAGCTCAGTGTGTCAAATGTAGCTCCGGTTGAGGGAGTTCCACCTGTAACGCTCCACGCAAAATAGCCATTGTTACTTGTGTTTCCAGTGCCCCAAGCATTAATGGTGTCTCCAACGTTTGCAGTTGGAGGGGCTATACTGATTGATATACCGCATTGACTATACCCTATAAAGGATAAAGCAGTTAGTGCTAAAATTGATAAGATTCGTTTCATAATAAAAATTGTTAGTGATTTACTCTCATACACGAAGATGAAGATCTGGTTGTTTGGTTGCTCGTAAAATTTTTTTCGAAACCATTGACATCAAAGGGGTTAAAAGAAGTCTACCTTTGCACGTTCAATGGCATTAGTAGCAATCATAGGAAGACCAAATGTGGGCAAATCCACACTCTTCAACAGACTTATAGGCAGACGTCAAGCAATTGTTGACGAATATTCAGGCGTTACGCGCGATAGACATTACGGTAAATCTGATTGGGGAGGTCGAGAATTCTCTTTGATTGATACGGGTGGTTTCGTCAAAGAAACCGATGATTTGTTTGAAAAGGAAATCGCCAAGCAGGTGAATATTGCCATGGAAGAGGCAACGCTGATTTTGTTTGTTTGCGATTCGAAACATGGCGTAAATGATCTTGATAGGGATGTTGCTCGGTTACTTCGACAAAGCAATAAGCCAGTAATGATGGTAGCCAATAAGGTTGATAACCCTATAAACCATGCCGATAGTTTTGAGTTTTATGAGCTAGGCTTTGAAAAGATATATCCAGTATCGGCAGTAAATGGAGCTGGAACAGGTGATTTATTAGACGACTTAATTGACTTGCTTCCTGAGGAAGATCCAGAGCATGAAAATGAATTGCCTAAAATTTCAGTTGTAGGAAGACCAAATGCCGGTAAGTCAAGTTTTGTAAATGCTCTGTTAGGAATTGATAGAAACATTGTAACGGACATCGCGGGAACAACTCGAGATACTATTGATACGCATTATAATGCATTTGGATTTGAGTTCACCCTAGTCGATACGGCTGGAATTAGGAAGAAAGCCAAAGTGCATGAGGATTTAGAGTTTTACTCTGTAATGCGCGCCATCAAGGCCATTGAAAGTTCGGATGTGTGCATTCTAATGATCGATGCGAAAGAAGGCGTAGGGCAGCAAGACTTGAATATTTTCGGATTGATTGAGAAGAACAGAAAGGGAATTGTTGTTTTGGTCAACAAATGGGATTTGATTGACAAGGAAACAAATACATCTAAGGTTTTTGAGGATGAGTTGAGAAAGAAGCTGGCTCCTTTTGAAGATATTCCAATCATTTTCACTTCTGTGTTAAATAAGCAGCGTATTCACAAGGCATTGCAAGAGGCATTAGACGTATACAAGAGAAGAACTCAACGCATCAAGACAAACGCACTCAATGAAGTTATGCTTCCTATCATAGAGCAAACTCCTCCTCCAGCAACTAAGGGTAAGTATATCAAGATCAAGTATGTACAGCAATTGCCAACGCATGCGCCTACGTTTGCTTTTTATTGCAACTTGCCTCAATACATCAAAGAGCCTTACAGAAGATTCGTTGAGAATCAGATGAGGAAGTACTTTAATTTCAGTGGCGTTCCTATCCAGATATTCTTCCGTCAGAAATAGGATTATAAGGATTGCTAACATTCATGTTGCGAGTGCAAAGCTTGTCTTCATTACTTTTGTCTTGTGAAATTATCAGGAATCATTCTAGCGTTGTTTTACTTCATAAGCTCCATAGGCTATGGATTGGAAGTACACTATTGCTTAGGAGAAATTTCTGATGTGAATTATGCATTGTTCGATACGTATTGTACGTGTGACGACTTGGTGGAGAAGCCAGTTAAAGGATGTTGTGAAGAAAAGTCATTCTTTGTTCAGCTAGAAGAAGAGCATGATACACCGGCAGTAGTTGACATATCAATTGCTATTCTATCAATAATATCAGAATTTGACTGGAGTCCATTCAACATCGAACAAGACTCTAACACAAAAACATATTCATTTTTAGATCGTGGACCACCTAAGTCTATAGATCGTGTAATCGAATATCATTCATTAATAATTTACGGTTGAGCGATTGAGCTTTCTTCAACAGATTGAGCTTAAACACGTTTCACATAAATTATTAGTCATGAAAAATTTCAAGTATTTCTCCATTTTCTTTCTGTCATTATTCTCTTTTTCATCCATTGCGCAATCAACGGTTAAAGAAGATACACTTATCGTTAAAGGAATATGCGGTATGTGCAAAGAGCGTATCGAAGAAGCTGCCTACGGTAAAGGTGTAAAATTTGTGAGTTGGAATAAAGTAACAGATGAACTGTCGGTTGCTTATCGAACTGACAAAACTTCTATTACAGAAATAGAAGATCGTGTTCTGAATGCAGGACATAGCACTGCTGGTCAAAAGGCGCCAGAAGAAGCTTATGCGAAGCTTCCCGATTGTTGCCGATACGAAGAGGTAGGTAAGCACTAGTCATGAAGAAAACCATAGTCTTTCTAGGTCTATTGACCTTAGGAAACATTGTGCTTTCTCAAGAAAGCATAAGTGGAATGGTAATTCAAGAAAGCAAGAAGGCCACGTTTAAGCCAATTCCGTTTGCCAATGTCTATTGGCTAGGGACTCAAGTTGGCACATCCACTGATACAACGGGTTACTTCGAATTGCCTGCATCTGCATCGACCAACAAGCTTGTGTTTAGTTATGTTGGGTATAAGAGTGACACGGCAGTTGTAAGTCAGCCTGAAAAATTGACCATCATTCTCAAGCAAGAAAAGCAGCTCGATGGAGTAGAGGTGATATATCGCCAAAAGTCAACCGAGATTTCCTATATGGATGTGCTCAAGACAGAGAATATCGGTGAGGAAGAATTATACAAGGCGGCTTGCTGCAACCTTTCAGAAAGTTTTGAGACAAATCCTTCGGTAGATTTAGCATATACAGATGCCGTGACCGGTACCAAGCAAATTCAAATGCTAGGTTTGGATGGTAAATACACTCAAATCACCAGAGAGGGGATTCCTGATGTAAGGGGATTGTCTACTGTACAAGGATTGACATATATTCCAGGGGTTTGGATTGAGGGAATACAGCTCAATAAAGGAGCAGGTTCTGTTGCCTCCGGTTTTGAAAGTGTGACGGGTCAGATCAATGTGGAATTGCACAAACCAGAATCAATGGATCGCTGGTTCGTCAATGGATACGCCAATCAAGGAGGAAGAACAGAGTTGAATGTCAATGTATCCCAAAAGATCAATGATAAAGTGTCGACCGGTGTATTGATACACGGAAATATCCGTCCGTTTGAGGTGAATGGCAATGGAGACTCGTTTTTGGATTTTCCGGTTGGTCAAACGTTTAACATTCTAAACCGATGGAAGTTTAATAACTTGAAAGGTTGGGTAGGTCAGCTGGGCGGGCAAGCCATCAACGAAGAGCGAAGAGGAGGTCAAGCGAGCAATGAATTTGCCAATCCATATGAGTTGGGGTGGAATACCCAGCAATACAGCGTGTGGGGTAAAACCGGTTATGTATTCCCAAATGCCAAGTACAGAAGTGTTGGCTTCCAAGCGAAGGCATTGTATCACAACAACGAAAATTATTTCGGGAATACCATTTACAATGCAAGTCAACAATCCTTTTTTGCAAAGTCGATTTATCAGTCGATTATTGGTACGTCAACGCACAAGTATCGTGCAGGTTTGAGTGTTCAATATGATAAGTACGAAGAACTGCTAGATTCAAATGGGTTCAACAGAGAAGAAATTGTTCCGGGGGCTTTTCTCGAGTACACTTACACCTACTTTGAAAAGTTCTCTGCGGTTGTGGATCTGCGGGCAGATTATCACAATTACTACGGATTCTTCGTCACACCTCGTTTGCATTTGCGGTACGAGATCATGGAAGGGTCGGTCTTACGGGCTTCTGGAGGAAGAGGACAGCGTACGGCCAATGTTATTGCTGAAAATATTTCTTTGCTAGCATCATCTCGAACATGGAATATTTCTGGCAATCCAACCATTCAAGGTTTTGGATTACAGCCAGAAGTAGCATGGAATGTTGGATTGAATTTTACCCAGAACTTTCGGATTAACTATAAACCAGCTACACTGAGTATAGACGCCTATCATACCGAGTTTGAAAATCAAACGGTGATTGATATGGAAGATCCAAGACAAGTGAGGGTTTATAATTTGGTTGGACGCAGCTATTCCACAAGCACTCAAGCGCAATTTGATTATGAAATATTTAGAAGGATGGATGTGCGATTGGCTTATCGCTGGTATGATGTGATGACAGAATACAGTGGGACATTATTGACTAAACCATTTGTTTCAAGGCATCGTGCATTTATCAATTTGGCCTATGAAACTAAGAATGATTGGAAGTTTGATTACACAGTTCAATGGCAAGGTGAGAAGCGAATTCCAAATACAAAGTCTAACCCTGTAGAATACCAAATGGCCACAAAATCGCCTTCTTTATTCCTCATGAATGCTCAGGTTTCAAAGGGGTTTAATGATCGGTTTGATGTGTATGTAGGGATGGAGAATATTGGAAATGTAAGACAGCCCAACCCGATTCTTTCAGATCAAAATCCATTCGGGGCAAATTTCGATAGTTCATTGATTTGGGGGCCAGTTTTTGGGCGGATGACTTATATCGGTTTCAGATTAAAGTCTAAGAAGGCCTAAACCACGGTTAATGCTGCAGGAAGAATTTTAGCTACTAAACGATCTCCAGGATTGAGGCGGGCGAAGAATTCACCGTCAGTTTCGATGGGTAATGATTCATTCAGCACTTTAATGGATACTTCTGCGCTCTTATGATAAGAAACACGTGGGTCCTTTACATAATCGCAGCGCTTCAAAGTAGATTGGTATTTCAAAAAATCAATCACGCCAACATTGCCTATGATGCTGATTCCCATCAGACCATCATCAATGGTAGATTGTGGGTTTAACCCAAGCCCATTTCCTGCGTAGGATCCATTGCCCAATGCAGCTAAGAAAGCGTCAGATTTTATTTTTTGATCATCAAACATGATTTCTAGTGTTGGCGCTTTGTATTTAGCTAGCCAAGCAATGATTGCCGTATAGTAGTTGAATGTGGCCGGCATCTTGAATTTTCGCTCATTCACGGTGTTTGCAATTTCAGCACCAATACCGCATGTCATCATGTTCAGCACATGTGTTTCAATTGAGTTGCATTCTATTTTAATGAGATCGAGCTGATGAAAACTTTTGTTTGCACATCGCTTTAGCATTTCTTCAAGCGACCCAGAGGAATAAATTCTAGCAAAGTCATTGCCAGACCCAGCGGGCATAAATCCTAATGCAGGTCTTCGATCAGAGGCAATAGTCATGAGGCCATTAACGATGTGATTATTGGTACCATCCCCACCACAGCTGATTACTAAATCATATCCGTCACTCGTTTCAGCTAAGGATTGGGCGTGAAGGGCATTTTCAGTAAGCACAACGTCAATGTCTTCGCTATTGGCTTTTGCCATGCGCTGGAGCTTGGATATGACATTTGAGCGTCCATGAATTATCATCTTAACCTTCACCATTCAATCTTAACTAAAAAAGGCGCTCAATTGAGCGCCTTTTTAAAAATAGAATAATTACCGGTTTACATTATTGGATGACAATGAAAGTTTACACTTTCTGAGACTTCATTTCCATCGTGATCAATGAGTACATGCAGGCAGAGGTAGATCGAATGGTGCTTCAAGAAAATTTGCAGTCCATGGAAGGTAACCTAAGTACGATGGAGGCTCAAATGAAAGAATTGAAGAATAATTTGAATACGGTTTATGTGGCTGTTGGAACAAAAAGAGAATTAATAAAATCTGGTGTACTTGAGAAAGGCGGGTTTTTGAAATCTGGAGGGGTAAACGATGATTTGGATCGATTAGCTTTTACACCTTATGACTTGAGGAAAATTGAAGACTTGGACTTGGGGTCAGACAAAGTAAAAATTGTAACAGATCATCCTAGTGAGTCCTATAAAATTGAGAATGATAAGCTATTGATTGAGGACGCAAAGCTGTTTTGGAGTATTTCTAAGTACCTTATTGTTGTGACTGATTAAGCTTTTTTAGCCAAGCGTAATTGTATAGTAGTATCAAACTTAGCGACATCATACCCACATATCTGGTTGGCAATTGAGGTCTTTCTTCTAAAAGTTTATTTTAGTAATAATAGTAGATAAATGAAACTTATTATGCTTGCATAACGTATCAATTGGAAAGACTTAGTTCTAATTATACAAAACGAATAACTATGCGTTCGCCAGAAGTTGAAGTAGCCCAGCCCATTGTTTTTGCTGATCAGAAACTTAGAAAGATTTTCGTCATGAATAGCGATCGAATAGGCGTAGTTGCCCCAGAGGATTTAGAATTAAAAGATAAACTTGGTAACGTAGTTACGGTTCCCACAAATTTGACTAGTGGAATGACAGTAATGGATGTGAAAGAAGTAAAGTCGGGGGGTTATTTTCTGAATGTACATGGAGTTACCGAAAGCACAATCAGAATTGTCTTGTTTTAAGCAGTTATGCGATCGTAGAAAGCTTTGTATTCAGAAACAGTGCGTTCATTAGATAGACGCGTAGAAACACGCTGTAGCGCTCCTTTAGCTATTTTTTCTCGTAGCGTAGGATCTTCATACAATCTACAAATAGCTTCACTTAATTTATTGGCGTTTTTAGGAGGTACAATTAGGCCAGATATATTGTCTTCAACCATGCCTCGGTTTCCAGAAATATCTGTCATGATAACAGCGTTTCCTAGATACATGGCCTCGATCATCGCTTTTTGAGTGGCTTCTCCGAAAATAGACGCTGATATAGAAACATCACATGCCTTAACTAGGTTTGATGCATCCTTTCTAAAGCCAGTAAATATGAACCTGTGATTTAGGTTATGATCTGATATACTCTCGAGTACCTCCTCGGTTTTTAGCCCTTCTCCAATCATTAAGAAATAAACCTTGTACTCCTCCGGAATTTGAGATACTGCATCAATGAGGAGTTTGACGCCTTTCATCTTGGTTCGAAAATTTGCAACAAACGAACACACTACAGATCCTTCTTCGAAGTCAAACTCACTCAGTTTTGCTGGTTCAATTGAATCATACCACTCGAGTTTGTGACCTTTGTTTATTGTGATCGCTTTATCTTTTGATACACCGCTTTTTAAGTACATCTCTCTCACGCTTTCCGCCAGGCAAATCATATAATCAATGCGAGGGTTAAGGAATGACAAATAGTTTGTTGGGTCATACCATTTAATATTCCCTGTATACCCTCTGTATGTTACTAGCTTAATGGATTTATTGCTCCAAAGTGCCCATGCACTGTTGGCTATTGCTTTGCTGTTAAAAGCATGCACAATCGTAATGTTTTTCCTCTTAACGACTTGCTTGATGTGTTCAATAGCTATTTTGTCAAACTTGTTTCGTGGCAAATAATCAATGATTTCGCATCCGGCTTCCCTAAGTTTTTGAGGGTATTCTCCGTGCGTTGGTGTCATCACTGTTATGTCATAACCTAGATCAGCTAAGCCGATAAAGATTTCCGCCTCTGGCCTTATTGGATTTACGGGGTCATTGTAGTTGCTTATAACGAGAATATTCGGCTTCAATGGGTGTTATTAGTTAGAGTATTGTTTCATCTTTAGGCTCCCACAGCTCAACCTTCCGTCCATCTGGATCGATAATCCAAGCGAACTTGCCATAGTCGTATTCTTCAATTTCACCGATTATTTTCACTTGATTTTTACGGAGTTCATTTATCAAAGAATCTAGGTTTTCAACCCTATAATTGATCATGAATTCACTTTCACTTGGCTTGTAATAATCCGTTTCTTGCTCCATCGGGCTCCACTGGGTAACGCATTCAGAATCTGGGTCATCCATTTTTCGCCATTTGAAAGAATGACCATATTTATCTGATACGATTCCAAGATTTTTCTCGTACCAGTCTTTGGATTTTTTTGGGTCCTTGGATTTAAAAAATATCCCACCGATGCCAGTTACTTTTTTCACTGGTTAATGGCTTAAATGAGAATTGACTTTCGGAAGTCATTCACAGCTTGAGTAATAATGGAGATGTCTTCACGCTTCATCCCTACAATGGTTTTACGGCCAGATTTTAGCTCATAGACCGAAGGTAGGTCGATTTTATTCAAAGTATTGAGAACTGTTTTAAAGGAGTTGTATTCAGACTGAATCTCAATCGGCATTTCGTAGCCTTTAAGCACTGACTCAAGGTTGTTTCCATAGTTTTTTTGCTGATTCAATAAATGAACAAAAAGAACCAGGTCGTGATCTTGAGCTTGGTCAAGGACAATGTTCAACCCTTCCATGTAGCATCCCATAACCATTAGAAAGCCTAAGCCCTCTTTCTCTTGATATATGAGCACTTTGTGGCCTAAATCATACATGTCCAAAATGATTCTTCCCAATGAATCAGGCTTGCTCAGATTGTTATTGAACCGATTAACATGTTTCTGAGTGATCTTGACTCCTAACCCTAGGTCATCGGCAATTTGTTTACAAACTTTAAAATAGTTCAACCCGGCTTGTTGGTGAGAAAATGATGATGTATAACCAAGGTCGAGCATATACATACCAAACAGAATACCTGATTTGTAGTAGGACTTTTGATTCGCAATAATTGGGAGCAAGTTTGTTGCGTCATATACCACATTTGTATTTTTCAGCAAAGCAGGTATTTGCATCGGAGTTGGCAGAGTTATGACTCTGGCCGTGTTTTGTAGAATTTCAGTTTTATTATGACCTGCTGATGAGCTTGATGCGTCCTCACTATCAGAATTTGAATTTCCCGAGCACGCACTTAAGAAAAGAAGTGTAACAAAAAGATATATTCCGTTTTTCCAACTCATCTAATCATGACTTTTTTAAATAAACTGTCAGATTCAGATGTTGCTCGAATAATATAAACACCTGGCATTGTGAAGTTTTCCTTGTTCAGATGATATTCGATTTTCTGCTTCGTTTTTGAAATGGGAATTAGCTCAGAGATTGTCCTGCCTGCCCCGTCCATAACGTAAGTTTTGTACACTGAGTTTGGGCAGTCATTTAATGTTACTGTGCATGAAGGAACGCAAGGGTTTGGATTGACCTGAAGCTCACAAGCTCCTGTGTTTAAATCCTTGGTTATCGATACTGCAATAAGTTTTGACGCTTTGAAAACATTCAAAAAATTTACTTGAGTTATTCGGTAGTAATAGGTTCCTATTTTCAAATTAGTATCCACATAACGTTTCAGGTCTTGGTCTGAGTTAGTAGAATTATCAGCTTCGATCTTAGCAATTTCATGGAATGTCATGCCATTAGTCGATCTTTCAAGAATAAATCTATCGCTTGGTGTGGCTAGTTTAGGGCTCCACTCCAACAGGACGTTTGAATCATCGGTAAGCTTAGCTGTAAAATCAATAAGCTCGATAGGAGTTAGGTGAATCGAATTACACCAACCTTTTCCTGAAACCGCTCCTGAAACTTTTGCTTTGCCATTACCGCACACTTGGCTATTCTCAGTTATGGTGATGTTACCATGCGCATTCAGATTTCCGTTCAGGGTGACTTGAGCTTTACCCGAAATGAATATTTCTCCATTGATAGTTAGTGAAGAGTTAGGATCAATAGTAATGAGTGCATTACCACTTAGTTTCAAATCTCCATTCAGCTCAAGTTTTCCACCATTTCTAAGTATCAAACGAGCATCTCCATCAAGTAGCATAGGATTGCATTCTGAAATTAATGAGTCTTCGATGAAAACTTTGATACCAGTCGTTAGTTTGCATCCCGGATTAACTCCTGACCTAGGCCCGTCATGTTTGGAGTCAGACCATGATGCGGTAGATTCATAAGAGCCATCATTGCGGGAGAAATATTGCTTTCCATCTTCTTGACTCTTTAATGTCAATGAGCTGAAAATCAAAAAGATAATCGAAATCAGTGATATGGAAGTTTTTGCGTTCACTCTTTATTATTCTGACATATCGCTCACCTTGAGCATGTTAGCCATTCCCTTCTTTGCAATTGGCATACTTGCAATATTAATTAGAAGGTCCTTTTCACCTAAAAAGCCGGCTTTTTTTAATTCATACTTAATATCAGAAATTGTATGGTCTGTGCTCACGAATTTGTCATAGTAAAACCCTTTCACACCCCATACCAGGCTGAGCATATTAAGTATTTTAAAGTTTGATGTAAAGACGAATATCCATGCATTAGGTCGATAAGATGAAACCCGGAAAGCTGTATAACCTGAAAAAGTCATTGTAACAATGGCTTTTGCACCAGTTTTTTGACTCAGTCTAACTGCAGAATGGCAAATGGCATCGGTGATGATTCTATCATCGGTGCTTTCATGCTCAATATCTCTAAAATATATGCCATCATAGTCTTCCACACGGGTGATGATCTTTGACATTGTGTTCACTACCTCAACAGGAAACTTACCTACGCTTGTTTCTCCACTAAGCATCACCGCATCAGCACCGTCCATCACTGCATTCGCTACATCGTTTACTTCAGCCCTGCTCGGAGACATATTGTCTATCATGCTTTCCATCATTTGGGTGGCAATGATCACAGGACGACCAGCTTTTTGACATTTTCTAACAATTTCTTTTTGCACCAAAGGCACGTTTTGCAATGGAATCTCAACGCCAAGATCTCCACGTGCAATCATAATACCATCCGTTTCATGGATGATAGCATCTATGTTTTCAACGGCTTCAGGCTTTTCGATTTTGGCAATTATGTTGGTCTTTTTGCCACTTTTACTGATTTGTTCGCGAAGTTCGATAATGTCTTTTTCACTGCGAACAAAAGAGAGTGCAACCCAGCTTACGTTATGATTTAGAGCAAATTCCAAATCATTCAAATCTTTTTCTGTAAGGCATGGAAGTGAAATTTTGGTGTCAGGCAGGTTAACTCCTTTCCTTGGCTTCAGCATTCCACTTTGGGTGACCTTAGTTACAATGTCGTTCCCCTCAATTTTAATTACTTCTACACGTAACTTACCATCGTCTAGTAAAATAGTTTCGCCTGGTTTTACATCTCTTGTGAGGTTCGGATAACTGACCATGACACGATTCACATCCCCGATGATTTCATCAGACGTCATCCTTAATTCAGCGCCCATTTTCAGCTCGACTTCATCACTTGAAAGACTTCCTACACGTAATTTTGGTCCGCTTAAATCAGCCAAAATCGCAGTGTGCGTCTTCATTTCACCGTCAATAGCGCGAATTATTTTTATTACATCTTCATGATCTTTATGATCGCCATGAGAGAAATTGAGACGTGCTACGGTCATCCCTTCTTGGATCATCTTGGCAAGCACCTCTTTGCTTGAGCAAGCGGGCCCGATGGTAGCGACTATTTTGGTTTTATTTTTTATCATCTGATTCTAACGAATGTATGGAAAGGGAACGCTACTCATAGGTGTTGAATATTAATGTATCAACACTCTATTCTTCAAAGAGTGCGTATTGAATTTTATTGAACTTGCTAGTATCCATTGGCGCAACAAACTGAAAGCTTTCAATACTGTGCAGAAGTGCTACGAAAGCACTTTCATCAAATATATCCAAGTAGCCTTCTATCAAGATAAAGAAATCGTACTGTTTCAATTCTTTGAAAAGGTAAGCATCTTCGTTTTGATTCGCCAAAATGACGTAATTCAAATGCTTGTCTTCATCCTTTGCTGTGAATTTCGGAAATTCATCGAGGTCTAAGTCATCGGAATTAAGCTGTTTAATTTCCCTTAGAAAATCAATGTTTAAAGCCTTGCTCAAATGCCAGGCTATTCTGAAGTCTTTAAGATGGCAACTCAACCCAAAGGCTAGAAATTCATATTCTTCTTCAAGTTGCAGTCTGTGTTTTGACATGTTATACTTTAAGCTTTACACAAGCTTCTCGCGCAGCAATTTGCTCTGCTTTTTTCTTTGAGCGCTCCTTGCCTCGTGCGATCAATTCTTGATTAACAATGATAGAGCATACAAACAAGCTTTCATCATTTGGAGTGTTGGTTGTATCAAAATTTAACACAAGCTTTCTTTGCTGCGTCCATTCAATCAGTTTGCTTTTAAAATCGAAAGCCTGCTCGATTATTTGCTCCATATTGATATAGCGTGGGATTAAAAATTTGTCAATGCTATTTTTTGTGACATCGAAACCTTTATCGATATATATGGCTCCTAGCCATGCTTCTAAAGCATTGCCAACAATTTTATCCATCGAATCTTCATTTCCGATGCGCGCTTCAATCACTTCGTGCAACCCTGAAGCCTTACCAACTGCACCTAAGGTTTGTCTATTTACAATGCGAGCTCTAATCTTAGTTAACTCACCTTCATTGTTTTCTGGATACTTCTTAAAAAGATATTCGGTGATGACAGTGTCTAACACAGAGTCTCCGAGAAGCTCCAAGCGCTCATTGCAATCGGCATGGTCATACTTCCCTGATCCAACAACTGATTTGTGTCTCAGAGCTTTTTCGTACCAAGTAATATCTAGAGCAGCTACACCCCAGTTAGAGCGCAAATAGTCATTTAGACGCTTTTGTCTAGGCGAAAAATTTCGAGAATTAAATAATGAGGAAAGAAGAATCTTAGCCTTCACACTTTTTGAAGATGACGGAAGCATTATGACCTCCAAAACCAAACGTGTTGCTCAATGCTACTTTAACTTCCTTTTTCTGAGGCTTATGAAAAGTCAAGTTTAATGTTGGATCAATTCCTTCATCGTTTGTGAAATGATTGATCGTAGGAGGAACAATGTCATTTTTTACTGCTAATAGTGTTGCTATGCCTTCTATAGCTCCTGTTGCCCCCAGCAAATGGCCAGTCATAGACTTGGTCGAACTTATATTTAGCTTTTCAGCATGATCGCCAAATACACCCCGTATCGCCTTGAGTTCGGCAATATCACCTAATGGTGTGCTGGTGCCATGCACGTTTATATAATCAAAGTCTTCTGCCGAAATACTTGGATCATCCTCCATTGCAGAGCGCATTACATTCAGGGCGCCAAAACCTTCTGGATGCGGTGCCGTAATGTGATGAGCATCAGCAGAAAGACCACCTCCAGCAATTTCACCGTAAATTTTTGCTCCGCGAGCTTTGGCGTGCTCGTATTCTTCAAGAATTAAAGCGCCTGCGCCTTCGCCCATAACAAAACCATCTCTGTCTTTATCAAAAGGTCTAGATGCTGTTTTTGGGTCGTCATTTCTTGTGGAAAGTGCATGCATCGCGTTGAACCCTCCGATTCCGGATTCGTTAATTGCAGCTTCAGAGCCTCCTGTTACGATAACGTCTGCTTTGCCTAGACGAATATAGTTGAAGGCATCGATCATTGAATTCGTGCTCGTTGCGCAAGCACTAACCAAACTAAAGTTAGGGCCTCTAAACCCATACTTGATTGATATGTGACCTGAAGCGATATCTGAGATCATTTTAGGAATAAAGAAAGGGTTGAATCGAGGAATGCCTCCACCATTGACAAAACCTTGAACCTCATCTTGGAAAGTAATAATACCTCCAATTCCTGAACCCCAAATAACACCAACACGTTCAACGTTTAATTTATCTGAAACCAAGTTTGCATCAGCAATGGCTTCATCAGCCACAATCATTGCGAACTTGCTGAAAAGATCAAGCTTCCGCCCTTCTTTTCTATCAAAAAAATTATCTAGGTCAAGATCCTTGACCTCGCAAGCGAATTGCGTTTTGAAATTAGACGCGTCAAAGCGGGTAATAGGTGCCGCTCCGCTTTTTCCCACTAGGAGGTTATCCCAATATTCTTTTGCGTTGTTGCCAATAGGAGTTAAAGCCCCTATGCCGGTAACCACTACCCGCTTAAGCGTCATATTCAATGAGTTTATTATAGATTCTTACGAAACGTGCTCCGAAATGTATTTGATAGCTTCTCCAACAGTAGCGATGTTCTCTGCTTGATCATCTGGAATAGCAATGTTGAATTCCTTTTCGAATTCCATGATCAATTCTACTGTATCCAATGAATCTGCTCCAAGGTCATTTGTGAAGCTTGCTTCAGGAGTAACTTCTCCTTCATCTACTCCGAGCTTATCAACGATGATAGCTACTACTCTTTCTTTAATATCAGCCATAGTGCTTGAATTTATTTTATGCTTATGAGATTGCAAAGAAATATCTTTTAGATTAATTAATCCAAATAGATTCTTAATCGAAAATTTTTGCCACTTGATCAAAGCTTTTTCTAGTGAGGTTTGGAACCTTTATTTCATTGGCTGGATAGCCAACAGGAAGTAATAGGTAGGGGCGTTCATTATCAGGCCTGTCAAGGATTTTGGTTAAAAAGTTCATTGGGCTGGGTGTGTGAGTCAAGGTTGCTAAACCAGCATTATGGATTGCATTTATAAGCATCCCGCAAGCGATTCCCACAGACTCGTTTACGTAATAATTTTGATGTTTTTCACCGTTTTCAAATTCAAATGCACGCTTAAAAACGACAATTATCCACGGCACAGTTTCAATGAATGGTTTTCTCCAATCTGTTCCGAAAGGTTCAAGGTCTTTAAGCCATCGGTCGCTCATTCTATGCTCATAACTTTCCTTTTCTTCTTTTTCAGCTGCTATCCGAATTTTCTGCTTTAATTCTTGAGATCGAATTACGCAAAAAGTCCATGGTTGTTTGTGTGCACCGCTAGGTGCAGTATTTGCCGTCATGATTATATTCCTAATCACTTCAAATGGTATGTCTCTGTCGGAAAACTGACGAATGCTACGTCTTTTCTCTGCAAAGTGATGGAGTTCTTCAGATCTTGAAATAATCTCTTTTTCTTCAAAACGCAAAGGCTCATGTGAAATAAAACGTGGCTCTTGATTCATAGGTGATGCTACTTTTGCTGGGCAATTTAACGAGATAAATCCACACTAAAATGGCTCAAGTAACAATCGTAATTTTCGCCTCGGGAACGGGTACAAATGCCAATGCAATTATTGAATACTTTAAAAGTAATGTGGACATCAACATTGGCTTGATCGTTACCAACAAAGCAGATGCTGGCGTGATTAAAGTAGCAGAGAAATGGAAGGTTGAATATGCGATCATTTCCAAGGCTGACTTGGATGATGAAGAGTTGGTTGCTGCGGTGTTAGAAGATCATGGGATTGATTTTGTTGTTTTGGCAGGCTGGTTAGTGCTCATACCGAGCTATTTGGTGAAAATGTTTAAAGATCGGATGTTGAATATCCATCCTGCGCTGCTTCCTAAGTTTGGAGGAAGAGGAATGTTTGGGCATCATGTTCACGATGCGGTGAAGGCAGCCAAAGAAGTTGAGTCTGGAATAACTATTCACAAGGTCAACGAGGCTTATGATGAAGGTGGATTGGTCGCTCAGCATAAAGTTTCTTTAGCCATTGCCGACTCCGCTCAAGATATTGAGCGTAAAGTGAGAGCCCTCGAGTTAAAATTCTACCCAGAAGAAATAAAAAAATTCATTCTTAAGAGTTTTAAATAGCGATTGTCGACCACAAATTGAATATTTTAGGCGCAACTTAAGTTCAAAAACCTACTTAACTATGCCCCTACTAACCTCCAAGACATTGCGTTTTGCCCTAACGCTTTGCCTATTCATTTTTACATTTCTTTCTGCGTACTCAGCGTCTTTTGACTTTCTTTCTGAACCTTTTGATCTTTTTTCAAGTGTTTCTATTGAAGAGCCTCAAGGCCACGAGGACGAGTCGCATGAAGTTGCTACAGTTGCTGAAGGTCATTCCGAACACGCTGAAGAAGGCGGTGGGCACCATGGACCGGACACAAGCCCTTTGTTTTTTATCATTTTGGCCGTATTTATTGGTGCAGCTACGCGACATTTTTTAAAGAAAATTCCGGTGCCTTTTACGGCCTTGCTTTTGATTATTGGAATTGTATTGGGTGTTTTGAATCGGATGGATCTTTTTATGCATTGGGGTAGTGTGGATGTAAGTTTTATCCATGATTCTTTTATCTGGGCTGCGCATATCGACCCGCATATGTTGTTTTTTGTCTTCTTACCCATCTTAATTTTTGAGGCAGCTTTTGCCATGGATTTGCACACCTTTAAAAAGTCTGCGGCTAACTCTGTTATTTTAGCTGTACCTGGCATATTAATGGCTTTACTTCTTACCGGTGCTATGGTTTACGCTATTGATGTTTTAAATATTGGACTTGAAGGGTGGGCCAATTGGAGTTTGGCATTCATGTTTGGTTCGGTCATTAGCGCAACTGACCCAGTAGCCGTAGTGGCACTGCTGAAAGACCTAGGCGCGAGTAAAAAATTGGGAACGTTAATCGAAGGAGAATCACTTCTTAATGATGGAACGGCCATCGTTTTGTTCATGGTATTTTTCTTAGGTATATCTGGAGAGGCATCCGATAAGAACGGTTTTGTTGAGTTTTTGAGGGTTGCGCTTGGTGGTGTTGGTGTTGGGTTGTTTTTCGGCTGGATCGTTCTGCGCTGGTTGAAGAAGGTGTTTAACGATGCAATGGTTGAGATATCCGTTGTGGTTGCTGCAGCGTACATAACTTTCTATGTGGCTGAGAATTTCTTGCATGTTTCAGGAGTGTTGGCTTTAGTTGCGCTTGGACTATTGGTAGGTGGCTTCGGAAGGTCCAATATCTCTCCACAAGTTGAACATTTTATGCATGAGTTTTGGGAGTTAGCTGGCTTCATAGCCAACTGTCTAATTTTCTTAATTGTTGGTTTTGTAATTGCCGAAAGAACTGAGTTTAGCGCCAATGATTTTCTTTCTTTAGGCATTATTTATATTGGAATTCATGTGGTGAGGGCACTCGTGATTTTGGTGCATTATCCGTTCATGAAAAATACTGGATATGGTCTTCCAGTGAAAGATGCCATTGTAGTTTGGTATGGTGCTCTTCGTGGAGCGATTGGTTTAGCTCTTGCCCTAATGGTGGCTGGAGTAGATTCTAATTTGATGGCTGAATCAATGGACATCACACCTGCTCAGGCTACAGTGATTAAAGATCAATTTTTATTCCTGATCGCAGGCACGGTTTCACTTACGCTGCTGGTAAATGCTACTACAATCAAAATGCTTGTTCAAAAATTGGGATTGCTTGACTTGCCTCCTGCGAAGGCGTTGATGATTAAAAGCTCAAGTGAATACATGCTCAGCAGTGCCGAGTCTCATGTTCAAAAATTAAAAGTAGATCGTCACTATCGAAAAGTCAATTGGAGCACCGTAGCCGAATACCTACCTAAGGAGATAGCACTCGTTCAAGACATTGATGAATCTACGCTCGAAGTTGCGAAAATGGCCGAACACAGGACGCGCATATTGGAAAAGGAAAAGAGTAGTTATTGGCGTCAATTTAAGGATGGAACTCTTGGCGCTGATGCTGTTCGAACACTTACAGACACTGTCAATGAGATTTTGGATATCAAAGGAGAAACTTCGCTTTCGGCTAGAAAGGATTTAGAAGAATTATGGAAGCCAGCGAAATGGTTGAGTGTGACTCAATCATGGCCAATTATCGGGCGCATCACAGAGAATACTTTTTTCGATCGATTAGCTGTCAGTTATGACTGTGCGTCTGGCTTTGTTGCAGCCCAAGAAGATTGCCTCAAGTTATTAGAAAGTATGTATCGAGCTGAAGCACCTGAAGAAAGAAAGAATTTAGAAGTTATTGAACAAGAAATCAATGAGAACATCATAAGTGGTCAGACATTCATGAGAAATCTGCGAAATACATATCCTGAAATTTACCGTTCAATTTCTACTAGACAGGCCATTCGTTCTGTTTTGAACTATGAACTGCATACCGTTCAACGATTAAAAGGAAAAGGTCGATTGAATAATTCGGAGGTTAGCCGAATGACCGGTGATATTGAGACAAGGATGAAGAAGTTGATGGAGAAGCCACCGAGTATTGAATTACCGGATACTAAAGAATTGATCCACTCGATTTCATGGCTTAAAGGATTGTCTAAGGAAAACCAGAAGTTGGTTAATGATGCTTGCCAAACAAAAATCTACTCTACTGGACAGCGAGTAGTGAGGAATATTAAACCAAGTGATGGCTTCTATATAATAGCCAGAGGAACGGTGAATGTGGTGGATGGAGAAAAATCCTTAGAAGTTTTAGGCAAAGGAGATGCAATCGGTGAGATCACCTATTTCACGAAAGAGGAAAGTGCTTTCACTGTTGTTGCTGAATCTCCGACAACTATTCTGTGGATATCACTGAACAACCTAGACAAAATGATATCGGCAGAACCTGAGCTGAAGTCTATGCTTGAGAAACATGCTTGCGGTCGATTGGCTGCAAGACTGCTAGGATCGCATGAAAAGTACCGTCACATGGATGATAGGCAATTGCGTAACGCGGGTGAAAAAGGATCCTTGGTTTCTTTGAAAAAAGGCAAAGAATATGCTATTCCAGATGGTAAAACTTCAGTCTTTATATCAGGAAAAGTGGTGTCAAGCCAAAATGATAAACTGGTTGTCTCATCGCCTAAAGCATTGAACTTTAAAGAAGTGAAGGCCCTTCGAGACTCATGGATTATAGAAATTTAGTGCGAAGTTGTTTGCTGCTGCAAATTACTGTTGCATCAAATTAACTTTCATGTATATTTGCGCCCCTTTTAAGGGATTAGGGAGATTAGCTCAGCTGGTTCAGAGCACCTCGTTTACACCGAGGGGGTCGGGGGTTCGAACCCCTCATCTCCCACCAATTTAAGCCTCGCTAGTCGGGGCTTTTTTGACTGATGAAGTTAGGGACATTAGCTCAGTTGGTTTAGAGCATTACCTTGACAGGGTAGGGGTCACTGGTTCGAATCCAGTATGTCTCACTAGATGATAGGGCCTGTCTCGCGGAGCGAGACAGGCTTTTTTTATGGAACAAATCAAAAAGCGAAGCGCATTTGACTTTGTGATCATAAAAAAAGCCTTAGGAGAGCACAGCTCTGTAGGCTTTATCCATTTCTCGGAGTAAGCTGGATCACGTAGTAATCCATCAAGGGTTTAAGAACTGAGTTGTTTCATGCGAGAAGGAGATGAAAAGCCGAAGTCAAGAGAAGGTTAAACTGATCGTTTTATCTCAAAAATCAACTAAGCATACATCCCCTCCAGCTGCGCCTGAATTTTTTCCGTTTCGATGTAGTCGTCATACTGCATCATTTTGTCCACACATCCTGATGGTGTGAGCTCTACAATTCTGGTGGCCACAGTTTGTGTAAACGTGTGGTCATGAGAAGTGAATAGCACTGTTCCCGGGAAGTTTATTAAAGCATTGTTGAATGCTTGAATAGATTCAAGATCTAAATGGTTAGTAGGTTCATCAATGATTAAGACATTGGCACCAACAATCATGATTCTTGAAAGCATGCACCTTACTTTTTCTCCTCCAGAAAGCACGCTTGCTTTCTTTTTGATTTCATCACCACTGAACAACATTTTGCCTAAGAAGCCACGCACATCTGTGTCGTCCATGTCATTTGGAGCGTATTGATGTAGCCAATCCAATAGATCTTTATTCGTGTTGAAGTATTCTTCGTTGTTTACGGGTAAGTAGCCGTGAGTGATGGTTTGTCCGAAAGTGAAAGTTCCTGCATCAGCTGTGATCTCATCTACAAGTATTCTGAACAAAGCTGTCACCGCCATTCCGTTTCTGCTCAAGAAAGTGACTTTATCGCCTTTTTCAATCGTTAAATTGAGATCGTGAAACAGCTTCTTGCCTTCATTGCTATGGCTCAAGCCTTCAATTTTTATGATGTCGTTACCGGCTTCTCTATTTTGCTGAAAAATGATTCCAGGATATCTTCTTGTTGAAGGTTGAATATCGTCAACATTGATTTTTTCAATCAATTTTTTCCGGCTAGTAGCTTGCTTTGATTTTGAAGCATTTGCGCTGAAACGAGCAACAAATTCTTGCAATTCTTTCTTACGAGCTTCAGCTTTCTTGTTTTGTTGTGCTTGTTGTCTTAAAGCCAATTGGCTAGACTCGTACCAAAAGGAATAATTGCCGGTAAAAAGTTGCAATTTGCTGCGGTCAATGTCTGCAATGTGCGTACAAACAGTATCTAAAAAGTGACGGTCGTGAGAAACAACAATTACGGTGTTTTTAAATTCGAGCAGGTAGTCTTCTAACCAACCAATTGATAAAATATCAAGGTCGTTGGTTGGCTCATCAAGAATCAGAATATCAGGATTTCCAAAAATGGCTTGAGCCAGCAGCACGCGTACTTTTTCACTACCATTCAAATCTTTCATTAAGCTGTAATGCTTGTCTTCTGAGATTCTCAATCCACTAAGCAAAGCCGCAGCGTCACTTTCTGCATTCCAGCCTTCCATTTCTGCAAATTCAGCTTCTAGTTCAGAGGCTTTGATTCCATCTTCATCGCTAAAGTCTGGCTTGGCATAAATGGCGTCTTTCTCTTGCATGATCTCAAACAAGCGCTTGTGTCCTCTAATTACCGTTTCTAACACAGGCACTTCATCAAACTCAAAGTGATTTTGACGCAATACGGCTATTCTCTTTCCCGGTTCAATGCTAATGTGTCCAGTATTGGCTTCAATGTCTCCAGAAAGTATTTTAAGAAAAGTAGATTTTCCAGCGCCATTTGCTCCAATAACACCGTAGCAATTTCCTTCTGTAAAATTGACGTTTACATCATCAAAAAGCTTTTGTTTTCCGAATGCGAGAGATACGTTGTGTGCTGCTATCATAACTGCCTTGTTTTGCGGGTGCAAAGGTATATTCTTTTGCCTTACTTTTAGGCGGTGGAACAATGCAAACCATATTGTGTTCCATCGCGTCTTACCTCAAACCTTAAATTCTATGAAAAAAAATTACTTCGCTTTTTCTTCTATTGTGTTCATTGGAATAGTTACTCTTTTACAATCAAATGCTAGCGGACCTGCTTCTAACGGTAATAGAGCAACGGGTGCTCCAGGCGATAATGGTTCAACCTGCGTTACGTGCCATTCAGGTGGCTCGTTTGGAACAGTTAGTGTCTTGGTTGAATTGAAAGACTCAGAGAATAATACAGTAACTGAGTATGTGCCAGAGCAGTTGTATGATGTTGATGTGACTGTAACTAACTCTGCAGGCAGCCCGGCCGGTTATGGATTCCAAATGATTTCTATGAATGGAAATACCAGCTTGAATAGCTTTAGTGACCCTGGAACTGGAGTGAGACTTTCAACCTCAAGTTCTAGACAATATGTTGAACATAATCAAGCGAATGCTGGAGGACAATTTTCATTCAAGTGGCTGGCTCCAGAGCCAGGAACAGGTGATGTAGATTTCTATTTTGGTGCAAATGCTGTTAACGGCAATGGAAACAATGGCTCTGATAATGCTACAATTGGCGACATTTCATTTGCTGAGGTTGCTGGCGACACAACGGATACAACGGGTAATGAGGAGCCTGAAGGATTGATCGAGTTGTCAATCAATGAAAATGTTCTTTCAGTCTATCCTAACCCAGCTCAAAATGTTCTTTTTGTGGAAGGATATACTACCAATGGAACCGTTAATGTCTATTCCATCAATGGTGTATTGATCAAGACCGCAGTTTTGAGTCAAGATCAATTGAATGTTTCTGAACTAGAGGCTGGTATCTATTCTATTCAAGCAGATACTAAACTGGGCAAGTTTGTGAAGTTGTAGATCATCGATATAAGTTTGATAAGGCTCGGCATTTGTCGGGCTGGTGGAATGAAGATGTTGCGCTAGGAGTTGGATGGGCTGGTAACCTTAAAACAGCTGGCTTTAAGGGAGAAGCAACTTACTTTCACCCACAAAAGCAATGGGCTGATACAACTGGGGCGGTTAGTGTTTCCATGTCTGTAGACTACGTCTTTAAGGGGAATTTTTATGTCATGGGTGGGTTGTTGTTCAGTTCGTTAGGAGCTGACTCAACACTAAATTTTGTAGCACTAGCCAACTCCGCCATTGTCAGCACTGCACCACCAAGCGCAAAGTCTTTAATGCCCTCAAAGTATTCTGCCATGTTGTCTGTTTCAAAGCCAATTACAGCTCTTGTTAATGCATCAATGGTAGCAATCTATTCCCCAGGAGTCAATCTTTTGTTTGTGATGCCCTCAGTATCTGTTGCGGTAGCCAATAATTGGGATTTCTCTATTTTCGCCCAATCGGGTATGCTCGATAATGGATCGAGCTTTAGAAATTACGGAACATCTGTATTCGCTCGCTTGAAATGGGGATTCTGATCTTAAAATGACACTGTTACTGACACGCGCTTTTTCCGGTCTTCAACATTCCATTTAGGGCCATTTTCAATCAATCGAATTGCCTCAGCATCGCAGGCCGTGCAAAGTGATTTTGCAACTTCAGCCTTTCTTGGAGTGCCGTCTTTGTCAAACTCAAACGTAACCACAACTGAACCGTCAGGCATTCCCGTAGATTTTTGAAGGTTCTTTTTTAAATATGATTGATAGGATGCCATTCCACCTTCAGGCGAAGAAGTCCGCTTTTTCGTGGTCTTTCTTTGAGCGCCGACAATTTCTACCACGCTAGAAGCCGCATTTGACACTGGAGCTGCCGTTGTTTCGGCAACACCTTCCTGTAATGCTAACTCATCAAGCGTCACTTCAGCAGGGTTATTGCTTGGTTCAGAATCGACCTGTATTTGCTGTGGTTTTTTAGAGGTAAGATCTGCACCAGTCCTTGACTCTTCAGGGATATCCCGATTTTGAACTTCTTTTTTAGGGGCTGGTTCATTAACAGCAAAGTCAATCTTTTTTGACTCTGCTCGTTCATCTACTTGATCGAGCGACTCATTCTCTTTTTCGACAACATAAGCGTCCTTGACCGCATCCATATCACTGAATGATGGATTTACGTTACGCGGACTGTAGTTTGTTTCTTCAATAGTATAAGACTCTGCTTCTTCATTTCTGCTGCCCAGAATAGCGAAAACAGAAACACCAACAATCAATACGAGTCCAATAGCGGCAGCCTGCCAAGTGAAAACGAATATTCTTTTCTTCAGCTTTTCATCAAGCTCGTCTAGTGCTTGCTGGATATCTGATGTTAGCATGTCCTCAAAACCTTCAACAGCCTCATAAAGAAACGGATCGCGCTCGATTTCGCGCTCGAATTTATAAGCTTCCTCTGCACTTTTTCTGCGCATGAAGTAGCTTTTAATTCGTTTTAATATGTCGCTGTCGTGCTTCATTTCCCTGCTTCAATGCAGATTTTAAGGTTTCTTTTTCCGTTTTGAATATGACTCTTCACAGCGTTCAAATTCATTTTTAAATCGTGACTTATTTCCAAATAACTCTTCTTTCTTAGATAGAACAAGGTGACACAATCTTTCTGAAAGTCTTTCAGTGTTTTCATGCACTTCTGCAAGAGTTGATCTTGTTTTTCGTCAGGACTACTATCTATAAGATGCATTTGCATAGCAGATTCCATATCTGACTCGGAAATTTCTATGCTAATCATTTTTTCACCGCGCTGTTTCATCAGGCAATGATTCTTACTAACCACATACAAAAAGGCTTTGAAGTTTTTTATTTCAGAAGAAGGTTGATGCTCAAGTAATCGTTCAAAAATTTCCATTGTATTGTCTTGGGCTGTATTTTTTTCACGCAAATACTTCATACAAACACCAAAAACCAGCGACATGTATTTTCTGAATAGCAATCCCATCACCTCTCGATCTTGCGTCTCAACGAAAGTGCTGTAAAGCTCTTCATCGCTTTGTGCTGGAGCGTTTGCTAAATCTATGAAGGTGGTTTTATTCAATTTTTTTGTTCGGGTTTATGGAATTCAACAGATGCTCGCATTCTATAAGTGAATTTCAAATTTATAATACAATGAACAAGCTAAGCATTTTTATCGCCATCATAACCTTTGCTTTTGTCTCTCAAGCACAGACAAAGCAAAATGTTCTTAAAGGACGCATCACCTCAGATATCGGAATTCCCGTTGCTAATGTGAAAATAGTAAACCCTAAAGATACAGTCGAACAAACATTATCTGATGTTAATGGGCTCTTCACCTTATTCACTCAAGACCCAGTTCAAACACTTAGGCTGTCCAAAATTGGATATCCAACATTCACAAGTTCCGTATCTAATCATTCAACATTTGTTGAGCTGGCATTCAAACCAGCACTTATTGAAGTTAATGTCAATGAGGTTGTAAGGAAAGAGAGGTTGTTGCAGTAGAAGATGTGGCGATGACTGCTCCCATTCAAGGGAATTACAGCCTGCATAAAAGACAGCTCGAAACGTTCAATACGGAAGCTTATAGTCCGATCAACGAAAATGGGTTTCATGCCGTGGTTGACGAACCTTTGAGCACCTTCAGTATCGATGTGGATAGAGCATCTTATTCTAATGTGCGTAGGTTTATCAATGGAGGATCGTTACCCCCTGTAGATGCGGTAAGAATAGAGGAATTGGTCAATTATTTCGATTATGAATACGATAGTCCGAAAGGGAATGATCCAGTGAAAGTGTTTACTGAAGTTGCTGTTGCACCATGGAATGAAGGTCATTTTATCATGCATGTTGGCTTAAAGGCAAGGGAGCTGGATAAATCGTCTCTTCCCTCAAGCAATTTGGTTTTCTTATTGGATGTTTCAGGTTCAATGAATGCATCGAATAAATTGCCACTGTTAAAATCTGCCATGAAAATGTTAGTGGGTGAGTTGCGAGAAGATGATCGTGTAGTAATTGTGGTATATGCAGGAGCGGCAGGATTGATGCTCGAATCTACTTCAGGCTCTAGGAAAGATGAAATATTCAATGCCATTGATAATTTGAGCGCGGGAGGGTCTACCGCAGGTGGTGCAGGAATTAAGCTTGCATATGATGTTGCGCAGAAACACTTTATAGATGGGGGAAACAATCGAATTATTCTGGCAACAGATGGCGATTTCAATATTGGTGCTTCAAGTGATGGGGAAATGCAACGCTTAATTGAAGAAAAGCGTGAGAGCGGTGTTTTTTTGACCACACTAGGTTTTGGAATGGGCAATTACAAAGACTCTAAAATGGAAATTCTTGCCGATAAAGGAAATGGGAATTATGCCTATATAGATAATCTTACAGAAGCCAAGAAGACCTTAGTGAATGAATTTGGAGCCACATTATTCACCGTTGCTAAGGATGTTAAGCTTCAGGTAGAGTTTAACCCTCAATACGTTTCTGAGTATAGGTTGATCGGATACGAGAATAGATTGCTCAATAACGAAGACTTTAATGATGATTCAAAGGATGCTGGAGAAATGGGAGCCGGACATGTTGTTACGGCACTGTATGAAGTAATTCCGGCAGGTAAGGGAGGTAATGTTAAGGTGGACTCTTTAAAGTACCGACCAAGTCCAAAATGGAGTAGTATCCCTCCTTTCAAAGAGCAGTATCCGAATGAAATAGCGACCGTAAAAATGCGCTATAAGTCGCCAGAAGGCGGAAAGAGTAAGCTTCTTAGCAGAGTGGTTGACACTGACTCTCAATCTAAGGATATGGTAAGTCCAAATCTCAAGTGGTCAATGTCTGTTGCCAGCTTCGGAATGTTACTAAGGCATTCAGAACATATCAATGGTTTTAGCTATTCTAAAATGATTGAGTTGGCCCAAAGTGCTATCGGAAAAGACAAAGAAGGCTATAGGCGAGAATGCCTGCAGTTAATGAAGTTAGCTGAGCGTTTAGAGAGAAATACAGCGTCTAAATAGAGGTTTTAAATAAGAATGACAGGTGTTTAGTCGCCTGTCATTCTCTTTCTCCTTTAATTCTTGCGTTGCTGAAGTTTTCTGCAGTTTTGATGGGTAAAGTTGCATTTCTTTCCATTCCTCACCCTGATAGTATTTTATCATCTTCTTCACTATAGTTCCCCAGAACCCAAGAAGATAAGTTTATATATTACCTGATAACAAATCAGCCACAATAAAGGTACTGCCCCCAATGAATATTAGGTCGTCATCGATTGCATGATTTTTAGCGGCATCTAAGGCAAGCTGAACATTTTCATGCCTAGTATAATTCATCCTGTTTTGATCGGCAATTTGCTCAAGCCTGTCCAATGGCATTGCCCTGGGAATCGCAGGTTGTGTGAGGTAGAATATGGCATCTTTTGGAAAAAGAGCCGACAGTTCTTCAACATTTTTATCGGAAACAAAACCTAGAATAAGATGAAGCTTATCGTAAGTTTCGGCAGTTAGTTGCGCGACTATAGCACTTATTCCATCTAGGTTGTGGCCAACATCGCAAATTGTTTTAGGATTGTTCCCTATGATTTCCCAACGTCCTCTCAAGCCTGTATTGGTCAATACATTTTTGAAACCTGCAGTTATGCATTCTTCAGGAAGCTTCCATTCTGATTTGTTAAGGTGCTCAGTTGCTATAAGAGTCGTTTGGAAATTCTCTACTTGGTATTGACCTTTCAATGAGCAGGGTGGGCTATCCATAGGAAATTGCTGGTCGGCAAATACAATTGTTGAATCATGAGCAAGAGCAATCCGCCTAAATATACCTTCTGTTTCTCGTTGTGAACGACCTACAATAACGGGGGTTTTTGGCTTTATGATTCCTGCTTTCTCTTGTGCTATTTTATCCAGACTATCACCTAGAAACTGCGTGTGATCCCAACCAATATTGGTAATGATTGACAGTTCAGGTGACGATATCACATTGGTTGAGTCAAGTCGACCGCCCATACCAACCTCAATAATGGCGATATCTACTTTTTGTTGAGCAAAACAATGAAAGGCTAGTCCAACTGTCCATTCGAAAAATGAGAGTTCTAATCGCTCAAAGTCATTTTTGTTTTCTTCTACAAATGATGTGACTTTACTTTCTGAAATCATCTCTCCGTTGATTCTAATGCGCTCTCTGAAGTCAATAAGATGCGGAGAAGTATAGAGCCCAGTTTTATATCCTGCCTCCTGAAATACTGACGCTAATAGGTGAGAGGTTGATCCCTTGCCGTTTGTACCAGCTATGTGAATTGATTTGAATTTACGCTCTGGGTTATCCAAAACACTCATTAACTGAATCGTAGAGTTCAAATCAGCTTTGTATGCAGCCTGGCCTACCCTTTGGTACATGGGAAGCTGACTGAAAAGATAATCTAGTGTTTCTGGATAGGTCATTCAAGGATAAACTCGAATGTCAAGGTACCCTTTTGTTCTTCAGGTGCGTCAGCTTTAGGTGTAAATTTTGCTTTTCGTGCGGCCTCCACAGCTTTTCTAACTAACTCACTATTATTAATAGTCGAGCCTCTACCACCAGGTGTTACACGAACAACATTACCTTGACGATCTACGATGATGTCTACCACAATTTTACCGCTCTCCTGCATGTTTCCGGTAATAGGAGGCGCGCCTTTAAACCCTCTTCCTCCTAAACTATACGATATGCCTCCGCCTGTTTTATCCCCTTGAAGGGCATCTCCTGTTGGTGACCCATCAGGCTTTCCATGATCTCCAGCTTCATCAGTTGAACCTTGTCCTTTGCTATCGTTATCTTTCTTGGTTTGAAAAGGATTGCTACTCAACACCTTTTTCAGTTTTTCATCTAGTTCAGGTTTCTTTTCAACCGGCTTCTCAATGGGCTTTTCCACTGGTGTGGTCATGTCAGATACTTCATCTTGCGTTGCGACTTCCTCTACTTGCTCAGCAGGGTTAGCTTCAACCGGCTCAGGTTCGCTAATCGGCTCTGTTACTTCTGGCTCAGAAGTATTTTGAGGCTGTTCATCACCAGAACCAAAATCTGTATTTCCTAGATCAAGTTCAATAGGAAGTCCTTCCTCTTCTGGAATGGGGTCGGGTGTAACAAGTCCTGTGAACAAAAAGATAATTAGCAGTGCTAAATGGAACACTATGGTGCCAATTAGACCTTTCTTTTTGTTCTTATCTCGAAATTGATTCATCATCAAGGTTTAGTAGCTATAACGACACTGAAGCCATATTCTTTTGCCACACTTAAAAAACCTACTGTTTCACCGGTTGGAACTTGCTTGTCTACGCGCAATACGATGCTTGGTTTGTCCACTTCACCTTTGCGCTGCACTAAGATTGCTTCGACCTGGTCTTTATCTACGTCTTGCCCATCAATATTATAGGAAAGATCTGGTCTGATAGAGACAGAAATTTTTGGATGCTCTTTTGTTCTGGCTTTTCCAGTTGGGAGGTCAACCTTGGCTCCAAAAGGAGATACTAGGGTAGAAAGAATGATAAAGAAAATGAGCAACAGGAACACGATATCAGTCATACTGGACATGCTGAAGCTCACGCTCACTTTATTTCTTGATTTAATACCCATTATTCAGCTGGTTCTTGAAGCAGGTCCATAAACTCTATGGTAGTTGCCTCCATTTTGTAAACTACTTTTTCAACTCTTGCCACAAGAACGTTGTATGCGATATAGGCTATAATTCCAATTACTAGTCCAGCAACAGTAGTTACCATAGCTTGCATTATCCCACCTGATAATTGCTCGATTTCTATACCCGTAGAACTGATTCGCATTTCATGAAATACTACGATCATTCCGATAACAGTTCCTAAGAATCCGATCATTGGAGCTGCACCTGCAATAGTTGCGAGTGTAGAAAGGCTTTCTTCCAATTTGAATACTTCTAGCTTGCCTACATTCTCAATAGCAGCGCTTATATCTCCAAGTGGTTTTCCAATTCTTTTAACTCCCTTTTGGATCATGCGAGCAAATGTTGAGTCAGTTTGTTTGCACAAATGATTGGCCGCATCAATTTTTCCATCATGAATGAAGTCCTTGATTTGGTTCATAAACTGAGGATCTTCTTTACTTGCTTTTTGAATGGCTAAAAAGCGTTCGATGAATATGTAGATAGCCACAACTGATAATATAGCTAGCGGTATCATGATATACCATCCTCCACTTGCAAGAAGTTCGATGACAGATAATGTCTCTTCATGAGGAACTACTTCCTCAACTCCTTCAGCAGTTAGATCTTCAGCTCCAGTAGAGATCTGTAATAACAGATTTAATAACATATGTATGGGAATTAATGTGTGGCTAAGGTATAAGCCATCATTCCCAAAACGACTGTACTAAAATGTAATTGTGAATAGCCGACTGTTAATTTAGTGCAAGTACAAATCTGCAAGAATAAATACTGCCGCACCTGATACATATCCGATAAGCGCGAGCCATGTGATTTTCTTCATGTACCAAATGAAGTCTATGCTTAAAATACCCATAACAGCCACTCCTGCAGCAGATCCAATAATTAAGCAACTTCCTCCTGTTCCTGCGCAATAAGCTAGAAACTCCCAAAAACTATGGTCAACTGGATAGGCTTTTCCTGAAACTGCTTCAGCACCAGCTGGAAGTAGTTCATACATTCCCATGGCTCCTGCAACAAGTGGAACATTGTCCACAATAGAGCTTAGGACGCCAATTACCATATTGATGGCATACATATTACCTATGGAATCTTCTAAGAATGCAGCCATAATTCTCAAATGGCCTGCTGACTGAAGTGAACCTACAGCCGCAAGAATGCCTAAGAAAAATAAAACACTCGGTGTGTCCACCTTTTGTAGCACTCCAATAACCGATAGTTTTGACTTGTCAGCTTGATTTTTGGACCGATGCATTATTTCAGTCACAGTCCAAAGAACTCCCAAGCCTAATAATACCCCTATGTAAGGTGGAAGATGGGTGATCGTTTTAAAAATCGGCACAAACAATAAACTTCCAACTCCTAAGAATAGCACCGTACGCTGTTCTCCGGGAGTGGAAAGATCTTCCAGATGAGCCCTATCAACCATGCCTAACTTTCTTTCAACATCGCCTTTTAGCGTAAAGGACAACACGATTAGAGGCACTAAAAGAGCTACTAAAGAAGGAAGAATAAGCTTTAAAACAATATTGGATGCTGTCACTTGACCTCCAATCCAGAGCATAATTGTTGTTACATCTCCAATTGGTGACCAAGCTCCCCCAGCATTTGCGGATATAATAACCATACCTGCAAAAAGCCATAAATCTTCTTTACTCTTAATGAGTTTCTTTAGCAATGCAGCCATGACTATTGCTGTTGTAAGATTGTCTAAAGCCGCTGAAAGAAAGAAAGTCAAGACACTCAAAATCCAAACTAACTTGACTTTATTGGCGGTGTTGATTTTGTCTGTAATCAAGGCAAAACCTTCATGAGCATCAATTAATTCCACAATAGTCATTGCGCCTAAAAGAAAGAATAAAATTTCTGCTATTTCAGCTAAATGATGGCTCAACTCATGCGTCACATAGTGCACGGCATTCGTTTCTTCACCAGGGTTTAGATGCGAATACTCCGTTAAATACTCAGCAAGAAGTTTCTGATTTTCTGCACTGCTGGCCATAATAGTATCTGCGCCTAAAGCGAAAATTGTCCAAGTAATTGAACCAATGAGCAAGGCACTAGCGGCTTTATCAATTTTAATTGGATGCTCTAGAGCAATTGCTAAATACCCCAATACGAATACAACTACCATTAATAGATACATAGTCTGAATTTTTATTTGTCTTTTTCTAAGTGAATTGTTTGAGTAGGGAATGCAAAATCAGCATTATGAGCTTCAACAATGCGCATAATTTCAAAGTTGACTTCTTCCTTTATTTTTAGGAACACACTCCAATCCACAGTGTCGATAAAATAAAGGATCATAATGTCTAATGAGCTTGCGCCAAATTCCATGAAGTGGATTTCACCATCTTGATTGGTATTGGGATGTTCGTCAATAAAACGTTGAATTTCTTGAACGATCTGTTTGAGCTGCTCTTCGCTTGTACCGTATAATACACCAATGTTAAAATTAACTCTTCTATATGTTCGCAGTGATAAGTTGTCTAACACATTATCGATCATTAACCTGTTTGGAAGGGTTAAATAGCTCTTTTCGAGAGTTCTTATTCTAGTACTTCTAAAACCAATTTTTTCAACGGTACCTGTTACTCCGTTCACAGTAACTAAGTCTCCAATGACGAATGGTTTGTCGAAGAAAATAACGAAGGATGCTAAAAGGTTTTCTAAACTTTCTTTTGCGGCTAAAGCCAATGCTAAACCGCCAATTCCAAGTCCCGCAATCAAAGCCCCAACATCGACTTTGAAAACTGAACCCATAAAGATGAAGGTGCCAAGCGTAATCACAACAATCTTGATGATCTCCATCAAGAAAGGAATGATCTGGTCATCACTTTTACTCTCTGTCAATAAAGCCTTGGCCATAAGGATGATTCCTAAGAACCTGGTGATTTTCAATGCGGCCCAAGTAATCACTATGATCAAAAAGGCGATGAAAGATCTATGCAAGAACATTCTTAACCCGAATTCTTCCTTAGGTGCGAGATCCCACTCTGCTGGGTAATCTAGATGAGAGGTGCAAACAAAAAGTATGATCAACATGATTAGCCACCTAAGTGGCTTTGCTAGAAGGTGGTAAAGTTCTTCTTTGTCAACACCTTCTGTTTTGCCCGCTATAAGTCGAAAAAGCGTATTGCTAATTCGATGTGCAATAAAACGAACGAAGATTGCACCAAATAGTAACGAACCAATTACCCATAGGTAGTCTTGGACCGTGTTCCCGAAGTATATGTCGTCAAGAATTTCCATTAAACCAATTGCCTTAGGGCAATTTCAAAACCAGTTTTAGCAATGCGTTTGTCATCACTGTGAGTTGCATGTACTTTTTCAAGCGCAACTCTAATCGTATCTGAAGCATCTTTGAAAATGTGCTTATCCTCAGCAACATAATCATCGCTCATACAATAAGCAAAAACCCTTGCCATACCGCAGTTTGCAATAAAGTCAGGGATAAGACTTATCTGATTATCAACATAGTCGCCAATTGGCCCGAAGAAAATCTCTGAGTCTGCAAAAGGAACATTAGCTCCAGAGGAAATTACTTCCAACCCATTGCTGATCATTAAATCACTTTGAGCTTGTGTAATTAGTCTACTGGCTGCGCAAGGCAAAAAGATCTCTGCTCCAATGGACCAAACCTTTTCATTTATTTCTTCGAAGGAAAGCATGTTGTCTGAAACTAGAGTGTTGCCTTCCTTGTTTGTAAAAAGGCTTCTTATTTCATCAAACGTGAACCCATCTGTATTTAACAAGCCTCCTGAACGATCAATAATTCCTACAACTTTAGCTCCAGCTTGCGCCATATAAAAAGCAGCAGCTGAACCAACGTTGCCCCATCCTTGAACGATGACTCTTTTGCCTCTTACATCTTGATTCTTCCAAATTTTGTAGTAGTGAAGTACGGCCTCTGAAACACCATATCCAGTGATCATGTCAGCAACTACGTACTTTCTTGTGATGTCGGGAGAGAATCGAGCATCCGATAATTCTTTGGAAACGCCCTGTCTTAAGTGTGTAACCTTTTTGAGGTGTTGACCAGAATCAGGTTTGAAATGACCATTAACAATTCCCTCTTGTGGGTGCCAAAGACCGTAGTCCTCGGTGATTGGAATCACTTCATGTATTTCATCAACGTTTAAGTCACCACCTGTACCATAGTAATTTTTCAATAGTGGGTATACAGCTTTATACCATCGCTTCAGAACACCTTCTTTCCTTGGATCTTTCGGGTCGAAGTTTATACCTGACTTTGCACCACCTATTGCAGGTCCTGCAACTGTGAACTTCACTTCCATTGTTTTAGCGAGAGACTCAACTTCTCGCTTGTCAAGTCCAACTCTCATTCTAGTTCCTCCTCCAGCGGCCCCGCCTCTTAGGCTGTTTATTACCACCCAGCCTTTAGCTTCTGTTTCAGAGTCTTGCCATTCAAAAACAATTTCTGGAGTCTTATTCTCAAATTTGGCTAATAGTTCTTTCATGCTGCATTTTTTTGGCTTTTAAAAAGCGCTGCAAATGTATAAATTCAAGCATGCTTAGCTCATTATACATGCAATAAAGAGCATGATTATGGCAGGTAAAGTGCCCCTGCACATGAATTTTGACTAGCACCTGTGACATCACTAGAAACATTATTCAACTCTAGGAGCCTTAAATGACCTAGAAAAGCAAAGCAAATAGCCTCCTTGAAGTCAATGATTGACTGGGTTGGTAATATGATCGTTGATTTAGAGAAGTCTCTAATTCTTTCGATGAGAAAGTCATTGTGCGCGCCACCACCTGTTACTAAACACAGTTCGTTTTCTCTATTCAGAGCCTTGCCTATTTGAGAGGCTATATGATCTATTGATGTTGCTAGAAGGTCCTCTATTGGATTTATTTCGAATTTTTGAATTAAAGGCAATATTTTTGAGTCAAACCATTCTTTGCCTAAAGATTTTGGACCAGAAAGTTCAAAGTGTGCAATGTTATTAAGTTGGTTGAATAAATCTGGAATCACATTACCTGATTTGGCAATTATTCCACCTTGATCATATTCTTTCCCTAGCTTCTTACTCAAGTGATTCAGTAATAGATTACAGATTCCGATATCGTATCCTAAGAGTTTTCCTTTCAAATGAGAAATATTGGCGAAGCCGCCTAAATTCAGAGCGGCATCGTAATCACTGAATAATTGACTGTCTGCATAAGGAACCAAAGGTGCGCCTTGCCCGCCTTTTGTGACATCTTGAATTCTGAAGTTGCTTATTGTTTTCAAGCCTGTTAGTGCAGAAATGATTGCGCCAGAGCCAATTTGAGTTGAAATTCCTTTATCAGGTTGATGGAAAACTGTAACTCCATGAGACCCAATGAAGGATGCAGTCGATTTTGTCCTTTCAATAAAATCAACCACAACACCAGCACTGAATGTTGCAAAAGCTTTATCAAGCTCAACATATTCGTAGGCACTTGAGTCTGTGGCTCTATAAAGTTCCACTTTTAGTTCATCGTTTAAAGAAATTGACATTGACTCATGTACTTGAAAGCTCCATTTTGAGTCAGTTCGATTAAAAGAAACATCGCAAATGTCGATTCCATCGTGTGATGTTCCGCACATTAAACCAATTCCTCTATTTGCTGTTTGGATCATTGCAAAAGTTACTTTTGTTTGCTACCACAAAGTATAACAGGAAAACGTACATAACCATGTTTTTTGAATTAACAGAAGAACAAAAAGCTGTAAGAGATGCAGCACGAGATTTCGCTCAGAATGTTTTAAAGCCTGGAGTGATTGAAAGAGATGAGACACAAACATTTCCAAGAGAAGAAGTAAAACAGCTAGGTGAGTTAGGATTTATGGGCATGATGGTCGCTCCAGAATATGGTGGCGGTGGCATGGATGCTGTGTCATATGTTCTAGCAATGGAGGAAATTTCCAAAGTTGATGCAAGTACATCAGTATGTATGTCAGTTAACAATAGCCTAGTTTGTTGGGGACTGGAGAAGTTTGGAAGTGAAGAGCAGAAGCAAAAGTATTTAGTGCCGCTTGCGAAAGGGGAAATCATAGGTGCTTTTTGTTTAAGTGAGCCAGAAGCTGGTTCTGACGCTACAAGTCAACGAACTACTGCTGTAGATAAAGGTGATCACTATTTATTGAACGGAACTAAGAATTGGATAACCAATGGAGGAAACGCTTCGGTCTATTTAGTGATGGCTCAAACTGATGTTGAGAAGGGTCATAAAGGAATTAATTGCCTTATTGTTGAGCGTGATATGGAAGGCTTTATAGTAGGAGCGAAAGAAAATAAGTTGGGCATTAGAGGGTCTGATACGCACACTCTATTGTTTAATGATGTGAAGGTTCCTAAGGAAAATAGAGTTGGCGAGGATGGCTTTGGGTTCAAGTTTGCAATGAAAACACTTGAAGGAGGTAGAATAGGTATCGCTTCTCAGGCTTTGGGTATCGCTTCAGGTTCTCTTGAATTAGCTACCGCATATTCGAAAGAAAGAAAAGCTTTTGGTAAGACAATTAGTCAACATCAGGCAATAGCCTTTAAACTGGCAGATATGGCTACTGAAGTTGAAGCGGCTAGACTTTTATGCTTGAAGGCAGCGTGGTTAAAAGATCAAGGTCTTCCATTTGGTAAGTTCAGCGCAATGGCTAAACTTTATGCATCGGAAGCAGCTATGAAAGCTTCAGTGGAGGCGGTTCAGGTTCATGGAGGTTACGGTTTCGTAAAAGAATACCATGTTGAGCGATTGATGCGTGATGCTAAGATTACTCAGATTTATGAAGGAACGAGTGAAGTTCAGAGAATAGTTATAAGTCGCGCAGTTATAGACGAGTCTTCTTAAGGAAGTTTCAAAATATGAACTTAGAGAAGCTCGAGTAACTGCTCAAGCTTCAATTTTCTTGAGCCCTTTAGCAGTATAGACTTGTTGGTTAGTTTGTTTTTTTTGAGGTAGTCGACTACATCAGAAGTGCGTTCAAAGAAGATTACATTATCGAATGAATCCTTGGCTTTCAAGAATTCACTCCCAACAAAATATCCAGCTATAGCTTTTTTTTCGAGCAGTTTAAGTATCTCCTGGTGCTTTTCAAATGAGCTATCTCCAAGTTCAAGCATGTCTCCTAGAATAACAAAAGGGTTTTTAAAAGAGTCATTGCTTAAGTTGTCAATTGCCGCTAGCATACTACTAGGATTAGCATTATAACAATCCACAATTACGGTGTTATTGAGATCAGTATGCTCAACTTGAGACCTGTTGTTTTCAGGAATGTAGCTTTCTATTCCAGCTTTGATTTTTTCATCTGGCACTCCAAAATACCTCGCCAACGTAACAGCACTCATCACATTGCTGAAGTTGTAGCCTCCAGATAGCTTAGTTTTAATTAATCTTTTAAATGGATCAATATCTCTCCACCATTGAACACTGAGCAGTCCATTTTCGATAGAATAAACACCTTGAAAAATTGCTTTTTCAGATTGACCATACGAAATACCAGAAAGACCATTTGATGCTCTTATGACTTTTGGATCATCATTATTAATAAAAGCCTTTCCATCATTTTCTTTTAGAAAATCGAATAGTTCTTTCTTTCCAATGTAGACACCTTCTTCGCCACCAAACCCTTCAAGGTGGGCTAAACCAATATTTGTGATGTAACCAAAATCAGGAGCAGCAATTGAACATAAGAATTGAATTTCTTTTTGGTGATTTGCGCCCATCTCAATTATCGCAATTTCATGACTTTCATTTATCTCAAGTAATGATAGAGGAACCCCAATATGATTGTTGAGGTTGCCATGTGTTGCATATGTTGAATAGGTCTGAGAAAGGGCAGCATACAAAAGCTCTTTGGATGTTGTTTTACCATTGCTTCCAGTGAGACCTATTATAGGGATTTTCAACTTAGACCTGTGATGATGAGCTAGGGATTGAAGCGCTACTAACCCATTGTCGACAATTGTAATTCTTGAGTTGCCACTAAACTCACTCCTTTTTTCATCGGCAATAGCATGAGATGTACCTGCTTCTAGAGATGCCAGAATATAGTCGTTGCCGTTAAATGACTCTCCTTTCAGCGCTATGAATAGGCTGCCTTCCTTTATGCTTCTTGTGTCTGTGCACACTCCAGTGGAGTGCGAATAAATAGAGTAAACGTTAGTAATATTCACAACCCGAAAATAAAGAAGGCCTCAATTGAGGCCTTCATAAAACTTATTTAAGATTTCAACAATACTATCTTGATCCACCTAATCCAACAGGGCTTCCAACTCTGTCCATCGCGCATCTGAAGCCTAGCGTTGACAATGATTGTCGCTCATCTAGAAATCTTCTAGTGCCAGGAACCATCCAATATGCTCTATCATTCCAAGAAGCTCCTTTATATACACGAGCTTGATCGTTGATTAGTGATGAGTAATCTTCAGCAGCTTCTCCTTGACCAGGATAAGCATACATTGCTCCTGTTTCAGTTCTTTCTGAGTCATCATAGTCAGACCAGTTTAACTCATCAGCATGAGAAAGAGGATCACCGTCTAAATAATTGATGTTATCTGATCTCTTGTAGTTTCTGCGATCAATATTCTCTTCAACCTTAGACTCTCGGTATCTTAATTCACCAGGACGAGCTGTAATGTAAGAGCTATAATCTTTCAATAATACAGGAGCAATCTTGACCATCTCATCAGAAGCCTTAATTGCTTCAACTGACTCTTCAACAATCACAAGGTTTGCCTCATATTTTTGATCGTCTATTAAAAGTTGATTGGCTCGTTCAGCCTGTTCTTGCAAAGCAGCTATTAGATCAAATTCTTGATCGTTAATAGTCTCTGAAGTCATTTGCTGAAATTCATCTAAATACGTAATAAGACCTTGGATGTTGTAAATCGGAATGTCGTACTTGTCAAGTAGTATTCCTTCATTATCTCTTTGCTTCGTGTTGAACACATTTCCTCTGAAAGGTCTAAAATCATCCATGTCTTCAAATGAAAGCGGACGATAAACATCCATTACCCATTCACTTACATTACCAGCCATATTGTAAAGACCGTAGTCATTTGGCCAATATGAGAATACAGGGGCTGTAACATCTGCATTGTCATTCAATTTTCCAGCTACACCCATATTGTCACCACGTCCTCTCTTGAAGTTCGCTAACATCATTCCTATATAAGCTTCGTCTGGGTTACGAACAGCATGACCATTCCAAGGATATAATCTTCTCTCTACTACTCTTTCACCGACACTGTTGCCAATTAATCCAAACGCTGCGAATTCCCATTCAGCTTCTGTTGGAAGTCGATACTTTGGAAGTAGAATACCATCTTCCATTTTTACATTTCTGTAACCACTGCTATTTGGGTTTAAGTCAGGTAAACCTTCAATTCTCTTTCCTGAATTGTATTGGTTTGAGAGATACGCGTCAGTGTTGAAATTGTCTTCCCCGATCTGGTCAGGATAGTGTTCAAGAATACCTTCTCTAATTAGAATGTACTCATTTACACGATCAGTTCTCCAACTACAAAAGTCACTAGCTTGTAGCCAGTTCACCCCAACTACTGGATAATCACGATAAGCAGGGTGCCTTAAATAATAGTCTACGTAAGGTTCGTTGTACGCTAGTTTAGATCTCCAAACTAAGGTGTCTGGCAAAGCTTTTTTATGCAATTCGGGATAATCTACTCCATAAACTCTCTTGACCCAATATAAGTACTCCAGCCAATGAAAGTTGCTGATCTCTGTTTGGTCCATGTAGAAAGAAGAAACGGTAGCTCTTCTAGGAATGTTATTCCAATCATACATGAAGTCTTGTTCAACCCGACCCATGGTGAAGGTTCCACCTTCAATTAAAACTAAGTTTGGGCCTGTTTCTTGCTCTTCAAAAGGATATTTCTGAAAACCTCCATTATCTGGATCGTTATAGTTCCACCCAGTTATGGATGACTTTTCGTATCCACAAGATGCAATTAGAAGGGGCGCTACTAATAGAGCAAAAAGGTTTTTTGCTTTCATAGTGTAAATAATTTTAGAGCGAAGTCGCTGATTTGTTAAGTAAACAAAGATAAGTGAGTTTTTATTATCCCGCAATTAAAACTGGGGACAGCGCATCATTTTAAACTTTCTGCGCTTTTGCTTGCAAGGGAACATCATGGTAACACTAATCTCATGAGCTCCTAAAGTTTGTGTTCCTAGGCTTGAAGTAGTAATGTCATAACTATAACCGAATCTAAATTGTTCTGTGTAAAGACCAACTAAAAATATCAAAGCATCATCCCATCTATACCAAACACCTCCTGTTATTGGGCCTTTGTTAAGATATAGACCTAAATTAAGGTGGTTAAACTCTCCTTGACTTTGGTATATAATATTTGGTGATATACTTCCGTCCTCTGGGTTTGCCTTGTCTAAAGGAATCACAGCACCTGCATGTGCAGTATATTTCCTTGGTAGTCTGCTTTCAGCGGACTTAAAAAATGACTCATTTGGCTGAAACAAGTGATGCGTAGCAAAACCTAAATAGAAGGTTTGAGTAAATAAGAGACCTCCAGCTGAAAAATCTAATTTGTTCACTGGCTCATCAATTGGAACTTCTCCGGTAGGATAAATGAATCCATAACGAGCATCAATCATGTCTCCGAATGTTAGTTGGTCCCAGTCAATAGCTTTTTGGTAATAGGTAGCTTGAATTCCAGCTTTGAAGCTGATGTTTCTATCAAGAGCAACTTGGTAAGCATACATTCCGCTTACTGAGTTTGTTTGAATAATACCTGTTCCTTGTCTGTCATGATAGGCTTGAAGGCCAATTCCTCCGCTCAACGCATCAACGTATTGATCATATGAAGCAGAGTAAGTGACATAAGTTGATGGTATACCTGGCCATTGATTTCTATAGTTCAATGTAACTCTTGGACATCTTGCAGAGCCAGCTAGAGCAGGGTTTAAATAAAGTTGATTCGCATAAAACTGACTAAAAGCCACATCCTGGGCTTTCAGGTCCATATTTAAACACGCCAACGCTAGTATGAATAGTAATCCTAATTTTTTCATTGCCAATCGACTTCCAACATCCGCAATTATACGAATATATTTACCCCGTGAACTTTTCTATATCAACTATCGTTTTTTCTTTTGGCAATAACTTCCTTAATAGGTGCGTTAAGCGTCTGAGAAAAAAGAATGACAAATATAACCACAAAAAATATTGATTTGTCGAAAAAATAGACCTGTTAGTATGAAGATGAAATTTTCCTTTCTGTTATTGTGTTTTGCTCTAGGGGCTAATCTGTTTGCTCAGAAGAGTATACCATCAGGTCTAAAAGAAAATAGTCAGATTAAAACCAATACAAGTTCTGACGAAAAACAGAACGAATTTGTGCTAGAATGGCAAGGGGTTAAAGAATATCGGGCTATTGATGAGCGTAAAATTGATCAAGTTTTTTTTAAAGGCGCTAGAATTCGGGCCAAGACTCGACTTCCATATTTCGCATGGACAATCGAAGTGAGTCAAAGTACAGAGTCAATAAAGGCTTCCCTGAAAAATGCGAAGTCGGAGTATGTCAGTGAATCGGAACGAGGACTTCTTCAAGGGGTTTCATTGCCTAAAGATTTTAGAGTTTCTTCAATAGTTCGAAGTTCTGCCGGTAAGAAGTACGCTGTAATAATGGTGGAGCCACTCAAAAAGACAAACTCTAGGGTAGAAAAACTATTGGGTTTCGATTTAGAACTAACGGAACAAGGCTCAAGTTCGAGTGCTTCTCGTGGTGCACGCGGAGGGAATTCTTGGGTGGATAATAGTGTTTTGAACTCTGGCCAATGGTATAAACTTGCGACAGGAGAAGATGGAATTTATAGAGTCACCTTTAAAGATTTGCAGTCTTATGGATTTAGCATGGTTGATGTAAATAGCGATCAAATTAAATTGTTTGGCACTGGAGCAGGTATGTTGCCATTTAGCAATGATCAGGAAAGACCGGATGATTTAATTCAAATTCCAATAGATGTTTTTGATGGAGGCGATGGAGCCTTCGACAGTGGAGATTACTTTTTGTTTTATGGTGAAGATCAAATCACTTGGAAAAACACGAATGGAAGCTTTGTTCATGAAACAAATCCTTTTTCTGATTCTGCTTATTACTTTTTATCCGTAAACGAAGGTGCTGAGGCACCAAAGAGAATTAAAACTGAATCTGTTTCAGTGTCATCGACAAGAACATCTGAGTTTTATGATTACCTGGATTTGTATGAGGAAGAGAATATAAATCTTATTAAATCGGGTAGAAGATGGTACGGCTTAGAGTTCGGTTCGGTGACATCAAAAGACTTCGGATTTAATGTTCCAAATATTCAACGAACTTTTCCTGTGCAATTAAATGCTAGGTATGCCGCACGGTCAATTGGTATTGCTGGTGTTTCAGTCTCGTTGTCTCTGCCAAGTCAAGGTGGCGTTTCGGTTACAGATAATGTGTTTCCTGTTGCGGATTTTTATGGGGCTTTGTATGCAGATAATGGTTTACTCTCATTAACAACTACGCCAAATGATGGCGATCTATTGACCAAGTTTGAGTTGATTCAAGGGCCTAACTTACAGTCAAAAGCGTGGCTTGATTACATTGAATTACATGCAAGAAGGTCAATCACTTTCCTTAGTCCCTTCATGTCTTTCAGGGATTTAAATAGTGTTGAAGTAAACGCGATTACAGAGTTTAAAGTCAAAGCATCGGAGGCTGTGAGGGTTTGGGATGTTACTAACGTGGGTGATATTAAAGAAATGAGCCTTACTGGCGGTGTAACCAATGGCTGGGCATTTAAAACCTCTACATCTGTTTTGAAAGATTTTATTGTTTTCAATGAATCCAGTTATCTCTCACCAACCAAAGTTGGGTTTATTGAAAATCAGAACTTACATCAGCTCGCCAATATTGAATATGTAATTGTCACGCATCCTGCATTCAAGGTTTATGCTGAGCGCCTTGCTAATCTGCACTCCTCAGAAGACGGGTTATCGACTGCTGTGGTTACGCCAGGCCAGATTTATAATGAGTTTTCAGGAGGAGCCCAAGATGTTACAGCAATCAAAGAGTTTATGAGGATGCTATATCATGAAGCAGATTCAAGCGGAGGTTTGAGACCAAGGTATCTTTTGTTATTTGGTGATGCATCCTATGATTATAAAGACAAAATCTCAGGTAATTCAAACTTTGTTCCTACACATCAGATGCTCAATAGCTTATCTCCAACCGGCTCAATAGCTTCGGATGATTATTATGGTTTGCTTGATGATGATGAAGGAGAGTCGCAATACGATTTTGTAGATATCGGTATTGGTCGTTTACCTGCGCGAAGCAGGAAGGAAGCGGAAGATATGGTGGGTAAGATAGAGCGCTATGCTCAAAATTCTTCATCTTTTGGTGATTGGAGAAACAAAATCGCTTTTGTGGCAGATGATGCCGATAAAAGCGATGGGCAAACATTCATGAGAGATTTCGAAACCCTTGGAAATGTGCTAGATGCGAATGCACAAGAGTTCCTTATAGATAAGGTTTATATGGATTCTTACAAGCAGCAATTGGGTTCTGGTGGTGCGCGCTATCCTGAAGGAGCAGATGCTGTTTCGGATAGAGTGGGGAAGGGAGCTTTAATGATGTACTACATTGGCCATGGAGGAGAACTAGGCTGGGCGCACGAGCGAATACTAGAAGTTCAAACCATTAACAAGTGGTCTAATATTGATAATTTGCCTTTGTTTATTACCGCAACATGTGAGTTTGCTCGATTTGACGATCCAAGAAGAACTTCAGGAGGTGAGTATGTACTTTTAAACCCAAGTGGAGGCGGGATTGCACTATTAACAACAACTAGAGCTGTATATTCAAGCCCAAACTTGACGTTGACGACTGAGTTCACTGCACAAGCTTTTGAAAATTTGACAGATGAGAAGCCTCGACTTGGAGACTTGATGCTTCAGACGAAAATCAGAACATTAGACACGAATACTAGTGCAGCTTTAAATAGTCGGAGCTTTGCACTTTTGGGTGATCCAGCTCTTAGACTGGCTTATCCAGAAAATCGAATTCAGATCACATCTATGCCTGATACTATTGGTGCTCTTGGTAAGGTTAAAGTAGAAGGGATTGTTACAGATTATTCTGGTAATCAACTTACCGATTTCAATGGACTGCTTTATCCTTCTGTATATGACAAGGCAGCTAACACGCAATCTTTAGACAACGATGGCTCAGGTCCCTTTACTTATTCTGAGTGGAGAAACCTTGTTTTTAAAGGGAAATCAAGCGTTACTAATGGAGCGTTTTCTTTTGAATTCGTAGTTCCAAAAGACATCAATCGGATCTTTGATGTAGGAAGAATAAATCTATACGCTGATAATTCAACAGTAGATGCAAATGGTGATTTTAGATCTTTTAGTATCGGAGGCTTATCTGATAATCCTGTGATTGACGAGGAAGGTCCTGAAATCGATTTATTTATGAATAATACCAAGTTCGTGTTTGGCGGTTTAACCAATGAAAGTCCAAATTTGTATGCTGAGGTTTTTGATGAAAATGGCATTAATATGGTAGGAAGCGGCATTGGTCATGACATCACTGCTGTATTAGATAATAACACTTCGAATACACTGGTTTTGAACGAGTATTATGAGTCAGACCTAGATTCATATACTACGGGTAAGGTTTTGTATCCGTTTAGGGAGCTTGATGAAGGAAAACATAGTCTTAAGCTTCAAGTTTGGGATGTGAACAATAACCCTTCAGACTCGTATACCGAATTTGTTGTGGCAAATGATGAAGAATTAGCCCTAGAACATGTGCTTAATTATCCGAATCCATTCACCACGAATACTGATTTTTATTTTGAACATAATAAACCTGGACAGGCTTTATCTGTTAGAATTGAAGTTTTTACGATCGCGGGAAAATTGGTCAAATCATTTGACGGGGAATATGTTTCTGACGGATTTCGTGTTGGGCCGATTAATTGGAATGGTAGGGATGAATTTGGTGATGTGCTGGCAAAAGGAGTTTACCTCTATCGCGTGTCTGTTAAAACCATTTTGGGTGAGTCAGTTGAAAAATATGAGCGCTTAGTTTTGTTAAAATAGTCCCTGACTTATTAGTTATATTTGCCGTCTTTATAAAAAACAGCCTATTGCAAGAACTTTACTTGATCGAAATTTAAGTATGAGAAGGATAAAAATAATGAGCATTCTAGTATGCTCACTTTTAGTGAATGTATTACAGGCTCAGCAAGATGAAGTTCGCAGTTCGGTGCTTCAGTTGAATACAATTACCACCGCAGTTCCGTTTTTGATTATCAATCCTGAAACTCGAGGTGGTGGAATGGGAGATGTTGGAGTCTCAACAAGTCCTGACGGAAATTCATTGCATTGGAATGTAGCTAAATATGCTTTTATAGAAGGAAAGTCTGGGGCTTCTATTTCTTACACCCCTTGGCTACGGGCTTTAGTTCCTGATATTTCACTTTCATATCTTACTGGATATTATCGGATTGATAAAATGAGCACAGTGGCTGTGGGGTTACGTTATTTTTCACTTGGAAATATTCAATTTACTGATCAGTTTGGTAATAATACGGTTCAGTTCACTCCAAATGAATTTGCTTTGAATGCAGGATATTCAAGAAAGCTGGCTCAGCGATTGTCAGGTGGTTTGAGCGCCAAGTTTATTACTTCCAACCTTACTGGAGGGCAAACGGTAGGTGGTGCGAACTCAAAGCCAGGAAGGACAATTGCAGTGGATTTAGGAGTATTTTACACGAATGATGACCTTGTCATGTTTGATAAAGACGTAGTTGTCTCATGGGGTGCAGCAATCAGTAATCTTGGAGCGAAAATTTCATACACTGATGCAACAACAAGAGACTTCTTGCCGATTAATTTAAGATTGGGACCAACAGTAATGTGGCATTTGAACGACTTCAACAAAATAAGCGCATCCGTTGACTTCAATAAGTATATGGTTCCCAGTCCACCTAAATATGCTGAGGACGCTAATGGTAATTTTCAGCAGGACGCTAATGGGAATTTTGTCATTTCTTCAGGTTTAGACCCTGATAGACCAGTGCCTTCGGCTGTTTTCACTTCCTTTTATGACGCGCCTGGATATGGTGATTACAATGATGCAGGCGAATGGGAGCCAATAAGTGCTGGTGTGTTGCGAGAGGAGCTTAATGAGGTTTCTGCAGGTATTGGAATAGAATACTGGTACGATAACCAATTTGCTTTCAGAACAGGCTATTTTACAGAGCATTTTTCTAAAGGAAACCGGAAATATTTGACCTTAGGGGCTGGTTTGAAATTGAATGTTTTTAGCTTGGACTTCAGTTATCTGATTTCAACGTATAATGTCCGAAGAAATGTTGGTACAACATCTCCATTAGCGAATACTTTGAGATTTACGTTGTCGTTTAACTTTGATGAAATGTCAAAAGCTGAGGGTACAGATTAATGAAGATTAGAGTAGGCTTTGGTTATGATGTTCATCAACTTAAAGAAGGACGACTTTGCAGACTTGGTGGAGTGGAAATTCCTTCTGATATAGGGCCTGATGGTCACTCGGATGCAGATGTCCTTTTGCACGCAATTTGCGATGCCATACTTGGGGCTGCCGGATTAAGAGATATTGGATTTCATTTCCCTAATACAAGTGATGAGTTTAAGGATGCTGATAGCAGAAATTTATTATCTGACGTTATGACGTTAATTTCAGAAAAAGGTTATCAGGTTGGGAATATTGATGCCACACTTGTTTCTGAAGTACCTAAAATTTCGCCATATATCTCGCAGATAAAAGCATCCATAGCTTCATTATGTAACCTCGAAGATGATGAGGTCGGTGTAAAGGCTACGACTAGCGAAACAGTAGGTTTTGTTGGTCGAAAAGAAGGTATAGAGGCATATGCCGTGGTTTTGCTTGAAAAGCCTTAATCTATGAAAGAGACAATTTCAAAAACATTGCATTATGAGCTGCATGATGATCTATCAGAGCTCACTCAAGATCAGGTGAAGCTTATTGGGGCAGCTTCTAAGGCTTCTACTCTAGCTTACGCTCCTTATTCAGATTTTTTTGTTGGTTGTGCAATTCTTTTAGAAGATCGTACAGTTGTAACCGCAAGCAATAAAGAAAATGCGGCCTTTCCAGCTGGAATTTGTGCAGAAAGAAATGCTTTAAACTTTGTTTCAGATCATCACCAGGGAAAAACAATTTTAAAACTTGCTGTAGTGTCAAAACCAAACCGATTTGAAATGACTGAACCTGCCGCGCCTTGCGGTATTTGCAGGCAAGTTATTTGCGAAACAGAAAAATTACAGCAAACTGATATAGAAATCATTATGGCCTCGGCTTCTGGTAAGGTTTTGATTGTTAGTGATTCAGAGTCGATTTTACCATTTCACTTCTACCTTTCTCAGCTTAAGAAGTAAGCAATTATCGATCAATGCTGTTTTGATGTATTCATGTTATATTTTTGCCATCCATTAATAGAAAATTATGGCTCAGAAAACAGCTTCTAAGAAATTGGAATTTAGCAAAGAAGTTTACCTTAAATGGTATAAGGATATCCTCCTTATGAGACGTTTTGAGGAAACTTGCGGTAATCTTTATTTGCAGCAAAAATTTGGCGGCTTTTGTCACCTTTATATCGGACAAGAAGCTATAGCTGCAGGTTTTGCTTCAGCGATGCATAAAGGGGATAAAATAATCACAGCTTATCGTGATCATGCGCATCCACTTGCTCTAGGGATGGACCCTAAATATGTTATGGCAGAACTTTATGGAAAGAGCACTGGGTGTTCTAAAGGAAAGGGAGGTTCAATGCACATGTTTAGCAAGGAGTTAAATATGATGGGAGGACACGGAATCGTGGGCGCTCAAATTCCAATGGGAGCTGGTATTGCTTTCGCAGAGAAATATAATGGAACCAAGAATGTTTGTTTAACCTTTATGGGAGATGGTGCTGTGCGTCAAGGCGCTTTGCACGAGACGTTTAATATGGCCATGTTGTGGAAACTGCCTGTTGTATTTATTGTGGAAAACAATAATTACGCAATGGGAACTTCAGTGGCTAGAACCACCAATGTGACGGACCTTTCTAAATTAGGTTTGAGCTATGACATGCCAGGAGAGTCAGTAGACGGAATGAGCGTTGAAGCAGTTCATAATGCAATTAAGAAGGCCGCAGATTTTGCTAGAGAAGGTAAAGGACCTTATTTGCTTGATATTAGAACGTACAGATATAAAGGTCATTCAATGAGTGATCCTCAGAAGTATAGGTCTAAAGAAGAAGTGAATGATTACAAGGATAAAGATCCATTGAATCAAGTGCTGAACACTATTCTAGAGCAAGGTTGGTTAAAAGATGCTGATGTCAAGAAGATTGAGGCTGAAGTTAAAGCTAGGGTTGAAGAGTCTGTGAAGTTTGCAGAAGATTCACCATTACCTGATGAAAGCGAGCTTTATACTGATATTTATTCGCATGATGACTATCCATATATAATGGATTAATTAAAAGATTGTTAGATGGCTGAAGTAATAAAAATGCCCAAGCTTAGTGATACCATGGAAGAAGGTGTTATCGCTACTTGGCAAAAGAAAGTAGGAGATCAAGTTAATGCTGGTGATGTCTTAGCAGAAATAGAGTCAGATAAGGCTACAATGGAATTTGAGTCTTTTCATGCAGGCACTCTGTTGCATATTGAAATTCCTGCTGGTAAATCTACACATGTTGATGGTGTAATTGCAATCATTGGCGAAAAAGGAGAAGATATCCAAGCAGCTTTGAAGACTGCCAAGGAAGAAGCCCCAGCAAAAAAAGAGGATAAAGCAGCTGCCGCTCCAGCAAAACAAGAGTCTACATCAACTCCAGCAGTCGCTCCAGTTAAAGCGCAGCCTAGACCAGTTGAGAAAGCCCCAGTTGCTAGTGATGATTCAAGAATGAAAATTTCGCCACTGGCGAAAAAACTTGCTGAAGAAAGAGGTGTTAGCTTACGCAGTATTCGTGGTTCTGGTGAAAACGGAAGAATCGTAAAACGCGATATAGAAAATGCTAATCTTTCTCAGGTTCCTCAGATCGAGCGTCACAGAGATGTGGAAATAACTCAAATGCGAAAGACTATTGCACGCAGATTAAGTGAAAGCAAATTCACTGCCCCACATTTCTATCTAACGATAGACTTGGACATGGACAGAGCTGTTGACGCGCGCAAGGCAATCAATGAAGCTATTAGTCCTGAGAAGATTTCATTTAATGACCTTGTAATTAAGGCATCTGCCATTGCATTAAAGGAGCACCCAAGTGTTAATGCGGGCTGGCATGGAGACTTTATTAGATATAACGAGCATGTACATATTGGTGTAGCCGTAGCAGTGGATGAAGGACTACTCGTTCCTGTTGTTAGACATGCTGATGGGAAAGTATTGACTCAGATCTCTGCTGAGGTTAGGGATTACGCTAAACGCGCTAAAACAAAAAAATTGCAGCCTGAAGATTGGCAAGGAAACACCTTTACCATTTCTAATTTAGGAATGTTCGGTATCGAGGAGTTTACTGCCATTATTAACCCACCTGATAGCTGCATTATGGCAGTTGGCTCTATTCGTCAAGAGCCTGTTGTAAAAGACGGTGAGGTCAAGGTTGGAAATAGAATGAAAGTGACCCTTAGTTGCGACCATCGTGTGGTTGATGGTGTTTTAGGAGCTCAATTTCTTGAAACCTTCAGAAAGTATATTGAGAACCCAATAGTCTTGTTGGGTATGTCTTCTATTTAATAGAAGCGCTCAAAGCGATATTGTCTTTTTGTTGAGAAGCCAGGCCGATATTATCGAGTCTGGCTTTCCATTGTTTAAGATGCTCATTGAATTCTTCACGATACTCGGCTTTAATAGGTTCGCTAGGTGGAATTTTCTCTCTTCTATGATCCACTTGCTTACCGTTTTTCCAGAATCTGAAACACACATGAGGGCCTGTTGCCAAGCCGGTGCTGCCTATATATCCAATCGTCTGACCTTGCTTAACTCTAGTCCCGGGCTTCATGCCACTGGCAATCTTGCTCATGTGCAAATACTGAGTCGTATAAGTGCTATTATGCCTGACTTTAACGTAGTTCCCATTAAATTTTGAATACCGTGCTTCAGTTACGACACCATCTCCGACAGCCATGATTGGAGTCCCTGTAGGGGCGGCATAATCAGTTCCTAAATGTGCTTTCCATCTTTTCTGAACTGGATGAAACCTTCGTTGAGTGTAACCGGAAGAAAGTCGGCTAAACTTTAAAGGAGCTTGTAAAAATGCCTTTCTTAAACTATTACCCGATTCGTCAAAATAATCTTCTTTATCGTTTTGAGAAAATTTAAATGCATAATATGGCTCGCCTTCATGATTGAATAAGGCAGATTGAACCTCGTCAATTCCCACAACCTCATCATTGACCTTTTTGACAGTATATATCAGCTTGAAGTTGTCCTTTTTTTGGATACGGTAAAAGTCAATGGACCATGCATAAATATCTGATAACTCCATCGCCAGTGCAGGGCTTAGGTTTTGATCCATGAGCGCTTGGTACAAAGAAGAGTTGATGGTGCCTGATGCTTCTCTCTCTTCTAAGTCAATTGGCCTGCTGCCAAAGTAAATATCCAGTGTGTCCCTTAAGTCATATACAACAAAATCTACAGCGGATATTTCATAGATGAAGAATTTAGCTAGAAGAGAAGTGCTATCAGATGCGCATATCAAGGTGTAGTCTTTTCCAGCGTTAAGCTTTCTAATGTCAAAAGAGCGTTTAGATTTCTCAGCCAATGAAGTAATGCGACCATAATCAATTCCGTAGGGAAGGAGAATGTCTGCAAGAAATTGATTCTGTCTGATTTTTCCTTTTTCAACATGAAAACCTTGAAGGTCTATGCCAAATTCTTCATGACATTCCTCGGTAATTAAAGAGTCAACAGCTTCGTAAGTTGCCATTTCTTGATTCCACTCTCGTTTAGACATCAGAACGCTAATGACTATGAGGGCTAGAATTGCGGTAGGAATAAGAATTCTTAATCGTTGAGCCACTGTCTATCCTTTTGTTTTGATTTTGTCAGAAAGCACTTCTTCAACCCAACCTTTGCCCCAGTTTTCTAATTCTTCTGAGCTCCATAGCGAAGGGTAGAATATTCTTAATTGCAATTTAGGAGGGAGATATTTTTGCCAATTCGTTCCACCTGTGGCAGGTGCATCACCTTCTTTTGATGCCAAATATCTAACTGCACTTTTGTAGTGCATTAAAGGCCAATTTATATTGACATTGACATCTAATTCACGCATTTCTTTTCGAAGCTCGGGCCGCATTTGGTCTGCTTCCGGTAAGCTCTGAAATTTTTTCCAAACATTGCAACTCTCATATTCTCGGGCCATATTCAAAAAAGTGCAGCTGTATTTTTGTTCGAATTGTTTCAGAGTCAAGGTTTTCTTGCCGGTTTCTGATTCAGTAGCGCCTTCTTTCCAATAAATATGAGCAAGCTGCTCTTCCAGAGAACGGGTGTCCTTTTCGTCTGCTTTAGTGCGCTTCGACTTATTTACTAAATATTTTAGATCGGTTGACGCAATCTCAATCATTCTATACTGAGCACTTTGAAATCCGCTCGCTGGCAATAGTGCCATCCTGAAGCGAAGAAATTGTTCCTTCTCCATGCCATTGACCATAATTTCAAAGCTCTTAGTTAGTGCCTCAAAATAGGAGTTGATTCGAGCAAGTCGAGAAGTCAGAAATTCAGCGCTTATTTTATCATTCCAGCCTATATCATGGCCATTTTCTCCAATAATTTTTCCGTTTTTAGAGATTTGGTTGAACTCATGAAGACTGAGTTTGAAATACAGCTCAGTGATCTGATGATACATGATGAATATTTCTTCATCGGGAAAATCCGTCTTAGGATGTTGAAGTGTTAAAAGCGTGTCTAGGTGCACATAGTCCCAATAAGTCAAGTAATTGGATAGTAAAAGGCCGTCAAGATAGGCGTTAACGTCCTGACCCATTGACTCATATTTTTCATGAAGTTTGGCTAACTTCTCTTCGTTTGAATCGCTCACTGAATGGTATTATACAAAGGTCGAAAGTACCATGTTATTAAAAAGGCACAGAGTGACTTGAAAGCAGTTTCTAACAATGTAACGTGAAGGCTAGTTTAATCAATCTTTGCGATCGGATTCGCAAGTCCTTTGTAATCTCTAATTTCCATCGTGACAGAACCAACTACTACTTTAGCTTTTGCTAGAATAGGAATCTTGTTTTTGTCATTGGTCACCCAAACCATCATATCTTCTTCTTTCTTGAAGATACGGCCTGTTTGCACAACAGGAACGAATACCATGCAATTGAAGTCTCCTTTGTCGAGCTCTATCGTTTCGGTTTTCAAGTACTTGATTTTAAGCGGCCATACTTCATTATCTACAAAAGCCTGGATTTCAAAAATTTGACCTGGTTCTATATGGGAGAAATCCATCGCTCGTGCTCTGTATAATGCTGAGATCATGTCTTGCACACCGAGTGGAACGTCAAATTCCTTTCCTTTATTTGTTGTTACCTTTTCCTTGAAATGATCAAAGGTGTAATACTGCTTTAGGTCGAAGCCTCCTTCATGTATGTCTCGGATGAAAATCCAAGGAAAAACACCAGCTTCATCCACATAAGTTTCATAACGATCTCGCACTTTGAAAAACCAATTGAAGGTGCCTAGCGAGTTTCCGGTTCCTATCACATGAAAAACATCTCGGCCAGCGATTTGCTTTTTTTCATGGGTAATTTCAATTATCGCTTCGCCAGCGTCTAGCCAGCCATAGGATACTTCATATTCTAGACGTTCGCCTCTCTTGAAAGCGTTGTGCTCAACTTTTGGAAGACTTGTTATTTCTTGACTTTTGACAAATTCTTGTCTAGGCTCAGAAATAGTGGGTTGAAGCATTAGTAATAACCCGGAAAGAATGAAACTGAAATCCATAATTGATTATTTCACTCGGTAAGACAAAGCTTGTGTGAATTCTCGCCTACACAACTATGTTTACGATTCTTCCGGGTACAACGATCACTTTCTTTGGCGTATTACCTTCAAGCCACTTAATTGCTGTGTCGTGACTTAATACTGAAGTTTCCACTGAGGCTTTATCCATTTCGGCAGGAAGCTCAATGTGGAATCGAGTTTTCCCATTAAAAGAAACAGGATAATTTACACTGTCTGATTTTAAATACTCAGGGTTGAATGTTGGCCAAGTCGCCTCTGAAATTGATTCTTGATGTCCAAGCAGATTCCACAGTTCTTCAGCTATATGAGGAGCATGGCAACTTATTAGAATGACTACATTTTCGAGTATTTCTCTTTTGTTGCACTTCAAATCCGTAAGTTCATTTACGGCCACCATAAAGGCACTTACTGAAGTGTTAAAAGAGAATCTCTCCATATCTTCAGTCACTTTTTGAATGCACTTATGCAATGCTTTTAATTCGTCTTTTGTTGCTTTTTCATCGGAAATAATGAATTCATCCCCTTCATGAAATAATTTCCATAGCTTTCTAATGAATTTTGATACACCTTCAATTCCTTTTGTGTTCCAAGGCTTGTGCATTTCTATTGGCCCAAGAAACATTTCGTGTAAACGAAGCGCGTCAGCTCCATGTTCTGCTATCACGTCATCAGGGTTGACAATATTTCCATAGCGTTTACTCATTTTTTGCCCATCTTCTGCTTGAATCATGCCTTGATTAACCAACTTTTTAGCCGGTTCGTCAAATGGTAGAAAGCCAAGGTCATGCAAGAATTTTGTAATAAATCTGAAATACAATAAATGGCCTGTAGCATGCTCAGCGCCTCCCATATAAAGGTCGACTTGTTGCCAATAGTCAACTGCTTCTTTCGAAACGAATTCTTTTGAACGAAGCTCTGGGTTGCCTTCCATCATGTAGCGCAGGTAATACCAGTTTGAACCCGCCCAACCCGGCATGGTGTTTAAGTCCATTGGAAATCCTTTTCCATTTTCTACGATCTTACCTGCTTCTCTGTCCCAGTTCCAATGTGTTGCCCTGCCAAGAGGCGGTTCGCCTGTCTCAGTTGGTTTGAAGTTATCTATTTCAGGTAGGCTTATTTGGTCCAGCTTGTCTTCGTCAATCGTATAAGGAATGTCATCTCTGTAATATACTGGGAAAGGTTCTCCCCAATAACGCTGACGACTGAAAACAGCATCGCGTAGCTTATAATTGACTTTTTTATGTCCGATTTGCATTGACTCAACCTTCGCGATTATTTCATTTTTGGCATCCGATACTGATTTTCCATTGAGGTAATCAGAGTTGATCATCACTCCGTCTTTTCTGTCATCAGCACTTTCACTGATGTCTTGGCCGTCAATTATGGGAACAATTGGTAAGTCAAATTTAGAAGCAAAGTCCCAGTCTCTTTGGTCTCCTGCTGGCACAGCCATAATTGCTCCAGTTCCATATCCAGCTAACACATAATCGCTTATCCAAATTGGAATGCGTTGACCAGTAAGTGGGTTTTCTGCATAAGCACCCGTGAAGGCGCCAGTAACGTCTTTAACCTCAGACATACGTTCACGTTCAGATCGTGATTTTGCAAATTCAAGATACTTCTCAATTTCACTTTTGCAATCTTCGGTTGTGATACTTGAAACTAATTGATGCTCAGGAGCGAGCACCATAAATGTTGCACCAAATATGGTATCGGGCCGAGTAGTGAAAACTCTGAAATGACCACTGGAGCCAGCAATTTTAAATTCAATTTCGGCCCCTTCACTTTTGCCAATCCAATTGCGCTGAATATCCTTCAATGAATCAGTCCAATCTATCGTGTCTAACCCATCTAGCAGTCTCTGGGCAAAAGCAGTAATCCTTAAAGACCATTGCTTCATTTTCCTTTGCTCCACAGGATATCCGCCTCTTTCGCTTACCCCATTAACAACTTCATCGTTAGCCAAAACAGTTCCAAGTTCAGCGCACCAGTTAACGGTCGTTTCCGCTCTGTAGGCTATTCTGTAATTCAAAAGTGTTTCTCTTTTTTTATGGTCTGAGAATGACTTCCATTGCTCTGCCGAGAAGACATCAACTTTATCAGATGCTGCTTTAACATTGGTGTTTCCGCTTTTTTCAAATTCTTCGATCAGCGAGTCAATTGGTTTTGCTTTATTATTATTAAGGTCAAACCAGCTGTGAAATAATTGAACAAAGATCCACTGCGTCCATTTATAAAACTCAGGTTTAGAAGTATTTACTTCTCTACTCCAATCGAATGAAAATCCAATTAAGTCAAGTTGTTCACGGTATCGCTCAATGTTGGCTTTGGTAGTCGTTGAAGGGTGCTGTCCTGTTTCTATGGCGTATTGCTCAGCTGGAAGTCCGAAGGCATCGTAACCCATAGGGTGCAAAACGTTGAATCCACAATGCCTCTTGTAGCGAGCATAGATGTCGCTGGCAATATAGCCTAATGGGTGGCCTACATGAAGTCCAGAGCCCGAGGGGTAAGGAAACATATCAAGCACATAAAACTTCGGCTTGGAAGTATGAGGCTGTGCCTTAAACGTTTGATTCTTTGCCCAAGAGGCTCTCCACTTGCGTTCTGTGATGGCGAAATTGTATTCCATTGATTCAATAAATAGAGCGCGAATTTAAGATTAGTGAATCTTTATTTGTGGTAATCCGTATAGTAAATCGATAAAGTTCTTAGAAATGTATGAAATGGATAAAAACCTGAGAATTAACAATGAAACCCTTTGATGAAATACAAAACGATGCTATGAGTGTTATCTTTCCACACCCCGATTTTTCAGGTGGGTTGGCTATAGATAATTCTAAACATTCTAAAGCAACGTTGTTTATTGAAAAGCAGGGGGGTAGATTTCAGTATTGAGATGGAAAATTTAATTACCTATCGCGATTTAAAGCCGGCTATTGAGCGAATTCAATTGGTGGTTTTGTTTGTTGCTTTTGCATTATTTGGTAATGCCCAAGTGAATATTTCTGGCGTGATTAATCCAAATGCCCACCCGGATGTTCACAACCCTGGAAACGATCGTGATTGGAGGGATAATAAGGATACTGACAATGATGGGATAGCCGATTTTATCGATTTGGATGATGATAATGACGGGATTACCGATGTGAAAGAGTCTTTTGGAAATGATCCAGACGGCAACCACGATGGAGATAAATATCCTAACTGGATTGATGTTATAGAAGATGTAACGGAGGGAGATGCCAGTAGCACAGTGTATGCGGATACCAATTCCAACGGCATAGCAGATATCTATGACTTTGACAATGATGGTGTGCCAAATCATCTTGATAAGGACTCAGATAATGACGGACTAGTAGATATATTAGAAGCGCAAGGGGATGATGTTAACCAAGATGGCGAAGTTGACTACCCTGTTGTTGGAGATGCTTCTTCCATGACTGATGCTGATACTTGACGGTTTGTTTGATCAATTGGATGACGTTGATAACGGAGCTGGTGCTTTAGAAGTGACACTGGGAGTTCCATGGCTTGAACCCAATACTGATAGTTCTGGCTTGAAAAATTATGTAGATATTGATTCAGATGATGATGGAGTTATTGATTTAATTGAAGCGCAGTTAAGTTCTGGAGCTCCAATTATCCCAACCAATATAGACGCAGATTTTGACGGAATCTCTAGTGCTTTTGATCCTGATGAAGGAGGTGTCTACCAAATGCCAGAGAATACAGATGGATTAGATTCGGAAGATTATGTCGATAATGATTCAGACGATGATGGTGAAATAGACCAGATTGAAGGTTGGGATACAAATGGAGATGGAATACCAGAAATACTTCCATCAGGAATTGATACAGATGGAGATGGGTTGGATGATTCCTTTGATTTACTTAATGGAGTATCTCCACTATTTGGTTCAACCAATAACGGTCAAGATGCATTTGATTTTCCTAATGCCGATGCCGGATCTGATGAAAGAGATTGGAGAGAGTTGCCTTGTCAAGATGGTGATGTAGGTTTGGCTGATCCTGGTGTTACCGTTGCAGTTTCTAACTGTAAAATGTCAGGTTGGACTTATTTTTATGATCCATCGGATGCTACAAAGTTGCTGTTTGCAGTTAATCAGTTTCCTCCTGGAGGTGGCGCTAATTCTAATGACTTTACAATAGAAGCTCAGCTTATATCTTCCGATAATCCTGCCAGTGAAGCTGGAGTTTACAGTGCGACAGACATTGCAAACCAAACGGCATCGTTTGTTTTAGGGCGTTATTATAATATCACATTGACTTCTGGAAATTTGAATGGTTATGTAGATGTACGCTTTTACTTTAACCCAGCTGAATTAGACACACTTGAGCAAGTGGCCCAAAGGTGGAATCAACTCTATGCTGATCAAACCAGCCAGGTATCTGGGTTAAGATGGTTCAATATGAATTCAGGCACATTCGACACAACTCAGATCACGCCAGGTGGTATCCTTAATGCATATGATGTAACAACCCAAAACCTTACCCTGGAGGCAGGAATTGATTATGTCGAGTTTTCTACTAGCACTTTAACAGGGGGCAGTGTGGCTTATTCTGTAGGAGTTAACTCCATCATTCTTCCAGTAGAAATTTTGAATTTTGATGCTGGAGTAATAGACAATAAATATGTACAAGTAATTTGGCAAACTTCAAGTGAGTCGAACAGTGACCGGTTCTTTGTTGAGAAAAGTTCGAATGGCAGAGATTGGATTTATGTTGGCGAAGTGGCTGCAGCGGGAAATTCTAATACTGCGAAATATTATGAATTATTTGACTCTACGCCTTTCTTTGGAACGTCTTATTATCGTCTGCATGAGGTTGATTTTGATGGTTCAGTTATTACTACACCTGCAAAAAAGGTGAACCTAAGGACTGGCTCAAACAATACGTCATTGCTTGTATATCCAAATCCCAATACCGGAAATTTTGAGATCGAATTGTTTTCTGATCTGGGCATTTCAGGTGTAGTAGAGGTTTGCACAATGACCGGCACTTCTGTTGGGATTTGGAATCTTGGCTCGATAAGCGTTGATCAGCACTCACTACAGATTCAAAGCCTTACTGCAGGTCATTACCTTGTTATGTGGCGCTATGAAAAAACGGTGATGACAACCAAGGTAATTGTAAACTGATGACGTGCGAATTAAGACCTTAACTTTAGCGCCATGATTATTTATAATGTTACCGTAAAAATTGATAATGACATACATGATGATTGGATGGACTGGATGCGTTCAATTCATATTCCTGAAGTAATGGCCACTAGTAAATTCATTGATCATCAATTAGCAAAAGTGCTCGTAGATGATGAAGACGGAATGACATATTCCATCCAATACAAATGCCAGAGTATGAGTCATTTGGAAGATTATTACAAGGAGCATGCTCCAGAATTACAACGACAGCATACTGAGCGATACAAGGATAAGTTTGTCGCATTCAGAACTCTATTAGAAGTACTCTAATGGCATCACCGGTTCGCGCTAAGAAACACCTAGGTCAGCATTTTTTGAGGGATGAAAACATTGCGATGAAAATTGTTGATGGCCTTGCTCCGCTTGAGTTTGAATCGCTGGTTGAAGTTGGCCCAGGCGATGGAGTGCTTTCTAAGTACCTTTTTGAGAAGTATAATAATCTTGAGCTTTTTGATGTTGATCAAGAGTCGATAGACTACTTGAAACGAACCTATCCCATGCATATGGATAAGATCAAAAATCAAGATTTTCTTCAGTGGAAAGCAGAAGGCGATAAAGCTGTAATTGGCAATTTTCCTTATAATATTTCCAGTCAGATTGTTTTTAAAATCATAGAGAATAAGCATCACGTTGTCGGAATGGTGGGGATGTTTCAAAAGGAAGTTGCTGAGCGAATTGCATCGAAAAAAGGCAGCAGAGTTTATGGAATAACGAGCGTTTTGACACAAGCTTATTATGATGTTGAATACCTTTTTACAGTAGACCCGCAAGCGTTTGAGCCTCCGCCAAAAGTTCAGTCTGGTGTCATTATCCTGAAGCGCAAAGAAAAACTGAAGTTGGATTGTGATGAAAAGGCATTTAAATCAATTGTAAAGAGAGCGTTCAATCAAAGAAGAAAAATGCTAAGAAAGTCGCTCAAAGACTTGATCGATGAAGAGAATAGCAAGCTTATTGATCGTTTTTTGACCTTGCGTCCTGAGCAATTAGATTTCACTGAATTTGTTGAGCTTACCAACGCTCTAGCTCCACTTAAATAATTATACTTTTGACTTGATTTTTCCAAGTCATGCAGTTTGAATTAACCCGAGAATACCTCAACGACTTAAAAGAAGCCATTGTTCGCAATGATGAGCTTGCTCTGATAGAGCTTGTTCATGATTTGCACCCGGCTGATGTTGCTGAAATTCTTGATGAACTTGAACTGGAAGAAGCCACGGTGCTTTATAAAGTGCTTGATGCGAATATTGCATCAGATGTGCTTACGCATATGGATGAGGATACACGTGACCGATTTTTAGGCTCTCTATCGTCCAAAGAAATTGCTGAACAGCTTATTGATAATCTTGATAGTGATGATGCAGCAGATATGCTGAACCTTTTTGCTCAGGAGCAGAAAGAAGAGATCATCTCGATGATTGAAGATAGGCAGCAGGCCCGAGATATAGTTGACCTCCTTCACTATGAAGAGGGCACAGCTGGAGCTTTGATGGCGAAGGAATTAATCCGCGTAAATGTTAACTGGACTGTTTCTACATCGGTGAAGGAAATGCGAAAACAAGCCGAGGCGATTGACAATGTTTATACGGTCTATGTGGTGAATGATGATGGTGTGCTAGTGGGAAGGTTACCCATTAAAAAAATGCTTTTAACGCCCCTTAAGACCTTGATTTCTGACATTTATGACTCACAAATAAAGTTTGTGAAGGTTGATGAAGATCAAGAGGAAGTCGCTAGCATGATGGAAAAGTACGATATCGTAGCACTTCCTGTAGTTGATGAACTTGGGCGTCTTCAAGGGCGCATTACCATTGATGATGTTGTAGATGTCATTAGAGAAGAAGCGGAGAAAGATTATGCATTGGCTTCTGGTATCTCTGGAGATGTTGATTCATCGGATAGTGTGATTACCTTAACAAGAGCTAGATTGCCTTGGTTGCTTATCGGTCTGCTAGGTGGAATATTAGGAGCGCGTGTCATTGAAATTTATGAAGGTGATTTGCAGCTTTATCCTGAAATGGCATTTTTCATTCCTTTGATTGCTGCAATGGGCGGAAATGCTGGGGTTCAATCTTCTGCAATCATCGTGCAAGGCCTTGCCAATAAGTCGATGGGAATGTCTGGGATATTTTCCAAGTTAGGTAAAGAGTTCTCGGTTGGGTTGCTCAATGGACTTGTTTGTGCTATTCTGATTTTGTTTTATAATATCCTCTTCGGAGACTCCTTGGCGTTGAGCTACACAGTGAGTATTGCCTTGTTGAGTGTTATTGTGATTGCCACCTTATTTGGAACGTTTGTGCCACTTATTTTAGATAAGTACGATATTGATCCAGCGCTTGCTACCGGGCCTTTTATTACTACGGTTAATGATGTTCTCGGATTATTTATCTACTTCATTATTGGGCATCTACTCTATATCGCATAGCAGATGAAAGTGCTTGCTACTTTGATATTCTTTGCTGTTTTTTCGGTATCGGTGATGGCTCAAGGTCGTAAAATGCCACCTTTCAGCTTTCAAGAACATAGCATTGAGTTTGCTGATGCTAATAGGAGTTATTCCCAAGGCTCGGGCTTTACTCAAGCTGACACCTTGGGTGATGAGGTTATTCTCGCTTCCTTGGCAAAAATTTTAGAATTAAATCCCGAACTACAAATTCAACTTGTTGGTCATACTGCCTTGAATGAAAGGACAGCATTAGGAATGGAAAGAGCCCAATTCATAAGATCGAAGTTGGTGGAGAAAGGGATAGATGAAAATCGACTTTCTCTTTTGAACGAAGAACACAACTATCCTCTTCTGTCAGATGAAATCATCATGTCTTTACCAAGCAAAATTGAGAAAGATGCCGCCAATGAACGCAACCGCAGGGTTGAAGTAAGAGTTGTTAGTGCCAAACCAGAATGAAGACAATCATTATAGATACTATTCATTTGGCGCTCTATAAGCGGCTAGAGGCAAAAGGTTTTGAATGCATTGATGCGTCCAAAATGGATGATATTAAAGTGCGCGAGATCCTTTCTGATGCAGATGGATTGGTTCTAAGAAGTCGTATGACTCTGAATAAGCAATTCATTGACGATTATCCTAATTTAAAATTCATTGGTCGAGTAGGTGCAGGTTTAGAGCATATTGATGTTGATTACGCTAAGTCTAAAGGTGTTGAGGTGTTTAGTTCTCCCGAGGGAAACCGACAAGCCGTTGCAGAGCATGCCTTAGGATCGCTCTTAACCCTCTTCAATCGTATTCATACTTCTAATGCTGAAGTAAGAGAAGGAAAGTGGATTCGAAAAGCGAATGAAGGTGTTGAACTTCGGGGTAAAACCATCGGTATAATTGGTTTTGGAAATACAGGTGAAGCTTTCTCAAGAGTAGCAAGTGGGTTTCAAACACCTATTCTGGCTTTTGATAAGTATAAGCGTGGTTTTGCTGATTCAAGCGTCAAGGAAGTTTCATTAGAAAGGCTTTTTGATGAGGCCGATGTGGTTAGCTTGCATATTCCATACAATGAAGAAACGCACTATATGGTCAATGATTCATGGCTTTCATCTTTCAAGAAACCGATTTATTTGATCAATACATCTCGCGGAAGTATTGTGGAAACCTCGGCTTTACTGGATGCGATTAATTCAGGAAAGGTTTTAGGGGCGTGTTTAGATGTACTGGAATATGAAACCGAAAACCTTAAAATGCCCATCCTAGATCAACTTCCTAGTTCTGCGAGAGAGTTGATGGTTAATGATAATGTGCTCTTAACGCCTCACATAGCGGGATTGACAAAAGAGTCGTATGAAAAGCTATCGTCTATATTGGCTGATAAGATTATTGAAGCTTTTGACCGCGCATAAGGATACGCATCGTATGTCTTGTTTTTTGCTCAAGCATGACCTCTCTTCCCTTGATTAGCTCGGAAACGATTTGTTCGCTAAAATGGCGAATTGTGAGTAGCTCGAGACCTTCATTGTAAAGCACTTTGTAGTCTTTTTTTAGATCGTCCAGTAGATCTTGAATCTGACTTGGCTGGTTTGCTATACTTACTGAAAAGCTAATCGCTGAATTTTGCATCGTTTGAATATTCAATCGGTGGGAGGCAAAACGCTTGAAGATATCGCTGATATGTTCTTCAACAATAAAGGAGAAATCCCGACTAGAAATAGAGATTAATACTTGGTTTGACTTAAAAATATAACTCGGTACCTTGCTGTCTTCGATTGTGTTATCATTGATTACACTCCCTGGCTCTTCTGGTTCTTTAAAACTTTTGACGTAAAGTGGGATGTGCTTGTTTTCGAGTGGTTTAATGGTTTTTGGATGAATGACGGACGCGCCATAATAACTCAACTCCACAGCCTCTCGGTAGGAAATGTTTTCGAGTAACGAAGTATTTGAGAAGTGTTTCGGATCGGCATTGAGCATTCCTGGTACATCTTTCCAAATCGTAACTGAAACGGCTGATAAGCAATAGGCAAAGATGGCAGCAGAAAAATCAGACCCTTCTCTGCCAAGTGTGGTCGTTCGCTTGTGCTCGCCTCCTCCTATGAATCCTTGAGTGATTACAAAATGAGACTTTTCATTGCTCCAAAAGTCTTTGATCCTTGTTTCGGTTTCTTTCCAATTCACTTTGGCATCTCGATAAGTGTTGTCTGTATGCACTAACTTTCGCGCATCCGCCCATGTTATGTCAAGTCCTTCATTCTCTAAGTATGCAGCAATGATTTTGGTGGAAAGAATCTCACCCAATGAAACGATCTGATCGTAAATAAAATCATACTCAGAATTTTCGTCTTGCTCTAAAAACGTGAATGCATAATGTTGGATCTTATCAAGTGACTCTGATGCAGTACTGTTTTCTTTTCCAAGAAGCTGCTCAAGTTGGATTCGGTGAAAATCAAATACCGCAAGAAGTGGCTTTTTCCATTCTTCACCTGAAGTGAAAGCGATAACTACCCGTTCAAGCCAATTGGTTGTTTTGTCCATTGCAGACACCACTATGAGCAGTCGGTCGCTGTTCTCTAGCTCAATAATTTGTTTGAGATTTTTTACTGCTTGGGCGTCTTTAACTGAAGCTCCGCCAAATTTGAACACTTTCATAGTCTTCAAGATTAATCAAAATAAAGCCTTCCGTTTAGCCATTCGGTTGAGAGGTCAGCACCATACGTTTCATAAAAACGAATAGCAGGTTCGTTCCAATCTAGTACTTGCCACCCCATTCTTTTCACGCCTTCAGCTTTGGCGATGTCTACTACATACTTAAACAGCGGCTTGCCTATTCCTTTGCCTCTCATGGCTTCTTTAACAACAAAATCCTCTAGGTATAAATAGCGCCCTTTCCATGTTGAGTAAGCGTAGTAATAAAGTGCAATACCCATTACCTCTCCTTCGTATTCTGCGACTGCTAAGTGGTAAAGAGGGGTTTCTCCAAACCCGTCTTTTAAAAGAGTCTCTTCTGTAACGATTACTTCATCCTCGGCCTTTTCATAGATGGCCAATTCTTTAATTAGATTAAGTAAAGAAGAGACATCATGTGGAGTGCCTTTTCTAATAATGAGGTTGTTTGCGTTCATGTTGACGCAAAAATGATCAATTGATGGAGATTTCCAATTGATCTGTAAATGGTTTTCCTTCCGGGCGCCAACTTCTATTATCTGCATTTAAGTATGCTTCAAATCCTATGGCGTATCTGAGTGATTGAAATGCTCTTCTTTGTGTTTTGATTGATGGTACAAATGTGAAGGGCTTTCATCGCCCATTTTATGTTCGACATCAGAGCATAATGTGACATTTGTCACCTAGGCGTTTAGATACTCATGCCCATTAAATGATGTGAGAAAGCATTAGCTTACTTAACATTGTAGTAGATAATTGATAACCGTGGAAAATACCTTAACCTACGCGCAACAGCGCGATTCACAGGATGAGTTGGCATCGTTTAGAGATCGCTTCTATCATCCAGAAATAAATGGCAAACAAGCCATATACTTTACTGGAAACAGTTTAGGCCTTCAACCCACATCGGCTGAGGCTTATTTGAAGCAGGAGTTAGAAGATTGGAGGAAATATGGTGTGGAAGGGCATTTTGAAGCCAGAAGGCCATGGTACTCTTACCATGAATTTTTCTCTAAGGCCATGGCAGAAATTGCTGGTGCCAAAGAATCAGAAGTGGTGGCAATGGGTTCGCTCACAGCGAATATTCATAGTCTAATGGCCAGCTTCTATCAGCCATCAAAAACACGGTATAAGATATTGTGTGAGAAAAAAGCCTTCCCTTCCGATACTTATGCCATGCAGGCACAAGCTAAGCTTCATGGGTTTGATATTGCAGATGCCATAGTCGAGATTGGTCCAAAACAAGGGTCAGATATAATAACGAAAGACGCCATTATAGAGCAGATTTATGAGCTAGGCGATTCTTTAGCCACAGTAATGATTGGTGGAGTCAACTATTATAGTGGGCAAGTGTTTGATATGGCAGTGATAACTGATGCAGCGCATAAAGTGGGTGCTTATTGTGGCTTTGATTTAGCTCATGGTATGGGAAATATTGAAGTGAAACTGCACGAATGGCAAGTAGATTTTGCTGCTTGGTGTACATATAAGTATTTGAATGGAGGCCCTGGCTCTGTGGGTGGTTTGTTTGTGCATGAAAATCATCATAAGCGTAAACTTCCGATTCTAGCTGGTTGGTGGGGTCATGATAAAGAAACAAGATTTAAAATGGAGCCAGAGTTTGTTCCTTTGCAAAGTGCGGAAGCTTGGCAAATGAGCAATGCACCTGTTTTTAATATGGCGATTTACTTGGCTTCATTAGAAATGTTTCAAGAAGCTACCATGCCAAAACTTTGGGCCAAAAGTCGACCGTTGACTGATTACCTGGAGTATGTGATAGAAGAAGTAGCAAAGGAAACAGGAGCTGATTTGGAAATTATTACACCAAAAGAACACCATAGAAGAGGATGTCAGTTGAGCGTTGTAGCTCATGGATACGGGCGGAAATTATTTGACCAAATTACAGAAGATGGAGTGATTGCGGATTGGAGAGAACCCAATGTGATCAGAATGGCGCCAGTGCCATTATACAATTCATTTGAAGATGTATATCGCTTTGGAGAAATCTTAAAAAAGGCTTTATCGGCTAAATAAGAAAAAGAATGAAAGAGGTAACTATTGTAGGTGCGGGACTAGTAGGATCGCTTTGGGCAGTTTATTTGTCAAAAGCAGGATATAAAGTTCAAATATTTGAGGGCAGGTCTGATATTCGAAAGGCTGAAATTTCTGCCGGAAAGTCAATCAACTTGGCTCTTTCTGATAGAGGCTGGAAAGCACTGAAGGGTGCTGGAGTAGATCATTTGATTAAGGAGATTGCGATTCCTATGCCAGGCAGAATTATGCACAGTGTGGATGGTGATTTGACCTACCAAGCTTATGGCAAAGAAGGCCAAGCGATCAATTCGGTTTCCCGTGGAGGCGTTAATGCGCGAATGATGGATATAGCCGAGCAAGTAGGAAATGCAAAAATCACATATAACACCAAGTGTTTAGGTGCTGATATGAAAGCCGGAATTTGCTTCTTCGAAAACAGTGAAACGGGAGAAAAATTTGAAGTGAAAAGTGATTTGATTTTTGCTTGTGATGGTGCTTTTTCAGCCATTCGATACAATTCTATGCAGAAGTTAGATCGGTTTAATTATAGTCAGACTTATATTGAGGACGGTTATCGCGAAATCCTGCTGCCCGCAAATGAAGATGGAAGCTATAAACTAGAAAAGAGTGCTTTGCATATTTGGCCTCGTGGCCGATTTATGATGATTGCACTTCCTAATGAAGATGGTTCTTTTACGTGCACTTTGTTCATGCCATTTGAAGGTGAAAACAGCTTTGAGAAACTCACGTCCAAAGAAGCGATAAATGATTTTTTCAAAACTACTTTTCCTGACTTCTATGAGATGATGCCCAACATTGCTGAGGCATGGGAAGATCATCCTTTAGCTTCATTAGCAATAACAAGGTGTTATCCATGGCATCATGGTAAAACAGCTTTGATGGGTGACGCAGCGCATGCTACTGTTCCATTTTATGGGCAAGGTATGAATGCTGGGTTTGAGGACACTACAGTGATGAACGACCTTATGATCAAGCATAATCATAACTGGGAAAAGATCTTTGAAGAATACAGTAGAACCAGAAAGCCAGATGGTGATGGATTGCAGGATTTGAGTCTGCACAACTATCATGTGATGCGCGATTATGTAGCAGATCCTAAGTTCTTATTGCAGAAGAAAATTGAAGCACGATTTGCTGAGAAACACCCGGACAAGTGGATGCCATTGTATAGCATGACAACCTTCTCAGATATTCGCTATTCTGTGGCGTGGAAAGAGGGCCAGCGCCAGCAAGCTATTATGGATGAAGTAATGGCAATGGATGGAATAAAAGAGAAATGGGATTCTAGTGAAGTGGAGGAGAGGATGCTTTCCTTAATTCAAAGCAACTAATTAAGTTTAGCTGCACTCAAATTTACTATGCCTTCGAAGTATAGTGAGTCAGATTCAAATTGCACATCGAATTCTTGCATGGTCATTACAAATCGATTGTCACCTACTTGGAATAATTCATAATTCAACTGTCCAGTTTCTTGCATGAAAAGACCAGAACCATCTGTTGTAACATGCAATGTGTCGCCTGGTTTTATCAAATAGTCACTTGAGCAATGTGATAAGGTTGAATCGCTCATCGCGCGATATTCAAAGGCCATTGGCTGCTTGACTTTTTCGCCCTTCAGAATCTTTACCAAATCTCGATTGATGGTGTACTTAGGCGTATTGTCATCATTGGTGAGAAAGCACATGAATGTTTGACTTTCGGTTAGATAGGTGATGGAACCCCAAAAACCATTCATGCCACCATGATGTCCATAACCCTTTGTTCCGTCAAAATCTCGCAAGCCCCAACCGTAGCCATAGTAACCACCATTGTTTTCAAAAATTTCCTTTGTTTTCGCTTTTGGCAGTAGTTCAGAATTTATTACCGCTTTTGTGAAACACTGCAAATCCCAAACGGTGGAGTACATGTTGCCCGAACTGAAGGGCTGGTTGTAGTTAATGTATTGAGCGTCAGCAGTATGTTTTGGTGTGGTAGTATAGCCTTTGGCCAAGCCGCTCGGAGTAATTTCATTTGTGATGATTCCAGTATTTTTCAGTGCCAATGGGTCTAAAATGGCCTCTTGGATGTATTCAGAAAAGGATTTTCCACTCAGCTGTTCAATGATCAATCCTAAGAAAATATATCCTGTATTTGAATAGCGAAAATTGGAAGCAGGTTTAAAGCCATATGGATCTGTTGTTACCTGATTAATCACATCCATAGTAGTCAATTCACTTTTGCTCAATTCAACCCAACTTTGGAAATAATGATAGTCTCTAATGCCTGATGTATGAGTTAATAATTGGTGTATCGTGACGTTATCTGACTTTGGGAATTCAGCAAAGTAATTGGATAGTTTACTGTCTAGGGTTAATTTACCTTCTTGCTCTAGAAGTAAAATTCCCATTGCCGTGAATGTCTTTGTAATCGATCCAATTAAGAACTTAGTTGAATCATCGATAGGTGCCTTTGAATCGCGATCTGCAAAGCCATAAGTATTGAAGTGAATAATCGAGTCTCCACTAGAGACTAGTAAAGAACCATTAAATTTTCCATTAAAAGTATGGGCCGAGAGATATTCATCCATTATGGGATTTACCTTTCTTAAGAACTCTCGACTATCCTCGGTTTCATGGCAACTTAACAGAGCAAAAAGACAAATAGTGATAACTGTGCTCCGAATCATAGAACAAAGATGCTAGGGACAAATGATTATAGCGTGTTAATGATTGCCAATTAATCCAAGAATTTAATTCCCGTTAGCTCTTCGGACAGTGACCATAATTTCATGGCTTTTTCTTGATCCTTGGAGTTATCCGTTGAGTCAACTTTTACGGGTTTACCTTTCATTTCTTGATAACCATTCGGCCCATAATATTCTCCACCTTTTGCATTTTCATCTAGTGCAGCTCGCAGTGTTGGTAGTGCGCCATCAGCGGCTGAATTGAATAAAAACGGTCCTATGATTTTCGCCAATCCACGAACGAACCCAGGCAAGAATTTACCCAAGTTGGTGTCTGAAACTCCCGGATGTGCAGCGAATGAAGCAGCCGTTATTTCATGCTTTTCGAGTCTTCTTTGAAGTTCATAAGCAAACATCAAACAAGCCAACTTACTTTGACCATAAGCTTTTCGCTTATCGTATTCTCGTTCAAAGTTGTAGTCGTTAAATTGAATATCACCCCATTTGTGTGCCCTACTACTTAGGGTTACAATGCGGAAGTTTTCAGTGTTTTTAATAGCATCTAAGAGCAATCCAGTCAAAAGAAAGTGGCCGAGGTAGTTCACTCCGAATTGACTCTCAAACCCATCCTTTGTTTTCTGATAGGGCGGCATCATGATGCCGGCATTATTGATCAGATAATCTAATCTATCGTGCTGTGATAAAAATGCACTAGCAAACGATCTGATAGATACAAAATCATTTAGATCGAGTTTCTTAACTGAGAGATTTGCAGTTGGATGAATGGAAATAATGTATTCCATAGCCGCTATTCCCTTTTCAAGGTTTCGGCAAGCCATGATTACTTCAATACCCTTGCTAGCAAATCCCTTTGCAGTTTCAAAACCTAGACCAATATTCGCTCCTGTAACAATGGCGATTTTCCCATGTTGATTTGAAACAGAATTTAAAGTCCAGCTCATAGTCTCAATTGGTTTTAATTATTGATTTCATTCAATGAAATCCGTCAGTTGTTGATAGCTCAATTTAGCTACTTTTTCTCGCTTCGAAACGATATATCTTGATTCCACAAATCTTCTTGAATCTTTTTGAAAGCCTTAGGGCCAAGTCCTTTCAACTCTTTGATTTCTGATTTGGTGAAACGAGAAAGGTCATTCAAAATAAAGACACCTTTATTTAGCAGTGCTTCACGAGCGGGTTTTGCTAAATAGTTCGGAAATTCATGAGGGAGTTCTTTCAATGAACTTAATTTTCAGGATAGCCATTGTCCACCCAACACTGAATGGCATTGATGTCGGACTGAGATAATTTACTGCCTCGTGGCATACTTTGATTTGTTAGAACCTCACTTTCAAATTCGCCATTGTTAATAATATCTTGAAGACCACTGTTATGATGAATAGGAGGGGTGACAGCTTCCTGTAGCACATTCTGCGGTTATAATTGCGCCAATTTCATTGTCATAGGTTGGTTGACTTCCGTCACATACAGGATCCTGCTTTCCGCAACTAATGATGGTAATTGCAATCACAATAATGGTAGAAATACTGATGGTTATTTTACTCATGATTTCAAATTCTGATACGTGAAGGTAAAAGGACTTCAGCTTGAAGCATCTAAAGAATCAATTAAGATTTCCTTAAGACATTTACTTTTTCCTTGTCTCGAAACAACTTTTTATGAGAAATCTAACTAGGGACTAACTAAATTAATACTCACGTTAAAGTAAAATGGATTGCTCAACGTATTTTGCATTGCTAAAGGTTGATCTCCAAAAAAGCCACGATAGAAATCAGTTCCATTCGGCACATCATCTACATTATAAGAGTAGTTCACTCTGCATCCAGCTTGTGCTGAGAGCCAAAAGAATCCGATGAGTTGGCGCTCATATTTAAACCTAAACCTCAATTCACCCCGTCTTATTTCCAACTCGTCTTTAGTGCCGTCAAAGGGATCAACAAAGGCATTATTTTGATTGCCAACGCGATAGCTGTTTCCTTCGAGTTCAAACCCAACGAACAACATGTTTCTTGGGTTCAGAGTATATCTTAAGTGTGCTCTTGCAGGAAAAAGAATTTCTGTCCCCCAAGTATTACTCACAGAAGTCCAATTGTACAGGATTACGGGAATGTAATTAAGCTCTCCAGCTCGATAGGTTCGTGAAACCCCGATTGCCCATTGTTTGTAGTCACTCGGTCGTTTCCCCCAGAGCGCAGCAGCAGAATATCGATTGTAATTCAAACCCTGAAATTCGGGAATGGAATAATCACCATTCATGTCGGCACTCACTTGAAAAAGCAAGAAGCTATTTTCATTGAGAGGCTTAAAAATAGTGGAATTAAGTCCGACTGTTCTTAAATTATTATTTGCGAGAGTCGTTAGAAGTGGATGGTAAAGCGAAGCTTCATCTTCAAACTCGTAATTCACATCCCAAAAACGAGCACCCAGCTGAATAATCAAGCTGTTCTTTGAAATTACTGGAATATTTGCTTGCGCTCTCACACCGTGAACAGCAGTAATCTGAGCTGATTCTTCTACAAATGATTTGTATGCGCCTGCAGTTATATCATGCCCCATTTGATAATCATAACCAAGCGAAATGAGTTTGGCAGGACTTAGGCCTTTGATTTTGGCACTTGCAAATCGTTTTGCGTCACCATCTACAAATTCAAGGTCATCATATATGCTGTAATCCTCCTCTTCTTCTACGTATGTAGAATCAACTTGAGCTAAGACTTTGGTCGGTAAAAATGAAAAAAGAGCTAAGCAAGTCGCGAGGAAAAGCTTTGAGTTTATTGAACCTTTCACTGAGGTAGGTATTATTTCCTTTTAGGCATTTGAAGACGCTTCCATACATCGGTTCTGCCGAGAGCAGAAACACCGATGAAACCACGGATATCCAGCGTGTTTTCGTCTTTCATTTTAATGGTGCTACTATATGTACTCCCATTCTCAGGGTCATAAATTGTACCCTCAGACCATTCCTTTTTACCTGTGTATTCAAAGTCTTTTAACATGCGATAGCCTTTAATTGGAGTACTTCTCATGCTTTCGTCTGGATTGTTTCTGTCTACTTTAGGCTTGCCAGTTTCGGGATCTATTGGCTCCTTTAACCAAACTATTTTGCCGTAATATTTAGAGCCGATTTTCTCAATTTTTACTTTGGCCTTCCCGTTGCTTGGCTCCCAAACTCCGATCAGTTTATCTCCACCTTCTTGACTGAAGCTAAGGATAGATGAGAAGGAAAAAACGAAAAGAAATAAAACTGCTTTTAATGTATTCATGATAGTTTAGTTGTATTCAATAATAAATTCAAGATCTAAGGAAAAACTCATTGCATCTGAGTAGTCATCCTCTTTAAAATCTAGATCGAAAAGGTAGGTGAAGCTGGATTCTTTGAAATATTCCGCAAGATCAGCTTCTTTACTAGCATTTATCTGGATTGTCGTTGTAGCGTTTTCTGGAATAGGATTAAGGATGGCAATGCTCGTCATTGGAGCATTATCACTCACAACTTGTAATGATGCACTGTTGAATTGATTGAAATCGAAATCAGAATTTTCTATGTGCTGCACTGAAGCTTTTGATAATTTAATGGATTTAATATCATCGGCAGCAAGAGGTTTCTCTGAAATTAATGAGGTTAAATCAACACTATACTCACTAAAAAAGCTATTGGATCCTGAAAAGTAGGGCCCTTCTGAAGATACCGTAATATTTGTGGAGATTTGTTCAGATTTACTTGTGCTGCACGATTGAAGAGCTGTAATTCCGATAAGCAGTGAAGAGAATGCACTGATTCGTAAGGGTTTTTTAATCGAAAACATGTAGAGCTTATTTATCAGTTAAAAGTATGGGCGTTGTCAATGCGTTTGGGGTATAATTTATTTATAGTTTTTATTTAACCTATAAGGTATGGTTATGGATTGGGTAATAAGTAGAACCATTTATACTGTTTTATTCAGACTGAGATTAGCTTGGAGCGTTCAAATCACATGAGGACGTGATTCACTGGCTCGATTGCAGGTGGTAAATCTGTTTCATCTAGCATCTCTCTTAGATCAATCTCTATTGTTCTGCATAAAGCTAGCATAGGTATGTCATTTCCTAAACCTTCGAATGGATTTTCACTGTAGTCCCCAATCAGCTCCATCATGATAAACACCCACCCTACTAGAGCGATAAATGGCACGGCAATCCAATGGCCCCAAATTGGACTCATTTCCTGGAAAGCAGGGATTAAGCCAAATGGAAGCAAAATCACAAAAATGGAGAGGAAGTGAAACTCATTGAACCATATTGACGAGGTAAAGGAAATTTCTTGATTCGTTCGCACTTGCCTTGATGGGTATAAAAATCATTCAATATTTTTTGCAATTCCATGTGCCTGAAATCATCTATCAGGTTCTCGTGACGAAGTTTTTTCAGCTCTTGGGATTGAGTGTCAATGAGCTGCGTGGCGGTGTTTTGAAATTCAATAACCTTGTTTAACTCTTCTTTTTCTAGTAATAGGTTGAGCTCATGCTTAGTGACCTCTTCACCGAATAACCCAATTCCAAAGCGTTTTTGACGGTTGTCAAAGAACTTCTTCACCCATCCGTCATGACTTGGTCTCATATGCTCCCAAGGAGTTGGAATTAAAAGTTGGTCACGCAAGACATACAGCCAGGCGATATGACGATAAATCAATCGCTGATGAATGCTTTTTAGCGCTGCATCGCTGAGTTCATCATTTTTAAACTGATTGCCAACGTAAGCCTTGATGTTAGAACCCCACATTCTGCTGCTATTGACGATAGCCCCCCAGATTTTACGAGCCTCCCATACGCGGTCATAGGCACTGTTGTTTTTAAAGCCAATATAAAATGCCACGGCTGTGCCAAGGATGGACAATGGAAGCCATGGTATTTGCAGCCATTGGTAGTTGAAGAAATGATAGATGCATGCGGTGAGGATTCCCCAAAGTGGAAGCCATATCATATGGAACCAACTAAAGCCGATGATTCCTTTCAGGTTAATATTCTTTCTTACGATCATAGATTCTAGTTTTCGGTGATTGCTTTATCTGAAGTGTGGGACTATTCCAAATTTCCCCACCAATTATTTCTAACAACAGGGTCGGACATGTTAACTATTTCACCTAATTGTGGTGTCGAAATCGGTAATTGTTTTTTAAGGAAGCTGATGAACTTGCTTGAGGTCATGAATCTGTTCGCTAGGGTAAGTTTTGACCGGGTAAATATCCGATTATTATTGCTGTTTAGCCCGAGATTAAGTGGATTTTGAAGCCCAATATTTCGATTTAACAGCAACGTTGTTTAAATATGACGCTTGTTGAAGCATTTCGCTTGAATGCTTCATTTAGTTTTGAGGTATGAGAGTTATTATACTATTAGTGCTGTTTGCGTTTTTGGTTTCACCTATTTATTCTCAGGGTAAAAGGAAACAAAAGCCTGTTTCATTTCAAAAGCACTATAACGAAGTATTACCGAAGGCACCACAGTATAAAATGAGCGGTTGGTTTTTCGCCCCAGGCGCCACTTACATGATGACGCCTTTTGTGTATCAAAATCGCACGTACAATGAAACAGCCGCGCAGAAGTTTGATGCTCGAACACGTGGATTAGGAAGGCCAGGTATTTATGCAGAAGTAGGACGCTACAAGATGCTTCAGTATTGGCGATTTTTCAAATTCATGGATTATGGTATATCGTATAAAGGATTAAGAGGCAGTGAAAAGGCGAATGGACAATTGGTGTCAATTCCATCTGAAGCTCCACTTTCTCCATTAGAGCAAACTCAAGGCACTTTCGGCTATCATTACGCGGAAGCATTCATTAACTTCAATCACATATGGCGAATCAGCAAATACAACTTCATTCAGCATTCTTTAGGAGCGAATGCAGGTTATGCATTTATGGCTAATCAAGGAGGGTCAACCATTTCCGCTGTTGGTAACGAAAATCCAGGGCGAATAGCTGCTCAACTGCACTATAAAATTGGTTTTGGAATAAAAATGCGTGGAGATTGGTTAATTATTCCTGCCTTGGAAACGCCTATACTCAACGCATGGCCCTTTGAAAATGGTCGCTCTTCATATGGCTTTTTTGCTAGCCGTTACAGGCCAGTCATTTTTAGTATTCGCTTCATGTTTATGCGCAAAGCAAACACACTTGACTGCACTCCAGTTCGAACACGCGAAGGCTTAAAAATGCCAACCGATATGGATAAGCAAAATCAAATGGATGGAGTGAAGTAAGTTTCGTAATGTTCTGACGATGACTTCGTCAAAGCCTAAATTGAATTATTATGGGTAACCAGAAGCTAGAGATAATCAGTTCTCGAGGACATAAACTATATGCAATACTGGAATTACCGACTAACCGGAAGCCTCATGCTTACGCCATTTTCGCACATTGCTTTACATGTTCTAGCACCCTGATTGCTGCAAAAAATATTAGTCGCTCCTTAACCAATCATGGCTTCGGTGTGGTTCGATTTGATTTTACCGGATTGGGTCGCAGCGGAGGGCAGTTTTCCGACAGTCATTTTTCTGGGAATGTTCAAGATTTAATCGATGTGCACGCCCATCTTAATGAGCATTATTTGGCGCCAAAATTACTCGTTGAGCATTCTTTAGGCGGAGCAGCGGTAATTGAAGCTGCTTCTCAATTGGATGATGTGAAGGCAGTTGCGACCATTGGAGCACCATCTAGCGTGGAACACACTAAAAAACATTTTTCTCATCGTATTGACGAAATACCAGAGAAAGGCGAAATCGAGGTTGACATAGGTGGGCGTCCTTTTAAGATTAACAAAGAATTTGTGGAGGGCTTTGAGTCAATTGACCTACTTAAAGTAGTGCACGATTTGCGTAAGCCGATTTTGATCATGCATGCACCGTTTGACAAGACAGTTGGTATTCAGAGCGCACAAGATTTATTCTTAAATGCTTTTCACCCCAAGAGATTTGTGAGTTTAGATGGTGCAGATCATTTATTGACAGATAAGCATGATAGTATGTATGTAGGCGATGTGATTGGTAGCTGGGTTAAGCGTTATTTCCCCATAGATAATCAATCTGAATTGGACCCCAAGAATGAACAGTTAGTAGGGCATTTGAATTTGACTGAAGACAATTTCACTACTAACATTCAAACAGCATCGCATTATTTGACTGCAGATGAACCAACAGATGTTGGAGGTGATGATTTTGGTCCTTCACCATATGATTTACTTTCAGCTTCATTAGCTGCTTGCACAGCAATGACATTGAAGCTTTATACGCAACGCAAAGAATGGGATCTTAAAGAAGTCTATGTCTATATTTCACATAGTAAACGCCACATCAATGACCTGGGTGACGAGAATGAGAAAGGTCGTTACCTAGACCATATCTCCACGAAAATGGAATTGATAGGTAACTTATCGGAAGAGCAAAAAGAAAAGCTCAAGGAGATTGCCTCGAAGTGCCCAGTACGTAAAACATTGATAAGTGATGTGGTAATCGAAACGACTTTTGCCTAATTCTCTTGCCAGCCCTCTCTCTTGTGTGTGCCATCACAATATGGCTTATTGCTAAACATTCCGCATCGGTATAAAGCGGTAATCCGCTCTCTTTTTTCTATTGCTCCATTAGAATGCGTGATCTCAATATCTCCGTGCACTCGTACTGGACCATTCGGAATCACTTCTACTTTAGTTAATTCGCTTACATCCAAAGCCGATGATTTTCCCTCACTGTTTTTGTAATAAGATAATGCACCTGAAGGGCATTGATCAATTTGCTTCATCAGCTCTTCAGAACTAGCTCCTTCTATATTGATCCAAGCTTGCTCTTAGGATTGAATACGGAACCTAACCCTTTCCAGCATTTTTCTGAGTGAATACAAGTGTTTGGTTTCCAGATAACTGTTATCTCACCGTTGGTATATTCTTTTGTGATATTGGCGCTCATAATTGCTCTAGTCTTTGATTGGGAGAAGGAATGTAGTGGTTTTGTTTGTACCACCAGATTTTCAGAGGGTTAAGAAAACGTTTCTTCAGGTATTTGCTTCTTCGTTGAAATCCTGCATTTTTATCTGTATCGTAGGTCGTTCGGTTGGCGTGAGGAAATGACGTTGATGGAACAGGTTCGTTTAAAAATGCGCATAGCGCGTCCCAACTTTCAATTTTAGTTACATCAATAATTAGCAAGTCTTCAGGTCTGTCTTTGAAGTGATCTTCTACTTTTTTTCTGTGCGTATTGAATACATTCAGCGTGTGCGTTTTGTCATTTTTCGGCAGCCCTTTTCCTTTGCCAAATAACCATTCGTGCATAGGGCTCAGCATATCCCCAATATGGTAAGAAACACTGTTGTACCATTTTTCAGAATCACGCACAGTAAGAATAAACTTACTTCCCGGGTAAAATTGATCGAGCTCTTTATAGATTAATGGAATGGGATTATCTTCCACAGCGTCCCACACATCCATTTTTTGTCGAACACTCGACCAGTCATTTTTAACAATCAGTTTTAGCCATTTCCATGAGTTGTGGCTGACGCGATAACCTAAAACGGAAAGGGCACGATTAAGAGTAGTCGTGCCCGTTTTCATAAATCCTATGCAAAAAACTTTATGGGGTTTCGTTGAAGACATTGCTTCAAACGAAAGTAATGGCATTATGCAATTTCCATGGGTACATCCATCAAAAGAAGTTCAGCATCGGTCGTTGATTCAATTTTCAATGTATTCGTATTCCAAATGCCTAAGCCATCTCTGCTATTCAGCTCCTGTCCATTGATCTTGATAGATCCTTTTAAAACAAAGGCATATGCGCCATTACCCGATTTTTTAATATCGTAAGATGTGGCGAATCCTCTGTCAAAATCACCTAAATGGAACCAGGCATCTTGGTGAATCCAAATACCTTCATCATCAGGAGTTGGCGACAAAACTTGCTGCAGTTTATTATGGCGATCAGTCTTAGGAAATGACATTTGATCATAGCGAGGAGTCACTCCTTTCTTTTTTGGAAACAACCAAATCTGAAGGAACTTGACAGCCTTGTCTTTGTTCCTATTGTATTCGCTATGCTGTACTCCTGTGCCTGCGCTCATCACCTGAACATCGCCTTGCTTGATCACGCCTAAATTGCCCATACTGTCTTTGTGCTCAAGATCTCCTTCCAGTGGAATAGAAATAATCTCCATGTTGTTGTGCGGGTGCGTACCAAAGCCCATTCCTGCTTCTACGTGATCATCATTCAGAACTCGCAGTACGCCAAAGTTCATTCGTTCTGGATTATGATAATTAGCAAAACTGAAAGTGTGATTACTATTGAGCCAGCCGTGGTTGGCATTTCCGCGTGTATTGGCGCGGTGTAAAACCATATTTTCCATGATTTTGGAGGGATTATTTGGTAAATGATTGTGCCCGACTCTTTCGGCATCAGAGTTTGCGGTTGATGATTTACTATCTGCAGGTTCTAGATTGCCTGCAACTAGCTGCTATGCCACCTACAACCCCCATTGCCGATTTTTTCAAAAATTCATTGCGTTTCATAACGGTATTATTTGCGCAGTATATCGTGTGTTTCCGGGTTTTTCTCAATAATCGCTTTCGTGAAAGGACACAAGGGAAGGACTTTCTGGTCGTTCTTTCTAGCCCATTCTACCATTTCCATAACAATGCGTTTTCCAGCGCCTGTTCCTTTAGCTTTTGGATCAACAGCGGTGTGGTCAACAATAATGTTGTTTGGGTCTAAACGTGAATAGGTCATACGAGCATAGCAATCATCACCTTTCCACATTTCGATGAGTCCTTTTGCATTGTCCTCGCTGTATCTGAATTCGTATTCCATGATTATAGCTTTTCTTTGATTTCGTTTACCGATTTTCTTGATCGAGGAGCTAGCTCTCGGCTTTTGAATGGCTCTTCTAATTTATCTGGTGCATCTAAGTATCCAATCACGATAAAACAAGCAGGTTCCCATTCATTGTTGTCTAAGTCAAATGCTTCCAACGTCTCATTAAAATGAAACCCGCCCATCATGTGCCCATAAATATCTAAGGATGCCGCTTCTAATAGAAGTGTTGAGTTAGCTGCTCCAATATCGTGCATGGCATGTCTGTTCGTTTTTCCATTAGCGAAGTTCTTTTTTGCTAATGCTAAAATCATTACCGATCCATTTTCAGCCCAAACTTTATTTCCAGCCATTAAGCAATTGGTCATTTTCTCAAATCCTTCTGTGTCTCAGTGCGCGTATATGAACTTCCAAGGTTGCTCATTCATACTGCTCGCTGTCCATGAAGTGGCTTCAAAGAGGTGCTCCAACGTATCATCGGAGATTGGTTTTTCAGAAAATGATCTTGCGCTCCAACGCTTTGTGATCAATTCAGAAATGGGGTGTTTTGTTTCTGGTGTTTTTGGGTGCTTCATACTTTCAAATTCAAGACAAATATATACAAATACAATTAGTGTATATACATATAAAGTGCTAATGTTCTTTTCGAGGAAGAAAAAACACGATTAAAGTTTTATTGTTCTTGTTCGTCTGATTCTGAAGAAGCTTCTACCGACTGCCCTTCTTCTGCCTTGCCTAGCATCTCCAAGACTTCGTCATCCAAGTCTTGGCTGTCGGCCTTAATCATGGCCCATGTCATAACTAATGCTGTCGCGATAATGACAAATAGTAAAATCCCATTGTCAAAAGACTTTACTTGTAATTCTGCTGGAATAGCGAAGAACAGCAATACAGTGATCAACCCACGAGGAGCGATATACACTTCTGGTAAAATGTCCTTCCCGAGAAATAGTTGGAACATCAAAAATCGCAGACCATAAATAGAGGCCAAAATGAGTGCGGAAATCAAGATGACTTTAATGCTAAGCAATGAGCTTAGCATAATAGTGATACCGAAAATGATGAAGAAAAATGTGCGCACAATGAATGCCGTTTCACCTGTTACGATGTGTAATTCGTGAAACAAAGACTTAATGCTTTCTTCTTGATGTATTCGCTTTAAAAAGCCTGGAAAAAATATTTTTGAATTGCTAATTACAAGGCCAAAAACTAGGATGATGATCAAACTTGAAAGGTGCAATTGTTTGCCTATCGCATAAAGCAAAATAAGAATGGCAATGAGCAAAAAGGTTTTGATTTGTGTTTTAATGTTTTGAAAAACATAGATCAGACCATAAGCAGCCACGATACTCACAACAATGGTGATAATAAGGTTAAGAAAGAATCCTCCAACCGCATCTCCACTTGATCCGGGTTCGGTGAGGGAGATGAGAAAGTAAAAGAACATGATTCCAAGAATATCGCTGAACGTGCTTTCATAAATGCAGAATTCTTTCTTTTTCTGAGGTAAAAACCCCACCGAAGGAATGATAATAGCGCTACTGAGTATGGATAAAGGAACTGCATAAATCATGGCCGTAAGCCAAGAAAAGTCAGGTAGAATGAGCATAATGATAAAAGCTGCAACAGCTGATGAAATAACTAACCCAACTAATGCTATCAGAAATGACTTCCCAATCAAAGGCATTTTTTCACGTTCTAATTTGAGATCAAGGGCAGCTTCTAAAACGATCATGATTAAACCTACAATTCCTAAAATCTCTAGGTAAGGAAACCAGTCGATTCGTCCTACATCAAAGTAGTTCATCGCTTGCTTAATGATAATACCTGTGATAATTAAAAGCAAAACGGATGGAACGTTGAACCGCTTTGCAATGAGATTGTAGAAATAAGACACGATAACGATTACCGATGCGGCAATCACGAGAGTATATGCGGTCATTCGCTTAGATTAGGATATTGACAGAGCGGGAAAGGTATAAAAATAGGATGCTAGACGGACTGATGAAATCTAATTGACCTGAATGACCAACTTTAACCTATCAGATTTGGTGCGGGCTTTTAACCAGTTTTCCAACCTGCCACTTTCACTTTTAGAAGGTCTCTTTTTGAATTGAACATATGCAAAAGTCACTGTGTCAACGTGTAAACTATCCATGCTAACTACCGGATTTCGCATTAGCGTGAACTCTAACACGTCCTCATGCTGAGCTTTTAATTCAGTAGAAATATCTGTGACAGGAAGTTCTCTAGACCTAAATCGGTAGATTTCGTTTTCTAAGACTCTAATTTGCTCATCCTTCGATTGCAAGACTTCTTCATTGCGTTTATATAAGTCTTCAATGATTCCCGTTTTTAAGTTCTGATTCATCAACTGAACGGTTTCCATATCCAAGCCTTTTTCTCCAATAGCTCCTTGGCGAATGATTAGCTCTGCGTCTGCCAATCGTTTGTTTTGTTTGAGCTTGTTTCTCAATAGGCTGATGGTTTCTTCTGGAATTGGCTGTCCAATTAAGGCTAGTTCTATGCGCTTAGTTTCTCCGTCAGAAACCACATTTCTACTTATCACTTGTGCGTTGTCAAACACGCAATTCTCTGTGATAAAAATACCTGCTTCTCTTTCAAACACGCTATTTTTCACCAAGTTAAAAGCGATCCAGAAACTGGGTAAGGATACCAATATTACGATCAAGCCAATCCATCGCTTTACTTTCTTTTCGCGGATGGTGTCTACAAACGACTTGGTAGGGTAACGCAAGAATCTCACGATGATAATTGTAGATAAACTAATAAACACCGAGTTGATTGTGAATAGGTAAAATGCACCGGCAAAATAGGCTAGGTTTCCTGTTGCTAATCCATAACCAGCGGTACATAAAGGTGGCATTAGTGCCGTTGCTATGGCCACACCTGGAATGGCGTTGCTTTTTTCTTTTCTTGATCCAGCAACGATTCCTGCTAAACCACCAAACAAGGCAATCATTACATCCCAAATCGTGGGTGTTGTTCGCGCTAAAAGTTCGCTTTGTGCATCGCTTAATGGAGTTATGAAAAAGTAAATCGTGCTTGTTACTACTGAAATACCCACCATGATACCAAGGTTCTTGGCTGCTTTTTTAATGAGTTCAAAGTCATTTGTCCCAACTCCCATTCCTAAGCCCATGATTGGACCCATTAAGGGAGAAATAAGCATCGCACCGATAATTACCGCAGCAGAGTTCATGTTCAATCCGATCGATGCAATCAAAATCGCGAAAATTAAAATCCAAATGTTGGTACCCTTGAATTCAACCCCCTTTTTGATGTATTCAATGGTTTCTAAAGGGTCTGCGTTATCATCTTCTAGGCTTAATCTGTGACGCAAGAAAACTAGAAACTCTCTTACTATCCGCTTAATATTGATGCGAGGTTCTGAAGGTTTACTTTCAGTGTTTGTTGATTGCGAAATCGGCTTTTCTTCTTGGTTCATAGGAAATATTTTCAAGGCGAAAGGTGCAAAAGAATTTGATTCCGAGCTTAATAGCTGAAAACTTTTAATTGCTTTCTAACCTGATGACTAACTCTTGACTCAATTCAAAATTCAGCTTTTGGTATGCTATCTTTGGCGTCCCTATAAATTTGTGATATGAGCGATAAAGTGAAAGAGGAGAAAGTGAAGCTGCCGTTGGATAAGGAAACTTTGTTGGAAGCATGGGAACTTATGTGCACTGCTAAGCGCATGAGCAATCTTTACAATGAAAATATCCAGCTAACCTCTAAGTATGTTCACGCTACAAGTCGCGGTCATGAGGCGGCTCAGTTAGCCTTAGCACTGCAGTTGAAGCCTCAAGACTTTGTTGCCCCATATTACCGGGATGATTCTATTCTGCTTGGTATTGGAATGAAGCCTTACGACTTAATGCTTCAGCTTTTTGCAAAGAGAGATGATCCGTTTTCAGGTGGTAGAACATATTATAGTCATCCTTCTTTAAACGATCCCGATAAGCCAAAGATTCCACATCAGTCTTCTGCTACAGGCATGCAAGCTATTCCGACAACAGGTGTTGGTATGGGCGTTCAGTATACAGAAAGCCAAGGTCTGGCCAAAGATTACAAAGGTGAGAATCCAGTAGTAGTTTGTTCTTTAGGAGATGCTTCCATCACAGAAGGTGAAGTAGCTGAGGCATTTCAAATGGCGGTTTTAAAGCAGCTTCCGATGCTGTATTTCATTCAGGATAATGAATGGGATATCTCAGCAAGTGCGGACGAAATTAGAGCAGGAGATGCAACGCATTATGCGAAAGGGTTCAAAGGATTGGAGGTAATTACGGTAGAAAAAGGGCATGATTTTATTGATTGCTACAATGCACTGAATAAAGCCATCACCACCATTCGAAAAGAACGTAGATCATTTTTGGTTCACCTCAAAGTGCCGTTGTTAAGTCACCATACATCCGGTGTAAGGATGGAGTGGTATCGTGATGATTTGGAGGATGATAAAAAGCGTGATCCATACCCATATTTCAAAAATCAATTGTTGAGCTTCGGTATTAAGAATGAAGATTTAGAGCGCCTTGAAATGAGTGCGGTTGAATTGGTGGAATCAGATTTTAAGCGAGCTCAGCAGGCTGAAGATCCAAAGCCTGAGGACTTACTGACGCATATGTATGCGCCAACACCGATTACCGAAGAAAAAGGCGAGCGTGATCCAAAAGGAAAAGAGAAAACCGTAATGGTGGACAGTGCTTTATTCGCTGTTCGTGAGTTGCTAGAAAAACATCCAGAAGCTTTGCTATATGGACAAGACGTTGGACATCGATTAGGTGGTGTTTTTCGTGAGGCAGCTACGCTTGCGCAGCAGTTTGGAAAAGACCGAGTGTTCAATACACCAATTCAAGAAGCATTCATCATTGGATCTACCGTTGGTATGAGTGCTGTTGGTTTGAAACCTATCGTTGAGGTGCAATTTGCAGATTACATCTGGCCAGGATTGAATCAGTTGTTCACTGAGGTGAGCCGAAGTTACTACTTGAGCAACGGAAAATGGCCAGTGAGCTGTGTAATCCGCGTGCCAATTGGTGCTTATGGAAGTGGTGGACCGTACCACAGTTCTTCTGTGGAAAGTATTCTATCCAATATTCGAGGAATTAAAGTGGCGTACCCAAGCACCGGTGCCGATTTGAAGGGCTTGCTCAAAGCGGCATATTATGATCCTAACCCATGTGTGTTGTTGGAGCATAAGGGATTGTATTGGTCAAAAATTAAAGGAACTGAAGGAGCGAAAACCACCGAACCAAGCGAAGACTATGTGGTTCCATTTGGTAAGGCGCGCATCGTTCAAGAAGCGGATCAAGCCCGAATCGACAGAGGCGAAAGCTGTGTGGTCATTACTTATGGTCGCTCAGTATATTGGAGTGAATCAGCTGCCAAGCACTTTCCTGGTCAAGTGGAGATATTGGATTTAAGATCCATCCAGCCTGTTGACGCTGAAGCCATTTTTGGTGCCACCAAGAAACACAACAAAGTCATTGTGGTAACCGAAGAGCCTCGTGGAAGTTCATTTGCTCAAGGGATTGCTGGCAGGGTAGTAGATGATTGCTTCGAAAGCTTAGACGCGCCAGTCATTGTCGTTGGTGCAAAAGACACGCCTGCTATTCCACTGAATGAAATTTTGGAGAAAGAGTACTTGCCCGATGAGGAAGAAGTGAGGGCTGCGATAGAAAGGGTGTTGAGGTTTTAGATTTTAATATATTCGAGATTCTAATCTTTAAGGATGAGGATTCTTATTTATTTATTGATTTGTATTTTCTGTACGACATATTTATGTTCACCAAATATTGTCTTTGGTCAAACAAGCTTCCCTAAAGGTGTGTATACTTCATTGCATGACATTCAATGGAAAACACCCTCAATGAAAACCGAAGCCACGGCCGAGTTGAGGTATGAATCATCTGTTTTTGTTTTCGGGGGCAACGATTACAATATGTATTCCAAAGGAGTTCTAAAACGAGAGATTCGAAAAGAATGGTTGGCTTATTCTGATGGAACTGAATTGTATTTAAATTGTTTTCCCATGGGTCTTCAATCTCAGTATTCCAAAGTTTTGGTTGAAGGAGATTACATGTTCTTCCGTGCGGGAGTCAATGAAAATGCAGTGAAAGCAGTTGTTATTCCATCCGTGTTTATATTTGGAATTACAGGTTGGCTGCTTAGTGCCGTTTTAAAAGATGGAAATAGAATTTCGCCAGATGCTATTCCTGTAGCTCTAGCTTCTGCAGCAGTCGGTGGGATTTTTGGAAATTGGATTTTCGGAGGAAGGAGGCGATCATACGTTCTCGATTTATCTACTGGAATGACCCATAAATTGAATCCTAAATTCATGATGTATCTGTTGGCAGATGACTTAGACCTTCAGACAGATTATGAGAATGAAAAAGACCAGAAAAGGCTAGGAGTAATCAAAGAATATATTGACAAATTGAATGATCGAATCGAACAACGTAAGAGTTATGAAAAAATCAATTTAGGAATTGATATTCGTTGTATTTAAAGCATGTAAACCTGATTCTCTATCGGAATAGTTTCAGACAAAAGAATGAGTCAGTTTTTTTGTCATTTTCAAACGGTGTGAAACGAGAAATTTCAGTTAACAGCTATTATCGCTTGAGTTTTGCTTATTCTGGCGAACCAATTAAAATTTGCGCAGACGATACCGCGAATTGCATTTATTTGGGTTATTCAAATATTACTAAACACTATCTCAATTGTTCTTTAAACCAAAATAGCCAGACTGTTAAATTGGAAATTGAAGATCCATACCTGGGTGAAATACACTCGACCGCGGCACTGAAGGCTCAAGGTAAGAGGGTTGGTTAAGCCTTTAAGTTTGCGTGAAAAGTTCAATGATAGTTTGAGTAAACAATTGATTTTCTTCTTCCGTCCCAGTTGAAATCCGCACACAATGCGGTAACCCAAAAGCTTTTAAGTGTCTGATAAATACTCCTTTTTGAAGCATGTCATACGCAAACTGCTTTGCTTTTTCCTCGGTTTTCAAATCAACCATCACAAAGTTGGCATAAGAAGGAATGTAATCTAGCTCTGCTTCATGCAAAGCCAAGTAAAACTCGGTTAGGGCTTTTTTATTCAACTCAAGCGCACGAGTCATATGTTCCTTATCTTCAAAAGCGGCTAGTGCCGCTACCTGTGCGATGTTGGATGGAGCAAAGGTCATTTTCACTTTTGTCATTGCTTCGATCAGATCTTTCGGTCCTAAAGCAAACCCAACCCTCATTCCAGCTAGGCCATAAGCCTTGCTAAAAGTGCGCAAGATGATCACGTTAGGGTGACCCAATGAAAAGCTATCTGGATAATCATTAGAAAGTTGCTGAGCATATGAAAAATAGGCTTCATCAATAATCACCAATATATCTTTCGATACCAGCTGAAGCATTTCATCTAGTTCATCTTTCGAGATGATAGTTCCCGTTGGGTTGTTGGGATTAGCAATGTAAATGGCTTTTGTTTCGGGGGTTATAGACTCCACGATTTTTTTGAAATCAAACCGATATCCTCTACCTAAAGGAAGTTTTCTTAGTTTTTTATTGTTTGCCTTTGCCCATATATAAAGGGCTACGAATGTTCCTTCACAGGTGAGAAGTTCATCTCCATCATTCATAAATGACCTGAAAATATTGTCGAGTAACGATTCTGATCCGTTGTCTACGACTACGTTTTCTATCAGGCAATTGTGAGCTTTGGCAATGCTTTTTCGAAGTGCTACCGAGGCAGGGTCAGGATATACTTTAAGATTTCGAGCTTCTTTTTCAATAGCCTTGATAACCTTTGGAGACGGCCCTAAATTATTCTCATTGTTCCAGAGAATTGCCCATTCTTTTAATTGAAGATCAGCAACGATCTCTTCAATCGGTTTGCCCGGTTTGTAGGAATTAAGCTCTTGTATGTTTTGGGGGATGTGCACCATGATCTAAAGCCTCATTCTAAGCTAGAATGATGACAAGTCTAAAAGTACACTTTAGGGGATTACCCTAAAAGAAGTATCAAGAAAATGACGATCAAAAGACCAGAGGCGTAAACGATTCCAAATCCACCCATTGTTTCGTCAAAAACAGTGTTCAAGAATCCTTTTGGCTTATCGTTGTGCGTATCGTGTGACATCATCTAAAATTTTAGCGAAAATAAACGATTCATATTATTTCCACGTCTAAATTTAAATATCGTTTCTTCTAAGCTATATTCGCTAGACCTAACTTACTTTACATGAGAACATTATTATTCCTCATTGCTTATTTATCGGCCATTAATATCCAGGCACAACAATATTCTAAACTGAAAATTCACCTAAATCCGATTACTGAAAACCTTCTTCAGCAGAGAGGAGTGGAGCTGGATCACGGAATAGTAAAAAAGGAGATTTTTATTATCAATGACTTTGATGACGAAACCATTTCTTGGATGAATCAATCTGGAATTGACTACGATGTCTTGATTGAGGACGTGAAAGCATACTATGTCAATCGACAAGCTAATGAAGTTTCAAGAGGTGCTCGAGACGCCTGTTTTAATACTCAAAATGACACGATTGAGATACCTGAGAATTTCAGTCTAGGAAGCATGGGCGGATTTTACACATACCAAGAGTTTTTGCAGAATTTGGATTCAATGCATTCTATGTTCCCAGACTTAATATCTGAACGGTCAGTAATTGATACGTTCCTCACCCATCAAGGTTTGCCATTGTATCAGGTTAAAATCTCTGACAATGTAGCAATGAATGAAGATGAACCAGAGTTGCTTTACACAGCAATCCATCATTCTCGCGAGCCGCAATCTCTTACGCAGCTGATTTTCTATATGTGGTATGTATTGGAGAATTACAGCACCGACAATGAAGTGAAGCATTTGGTTGACAATACACAGATGTATTTCGTTCCTGTGATTAACCCTGACGGATACATCTATAATGAAACAACAGATCCTAACGGAGGTGGAATGTGGCGAAAGAATAGACGAAATAATGGTGACGGAACCAATGGTGTAGACTTAAATAGAAATTACGGGTATGAATGGGGAATCGACAATCAAGGCTCATCTCCAAATACAAGCAGTGAGACTTACCGAGGTCCATCTGCATTTTCAGAGCCAGAAACAAGAGCGATTGCTTGGCTATGCGAACAGCATGAATTTGCTCTTACGCTCAACTATCACGCCTTTGGCAATTACTTAATTTACCCTTGGGGCACTGGAGTAGAATTGACGCCTGACTCTAACACTTTCATAGCTATTGCCTCAGAAATGACCAGTCAAAACAATTATGTGTTTGGCACGGGTTTGCAAACTGTGGGATATAATGTTAATGGTGATTCTGATGATTGGATGTATGGCGAACAAACTGTGAAGAATAAAATTCTTTCTATGACTCCCGAGGTGGGGACCCAAGACGATGGGTTTTGGCCGGCTACTTCCCGAATAACTCCTCTGAGTCAAGAGAATGTCTTGCCGAATTTACTTTTGGCTCATTTTACTGGAGATTATGCTAAACTGTCTAATAGTGCTTCTCAGTTTATAAGCTCGCTCAGTGGTAATATTGATTTTATGGCCACCCGATTAGGTCTGCAGTTCAACGGGCCTTATACGTTCAGTATTGATCCTGTTTCTTCGAATATTATTAGTGTTGGAGCACCAGTAGATTTATCTTCAATGGTAATTGCTGAAGAAAACCCAATTTCAATTTCTTATCAATTAGATGAAAGCATTGCAGAAGGAGATCAAGTGGTGTATGACCTTGTTTCAACTTTTAATGGCTTTACTATAAAGGAAAGAGTGAATAGAGTATTTGGATCGGCCACAGTTGTGGCTCAAAATGATGGAGATATTTCTGAGTTTGTTTCTGGCACAGATTGGGGAGAAACGACTGAAGATTTTGTTAGTCCAAGTACTTCCATTACAGATTCTCCTTTTGGAATATCTCAAAACAACACATTCAATGAAATTGAATTGGCAACGGAAGTAGATCTTGAGAGTAGCACTTTGGCTCAGTTACAATTTCAAGCCAAATGGTTCATTGAAGCAGGCTGGGATTATGCGCAAATTTTGGCTTCTCCTGCAGGTGAAGAAAATTGGGCTCCGTTATGCGGAAAATATTCGGTTGAGGGAAATAGCTTTCAAGACTTAGGTCAGCCACTGTGGGATGGCTTTCAAAGTAATTGGGTGATGGAAGAAGTTAGTTTGAATGACTATTTGGGGCAAAAGATTAAAATCAGATTTCGAATGGTGACTGACCCATTTGTGACTTTCGATGGATTTTACTTTGATGATTTAGAGATTGTTGCTTTTCAAGACTCCACTGTTGGAGTACGTTCAGATCATGTTTCAACTTGGAAGGTATTCCCAAATCCTGCCAATGAGGTGATTCACATTCAAGTTCCGCGATATGAGAAATTGACCTATGCTCTTTTTGATCTATCAGGAAGAATGGTTGTAAAAGCTAGTATTGGCAATGGGATTATCAATACTTCGGATTGGAAACAAGGTAGTTATGTCTTGCAACTATCCAATGAAGAAAGAATCGAAACGCACCGAGTTGTTGTAGTTCATTAGGTTTTTCACACATTGAAGTGATAACTATCATTGAAATACCTGATTTAGGCTAGGGTTAAGCGCTTATCAATCGATTAAGTTCGAAGAGTAAATAAAAAAGCGACAGCCATGATTAATAAAGCCACTTCAGTAAGTGATTCTATTCACTTCGAACCATTGACCGAATTAGCGCTGCAAAGGTTTAATGTTGACTTGTCAAAAGGAGACATGTCATTCAGCCAAGTTGATGTTGAGTCCATTAAAGATGTCAACTTCATCGTTGACCTCATAAAGTTTTATAGCAATCCGGTTAAAGAAGAGGTTGACCAGTTTGAGCAATACTCTTTGGATGTTTTGCTTGATTACTTGCAACGAACCCATCGATTTTATATCGACAAGATTTTGCCGAAAATGGAAATGAACATCAAGAATATTTTTGATTTGTTTCCTGAGCATAGCATTGTTCCATTATTGAATCATTTTTACAATCAATATCAAAATGACTTATTGGAGCATATTGAACTCGAGGAAAAACACCTATTTCCTTATGCTAAAAAATTGATGGTCGAACAGCTTCCTAAAGACTACTCTGTTCATGAGTTCAGGCTTCATCACGATCATCGAATCCAAGATCACCTTGAAGACATCATTATGGTTATTGAAGAAGATATTCCGCTAGTGAGCAAAACCTTTGCTTACAGAATGTTTAAGAACTTATTGAGCCAGTTTCAAGTAGACCTAAATATTCACCATATGATTGAAGAAAAGGTCTTTTTAGATAAGTTGGCTAAGCTTGAGAGTCACGTAAAAGCGGTTGTTTAACAGTCTAAAATTTTAGTATAGCGATTGTTAGGTTAGTTTAATCTAAAATGTAGGACGTAACATATTCTTAACTATTATTGGGGTGAACATGAAAATGCACCCCTTTTTTATTGCCTTGTTCTTCATTTTTAGTGCTGGGGCTTATTCCCAAACTAAGATTAGCGGTAAGGTTGTAGACCCGAGTATTGGAGAAGCGTTAATTGGTGCTTCAGTTGTGGTAGAAGGCACAACGGTTGGAACTACCACAGATATTGACGGTAAGTTTACTTTTTCAACATATTTACCCTTGCCTATAAACCTTGTGGTTTCATTTATTGGTTATGAGCAACAGGTCATTCCTTATGCGAAAGAAGGAGATAAGATTGACGTGAAAATGCTCCCTACTGCCAATATGCTCGAAGCATTTGAAGTGACTGATTTTCGTGTTTCTGAGAAGCAACGCCAAGAGCCACTTACGGTTGAGCGGATGGATATCCTAGCGATAAAAGAAACTCCGGCTGATAATTTTTACGATGGGTTGGCTATGATGAAGGGAGTAGACCTTACTTCAGCTAGCCTTGGGTTTAAGGTGATCAATACAAGGGGGTTCAACAGCACAAGTCCAGTTCGATCGCTCCAATTAATTGATGGGGTAGATAATCAAAGTCCCGGACTCAATTTCTCACTCGGTAATTTTCTTGGCGCTTCAGATTTAGATGTGATGAGGGTTGATATCATTGCTGGGGCCAGCAGTGCTTTTTATGGGCCCGGTGCGTTCAATGGAGTTATCAATATGACAACTAAGAACCCTTTTGATTTTCAAGGGCTGAGCTTTTCATCAAAACTTGGTGAACGTAATTTACAAGAGTATGCAGTGCGTTGGGCACAAGTAATCAAGAATAAGGACGGTAAGCCCAAGTTTGCCTACAAGATGAATTTCTTTTATATGCAAGCATTGGATTGGTTTGCGGAGAATTATGATCCTATTCAAGGTTCTGATGCTCCCGCTGGAAACCCAGGAGGCGTGGATGCAGTGAATATTTATGGTGATGAAGAATTTGATGATAGGTCAGATCCATTTTCTAAACTTCAATATCCGGGTTATGGAATAGTTCATAGACAAGGATATCAAGAAGTGGATTTGGCAGATTACAATACGAATAACCTCAAGGCGAATATCGCTCTGCATTACCGCATTACCGATAGTGTTGAGGTGAAATATGCGATTAACTATGGAACGGGGACGACTGTTTATCAAGGCGATAACCGCTATAGTTTAAAAGGGATACAATTTTTGCAGAATGAGGTGGAAATAGGTAAGAAGGATAAATGGTTCATTAGAGCTTATTCTACACATGAAGACGCTGGGCAATCTTACGATATTGTTACGGCTGGAATTAGAATGATGGAAGCAACATCTGTAGATGATAATTGGCTTACCACCTATCGAACAACTTGGGGAGGTCGAGATTACGCGCGTGCCATAAGACAGTTTGATGGTTATCCTGATATTGCTGACTATGATAATAATGACTCATTATGGGCGGAAGCTTTTGACGATTGGATTGTTCAGTATGAAGATACCTTGACGCAAATGCACGAGCAAATGCGGGGTGATTTAAACGAAAACTCGAGAGCAGGAAATCCTCGCTATGAGCCAGGAACTGCTGAGTACGACTCTGCTTTTGCTGATATCACTGGCAGGACTTTTCCTGAAGGTGGGGCGTTATTCTTCGACAGGTCTGCACTATACCATGTGGCGGGCGAATACCGTTTTGATATTGCTAAATTCAATTTCGCAATAGGAGGCAATTATCGTTTGTACACACCAAACACACGAGGCACTATTTTTCAGGATACGCTAACATATGAGCGCACGCAAACCGATTCAGGAGTGGTGATCACTGATTCTAGTTATCGACAGATTACCAATCAAGAGTTTGGCGTTTATTTTGGCGTTGGTAAGAAGTTGTTGGATAATAAGCTGCAAACCAATTTTACGATAAGGATGGACAAGAATCAAAACTTTGACTACTTGTTTTCACCTGCTCTTTCTGTGGTTTATTCACCGTCTATCAATCATACATTCAGAACAACCTTTTCTTCTGCCATACGCAACCCAACCCTGGCCGATCAATACTTGTATTATAACGTAGGTAGAGCCATTCTTTTGGGAAACTTAGAAGGGTATGATTCTCTGATTACAGTCAATTCATTTGTAGATTATTTAACCTCCCTCAACAATGAATCGCTCGATTATTTCAACGTAGATGCGATTCGTCCTGAGCGAGTGCGAACCGTTGAATTAGGCTATCGCGGCATATTTAAAGAAAAAGTATACTTGGACTTAACGGCATATAAAAGCTGGTATACCGACTTTATAGGATTTTTGATTGGTATAGAGTCTGAATTTGCTGGTTCACAAGGGTTGGGAATACCGCAAAATCCGCAAGTATATAGAGTAGCTGCTAATGCTGAAAGTATTGTGCAAACTCAAGGTGTTACTGCAGGGTTCAATTTTTTCTATGCGAAGAAACACGCGCTAAATGGGAACTATTCATACAATGAATTGACTTCTGGAGAAGATGATCCAATTATTCCTGCTTATAACACTCCAAGGCATAAATTCAATATTGGCATATCAGGAAGAGATATTATCACTCCAATATTATCCATCGGAAGATGGGGCTACTCGATCAATTATCGTTGGATTGAAGGATTTACGTTTGAGGGTTCACCACAATTCACAGGAGACATCGCTTCCTATGGTTTAGTGAATGCACAAGTAAATTATTCTGTACCTAAATGGTATACTACACTCAAAATTGGTGCTTCGAATGCACTCAATAATAAAGTTTATCAGGTCTATGGAGGTCCACGTGTTGGACGTATGGCATACGTATCTTTGGTATTCGATTGGAATAAAGTAAATTAGAACTATATTGTAAAAAAATTAATTTTCTATGAAATCAAAACTATTACTCTCAATTGCTCTTGCTGCTGGTTTAAATACGATGGCTCAAGAACGTTATCTCGAAGAAGTTTTCTCAGAAAGTGAGATCACTGTGATGAAGGATATAACTTATGGAATCAACACGAATCCATTATTCAATACGTCCTTGTTAGACCCTGCTTATGTCGGTGCCAACGCTGCTCAAATCACATTAGAAAAAGATTCTCTTTTAGCATATATGGCTACGAACCCAGCTAATATTCCAATGAGTTTCTTTTTGCCTTATGCTTTGGACACTACTACTATCCTAAAGCTCACTCAGGTAAAGATGGATGTTTACATGCCGGATATGGCTGAAGATACTGAAACGGAAAGACCTGTTGTTGTTTATGTTCACACTGGAAATTTCCTTCCTCCTGTAGTTAATGGTTCTCCTGGCGGGTCTAAGGAAGATTCTTCTGCTGTTGAGTTTTGTATGCGATGGGCAAAGCGAGGTTTTGTTGCTGTTGCACCAAACTACAGACAAGGATGGAATCCTGTTGCTGCTGGAGCTGCTGGTTTGCCAGCGCGCAGATCAACGTTATTGAACGCAGTATATAGAGCTATTCATGATATGCAATATGCCATTAAAGGGTTACGTCAGGATGCAACTATGGGAAGCAATACATATGGTATTGATTCCGATAAAATTGCCATGTTCGGACAAGGTTCTGGAGGATATGTTGCGTTAGCTTACAACACATTAGATAAGCAAGAAGAAGCCTCTCTCTCAAAATTTATTTTTGGCGGAAACTCGGTTATTCAGCCGACAATCGTTGGAGACATAAATGGTGATGGAGGTCTTATTAACTTGTACCAAGATAACGGCATGTCTTCTGAAATAAGCATTTGTGTAAACGCAGGTGGCGCAATGGGAGATATTAGTTGGTTGGAAGCTGGTGATGCTCCTATGGTGAGTTTTCACTCTCCTTACGACAATTTCGCTCCTTTCGATACGGGTACTGTAATCGTTCCAACAACTGGAGATGATGTTGTGGATGTAAATGGTCCAAATATGTTTATTGCGAAGGCTAACGCTTTAGGTTTGAATGACGCTTATGCTGGTGAATACCCAGGAGATGCCTACACGGCAAGAGCTAGAAGTTTCTATGGACGTGATATGGAAAATTCACCACTTATTAATGTGAATGATCCTATTGAGATTGCAGCAGATGGAATGGAAGGGTTATTCCCAATTGTGGTCACAGACGCAAATGGAGATATTGAGCCAAATGGCTCTCCGTGGGAATGGTGGTCGAAAGCTGATTTAGATCTTCTGGTTGCTGGTGTTAACATGCAAACAGGCGGAAGTTATGATGCTAATGAGATTAATGATAACGCATTGCTAACGAATCCAAATATGTCTGAAGTCCAAGCGAATCTTTATATCGATACGATCATGGGTTACTCAATTCCCCGTATGGTTAAAACGATGCAAATTGGAAACTGGCAAAGCGTTAATGTAAATGAGTTGTATATGGATGGAAACGATGTTGTTGTTTACCCTAATCCTTCAGCTGATTTCGTAACGTTCAGCACCAACAACCCATTAACTTCAATTACATCAATCGAAGTTGTTGATATCGCTGGAAGAATGGTTTTCAATAACCAAACAGTGAATGTTTCTTCTGAACAAGTTTCAGTAAGAGATTTGAACGCTGGTCTTTATGTTGGGCGCATTACGTTAGACAATGGAACTGAGTTGACTAAGAAGTTCTCTGTTCGATAATTTATAGAAATAAACATTCTTGAAGGGCGACTATATGGTCGCCCTTTTTTTGTTTGATAATCTTTACCTTGCCATGCATAATCGATGAACCATGAAAAACCTACTTACCGCGTTGCTTGTGTGTGTAGCCACTATTTCTTTATTTGCGCAGGATACCACATTTGTACAAACGTTTACGTTTGACGATATCACAAAAAGAAGGGATGTATATCAGTTTCCTGAGCCTGGGCAAGAGTTTAGAAAAGTTCTGATGTACAAAACCCTCAAGTGTGATCAGGCTACTACCCAAGATGGGTTTGCATGTGGGGAATGGGATTACTTGACCTACACCTTTGTTTATGATAGCACTGGAGTGTTTGATTCCAACTTGGTAACTCATCGCAAGTATTTGGCTGGTGGAAATGACTTTCAGACTATTCAAACGCATACTACTCCCATGTCAGATGTATATCAATGGAGTCAAACAAACAGGGTAATCAATAATATTGTAACTGAAAATCAATTTGAATTTGCTGCTGGCGCTGCTGCGTCTAATGATGTTCTTGCTAGTGATCAGAAGAGCTCTCGTTTTCAATACCTAATTAAGTCAACTGATATTATCGCAAGTGGCTTAGCATCAGACACCATTGATAGGCTTTCGCTCAACCTTTTAGGTGTAGGCACATCTCTTGATCACTTCACAATTCGAATGCGCAATTACTCTGTAAATTCATTGGATAAGTTTGAGGCTACTGGATTAACCAAGGTCTTTGAGCAAAACATCACTTTTAGTGCTTCAGGTATTAATACGTTCAACCTAACTGAACCATTCGTATGGGATGGGACGAACAATATTTTGGTTGAAATAAGTTTCACCAATGCTGATGTTGGTTTGCCGTCATCGGTTGAAGCCGAGAATCAGCTGGACTCTCTTGGATGGTATGTAAATGGTGATGATGGTTTTGTCACGTTTAGTGAAAACAGAAACCGAATTGAGGTGCCGCTTAGTTCTTATGATTTTGAAGATGAAATCACAATTAGCTTTTGGGCTTATGGCGATCCTGCAAATTTGCCTGCAAACACTTCAATTTTTGAAGCTACTGATATTAATGATGTAAGAGCATTGAACTGTCACCTTCCTTGGAGCAATAGCAGTGTTTATTGGGATGCAGGTGAAGGTGCTGGTTATGATCGTATTAACAAGGCCGCGAATTCAATTGAATTAATGGGACGTTGGAACCATTGGGCCATGACCAAGAATACTGCTTCTGGAGAGATGAATATTTACCTTAATGGGACTTTGTGGCAGTCTGGTACAGATAAGAATCGTGCCCTTGGAGTGTTAAATCGAATGATTATTGGAAGCGGAATGAATGGCAATCCGTTTTTCGGTAAAATGGATGAATTCAGGGTTTGGAAAAAAGAGTTGAGTCAAGCTACAATCCAAAACTGGATGTATAAGGATGTGACCAATGCTCATCCAAACTTCACTGATATGGCTTTATATTTCAAATTTGACGATGGCTATAATTTAATCAATTCAGCCAATTCAGGCCTGGAAGGGTATTGGCATGGAGCACCAATGGTGCAGAATTATCCAGGTTGGGAGATCTTTCGCAATGCTACTCAAACGAATAAGGTTCCTCGATTAACATTGGCTCAAGGTGATTATAATGATGCTTATATTACCACAACCACTAATGACACAGTGAATCAGCCTCTTTTCTCTATTGTGGAATATGGTGTTGTCGGAAATGCCGCTGAAGCTATAAATGGTACATACGTGAGGCCTGATGGATATAGCTATGTATATGATGCTTCTGGTAATGCTGTAGACTCATCCTACTTTGCGGGAAATGTTACTTGGACAAATGGTGATTTGTCATTTTACCACCCTCCTTTTGAGATTGTGGACAGGTATGAAATAGGACGTTTTGTTACACCATATGGAATCGGACTGTCGTTAGGGCCTGATGGTTTTACATGGATTTATGATGTCACTGACTATGCCCATTTGCTTAGAGGAGATGTAGATATTTCATCAGGAAATCAACAAGAGTTACTCGATTTAAAGTTTGCTTTCGTCCACGGAACACCGCCTGCAGAAGTAGTAGAATTCAATAGACCTTGGGGTCAATCACGTTCTATGAAATACAGTGCGCTGGATAATGATGAAGCGTTGGAGCCAATTTCTATAGATGTGCATCCTAATGCGGCAAGACAGAAGGTGATTGCAAGACTAACAGGTCATGGTCACAACAGCAATACAGGGGCTTATCCGCATTGCTGTGAGTGGAAGGACAATACTCACTCACTCTATGTTAACAATAACATGGCTACTGATTGGTACATTTGGCAAACCAATGCATGCGCTTTTAACCCGGTTTATCCGCAAGGAGGAACATGGCCAGGAGCCCGAGAAGGATGGTGTCCAGGCGATTTGGTAAAGAACTTCGAGTATGATATTACTGATATGGTTTCGGGTAATTCATATGACCTTGATTATAGAATAACGCCTGTGCCTGCCAATAACCAAGGAATGGGAAACGGAAATTATGTGGTGGCCATGCATGTTATTCAATATGATGAACCTGCCTTTACCTTGGATGCTGAAGTGTATGATGTAATTGCTCCTTCAAATCGAGGCTACTTTTCAAGAATGAACCCAGTATGTTATGCTCCGAAAATTATAATTCGAAACAACGGTTCAATGGAGCTCACAAGTGCTAAAATCACATATCAAGTATCGGGTGGTTTGCCAAAGGTTTTTGATTGGACAGGTTCCTTAGGTTTTTTAGAACAGGAAGAAGTAACGTTGCCATTTCAAGACGGAGCATTTTATCTGGGGGACGGCTCAAACATATTCACAGCGACCATATCTGAACCCAATGGATCAAGTGATGAATATTCTGATAACGATGCTTTGAAGTCAAAATTTATTTTACCTCCAATAGCTGAAGGGAGTATTATATTGAACCTTACGACTAACAATTACGCTAATGAAAATGAGTTAAGGTTATATGATGCATCTGACAATGTCATCTTCTCAAGAACAGGAGGTGAACTCCAGCCAAACACCATTTATCGTGATACTTTAAGTCTTGATACTGGCTGTTATAGAGTTGAAATTACTGATCAATCAAATGATGGTTTGTCATATTGGGCTAATTCGGCTCAAGGTAGCGGTAGTTTCAGACTATGGACCATTACTAATGGCACGTTGGGATTACTCAAGAATTTCGAGTCGGAGTTTGGTCATAAGATAGATTTTGCTTTTGCAGTTGACGCTATGACAATAGACACCATTGAAATGGAAATCAACGGAGTTCCAGTGGTTATTATTGGAGGCGACACTTTTGAAGTCAATGGCGATGACTTATATCCTCTTTCAGTAGAGAAACTCGATGGTTTTGACCTGGGTATTTATCCTAATCCAAATAATGGGAGTTTCAACGTTGAATTACTTGGATATACGGGTGTTATTGAGATGCAGCTTTATGATTTATCGGGTAAAATTGTTCATCAAGACAAACTCATTTCTATGGGAGGAACCATGAGAAGCTTTCAACTTGATCTTAAGCCAGGTATGTATCTCGCTAGATTTAATGGGGAATTGGTTAATGAAACAAGGCGAATTATCATTGAATAACCTGTGGATATTGTCCAAGGCTTTTGATTCTTGAGGCAATTTCTTTTGCAGGTTCCTTTTTAATTTAGGCTTAAAGAAGTCTCTTCAAAGTGGCTTTAAGAGCAGTCTCGGAAATAAGAATGTTTTTGTGCTCATCTGTTCGTGAAGATTTATCTTCTGCCTTGTTGCAGTGAAGGTATTCATGAGAAATACCGCAGGATTCCGCTAAACTTCTATAGCATAGTGTTTCTATACTGCTCGATTGTTGTGGGTCTATTATGAACTCAAGTACCTGAGTGTTTTTTGGCATAAATATCATATTGGTTAAGCCCACACCGTGAACCGATATCAATGTTTCACAGTGAATGAAAAGTTGAACTTGTTCCCAAAACGAATAATCTTCAGTGTGAAGTAGCTTTATATCATTTTCAAGAAGAATGGATTGAATTTGGTCCTCATTTTCTACCTTCCTCATTTGAGCTCTTGACCTGGAAATGTAAATTCTTTTATAACGTGAGGTCTTTTGATTGATTGAGTCAGAATGATTAATGCAGAAGTTACGAAGCTTGTCTATATGAGCGGGGTTGAAATGACCAGTCAGTGGTGCACCAACAAGCATTAAATCTTTGACAATGGCACCTGTTTTTCCGGTAAATAGATAATCTTTTTAAAGGAAAAGGGCTCTATTGTCTCTAAGGCAAACCTTGGTATCTCCTGAGGCAGAATGAGTGTTAAGTTTTCAAATGACCTTGATTGAAGGACTAGTTTTAATAAGATTTCAGTAACCCAGTGATAGTAGCCAGTGCTCCATAAGTGATGCAAGCTTAAGTAGGGTCCGTCTGTCAATTTAAGCTTTGGCTCTGTTAATGCTTTAAACCAAGCATATTTCCTAAAATATCGATCCCATTTTCCTCTCATCAAGCCAATGCCAGATTCTCTTTCAAAGCCTTTCAAGCTTATCGTTAGTCCACTATGAGTCAGTATCGACCAACCTATTTTTAAACCCGGAAGATTCCTTCTGAAGTTATTGTATTTGCCAAACTGCTCTCGTTCTTCGTCTAAAATCGTCACATTTTAGAGTTTAATTTAATCTACCTAAATTCTCACAAAACATGTCAAAGCTAATAGCTCGAACCTTTGTCATTTGAATAAACTCTTGAAATTAATTTTATCTTAAAGCATCAGTCAGATTTATATTTTCGCCTATTGCTATTTTGGCCCCGTAGTTCAATGGATAGAATAGAAGTTTCCTAAACTTTAGATGGCAGTTCGATCCTGCCCGGGGCTACTTAAATAAATGAAGATGAAATTTATTACACCACTCAGGACTGTGCTGTTTTCTGGTTTTTTTGGCTTATGCCTTATTTCTAACGGTCAAAACGCACTTCATTTCGATGGGGTTAATGATTACGTTCAGACCTCATATGCTGGTGTTATAGGTTCAGCAAATAGAACCTTTGAGGCTTGGGTGAATGTCGATCCTAACGCTTCAGGTAATAGTGCGATTGTCGATTATGGAACGAACGCTGTTGGTTCGAGGAATACATTTAATGTAAGTGGCAGTAATGGATTGAGCTTTATTTCAGGAGGAACGAACGCGAATATTGGTACTTCGGCTAATACCATCACTTCAGGCCAGTGGACTCATGTTGCTTTTGTGTTGAATAATGGAACGGGGTATTTATATGTTAATGGGGTTCAGGAAGGAACGGGGTCGTTGACAACTGTTAATACTCCAGCGGGAAATACAGACGTGAGAATTGGTCAACGTGTTGCTGGTGGAAGCATACCCTTCGATGGATTTATAGATGAGGTTCGAATATGGGACTATGCGCGAACTCAAGTGGAGATTGCAAATAATATGAATGCGGAGTTTTGTTCTCCTCAGCCGGGTTTGGTCGCTTATTTTAAATTTAATGAAGGAGTAGCACAGGGATTGAACACCGGTCTTACAATGGCTACTAACTTGGTTAACAGTGGTCAAAATGGTACTTTAAACAGTTTTGCTTTGACAGGAGCTACTTCCAATTGGGTTAACGGCTATGTCTTGACTCAAGGAGCCTCTTTTGGAAGTATTACTACGAGTGCATGTGGTGGATTAACCTCACCTAGTGGGAATTATTATTACTCTACTCCTGGCACGTACACAGATACGATTGGTAATGCATTCGGTTGTGACTCCATTATTACCATAAATCTGACAAGCATTTCTCCTAATAGCTTTTCAGCGTTAAATGCTAGTGCGTGTAATTCTTATATTTCTCCAAGTGGTGTCTATACTTATACTAGCTCAGGAACTTATCTTGATACGCTTCCAAGTGCGTCCGGCTGTGACTCAATCATCACAATTAACCTTTCCATTCTAGAAAGCTTTGATACAATAGATGTTTCTGAGTGTTATGGGATGGTATCACCGAGTGGAAATAATTATTGGACGAATCCTGGAACATATCAAGATACGATCCAGAACACATCGGGATGTGATTCTATACTTACCATCAATCTGAGTATTCTTGGTATTACAAGTTCAAGCTCTTCAGACACTACTTGTTTTGAGTTTGAATCTCCTTCCGGAAAGGTTTGGTCGGAGCCAGGAACATTTATAGACACGATAGCCAATTCGGTTGGGTGTGACTCAATTATTACTTTTCAGATTACAATTACTGGTTTTGATTTAGAGTTGAGTAACTTAAATGGAACCTTGGTTTCATCCGTTACAAATGGAACTTATCAATGGATTAATTGTCAAACGGGAGCTTTGATCACTTCTGAGAACGAGAGAACATTTAGACCCAATTTATCAGGTCGATATGCTGTAATTGTGGAAAAAGATGGGTGCATTGATACGTCTGCTTGTGAAGAAGTAATCGTAATTGGGGTGCCATCGATTGAATTGGATGAGAATATTAAGGCTTATCCAAACCCTACGAAAGGTTACATTACAATTGAGGTTGCTGAACAGTCTACACTAAAAAACATAGTGGTGTTAGATGTGTTTGGCAGAGTTATCGGCAAATCTCATTATACTTTGAGGTTGTCAGCAAGTGGGGATATGCAGATTGATATGGCGAAGTTTGCTCCGGGGAACTATTTTATTAAATTACTTGAAGGCTCAAACTCTAGTGTCTTGCCAATTGTGAAATTACCCTAGAAAATCTATATAATAATCTGGCTTTTAGGCTATAGTAACCATTAATTTTGATGGAATTGTTGTATGGATTACATTTAACCACTTTAAGTTTAATACTATTGATCTATGAAAAAAACACTTTTAGTAGGATTAGTATTCGGTTTTATCCTGACAAGCTGCGAGGAAGATATCAGTGATTATAACTGTAATTGCACGTACACTCTGGGTGTTACTTAAGGAAATGACGACTATGAAATTCTAGGCGCTACTCAAACTGAGGCTGAGCAGGAATGCAGCGACTACGAAACAGATTTAGGTGGTAACACTAAATGCGAGCTTGAGTAAAAGTGCTTGTCTAAATAAGGACTTTCTCCTTAATCAATTAATTAAGCTGCTTGCGGAGTATTGATATTATGCCCCAACATGTATAACATTTTAGCGTGCTCAGCGATGGTGCTTCTAAAGTTTCCAATTGTATTGTATGGAACGCCAAATTCATGAGCTGTTTCCTTCACAATCTTAGAAATTTCGCTGTAGTGAATGTGACAAATAGTAGGAAATAAATGATGCTCAACTTGATAATTTAAACCGCCCACATACCAAGAAAGAAGCTTGTTGTTTGGGGCGAAATTAGTTGTGGTTATCATCTGATGTACTGCCCAATTATTTTCGACATTTCCTTCAGCTGTAGCTAAGGGAAACTCAGTTTCAGGCATTACATGAGCTGCTTGAAAAATCACAGCCATTGCCATTCCTACAACATAGTGCATTAAAAAGAAACCAAGAATGATTAACCAGTTGGAGATTGGTAAAAGAACCATTGGTAGCACTAAAAATGTGCCGAAGTAAATCACCTTCCAAAAGCTGATTTTCATGAGTAACATCATAAAATCTTTACGCGTCTTCACCAATCTAATCTTTCTGAAATGAAAAGCTTGTGTAAAATCAGTGTAAAGGACTTTTAAGATGATCATGAATCCATACATGAACCATGCATAAATATGCTGATATCGATGTATTGGCCTCACTTGTTGATGTGGGGAAAACCTTAAAAAACCTGGTGAATTAATATCACCATCAGCACCGTCAATATTTGTAAAGCTATGGTGAAGTACATTATGTTGTAACTTCCATATACTGCTGTTGGCTCCCAATATGTTCATCAATTGACCTAAGGCGATATTCACGTATTTGTTGGTAGAGTATGCTCCGTGATTGGCATCATGCATAATGCTAAATCCAATCCCTGCCGCTCCTAATCCCATTACCAACCAAAGACCGAGAAAAGGAAGAGTAGCACTTACGGTGCCAGTAATGATGAAGTAATATGGAATAAAATAAAGTGCTATGAGTGTTATGGTCTTAAACACCATCGCAGCATTGGCTGTGCGAGAAATATTATTGGTTTCAAAATAGCCATTGACTCTTTCCCTTAAGGTCTTGTAAAAGTCAGCGTCAATTTTGCGTTCGAATCGTAATGCTTTAAACTCCATGAGAAATAATTATAGAACTAGTAATTATCAAAAATACGACCCATTGGGTTCTAAAGCAGGTTAATAATACCTTTTTATGACCAAAAGGCTATTATTCCCTAGTAGTTGCAGCGGGATGTCGACCAAAGTCGAATCTTGGAAGAAAAGAGGTTAAGATTCAGGTTTATAGGTATTAACGTATTTCGGACCCACTTGCAAAGCCAGCTTCAGGGCTCACAAAACTTAGTTTGCCCGAAGCATCTTCGGCCATTAAAATCATTCCTTGACTTTCAACGCCTTTTAGCTTTCGAGGTTCTAAATTGCATAGAACAGAAACTTGCTTACCTACTATTTCCTCCGGTGTAAATTGCTGAGAAATACCGGAAACTATGGTTCGCACTTCGCTGTTTAGATCAACGGATAGTTGCAAAAGTTTATCCGCTTTTTTGACCTTTTCAGCTGATATGATCGTACCCACTCGAATGTCCATTTTCATGAAATCATCGAAATTGATATTCTCCTTGAATGACCGCTGAAGGCTGAGCGTAGCCGAAGCTGAAGCCGCCATTTCCTTGTTGTCCGCTTCTTGTCCTTTATCACGAGCCAACTTTTTGGTTTGTCGTTCAACGTCTTCGTCTTCCACTTTGCTAAAAAGCAATTTCCCTTCACCAATTTCATGACCGTCTAAGAAGCCTTTGAATACTTTGTCGATTTTGAGCATTTCACGTATAGATTGCGCTGTATCAGGAAGGAAAGGCTCAAGAATTTGAGAAAGCTGGGCTGTAATGTTTAAAGCAGTGAACATGATCTCCTTTACCACTTCTGGATTGGTCTTTTGGAGTTTCCACGGTTCAAGGTCAGCCAAGTACTTATTTCCAAGTCGTGCGACCATCATGGCGCTAGATAGCGCTTCACGAAATTTAAAGTTGGCTAAGTCTTCTTCGCACTGACTTTTTAAAACTTCAATCTTGGCTAAGACTTCGTTTTTTAAATCCTCTTTTTCAATAGTAATAGGAGTTTCAATGAACGGAACTACACCATTGTAATACTTGTTGGTCAGCACAATCACCCTATTCACGAAATTGCCTAAGATAGCTACCAATTCATTGTTTACGCGAGCTTGATAGTCTTTCCATGTAAATTCACTGTCTTTAGTCTCTGGAGCAATGGAAGTAAGAACATACCGCAGCTCGTCTTTTCTTCCAGGAAAGTCTTCTAGGTATTCGTGAAGCCACACTGCATGATTGCGCGAAGTGGAAATCTTATCACCCTCTAAGTTTAAAAACTCGTTTGCCGGAACATTAACAGGAAGGTTGTACGCGCCATGCGTTTTGAGTAGAATCGGGAAAATGATGCAGTGAAAAACAATGTTGTCTTTTCCAATGAAATGCACCAAGTCTGTAGCTGAGTCTTGCCACCATTTTTTCCATGCTTCTGGATTTTCTTGGTCTATAGCCCATTGTTTTGTAGCGGAGATGTAACCAATTGGTGCGTCTAGCCAAACGTAAAGCACTTTACCATCGGCATCCTCTAGAGGTACAGGAATACCCCAATCTAAATCCCTTGTCATGGCCCTATCTCCTAGTCCACCATCGATCCAACTCAAACATTGACCCACGACTTGCTTTCTCCATTTCGAAGGATCGTGGTGAGGTTCTTCATTCAACCTTCCATCTCTAATGAATTTTTCAATCCATTCGCCATGATCGCCCATTGGAAGATAGAAATGCCAGGTGCTTCTTAATTCAGGTTCTGATCCACTCAATGTTGATTTAGGATCAATAAGTTCTGTTGGACTAAGCGCTTTTCCGCAGTTTTCGCATTGATCTCCGTATGCTCTATCACTACTGCAGTTTGGACAAGTTCCGATGATGAATCGATCAGCTAAAAACTGCTGTGCCTCGGGGTCAAACATCTGCTCGCTGTGCACTTTTTTGAAAACGCCTTTTTCATAAAGCTCCAAGAAAAATGCTTGAGAAGTTTCCTTGTGTAATTCGGATGAAGTGCGGTGATAGATGTCAAAATCGATTCCAAAATCTTCAAATGCAGTTTTATTAATGGAGTGAAACTGATCAACGATGGCTTTGGGTGTGGTTCCTTCTTTAATTGCTTTCATGCTGATGGCAGCACCGTGTTCGTCAGATCCACAAACATGCAATACATTTTCATGCCCGTATTTTCTTCTTAAATAGCGTACATAAATATCCGCTGGCAAGTACGCGCCAGCGATATGACCAATGTGTAAAGGTCCGTTTGCATAAGGAAGAGCAGATGTAACTAAATGTCGTTTCGGCATAATGGAAATATATTATTCAGAACAAGAAGTTCATGACTGAATTACCTCTGAATTCTTGGCTTCAAAAGTAGAATTATCTTAGTCGCAGAATGAGACCTAATTATCTGAAGAAAGGAGACAGCGTTGCGCTAATTGCAACAGCAAAGAAAATCGATAGAGGAGACCTTGACGGAGCAATGCGTGAAATTGAATCTTGGGGATTGAATGTGGTCATGGGACCTCATCTTTTTGCAATTGATCGACAATTCGCAGGAACAGATGAAGAAAGAGCATCCGATTTGCAATGGGCTATCGATAATGATAAAGTCAAAGCCGTTTTGTTTGCACGTGGAGGCTATGGTACTGCACGTATTATTGATTTAATAGACTGGACGAAATTTTCTCAGAAGCCTAAATGGCTTTGCGGGTTCAGTGATTTATCAGTTTTGCATAGTCATGTTAGCCGTCATTTAAACATTGAGACACTGCATTCAACAATGCCTATATTTTTTAAAAATGGCGACAAGAATGAAGGTAGTGAGTCATTGCGAAAGGCACTTTTTGGAGAGCATGAAACCATTAAGTGGAATGCTCATGCATTAAACCGACCTGGTAAAGTTACCAACGAATTAGTTGGAGGCAACTTGAGTGTGCTTTATTCCATTTCAGGAACACCTAGTCAGCCTCTTTACGATCATAAAATCTTATTTATTGAAGATTTAACAGAAAACCTTTATCATCTTGATCGGATGATGATGCAGTTTAAACGAGCGGGTTATCTTACGAAATTGAAAGGCTTGGTAGTTGGTCAATTCACTGAAATGGAAGACAATGTAATTCCATTCGGCAGAACAGCCGAAGAAATAATCCTCGAGGCCGTATCCGAATTTGATTTCCCTGTAGCTTTCAATGCACCAATTGGTCATGTTGATCATAATGAAGCTGTTTTTTGTGGGAGAGAGGTCAGGTTGTCAGTAGATTCTGTTCACTCAATAATTTCTTTTTAATGGAAAGGCTGGAGAGACTCTTTGGAGATATCCGTTTTTGGATTGCTATCACGTTTGTGCATCGATTGGCTAGTATTATGCAGCCACCGCTGGAAGTTGCTCATAATTGGCGACAAACCACGGTGACAATGGTTGCTCGGAATTTTTTGGAAATCGACCCGAATATATTTTATCCAAGGGTTGATATGGCTGGAGATCTTTGGGGTATTACAGGAATGGAATTTCCTCTGCTTAACTATCTTATCTATTTAGTTTCTCTCATTTTTGGATATGAGCACTGGTATGGTCGCTTGATTAATCTGATCATTTCTAGCACTGGAATTTGGTGCTTTTATGATGTAATAAAACACTATTTCAATAAGAAAGTGGCTTTCGCATCAGCTATGGTTCTACTATTCTCTTTGTTCTATTATTACAGTAGAAAGGTCATGCCAGATACGTTTTCTGTGTCACTAATATTTGCTGGGATTTGGGTTTGGAAGGATTTTGTTTTGACTTCGAAATTTTGGAAGTACTTATTAGGAAGTTTGCTAATTGCATTGGGCGTGTTGAGTAAGCTTCCTTCTGTTATGATATTGGCATTTTTATGGCCATTAATACTTGAAGCAAACTGGACAAAACGGCTTTTAATGAGCAGTGCAATTGGCATGGCGGGAGTAGCTGCTGCCTTATGGTATTTTTATTGGGTTCCGTATTTAGAAATTGAATTTGGGTTTGAGCATTTCTTTATGGGTAAAACTATGGCATGGACGTTTCATTTTTTATTGAGCAACTGGCAAGAAACGTTGCATATGTTTTATGTGAAGGCGCTTGGTTATTCAGGTTTTGTAGCAGCCTTTGTAGGATTATTCTTCTTGATCAGATCAACGCTCAATACAAAATTAGTCGTTGGGTTTAGCTTCCTTCTGTTTGCTGTTCTAATGCTGAAAAGTGGCGATAAGTTTACCGGACATGAGTACTATATCATCTCGTTCATTCCTGTTATGGCGCTGCTTGCTGGATTTAGTTTGTCTGCGTTGAAACCTAAATTGCTGTTGATTGCGTTGCTGATAATTTCGGTGGAGGGAGTTGCCAGAAAATGGGAAGATCAGTTTGTTAAATCAGGCAAGCAGTTAGCGCATATAGATGAAATGCTTGATCCTTACATGACAAGTTCGGATTTGATTGTGATCAATTCTGAAAAATTTCCTACGCCAATATATTTTGCTCACCGAAAAGGATGGATCCGGCCCAATCAATCACTCCTAAAACCTCAGGAAGTGGAAGAACTTCAATCCAAGGGCTGCAAATTTATTGTGATACTGAAAAAGCGCTTTGGGAGCGATATTGAATTGCCATACTCTTTGCTTCTTGAGAATGATCTGCTTAAATTGTATCAATTATAGATGCTCTGAATCTCAATTCGATATGCTTATATAAATGGCGTCACACAACGAACTTGGTGAAAAAGGCGAAGAGATAGCCGCTGGGCATCTTTTGAAAAATGGGTACGCCATTTTAGAGCGCAATTGGCGCTTTGGCAAAGAAGAAATAGACATCATCGCAAGCCAAGATGATGAATTGATTATTGTGGAAGTGAAAACACGCAATTCTGTTTTTTTGGCGAACCCCATGAGTTTGTCAGCAAGTCAAAACAGTCTCATTTAATTAGGGCTGCCCATGCTTATGTAGAAAAGAATGATTTAGATGTTGAAGTTAGGTTTGATGTGATTGGTATCATCATTAACAAGCAAGAGGAACGTTTGATGCACATAGAAGGCGCATTTCAACCAAGGTGGTAATACATCAAAAATAAAGAGGTCTGAAAGCAAAGCCACGCTTGTCATTCCATTCTAAAGTTGGAAATGGGATTTTTATGATACCAAATATTGGTTTTATCCAAATGAGTGCCTTTGGCAGTTTCATGTTTTCAGTCTCAATATCTAGTGATAGCAGAAATTGTCTTTCTCGTGGCCTTGATGAACGTATAATGTCTGGAGAATCATCAAATTGCCAAGTATTGCTTTCAGCTCCCAACAAACCGTTCACGCTATAGCCCACTGCCAAGTTGATCCATTTGGGGAAGTTGTTTGGTTTTCCTGTAAGCGACCAAATATTGGCACTAAGCCAATAAGTTTGCCCATTGTAGTCTTTCAACCACTGTTCGTGTATACCTTTGCCAAATAAGTTTTGGGCCCTTCTGCCCTCAGGGTCTGTTAAGCCTGTCAAGCCACTTGGCCAAAAGCTGTATTTAAATTTGACGCGCTGTTCGTGCCAGCCGAGCTGCTGAGATATGAATAGGCCAGTTCCAATGGTGTTGAAAAGCAAATCGTAATTGCTAAATCCCCAACCCGATGAATAACCATCCATTACTTCAACTGCAAACTGGTATGAGTATCCTAGTCCACCCGCGAGCCAAATGGAGTTTTTTTCTTTGATGCCGGCCCAGCGATTGATTTTAAAAAGGTTATTACTTATTTGGTAAGCTGCTGCAGCGTGGCCCAGTTTATCCATCTGCATCCAACCTTCCCAATCATTGAAGAAATGAAAATTTGTGGATTGGTAGTCAGAATACCATGCGAAATAGAGTGCTGAAAGTGATCCGGCATACACAATACTTTCTGAACTTAAGACCAATGATGCCCTTTTTACATTGAGACTATCAGCGTTCTGATACCATGATTGGGCATGAGCCGAATAAGCTATCATCAAGACTATAATCAGACTATACTTTTTCACTAACAATCGCATAATAATCAAACAAAAATCCTGATTTCACTTTTACTTAGCGTTGAATTTTTAAACCTCTTTCGATCAAGTGACTTTCATATTCCTTCAATGTGTATTGATGTGGGTGAAGAATATCTAGTGGCAGCAATTTGAATAGTAGGCGAGGAAGAAGATAGTTGTGGCTGTCGATGCTTAAAATCAATTTTCCCTTTGGTTTCAAATCTAAAATCAAGTTGTCATAGGATCGGTCAATATCGTTCACATGATTAATCACATTGAGACAACAAACCAAATCAAACGGTTTGTTAAAGTTGATTTCCTCCAAGGTTTGCGAATGAAACTCAACCCATGGGTAATTCGATTTATTGAAATGATTAAGCTGTTTTTCGTAGTTGTCTATGAGAGGGTCAGTGGCCGTCACTTGATTCCCTTCTAGATGGATGAATATGCCAGCTGGTCCGCAACCGGCATCCAATATTGATTGATGCTCAGGTTTCTCAATATTGAGCTCAGCCAAGAAGTCACTCCAATAGCCTTGTTTCCAGGTTAAATAATCCACTGGACTTTTATCCGCTAGGTAGCTTTTCCACCAACGTTGTTCTAACCTTTGAGCAATTTTCCATCGCATTTGCCAAATGTACGTTGTCCTATGATGCGTATTTATTAGCGTACATTTGTCCCTCAAATTGTTGTTATGGCTAAGAAGACTACTTGGGAGAAGAGAGCGAAAAAAGTGCAGAAGGAAGAATATATTGTGCTTGGTGGAACCACTTCAAAGAAAAAAGAAGGAGTGAAAAGAAGCACAAAACCTCCAACTGAGAAAAGTGGAGATGGTTCTGAAAAGTCAGATCGCAATCCACGAACTCGTGGTGGGAGTGATCATAAAGATGGGGATGGAAGAGGCTCGAGAGGTGGTGCTAAGTATTCATCTTCTGATCGAGGAAGATCGGATGACGGACGAAAGCCAAGAACTCGAGGTGGTAAGATCGGAGAAGATAAATTTAGAAAGTCATCAGAATCAAAGCCAAAATTTGATCCTACCCAATTCATTACTAGAGATGGCGATGAAGGAGAAAATGACCGATTTAAGAATAGAGGGAATGCTGACAAGCAATTTCGTCAAAACGATAGAAAAAAATCCTACGGCAAATTCACTAAGGACAAGCCTTTTTCAGGCTTTGAGAAAAAGAAGCCAACGGCTCAAGACGCAGGGCTAACAAGATTGAACAAGTACATCGCAATGGCGGGAATATGTTCAAGGCGCGAAGCGGATACTTTTATTGAAAACGGATTGGTTTCGATCAATGGAAAGGTGGTTACTGAGCTGGGGACAAAAGTTAAGCAAGGTGACGTAGTAGAGTATGCAGGCGAGAAAATCAAAACTGAAACTCAACGCTATCTTTTGCTCAATAAGCCAAAAGACTGTATAACTACTTTGAGCGATGAAAAGGGAAGAAGTACAGTGATAGGATTGGTAAAAAACGCTTGCAACGAGCGCGTTTTTCCAGTAGGTCGATTAGATAGAAATACCACCGGACTTATCCTTCTCACCAATGATGGAGCCTTAGCTGATAAGTTGGCGCATCCAAGCAATGAGATTAGAAAAGTATATCACGTTATCACCGATAAAAATGTGAGTATTTCTGACTTGAAAAAATTGGAAACAGGCGTTCAGTTGGATGATGGTATTGCTAAAGCTGATGCTGCATTATTTGCTGGAGACGGTTCAGTAAGAAACGAAATCGGACTAGAAATTCACTCTGGACGCAATCGTGTTGTTCGGAGGATGTTTGAAGCTATGGGTTATGAGGTAACTCGCCTTGATCGTGCAGCCTTTGCAGGATTAAGTAAAAAAGGACTTCCGAGAGGCCGATGGAGATTCTTGACCGATAAAGAAGTGAGTTACTTGAGGATGCTTTAATGCCACTTTAACTAAAGATCGCACGTTCATAAATCTTCTTAGACGCGATTAATTAACAGGCTTTAAGCCCGTAGTTTCGAATATTCGGCTCATTGAGGCGTTTATTCATTATGCGGAAATTTTTAACTTGGTTTTTTGGGATTTGTTTTGCCTTGATCGCATCTGCGATTGGAGCGTACTACCTTGCTAAAGAGTACGAAGAACCCGTTAGAAACTATATCGTCAAAGAAGTCAATAAGAGACTTCAATCCCCAGTTCATGTTTCAGATATAAACTTTTCTCTACTCGAGCGTTTTCCCTCAGCATCAGTAGTTATGGATAGTGTGTGGGCCGAAGAAAACTTGGTTAAAATTGGTGAGGCAGACACCCTCTTTTTCTTTAGAAAGGTTTATTTAAACTTAAACCTGTTTGATATTCTAGACGGGCAATACAAGATCAATGAAATTGAAACACGCGATGGTTTCATGCGTTTGAAGGTTGATCAAGAAGGATACGACAACTTCCATATCTGGGTTGAGAATCAAGATACTACAGGTTTCTTGCTTGAATTGGATCGCGTTCATATTCAGAATACTGAATTCAGTTATCATAACATTTCTCGAGATCAGCGCTATGCTATTTTAGCAGATGAACTTTATTTCAATGGGAGATTCTCAGATGTAAATTACACCATGGCCGTATTCGGTCAAGGAGAAGTACATGACATAAGTATCAAAGGAACTACTTACCTTAAGAACCGCCATGTGGAAGTTGATACTGACTTAGATATTGTCTCGTCTTCTGAAAGGTATGCCTTTCGAAAAGGCAATTTGATAATTGATAATACACTCGATTTTAAAATATCAGGTGCGTTTATAAGAGACGGAATTGATTTGAGGATATTGGGGTCAGATTTAGACATTATCAAAACACTTTCACTCATTCCCAGTCAAACAAGATCTGCTTTTGATAACTATACAAGTTCTGGTGAATTGACTTTTGATTGCACGCTTAAAGGTGCATTCGGAAAAACAGATAATCCAAATTTTGAAGCTACTTTTTCAGTGAGAGATGGGGCCATTTTTAAGAATGGTAGTAGTTGGGAGTTAACTAATCTCAAAGGATCTGGAGCGATTACTAATGGTAATCAAAGGAGCTTTTCAACCACCCAGCTTTTTTTGAATGACCTTAAAGGAAAGTTGAATGATGATCCTTTTTCTTCTCAATTCACGGTCACTAACTTTAACATACCGAGCATAGAGGGGACTGCTCGGTTAGAATCAGATCTTGAGTCTATTGGAGGCTTTTTTAATGTCGATTGGATGGCACCTTCGAGCGGTAAGTTTGTTCTTGACGCTTTAATCTCAACGACACTTTCGAATCCTTCAACCCCAGAAGCAAGAGATTTTTTAAATGCAAAGGCCAGCGGAAGTATTCAATTATTTGATGCAGATATTCGACTTAACAATGATGAACGTGAGTATAGAATAGATACAGCGTCATTTTCTATCGTAAATAATTCTCTAGAGATACTAGAGTATAAAGGAAAAATTAACTCTTGTGATCTTGATTTGAAAGGAACTGCTGATGGGTTTCTGAATTTCTTTTTCAGTGAAAAGGGTAGCCTAGATGTCAAAGGAGAAGTTTATACAGGAGAAATAAACTTAGACGATTTGTTTCCTTCTACTTCCTCTAGCCAAAGTGGCGTGGTAGTGGCTTTTCCATCTCGGGCCAATTGGGATTTGACTATCGTTTCAAAAGCCTTCAGTCAAGGGAAATTCTATGCAGAAGATATAAGTGGAAGACTTATGATGAATTCATTTAAGGTGGAAGCTTCAGCATTACAGTTTATGAGCCAAAGCGGCACTATGCAGGGAAAGATTGGTGTGTATCGTTTTGGGGAGAACAAATTTGGAATACAAACGAACTTCTCTACGTTTGATGTTGATGTAAAAGAACTTTTTGAAACCTTCGATAATTTCAAGCAAGATTTTATACCATCTGAAGTTCTTGAAGGAAGGTTAGACGCTGATGTGAACTTTCAAGCTTTCTGTGACTCTTTGTTGAACATTGAAAAACAAAGTATTATTTCTTCGATTGATCTTAAAATATCTGAGGGTGCGTTAATCAACTTTAGACCATTGATCAGTGCTGCTGACGAAATCAAGAAGAAGCCTATGCTTCGCCTATTTATAGCGACTGAGGAATTGCGAAAACGCCTTCAATCTGTTCGGTTTGCAACGCTCGAAAATCATATAACGATTAGAAATGGAGTAGTAAGCATTCCTACGATGGAAATAGCATCTTCGGCTCTCAATATTAATGTGAGTGGAACGCACACATTTGATAATGTGATTGATTATCAGCTTGATTTTGCTTTTAGCGAGTTGCTAGAGTTGAAAGATCGCAACGAACCGTACAACGAATATGTACAAAGAGATAATGAAGGTAAAACGCGTGTGTATCTATCAATGATTGGTACAACTGAGGACTTTGAAGTGGAAGTGAAGCGCACCAACATCCAGAAAAGCGTAAAGCAAGAAATTAAGGATGAAGGTAAAATGGTTAAAAGCTTGTTGAAAGAAGAGTTTGGGGCTTTTAAAAATGATACGAGTATTGCTCCGCTTGAAAAGCAAAAGACTGAATTGCAATTTGAATTCGACCCTGAGGGCGATAACGATCAAACCAAATCGAATGAAAAGACTCAGGAAAAAGAAAAAATTAAAAAGCAAGAACCATCAAACTTGCTCAACAAATTGATGAAGAAAACCGAATCTGATAAGAAGAAATTAAAGGAAGGTGAGTTTGAAGATGATGACTTCTAAATAATTCTGCACAACTTGAAATGCTCGATATTGTATGAAATAGTCTTAAACTCGTAAGGTTAAATGTTCAGATCCTACAACATATACTCTAACAAACAGCGCTGGAAACTAATTTTGTTCGGTGCAGCGTTGCTGTTTGTCGCCTTGTCTTTATGGTATACAAAATCCTTGGTCGACAAGATTGCAGATGAAGAACGCTCAAAGGTTGAGATTTGGGCCGAGGCGGTCAAAAAACGATCAGCACTAGTTCAATATACAAGTCAGTTATTTGACAAGCTTCAATCGGGTGAAAGAAAGAAAGTGGAGCTCTATTTAGAGGCCACAAAATACCTCGCAAGACCAGATATAAATGATGTGAGTTTTGCGCTCAATGTGCTCAATGACAACACAACGGTACCTGTGATTCTTACCAATGAGAAAGGTGATATTACATCGCACAGAAACATTACTATTCCTAAAGGTGAAGATGAAAAGCATTACTTGCGACAGGTTTTAAGCGAGATGAATGCTCAATATGAGCCCATTGAAATCGCTTACTATGGCAAGAGTAAAGTGTTTCTGCACTATATGGATTCAAAGCTGTTTTCTGAACTGAAAAGCACCTTTGCTGACCTTCAGGAATCTTTTATTTCTGAATTAATGCTGAACTCAGCCTCAAGTCCACTTATACTTCTGGACTCTGCAACCAAAAAGGTGATTGAGGTTGGTAATGTCGATCAATCTGTAATTGCTGACGAGGGCTTATTGCGAGAACGGCTTGAAATGATGCTAAGCCAACATGAGCCTTTTGACGTTGAAATCAATGGGCAAAAAGCATTTGTTTACTATGAAGACTCGTTCTTATTGACACAGCTTAAGTATTACCCGTTTGTGCAATTTGTAATAATTGGATTGTTTATTGTAATCGCTTATTTAATGTTCAGCACAGCGCGCAAAGCCGAGCAAAATCAGGTTTGGGTGGGCATGAGTAAAGAAACTGCTCACCAGCTTGGAACTCCTTTGTCATCTATGATTGCTTGGATTGAGTTGTTGAAAGAAGATGATAAAAACAGGCAAGTTGCCGAAGAACTAACAAAGGATATAGAGCGACTTTTAGTAGTTACAGACCGGTTCAGTAAAATCGGTTCACAGCCAGCACTCTCAGAAGAAGATTTGATTCCATTGCTGAATGATGGAGTTGAGTATTTTAAGCACAGAAATGGGCGTAATGTAAAGTTCTCGACAGCATTTCCTTCAGATCCAGTGATGGTAACTTTGAATCGTTCCTTGTTTGAATGGGTAATTGAAAACTTGGTTAAGAATGCTTTGGATGCCATGGAGGGAAAGGGCAGCATTCAAATTCATGTTGAAGACTTTGAAAACAAAGTGCATATTGAATTTACTGACTCAGGAAAAGGAATTGCTGCAAATCAATTTAAGACCATATTTAGACCTGGTTTTACCAGTAAAAAACGAGGTTGGGGCTTAGGTTTGTCGTTGAGTAAGCGCATCATTGAAGATTATCACAACGGAAAAATTTATGTCTTGAAGTCTGAAATTGGTGAAGGCTCAACATTCAGAATCACATTGAAACGCTGATTTCTTCTAGTTTTATATTTCACGGTAAATAGAAATAGATATGGCTTGGTTTACAAAAGAATACGAACAGTTTTTTAAGCAGTTGGCGGACAATAATGAACGGGAGTGGTTTCATGCAAATAAGCCCAGGTATGAAAAGCATGTAAAGAAGCCGTTCGAATCGTTTGTAGCCGATTTGATTTTGCGCATGCAACAATATGATTCCGCTTGCCAAATACAACCGAAAGATGCAATATTCCGCATTCACAGAGATATTCGGTTCGCAAAAGATAAAACTCCCTACAAGGTTCAGATGTCTGCTGTCGTGGGTAAAGGTGGTAAAAAGGAAACTTCACTTACTGGAATGTATCTTGAAATGGGTAATCGCCATTTAAGAGTTTACGGTGGTGTATATCAACCAGACAAAGATCAATTGAAAAAGCTACGCCAAGAAATCCTTTACAACACGGAGGAGTTTGTCGCAGTAATCAACGACAAAGATTTTAAGCGATTGTTCCAAGAAATAAGAGGAGAAAAAAATAAGCGACTAGATCCTGAATTTGCTCAAATTCAGGATGTGCAGCCGCTCATTGCTAATAAACAGTTTTATTATTTCGCCAACCTTGACCCCGATTTGATTACGAGCGATAAACTCGTAGATGAAATCTTTAAGGCGTTTGAAGCTGGTATTCCAGTGCGGAACTTTTTGATGGCTCCGCTAATGGATTAAAATTGATACTGAATACCCAAAGAGAACACTTCCTTAAACTGAGTTCTTGGTCCTTTCCCATCCACAACATCATCGTCATTGCGATCCAACTCTACCTTGACGTCATCATCATAAATAAGGTTAGTAGTAATACTTGCTGATAGAAAATCATTGATTTTCATAGCTATCAATGTCTCCCAGTTTATGTCAATGTTCTGTGGGTTATTCAAATAGTTAGAGAAGAAATCTGCGCGTGTGCTCAGCTTCACGTTTTTCAAAACCTCTTTCGTGTATTGAACTTTTACAAATCCTCCAACTTCATACCTGATTTGTTTACCATCTGCAGTTTTCACTCCTAAGGCATCAAATGTTGCACCTTCCACTCCAAATGCTCCTGCATCTGCCAATCGTTGATTATCTACAACAGTTGTTTTGCTGGTCATTGGAGAAATATATGCTGAGAACCCTTCACTCGGCTTGTAGTCTATACCCAGACCGAGCAAAATATATGCAGGCGCAAAAGGATCAGAAATTAAAGGACTTGGAGTTGATCCGTAATCATAACCTGCATCCCACTGAGTTCTGAAGGTAAACATGGCAGTCCAAAACGTATTTGCAACGGGAGTTGTGTGTCCTAGTTTTGAGTTGATTTCAATGCGGTCATCTGTTTTTTGAAAAACTGCGTTATCTCCAATTCGCGTCAAACCATAAGCCCCATCAAAGCTGTTATCCCAAGTCCATTTATCTTTTTTGTAATTGGCAAAAAGATTGACCAAAGCAGTTCCACTAATGGCTGATTGACCTCCACCTTGCCAGTTATCTAAATAAGTTTGAGAGAAATTAAGCCCCAAAACGGCTCCCTTTTTCCATGGTTTCGCTTCAGCTGAAGTTGAGTCTTGTCCCAAAAGGGATGCTGATGATAGTCCAATACTAAGGACTAATAGCAGCCTTTTCATAAGATATAGGTTAGTTAGATTATTTCTTTTTAAAGATGTTGATGGCATTTCTGGTGAAGTCAGATAAAACTAACGTTCCGCTCACCTGTGCACGTTCCAAAAGTAAAGTATCCCAGTGCTCAGTGCCTTGCCAAAATACTTTTTTCATTTCAGCCATTGCCTCTGGATTGAAGGACTTGATTTTGGATATAAAAGAGTCAATTTCTCCGTCCATTTCTTCTGTGGAGTCGGATACTTCTGCGTATAGACCTTTATTTTTAGCCCATGTCGAGCTTCTCCAATCAGCAGCTGCAATGGCTAATTCGCTGAAAGCTGCCTTACCTATCTTGCGCTCAACAGCTGGTCCTACTACAAATGGGCCAATTCCAACAGCCAACTCAGAGAGTTTGATTGATGCATTTGAGGTAGCAAAACAGTAGTCGCAAGAACTCGCGACACCTACACCTCCTCCAACGGTTTTGCCTTGAACACGGCCGATTATAAACTTCGGACATTTACGCATAGCGTTGATTACTTTGGCAAATCCATTGAAGAAGATTTTGCCGTTTTCTTCATTGTCTATTGCGATCAATTCATCAAAACTTGCTCCAGCACAAAACGCTCTTTCGCCTCCACTTTTAAGGAGAATCACGGACGATTGAGGATCTTTTCCAGCCATTCTGATAGTTTCAGCCAATTCGCCTAGAATATGACTAGGCAATGAATTGCTCTGAGGGTGGAAAAATTCAATGATGGAAACTCCATCTTTTATGGTGTGCTTTACGTAGGCTTCAGTCATCATGTCAAATTTGACGCAAAGGAAATATTTTCCATTTAAACAACATGCGCTTTTGGAGTTAACATGGAGTTGGGAAAACTTTTCATTTCTGACGCATCCTTATATCACCTTGAATTTAGTTTTGAAACAATGAAGAAGTCCATTTTCCTCTTGATGATATTTATGTCAGTTCAACTGGCTGCACAAGAATCGAAGCCCGTCAAGGTAGAACCAGAATATTTTGAAACCTTTTATGATGACGCTCACAAACATCGGTTTAGTCAAGGCTATTTCTTGCAAGGAAAGAAACACGGAGATTGGGTGTATTTTTATGAAAATGGAAAAAAGCAGGAAGAAAGTCATTTCAATAATGGACTTATTAGTGGAAAGGTTACTTATTGGTATGAGAGTGGTCAGCGAAAGGCGGAAGGCTTTTTTAAGTTGATTTATCAAATGTCTCGTTTAGAAAGCTTGCGCGATAGCACCTACAAAGAGTGGTTTCCAAACGGGAACCTAAGTCAAAAAGGCGAATATTATTATGGAGTGAAAAACGGAGTTTGGACCTCCTATTTTCCTGAAGGTGATAAGTGGAGGGTAATTAAGTATGAGAATGGAAAGGGTTATCCGGTTGACGGGTGGAATAAGGATCGTGAGCAAGCATTGAAGGCAGGACAAGGTGTCATTTATGACTATTATGAGCATGGTCCGCTTAAATCAAAAATTGCTGTCAAAGACTCTTTTTATCATGGAATGGCAGAATATTATTACAGCAATGGAAGGCTCGAGTCCGAGGGGAGCTTGGTTGATGCACAGAAAAATGGCCTTTGGAAATATTATTTCGAAGATGGAGAAAAGAGGAAGCATATAGAATACCTAAAGGGGAAGTTAGATGGAGTGATTAAAACGTGGTATGTCAATGGTAAAATGAATGTTGAAGGAAGGTATAAAGATGGATTGAAAGAGGGTGAATGGTTTTGGTACACAGAAGAAGGTGAGCTGGAAATGAAAGGCTCATTTAATGAGAGCAAGCAACACGGTAAGTGGACATATTACTTTGACAATGGTCAAATTGAGAGCACGGGAGAATTTGAGATGGATCAGCGTGAAGGAGAATGGAAAATGTATTATAAAAATGGAGCCAAGTGGAAAGTTGGAAGTTACCACAACGATAAAAAAGAAGGTCATTGGCAAACCTTTTTTGAGGATGGGCAATTGCTGCAAGAAGGAGATTTCTTGGCTGGTAAAGAAAATGGCTTGTGGAAAGCATGGTATCAAAATGGGCAACTGAAAGACGAAGGTTCGTACGACAAAGGAATCATGGATGGAATGTGGGTTGGCTTCTTTGATAATGGAAAGCTCAACTATCAAGGTGAGCAAGATCAAGGGAAAAAGTCGGGAACATGGAAGTATGGATATATCAATGGCAAAACGCGTGAAACGGGTAGTTACAAGAGTGGATTAAAAGAGGGAAAGTGGGAGTATTATTTTGATTCAGGAAATCTCGATTACTCAACCAGCTACTCAAATGGGTCAAAAGATGGAAAGAGCGTTTACTACTATCCACATGGATCAAAGATGAGGGAAGAGACCTATGATATGGATCGCATTACAGGCAAAAGCAAAATGTGGAATAAAACCGGTACCCTAATTAGCGTTAGGAATTATAAAAACGGTGTCCCAAATGGCAAGGCCATTAATTATGACGATAAAGGCAATGCACTCAATGTGATGACTTATAAGAATAGAATAAGAGTAGACTAGTTATTTAGAGAATAATCTTTCTATATTTGCACCTGAAAAGAAAGAAGTGAGGGGATTCCCCTCATTTTTTTTGCGGATAAAATATGATTTCGGAGAGCTACATAAGGCAGTTAGTTGAAGAAAAACTCGAAGGAACAGACATGTTCATTGTAGAGTTAACCCTGAGTTCAAACAACAGAATTGTTGTTGAAGTTGACGGTATGTCTGGCGTAACGATTGACGACTGCGTTGCTGTAAGCCGTCAAATCGAATCAAATTTAGACCGTGAGCAAGAAGATTTTGAATTGCAGGTTTCTTCAGCAGGCATCGATAAGCCACTAAGAGATCGAAGGCAGTTTGAGAAAAATATTGGTAGAGAAGTCAAAATTGTACTCCAAGATAGTGCAGAATTGAAAGGTGAATTGCTTGAGGTAGGTGAAAGCCTGAAAGTAAAATTACCGGCTTCTAAAAAGAAAAAATTGCCCGAGCGTGAAGAAACCATCGCCTGGGAGAATATAAGAGAAACAAAAATTTTAATATCTTTTAAATAAACAGTGCGATCATGAATGCTGATGAATTAATTGAGTCGTTTCAGGACTTTAAAGAGTTTAAGAATATCGATCGTGTGACGATGATGCACATTCTTGAGGATGTGATTCGTGGAATGATTATTCGTGAATTTGAAGATGATTCAAGTTTTGATATCATCATCAACCCTGATAAAGGTGATTTAGAGATCTGGAGAAACAGAACCATTGTTGAAGATGGTGCGGTAGAAGATCCTCTTGCTGAAATTGAATATAGCGAGGCCGTTAGAATTGAGCCTGACTTTGAAATCGGAGAGGAAGCTTCAGAAGAATTGAAGATTGAAAACTTTGGTCGAAGGGCCATTTTGTCCATGCGTCAAAACCTTCAATCAAAGATTCAAGAATTAGAGAAAGATAGTATCTACAAGAAGTATAAAGATCGCGTAGGTGACATTATAACCGGTGAAGTCTATCAGATTTGGAAGCGTGAAATACTTGTTCTTGATGATGAAGGAAACGAGCTTGTTCTTCCAAAAATGGAACAAATCCCAACGGATTACTTTAAGAAGGGAGATACAGTAAGAGCAGTGGTTAGCAAGGTTGATATGAAGAATACTAGCCCTGTAATTATTCTTTCAAGAACTTCACCTTCATTCCTTGAACGTCTATTCGAAATGGAAGTTCCTGAGATTTTTGATGGATTGATAACCATCAAGAAAATCGTACGTGAACCAGGAGAAAGAGCTAAAGTGGCTGTTGAGTCATACGATGATAGAATTGACCCAGTTGGCGCTTGTGTGGGTATGAAAGGATCAAGGATTCACGGTATCGTTCGTGAATTGCGCAATGAGAATATCGATGTGATCAACTTTACAAGCAACGCTCAATTATTTATCCAACGTTCACTAAGCCCGGCTAAAATCACATCAATTAAGTTGGATGATGAAAACGCAAGAGCAAGCGTGTTTTTAAAGCCAGACCAAGTTTCATTGGCAATTGGAAAGGGTGGGCATAATATTAAGTTGGCTGGGAAGCTTACAGGATATGAAATTGATGTTTTCAGAGAATCTGAAGACGACTATGAAGATGTTGATCTAGAAGAATTTGCAGATGAGATCGATCACTGGATTATTGATGAGCTTAAGGCCATTGGTTGTGATACGGCAAAGAGTGTTCTAGAACTAACTGTTGAAGACTTGGTTAAGAGAACAGATCTTGAAGAGGAAACGGTCAAAGAGATCGTAGGAATTTTAAAATCTGAGTTCGAATAATCTTATAGTCTTATAAAATCACGAGATTCGTAACATATTTATGGCAGAAGGCGCACCAATACGATTAAGTAAAGCAGCAAAAGAGTTTAATGTAGGACTTCCTACTGTGGTTGAGTTCTTGGCTAAGAATGGCATCAAAATTGACGCCCGACCTAACACCAAGATCGAGGCAGATGCCTATCAATTGCTAATGGATGAGTTCGCACCTGACCGTGCGAAAAAGCAGCAGTCGAACGAATTGAGTCAAACTAAAGTTGTTCGCGAGACAATTACTCTTGATGATCAGAAAAAGACTAAAACTGAAAGCACTCAAGATCAAGAAGAAATTCTGATCAAGAATGTCGGAGGTATGGCCGATCCTGCTGCTTCGGTTGAAGAAGAACCTGCTCCTGCCGAAAAAGAAGTTAAAGAGGAGCCTACTCCACCTAAATCAGAGCCAGAGCCAGAAAAAGAAGCTGAGCCTGTTATTGAAAAGGAGATAAAGACAGAGGAAGAAAAAACTGCTTCTCCTAGAGAGGGTGGGCCGAATGTTGTTGGTAAAATTGACCTAGCGTCAATCAAGTCTAATCGTCCAAAGAAGAAGTCAGAAAAGGAAGAAGAAGAAAAGGCTGAAAAGGAAAAAGCTGCCGAAGCTGCTAAAACTGCTGAAGAAGCTAAGCAAGAGGCAGGTAAAAAGGAAGTTAAGGAGGCAGAGGCCGAAGTGAAATTTGAGGATAACGCTTCTGAGGAGCCTCAATTGATGAAGGCCAAAGCTCAAAAACTGGATGGGCCAAAGTTTGTTGGTAAAATTGATTTGCCTGAGAAAAAGATTCCGAAGAAGCCGGATGCATCAAGCTCTAATGATGATGCGCGTAACAAGCGTAAAAGAAAACGTATTACGCCAGCAACTCCCGAAAAATCAAAAGACTCTTTCCAGAGAGATGGACAGCGCCCTCCCTTCAAGAAGGGTGGTCCTCAAAAATCTGCTCCAAAACCAGAGCTGACCGAAGAACAAATTCAAAGTCAAGTCCGAGAAACGCTCGCTGCGCTTAAGAGCAAAGGCAAGACTACTCGATCTAAATATAGAAGAGAAAGAAGAGATGCTGTTAGCGAAAAGTTGCAGCAAGAACTGGAGCAAGCCGAAGAAGATCAGAAAGTGCTTAAGGTTACTGAATTTGTAACAGTCAGTGAATTGGCTACCATGATGAATGTATCTCCTACGGAGGTTATTTCAATGTGTATGTCAATTGGAATGATGGTTTCTATCAACCAGCGTTTAGACTCTGAGACGCTTACAATGTTGGCGGAAGAGTTCGGATATACCGTTGAGTTTATCAGTGCTGATATTCAAGAATCGGTTGATAAGGAGGAAGATGATGATCCAGATTCATTGGAAGAACGTCCGCCTATTGTTACCGTAATGGGTCATGTTGACCATGGTAAGACATCTTTACTTGACCATGTAAGAAGAGAGAATGTTATTGCTGGTGAAGCAGGAGGGATAACTCAGCACATTGGAGCTTACAGTGTAGAGCTGGCAGGAGGAAAAGTTATTACTTTCTTGGATACTCCAGGTCACGAAGCCTTTACGGCCATGCGTGCACGTGGTGCTCAAGTTACCGATATCGCAATAATTGTAATTGCGGCAGATGATGCGGTAATGCCTCAAACAGTTGAAGCGATTAACCATGCTCAAGCAGCAGGTGTGCCTATGGTTTTTGCCTTTAACAAGATTGATAGAGACGGTGCTAATGCAGATAAAATTCGCGAGCAATTAGCCAATATGAATATCTTGGTTGAAGACTGGGGTGGTAAATTCCAGTGTCAAGAGATTAGTGCCAAAACAGGGCTGAACATAAATGAACTACTCGAAAAAGTGCTTTTGGAAGCTGAGTTGCTTGAATTGACAGCAAACGCGAACAAAAATGCTCGAGGAACAATAATAGAAGCAACCTTAGATAAAGGTCGCGGATATACATCTACATTGATTGTGCAGTCTGGGACTTTGAAAATTGGTGATATTATGCTTGCTGGAAGTTATTTCGGTCGTGTAAAAGCGATGTTTAATGAAAGAGGTGTGCCCATTGAAGAAGCTGGCCCTTCTCATCCAGTTAGCTTGTTAGGATTGAATGGCGCTCCAAGCGCGGGCGATACATTCCTAATTATGAATGATGAAAAGGAATCAAAGAACATCGCTACCAAGCGCCAGCAGTTACAGCGTGAGCAAAGCATTCGAACTCAGAGAAGAAGAACTCTTGAGGATATAGGTGATATCATTCAATTGGGTGATTATCACGAGGTGAATGTTATTATAAAAGGTGATGTGGATGGTTCTGTTGAGGCATTAGCCGATTCATTGCTTAAACTGTCAACTGAGAATATAGCTATTCGAGTTATTCATAAGTCTGTAGGTCAGATTTCTGAATCAGATGTGCTCTTGGCAACTGCTTCAGATGCGATCATTATTGGATTCCAGGTTCGTCCATCAGCTCAAGCCAGAAAGCATGCCGAGAATGAAGGAATTCAAATCAGATTGTACTCTATTATCTATGACGCCATCAATGATATGAAGGCGGCTATGGAAGGAATGCTCAAGCCTAAAATCGAAGAGAAGGTTGTTTGTAATATCGAGGTTCGCGAGACGTTTAAAATCAGCAAGGTGGGAACCATTGCTGGATGTTATGTTCTCGATGGAACAGTTACTAGAAACACGAAGGTTCGATTGATCAGAGATGGTATCGTCCAGTATAACGGAAACCTAGGATCACTCAAGAGATTCAAGGATGACGTTAAGGAAGTTAAAGCTGGATTTGAATGTGGGTTGAATATCGATAAATACAACGATATTCAAGTTGGCGATATCATTGAAGGATATAAGGAAGTAGAGGTTGCACGAAAGCTTTAACCTGTTCTATTCAACGTTTATTTCATCCTTTACTATAAAGGATGCAGGAAAAAGACTGGTAATTTCATTGTGAAACTCCATGGCTTCTAAATGCGTTCTGTAATCGCCTAATCGAACAACCCAGTTGGGGTAATTCCATTTTGTGTAAGAAGGATAATCTCTATAGATTTTCAAAAAGTCCGATTGGCTTTGTAAGGCATCTTTTCTTGCATTTGGGCCTGAAGATGAAAATACCTGAATTCGATATCCTGTGCTTTTTGACGAAATTGCGTCAATACTGTCCATTAAATGAAGGTAATTACTCATGTCAATGGTCATATTGATCGTGGTAGAGTCGTTACCATGCGAAATTGCACTTTCTGTTTTAGCCTTCACATCTTCAGATGTTTGTGACTTTAATTGCACTGAAATTAGCGTTGTTAGAGCTATTAAGTAAAGGACATTCCTCATAATGGCATTTTGTGCGAAGTTACTCGTGCTCAGATTTTTAACTCTTCCTCTTTAAAAATGGATTGTTTCAAATGTCTGAAAAACAGAATATTGGCTTATTTATATAGAATTGTTTTAAATTAAAGTATGCGTGGCGATTTTTAAATAAATGTTAACGCTCATATGCTCATTCTTATAAATTTGCCACCGCTTTCTGACCGCCCTTTTACAACGAAAATTGAAAGAATCTATGCGAAATACGTGGGTGAGCCTGACTAAAAAGTTACTAATGGTAACTGGAATTGTGTCCATGCTCCTAATGTCATCGCCAGCGACCGCTCAAGATGGCGAAGCGCTTTATAAAGGCAATTGTACAGCTTGTCACAAGATTGATAAAAAAGTTATTGGTCCTGCACTCCAAGGCGCCCGAGCTAACTGGGCTGAAAGGACTGGCAGCGATGATGCTATTATTGCTTGGATAAAGAACTCTCAAGGCTACATGAAGGAGACTGGAGATGCTTATGCTAAGCAACTTTATGAAGATTACAACAAAACAGTAATGACTCCAATGGCTTTATCTACGGATGAAGTTGCTGCTATTTTAGATTACGTTGACAATTGGCAGCCGGAAACTCCTGTTGCAGCTACGACTGCTGAAGGTGGAGGTGCGGCTTCTGCTCCTGAGTCAACTGGTAATCCAACAATATGGTTGATTGTTATTATAGCTGTTCTTTTTGTTGTTTTCAGAGTGTTGTGGGGTGTTAACAAAAGTCTCACAAACCTTAATCGTCAAAAGGACAATGATGAGCCTGCTCCTTCAGTAGATATGTTCACTGAATTCATAGGCTTCTTTACCAAAAATAAAGCCGTGATGGTTGTGGTCTTTTTACTGATTGCGACTTATGTAGGGGTTCTGACTTGGGATATGCTCAACGGTGTAGGTGTGTATCAAGGATATCAGCCGAAGCAGCCAATTTGGTTTTCGCATAAAATTCACGCTGGACAAAATGGTATTAACTGTGTTTATTGCCATAATTCAGTTGAAAAAGGTAAGTCCGCTGGCATTCCTTCAGTGAATATTTGTATGAATTGTCACATGGGTGTGCAAGAAGGAAAGGTTTCTGGCACTAAGGAAATTGCTAAGATTTACGATGCGATAGGGTGGGACCCCGATAAACTGCAATATACCGAGGGTTATGATCAAAAGCCTATTGAATGGGTGCGCATACATAACCTTCAAGATTTTGTTTACTTCAACCATAGCCAGCACGTAGTAGTTGGTAAGCAGGAGTGTCAAACTTGTCATGGTCCAATTGAGGAAATGGATGAAGTTTATCAATACTCTGAATTGACAATGGGTTGGTGTATCAATTGTCATCGCGAAACAAACGTGAGCATGGATAACAACGGCTACTACGAGTCAATCCATGCAGAATTAGTTGAAAAATATAAAGGCGAAGGCCTTGAAACATTCACTGTTGAGCACATTGGTGGTCTAGAGTGTGTAAAGTGTCACTATTAATCCACGTGATTGAACACTATGAGTAATAATAAAGTATACTGGAGAGGAACAGAGGAGCTCGAAAAAGCACCGTCATTTGTAAAGGGTGCTGATAAGGAATTTTCTGAAGAGTTACCTATTGATCAGTTTCTTGCAAATAAAGATTTAGATTCTACGAATACAAGTCGTAGAGATTTTCTAAAATTCATGGGTTTTGGTATCACAGCAGCAACATTGGCAGCCTGTGAAACGCCTGTGGTAAAGAGTTTGCCATATGTGGTAAAGCCTGACGAAGTAATGCCAGGTATTGCCAATTATTATGCGTCTACATATTTTGATGGCTATGACTTTGCAAGTGTTCTTGTGAAGACTAGAGAAGGCCGTCCTATTCATATTGAAGGAAATAAGCTTTCGAAAACTACGAAAGGTGGAGTTAGTGCACGTGTAAATTCATCTGTACTTTCTCTTTACAACAAAAGAAGATTTGATGGTCCACTGAAAGCCGGAGCTTCAATAGATTGGGCTACTGCTGATTCTGAACTGAAGGGGCAGATTGAAAATATTAGATCAAACGGAGGTAATATTCGCGTCTTGACTTCAACCATGATAAGCCCTTCATCTGAGGCTTTGCTTGGTGATTTTGCATCTTGGATTGAAGGAGGTGGAGAGTCAACAGAAGAAGAAGTGATGACTGCTGCTACTGTCAAGCATGTAATGTATGATGCTGTTTCGGCAGCAGGAATGCTTGAAGCTAACAAAAGAACACATGGTGTTGATCTTATTCCTGGGTATCATTTTGATAAGGCGAAGGTTGTTGTGGGCTTCGGAGCTGATTTCATGGTGAATTGGATTAATCCAATTGGCTTTGCAAAAGATTTTTCTAAGACAAGAATTCCTGGTGAAAATATGAGCAAGCATTACCAGTTTGAGACGATAATGTCTACAACGGGATCAAATGCTGATGTGCGCGGTGCTATTAAGCCATCTGAGGTGGGGGCAGCCGTTGCCATGCTAGGTAATGCGATATCTGGAATGATGGGTAGTAGTGATAAAATATCTGCTTCCTTAAGTTCTGATGACAACAATGTTGAAGGAAAAATCAAAGATGCGGCTGCTAAATTAGTGGCGGCAAAAGGCCAATCATTGGTTGTTTGTGATTCTAATGATCCGAATGTTCAAGTGATCGTGAATGGCATCAATGAAATGTTGGGTAACTATGGTTCTACCATCGATTTTAGTAATCCTATTAATCTTAGAAAAGGTAGTGATGTAGCTATTGCTGAATTGATTTCAGAAATGAATGCGGGTTCAGTAGATATGCTTTTAGTTATGGATTCTGATCCAGTATATACAGCTCCTTCTTCTTGGGGTTTTGCTGACGCAATGTCTAAAGTAAAAACGGTTGTATCATTTGCTGAAAAGCCAGATTTTACATCACAAAACGCTGGATATATACTTCCAGTCCATCATTATTTAGAGAGCTGGAATGATGCAAATCCGTTTGGTAATGAGTTGACTTTTTCTCAGCCAACGATTAATCCAATTAACAATACAAGACAATGGCAAGATACCATGATGTCTTGGATGGGGTCTGCTGATTCTTATTATGATGCTTTGAAAAAGCGCTGGAATAGCGAAGCGTCTGCTTCTGATGATCCGTCTGTGATTTTTGCTAGTAAGTGGAATGTATCTGTTCAGGATGGTGTTACTACAATGCCTATGCCTGAAATGGCTGTTGAACCAGTATTTAATAGTCAGGCAGTTTCTGCAGCGGCTTCTTCTCTTTCATCATCTAGTGAAGGTTGGGAGGTTGATTTTTATGTGAAGACAGGAATTGGTGTTGGAATTAACGCTGATAACCCATGGTTGCAAGAACTTCCTGATCCAGTTACCAAAGTAGTGTGGGATCAATATGTTACCATGAATCCTTCTGACATGCGTGAGCTAGGGTTGAACACTTTGATGGGTGAGCAACAAAAGGCTGGAATGGTTAGGATTACTGTTAATGGCGCTTCTGTCGAGTTGCCGGTTGTTGCTTCTCCGGGTCAGAAAAGAGGAGCCATTGGGGTTGCTCTTGGATATGGAAAAGGTTATGAAGGTGATCGACTAATTGGTGAGAATGCATTTGCAATGTTGCCAGTTGTTAATGGCTTCATTCAATACTCTTCGGCTGTTACAGTTGAGAAAATTGAAAGACGTTACAATATCGCCTCAACTCAAACTCATCACACTATGATGGGTAGGAAGATTTTAAATGAAACTACGCTTTCTGAATTCACTCAGAATGATCGTGAGCACTGGAACCCAGTTGTTAAAATAAGCAATGCGTATGGTGAAAAGGTGCCAGTTGATCAACTTGATTTATGGTCTACTCATGATATTGATTTAGGTCACCGATGGGGACTATCAATTGATTTGAATACTTGTATCGGTTGTGGTGCTTGTGTTACTGCTTGTCATTCAGAAAACAATGTTCCTGTTGTTGGAAAGGATGAAGTCAATAGAACTCGTTCTATGAGTTGGTTGCGAATCGACCGTTATTACAGCAGTGATGCCGATCCAGATGTTCATGGTGATATTAGCCAAGAGAAGAATTACGATCAAATGGAAGTTCCTTCTGACTATCCAGAGGTTGGTTACATGCCAGTGATGTGTCAGCATTGTAATCATGCTCCTTGTGAGACTGTATGTCCAGTTGCTGCTACTACTCATAGTGATGAAGGCTATAATCAAATGACATATAACCGTTGTATCGGAACAAGATATTGTGCGAACAACTGCCCTTATAAAGTAAGAAGGTTCAATTGGTTCAACTATGTTGGTGACAGCAAGTTTACTGATGTGAATCCATCTCAAGATAATTTGGCTCGAATGGTTCTTAACCCAGATGTTGTGGTAAGATCCAGAGGAGTTATGGAGAAATGTAGCCTTTGTGTTCAGCGTGTTCAAGCAGGTAAGCTTGATGCTAAGAAAGCTGGAACAAAAGTGCCAGATGGTTCTGTCCAAACGGCATGTGCATCATCTTGTCCTACCAATGCAATCACATTTGGTGATATCAACGATACGTCTTCAAAAGTTCGTGAGAATGCGATGAATGATCGTGCCTATCACTTGCTTGAAGAGATTGGAGTTAAGCCAAATGTTTGGTACCAAACAAAAGTTAGAAACGTAGAAAATTCAGCAGAACACACTGCGTGATCAAAATTGAATTAACCAGTTCATATGCAAAGAGAAGCAGCGATAAGAGAACCACTCATTTTAGGTAACAAGACCTATCATCAGATTACCGAAGATGTGTGCGCTCCTGTAGAAGGTAAAGCCAATAAATATTGGTACATCGTATTCTCCATTTCTGTAATGGTGGCACTTTGGGGTTTAGGTTGTATCCTTTACACCATAGGCCGTGGAATCGGAACATGGGGATTAAACACCACCGTTGATTGGGCTTGGGATATTACCAACTTCGTTTGGTGGGTAGGTATTGGACACGCTGGAACATTGATTTCTGCGGTTCTTTTGCTATTCCGTCAGAAATGGAGAATGGCTATTAATCGATCTGCTGAGGCTATGACGATTTTTGCTGTTATGATGGCAGCTTTATTCCCAGGTATCCACATGGGAAGAATTTGGATGGCGTATTGGGTATTTCCTCTTCCAAATACGTTTGGTTCTTTATGGGTGAACTTTAATTCACCACTTCTTTGGGACGTTTTTGCGATCTCTACCTATTTCTCCGTTTCATTGGTATTTTGGTATATCGGTTTGATTCCTGACTTTGCTACAATTAGAGATAGAGCAGTTAAGCCAGTTTCTAAAATGGCTTACAGTGTGTTGAGCTTTGGATGGACTGGAAACGCAAAAGCATGGATTCGTTTTGAAGAAGTTTCATTGGTGCTTGCAGGTCTTGCAACACCACTTGTTTTTTCTGTGCACTCTATTGTATCCATGGACTTTGCGACATCTGTTATTCCTGGTTGGCATACAACGATTTTCCCGCCTTACTTCGTTGCGGGAGCGATTTTCTCTGGTTTTGCAATGGTGCAAACGCTTCTATTGATGGTGCGTAAAGTCCTCCATTTAGAATCCTACATCACTATAAAGCACTCGGAGTATATGAACATTGTAATTGTAATTACAGGTTCTATGGTGGGCGTTGCTTATCTGTCTGAATTATTTATTTCTTGGTATTCTGGAGTGGAGTATGAAGCATATGCGTTTTTGAATCGTGCTACTGGTCCTTATTGGTGGGCATATTGGTCGATGATGACTTGTAATGTTATTACTCCTCAGTTATTCTGGTTTAAGAAAGTGAGAACAAGTTTAATCGTATCGTTTATCCTTTCAATTTTTGTCAATATCGGTATGTGGTTTGAGCGATTTGTAATCATTGTAACATCACTGCACAGAGATTACATTCCATCAAGTTGGAGTATGTTTCACCCGACATTCGTAGATATTGGAATCTTCTTGGGAACTATTGGAATCTTCTTTACGCTGTTCTTATTATTCAGCAGATTCTTCCCGGTACTAGCATTGAATGAATTGAAGTCTATTTTGAAGTCTTCTGGCGACAACTATAAAAATCAACACTAAGATGAGTAAGGCTATATACGCTCTTTATGATGATGATGAGATCATGGTAGACGGTGCCAAAAGCATCTTGTCTAAAAATCTTCGCATCAAGGATGTTTATTCTCCATTCCCAATTCACAGTTTAGAGAATGTTCTTGGAATTAAGTGGACAAGACTTGCAATCACGGCATTTCTTTATGGGCTAACAGCCTTGACGCTAGCTTTGATTGGTATGTGGTTTTTCATGATTGAAGATTGGCCAATGAATATAGGTGGTAAGCCGAACGATACATTGTATCAAAATTTACCAGCGTTTATTCCAATTACGTTTGAGTTTACTGTATTATGTGCAGCTCACGGAATGGCAATTACATACATGATTAGAAATAGAACGTTCCCAGGAATGGCAGCACGCAATCCGCATCCAAGGACTACTGATGATCATTTCGCGATTGAAATATCAAAAGATGAAAATTCAGGGGTTTCGGAAGATGAAATTCGTACAATTTTGAAAGAGACTAATCCTGTTGAAATTTTTGAAAAATAGGCATGAATAAGAATACACTATACTTGTTTTCTAAGGTTGCCGCGGTCATGATGAGCTTTTATATGGTTTCATGTGGCTCAAAAAGCCAAAGTCCTGGAGTTGAATACATGCCTGACATGTATCGCACGCCAGCTTTGGAACCTTATTCAGGAAACACCAACTATGCTGATAGCATGGAGGCAAGAAAGCCAGCTGAAGGATCTATAGCCAGAGGCTACCTTCCATATGGAATTCCAAATTCTACTGAAGGGTATGAAATGGCTGGTACGCTATTGAAAAATCCTCTTCCACCAAACGAAGATGTATTAGCTGATGGTAAAGTGATTTACACTAAGTACTGCGTGCATTGTCATGGAGTGGAAGGGGCAGGTGACGGACCAACGGTTACTGCAGGTGGCCATCCACCACCCCCAGCCTACAATAGTGCTTCATTAAAGAATCTTCCAGAAGGGAAAATGTTTCATACTATCACTTATGGTAAGAACCTAATGGGCGCTCATTCCTCACAATTGAATGCAGAAGAAAGGTGGACGGTAATTCGATACGTTCAAACTCTTCAAAACCCTGATGGAGATGCTTCAACTGAGTCTGTTTCTGATTCTACGGCAACAGAAGGGGATTCTATGTCTGACGAAACTGCAATGAATAACTAAACGGAATCACAACTATGGAATACGTATTTGACGTTAGAGCAAAGAAGTTAACCTTCATTTTGATGGCAGTAGGACTGCTTTCAATAGTGCTTGGCTTCTTTGGTGGTGATCATGCTAGCCAGCGCGTTTGGACGAGCATTTTGATAAGTGGGTTTTTCTTTTTTGGAGTTGGACTTACTGGAACATTCTTTTTAGCAATTCAGTATGCTGCTGAGTCTGGATGGCCTACAGTTTTGAAAAGGATTTTTGAAGGTGTTGCTGCTTATCTTCCGATAGGTTCGCTCGCTTTAATTATAGTTTTCTTAGCTGGAACATTCCATTTTCATCATATATATCACTGGATGGATGCAGATTTATACGATCCTGCTTCTCCTCATTATGACGAGATTATTGCCCATAAGCAAGCTTATTTAAATCTTCCTTTCTGGTGGATTAGAACTATTGCGTATTTAGCTGTTTACATTTGGTTTACTATGCTTTTCAGAAAGCGTTCGTTAATGGAGGATGAGCTTACAGCAGATCCAAAGCCTTTCTTTATTAAGAATCAAACTTTAGCTGCTGTATTCTTGGTTTTCTTTGGATACACATCAGTTACGGCTAGTTGGGATTGGATCATGAGTATTGATACTCACTGGTTCTCTACCATTTTTGGATGGTACATCTTCTCTGGTATGTGGATCAGTGGAATGGTAATGATGACATTGTTAGTGGTTTATCTTAAAGGTAAAGGCTTGATGGACTTTGTAAACGACAGTCACATGCACGATATGGGTAAGTGGGTATTCGCCATTAGTTTTCTATGGACCTACTTGTTCTTTTGTCAGTTCATGTTATACTGGTACTCTGACATTCCTGAAGAGGTAACATACTTCCAAGCAAGAATTAACGATTATACTTGGTTGTTTTGGGGTACTATGCTCATCAACTTTATTTTTCCAATGTTGCTTCTAATGTCTAAAGATGCTAAGCGTAACGCTGGGTTCTTGATGTTCGTTGGAGTAATTATCTTCTTTGGTCACTGGATGGACACATTCATGATTATCTCTCCTGGAGCAATGAAAGATCATGGCACAATTGGTTTAGTAGAAATTGGAACTTTCTTAGGCTTTCTTGGTTTATTCTTATATATAGTTCTTGGTGCATTAGCTAAAAGATCACTATTGGTTAAGAATCACCCAATGCTCGAAGAGAGTTTACACCATCACATTAATTAAGTAGTAGGATAAAGGAAAGATAATAAATATGGTAACGATTCTAATTATACTAGCCATTGTTCTCGCTTCTCTCGCCATTTGGCAGTTAATGCGAGTATTTGAAGGAACGTCTAAACTAAAGGGTGATACTTCCTTCGTTCCAACGGATGCTGAAAACGGCTACCAAGGAAAGATGATGTTCTTATTCATGTTCGGCTATTTCGCTTTTTTCGCGTGGCTTTATGTGAAGTGTGTGCCCCTATTGCTTCCGGAATCTGCATCTGAGCATGGTGTTTTGCTTGATCAATTGTTAGGATTCAATTTCTTGATTATTACAATAGTTTTTGTAGCAACACACGTGTTCTTGTTCTATTTTGCTTACAAGTACACTTTCTCAAAGGATAGAAAAGCGTATTTCTATACGCACAGTAATAAGCTTGAGTTATTGTGGACAACAGTTCCGGCAGTATTCTTGGCGGTAATTATTGTCTATGGTTTGTCTGCTTGGATAGATATTACAGATGAGGCTCCGGAAAACTCATTAACTATTGAGCTTTACCCTAAACAATTCGATTGGACAGCTCGTTATTCTGGCATAGATTCAACTTTGGGAGCTTCTAACTATAACATGATATCTACATTCAATCCTCTTGGAGTAATAACCAACGGATCTGTTGCGCAGATGCAAGAAGAGTTGAAAGCTGATATTGTTTATTATCAAGAAGAATTGGAGAAAGCTCCTAAAGGAGGTGTGAAAGATGAGGAGCTGACTGAGACCATTGCAAAGCGAAAAAGACAGCTGGAGAGGGTTTCTTCTTTTGAAGGCTTGAATGCGGCAAGTTTAGTCTCTGGTGATGATGATGTTTTGGTGAAGAATGAATTTTATATTCCTAAAGGAAAAAGTATTGAGTTCATCTTTAGAAGTAGAGACGTAATTCATAGTGCTTACATGCCTCATTTCAGATCACAAATGAACTGTGTTCCTGGAATGACTACCACGTTGAACTTTGTTCCGACAATCACCACAGCTGAAATGCGTGAAAAGACAAATAATCCGGAATTCGAGTACATGCTTTTGTGTAATAAGATTTGTGGAGCAGCTCATTACAACATGAAGATGGTCATCAAAGTAGTGGAGCAAGAAGAATATAATAAATGGATATCTGAGCAGAAAACTTTCAATGAAAGCATTCAACCAGCTGAAGAAGGTGTAGCATCAGAGATTAACTTATCAGGTAACGAAATTTCAATGATCGAACAATAATAGAATATGGCAACAGAAGCAGCACATAAAAACGATCATCACCACGAGGAAACATTCATATCGAAGTATATTTTCAGTATGGATCATAAAATGATTTCGAAGCAATTCTTAATCACAGGAATGATCATGGCAGTAATCGGTATGATTATGTCGTCTTTGTTCAGACTTCAATTAGGATGGCAAGGTGAATCATTTTGGATATTGAATTTTTTCTTAGGAGATAAATGGGCTCCAGAAGGAATTTTGGATCCAAATATGTATTTAGCGCTTGTAACAATTCATGGAACGATCATGGTCTTCTTCCTTCTTACAGGAGGTTTAAGTGGAACATTCGCAAACCTTCTCATTCCTTTCCAAATTGGAGCGAGAGATATGGCGTCTGGTTTCATGAACATGCTTTCATATTGGTTCTTCCTTGCCTCAAGTGTAGTAATGGTAGGTTCATTATTTATTGAGACTGGACCCGCTTCAGGTGGATGGACTGTTTACCCTCCATTGAGCGCATTACCGCAAGCAATGCCTGGTTCAGGATTGGGTATGACGCTTTGGTTAGTAAGTATGTCTTTGTTTATTGTTTCTTCTCTATTAGGCGGTCTTAACTATGTTGTTACGGTTATCAATTTAAGAACGAAAGGAATGACTATGACAAGACTCCCTTTAAGTATCTGGGCGTTATTTGTTACTGCGATTATTGGTGTTCTTTCTTTTCCAGTTTTGTTCTCAGCAGCATTGTTGTTGATTTTTGACCGAATGTTCGGAACGAGCTTCTATTTGAGTGACATTCACATTGCCGGAGAGGTTTTAGAGCAAACAGGTGGTAGCCCAATTTTGTATGAGCACTTATTTTGGTTCTTAGGCCACCCTGAGGTATATATCGTTTTGCTTCCAGCATTGGGTATTACTTCTGAAGTGATAGCTACTAATTCAAGAAAACCAATTTTTGGATATAGAGCGATGATTGGATCAATTTTAGCGATTGCCTTCCTTTCATTTATTGTTTGGGGACACCACATGTTCGTTACAGGAATGAACCCATTCTTAGGGTCTGTATTTACGTTTACAACGTTGTTAATCGCAATTCCTTCAGCAGTGAAGGCGTTCAACTACATAACTACATTGTGGAAAGGAAATATAAGGTTCACTCCGGCTATGCTTTTCTCGATAGGAATGGTATCTACCTTCATTTCTGGAGGTGTTACAGGTATTATTCTTGCGGATAGTGCATTGGATATCAATTTGCACGATACTTACTTCGTAGTTGCTCACTTCCACATTGTAATGGGGTTGTCAGCGGTGTTGGCTATGTATGCTGGTGTGTATCATTGGTTTCCTAAGATGTACGGTAAGATGATGAATAGGAAGTTGGGCTACGCTCACTTTTGGTTGACGTTTGTTTCAGCTTATGGTGTGTTCTTCCCGCAACACTTCTTAGGTCTTGCTGGTATGCCTAGAAGATATTACTCAAACAGTGAATTTCCAATGTTTGATGAGTTTGTATCGTTGAATGAAATGATATCTGTATTCGCTATTATTGGAGCGTTAGCTCAGTTTATATTTATGTTCAACTTCTTTTACAGCATGTTCCGAGGACCAAAATCAAGTCAGAACCCGTGGGGTTCTAATACACTTGAATGGACAACTCCAGTGGAGCCAATACATGGCAACTGGCCTGGTCCTCTTCCTGTTGTTCACCGATGGGCTTATGATTATAGCAAGCCAGGAAAAGAACAAGACTTTGTTCCACAAACTGTTCCTTTGGAAGAAGGTGAGTTAGATGGAGGTGCAGGACACTAACATAGATTTTCAATAGAATATAAAACCCGCTTTAGAGCGGGTTTTTTTATGTTCGAAATGATCGGCCCTCTTCCTACATTTGTGAAAGCATGAATAATTATCTAGATCCAGATTCTTCAGAGTTATCTCAATCCGATAAGGATATTGAAAAGGTATTGAGGCCTGTTCAGTTTGATGACTTTACAGGTCAAGAATCTATCATAGAAAACCTTAAGATATTTGTTCAGGCTGCCTCACAAAGAGGAGAAGCGCTTGACCATGTGTTGTTACATGGGCCTCCTGGTCTTGGTAAAACAACATTGGCCAATATTGTTGCGAATGAATTGGGTGTGGGTATTAAAACTACAAGTGGGCCAGTTTTGGACAAGCCTGGAGATCTCGCTGGACTGCTGACTAACTTGGAGGATAAGGATGTTTTATTTATCGATGAAATCCATCGCCTTAGTCCAATTGTTGAAGAGTTTTTGTATTCTGCAATGGAAGACTACACGATCGATATTATGATTGATAGCGGTCCTAGTGCAAGAAGTGTTCAGATAGAATTGGCCCCATTTACTTTAATAGGTGCTACGACCAGGTCAGGGCTTTTAACTTCGCCTCTTCGGGCACGTTTTGGAATCAATTCAAGACTCTCTTATTACAATTCTGAATTACTCACTCAAATCGTTAAAAGAAGTGCCTCAATTTTAGACATTGAAATAGAGACAAAGGCTGCGCAAGAAATCTCAAGGAGAAGCAGAGGAACACCTAGAATTGCAAATGCACTGTTGAGGAGGATTCGTGATTTCGCTCAAATAAAAGGTGATGGTAAGATTGATTTTAAAATTGCAGCTTTTGGGTTAGAAGCATTGAATGTAGATGCATACGGGTTAGATGAAATGGATAACAAGATCCTATCAGTGATCATTGATAAATTTTCTGGAGGACCAGTTGGGTTAACTACAATTGCTACTGCAGTGGGAGAGCAAGCTGGAACTATTGAAGAGGTGTATGAGCCATTTCTAATTCAAGAGGGTTTTCTTCATCGAACATCAAGAGGAAGAGTAGCGACTAATCAATCTTATACCCATTTGGGGCGCGAACTACCTAAAGGTACTCAAGGGTCAATTTTCGACTAGATGGAGGCTTTCGACCTCAAATTACAAACACGAAGCGAGTGGGTGAAAACCACAGCTGTTGAATTGGGTTTTCTAGATTGTAGAATAGCTAAGGCAGATAAGCTTGAAGATGAAGAACCTTTCTTGGACAAGTGGCTCAAGGAGAATAAGAATGGATCAATGTCTTATCTCGAAGAAAACTTTGAGAAACGTCTTGATCCCCGCAGATTAGTTGATGGAGCAAAAAGTGTTATTGTGCTTTCATTGAATTATTATTCTGATGAAAAGCAGGTAAAGGGAGCGCCTAAGATTTCAAAATATGCTTATGGTCGTGATTATCATAAAGTGATCAAAAAGCGCTTAAAACAGTTCCTGTATTTGTTAAACGAGCAGTTTGGCGAAGTTAACGGAAGAGGTTTTGTAGACTCCGCACCTGTAATGGAAAAAGCCTGGGCAAGGAAGTCAGGTTTAGGTTGGATGGGAAAGCATACCAATGTTATCACCAAATATGAGGGCTCATTTTATTTTTTGACGGTTTTGATCGTTGACTTGGAGCTTGCTTCTGATGATCCAGAGACGGATCATTGCGGAACGTGCACGGCATGCATTGACTCTTGTCCGACAGATGCGATCGTTGCACCGTACGTTCTAGATGCGTCCAAGTGCATCTCATACTTTACGATTGAACTGAAAGATGCGCAGCTTCCCTCTCAGTATCAAGGGAAGTTTAATAATTGGATGTTTGGATGTGATATCTGTCAAGATGTTTGCCCATGGAACCGATTTAGTAAACGGCACGAGGTTGAAGACTTTAATCCTCATCCCGAGTTGCTAGGAACGGATAAAAAAGGTTGGGAAAGTTTAACGGAAGAAAAATTCGAAGAGCTTTTCACTGGTTCGGCAGTGAAAAGAACTAAATACGCAGGGCTTACCCGAAATATTAAATTTCTTAGCTCTTAGGCGATAGAGTTCGAGTGATGCAAAAAGTAATCGCGTTATTATAAGCACCACCAATCACACTTATTCCATTGACTAATTGAAGCTTTCCTATTGCTGGCAGAATAGAATAATGAAAGCGAGTGTTAAAACTCCATTTTTCGTTCATAGGCACGCTGACTCCAGCATTCAGGGCCAGTTCATAGCGGTTGAATGCATTCAAGTTGGGAAGAGGGCCAGAAAGGTTTCTTGAATCTTGAAATACTAACAAACCATTGCACAATCCAATCTCGTACTCGAACATCGCTATATGCGAACGATAGAGAATTGGAATGTCAATATAATGTGCTTCGAGCGTAAAAGAATTGAAATCACCTTTATCAGGGCGTGCAGCCTTTCTGCTGCCGCGCATGGCATAGTTCAATTCTAACTGGACTTTGGCTGATCGAGATATTGGTGTAAATACTCCAAAACCAGCGGTGCCGCCTAATTTGTTGTATCCACCAACATCATCGTTGTGAATCTGACTTGTTACTAGTCCTAACTTGATAAGTCCTGAAAATTGGCCTTTTCTAGGTGTCTCAGTTTGTGCTAGCGCTGACATAGAGCATGTAGCTGCGAAGAAAAAGGCTATGCACCTACTCAACCACATGTACATGGGTTTCTTCGCTTTGAATGACCTCACCTGAGGCTTCATCAACAATTAGAGCTACAATCGAGGTTTTCTCAATATCCAAGACATTGCTTGGCAATTCTGCGTTCAATTGATAGTCTATCCATTCACCAGCTTCAGCACCTCCATTGATGAATGGGTCACCAGCTAAGGATTGATCTGGGTTGATTTCCCCTCTCAATACGTGTCTGTGAGTATAGTCTGTGATAATCTTTTTTGGATAAATGGTTTCATCCGCCCTACTATCTAGTTGCTCCGATACAACGGAGTCTTCAGCGCAGAGAAGTAATAGTCGGTAATTTCCACTTAGATCTGCTATTGCCTCAGCACTAGCTTGAATATAGAATATACCAAGGCTATCGATGTAATCTGCCTCTATTCCTAAGGCAATTAATGCACTCGTGTTAGAGTTTTCAAAATTTATAGGGTTTGTCCAAAATGTAGTGGCATTATTAAAAAGCTGAAGATTGTTGAAGTTGTCGAACTCTCTTCTGTTGATCATTGCGCTAGGTATAGGCGTACTTGCGTTAGTGTAGTTTTGAAAGAGTAAAGTTCCGTAAGGGGTGTTGTAATCGGTTGGATACCCTCCAAAGTCGTCTACCTCAGCGAAGTTTCCAGCGTGTATTGCCACAACAATCATTCTATCTTTATTCAGTTCGTATTGAGCTAATAATAGTTCTGTATTTGCGGGGCATGTGGTGCATTTATGTCCGGTGAACTCTTCCACATATGTTTTCTTAAAGGCTCTGTTCAAATTAGCAGAATCTACCGAAGGAAATGTGATTGAATCATTTACGGAAATGACATCGGGCGCGGGTATGGGCATTTCTACTTTATCACACCCAACGAGAGTAACTAGTAGAATGAAGGATGAAATGATGTGATTTTTCATGATCAATTATATTAGAAACTACTTGTAATCGCAAGAGTTATACCGTTAGCAGCAGGAACATTTCTACAAACTCCACCCACACAGAAAATACCAGCACGCTGTCTTCCATAGCCTAAACTTAATCGATTTGCATTGTGAATGTAGGTTACTTGAGCCGTTGGATAGTTAACTCGTAAATCCTTGTTTTTGTTGCCATAGTTATATTGGTTTAACACGGTAACAATCCAATGTGGGGAATAACCATACTCAATTAGCCCAAAAACCCAATCTCCTTGATCTTGACCTGTCGTCAAGTGCTGGGCTTCCCATCGAATACTATGTTTTCTGCTTAGTTTATTCAACCCTTCTAAGACCCATATTCGAGCTAAAACGTTGGTGGAAGCTTTAAATTGGATTAACTCAATATTGTATTCTTGAAAGGCAAATGTTCCCTTTAGTTTAAAGTTTTTGTTGAATTTGCGGTCAACTTCAATGTTGTAGTCTCTGTAGTATACCTCGCTGCCCCAATTAAACAGGTTTGCTTTATAGCCTAACCTCGATTCATCTTTAGGAAGATATGTTTGCTGGTCAAGCAACTCTACAGCTACTTCTGGATCCGAGTCTGCATAGTATTCTCGATCGTGCGAATTGATCATTGAAACATTCAACTGTATTGTCGTTCCATATTTACCTCCTATTTTACTTCCTTTTTTAATTTTATATATCAAGTCACCTTGAAGCCCAATTTCTCCGTTGGGTTGAGTAGCGTAAGGATATAGAGTTGCAGCTAGATTATAAGTGTGCTGTCTGGATAGAGCAGGAAGGTAGTTTATGAATAGGTCATTAAAGCCTGCTTCTCGGTCACTTCGGAATTCCATATTGTCAATACTCTTGGCTGAAATATTAATTCCGAAACCCCGCCTAGAGTATGTTGCTGATGCGAAAAAACCTTCGCCACTTTTATAAATGTAATTGTTGGATTTGGTTGGGTCATTGTCTTTAAAAGCATATTCTCCCATCAAACTAAAGTCCTTGTAGTTAAGCTGAAATCTCGCGGCTCCACCTCCAACGTTTTCCGGAATATCCAATGATGATGACCCCCCCGACTGGAATTTACTTACGAATGAACCGCCAATAGAAAGTCTCAATGCGCTTGTGCTCCATTTTGAAACCAACTCATTGAATTGTATTTCTCCATCAAAAGCTCGAACAATGCCATCTCCTTTTTGCCAATAAAAGCGCTGATTTCCAATAAGTCCTTTGATGTAAATACCATCTATAGGTGAATAACGAACACGCGCACCATCAAAAGCATTATCCAGGCCTAATCCTCGCTCTTCATAGCTTCTTAAAATCATTCCGTTTCCAAACTGCTCGTAAAAGTTTCCCACGGTAATTTCCAGACCGTCTTGGGTGAAAGAAGCATATCTAAAAGGAACCCCAATAGTCTCTTCACCAAATCTTGGATCGAAACCCTGAACTGGTGGGATATAACTTTCAAGTCGCACACCTGCGCTAAACTTTCCTTTGGTGGCGATCAGATTAGTAAATGCATTGACACCACTTTTTTCCGGGACTATTGGTGCGCCAATAATTGAGTCTTTGTTGTATTGCTGCGCATATAAATCGAAATTACCATGAATCTGAACTCCGTCTAAAAGATGAGCATCTTGCGCAGAAACTATAATTGTTACAAAAGAAAATAGGGTGGTTAGCCCAAGGTTGAGGTTAGTTAATTTCATTAAGCGCGAATTCAATGGTTAATTGATCGATTCTCCCGAAGCTAGTTTTTCTACAAGCTCATACAGTTCTTGTTCATCACCAGGTTGATATGAATTGTGCTGCCAAACTATATTGCCTTCTCCATCGATAAGAAAAGTATGTGGAACATTGTTCACGTTCATCGCTCTTTTGAAATCCGCATTTGGATCCAGATAAACCTCATAATCCCATGATTGACCATCAACATAAGGTTTTACTTTCTGGATGTTTCTTGCGTCATCAATAGAAATGGCGATCAATTTCACTCCAGTTTCGTCTTGCCAGTCAATGTATTCCTCTGCTATGGTGTTTAACTCTCTTTTGCACGGACTGCACCAAGTAGCCCAAAAGCTAATAATAATTGGTTTTCCATCATTTTGAATATCGCCAGTATTAAACGGTGAGCTATCAAGGTTTTTAATTTCAACTGCCGGTATTTGTCTTCCGTCATTTTGAGCTTGTATTCCTGTATTTAAAACAGTGGCGAAGAGAATTGGAAGTAATATGTATTTCATAATGATGTTTTCAAATGGATTGCGAATTTACTCTAATGCGAATGTTGTGCCAATTAGAAATGAGTATGAATTTATTGGTTAGGCTTGGTTTCCTAAATAAAATAAGCTCTTGTTTCTATACTACCTTGATTTCTTTTTTCAATGATTCTGCTATTTGAGGAATTCCTTTAGTTGCTGAAGTCCTTAAAAAAGTAACTTTTCGAAGCGAAGTATAATTGATTTCTACGGGATCAACAATAAAAAATTGGGCGTTAGTTGGTGCATATTGAATTAAGCCAGCCGCTGGATATACGTTCAAACTTGTTCCTACCACAATTACAATTTCAGCATTGACCATGGTTTTAATTGCTCTATCCATTTCAGGGACACTTTCGCCAAACCATTCAATGTGCGGCCTTAACTGGGAACCATCTTCTGATTTTTCCCCTAAAGCTAGGTCTTCTTTATGCCCTTTGATTAATTCTGGGTTAATAGATGACCGGACTTTTAGTATTTCTCCATGAAGATGGATGATCTTTGAACTTCCCGCACGCTCATGTAAATCATCTATATTTTGGGTGATAACGTGTACGTCATAATCTTTCTCAAGCTCAGCAATAGCAATGTGCGCAAGGTTTGGACTGGCATTTAGAATTTGCGCTTTTCTAAGATTATAGAACTTCAAAACCAACGCAGGGTTTTTAGCCCATGCCTCAGGGGTTGCCACCTCGTTGATGTCAAATTCTTCCCATAAACCTCCACCATCACGAAAGGTTTTTAGGCCACTTTCCGCGCTTAAACCAGCTCCAGAAAAAACGACAATTTTCTTCATTTTTTCACTTTATCCTATCAAAGCTATAATAACCTTCTTTGAAAGACACGAGGATGCTCAATATTTCTATTTTTACGCCTCCCTGAAAACAACCTTATGAGAAAGAGAAAAAAGCAAGAAGCGCTAGACTATCATTCGTCTGGAAGACCCGGAAAGATAGAGGTTGTGCCAACTAAACCTTATTCCTCTCAACGAGATTTAAGCTTAGCATATTCACCTGGTGTGGCAGAGCCTTGTTTAAGTATTGCCGAAAATTCAGATGATGTGTACAAATACACGGCTAAAGGCAACTTGGTTGCAGTAATATCCAATGGAACAGCAGTATTGGGTCTTGGTAATATTGGGCCCCAAGCATCAAAACCTGTAATGGAGGGTAAAGGCTTACTGTTCAAAATATTTGCGGATATAGATGTTTTTGATATCGAAATTGATGCAAATGATATTGATCTTTTTGTCAATACGGTCAAAGCAATTTCTCCTACGTTCGGAGGTATTAACCTAGAGGATATTAAATCTCCTGAGGCATTCGAAATTGAGAGAAGATTAAAGGAAGAGCTGAAAATTCCGATTATGCACGATGATCAGCATGGAACGGCAATCATCACGAGTGCAGCTTTACTTAACGCATTAGAACTGGCTGATAAGAAGATAGAAGATGTTAAAGTTGTGGTAAGTGGTGCTGGTGCCGCTGCTATTTCATGTGTGAATCTATATTGCAGTCTGGGTGTGAATCCAAAGCATATATTAATGCTAGATAGTAAAGGAGTGATTTCTACTTCACGGGATGACTTGGATGACATCAAAAGCAAATTTGCAGTTGATACGGATCGAAAAACTTTGAAAGAAGCAATGGAAGGTGCCGATGTTTTTCTTGGGCTTTCAATTGGAAATATTGTCTCTAAAGAAATGCTCAAGTCAATGGCGGATAACCCTATTGTTTTTGCTTGTGCTAATCCGGATCCTGAAATTGCCTATGAAACGGCAATTGCATCACGTAAAGACATCATCATGGCCACCGGACGCAGTGATTATCCCAACCAAGTAAATAATGTCCTTGGATTTCCTTATATTTTTAGAGGTGCGTTGGATGTGAGGGCAACAACCATCAACGAAGAGATGAAGCTTGCTGCTGTGAAAGCCTTGGCTGAATTAGCTAAGGAGTCTGTTCCTGTTGAGGTGAATATCGCTTACGGTGAGTCAAATATTACGTTTGGTAGGGATTATATAATTCCTAAGCCTTTGGATTACAGGTTGATCACAACTGTTGCTCCAGCTGTTGCGAAAGCAGCAATGGAGAGTGACGTAGCACGTATGCCAATTAAAAATTGGGATGCTTATATTGAAGAGCTCGATGCTAGATTGGGATTAGATAATAAGCTTCTTCAAAGCATCACCACAAAGGCTAAGCAACAACCTAAACGTGTTGTTTTTGCGGAGGCTGATAATTACAAAATACTTAAAGCAGCGCAGATATCTCGTGATGATGGAGTTGCAATTCCAATTCTTTTAGGAAATAAAGAGACCATTGATCAGCTTATAGAAGAGCATGGTTTGGATATGGAGGATATTGAGATCATTGATCCTCGTTTAGAAGAAGAAAGAGAAAGAAGAATGAAGTATGCTCAATTGCTTTATGATAATCGTAAAAGAAGAGGATTTACGATGTCTGAAGCAAGCAAAATTATGCACGAGCGAAACTATTTTGGAGCAGCTATGGTTGCAAGCGGTGAAGCCGATGCCTTAATTAGTGGCCTAACTAGAAACTACCCTGCCACGATTAAGCCTGCGCTGCAGGTTATTGGCACAGATCCTAATGTGAATAAGCTCGTAGGGATGTATGTGATGATTACTAAGCAAGGGCCTCTATTCCTAGCTGATACCACCATCAATTACAATCCAACAGCTGAAGAACTAGCTGACATGACCGTGCTGGTTCATGCTGCTGTAGAGCGATTTAAAATTGCTCCTAGAATTGCATTACTAAGTTACTCTAACTTCGGAAGTAGTGATGGTGAAGAAGCAATTAAAGTGCGAAATGCTGTTAAGATATTACACGAGAAGTACCCTAAAATGGTTGTTGATGGAGAGGTTCAAGCTAATTTCGCGATCAATAATCAACTGATAGAAGAGGCCTTCCCATTTTCAAAACTAGTGGGCAAGAAGGCGAACGTGTTGATTTTCCCAAATTTATCAGCGGGTAATATCGCATATAAATTGCTTCAAGAAATGGGTGGTCGAGAAGCTATTGGCCCGATCTTATTGGGCATGAAAAAGCCAGTTCATATTCTTCAGTTGGGAAGCTCGGTGCGCGAAATTGTGAATATGATTACGATATCTGTTGTAGATGCTCAAACACGACAAAACTCGAATAAATGATAGAGTATATTCTCGGGAAATACACAGAGAAAACTCCAACTCATGTGTTGGTTGAAACGAATGGACTAGGCTACCTTGTGCAAGTTAGTTTAACCACTTTTTCGGATTTGAATGGTCATGATTCTGGGAAACTGCTGACTCATTATTCAGTTAGTGTTGATGTTAGGTCAGGTGAAAGCAAACATCAACTTTATGGTTTTTCTTCAGAACTGGAAAGGCAAATGTTTAGACAGCTGATTTCCATCTCTGGTATTAGTTCTTCTATTGCAATGATGATATTGTCTTCCTTTAAACCTTCTGAATTTCAGTCTATTGTGGTTGGTGGGGATGTGAAAACACTCACTACGGTAAAGGGAGTTGGTCCCAAGGTTGCGGAAAAAGTCATCCATGAATTAAGAAATAAAATCGCTAAAGACGATATTTCTTTGGATGAACATGCGAATTCAGGCAATACTTTAAGGCAAGAGGCGTTATCTGCGCTCACTGCGCTGGGTTTTGATCGTGCATCATCAGTGAAAGTGATAAATAACCTACTTAAATCTGATGCAGCCCCTCAAAGTGTTGAGCAGTTGATAAAATCGGCATTAAAACATCTCTGACCAGAAGAACATTTTTTTTGAATTTCCGCATTGTAAATAGGGTAGCCATTGTGGTTTGGGCATCAGTAATGATGCCTTTGGTGCTTTTTAGTCAGGAGGATACTGCTAAGAATAGCATGCTCTTTCCTTTCCAGGATACCTATGATCCATTGCAAGAAGATGATCGTAAACTCTATGGTGGAAAACCTACTGGAGTTGAAACCGAATTTGAATACGATCCAGAGTCTGGGAATTACGATTACCAGCAGAAATATGGAAATATTAATTACCGTCCACCTTCCTACTTATCCTTTGACGAGTACCAAGATTATCAGGCCAAAAAGTCAATGAATGACTATTGGAAGGAAATTAGGAACAACGCTGAAGAAAGCGAAGATGATGGCAGTAGTTCTGGTGGAGGCAGCTTTCGTCCATCGATCAACGTAGAGAGTGAAGGTTTTGACCGAATCTTTGGAGGAAACACAATTGAGATCAGGCCAAATGGGGCAGCTGAATTGATTTTTGGGGTGAATAGCTCTAAAACTGAAAACCCCGCTATCCCTGTCAATCAAAGAAGAATTACTGTTTTCGATTTTAGGCAAAATATTCAGTTGAATGTAATTGGAAATATTGGTGATAAACTAAAAATTCAAACCAACTATAATACCCAGGCCACATTCGATTTTGAGAATCAAATGAAATTGGAATACACGGGTTATGAAGATGAGATCATTCAGAAAATCGAGTTAGGTAATGTGTCTCTTCCATTGCAAAGCAGTTTAATTAGGGGAAGTCAATCACTATTTGGGGTAAAAACACAATTGAAGTTTGGTCGTATGACTGTGACGTCAGTCTATTCTCAGCAAAAGAGTGAACGAAGGGAAGTAAGTACAGAAGGTGGGGCACAAGAGGTTGAATTCGATATCAGTGCAGATGACTACGAAGCTTATAAACACTACTTCTTATCTCATTTCTTTAGAGATATTTACGAGAGGGCATTGAGCAATACGCCAAATATTAATTCAAGCGTAAACATTACCCGAGTAGAAGTTTGGATAACCAATACTAACTTCAGTACAGATGAAAATAGAAACATCATTGCCTTTCAAGATTTAGGAGAATCAAGAAGGGTGTTTAATGATGGGTTTACTGGTGTTTTTAATTCAACAGGGCAAAGTAGACCTGCTCAGAACGGAGTGAATGATCTCTACAAAACGGTGTATAAAGATCCATCAGTAAGAGGGTTTACTCAATCATCTCAGCGACTTGAGAATGTTTATGGCCTTCAAAGTAGGTTTGATTATTCTAAAGTCGAATTGGCTAGAAAACTTCAGCAAAACAGAGACTATATTCTAAACCCTCAATTGGGCTATATCTCTTTGGTGCAAGAACTTCAACCCAATCAAGTATTGGCAGTTTCTTTTGAGTATACCTACAACGGAAAAACGTATAAAGTGGGCGAATTCTCTAATGAAACAAATGGAGATGAAGCGATGATTCTGAAAATGCTGAAAAGCACAGAATTGAACACCCAATTCCCGATGTGGGATTTGATGATGAAAAACGTGTACTCGCTGGGTGCTTATCAGTTGAGTAATACAGGATTTGAATTAGGTATTTGGTACTTAGATAGAGCCAAGGGAATTGACATCAATTATCTACCTATTGACAGAACAGGGTTCAATGACACTCCACTATTGCAGCTTGTTGAACTCGATAGAATTAATAATAACAATGCCCAAGTTCCGGATGGGATGTTTGATTTCTTGGCCAATCCCCAAATTACCGTCAATCCATCCAACGGGCGTATATATTTTCCAATACTCGAGCCCTTTGGGTCAAATTTGAGGAGCAAAATCTTGGATGTTACCGGAGATGAACGCTTGGCGTCTCAATATGCATTCGATTCACTCTATACAAATACTCAGGCCAATGCTCAGTACAACTATCCGTCTTTAAATCGGTATTCGATTAAGGGAAGATACCAATCTGCCAATAGCTCAGAGATTGCATTAAACGCATTCAATGTTCCAGAAGGATCAGTGAATGTTACTGCAGGTGGTCAGCAATTAATAGAGAACCAAGATTATACGGTTGATTACACACTAGGTCGTGTGAAGATTATTAATCAAGGAATTTTGGAGTCTGGTATGCCCATCTCGGTTTCTTTAGAGAGTAATTCAGCTTTTGGAATTAATCAGAAGGCGCTGTTTGCCTCTCGATTTGATTATAAGTTTTCTGATGAGTTAAATTTTGGTGGAACAGTGATGAATCTCTCAGAGAGACCACTGACACAAAAAGTGAATTACGGTGATGAACCGATTAGTAATACGGTGATTGGACTGGATGGAAATTACTCTACAGAATCACCTTTCTTGACTTCCTTAGTTGATAAAATTCCATTTATTGACACGAAAGAGAAATCAACATTCAATATTTCGGGTGAAGCGGCAAAGCTTTTTCCAGGTCATTCCAATGCTATCGGGAACGAAGGAAATTCATACATCGATGATTTTGAGGGAAGTCAAAGTACCATCGATCTAAGAACATTCACAATGTGGTCTGTTGCCAGCACACCTCAAGGGCAGCCAGATCTTTTTCCTGAAGCTGCTTCGGCCCAGTTAAGAAATAGTTTGACATTTAATAAAAACCGAGCCAGATTAGCTTGGTATATGATTGATCCGCTATTCTTCAGAGACGATAATACTACACCAGACCACATTCGAGGTAATACAGATATTCAAAACAATCACTTGATGAGGCAAGTGTTAGAAAACGAAGTCTTCCCGAATAGACAGTTTTCTAATGCAGGTGGCTTGCAGAACCAAATCACGAGTGTTTTTGACTTGTCGTTTTACCCTTCTGAGCCTGGGCCTTATAACTATGATGTTGATCCTGTTGGTTCTGTTACGAAGGGAATAGCTGAGAATGGTCAATTAAATAATCCAGAGACGCGATGGGCTGGTATCCAAAGACGTATTGATCAAACAGATTTTGATGCGGCTAATATTGAATTTATCCAGTTTTGGGTGATGGATCCATACGCGGAGGAAGAAACACCCGGCTTTCCAGGGTCTGACCAACAGACTGAAACCGATGGCTTCTTGTACTTCAACATTGGTAATATTTCAGAGGATGTATTGAAAGACGAATACAAAAGTTTTGAAAATGGGTTTCCAACGACTCAGTCGGGGGCGACCAATTTGGGTGATCCAGCAAATTTCTCTGAGTGGGGTAGAATTCCCACAGGACAGCAAATCGTAAATGCATTTGATAACGATCCTCAAACTAGAGAGTTTCAAGATGTGGGTTTAGACGGCTTAAGAGATCAAGAAGAGGCTGCTTTTTTTGATTCAGCTTATATTCAGCCACTGCGAAATAGGGTAACCGATCAAGGGGCATTGAATAGATTAACTGGAGACCCTTCGCACGATAATTATAACTTTTACCGCGATGATGATTATGACTCTCAAGAATTAACCATTCTGGAGCGTTACAAGATGTTCAATGGACATGAAGGCAATAGCCCAACTTCAGAGCAGTCTGCAACTATAAATGCACAAGGGTATCCTACTTCAGCATCAACACTTCCTGACGGTGAGGATATTAATAGGGATAATACCTTAGATAATATTGAGAGCTATTATCAATACAAAATTGACATCTCGAAAGCCGCACTAGAGCAAGAAGGAAGAAACTATATCAATGCTATTTTAGAAACTACACCACAAGGTCAGCCTGACCGTCCAGTGCGATGGATTCAATTCAAGATTCCGGTGAGGGAATTTGAAAAGAAGGTGGGTAACGTCACTGATTTCAGGTCTATTCGATTTATGAGGATGTTCATGCAGGGCTTTGAAGCTCCTATTACGTTAAGATTCGCCAGACTTGAATTGGTGCGTGGCGAATGGAGAAGGTTTACTGGAGATTTAGATCAAGAGGGGGAGGTAATTGCAGATGACCCAAACACCCTGTTCAATATTGGGGCTGTTAACATTGAGGAGAATTCTTCCAAACAACCTGTGAACTATGTGCTTCCGCCACAATTACAACGTGAGATTCAGGCTGGTTCTCCGAATTTGGCGTTGCAGAATGAGCAATCATTAGCGCTTCAGGCGTGTGGATTAGAGGATGGTAAAGCCCAGGCCGCATTTAGAAATATCCAAATGGATATGCGATCATTCAAGAAGTTAGAGATGTTTGTGCATGCCGAAGCAATGGATCCAGTGCAGCCCTTAGATGACAATGACGTACGTGTGTTTATTCGCGTAGGAACCGATTTTACTGACAATTACTACGAATACGAAACACCGGTATCCATTACTCAAGAGGGTAATTATAACAATGACCTTGTTTCTGATCAGCAGGCTGTTTGGCCTTTAGAGAATAATGTGGTTATTCAGCTTGAAGAACTGCTTCGTGCAAAACGAGAGAGGAATGACAGGCTTGGTTTGGAAGGTGCAATACAGCTCAACCAGCGCTATGAAGTTGATGCTGGATCAGGTAGAAAAATATACGTAGTTGGTAATCCCAACTTGGCTGACGCCCGTGTAGTCATGATTGGAGTGCGCAATCCTGCCAAAAGAGGCAACCCGGATGACGATGGATTCCCTAAATGTGTTGAAGTTTGGGCGAATGAATTGCGGTTAACAGACTTTGATCAATTGGGCGGTGAGGCAGCAATTGCAAGTGTTTCTGCTAATCTAGCCGATTTTGCATCTGTTGCGCTTTCAGGACAAATTTCAACACCAGGGTGGGGAAGTCTCGAATCGAGCGTTAGCGAAAGACAGCGGGAAACTATCAGCTCATTTGATGCTTCGGCACAAGTTCAGTTAGATAAGTTTTTGCCAGAGGAAATTGGTTTGAAAGTACCTATGTATGTAGGGTATTCGCAGAATACAAGTTCACCACAATTTGCTCCGGCCGAGCCAGATACTCCAATGGATATCTATTTGGATGACAGGACACCTGAAGAGAGGGATAGCTTGAAAACAATCTCTGAAACGGTTACCACGCGAAAGAGTTTGAACTTCACGAACGTGCGTAAAGAGAAAACATCAGAAGGAAAAGCACGCTTCTATGATATCTCCAATTTGTCGGCTACCTATGCGTTTACGGAGACGAATTTTCGAGATTACAACACAGAGTATGATTTTGATAGGCAATATAGGGGAGGATTGGCCTATAGTTTTTCTAATAGTCCTAAACCTATTGAGCCTCTCAGTAAAGTAAAGTTCTTGAGAAAATCAAAATATTTCAGATTACTCAGAGACTTTAATTTTAGCCTTGCTCCGAAGCAAGTAGCAATTCGAAATGATTTTATGAGGCGCTATGCTGAGCGCAAAATGCGTAACCTAAACCCTGAGGCTACGTTGCCTCAACCTCCGTTTGTCGATAAGGCCTTCAACTGGAATAGAACCTATAATCTTTCTTATGATCTAACTAAGGCTCTAAAGATTGATTTCAGTGCAAATAATCGTGCTTTGGTGCGCGAATATGAAGGAGAACAGGTAGATAAAGAGTCAGGGTTTGGTGGATATTACATAGACCCTGTTACTGGAGAGCGCATTGAAAGTTACGAGCTGCATAGAGACTCCCTTATTTCAAGTTTCAAGAACCTTGGAATGACCACAAACTATAATCAGAATACTAGTGTTTCTTATAGTTTACCTCTCAGCAAAATTCCATTTTTAGATTGGGTGAATGCGACTACACGATATTCTGCAGATTATGAATGGCTTCGTGGACCGCTTATCGAGCCTGAGGAAAGGCGAGCTATTGCAGAATCAAACTCTAATTCATATAAAGGAGATACTATTGGTCATACTATTTCGAATGGTCAGCAATTGCAGGCGAACATGACCTTTAATATGATTTCACTCTATAATAAGGTGCCCTATTTAAGAGATGTGAATAGAGGCAAAAGGAAGAGGAGAAGAAGACCAACACCCAAGCCTAAGTCAGCTCTGAAAGATGGGGGTTCTGAGAATAGTGAAACCGAGGAGGAAGAAAAAGAGAAAAAAGACCGGAAGGTTTTAAATGGGATTTTAAAGACAATGATGGCGGTGAAAAACGTTTCTGGAACTTACTCCTTAAACCGCGGTATCACACTTCCAGGTTTTAAGCATGAGTCAACATATTTAGGAATGGACCCTAATGCCGCGATGGCTCCAGGAACAGGATTTGTCTTTGGTCAGCAAACCAATTTTGGAGAATCAGAAACACATTTTGCTGATTGGGCAGGTAATGAAAAGAGTTGGTTAATTCAAAACCCAAATTTGTTTAACCCATATTTAAGAACTGAAACAGAGAACATTTCATTGCGATCGAGCATTCAGCCTGTTAGAGATTTAAAGATAGATTTAACCGCCAACAGAACTCGTTCTAGCACTACCACTAGTTATTGGAATTATAATGATTCGTTGGCGATTCCTAGATTTACTGATAACATGACCGAGGTTCAAACGGGAAACTACAGTGCCTCAATGATAAGTATTGCAACTGCTTTTGTTCGCATTGACTCTTCTAGCAATGTTCTATACGATCAGTTTTTGAATAACAGAAAAGTAATCTCAAATAGATTAGGAGAAAGTAAAGGTATAAGCTCGCTTGATACTGCTGGTTATACAGTTGGCTATGATGCAACACAGCAAGACGTTCTTATATCAGCTTTTTTAGCCGCATATTCTGGTCAAAAAGGAAATAAGGTAACTCTGAATCCTTTAAAAACGATGGCTTTGCCTAACTGGAGATTGAATTACACAGGACTAAACAAGATTAAATTCTTCCAGAAATACTTCAGAACAATTAGTTTAAACCATTCCTATCGATCGAGCTACACCGTTGGTAACTATATAAAGGCGGCAGCACAGGATACTTCATTTGCGCTAGATGCGAACCGAATAAGACCAGAATATATCATTTCTCAAGTCACAATTTCAGAGTCGTTTTCGCCTTTGATCAATGTAGATATGACGTGGAAGAATAGTTTGCTCACTCGTTTAGAAGTGAGAAGAGATCGAACGTTATCGTTAAGTACAAGTAATAATCAGATTACCGAGATTGGTAATATGGAGTATATCGTTGGCACAGGATACACACTAAAGCAGCTAAAAATGCCTTTCACAGTAAGGGGTAATGCAATCAAGAGTGACCTGACACTTCGCTGTGATTTTAGTATTAGAAACTCAAAAACACTGATACGAAAGATTATTGAAAATGAGATTCAGACCACTGCTGGGCAAACAGTATACTCTCTAAAGTTCACTGGTGACTATGTATTGACGAAGGCGCTTACATTGAGATTGTTTTATGATTGGGTAGCGAATAGACCAGCAATTTCTAATTCGTTTCCTACATCAAACACAAATGCTGGATTCAGTTTGCGCTTCTCACTTTCAGGATAATTGAAATGAGGTGTGAATATGTCGTTTAAAAACTGATCTCAATTTAGTTGAAATGGGCTTTCATCCCATAAAAAATCTAGTAGGTTTGTCAAAATCTAAATTCAACTATGAATATACCTGCAGAATTAAAATATACCAAGGATCACGAGTGGGTGAGGGTAGAAGGAGATGTAGCTACTGTTGGAGTTACTGACTATGCGCAAAGTGAGCTAGGAGATATCGTATATATTGAAATTGAAACAGAAGGTGATACTTTAGATCAGGAAGAAGTATTCGGAACTGTTGAAGCGGTGAAGACAGTTTCTGATTTATTTATGCCTATTTCAGGTGAAGTCGTAGAAGTGAATTCATCGCTAGCTGATGCCCCTGAAACTGTAAACTCTGACGCTTATGGTGGAGGTTGGATGATTAAGATAAAGATTTCGGATACTACTCAACTTGATGAGCTGCTTTCTGCTGAAGACTATAAAGCAGAGGTAGGCGCGTAGTTTCATGTTTTGGAAGTATAACTACCAAGGCATCACTTGGGCGCTTTTGATTTTGATGCTAAGTGGGTTTCCTGGAGAGCAGTTTGAACGCTCGCAGATCGAGAATGCAGATATTTTTGTTCATACGTTTTTGTATGCTGTACTCTTTTTCCTTCTTTCAGTAGGGTTTTTAAAACAAACTACATTTAAAAGGCTGAAAATTTTTACACTGCGCAAAACATTCATAATCACGGTATTTTACGGAATACTAATAGAGGTATTACAGGCAACAGTTTTTATTAATCGTTCTTTTCAGATGTCAGATATCGTTTTTAATACTGTAGGAGCATTACTCGGATTCACTTGTTTTGGCGCTATATATGGTGTAAGGAAATATATTTAACCGAAATCTAATTATCACGAAAATTTCACACAGATAATCACGTTCTATATCTCATTGTGATTATTTTAGTCGCTTGAATACATAAAGTATGGAATTAAAGAAAAGTACAGATGCTAATTTAGAGAACAAGAAGTCAGTTTACTTCCTAATTGGGTTGTTGATGTCTCTTGGAGTGATCTTGTTGGCATTTGAATGGACACAATACGAAGGAGAAGTTGGCTCCTTGGGTGAGTTGCAAGTTGATTTAGAGGAAGAGGAAATGATTCCTATTACTCAGCAACAGCCACCGCCCCCACCACCTCCACCGCCACAAACAACGATTATAGAAATTGTTGAAGATGACGAGGAGCTTGAAGAAGAGCTTGAGATTGAAGACACTGAGTCTGATGAGGATGAAGTAATTGAGTTCGTTGATATTCCTGAAGAGGTTATTAAAGAGCCACAAATTTTCACCATTGTTGAAGAGAATCCAGAGTTCCCCGGAGGAGAAGCAAAGTTGATGGAGTATTTGGGTAAAAACACCAAGTTTCCAGCAATTGCAAAAGATGCGGGTATTCAAGGAATCGTTTATGTGCAGTTTGTCGTAATGGAAGATGGTACTATCAATGATGATATGATTACAATTTTGAGAGGTGTACACCCAGCGCTAGATGCTGAAGCTATCAGAGTAGTGAAAGGCATGCCGAATTGGAAGCCAGGGAGACAGAGAGGTAAGCCAGTTAGAGTATACTTTAAGCTTCCTTTCAGGTTTACGCTGAGATAAGTTAACCGGAAATTATTTAGAGCCACCTAATTTGGGTGGCTTTTTTTTGCCTAAATCTTTTCAATTCATGCCGCATTCTTGTTTTGATCGAAAGATCACAATGGATTGTAATTGAGATGCGTTAGATGGGTAAACCTTAACGTTATGAAATCAAATCAAGAGCGAAAAAATCATGTAAGGATACTTATTGGTTTAGCTATGGCACTAGGAGCTGCACTTTGTGCTTTGGAATATGGGAAGCCCATCGGAAAATACGTTTATAAAGGAATCTCTCAAGACAAGGATCGTTGGATAGAAGAAGATCCTGTTCAAGTGACAATGCGATTACCTGAACCCCCAAAGCAAATGCCTAGGCCAAAGTCTAAAGTGGCAACTGCATCATTGTTGCCTTCAGAAATAGAGCTCGTTGATAATTCTGATCACCGAAAGGAACTCCCTGTGTTTGAGATCGACCCTGATGCTGTTTATGTTCCAATTGAATACATTGATGAGCCAATAATAGACCCTTTAGATTTTGCGGATGAAATGCCTGAATTTCCAGGCGGAGATGAAGGGTTGATGAAATACTTAAATGATGTGTTGAGGTATCCTTCTTTTGCAAAAACAAACCATATTCAAGGTTCTGTCTACATTCAATTTGTGGTCGATAGCAAAGGAGAAATTGACGAGACTAGCATTAAAATATTAGGCTCAACACATGCAGTGCTTAGCGAAGAAGCAAAGAAGGCAATACTCAAAATGCCTCAATGGAAACCAGGAAGACAAAGGCTTCATAATGTGGCTGTAAATATGAAGCTGCCGATCAAATTCAAGTTGAATTAAAGAATCATACCTGCACCAACAGTTTCGTTGGTGCTTTCATCAATAAGAATAATGCTGCCTGTATTTCTATTCCGCTGATATCTATCCGTGAATAGAGGTACAGTAGTTCTTATTGATATGCGCGCAATATCGTTCATCTTGATTTCTTTATCGTCCTCTAAACGATGAAGAGAGTTGATGTCTACCTTGTATTTAATGTCTTTTACAATGCACCGTGCATCTCTTGAAGTGTGCTTTATGGTGTATTTTCCGTTCAATTGAATTGGTCGCTGACTCATCCAACAAATCATCATTTCATGATCTTGAGAAACATCAGGTTGGTTATTTACGCGCACGATCATATCACCTCGACTAACGTCAATATCATCTTCTAATAGAATGGTGCAAGACATTGGTGGAAATGCTTCTTCGATTTCACCATCGTAAGTATCGATTTTGGCAATTTTAGAGGTGAACCCGGAAGGAAGCACGGCTATCTCATCACCTTTCTTAAAAATACCACCAGCTACCCGGCCAGCATACCCTCTGTAGTCATGATACTCAGCAGTTTGAGGGCGAATTACAGTTTGAACTGGGAAACGGCAATCAACATGGTTTGCATCGCTCGCAATGTGCACTGTCTCTAGTGTGTAGAGCAATGTAGATCCTTGATACCAATCCATATTTTTAGAGCGATCTACAACGTTGTCACCCAGCAATGCGCTCATTGGAATGTATCGAACATCTGAAATCTCTAGTTTAGAACTGAAGTCATCTAACTGAGTCTTGATTTTGTCAAACACTTCTTGCGAGAAGTCAACCAAGTCCATTTTATTGATGCAATACACAACATGTTTAATGCCTAACAAGGAAGCAATAAAACTATGACGTGATGTTTGTTCAACTAATCCATGCCTAGCGTCAACTAATATAATGGCCAAGTTAGCGGTGCTTGCTCCTGTAACCATATTTCTGGTGTACTGAATATGACCAGGAGTATCAGCAATAATGAACTTTCGTTTTGGAGTGGCAAAGTATCGATATGCCACATCAATAGTTATTCCTTGCTCACGTTCAGATCGCAGGCCATCCGTCAATAGAGCAAGGTTTACTTCGCCACCACCAATCTTCTTGCTCGCTTTTTCAACCGCCTCCATCTGATCTTGAAAAATTGCCTTGCTGTCATAAAGCAAACGACCGATTAAGGTGCTTTTTCCATCATCAACGCTACCTGCTGTGGTGAAGCGCAATAATTCCATATCTAAATATCCAGCTGTGCTGTTTGATTCGCTCATATCTTTTCGATTGTACTCTGTACTGTTTTCTTAAAAATAACCTTGCTTCTTTCTATCTTCCATGGCCGCTTCAGAGCGCTTGTCATCAGATCTAGTGCCACGTTCAGTAGTGCGTGTAGCTGCCACTTCTTCAATAATCTTGGTAAGGTCATCGGCTGGAGATTCAACTGCTCCAGTGCATGTCATGTCACCAATAGTTCTAAACCTAACCACCCTTTTTTCGATTTTTTCTTCTGGTCTTTTATTCATGAATTCACCATCAGAATAAATCACTCCATCACGCATAAAAACCTCTCTCTCATGAGAAAAATACAGCATTGGTAGATCGATATTTTCTGCAAGAATATATTGCCATACATCCATTTCTGTCCAGTTACTGATTGGGAATATGCGAAAGTTTTCACCCATATTCTTCATTCCATTGAATATGTTCCACAACTCAGGTCGCTGATTTTTAGGATCCCATTGTCCAAATTCGTCTCGGTGAGAAAAGAAACGCTCTTTAGCTCTGGCTTTTTCCTCATCTCTTCTGGCTCCGCCCATGCAAGCGTCAAACTTATTGTTCTCAATGGTCTCTAAAAGTGTAACTGTCTGAAGGCCATTTCGACTAGCGTTGAATCCTTTCTCTTCTGACACTTTTCCTTGATCGATACTATCTTGGACCAGTCCGACAATTAATTCTGCTCCGTCTTTTTTAACCAATTCGTCTCGAAACTCAATCGTTTCTGGAAAATTGTGCCCAGTATCTACGTGAACTAAAGGAAAAGGCACTTTACCTGGCCAAAATGCTTTTTTAGCTAAGTGATAGCAGACAATAGAGTCTTTTCCGCCAGAAAATAACAGCGCTGGGTTTTCAAATTGTGCCGCCACTTCTCGAATGATAAAAATGGCTTCAGACTCTAATTCTTTGAGGTGTGTTAAATTGTATTTCATTGTTTTTCCTTCGTTATGAATGGAAGCAATTTTTGGTAAAAATCATCTCCGGCTTCTTCTATTGATTTACCGGCAGTTAAAACTTCTATCGTTGGATTTTTTGGGGATTCAAACGGTGCTGAAATTCCGGTAAAATCTTTAATTTCTCCTTTACGCGCTTTTGCATATAAGCCTTTTACATCGCGTTTTTCGCACTCTTCAAACGGTGTGTTAATGAACACCTCAACAAAGTCGCTGTCGCCTACGATGTTGCGAGCCATATTTCTAATTTCTTCTGTGGGACTCACAAAGCAATTTATGCAGATGACGCCACCATCCATGAAAAGCTTTGATACTTCGGCAATCCTTCTTATGTTTTCGTTCCTGTCTTCTTCACTAAAACCAAGTCCTTTATTTAGTCCTGAGCGCACGTTGTCACCGTCAAGCAACTTAGTAAAGAAACCATTGTCGAGCAGTTTTCGTTCTAGGTATTTTGCCAGCGTGGTCTTTCCAGATCCACTCAAGCCCGTCATCCAAATAACTTTGGCTTTTTGGTTTAAGAACGCCTCCTTTTCTTCACGAGAGATAATCTCATCAAAAACACTGTAAATATTTTGGCCTTCGTTTTTCACTAAGAGCGTGCAAATGTAGGAATTAGGTGAAGTAATCGAGTGTAAGCTAGTTAATTTCCTATTAAATCGATAGAGTAAAGGTGTTTGTTTGCTATCAGGGCCTTTATAAGACTAATTCAGAGACTATTATTCTGTTAATTTTGTCGCTTATGAAAGCAGATAAGATGCTCCAAAATTTCAAGTTGACACCCGTTGATCAAATGGGGATAAATGAACGCATTGTTCGAATTAAAGCTCGGAGTATAAAGAATGAAACGAAGGCGCAAGGACTGAAAATGGCCTTGAATATGATCGATTTGACCTCGCTTGAAGGAGCTGATACTCCCAAAAAGGTGAGCCAGATGTGCTATAAAGCAATGCATCCGCATGATTCAATGCAGGGACTGCCAATGGTAGCAGCGGTATGTGTTTATCCAACTCTGGTGAAAACGGCAAAAAATGCGCTGAAAGGAAGTGGTGTGAAAGTAGCAGCTGTGGCAACGTATTTTCCCAGCGGTCAAACCAATCTAAAAGCCAAGCTAGATGAAACCTCTTATGCCATTGGTGAAGGTGCAGATGAGATTGACATGGTCATTTCAAGAGGAAAGTTTTTGCAAGGTGAATACGCCTATGTGCTGGACGAGATTCTTGCTGTGAAAGATATTTGTCATGCGAGCAATGTTCGCTTGAAAGTGATTCTTGAAACTGGCGAACTAGGATCATTTGATGAGGTTAGGAAAGCGAGTGATATTGCACTTCAGGCAAACCCCGATTTCATTAAAACAAGTACAGGTAAAATTGGTCAAGCCGCAAACATGCCAGTGACTTTGGTAATGCTTCAAGCCATTTGGGACCATTATCAGAAAACGGGAGTGCAAGTGGGCATGAAACCTGCGGGAGGAATTTCAGATGCTAAAACGGCACTACACTATTTAATGATGGTGAAAGAAGTATTGGGAGAGCAGTGGTTGACCAATGAATGGTTCAGGTTTGGTGCGAGTCGATTGGCCAATGACATATTGATGCAATTAGCAAAGCAAGAAACCGGACTCTATCAATCGGCTGGGTATTTTTCGAAGGATTGAACTACCATTTATAGACAACCTTGAATTCAGGATTACTGAATATTGAATTGAACATGTAAATGTTCTTTTTCGAGACATTTCTCGTTTCAAAACAGCTTATTCTTGCTCCTTTGTCAAAGATGAATTGTATGAACTCGGAGCAATAAAACGCTGTAGAGTCTGCGTTGTTAAACTCATGATCAAAAGCAATATCCTGCCTCAGTTTTGTAAGGGCCTTTCTCAGTACAGTCTGCGTTTTGATAGAGTCAATTTGTGGTCTGAGGATGAAGAATGTTCCTTTTTTAACATCAGTCAAAAACCTTTTTAGAGGGATTTTTTGCACGCCATCCGTTTCGGCTAAAGTTCCTGAAACCGAATGCAACAAAGCAAATTCATTGCTGTCTTTGCACAGAATGGCTGAATGAGAAATGTCTATTTCTTCATCCAACGTTTTTGTGATTAGTCTGCTAATTTGTCCGTGCCCGCACTTTATAATAATATCGCCTTCTTGTATGATAGAGTCGATAGAAGGCTTTTCTTGAGGCTTTTCAGCAGATTCATTTGAGCAAGAAACAGAACTAAGGCACACAAAAAGGGGAAGCATTTGCATGATTCCCCTTTGCAGTGATTTAGAAATAGATCGATTAGATTTTCTCAATGGTGGTTTCAACAAGAGTGCCATCTTCAGTTGTTGACCAAACAAATTTGTCATCAGAGCTTTCAACTATGTCAGCAACTGTAGTTGAGGGAACTCCAAGAATATCTAGATTGATCGTGATAGTTTCTCCTTTATCAGAAATAGAGTAAGTGAAAGGAGTCACTACTTCTCCCTTTAGTGGATCGATGGTTGTCCATGTGCCACCGCAATCTTCGTTCTTTACTTTACATGTTTCAAACTCATATACATCGTCAGCATATGTAGAGTCTGGCTGACTAATGCCATCATAAGATAAGTCGGTCACTTTCCACTTGCCGTCAGCTAGTTGCTTTACTACTTTTTGATCTTTGCTACAAGCTGCGATGACAAAGAGAATCGCTACGGCAGAAACTGCCAATTTGAAAATATTTTTCATAAGTGATTAATTTTTGCAAAGGTCGACCTTTTTGATTCTGAAAATGAATGTTAATTAAAAAAGATAACAGCTTCTGAAACCAAAATTTAGTTTTGTTGTATGGACAATCACTGGAATTTGAGCCCAGCTGCAGAAAGCGCTGAAATAGCAAAACTGAAACCCAAATACGAGTTGTTTATCAACGGTAATTGGCAAGAGCCAAAGAGCAAGAAGTATTTTAAGACCATCAATCCTGCCAATGAGGCGATGTTGGCAAAGGTTGCTGAAGCGGGCAGCGAAGATGTTGATGCCGCATTCAAGGCAGCTGAAACGGCATTCAAACCGTGGAATAAGCTTTCAGGTGCGGAACGAGGGAAATACATATATCGTATCGCACGGATGATTCAAGAGCGAAGCAGAGAGTTTGCTGTTATTGAATCGTTGGATGGAGGTAAACCTATTCGAGAGTCTCGAGATATTGATATTCCATTAGCAGCTGCTCATTTCTTTTATTATGCTGGTTGGGCCGATAAATTGCAATATGCTTTTCCAAATAAAAAGATTCAATCTATAGGAGTTGCAGCTCAGATCATCCCGTGGAATTTTCCATTGTTGATGGCCGCTTGGAAAATTGCGCCTGCGCTTGCCTGTGGTAATACAGTAGTACTAAAACCAGCGGAAACCACTCCGCTTACCGCTTTGAAACTTGCTGAGATTATTGAGGAATCTGGACTACCCAAAGGAGTGGTGAATATCATTACTGGCGCTGGAGAAACAGGAGCATTGATGACCAATCATTCGATTCCGAAAAAATTGGCCTTTACAGGATCCACTGAGGTGGGGAAGAAAATTTATAAAGCTGCCTTAGAAGGCAATAAAAAGGTTACGCTAGAATTAGGTGGTAAAGCGGCAAACATCATTTTTGATGACGCACCCATTGATGCTGCAGTAGAAGGAATAATCAACGGTATTTACTTCAATCAAGGTCATGTTTGCTGTGCAGGCTCGCGCTTGTTTGTGCAAGAATCGGTATATGAAGAAGTACTTTCCAAGTTGAAGAAACGTATGGATTCACTGATTGTTGGAGATCCTATGGATAAGAACACCGACATAGGAGCAATCAACTCGGCAGCTCAATTGAAAACGATTGAGGAGTACATTAAAATTGGCAAAGAAGAAGGCGCTGAGATGTACCAACCTGAGTGTGATCTCCCAAAAAATGGCAATTGGTGCAAGCCAACTCTGTTTACCAATGTAGCCCAAAGCAACCGCATAGCTCAAGAAGAGATTTTTGGTCCTGTACTTGCTATTCAAACCTTTAGAACGATAGATGAAGTAATTGATAAAGCAAACAATACTCCTTATGGTTTAAGTGCAGGAGTTTGGACAGATAAAGGCTCAAAGATCTTCCAGTTGACGCAGGCACTCAATGCAGGTGTCGTTTGGGCAAATACATACAATAAGTTTGACCCTACCAGTCCGTTTGGTGGATATAAGGAAAGTGGCTTTGGTCGTGAAGGAGGAGTCCACGGATTAGGAGCTTATTTGAAATACTAAGATTATAAAATGACTAGATTGAACGTTCAAAAGACATACAAAATCTTTATCGGAGGAAAATTTCCACGGACCGAATCGGGAAGGCATTATGCAATAGAGAACAGCAAAGGAGAGCATGTTGCAAACATGTGCTTGAGTTCGCGTAAAGACTTTCGAAATGCAGTTGTTGCTGCTCGAAAAGCTCAACCGGCTTGGGCGGGAATCACAGCTTATAATCGAAGTCAAATACTCTATCGCTTAGCCGAAATGCTGGAGTCGCGAAAGGCTTCTTTTATGGATGAAATGAATAGTTTGGGGTTGTCTAAAAAGCAAGCAGAGAAAGAAGTCAGCTCATCGATAGATGCCTTGGTTTACTACGCAGGTTGGTGTGATAAATACACTGCGCTTTTCAGTTCGGTTAATCCTACAGCATCAGCTCATTTCAATTTTTCAGTGCATGAACCCACGGGGGTTGTGGCCGCAATTGCTCCTGAAGATTCTCCTTTGTTTGGATTGATTTCAGTTATTGCTCCTTCAATCGCGGGTGGAAATGCCGTAATTGTTTTAGCTTCTGAAATGAAGGCAACCTCTGCCATCAGTTTTGCAGAAGTGGTTCAAAATTCTGACGTTCCTGGTGGTGTGATCAATATTCTTACTGGTAATTTAGCTGAGCTTCTCCCGCACATGGCTTCTCATATGGACGTAAACGCCTTGACCATGACAAGGGGTGAGTTGGATGTGAAATCACAAGCGAGCTTAATTGAAAACGTGAAAAGATTTTATGATTGGACTAACAAATGGCAAAACCAAGATCCTTATTTAATTCTTGACCTTCAAGAAGTAAAAACTACTTGGCACCCTGTTCAGAAGAGTGTGGCAAGTGGAGGAGGGTATTAGTGTTTTCTCTTAGTTGAAATACCTTTCTTCGTGCCATGAAATTTGAACGACTGTTGATCGAAGCTTCTCTGAAAGCTGGAGAAGAAATCATGAAGGTGTATGCCCGTGATTTTGATGTGGAAACGAAAGAAGACAGCAGCCCGCTTACTGAGGCGGATAAGAACAGCCATCTGGCCATTATGTCTTTTTTAGAGCAAACCGAATTACCCATATTGAGCGAAGAAGGCAAGCATATGGATTATGCTGAACGCAAAGACTGGAATCAATTTTGGTTGGTCGATCCGCTGGATGGAACCAAAGAATTTGTAAAGAAGAATGGTGAGTTCACCGTAAACATCGCCTTGATAGAAAACGGGTTGCCTGTTTATGGAATCATCTACGCGCCAGTGCTCAAGAAATTGTTTGTTGGGAATGTGGGCACTGAAGCTTGGATTGCAGAAAACGTTGAAACAACATCATCTGTTGACTCGATTTTAGAACAGAAGATTTCCATTCCGAAAACAAAGCCTTCTGAACCCTACATCGTTGTTGCGAGTCGCAGTCATTTTAGTCCTGAAACCCAAGCATTTGTTGATGAATTGAAGAAAGAAAAGGGTGAGATAGAATTCGCTTCCATGGGGTCGAGCTTAAAAATTTGCCTCGTAGCTGAAGGTGCAGCGGACATATATCCGCGCTTTGGTCCAACCATGGAATGGGATACAGGAGCTGGTCATGCTATTGCAAAAGCGGCTGGTAAAATGGTGACGGATCACTCTACTGGCGAAGAGATGAAATACAACAAGGAGAACCTGCTTAACAACTGGTTTATTGGAGAATAATTCGCGCCATCTTTCCATTTCTTCCAACAGCCCAGCCGGTTTCATTGCTTAGGGTACAAGAAAAGTATCCCTCATCGCCATTGGCAATCCATGTTTTGCCTTTGTCAATTGAGTAATCGCTTCCTGATCTGCCTACTGCTAAAAGAAGTGATCCATCTGTTGTGGTTGCGACACATGATCGATATCCTCTCGGGTTATTTCTGGTGATCAGGTCCCATGTTTTTCCACTATCAGAAGTGATTGCACAATTGGATGAGGCATTAGTGCTATCGATATAACTTCCGCCCACAATTATACCTTCATTAGCATTCCAGAAGGTCATGGAAAATATTCCCGCACCTGTTTCACTAAAAAGTGGGGTTTCATTAGGGGTGAATTGGTAAAAGTCTCTATTTCGAGAATAAACATGGCTTTTCTTTCCTCCACTGGTTGCTATCCAGACCTGATCTGCCATCACTTTTATTCCCGTTCCACTAGCAGCGTAGCTCGCTTCAGCTGAGTCTAATATTGGTCGAAATTGTTCGTCTACCCAATTCCAGTGCGTTCCAAAGTCTATGGATTCAATCAATGTCATTTTGCCGTCAACAGGATCGCCATAAGCATAGCCGATTCCATCTTTTGTGAAGTCCATTCCATCAAAGAAGTAATTACTATCGGCTTCATTAAAAACTAAATTCCACGTTGCTCCTCCATCCGAAGTTCTGAAAATACTGAGTCCATTGCCAGAGTTCATTACCAATGCATTGTTGTGGTCAAAGCCGTGTATGTCTCTAAAATCTAGTTTTTCTGCCTTGGGAACAGAAATATCTGTCCAAGTATTTCCATCGGTTGTTTTCAATACAGTTCCTTCTGTTCCACTTGCCCATGCCACAGAGTCGTTGACCATATATAATCCTCTCAGGTGGCTTTTAGTGATGCGTTCAATCGGCTGCCAAGTGGGCTTTTTCTCATTTTTTATGAGAGTTTTCTCGTTCTCTCCAGAACAAGAAGAGAAGCCTAAGATAATTAGAAGGATAGATGAAATGGTTTTCACGAGGGTATTTAGAATTGTGGGTGTGCAGGTACCGTTTGAATTGTTGGATTTTCTAACCTGAAATCCTGTTCCAATATACTACTTTCGCAGCCATGTCTAAAGTCGCATTAATCACCGGAATCACCGGACAAGATGGAGCCTATTTAGCGGAATTGCTTTTGAGCAAAGGCTATGTAGTGCACGGAGTCAAGAGGAGAAGTAGTTTGTTCAATACCGAAAGGATTGATCACCTATATCAAGATCCACATGAGAAAAATTTGAGGTTTAAATTGCACTATGGTGATTTGACAGATAGCACGAATTTGATTCGAATTATCCAGGAAACGCAGCCCGATGAGATTTACAATCTTGCTGCTCAAAGTCACGTGATGGTTTCATTTGAAACTCCTGAATACACTGCCAATTCGGATGCTTTAGGTACTCTTAGAATTCTTGAAGCCATTCGTATATTAGGATTGGTAGAAAAAACAAAATTCTACCAAGCTTCTACCAGCGAGCTCTACGGAAAGGTGCAAGAAATTCCTCAAACTGAAAAAACGCCATTCTATCCGCGAAGCCCTTATGGCGTTGCTAAATTATATGCATTTTGGATTTGCAAGAACTATAGAGAAGCTTATAACATTTTCGCTTGTAATGGTATTCTGTTTAACCATGAATCTCCATTGAGAGGTGAGACCTTCGTTACTCGAAAAATCACTAGGGCCGCTGCGAAGTATAAGCTTGGTCTTCAGAAGAAGCTTTATTTAGGAAACCTTGATGCAAAACGCGATTGGGGTCATGCAAAAGACTATGTAGAAGGCATGTGGCGCATGCTTCAGCAAGACCATCCTGATGATTATGTGTTGGCTACCGGAACAACCATTCCTGTTCGCGACTTCGTTCAAATGTCATTTGCTGAAATTGGCGTTGAACTGGAGTGGAAAGGACAAGGTGTAGAAGAAAAAGGATTCGATAAAGCTACAGGAGAAGCAGTGGTAGAAGTTGATCCTGCATATTTTAGACCAACCGAAGTAGACTTGTTGGTAGGTGATGCAACCAAGGCCAAGAATGAATTGGGTTGGGTACCTAGGTGTACAGTTCAAGAGTTATGTGCTGACATGGTGAAGGCAGACCTTGATCGATTTACTAGAGATAAATACCTTATGGATGGTGGTCATGATGTGACCCTAACACAAGAGTAATGATGCAACCCGATAGTAGGATTTATGTTGCTGGTCATCGCGGAATGGTGGGTTCTGCCATTGTGAGAAAACTCAAAAAGGAAGGCTACACGAATATCATTGTGCGCACTTCATCTGAACTTGACCTGCGCGATCAAACAGCCGTCAATGCATTCTTTAAAGAGCAAAAACCTGAATTTGTATTTATGTCAGCCGCCAAAGTGGGCGGCATTGTGGTAAACAATACCTATCGCGCTGATTTCATTTACGATAATGTGATGATTGAAGCGAATGTGATCAAAGCTTCGCACCAGTATAATGCCACTAAGATGCTCTTTTTAGGTTCAAGCTGCATCTATCCTAAACTTGCTCCCCAACCCCTTAAGGAAGAATATTTACTAGAAGGGTATTTAGAGCAAACTAATGAGCCATATGCCATTGCAAAGATTGCAGGTATCAAAATGGCAGAAGCATTTAGGGATCAATACGGATGCAATTTTATTTCGGCTATGCCAACCAATTTGTATGGCCCGAATGATAATTATGATCTCCAGAATTCACATGTTCTTCCTGCCTTAATGCGAAAGTTTCATTCGGCAGTGAAAGAAGGAAAATCAGAAGTAGAAATTTGGGGAACTGGAAGTCCGAAACGTGAGTTTTTGCATGTGGATGACTTGGCAGATGCTTCTTATTATTTGATGCAGAATTACGATGGTAGAAACTTCGTGAATGTAGGCTCAGGAAGTGATGTTTCCATTAAAGAATTGGCTCAGTTGGTAGCAAAAGTTACTGGATTCAAAGGTGAGTTGATATTCAATACATCCAAGCCAGATGGGACACCACGTAAATTGATGGACGTAGGTCGTTTGCATCGTTTGGGCTGGAAGCATTCCATAGAACTGGAGCAGGGCGTTCGAGCCGTATACAATGAAATGAAGGATTCAGAAGTATTCAACCTTTCGGCTTAACTTCGTGCAATGCGCGGCATAATTGGCCTACTTATCATTTTTTCTTGTCCGTTAATAGGACAAACTCAGGTTGGGTCATCGCCTTCAAATCCGATTCATACACCACTTGTTCAGCGTCATATTGCGCAGTCTGAAGAAATTCGTCAAACCGCCTTTGCGCCCTACTTGCTTCCTATTGAACAGTTGGATAGCATTTATAATGCGGATACCAAAAATTGGAAGCGAAAAGAGCATGACTCTTGGGTGATGAAAAAGATGCGCAACGAACACCTGATTGAAGTTTCCACCAAAGATTTTGTGCTTAAAGGTGATGCTGTTTTTAACCTTGAAGCTGCGCGCCAGGCAGATGGTCAAGGCCGAAGGATGCACACCAACTCGAGAGGGTACAGTTTTACAGGAGCCATTGGAGAACGTTTTTTTTTCGCCACCACTTTTTATGAAAATCAATCCATATTCCCGAATTATATGGATAGCGTGGTTTCTGCACGAGGTGATTTTAACGATCCAGCGGACCCAGAACGTGGAAGCATTCCTGGCTATGGCAGATGGAAACCGTTTAATACTTCTCAGAGCTACGATTACGACTATACGCTGGGTACGGGTTATATCGGAGTAGCGCTTTCAAAACAATCATTCGTGCAGTTTGGTCACGATAAGCAGTTTATAGGTTATGGTTACCGCTCGTTGTTTTTGTCTGATGCCTCTGCTCCGTATACTTTTTTGAGGCTGCACGGAAGCTTCTTCAAGAATAAATTGACATACACCACAACATGGGCGGTCCTGCAATACTTGGAGCGTGTGGCTCCTGTAAATTACAATAGCAAGGAAGCCATGTTCAGAAGGCTGGGTGCGCGATTCAGCTATCTGCATTTTCAGCCGAAACATTGGGTTGGAATTGGATTATTTGATGGTAGTACGTGGGATTGGCGCAGAAATAGCCACCCGTCCAGTATAGAGTATTACTCTCCTCATGCTTTTTTATATTCCGAAAATGGCATCCGAAATCATATTCTTGGCATGAACGCCCACATTGATCCATTGAAGTTTGCATCTTTATATGGTCAAGTAGCATTGAATACACGAAGTGGTGGAAATGGTTATCAAATCGGTTTAAAGCTGAGTCCTGCTACTGGCTTTCAAGTGCAATTGGAATACAATGACATCAGCTCAGCATTCTACTACTCTTCAAAGGAACCTAACCTTAATTCGATTATTGTTACTGAGCCTTTTCAAGCTGGAACGTTGACACAAGATTATTATCAGCACAACGATCAATCGCTCGGTCATCCTATTGGTACTTCAGTTCAAGAATTGCTCGTTCGTGTGAATTATCGCTTTAGAGACCTTTTTGTGAGCGGAGCATACCATTCAATGAGGAAAGGTCAGCCGACATTCTTGGCTACTGTAGATTATTTCCAATTTGAAGGTGGATACATTATCAACCCCAAATCCAATGCATCGATTGCCATTGGAAACATCAACAGAACAGAACGAAATGGAGCTTCAGCTATGCTTGATACGTATACCTACATCGCATTTAGAACAAGCTTGCTGAATCGATACTTAGATTTTTAATTATGATCAATATTATTCTCGCATTTATTACCGCTTTGATTGTTGCCGTATTATCTACTCCGGCACTTATTAAGGTAGCTTATTTGAAGCGACTGGTGGATGAGCCTGGTGAAGAACGTAAACTACATTTCAGGCGAATTCCAACCATTGGTGGTATTATCATTTTTGCTGGAACACTTTTCGCTTACCTCATGTGGTATCCATTTGAAGAGATGGCTGATGTAATGGAAATGGGCCGAGCTCTCAAGGATTTTCAATACATCGGTGCGACCATGATTATCTTATTTTTTATTGGTATTAAAGATGATATCATCGGCACCGCACCCGTGAAAAAACTTGTGGGCCATTTAATTGTAGCATTCATTTTGGTTATCATGGGCGATATCCGAATAACCGGGATGTACGGACTTTGCGGTATTGAAGAATTGCCTGAGTGGGCTAGTATATTTTTATCTATTCTCACTTATACTGCTATCGTGAATTCAATCAATTTGATTGATGGTGTCGATGGCTTAGCTAGTGGTGTAGGTATTATTGCTTCTGTAGCAATGGGCGTTTGGTTTTATTATGCAGGTGCCATTCAGCATGCGGTTTTGGCTATGGCCATGGCTGGAAGCCTTATAGGTTTCTTAGTATATAACTTTTCACCTGCTAAAATCTTTATGGGCGATAGTGGATCTCTCACTATTGGATTGGTCCTCTCAATTTTGGCCATCAAGCTCATTGAATATCCAGTCGATGAATTGCCGAATGAACTAATTGGTGTTTCTCGCCCAGTATTTGCCATGGCAGCTTTGGTGTATCCGCTTACCGATACGCTGCGCATATTTATATATCGCATTTCTCATGGAATGTCCCCTTTTGCTGCCGATAGAAACCACATCCATCATCGGTTGATGGATCTTGGTTTAGGTCATAGAAAAACTGTGTTGTTGATTTACGCGACTTCAATTTTTATCATTTTACTTTCTACCAGTATTCCGCTTGACCCGAGTGCTGTTATGATTATTACAGCTTTGGTTGCTTTGGTAGTGTCGCAGATTCCAGGATTGCTTGTTATGCTTAAAAAGAAGAAGGAGTTAACCAAAGCATGAGGCTCATCTTCTCCATAGTATTCCTGTGCGTTTTAAATGCTTTAATGGCGCAAGATGGACTTGTTCCGCTAGAGTATTTCACATCGCTAAAAACGGAAATGGCGATGAAAGATTCTGTGTTGAATGTGCATCCAGAGATGAAGCCATTCAGTTATTGGACAGTGCAAGAAAATACATCAGCTCCAGATTCGGTGGCTTCATTTGTGCAAATGCCATTCAAGCATGCTGACGATAGTTACTTTAGGGTTTCTCCTAGGTTGAACGTTGGTCTTTTTAATCAAGCTGGTTCTCGGCATAATAATGGTCTCACTTCGGTTGGCGGCTTCGGTCTTGGAGCAGGTTTTAAGAATAAGGTTTACCTGAATTTGGATGGTGTAGTTGGCTACACGAATCCGCCCACATACCTTCAAACAATAAACGACAGTCTCAATATTATTCCAGGCTATGGATACTTCGAACGATCAGGAAACAGACCTTCAGGCTATGATTTTACTCAATGGACTGGTGCCCTGGCATTCAAGCCATCGAAGCAATTTGAATTATTTTTAGGACGCGGAAGACACTTCATTGGAGAAGGATATCGATCGATGTTTTTGAGTGATTATACTTCGAACTACAATTACCTCAAAGCTGACGTAAATGTTTGGCGCATTAAATATATTGTGCTTTACACGCAGATGGATCAAGCGAGTAATTATCCAACTAAAACATATCCGATAGACAAGAAGTACAGCACCATGCATTATTTGAGTTTAAACGTCACCAAATGGTGGTCGATTGGTGCGTTTGAAGCAGTTGTCTGGGAGGCGGAAGATTCAGTTGTGAATCGCAGATTTGATATCAATTATGCCAATACTCTCATATTTTTTCGCCCAGTAGAATATTCGATGGGTTCGAGTGACAATAGTCTGCTTGGGTTTAGTTCAACACTTCGCCCATTCAAAGGAGTTACACTATACGGACAAATTCTATTGGACGAGTTTTTATTCGGAGAGTGGAGCGCGCCTTTCAGGGTGAGGTTGTTGGGTGATTCCACCCTTCAAACAGGTTATTGGGCGAACAAACAGTCGTATCAACTGGGTGTGAAAATACTTGAGCCACTAGGCCTAAAGAATGCGTCTTTTGTGGCTGAATTTAATGCAGTAAGACCATTTACTTATGGTCATAGTAATGCTACACAGAGCTACACAAATGCAAACCAACCATTGGCGCATCCATTGGGCTCCAACTTTATTGAATGGGTGCAAATTACCACGTGGCAACCCGGTAAATTTAACTTCGGTTTGTTTACCACCTATTCGAGAAAAGGCTTCACCAATAGCATAGCTGTGATGGGCGATGACGTGCTAATCTCCAATACTGAGCGTGATTTAGGTCAGCGCGAATATGGCAACTTCATGTTGCAAGGCAGGCGGGTGGATGTAGCGAACATTCGGTTAAATGCGGGTTATGAGCTCGTAAGCCAATGGAATTTGCGCTTAGATGCTACTATTTATTATCGTTTAGAACGAAGTGCTGTAAAGACGAATGAAATGGTGTTTTTTGGTCTCGGATTAAGCACAGCACTTTGGAATAATTACCTAAATCTATAGTGATCAACACTATTTCCCAGTAATCGGGAAGTTCTCTTTCACTGGTCGCACAAATCCAAAATACGGTGTGGAAATATCTTCTTTGGGGATTTCATTGAAAGCGCGGTAGAAGATAAAGGGAACATCATCATCAATTCCTGGAAATAAACCCGAAGCCATGTCGTGCATCGCTTTATTCTCAGCAGCCAATGCCAGAGTGTCTTTAATGTTAATGTCGCTGCGGTATTTGATCATAGTACAGATCTCGTTGTCTACACGCTGTGGCATGATTTTGAAAATCTCGGGTTGAGTTTCGATTTCGCTGATGATCAGAGGTATCGGATACATGTTTTGCGCTTGTTCGGTTAATGATTGATTGAAGGCATCCATTTCTGAGGCAATACGATATTGCCAATTGCTTTCGGCTGGCGTCATACATGTGTTGGATAGCACCATTCTGTTGATGGCAGGAATAAGGTGCCCATTAAATTGCTCTTTTTCTGCAATACGGAAAAGCTCAGGAGCTGTGAATCCGCTTATGGTGTGTCTTCCAAATTGCAGAGTGTTGAGTTTCCACTCACCTTGATCTTTTATGAAGAATGTGCTCACTAAATACCTATCGCCATCGCGTTTTGGAACAAGGATAGACACAAACGATTCCTTTGAATGACTATGGTATTGAATGATGTAATCATTGTCGGCATTATTTCCAGAAATTAAGGTCACGTCATTATCTGCAAGCGGTTTAATGGTGTGGTATTCATCCATTGCCTGAAAGCTTTTTGACTTTATAATGCTGCTTGTTTGTTCTAAAAATGGAGTTATATTTTCGCTTACTGATGCGCGCAAGTCTTCTGTCATCAGGCTAGTGAGTTTTTTTTCGTCTTTATTTTTCAGCGCATCAATCACAGTAGCATTAAGCTTGGTGACAATATTCTTCACATCCGGATCAATCATGTCGTTACGCAATGTGCCTTCATGTTGTCGAGCACAACCAACAATTAAAAAAACGAGAATGGTAACTGGGATGTATCGAAATAAGGGCATTGAAATTGTATTTAGCATCAACAGTAACCTGCCTACTGATTAATGAGTTTCAGGTAATACGATTCTTGATTGGCTGTTTGGATCACTTTGAATGCGGAACTCGTTTGTTTTGCTCGCGTTTCATAGAGTTTTGATTGAGCGTCAAACAGTTTATTCTCTCGAGAGTTTAAAAGAAAAACACTGCTTTCGCCTATTGCGAATTTGGTTTTTTCAGACTCCAATAGGGTAGAGTAATTTTGAGTCATTTGGGTGTAAAGAGCTGCTTGTTGGGCATTGGTTTCAAATGCGAATACTTGCTCGTTTAGCTTGTTTCGAAGCGAAAGTTGCTTAACATCCAAATCCAATGTTTTCTCCAACCTTTTAATGTTCACTGCTAATAGTTTGGCTCTTTCTTTTCTCAGTAGTAAAGGATATTTAATGCCTACGCCAAACATACGGTCATTGATGCCTATTGCTTGTAGGTCAGCATTCGCAATGCCAGGACTCAAAGAACTATACTTTAAATCCAGTTGGGGAAGGGTGTTACTAATAGCTGTGCGCTTTTCGATACCTAAAGCCTCTATTCCAAGGCGTTTTATTTCCAATTCAGGATGCATTTCAACCAACGACTGGTCCCAAAGTAAAAAGCTGTCTTGAACTGTTCCAAAATCTTCTTCCAAGGCCGCCAATGATTCAGGCAACATGGCTTGAGCAGGCACCAACGGATTGCCCTCATCATCCCACAAAAAGTTGGATAATATTTGTTGGGCAGAAAAGATCATATTTTGTGCTTCAAGCAATTGAAATTGCCGATTTTGTACTTGGAGAAAAGCTTCTACTGTATCGATCGCAGGACGATCGCCACCTTCAAAGACTTGCCTAACAAACTCGAACTGTTCATTGGAAATCTCGAGTGCATTCTCCTGAACAAAAAGCAGTTCAGCAGAAAGCGACCAATTCAAATAAGCCAAACTTGCTCGGTACAAAAGATTATTGATAATGACGCGCTTTTGCTCTACAGCCATGTCTACCATTAAGTCTGCTTGACGAATAGCTAGTTGTTTTTCGTTAAATAACAACTTCGAACCCAAGGGCATCGAAATTCCTGCTTGGTATTGGCCAGAGTTGGAAGTAACCAACTCAGGGTTTACTTGTCCTCCAGTATTTTCAACGTATCCAGCAAACAACTCAACGCCTAAGGCAGTTGGTAGCGCGATTTTAAACGATTGCTTTTCGTAATAGTCTTTGTCGTCATAGGACTTGTCTCCAAAATTATAGGCGACATAAGGGTCCATTATTCCGCGTTCTAATCTTAAGTTAGCACCGCTTAAGTCAACTTGGAGGTCGGCCTGAAGCATAATCGGATGCTTGGTGACCACTTGAGCGAGGTAGTCTTTAAAACTTAAAGTTTCTTGAGCATGCGACTGAAGAAAACAAAGAGTAATAAAGATAAGCGTAAGCTTTTTCATGAATTTCCTTGTCATTTTTTCTCTTCGGCTTTTATCTCGCCTCCTTTGTAGAACTCTGGTGGGAAGCCATTCAATTGACGCCAGAATTCGTACCAAATTGGTACATCTTTCAATAAGGCGATTGCCTGTGCACCCGACCCCATTCTTAATTCTTTCGGCCATTCCTCTTCTTTTGGATCTGGTGCAACTAAGATGCGATACTTACCATTAGTGCTGGTAACATTATCTATGGCAAATACGCGACCAGCATAAGTTCCTACTGAAACATTTGGCCAACCAGAGAAAACCAATGATGGCCAACCATCAAAAATGAATCGTACCGGAGCACCTTTTTCCAGTAATGGTAAATCAATCGGGCGGACATACATTTCCACTGCTAACTCGCTTATGTTGGGCACAATGCTCACAATTGGGGCACCTTCTTTAATTGTTTCACCAATACCACTCTGCAATGCTTTTGTTATGTAACCCGACTGCGGTGCTGTGATGAAATACATTGAAGAGCGGATAGTATAGTTTGATACTTCGTTTAATGTTTTAGCTAATTTACCCTCTGCGTCAAGCATATCACTCAAGGCTGTGAACTTATTGCTCTCGCTTTTTGCTATTTTATCGTTGTAGTCTGCCTGAATGGAAGTCAATTCAATTTTTGCATTAATCAACTCATTCCGGCTTGTTAGCAGTTTATTTTCGGCTGAAACATATTTAGCCTCAGCTTCTCGATACTTCTGACGGTAGTTTTCTAAGTCAGTAAGTGACTTTAAACCTTGCTCATATAAACTTTCCTGTCTAAGATATTGTTTTTCCGCGATGTCAAGATTGGAGGATGCCGCGATAAGATCTAAACTGTCACTTTGAACTTTAAGAACTCCCTGCCGAAGTTTGTTTTGAGCTTGCTCTTTCTTCAATTTCTGACTTTGCTTAAGTGCACCAACTTGTTGGTCTACAGCATTTATTTTTTTTATGTATGCTTCAATCCCTCCTTCCTGTGCAGCTAGTCTTTCTCTTGTTCTGGTAAGAAGGTCCGGGTCAAAATATTCATCTTTTACTTCTGATATGAATAGAATCGTATCGCCTTTCTCTACGAATTGACCTTCTTGGATGTACCACTTTTCAATTTGACCTGCAATTACAGAATTCACCGTTTGCGGACGTTGGTCGGGCTTTAGATTCGTTACGTATCCATCTGCTTGAACGTTCTGAGTCCATGGCAAAAATGAAATAACGATGCAAAGACCAAAGAAAAGCATTAACCACCTCAGTGACTGCCTTGGGAGCTTCGATGCGTAAATTGACCCTGGGCTCTGATACTTTTTAAGGTCAATTAAATGTCCAACACTATTAGATGAAATGTTCAGCATGAGATTTAATCGTAAAAAAGTTCTTTGAGTTCAGGATTCTTGAAGATTTCTTCGGGTGTACCATTATACTCTATGGCGCCTTCATTGAGGATGATTATTCTATCGCATCGTTTGGCAATTCTTTTAGAAGCTGAACTTACAATCAGCGTCCAAGGGTGCACTTTGTCCATCATGCAATCTACAATACAGCTCTTATCATTCTTAGGCAGCACGTGCATCGATTCTTGCCATATTACAAGCGGAGGTTGTTCAATAATCGAGCGTGCAATCATGATTTTGCGCACGATATGCTCTGGCATTCCGCTTCCTTTCGGAGATAGCTGTGTTTGGTATCCTTTCGGAAGTTTTTTGATGTAATTTAATAAGCCAATTTTTTCTGACGCCCAATGCAGCTGTTCTTTCGTTAACCAAGGCTTGCCGAGCATTATATTATCTTCAATCGTCCCCTCAAATATGTCTTCCTCGCCCAAACTATCTCCTATTTGAGAACGCAAAGATCTAAGATTCAAGGATGATGCAGGAATATCATTGTAACATAATGTGCCTTCGTAATTTTGGTACAATCCGGCCAATAGTTCCAGTAAAGTAGACTTTCCTGAACCGCTGTACCCATGAACTAAGACACGCTCTCCGGCCGCAATTTCAAGGTTGATGTCCTTAATTATTTTATGTCCAGAAAAGGAATTGGTATAACCTAAATTACTCACCGAAATACTCAACGGTTTATGCTCAGCATTGGGGTCGTAAAACAATTCTCCGTTTTCTCTCTCCAATTCTAGATCGGTAATCGAGGCAATTTTTTCAAGGGCAGTTAAGACATCATAGATTGGCTCCATCGTGCGAATGAGCTTCTCAACACTGTTTAAAATCAAAATAATGACAATTTCTGCAGCTACAAACTGACCAAGGTTGATCTGGCTGTCAAGCACCAATAAACTTCCAATAATCAACAAACCTCCTGCCACCAATGCTTTGAATCCAACTATATTTAAGTATTGAGTTACCAATATTTTGAAATGCCTTCTTCTTGCACCGAGATATTTTTCCAAAAGACCATCGGTTCTTTTTTCGGGTAATCTAGTTTCACCGGCAAGCTTGAAGGTGTTCATTGTGCGAGCCAATTCCTCTAACCAATAAGCTACCTTGTACTTATAGGTACTTTCTTCAATACTCGTTTTTAAACCTTGTGGACCAGTGATCCTAATAACTGTATAAAGCACTAAGATTAGCAAGATTCCGAACAAACTGAAAAACGGGTGATAGAAGCTCAAAAGCATCAATCCAAAAATGATTTGAAGTAATGATGCTCCTGTATCTAGTAAGATCTTAGAAAGTCCTTTTTGAAGTGAGAGCGTATCGAAAAAGCGATTGATCAGCTCTGGTGCGTACTTAGAGGCTACTTGCTCAAGTCGAATGCGAGGAATGCGCACTGCAAATTCAAATGCGGATCGCTGAAATATTTTTTGTTCGATGGTCTCACTCAATGACAGCTGCATTACCTGCATCACTCCAGCTAATATTACACCCAGGATAACGAAGATCACAAGTAAGACCCAAGATGTGGAAATCATTCCACCACTCAAATAAGTGATGATCGCTTGAATTCCAAGAGGGAGACTCAGATTAATCAAACCGCTCAATGCTGCAAAAAGGAAGATTCTGGTAATATCCTTCTTGTCGGCTTTTATAAGTCGAAACAATCGTTTAAGAGGCGGCATGAGCGTTGAAAATTAAGTGATTTTTTAACCGGCTCCCAAAAATCTTACTAAGGCTCCATTTTAAAAAATAAAAAAATGTTATGGAATCAATGAATAGATCGAATGTCTTCCAACATTCCTTGGAGCATAGAAGCATAGCTATACCTCTCCCTACAAATTGATCTTCCTTGATCACGAGTGGTGGTGGCTGTATCGGTATCATTTAAAACAGAAATTACGGTTTCTGCGAAAGCATTAGGTTCATCAACAATGTAGGCGTGCTTTTTGTTTTCCAATTCAATGCCCTCAGCACCCGTGGTTGTGGTGATCAATGGCAATCCTCTGTATAGAGCATCAAACGTTTTAATCTTCATTCCGCTGCCGAAGCGCAACGGAACTATAGCGCACCTGCTTTTTTGCATTATGGCTTCTAAATCATCTACAAAACCAAGTGCATTCACACCGGCTGTATGATTCATCAATTTCAATAAGGCATCATCGGCACCTCCGCCACACACATTCAGCACTGCGTTGGGCTCTTTTTCATGGATCGTTGGCCAACAATTCTCAATGAACCACTGAATTCCATCCCTGTTGGGCTCCCAACTTAACGTTCCCGCATAAAAAATTTCTTTGCCGTTGGCTTTCAGGTCAATATCATCCAGTTCGAGCAAAGCATCATTCCCAAGATGATAGGTTGATCTGAATTTTGAAGCATCAATTCCTAATTCGGCCATAAGCGCTTGCTGATCATTAGGTGCGGCAAACGTAAATGTTGAGCGCTTAATAGCGTAGCGTTCCAATTGTTTTACACGACTAGCTTCCCATTCAAGCATCCATTTGGTGAGAAACGTGCCACGCATTGTTGCGAAGTCAGACCATAGTTTAAACTCTGCATTGTGACTGTGGTAAACGATTTTTCCTTTATGCTCTTCTGGCACCAAATCAATGGTTTCAGCATGATCTACCATCAACACATCGCTTGATTCTGCCGACCATTTGATCATCGTCTCTAATTCCTTCGAATAAATTCTAAAGGCATTAAAGCTTGGCGATGTCATTAAGGCCACAAAAAAGTTGATGGCAGTGCGCGGTTGATGATTGTCAAAAACCTGTAGGTATGATAAACCTGGAATGGCTGCTTTCATTGCTTCAACGGCTTTCTTTCGTTTACCGCCAAAGGCGCAAATCAATTTCACATTGAATTGCAGCGAAAGATATTGCAATAGACGAAACGTCTTTATTCGCCCTCCGCTGTCAGCAGGGTAAGGTAACTCGGTTGTTACAAAAAGGAGGGTCGATTTAGAGGAATTCATCAAATGCCAAATGCGGCTTTGATTTCATTAATCATATTCAATTCTTCCCAAGGAAACAATTTCACTTTTTGGGTTACTGTTTCTCCTGAAACATTCACAAAGGTTTTTTCCACTTCTTCAGTTTCTCTTCCCATGTGTCCATAAGCGGCAGTCTCAGAGTAAATTGGAGTTCGTAAGTTGAATCGCTTTTCAATGGAATAGGGTCTTAGATCGAAAATGTCAGTCAATTTCTTAGCTATTTCACCATCACTCAAATCTACATTTGATGTACCATACGTTTCGATAAACAAACCAACAGGCTTGGCAACACCAATTGCATAGGCGACTTGAACCAGCGCTTCATCTGCAATCCCAGCCGCCACTAAGTTTTTAGCGATGTGTCGAGTAGCATAGGCTGCAGAACGGTCAACCTTGCTTGGGTCTTTTCCACTGAAAGCACCTCCACCGTGCGCGCCTTTGCCACCATAAGTATCCACAATTATTTTTCTTCCGGTCAATCCAGTGTCGCCATGTGGACCGCCAATCACAAATTTTCCTGTTGGATTTACGTGGTAAATAATTTGATCATTGAAAAGTTTCTGAATGTGCGCTGGAAGTTGCGCTTTTACACGAGGGATTAAAATGGATATAACATCACTTTTTATCTTTTCAAGCATGTGCTTTTCTTCGTCAAAATCATCATGCTGCGTAGAAACAACAATGGCTTCTATGCGCTGTGGTTGGTTGTCATCAGAATATTCGATGGTTACTTGGGCTTTTGAGTCTGGACGCAAATACGTCATTTCCCTCCCGTCTTTCCTTAATGCGGCAAGCTCCCTCAATAGTCTGTGCGAAAGATCTGCAGCCAGCGGCATGAAGTTTTCTGTTTCGTTCGTTGCGTAACCAAACATCATTCCTTGGTCACCCGCACCTTGATCTTCTTTGTTCACTTTATCCACACCTTGATTGATGTCAGGGCTTTGCTCATGAATCGCAGATAAAACACCGCATGAGTCAGCCTCAAACATGCAGGCGCTTTTGGTGTAACCAATGTTCCTAATCACCTCGCGAGCGATGGATTGGACGTCAAGGTAAGTTTTCGTTTTCACCTCTCCCGCTAACACTACTTGACCTGTAGTTACCAATGTTTCACAAGCCACTTTTGATTCAGGGTCAAATGCTAAAAAGTGATCTACTAAGGCATCAGAAATAGCATCTGCTACCTTGTCTGGGTGTCCTTCTGAAACGGACTCTGAAGTGAATAAGTATGACATGAATTTCAAATTAAGGTCCCAAATGTAGCAGTTGGGAATGAAGTTTTAAGAAGTAATTGCCGCTGATTTTTCAGTATTGAAAAAAATTAAGATGTCAATCGCTTGAACACATCCTCTAAACGTTCTTCTTCTTTTTGAACGGTAAGCACAGAGTTGTCATTACCAACGGCAAAGTCAAAGATATTTTTGCGGATATCGGTATCGGCATTACTCGCAATTAACCAGGTAGTGTCCGACACTTTTTTTACTTCTGACACTCCAGCAATGGAAGTAAGAATGTTACTAGCCACAGACTTACTAAACTCAACACGAATAACCTGTTTGTTTTTGTAATTGGTGAGGTTCGCTGCTTTGTCATTCGCCACGATTTTGCCATGATTTACAATGATCACGCGGTCGCAAATGGCTTCTACTTCTTGCATTATATGGGTGCTCAGCATTACCGTTCTGTCTTCGCCAATATTCTTGATTAGGTTTCTAATCTCAACAATTTGGTTTGGGTCTAATCCAGTAGTAGGCTCATCTAAAATTAATACTTCAGGATCGTGAATCATCGCTTGTGCCAATCCAACACGCTGCCTGTAGCCTTTGCTCAACGCACCGATTTGCTTCTTGCGTTCGATGGTTAATCCCACCAGATCAATCATCTCGTCAACGCGTTTTCTTTTGTTGGTTAGCTTGTGAATGCCAGCAATAAACTCGAGGTATTCACGAACATACATGTCCTGATACAACGGATTGTGCTCGGGCAAATAACCCACGTGTTTTTTCACTTCCATGGGTGATTCGGAAACATTGAAGCCACACACTTCAACCGTTCCTTCTGTTTGGGGTAGAAAGCAAGTGATGACCTTCATCATGGTTGATTTTCCTGCTCCGTTCGGACCGAGAAATCCCACAATATTTCCTCGTTCAATTTCGAAACTCACGCCATCTAAGGCGCGCTGTTCACCATATAACTTGCTTACTTGATCAACTTTTATTGACATGGGGACGAAGGTAAGCGCTGTAATCGTTCCATTACATGCATTTTACAATGCTTTAGAATTTGGTATGCATTCAAGGTGAATCAAAAAGTTTTAGGTTGAATCGCTCTTCAAAACCGGGCACTCCTTGCAAGCCTCCTGTATGCACAAAAAGCACCTTACTTCCTTCGGATAACTTGTTGTTTTTGACGTATTCTATCAATGCGTACAGTGCTTTCCCCGTATAAATGGGGTCAAGTCTTAGACCATGATCTTTATAAATGGTTCGAGTGAATTCGATCAACGCATCATTCCACATGGCGTAACCACCAAAATGAAAATTGGTTTCTAAAATCAGATGATGCAAATGAGCCCTTAATGTTGGGTTCATCTCAACCACATCATTCATTATATGTCCGTGTTTGTGAATCGGGATTCCAATTATTTTTTGATGTTCCGCACATGCTTTTAATAAACCTGCAACGGTTGTTCCTGTGCCAATTGCGCAAGCAATAGCGTCAAAAGATTGCGTCTTTTCACTCAATATTTCTTCCGATCCTTTTATCCCGAGCACATTAGCTCCTCCTTCAGCAACGATAAAAGCATTCGGGTGAGCAAGTTGTAGTTCGCTTAAAAAAGTGGGGTCGCTTTTTTGTCGGTACGCCTCACGTGAAATGAATTTTAGCTCCATTCCCTTGGATATCGCAAAGCGCAAGGTTGGATTAAGTCCATCCACAGCTTCGCCTCGTATGAATCCTATGCTTTTTAATCCGTATTGATCGGCAAAAGATGCCGTAGCGGCAATATGGTTTGAAAATGCACCTCCAAACGTAAGTAGACTAACCTTGCCTTCTTTGATGGCTTGCTTAAGGTTGTATTTGAGCTTGTAAAGTTTATTGCCCGAAACGAACGGATCGATCAGATCATCGCGTTTAACCCAAACCTCAACTCCATGCAGCGTCAAAAGGAATTGAATGGGAGAATTGGAAATTTTAACAAATTCCTGAACCATTTTGGGTATTCGATGTTTTTACAGCTTCGAAACTAATGATTCAATTTAGAGAAGTATGTTTGAAGGCGTGTGTGGCACAGGTAATAAATCCAAGCTGGAGCCAGAAGATTACTACATGAGTGAAGATGGTTACATCGTTTTCACTGAAAAGTATCATCTGAAGCGAGGCTATTGCTGTAAAAGTGGTTGCAAACACTGTGCATACGGATATAACAAGCAGACTGGTAGATTCGATCGAAAATAGCCGTCCTATCTTTGCGGTGTTGATCCATCAATTAAACATTAATTCATGAGTTTTAAGAAACAAGTCAAAGAAGGAATTCCAGCTGAACTTCCTGAGTTATTACCGTTCGATAAGGACATAAGTCATGCTCCAAAGCGCAAACGCATTCTCACGTTTGAAGAGCATAAGCTGGCATTAAAGAATGCACTCAGGTATTTTCCGAAAAAGTGGCACGCTACTTTGGCTTCTGAATTTGCGAAAGAATTAAAAGACTTTGGGCGTATATATATGTATCGCTTTCGTCCGACTTACGAAATGAAAGCTCGGTCAATTGATGCTTATCCAGGCAAATGTGAGCAGGCCAAGGCTATCATGCTCATGATCCAAAACAACCTTGACCCTAAAGTGGCACAGCATCCGCATGAACTTATCACCTATGGTGGTAATGGTGCCGTTTTTCAGAACTGGGCACAGTATCGCTTGGTGATGAAATACTTGTCTGAAATGACAGATGATCAGACATTGGCTATGTATAGTGGGCATCCCATGGGACTTTTCCCTTCGCACAAGGATGCACCAAGAGTGGTAGTGACCAACGGAATGATGATTCCGAATTATTCGAAACCAGATGATTGGGAGAAATTCAATGCGCTTGGCGTATCGCAGTATGGTCAAATGACTGCTGGAAGCTATATGTATATCGGGCCGCAAGGCATAGTGCATGGTACAGCTATTACAGTGCTGAATGCATCTCGGAAAATTGGCGGTGGGCCAGAAGGAAAATTATTCATCACAGCTGGTTTAGGCGGAATGAGTGGAGCACAGCCAAAAGCGGGAAACATTGCAGGAGTAGTTAGTATTACTGCTGAAGTAGATCCAAAAGCGGCATATAAAAGATTAGAGCAAGGTTGGGTGGATGAAGTAACTGATAACGTAGAGTATGCAATCGATACCGCGCTAGAATGGAAAATGAAGAAGCAAGCGAGATCCATCGCCTACTTAGGAAACATTGTTACACTTTGGGAAAAGTTAGTTGAAATTGGTGTAATTCCAGAATTGGGATCTGACCAAACTTCATTGCACAACCCTTGGGCTGGAGGTTATTACCCTGTTCAAGTTGGATTTGAAGAAGCCAAAGAAATCATGGCGAAAGAACCTGCACGATTCAAAGAATTGGTACAAGAAACCTTAAGGAGACATGCCACGGCTATCAATAGTTTGAGCGAGCGCGGTATGTATTTCTTCGACTATGGCAATGCGTTTTTATTAGAAGCGAGCAGGGCGGGAGCAGATATTATGGCTGAAAATGGGATTGATTTTAAGTATTCAAGCTATGTGCAAGACATAATGGGACCCATGTGCTTTGATTACGGTTTCGGTCCGTTCCGCTGGGTTTGCGCTTCAGGCAATCCAAAGGATTTAGAAGAAACGGACAATATAGCCTGCGATGTGCTGGAGAAAATCATGAAAGACTCTCCAAAAGAAATCCAGCAGCAAATGGCCGATAACATCAAGTGGATTAGGGAAGCTGGAAAAAATAAAATGGTGGTGGGCTCGCAAGCTAGAATCCTTTATGCAGATGCGGAAGGAAGAATGAAAATTGCCAAAGCCTTCAATAAGGCTATTAAAAAAGGAAAGGTAGGACCGGTTGCTTTGGGTCGTGATCATCACGATGTTTCGGGTACTGATTCACCGTACAGAGAAACCAGTAACATCTATGATGGCTCTCAGTTTACGGCAGATATGGCTGTTCAAAATTTTGTTGGAGACGCTTTCCGAGGAGCTACTTGGGTAAGTTTACACAATGGCGGTGGAGTAGGATGGGGTGAAGTAATCAACGGTGGGTTCGGAATGCTCCTTGACGGTTCAGCTGATGCTGATCGTAGATTGAAAATGATGCTGCATTGGGACGTGAATAATGGCATTGCTCGCAGAAGTTGGGCACGTAATGAAGAAGCGATTTTTGCAATTAAGCGAGCTATGAAAGAAGAACCTAGATTAAAGGTCACCTTACCTGAAATGGTTGATGATGAAATCATAAACAACCTTGATTAATGGAGGCAACAGTTGAAATTTCGATGTATCCTTTGAACCAGGATTATGAACCTCATATCCTTGCATTTATCAATGAATTAAAGACATACGATTCGTTTAAGGTTCGTGTGAACGAGACATCAACTCACCTTTTTGGTGATTTTGATGCTATCTTTGATGCATTGAAAATGGAGATCAAAAAGTCGTATGCTAAGCACTAAAAAACGGTGTTCGTGATGAAGGTGTTGGGAGCAAATATTGAAGGTTCGGCATCGTCACTTAATTCAAAGTAAGCACCCTGTATGCTTTGAATTTTATTTTGAGTAATTTTACAAACTCATTCATTTAAAGAGTCTTAGTTGGGGTCGTAGATCGATATGTGATTAGCGGCAGAAAGAAGAAATTAGGAAGCAATATGGAGCAAGAAACAGACTTATCGAATCCTTCTAGAAACGGTACAGGTGAAAACAAACTTGTAAAGCTCGCCCTCGTTGGTCCTGAGTGTTCGGGAAAAACAACACTTGCGGGGAAATTGGCTGAGGTTTACAACGAACCATTTGTTGAGGAGTATTCTAGAGAATATTTGGAAGAATTAGGCAGAAACTACAATCAGGACGATTTACTAGAAATTGCCAAAGGTCAGCTTGAAAGGGAATACGTTGTTGCCGAGAAAGCAAATCATTTTCTAATTTGTGATACCAATACTCTAGTAGTCAAAATATGGGCAGAGCAGCGTTTTGGTCGTGCTCAAAATTGGATTGAACGGCAGTTTTTAGAAAAACCTTATCAACTTTATATTCTATGTGGTCATAAAGGGATTGATTGGGAATATGATGATTTGAGAGAAAATCCGGATGATAGAGCAGATCTTTATGATTGCTACAAAAAAGCACTGGTCAAAGCTGGAAAGCGATTCATTGAAGTGGAAGGAACGATAGAAGAAAGATTAGAACGAATCAATAAGAGCTTGAAGCGGAACCGATTATTACCGCGTAAAACCGCTTCAGCATAAAGTTTTTTAAAGCCCATTTTTGAAATGGGCTTTTTTTATATTCTTTAATTGATACATTTACATCAGCTAACTGGGGTGTTCTCCAAATTGGAGTTCTGAGATTAAACCCATTGAACCTGGCCGGGTAATTCCGGTAAGGAAGATGACGAAATCCTATGATTTTGTTTGCCGAATGCCTCGGTTGGCTCTTAATTAAAAAGAGTCATGAGATATATATTAATTCCACTTTTAATTCTTGTTTTTTCCCCTTTTGTAAACGCACAACTGCTCCTTAAAGGTGAAGTTAAAAATGCTGCAGGTCAACCTTTGTCTGGAGCACTTGTAGCTGATCAAGCTACTTTTAGTGCTGTCACCACTGATAAGAATGGTAAGTTCCAATTGGGACTTAATCCAGGAAAGCATAGCATCGCCATTTCACATTTGGGGTATAAGACCATTGTTGATTCATTGATTATTTCTGAAAATATTGAGCAGTCATATTCCATGATGATCAATCCTATCATCAGCGAAGAGTTTGTGGTGGAAGCACTTCGTGCCAATGCATCTACTCCCATGACTTTTCAAAATATTTCAGGTGAAGAATTGGACGCGAATAACTTAGCGCAAGATTTACCTATTTTGCTCAATCAAGCCGTATCCGTGGTAACTACTTCCGATGCTGGGGCTGGAGTGGGGTATACTGGTCTTCGCATTAGAGGAAGTGACGCTACAAGAATCAATGTCACCGTTAATGGTGTGCCTTTGAATGATCCCGAATCACATGGAGTTTTTTGGGTGAATATGCCCGATTTCGCTACTTCTACAGAGAATATTCAGATCCAGCGAGGTGTAGGAACATCTACCAATGGGGCTGCTTCTTTCGGAGCATCCATTAATATGGAAACATCAACTATTGACACTCTTCCGTTTGCAGAGTTTAACAATACGTTTGGCTCGTTCAACACCCGAAAGCACAATGCCATAATCAATTCAGGATTGATAAATAACCACTTCAATTTTGAAGGGCGTTTGTCTTACATCGCATCTGACGGATATATAGATCGATCTGCAGCTGATTTGCGCTCTTATTATTTTGCTGGAGGTTATTACGATAAGCGATTTATGATTAAAGCCATCACGTTTTCAGGGCAAGAAGTCACCCAACAAGCGTGGTGGGGAACGCCAGAGTCTCGCATTAATGGTGATGAAGAAGCAATGCTTAAGCACGCTATAAATAATGGGTTAAATGAAACTCAAACCGAGAATTTATTGAACAGCGGTCGAACGTATAACTACTATCAATATGAAAATGAAGTTGATAATTACGGACAAGATCACTACCAGTTGATTTCAGGCTTTCAATTGACCGATGATCTTTACTTGAACTTAACGGGCCATTATACAAAGGGTCGAGGTTACTTCGAGCAGTTTAAGTCTGATGCGGATTTGGTTGATTATGGGATTTCAAATCCAGTTTTTGGAACCGATACTATCACCTCTTCAGATTTAGTTGTGAGAAGATGGCTAGACAATGATTTTTACGGTGGAGTGTACTCATTGCAATACAATAAAAAGGCATTGAATATTACACTAGGAGGAAGTGTCAATCAATACGATGGTAGGCACTTTGGCGAAGTAATATGGTCTGAGTTTGCATCAGATTCGGAAATTGGAGATAGATATTATGTCTCAGAGTCGTCAAAACTAGATGCTTCTAATTATTTAAAGGCCCAGTTTACAATTCGAAAGTTCACGATTTTTGGTGATGTTCAAGGCAGAGTTATCGACTATACCAGTTCTGGTGTGGATAATGATCAGCGCATCATTGATATTGACGAGCAATACTTTTTTATCAATCCGAAAGTTGGAGTAAGCTACCAACCCAACAGCAAAAATTTGTTTTATGCTTCGTTTGCTCAATCGAGTCGCGAACCAGTTCGGAACGATTTTATAGATGCTGTTCCAGGCGTTGTTCCAAAGCCTGAAGTATTGAATGATTTTGAAATCGGCTGGAATTATAGAAAGTCAAAGGTTTCTCTAGGAGTCAATGCTTATTTGATGGCTTATAACGATCAGCTCGTTTTGACGGGTGAATTGAATGATGTAGGATCTTCAGTTCGGGCTAATGTACCTGAAAGCTATCGCACTGGCGTTGAGCTTCAGGCTAATGTAGATATTGTTGGTGGACTTTATTGGAGACCGAATCTCACCCTTTCTCAAAACCGCATTGCTTCCTTCAACGAAGTACTATATGATTACACCTCCGGTTTTGAAGTGATTGAAATTGCACATGAGAATACGGATATTGCTTTTTCACCTTCCATAATAGGAGGATCACAAATCGGTTATCGCACGAAGTTTGGATTGGAAGCAGTTTGGATGACTAAATATGTTGGGAAGCAGTATTTGGATAACACCTCCAACGATGATCGGGCGATTGATGGTTACGTGGTAAACGATTTGCGACTGACATATAAAGTGAACATAGAAAGAGTAAAGAATCTCGAGCTCAGTTTGCTGGTCAATAATATTTTGAATGAAATGTATTCTGCTAATGGCTACACCTACAGCTACATTTTTGGATCTACTATTACTGAGAATTTCTTCTATCCACAGGCAGGAACGAATTGGCTGCTAGGATTGAAAGTGAAGTTTTAGGCGGCTTGAATAATCGACAAAACCTCTTCAGGGTTTTTATCGATGTGCTTCCAAACGGCCGAAGAAAGACCAACGCCTTTAAACCCTGCCGCACGAACCACTTCAATGCGGTCTTTGGTTACACCTCCCAATGCATACACAGGAATGTTTGCCTTGCTTAAAATCGATCTGAGCAGGTTAACACCAGACTCTTCGTCTTTGTTATAGTAGGAGTGGCTTGTGAAAACTGAGTATAGAAAGACATAATCTAAACTGAGTGTATTTTCGCGAAGGCTTTCAATACTATTAAATGTTGAAGTAATAATAAGCTTTGGGTGCTTTAGCTTCATTAGTAACCTATTCCAGCGATTTTTAAGTTTGCTGTTACGATGCCTTCTGTGCAGATGAATCCCCTTTAATGTGTACTTGATAGCCAAATCATAATGACCGTGGACCACTATTTTATTATGGTGCTCTTTCGGGATAGATTCGATGAATGAGCGGATTTCTTTTTTGTTCCATTTTGGTTTTCTAAGATGCAGAGTATTTAAACCATTATCGAATAAACGAACGATTTGAGGAATTTCTTTCTCTTTTTCAGAAGATGAAGTAATAACGATTACCTCCATAGTAGAACAATTACTTCATACAAAAATAACTAAAAAAGGACTCTAAATAGTCGTTTTAGTGGATTGAGTTTTCAAATGTGCTGTTGAAAATATTTGTTTACTTAGAGTTTCTTCTCGACAATGAGTTAAGAATCTGAGCGTTTTTTTCTTCGAGAGCATTGCCAATTACAATGAGGTTTGCACCTGCATTCCAGTAAGTCTCCAAAGCCTCAATCGTTCTAATTCCTCCGCCTACAATAAGTGGTATGTCAATAGATTTAGCCACATCTCTAACCATTTCAGGTGAAACAGATTGACTTGCACCACTGCCAGCGTCCATGTAGATCATTTTCATACCGATCATTTCTCCTGCCTGAGCTGTGCAAATAGCAATATCATTTTTGTCTCGCGGAATGGGCTGAGAGTTGCTCATGTAACTAACAGAAGTTGGCTTTCCGCCATCAATTAACATGTATCCTGTCGAAATGATATCAGCATTCATGCTCTTTAGTTTGGGTGCTGCTAAAACATGCTGTCCAATAAGTAAGTCTGCATTGCGTCCAGAAATCAAGGATAGAAGCATTACGGCATCTACGTGATCAGTCAGTTGAGTAAAGTGTCCTGGAAAAAGCACCAAAGGCTTATTTGATAATGTTTGAAGCAGTTTTGCCGAAGCTGATATTTTGCTTCTGTAAATTAGACTGCCTCCAATTAAAATAAAATCAGGTTCAATTTGATCAATTTTCTTCGAGAAATCAATTAAATCAAACTCTGTATGCTTATCAGGGTCGATAAGAACAGCGAGCTTTCTGTCTGATTTATGGAGGTTAAAGGCTTTGTTAGACATCTACTGCAGCATCTATATATGATAAAATGAGCGGTTCAAAGATGCAAGAATTGACCGTAAAGTGCGACTTAATCTCTGGGTGATCAACGTGGCAGTCGACAATAAGTCTATCTCCATTGACCTTCGAGCCGTTGATTTTTAAATGATCTGTGAACAGCACACCACTAGCGTGCATGATTTTGAATAGACATTCTTTCACTCCCCAAACACTCAAAAGCGCATCTTCTTTGAAAAAATCGTGAAAGTGGTCAACTTCTTCGTCAATAGTGAACCTGTATCTAACACGATCTATGTTTCTTCCTTTCACTTCAATGTCAATTGCAGGTCGAGCATGTTCGTTCACGATCATTGCCATGTAATTGCTTGTATGGCTGATAGAGAGGTTGAATCTGTTGTCTTTTAAATAGGGTGCGCCTTTCGCGGTACGAAGGACTTTTGTATCTACGTTTAAAATGTCAGATATGATAAAGTCAGCACATGCCATTTGGAGGCTTCGTTCGCGCGAATGACCAAATTGATGGGCGCTCAAATGATCCTCCGATAAGGTGGAAGTTATCACATTAATATCTGCTATAATCACTTCCGATTTTTCGGGTGTCGCAAACCTATATAGTATTCCCTTGTTCAATTGTATAAACATTCAAAAGTAGCTTGCTACCTTTGCACCAAAATTTATAAAGTAATGAGCGAAGTTACAGAGAGACTTTCTTATAAAGTTAAAGACATTTCCCTAGCAGATTGGGGAAGAAAGGAAATCACATTGGCTGAGGCTGAAATGCCTGGCTTAATGTCATTAAGAGAAGAGTATGGCAAAGAAAAGCCTTTGAAAGGGGCTAGAATTGCTGGTTGTTTGCATATGACTATTCAAACAGCCGTTCTTATTGAAACATTGGTTGAACTAGGGGCCGATGTAACTTGGTCAAGTTGTAATATATTCTCTACACAGGATCATGCAGCAGCAGCTATCGCTAAAGCTGGTATTCCTGTTTTTGCATGGAAAGGAATGACCGAAGAGGAATTTGATTGGTGTATCGAACAGACACTTTTTACTTTTCCAGAAGGAAAGTCACTAAATATGATTCTTGATGATGGTGGTGATTTGACCAATATGGTTTTTGACCGTTTTCCTGAATTAACAAAGGATATTAAAGGCTTGTCAGAAGAAACTACAACTGGTGTGCACAGGTTGTATGAGCGTATGAAAAACGGAACGCTTATCATGCCAGCGATCAATGTGAATGACTCTGTAACCAAGTCGAAATTTGACAATAAGTATGGTTGCAAAGAGTCTTTGGTTGATGCAATCAGAAGAGCTACAGATATAATGATGGCAGGTAAAGTTGCTGTTGTTGGTGGTTACGGTGACGTTGGGAAAGGATCTGCTGCTTCTTTAAGAGGTGCAGGTGCTAGAGTAATTGTTACAGAAATTGATCCTATTTGTGCTCTTCAAGCAGCGATGGACGGCTTTGAAGTGAAGAAAATGAAAGATGCAGTTGCTGAAGCAGATATAATTGTCACTGCTACGGGTAACAAAGACATCCTGAATGGTGAGCACTTTGCCAATATGAAGGATAAGGCCATCGTTTGCAACATCGGTCATTTTGACAATGAAATTGATGTGGCTTGGTTAAATAATAACGCCACTAAAGATGAAATCAAACCTCAGGTGGATTTATATACTATGTCTAATGGAAGACAAATCGTTTTGCTAGCTGAAGGAAGATTAGTGAATTTAGGTTGTGCCACAGGTCACCCATCATTTGTTATGTCAAATTCGTTCACCAATCAAACTTTGGCTCAATTAGAGCTTTGGAATAATAATTCTAATTATAAGAATGAAGTATATGTATTGCCAAAACATCTTGATGAGAAGGTAGCTATGCTTCATTTAAGTAAAATAGGTGTTGAGTTAGATGAGCTTTCTGCTGATCAAGCAAAATATATCGGGGTAGAAGTGCAAGGGCCATTCAAGCCAGAGCATTACCGTTATTAATCGAATATATCGTTAATGGAAAGGGGCCTTGCGCCCCTTTTTTAGTTTCTTACAGTCAAGTGTGTGCCGTCAAAGGTAGTTTGATACTGCCTTAATGGTTGTGTGGCTGGCCCTTTTAAGATTTGACCGTCAAGCAAGAGCCATTCAGACCCAGAGCAAGTGTCGATGCAACTAACATTGCTGTTGCTGTCCACAAACACCTGGCATTTTTCTTTTACATAATAAGGTGCCTGCCGATCAAACACCTTTATTTCTTCTTCCGTTGATCTGAAGGCCAATAGGCCATTATAACCACCATCTAAATACAGCCACCCATTAATAAAGTTGAGGTTGTTATATTGCGGAAGACTTAATACGATGTATTCATCCACTCTCACATTTGGAACTTGGTGATTAACCTCTGGTTTTCGACAGTTACTCAATGAAACTGCGCATAAAATAATTTTAAGGGTGATTATTCGATTCACTTTTGTACTATAGATGAAATTAATGACAAACCTACATTTTAAAACCTTTTTGATCATTTTCACCGTTGCTCTGATAAACATAGGTGAGGTCAATGCTCAATCTAAGAAAAGACTAAAGGAATTAGAACGCGTTGAACAAGACCGAAATGCTGATAATGCAGCTAAGACTGCTGAAGCTCAAAAGCGTCATCGGGATATTCAATCCAAGCAAACGAGGAAAGAAATGAAAAAGTATAAGAAGATGAGCAAGCGTCATAATACCAATAGAAAAGAGCCATTCTTTAAGAAATGGTTTAGAAGAAATAAACACTAATCGAAATGGATGATTTTGGAAATATTTTATACTTGATATTCATTGCGGTGAGCCTATTAGGAGGTCTATGGCAGAATTATAATAAGCAAAAAGCAAAAAAGGAAGAGGTTTCTACGGTTCCTCAGTATGAAGAAAACGACACCGAACTTTATGATCCAAAAGATTTTGAAGTTGATACAGAACAAGAGGAAGAAGCGCGAATGGCGATTAAAAACCTCGAGCGAAAAGCCAATTTTGTAAAGCAAAATAGACGAATTAAAAGAAGGTCAGACATTCTCTTAGAGACTGAATCTCTTGATGAAGAAGAATCACCAGAAATTGACCTAAAAGATTTTGACGCTAAAAAAGCGGTAATCTATAGTGAAATTCTAAACCCGCCCTACCTATGAAAAGTATTAGAGCCTTAATTGTAGATGATGAAGAATTAGCAAGGAAAAACTTGTAATTTCTTTTAAAAGATGAATGTACTGTGGTTGATGTGTTAGGAACTGTTTCTAATGCTCGCGAAGCGAAAAAATTCATAGAGACAAATACTATCGATTTGTTGTTTCTTGATATTGAAATGCCCAATGGTTCTGGGTTCGACCTTCTCGAGTCATTAGGAGATAATATCAATTTTAAAATCATATTTATTACAGCATATCATGAGTATGCTTTGAAGGCTTTTAAGTTTTCAGCTGTAGATTATTTATTAAAACCAATCAATATTGAAGATCTGCAAGCAGCAGTTCATAAAGTTCAGCCAGGGACCGACTTCGAATCAAAAGAGAAAATATCGACCTTGATAGAGAATATCTCTCGAAAAGGAGAGGCAATGGAGAAAATTGCACTTCCGAGTATGGAAGGACTTCAATTTGTGAACTTAGAGGAAATTGTTTATTGTGAAAGTCAAGATAACTATACGCAGTTCTTTTTGACAGACGGAAGGAGGATAATGGTGTCAAAGACAATTAAGCATTTTGAGGAATTGCTTGATCCAGATAGTTTTTTTAGAGTTCATCGGTCTAATATCATTAACCTTAAGTATATAGATAAGTATGTTAAAGGTGAAGGTGGCTATGTGGTAATGAAACAAGGAGAGCGAATTCCTGTTTCACGAAGAAGAAAAGAAGCTTTTTTACAACTTTTTCACTATCAGTAAGTTGTGTTTTTTTCCGGTCGCGCAATGAACAAGACCGTTTTCTAAACGGTTATTGTCTACTTTACTGAAATCCACTTACTTTACATCACAATAGTTCTTAAATCTACCAAAAAAGGCAGGAGCGATAAGGGTTTCGAGAAGATTAAAAAAATGTTAATCGTATTATTACTTTTTTATCTTTACCCGCCATTTTAGGGATGTTGACCACATTTCTACTAACCTAACTTAAGACAGCGAGTCATGAGAAAACTTTTACTAATTGTACTGGGATTGTTGATAACAACCATTTCTACCTACGGCCAAGGAGGTCAAGGAGGTATTAAAGCTACTGTATCTGAAGCGTCAAATGGAATGCCGATTCCATTCGCTAATGTGGCAGTAAAGCAGAATGGTAGTTTGATAACTGGTGGATCAACAGATTTTGATGGGGTGGTAGAGATTAAGCCTATTCCGCCTGGGAAGTACGACATTGAAATTACCAGTTTGGGTTTTGCACCTATAAGAGTTTCTGGTATCAGTGTAAGCTCGAATAAAACAACGTTCGTTCCAAAAACGAGCACAGCAATGGCTTCTTCGGCCATTCAAATTACGGAATTTCAAGTAATTGAATACAAGAAACCTCTTATCGAGAAGGATGGGGCGGCAACAACAGAAACCGTTACGTCCGATGAGATTTCTAGAATGGCAGCAAGAAATCCGGCAGATTTAGCGGCTACAGCTGGTGGTACTTATTCGAAAGATGATGGTTCTGGAACATTAAACGTAAGAGGTGGTCGTGGTGATGCTAACTACTATTATATCGATGGTATTAAGGTTAGAGGGTCTTCCGCTATTCCGCAATCTTCTATCGAGCAAGTTTCTGTGATCACTGGTGGTTTACCTGCTCAATATGGTGATGTTACTGGTGGTGTAATTGCTATTACGACCAAAGGTGTGTCTAGAGAATATCACGGAGGAATAGAGTTCCTTTCATCCGGTATAGGAGGTGATAATGGATACGTTGGTCTTGACCCATACGGTTACAACCTTGCAGAATTCAGTCTTTCTGGTCCACTTCTTCAGAAAAGAGATTCTTCTGGTAATAAGGAGCCACTGCTTGGATTCTTTGTCTCAGCAAACCTAACTTCTAATAGAGACACCCGCCCTTCGGCTGTAGGTGCTTGGCAGTTAAAAGAAGATAGACTGCAAGATCTGAAAAATGACCCATTAAGAATTGGGTTCACTCCAGGTTCAGTTCTTTCGAATGCTGATTTCTTAAGGCTAAACGACTTCGAGCGTGTGGATTTGCGCCCAAACACGGGAAATATTGGTGCAAACTTGGCTGGAAAAATTGATGTGGTTACAACCTCGACCACGAATTTGACTTTTGGTGGTAGTTTGAACTATAGCAAGGGGCAACGATATAATTATAATCAAGCGCTTTTTGATTCCGAGAGTTACCCGGAACAGACATCAGTTGACTGGAGAGCGTATGCACGATTTACTCAGCGATTTAAGAATAGTGAGTCGCAAGATGAAGGGAGTGCATCGTTAATTAAGAATGCTTATTATACGATACAAGCTGATTATAGTCAAGAATATTTCAGAAGATGGGATCCAGATCATAAAGACAATTTTTTCGATTACGGTTACATTGGAAAGTTTGATGTTCAGCAAGGCGCAGATTTTGCCTTAGGAACGGATAGCCTAACTGGGATTTTTGGAAACGTACAAGGAACGTTTGTAGATACATTAATTACATTCGATGGAGAAAACTCGCCAAACCCTGACCTGGCTCGGTTTACTCAACGCTATTATGAGTTGAATGGATGGGAAGGTTTTGATGCTGAAGGTAATCCAGTTTATGACCCTTCCAGATCGGAAGCTTACACTAATTATAACAATATTCAAGCGGGTGGAGGTTTGATTAATGGTGACAATCTTTCTGACCGTTCAAGAGACGTATATGGAATGTGGGTATATAATAATGATGTGACCAATGGAAGAGGTAGTGCGTCAGATAATTATTTTGAGCAGATTACTAATCAAATTAGGGTAACTGGTCAAGGTTCTGCAGATATTGGAAACCATAACTTTATCTTAGGTTTTGAGTACGAGCAACGTGTTGATAGACAGTATAGCTTGAACCCGAGAAGACTTTGGCAAATTGCTAGACTGCGCTCTAATACACATATTGAGCAATTAGATTTTTCTAATCCATCGATTGAATATCCTGGTCCAACAATTACTTATACTCGTTTAAATGCTTCTCCGGGTGAGTACACGGGTGCAGATGACCCTCAGAGTTTTATCGATTACAACTTAAGAAGAGCTACAGGTTTAGATCCTGATGGTGTGGATTTCTTGGACGTTAATAATATTGATCCAAGCGTTTATGAATTAGAGTTTTTCTCGGCAGATGAGTTGTTCAATCAAGGAACGGGATCAATAGCTAGTTACTATGGATATGATCCTTACGGAAATAGAACATCTAACACTCCATCATTCAGTGATTACTTTAATGCAGTTGATGAAAACGGTAATTATACTCGACCTATTGCTCCTTATCAGCCTATTTATGTTGCTGGGTTTATCGAAGATAAATTTGAGTTTGATGATTTGATTTTTAGAATCGGATTACGTGTAGATAGATTTGATGCAAATCAGCAAGTGTTGAAAGATCCTTATGTACTATTCCCTACTGTAAAGGCAAGAGAAACAGAGGCTCTAGACTTACTGCCAGAAGGTGTAGATGCTCATCCAAGCAATATTGGCGAAGATTATGTGGTGTATGTTGATAATGTACAAAACCCAACTTCTATTCTTGGCTACAGAGATGGAGATATTTGGTACAATGCTCAAGGAACTGAATTGATCGATGGATCGGCCTTGAAGATTTCGAATGGTCTTCCTGCTCCTCTATTGGTGGATAAAGAGAATGTGAATAGTGTTGACATTACTGAGGAATCTTTTGAGGATTATGCACCGCAGACGAACTTTATGCCCCGTGTTGCATTTAGCTTCCCGATTTCAGACGAGGCCAACTTTTTTGCTCATTACGATGTGCTGACTAAACGACCTACAACTGGGAATAGATTAGATCCTTCAGATTATTATTTCCTAGAAAGTAGAGCTAGTTCAGCTGAATTGGCAAATCCAGATTTGAAGCCAGAGAGAACAATTGACTACGAGGTTGGATTCCAGCAAGCGCTTACTCCATCCATGGCGTTGAAAATATCTGCTTTTTATCGAGAGTCCAGAGACATGGTTCAAGTTATCAGAGTCTTCGATGCTTATCCAATTGAATATAGAACATATAGAAACTTAGATTTTGCCACTGTGAAAGGTCTTACTATGAGTTACGACTTAAGAAGGACAAATAACCTGACAATACGTGCTTCATACACATTGCAATTTGCTGAAGGAACAGGTTCGGGAGCTACTTCTCAACTTAATTTAGCTCGAAGTGGACAAGCTAACCTCAGGGCTCCTATTCGACTTTCCTATGATCAACGTCATGCCATAGTAGCAAATATTGATTACAGATATGGTGAAAAAGAAAGTTATAACGGTCCGATGATTGGTGATAAGCAAATTTTGAAGAATACTGGTTTTAACTTGCAAGTGAGGGCTGGTTCGGGTTCACCATATAATCCTCAGGATAATTTTACTTCAAGTCAGCTTTTTACGGTAACACCTAATCCACTTCAAAAAGGAGCGATAAACAGTGCAAGCCTTCCTTGGACGTTTAGATTTGACTTTGTTTTGGATAGAGACTTTACTTATAAGATTAATTCAGGACGCGAATTAGGCATCAATGCATACGTTCAGGTGCTGAACTTACTTGATGCAAGAAATATAAACCGCGTATTCAGAGCAACAGGCAATCCTGATGATGATGGTTACTTGAACTCTGCACTCGGACAAAACTTTATTGATCAACAAAATAGTCCTTCTGCATTTACAGAATACTATGCAATGAAGTTGTGGGATCCAACGAATTGGCAATTACCTAGAAGAATTAGACTTGGCGTGAGGGTTAATTTCTAACTAACCAAAGAATATTGAACATGAAAACAAGAGCGATATTAATAAGTCTTTCATTACTTACTGTTAGCATTTCGGCAAATGCGGAGCGGTATAAGTATGAAAATCAAAACAAAGGCAGTAAGGATAACCCGCCAGCGGTGGCTGCAAATTGTAACCCTGCGACTGACGCTGCAGAATTGAATATCAACAATACCAGAGCTCTTATTCAGAGTGGCGGTGATATGTGGTGGGATTTTAACCAAGCCAGATATGAGATTCCTAGCGGCTCGGAAAAAACATCGTTGTTCGCGGGTTCTCTTTGGTTGGCAGGAAAGGATATTTCTGGCCAGTTTAAAGTTGCTGCACTTCGATTTCGTCAGGTTGGTAATGATTACTGGACTGGACCTTTAAGTACTGTAGATGCGGAAATTACTCAACAGACTTGTGCCGATTATGACCGTCATTGGGAGACTACACTTTCTATGGTTTCCGAGTTCAATGGTTGGTATTCAGCAGGTGAATTTGACCGCCAGAATGGTACGGAAACCCAAGCACGAGACTACCCTGGATATACTGTTCCTTCAGTAATCGAAGAGTGGCCTGCGCACGGAAGAAACTTTGAGCCTTATAATGAGGATTACTATTTAGCCCCATTCTTTGATAGAGATGGTGACGGTGATTATAATCCAGAGAATGGTGATTATCCGGGTTACGTATTAAACGGTCAAAGCGACTGTAGCAGAAGAGTAAGAGACCTTTATGGTGACCAAAACCTTTGGTGGGTGTTTAACGATAAAGGAAATATTCATACGGAGTCAGGTGGCCAGTCCATTGGTATGGAAATTCGTGCACAGGCATTTGCTTATGCCACTACAGACGAAGTAAATAATATGACATTCTACAACTATGAGTTGATCAACCGTTCAACCTTCGAGTTGTCAGATACGTATTTTGGTCAATGGGTAGATGGTGATCTTGGAAATGCACAGGATGATTATGTAGGAGTTGACGTTAGAAGAGGACTTGGTTACTTCTATAACGGTGATGACAGCGATGAAGATGCCAATGGAAACTTTGGTTATGGAAACAATCCACCTGCCATCGGTATTGACTTTTTTCAAGGTCCATTCCAAGCAAATGATTCTAAAGACAATTGTTTATGTGAAGATTACACATCCGCAAAGGCTGATGATGGAATTGTTTATTCAGGTCAAGGTGCTGGTTACGGTGATGGTATTCCGGATAACGAGCGTTATGGTATGAGGAAGTTCTTATACCATAACAATGCAGCTGGAGCAACAGGTGATCCAAGTAATGCTACAGATTATTACAACATGCTTCAAGGTATTTGGAAAGACAACACTCCAATGACTTTCGGAGGATTTGGTTATGATCCTACAAATTCAAATGCAATTCCTTCGAACTATATGTTCCCTGGAGATACAGATCCACTTAACTGGGGTACTGACGGTGTTGCACCGCCTGCTGGTCAGGTGCCATGGACTGAGGTTACTGCTGGAAACCCTGCTGGAGATAGAAGATTTGTTCAATCATCAGGTCCGTTCAAATTAGGACCAGGAGCGGTTAATAATATTACGGTTGGTGTGGTTTGGATGCAAGCTACATCAGGAGGTAGGTTAGAGTCTGTTCAATTGATGACTCAAGCGGATGATAAAACTCAAGCGCTTTTTGATTCTTGTTTTGAGATTTTGGATGGTCCGGATGCACCGGATGTAGCCACTCAAGAGTTGGATAAAGAGATTATATTAATGCTTTCTAACCCTGTTAACTCAAATAATTTTGAGGAAAACTATACAACGGTAGATCCATTCTTGGCGGCACCAGACTCAGTTGATGTAGATGGCGATGGATCAAGAGACCTTGCTCTTACGGCACAAGAGAAGGAGCTTTTCTCAACTTATGTTTTCGAGGGATATCAAATCTATCAATTGGCAAACTCTTCAGTAAGCACAAATGATTTGACAGATAATGACAAAGCAAGATTGGTTGCTCAAGTCGATGTTGCAAATGATGTTGATCGATTGATTAATTATGAGTTCAACTCTCAGATTGGCCAAGATGTACCTCAAATTATGGTTGATGGCGCAAATGAAGGAGTAAGAAATAGCTTTAGAATTACCGAAGATTTGTTTTCAACTACAGATTCTAGGTTGATAAATCACAAAACGTACTACTTCATGGTTATAGCGTATGCGTATAATCGATATGGTGATGGTTTTGGTAATCTTCAATATATTGATGGTTTTTATGACCCTGCTGCTGGAAGAGTAGAAGGTCAGAAAATTCCCTATCTGGCAAGTAGAAAGTCTCCTTCCGGAGCTGTTAGAGTTATTGAAGCTATTCCTCACAAAACAGATATCGAGTTTGATGGTGTTCAGCTGAATTCTCAATATGGTGATGGAATCGAATTGACAAGAATTGAGGGACGTGGAAATGGTGGCCTATTCGCTAGTATAAAAGAAGATTACTTGGATTCAATTGCAAGTAATGAATCACTGGATAGAATAGTATACGAAGCGGGTGAAGGTCCTGTTGGTCTAAAAGTTATTGATCCACTTTTGGTTAAGCCAGGTGAGTTTACGATTCAGTTTGTTGATACCACTGCAAATGACGACTTCACCAATTTAGCGTGGCTGATATATGAGCGCAACGCAACTGCTCCAATTGATACAATATATGCTGATAAAACCATTCGTCAGAACAATGAGCAGCTATTGACGGACTTAGGGCTGTCTCTAACAGTTGGTCCAGGATTCCCAGCACTTGCGGAAAGAAGTGTCAATAATGGATTCGTAGGGTTTGAAATTTCATACGATGACGAAACGGAAGAATGGTTGAGCGGTCTTACGGATGAAGATGGTTCTGATGCTTTTAATTGGATTAAGTCAGGTAAACTTTATTTAGAAGCTGGCTTTGGAGAGGTTGCAAATAATGATGCTTCTTCACAACTTCAGAACCCTGAGGAGAATTTGTCTGATGAGTTCGAGTTTTGGGAGAATATTGCCGGAAGAACATGGGCTCCTTTCGCACTTGCTAGCTTCGATACTGCTCATCCAATACCTTACTTTTTCGCGAATGGGCAAGTTTGGCCAAATGTTTCTCAGACAATTAGAACACGAGCCGGCTTAGATAAAACACCTAGTGTTGATATTGTTATTACGTCAGATAAATCAAAATGGACACGTTGTCCAGTATTGGAAGCTGAAGATAATGGAACACTGTCCCAAGGAAACGCGGTGAGAGGCGAGATAAGAAGAGGTCTTTCAGTGGATAAGGATGGTCGAAATCAACTGGATCCAGACTGTAATGTTGATGAAGCAACGTTTAATGGTGAGCAATTATTAGGCGATTTGGCTAATGGATTGCGACAAAGCGATTTGGATTATTTTGCTGGCGTTCTTGATACATCTGACTTAACACTTCCTGAGGTTTCAGTGGGTATGGGATGGTTTCCTGGTTATGCCATAAACATCGAAACGGGTGAAAAGCTTAATATGGCCTTTTCAGAGAATTCGTGGTTAGGAGGTGACAATGGAGCCGATATGCAATGGAATCCTACCTCGAAAATATCTGAAGATCTTTTTGGTGAGCGCAGATTTGGTGGAATGCATATGGTGTATGTATTTAGAAACAATAGTGAAGATGGAGGTTTCCTTGATGCTAGCGTTAACCCTAATTATGATAGGCCAGAAGAGTTTTTAATGCCAGCTTATGATGGCGGAAACTTCTCATTCCAGAAATTAATTTCATTTGATGCGTCAACTGCAGCAGCGGTTATACAGCCAAATAATGATCAGAGAAAGAATTATTTTTCAGTCATGACGGCAGGCGCTTGGGTTGGATACCCTCTTCTCGCAGAAGGTGAGCAATTGTTTGGTTCGACAGGTCAAAATGACGTAAAAATCAAGTTGAGATCATCTCAGCAGTATCGACCATATTCAGCATCTCGTGATGCTAAAACAATTGATGAAATAGTTACTGGCAATTCTTATTATGTGTCAAATGGTCGTTTGACTGTACTTCAAAACACAATCAATAATCAAGGTGATACAGTAGAGACTCAGGTAAGATTATTTAATGGCGATGCATTTACCGCAATTCAAGATGGAGGGATCTCTGGATCTGATGATCTTTTCTTCGTGGAAACGGTCAATGGCGGGTTGCCTTTATATAACTTCAATACATACGATGTAGCACCATCTTTTTCAGCTAAGCTTGGCGAAGAGGCACTAGAGGAGATAAAGGCAGTGCCGAACCCTTACTATGCCTATAATGAATATGAGACTCAGAGACTTGAGTATTTGATTAAGATTATTAATCTTCCTCAAACTTGTACTGTAAGCATCTTTACTGTAAATGGTACGCTTGTTCGAACATTTAGAAAGGATGATCCGACCTCAACTAGTGTAGATTGGGATCTGAAGAATCAAGATGATATTGTAGTCTCTAGTGGACTCTATATTATTCACATTGACGCGCCTGGAATAGGTGAAAAAGTAATTAAGTGGTTTGGTGTTCTCAGACCAATTGACCTGAACTCATTCTAATTATACTTAAAGAGAAAAGTGATGAGAAATTTGAATTATCTATTTGCAGTCTTGTTAGCAGGACTTTCCATTCAGACTTACGCTGGAAATAAGGAAAGAATTGGACAAGCAGGTGCGAATCAATTATTGATCAATCCTTGGGCTAGCACGAGCGGCTTTGGTGGCGCGAATTCGGCCTTTGCGGAGGGCACAGATGCGTTTAATTTGAATATTGCTGGATTAACTGCGATAAACAAGACAGAATTGTATTACAGTAATGTAATGCTGTTCTCTGGCTCAGATATCACTATTAACTCCCTTGGTTTCGGTCAGAGACTTGGAGAGTCTGGTGGTGTACTAGGCGTCTCGGTAAATGCGATGGGTTTTGGTGATATTGAGATTACAACAACAGATAATCCCGATGGAGGACAAGGAACGTTTAGCCCTCAATTTTTGAATATTGCAGTAGCTTATGCTCGTAATTTCTCAAACAGCATACACGCTGGCGGTGCGATTAGAATCATCAGTGAATCAATCAATAATGTTGGAGCTCAAGGGGTAGCCTTGGACGCTGGAATTCGTTATCAAACAGGCGATCATGATAGAATGAAATTCGGAATTGCCTTGAGAAATGTGGGTCCTAAGATGCGTTATTCTGGAGATGGTCTTTCTCAAACTGTAATTCTTCAAGAGGCGGAGTTTACTTTGAACCAAAGAGCAGAAAGCTTCGAAATGCCTGCTTTATTGAATATTGGTGCATCCTATGATTTTTATTTATTACCTGAAGCTCCTGCTGAAGGAAGCGAGAACCTGCCAAGTGATTACCGATTAACACTTGCAGGAACGTTTACTTCAAACTCTTTTTCTCAAGATCAATTTAGAGGAGGAATTGAATTAGGTTTCAGAAATTATATCGCAATTAGAGCAGGTTTAGTTTATGAAGCAAATGGCTTTGGTGTTCTTGGTGAAGGAAGGGTTAATGCCAACTCTGGCCCTACTATGGGGCTAACGGCTAATCTGCCTTTTAACGGTAAGAAAGAAAGTGGCATTAGCATGGATTATTCTTATCGTTTTGCCAATCCTTTAGGGGGGACTCATAGCTTTGGATTGCGATTGAGAATCTAAATTGATTTTACATAATTTTGCTCAGCGAAACCGTTCATTGAACGGTTTCGCTGTTTTGCTTTAAAATAGAACACTTACAAAGCATGTCAGACATTAGATATTACACCGAAGAAGGCTTGAAAAAGCTGAAGGAAGAACTGCACGAAATGAAGACAGTGCAGAGACCGGCAATTTCTAAACAAATTGCAGAAGCAAGAGATAAGGGCGACCTTTCAGAAAATGCTGAATATGATGCTGCGAAAGAGGCTCAAGGATTACTCGAAATGAGAATTGCTAAACTTGACGCTATTGTAAGTAATGCGAGACTTGTCGACAAGAGTCAATTATCAACTGATAGGATTCTCATCCTGTCTACAGCGAAACTTAAGAACTTGTCTATGAATAAAGAGTTCACTTATACTTTGGTAGCTGAAACTGAGGCAAACTTAAGAGAAGGTAAAATCAGTGTAGACTCGCCAATGGGTAAAGGTCTACTTGGAAAAAAAGTTGGTGAAATTGCAGAAATAGATGTCCCAAACGGAGTTATGAAATTCGAAGTTTTAGAGATTATTATCTAATGTCAAGTATTTTCTCTAAAATATATAATGGAGAAATTCCAGGTCATTTCGTAGCCAAGAATAATGAGTTTTTTGCATTTTTAGATATCAGTCCTTTAGCCATTGGCCATGTGCTGGTAGTTCCTGTTAAAGAGATTGATTATTTATTTGATTTGGAGCCTGAATTTTTAGCGAGGTACATGCAGTTTTCTCAACAAGTTGCAAAAGCAATTATGCAGGTGATTGATTGCAAAAGAATTGGAGTGGCTGTTATTGGCTTGGAAGTTCCTCATGCACACATACACTTGGTTCCAATAAATGGTGTAGGAGATATTAATTTTGAAAAGCCTAAACTAACTCCGAGTGAATCTACTATGACTGAAACGTGTAGGTTGATTTCGGAAGCATTTACTTCACTCGATCAGGGTTCTGAGATATAAAGCTCGCCCACCCTTTCTTACTTCCACTAGACAGAAAATTTGTAGATTGATAATGATGGCAAAGAGCAACGGCTAGCCCGTCTGTGGCATCTAGATGTTTAGGTAGTTTATCTATTTTCAATATACTTTGAAGCATACCAGCTACTTGTTCTTTTGACGCTGCACCGCTACCAGTTATTGATTGCTTTATTTTCCTCGGACTGTACTCTGTGATCGGTATGTTTCTATACAGTGCAGCTGCCATTGAAACACCTTGCGCTCTGCCTAACTTAAGCATTGATTGCACGTTCTTGCCGAAAAAGGGTGCTTCCAAGGCGACTTCATCAGGTAAGTATTGTTCTACCAACTCTAACGTTTTTTCAAAAATGCGTTTCAATTTGTCTGCGTAGTCACCGTCTTTTATTTGAATAGACCCCATAGAAAGCATAGACACTTCAGCGCCTTTAATTTGAATAATTCCGTAACCCATTACATTAGTTCCAGGGTCAATACCTAGAATTATCTTTTCTTTGGAGTTCTTTGATTGGGTAGACATCTATGCTTAATATTTCGAAATTAAGGCTTAACAAGTTAATTGACTCAATAGCGAGTATTAGTTCTGAACAGAATAGTCAACGCTTTATATACAGAGTCACAGGCTTAGTAGTGAAGCTACTGGTTTCAATTGCCGCTGTCTATTATATTGGAACCAGAATACAGTCGGCCGAGTCTGAATTGGCTTTAGCGCAGTTTTTTAAGACGATCGCGGGCACATCACGACTTCCTCTTGCTCTTTCTCTATCTGTTGTTTTAATGATGGTTAACTGGTCCATGGAAGTCGTGAAATGGAAGGTCTTAATCAATACACAGTTCGATGTGAAGTGGAAAACTGCGTTTAAAGGAGTTATTAGTGGAGTAACATTTGGGATTTTTTCTCCGAACAGATTGGGAGAGTTTGTTGGACGCGTATTGGCTCTATCTCCAGAACGAAGGTTGTCAGGCTCTTTATTGTCTTTCGTTAATGGTTTAGCACAAACTTTAGCCACATTCTCATTTGGTGTAATTGGCTTAATCTATTTCGTACAGTATTTCGGTTCCGAGGTTTTTGGGGTGTTTGCAACATTGGCAATTCAATTGACTATACTCTCAAGTTTAGTTTTGGCTGTTATGCTTTATTTTAGAGTTGATTTTCTTTCCAATTTTCTCCAACGCTTTTCATTTCTGAGAAAATATCATACATATTTTGACGTATTCGAATCTCTTCCAAGCTCTATTTTGCATAGGATTTATCACTTATCTCTACTTCGCTTTATAACCTTTATTCTACAGTATATTCTTGTTTTCTATCTGATTCTTGACGACCCAGAATGGTTAGCTATTATCGGAGCATCGGTATTAACATTGTTTTCTACCACGCTTGTTCCTTTTCTTCCCATTCCCGATATTCTGCTGAGAGAGACCATAGCGTTGAGCTACTTTGACCTTTTCAGTTTTGACCTTTATATCGTGAGTGTGGCGGTATTCAGCGTTTGGATTATCAACGTTGCTCTTCCTGCTCTTTTTGGGGCGGTTGTTCTGTTTACCTACAGAATTTTTAGGAGATGGTCATGATGTTATTCATGATTTCGCTATTAACGACATATTTAGTGTTGTTTTTATTTCTTCACCGGTTTATTGATCTCAAGCCAGCAAAAGTTGAATACAACATAGTGAAAGAGTCTGTTGCGGTGGTCATTGCTATGCGGAATGAAGAAAACCGAATTATTAGTTGCTTAGAAAGTATCAATTTGTCGCACGGATTTGAAAGTAAATTACACGTTTATCTAGTAGATGATCATAGCATAGATTCCAGCTATGAAAAGGTCAAAGAACGCATCAAGCAATTTGACCAAATTGAAGTGACTCTTTTAGAAGCAAAAGATATTGGGAAGAAAAAAGCATTGATTGAGGTGTTGTCAATGGTATCCGAATCATGGTGTTTTTTAACAGATGCAGATTGTGTTGTTCAACCGGATTCAATTAGATCGTTGATTTATAGGGCAAAGGTTCAGAATAAAGAAATTGCGTATGGTCCTGTGCTTTATAATATTACCTCCTTCAGCAGTGAGTTGATGGCATATGAAAATCTGAACACACAATTTGTGGGAGAGGCATTATTAAAGTTTGGCAAGCCGGCTATGGTCAATGGAGCAAACACCTTATTGTCTAAGAATATGATTTCTTCTTACATAGCCTCTCAAAACATTAACTATGCTAGTGGAGATGATGTGTTTTTCTCTCAATCTTTAGGAGAGGATGGGTATGCTGCGTCTTATGAATTGGATAGCGCTGTTATTACATCTTCACCCGATTCAATGGGGTCTTTTTTTAATCAGCGACTGCGTTGGGCATCTAAGTATTCTGGCTATTCAGGTGGGTTTTATAAGCTTTTTCCGGTATTTATTTTCATTCAAAACCTCTCATTTTTATTTCTTTTCGCTTCATGGGTCGCTCTTGGTTTTAAGTTTGATGGACTTCTGATTACTCTTGTTTGCAAATGGCTTATTGAATGGGCTTTTCACTCGGTCTGGTTTGAGAAATACAATATGCGAGCTTCTTTCTTAGCGAGCTTTCTTCTGACAGTATTGCAACCGGTGCACATCTCTGTCGTAGGATTATTGTCATTGGTTGATTTGCCATATGATTGGAAAGGTCGAAATGTTGTCAAACAGTCATTGATAGATTGAGAACGCTTTGAAACGAATTAAAACATTCCCTCTTCTTGCGACAGGATCTTTTGTGATTCTGGTGATTTTGGTTATTGCTTTGCTTGGTTCTGTTATTCGACCTGACGCCTCTCAGCATGCCAGTAGGCAGAATCAATCATTATCTAAGTTATATCCACTCACCACAATTCAATTTCTGAAGCTTAGAATGAATAAGCCCGCGAGTGAAAAAGGCGTGAAGAGGCGTTTTGAAAAAGGAGGAGTTGATAGCGATTTTGTGTATTATCCATATGATGGTATACAATTTTCTGGAAATACGGTTAGGGTTGCATTTAAGGGTGTTTCTCGTATGTTTCATTTAGTTGATGTTATATACCCTATAGATGCATTGAGCTTGGCATCAATCAAGCAAAACACTTTTTCTTCATTCAAGTTTGTAGATATCGATAACAATTCGACTTCAGTAAGTGTAGAGGAGTTGAAAACTGAAATTCAGGATAGTCGATTGATTTCTAGAACATTTTGGTTTGGAACTGATGCTCTAGGACGGGATGTTTTGAGCAGGCTTATGGCTGGAAGTGCAGTTTCTTTGAGCGTAGGTTTTTTCTCAGTTTGTGTTTCTGTGATTCTGGGTTTGATTATAGGACTGTTGGCTGGGTATTTTGGCGGCCCAGTTGATCGCTTGTTTAGTTGGAGTATGAATTTGTTTTGGTCCGTGCCAGCCATTCTTTTAGTTGTTTCAGTCACCATAGCTTTGGGTAACGGCGTTCATGCGCTGGTTGTGGGGATTTCTCTCGTGCTGTGGGTTGAAATGGCTCAGGTAGTAAGGCATACAGTGTTGTCTATTAAATTGAAAGATTTTGTGAGAGCGCTGCGTCTCATGGGGCTGTCTCATGTTAAAATTCTATTCAGACATATTCTGCCAAACTTAATTGGACCCATTGCTGTATTGGCTTCAACTAGTTTCGCTGAGGCAATTATGTTAGAGGCTGGTTTAAGTTTCCTTGGAATTGGCGTTCAACCACCTCAACCTTCTTGGGGAAATATGATCAGAGACTCTTATGGATATATAATCTCAGGAGATAGTGCTTTTTTGGCAATTATTCCTTCTGTAGCGTTGATTGTCCTTATCCTATCTTTTGTCTTTGTGAGCAATGGGTTAAAAGAAATTACCGAGCTCCAATATGATGGATCGCGAAGAGGAACACTTTGACTTAGAAGCTTAATAGTCCCAGAATGAAAACTGCTGATGCCGTCATGAACATGACCAATGTGTAAGGTAGGATGTCTCGTGCACTTAACTGAGTGATTCCTAACAGGGGTAAAGCCCAAAAGGGTTGGAGCATGTTTGTTACCTCGTCTCCGTAAGCCATCGCTAAAATTCCTTTATTTAATGGTATTCCAAGTTCTATTGAACTCTGCACGATAATTGGCCCTTGAATTGCCCATTGACCACCACCACTAGGTACAAAAATGTTTACAATTCCAGCACTTATAAAGGTGAATAAAGGAAATGAAGTTTCTGTGGAGTGCTCTAATAGGAACGAGGAAAATGATTCGATCAAGTCGCTGCTTTTCATTAGGGCTAGGATGCCAAAATATAGTGGAAATTGAATGAGTATACCAGAAGCACCAACAATTGCGTTTTCTATGGCAGACACAAAAGCTACAATACTTTCATGTGATAATAGACATAGACTTAATAGGAGAAAATTGATGTTGTTCGGAGTGAAAAAAGCGAGAACACCTTGTTCGCTGAACATCGATAAGATGCAATATCCAAATAATGCTAGACCTACTAGTTTTGAGAAAATCCCACTATGATCAAGTTTTTCAGCGCCAATTAATCGACCAGATGGTGGTGAAAGTGAAGCTTCTTTTGAAAGCATTGGTATTTGTCCATCGGTTACTTTTCCCAGCATAAAAAGCACAGCAGGAACTACAATTATAAGGCTAATGGATATGGCTACATTCATAGAAGAAAAGACTGTATCACCCAATGAAATGGCATCTGGGAGTAGTTGGCCAAATTGACTGTCAACAAGCGAATAGAGATGGCCCTTTTCAGCAACTTTAATCAATGATGATCCTGATATTCCGCCATGCCATATGAGTAGAGCAGAGTACCCGGAAGCACCAATCAGCCCGTAATTAATCTTTCGATTTTCTGCTTTTGCTTTTTCTCCTACTTTTTTTGCCAATATAGCACCGAATATTAGGCCTAGTCCCCAATTGAATAAACCAACACACAGGGCTGAAGCTGATATTAATGCGGCAGAACGAGCGCTGTTGGTGCATGGGATAACAAGTTTATCAATGACTTTGGAAACTGCTGGCGAGAGCGCCAATGCATGACCTAGCACTAGAATGAGCATCATCTGCATGGCGAAAACCATCAAATTTGGCTCCCACAATCCAGTAGCCCAATTTTCAACTATTTCCGATGAAGAAAGTTGATTATAGTTTCCGAAAGTATAAACTACAACTAGCGTAAATAGGTTTAGCAATAAGGCTATGCTGTAAGGAGAAGGTAAAACTCTTCTTACAACGTTGATATACGTTTCAAAGAAACGCTTGCTCATTTAGAATGGAAGATCATCAGGTTCAGAGCTATCGCTTGTCGGTTCGTCAGGAAACCCTGCTTCTGAAAATGGATCCCCGCTAGAAGCAGATGCACTCGAACTTGAAGATGGTCCCGCTGAATTAGCAGGCTCTAGTCTCCAAGCTTGCAGATTTACAAAGTACTTCCCATTGTATTCGTTTCCTCTCACATTGAAATGAACCTTAATTTGATCTCCAGCCTTATAAGGAGCAATCAAATCAATGCGGTCTTTGATCAACTCGAATTTAACATTCTGAGGGTATTGTTCTTTCGTTGTGATTACAAATTCTCTTTTTTGAAACCCTGAACTAAATGTTTGTGGTTCAAGAATAACCTTTATACTTCCTTCTATATCCATGTTTTAATCATTAAATGATAGTAAGGTCTTCCAAGCCTCATCTACCTTTCCTTCGTTTAAATATTCTTTTGCTTTTTGGTGTAATGTTTTCTCAAGCGCAACTACATCATCTTCTAATTCCACAAAGATGTCTGCTAATTCAATCAACTTAAAATCATTTACATCGGTTTCATTAGGAAGTGAATCTACATTTCCTAATTGACCTAAATTGTTACCACTAAGAATCTCGCTGTTTCGGATGTCATGCGGGATTTGATCAACGCCAATGCCCATGCTCTGCAGAGGTTTTGCAACTTCAAATAGTGCTTCACCATGAGCACGTACGTAAAAATTACCTCCCATTCTCCCTACCAAATCGATCTTGGTTTGATCAATTTTACCGCTTTCATCCAATACATCTTCATTCACGTGAATTAGCACAACCTCGCAAATGATAAGATTTCCAGCTCCACCTTGTTTACCAAGTTCTACCACTTCTTTTACAATACATTCAAACTGAACAGGAGATTCTTTCACTCTGAAGGGCTTTACCTTTTCCGATTTTAGAGCGGTGAATCCAGCTTTGATAAACTCATTAGTTCCTTTAGGATACTCAGTGCTCGAAAGTGACATTTGCTCCACCATTTCATGTGTAACCACATTGATAACTACTTCACCAAGTTCTTTTACATTTTCATAGGTGTGCTTGGTTGTGTTGTCTCGACCTCTTCTTGCGGGAGAAAAAATAGCGATCGGAGGGTTAGCGCTGAAAACGTTGAAAAAACTGAAGGGACTCAAGTTGGGGTTTCCATCTTTGTCGATGGTGCTAGCAAAAGCAATTGGGCGTGGCCCTATTGCTCCTAATAGATAGCCATGCAACTTTGGTATAGGTGTGTTTTTAGGGTCTACAATCATCTCACTTAATTGAGGGGCAAAAGTAACTTTCATCTTCAATATGTATTTCCTTCAAAATGATAGATTGAACAATGATTAATTATATCTTTGCGCTCCTTTTTAATAAAGGTGTTCTTTAAAATGCGGGTGTGGCGAAATTGGTAGACGCGCTAGACTTAGGATCTAGTGCCGCAAGGTGTGGGGGTTCGAGTCCCTTCACCCGCACATATTGATTATTGGCGGGCTTTCCTCAATAATGAAAAATTAGAATAAAAAAAAGACCGCGCTTAGATCGGTCTTTTTTTTTGCCAAGATTTTAAAATTAGACAATGAATATTACGCAAGAGAATATTGACGAATTAAACGCGAAGGTGACAATTGAAATTCAGCCTTCCGATTATGAGAATTCTGTAAGATCAATCCTTGATGGACAGAGAAAGAAAATGACACTGCAAGGTTTTAGACCGGGCAAAGTTCCTTTCGGTGTGGCAAAAAAGATGTACGGTAAATCTGTTCTTGCAGAGGAGTTAAACAGAATTTTATCTGAAAAATTAAATTCTCACATTAAGGACAATGAATTGAATATCATTGGTCAGCCATTACCAGAAGATATTGAAGAGCTTGAATTGGATTTCAATAAGACCTTCGAGTTCAAATATCAGTTGGGCATTGCTCCATCTTTTGAAGTCGAACTTTCTGCCAAAGACAAATTCAACAATTACAAAATCGTTGTTGATGACGAATTGGTAGATAAGTATGTGAAGGATTTTCAAAGAAGGCATGGTAATTCAACGGAAATTGATAAGGTGGGAGCCGAAGACATGATCTACGGAACAATTCATGAATTAGGTAAAGACGGTAAACGCAAAGAAGGTGGTCATCATAACCACACCACAATTGCCATTGATTATTTAGAGAATAAGGAGGCAAAGAAGAAGCTTATCGGTCTAGAGAAAGGAGCAACAACCAAAATCGAGCCGGCTAAACTGGCTAAAGGTGATGTTGATTTGTCTCAAATGCTTGGTGTGCCTGTTTCAGAATTAGAAAGTGTTGCGAAAGAATACGAACTGACTATTGATTCTATCAATAACATAGAATTGCATGAACTGAATACCGAACTTTTTGACAAAGTTGTAGGTCCAGGAAATGCAAAGACAGTTGAAGAATTTAGGACGAAGATTTCTTTGGATCTTGAGAATTACCTGAAGGGTGATAGCGAGAAGAAGTTGAGAAGAGATATTCATGATAAATTGCTGGAACGTCAAAAACTCACTTTACCGGATGATTTTATCAAGCGATGGTTGCTAGAGCAAGGTGCTCAAAACCCTGAAAAGCCAATTTCTCAAGAAGATATTGATCGAGAGTATACTGACTATAGCAGAATGCTGAAAGTCCAGCTAATAGAGTCTCAGATAGCAAAACAGAATGAAATTAAAATTGAGTATACAGATATTCAGGCGCGAGTCAAAGAAAATATCAAGGCTCAATTTGCAAGTTTTGGTCAAGGCGAAGTAGAAGATAGTATGCTTGATCAGTTTGCTCAAAACTTTCTTCAGAAAGAAGAAGAAGTGAGAAAAGTCTACGATCAGCTATTGGATGAGCGAATGACAGAATTTTATAAGAATACTGTAAAGCTTCAGGAAAAAGAGGTGACCTTTGATGAATTCGTTAAATTAGCCTCTACTAAAGCTGGTAAGGGTAAATTTATGGATCAGGTTTCAAACCTTTTAAAATTCTAAAATGACAGATAAGAAAGAATTTAGGAATTATGCGGTAAATCACTTAGGAATGAGTGGCTTGGCTGTGGATGATTATGTAAAGGCAACGAGCAGACCTGAATCAATGACGCGTACTGTAATTGAAGAGCGACCAATGCCTTTCAGAGAAGTGGACGTATTTTCTCGATTGATGATGGATAGAATTATTTTCTTGGGTTTACCTATTGATGATTTTATTGCGAATATCATTCAGGCTCAGCTTTTGTTTTTAGAGTCTGCCGATTCTGCAAAAGATATTCAGATATACATCAATAGCCCCGGAGGTTCTGTGTATGCTGGCTTGGGGATCTACGATACCATGCAATATATCGGATGTGATGTGTCTACTATATGCACAGGAATGGCGGCTTCGATGGGTGCAGTAATTCTTTGCGCAGGAGAGAAAGGCAAAAGGACTGCACTTAAGCATTCGAGAGTGATGATCCATCAGCCGATGGGAGGTGTTGGAGGACAAGCTTCTGATATTGAAATCACGGCTAATGAGATTAAAAAGCTAAAAGACGAATTATACAACATCATTGCAGAGCATTCAGGACAGCCTGTTGAAAAGGTGTGGGAGGATAGTGATCGCGACTTTTGGATGATATCGGAAGAAGCCAAAAACTATGGAATGATTGACGAGGTCTTAGTAAGAAAAAAGTAAGCCATGGCCAAGAGCACAGAAGAACAAATAAAATGCAGTTTTTGTGGTCGTGATAAGCGGGAAACTGCTGTTATGATTGCCGGAATTACAGGTCATATTTGCGATCGGTGTATTCAACAAGCCTCTCGTATTGTCGATGAGGAGATGAGTACAAGGTTGAGGGACTCTGTGCTTGGAAATGTGAATCTTCTAAAGCCATCTGATATAAGCTTGCATTTAGACGAGTTTGTTATCGGTCAAAATGAAGCTAAGCGCAACTTGGCGGTGGCCGTATACAATCATTACAAGAGAATTTCTCAGAAGGACGATGTTGATGATGATGTCACTATCGAGAAGAGCAATATGATTCTCGTAGGTCAAACGGGAACAGGAAAAACGTTACTGGCAAAGACGATTGCTAAGATTCTAAATGTTCCGTTTTGTATCGCTGATGCTACTGTGCTCACAGAAGCAGGCTATGTTGGTGAAGATGTTGAGAGTATTTTAAGTCGTCTTTTGCAGGTAGCTGAATACAACGTAGAGGCCGCAGAGCGAGGTATAGTTTTCATTGATGAGATTGATAAGATCAGCAGGAAGAGTGATAATCCTTCCATCACTAGAGATGTTAGTGGGGAGGGTGTTCAACAAGGTCTTCTGAAATTGTTAGAAGGATCCGTTGTTGGTGTTCCGCCTCAAGGTGGTAGGAAGCATCCAGAACAAAAATTAGTTCAGGTTAACACGAAGAACATACTATTCATTTGTGGAGGTGCGTTTGACGGAATTGATAGATTGATCTCTCGAAGATTAAATACATCCGCTATTGGATATCGAAGCAAGACAGAAGAAGGAGAAGTAGAGAAGGAAAACCTATTGCAATATGTTTCTCCGTCTGATTTGCGCGATTATGGGTTGATTCCAGAGCTTATTGGGCGGCTGCCTCTAATAGGGTTTCTTAGTCCACTTACCCCATCAGCTTTAAGAAGAATTTTAACGGAGCCAAAAAACGCTTTGGTTAAGCAGTATATCCGATTATTTGAAATGGAGGATATTAAATTGAGTATAGACAAGGATGTACTAGACTTTATTGTGGAGAAGGCAATGGAGTATAAGCTAGGAGCAAGAGGCCTAAGATCTATTTGCGAGGCAATTATGATGGATGCTATGTACGAAATGCCATCTATGGAGGAAAAGCCTGAAGAGTTTAAGGTGACACTTGACTACGCGAAATCTCGCTTCGATTCGAGCACTTTTAGAAAGCTTAGAGCTGCATAATAGGAATGTCTACTTCTAAGTAGGTATTGTTCCTTCTCGAGATAAGAAGATTATCACACTCATTTATTTCACCATAATTCAGTGTCCTATCAATAAGGTTCTGAACTTGCATGAATGATCTTCCAGTGACGAAATGCGGGCAACTAAAATTACTTGTATACTTTTCTGTTACTTCATTGGTGAAGCTACTTCCACGGGAATTGCGTCCAGCAACCATGCCGCTGTCAATCTCAAAAACATCGTCACTAAAATCTGTTTCTGTGCTTGAACCACTTACCCATTGATAAGCGAATCCTCCATCCAATTCAATGTTGATATTTGTACCAGTTATTAGCCCATCTTTAATGATGAACGTATAATACCGCTGACCTCTTTCATTAACTCCTTGATTTATAACTAGGAGTTCACCACTCACATCATAAATATCTTTTCGATATCCCTCAAAAGAAAAAGAGATTAGAGTGCCTTTGTTGAGGTATTTTCCTGAGAAAGAAGCTACTATTTTCCCGTATCTCAGGCCGTTGTCATAGCAAGGTGTTCCTTTATCACCGTAATTTAAGTTTAAAGTGAGAGGGAAAACGGCCAAAGTATCGCTTAAAAATGTGGTCCTTCTATCAAGGCAGTCATCTAATGATTGACTAACGCTGGTGTCATTAAGCAAGGTGTCCCCCATAGCAAAAAGATGCACTTGTCTGAAAGCATCATCAAAAATATGATGCGCTAAGGCGTAATCACGGGCGGAAACAATTTCTACATCTTCATCTCTGTCTGACTTATTACAGCTCGAAATTACGGCTATACAGCATAATGAAAACAGTAATTTAGAGAACGAAGACCAGCAATTAAAAGTCATTTTAGTTAGTGAGTTGAAGACAAATTTAACGATTCATCAAATTGAATCATATTTTATCGTAGACGCAGATACTGAATGATAAGTTGTGAACATCATCTTTTGGATGATTAAGCAATTCGGTTTTAGTCCACTTTGATCCGTCAAATTCAGGGAATTTTGTCTCGCCTTCGGGACTTGCGTCCACATGTGTTATATATAGTTTATCAGCTACGTCAATCGTTTGATTGTAAATTTCACCACCACCTATGATAAATAATTCAGTTTCTCCGGCTTCTTTTGCTTTCTCTATTCCTTTTTCTATTGATGACTCTAAAATGATTTGTTCAGCATTGAAGTCATTGTTTCTAGTTACTACAATGTTGGGTCTGCCCGGCAAAGGGCGGTATTTTTCTGGGATTGATTCAAAATTCTTTCTTCCCATTAATACGTGATGGCCGCGGGTTGTTTTGGCGAAAAACTTCATATCATCAGGCAGATGCCATGGCAGATCTCCTTTGGTTCCTATGACTCTATTATTACCAACGGCTGCTATAAGTGATATAATCATACCGCTACAGAGGCTTTTATCCCTGGGTGAGGGTTGTAATTAGCTAATTCAAAATCGTCAAAAGAAAAGTCAAATAGGTTTTTCACTTTTGGGTTGATTTTCATTTCAGGCAGTGATCTTATAGATCGACTCAACAGCTCCTGAGTTTGATCAAAGTGATTGGTGTACAGATGTGCGTCACCAAAAGTATGTACAAAATCACCTAGACCTAAATCACATACTTGAGCGATCATCATGGTTAACAATGCATATGAAGCAATGTTAAACGGTACGCCTAAAAACACATCTGCGCTGCGCTGGTAAAGTTGACATGAGAGTTTGCCATTACTCACATAAAACTGATAAAGTGTATGGCATGGTGGTAAGCCAGCTTTCGCCATTTCTTCAATTTCAGATGCGTTCCAAGCAGAGATTATTAATCGTCTAGAGTTGGGGTTTCGCTTTATTTCACCAATTAGCCAGGATAATTGGTCAAAACCATTAAAATCTCGCCATTGTTTTCCATAAACAGGGCCCAGTTCTCCCCATTTTTGTGCAAATGAATCGTCAGTTTTAATCTTTTCAACGAACGCTTTCATTTCATCTTTCCATGCGTCAGAGTACTTAGGCAATTCTTCTGCCCGACCAGTTTGGTTCAACCAGTTTTGATAGGGCCAATCATTCCAAATATTTACACCATTCTGTGCGAGATATTGCAAGTTAGTGTCACCTTTAATAAACCACAGCAATTCATGAATAATGGACTTGGTGTGAACCTTTTTTGTGGTGAGTAATGGAAAGCCTTCTTCTAAGTTGAAGCGCATCTGATATCCGAACACACTTCGGGTGCCAACTCCAGTTCTGTCGCCTTTGTCAGTTCCATTTTCAAGAATGTGTTTCAGTAGGTCGTGATATTGTTTCATCTGCTTTCAAAAATCCAATCTTATCACGACTATGACAACAGGTTTTTCGAAAAGCTTTCAAGAAGTTTTTAATAGAACATGCCAACAATAGATGCTGTAAACAAACATGCTATTGTGCCCCCTAAAAGAGCATAAAGACCTAATTTACTGAGTAACCCTTTTCTAGATGGCGCCAATGCTCCAATTCCACCAATTTGAATTCCGATCGAAGCGAAGTTTGCAAAACCACAAAGTATGTAGGTAGACATCACGATAGATTTTTCATGCTGAAACATACCAGCTTCTTTCATATCGCCTAAAGTGACATAGGCGTAAAACTCGTTTAATATGGTTTTCTCGCCCAACAATTGACCTGCTAAAACAATGTCATCGGCATTGATGCCCATTAAAAAAGCGATAGGTGCGAAGGCATATCCAATAATGAACTGAAACGATAAACCGCTGTAATTTGTATTGTCAGCAATCCAAGAGTTAAGGCCGGTTAGTCTGCCGATACCGTCTTCTAGAATGTAGTTGCCTAAATATATAAGTGCAGTGAAAACTAATAGCATTGCCCCAACATTGATGGCTAATTTTAAGCCGTCTGTTGTTCCATTTGATATGGCCTCTAGAAAATTTGACCCAGTATTTTCTTTTGAAACCTCCATTGAACGGTCAAAATCTTCCGTCTCAGGGACAAGCAGTTTTGCAGCCACCACAGCCGCTGGAGCGGACATTACTGAGGCTGTTAAAAGGTGTTTGGCAAATAATACTTGTTGAGCAGGGTCATCGCCACCTAGAAAATTGATGTAAGCAGCCAATACACCACCAGCAATAGTTGCCATGCCACCAGACATCAAGCACATAATCTCAGATTCGGTCATTCTATTGAGGTAAGGGCGAACCAATAGAGGGGCTTCTGTCTGTCCCATAAATATATTGCCTGCGGCTGCAAGGCTTTCTGCACCGCTCAGGTTCATTAAGCGTTTCATGATCCAGGCAAACGCAAAAACAAACCTCTGAAGAACACCTAAGTAATATAGAATGCTGCTCAACGCAGAAAAAAACACAATAGTGGGAAGTACATTGAATGCAAAGCTCACAACGGCATTTTCCATTTTATTGGAAACAAAAGACTTGAATAAAAACTCACTTCCAAACTGTGTGAAAGAAATCACTTTTACAAATGCTCTGCTCATCCATTCAAATCCAGAAGCAACAAAGTCAACTTTTAGAACAAGAACAGCGAATACCAATTGAAGCGCTATCCCCTTTAAAATTAAAGACCAATTGATGGCGCGTCTATTTTTACTGGAAAGCCATCCTATTGCTACCAGAACACTTAGACCCAAGAAACCTTTAAGAATGGATAGTATCAATAGTTTAGTTTGAGGATGGAAAGGTATTAAATCTTTTTTCTTCTTTTTATTTCATCATGAAGCTGGGATGCTTTTTCGTAATCTTCATTATCAATGGCTTGACTAAGCTCTGATTCTAACTCATCCATAGACATGCCTCCATATGCTGTGTTGCTACCTGGTGACTCATCGCTAGACGGAGAGTCATCACCTAAGCTTTCAATTTCATCATCATCTAAGATGATTCCAGCAGAAGAGAGAATAAACTCGTAAGTGTAGATTGGACATTTAAATCGCACCGCCAATGCTATTGCATCGCTTGTTCTAGTGTCAATTTCTATTGGTTCCTCACCTGCTTTCTGGCATATTAGTTTCGCGAAGAATATCCCTTCTAGCAAGTTGTATACGATTACTTCACTCACCTGAACTTCAAAGGTGTCAGCAAAGGTTTTAAAGATGTCATGCGTTAAAGGCCTGCTTGGTTTCATATGCTCAAGCTCAATTGCTATTGCCTGGGCTTCAAAATTTCCTATAATAATTGGCAGCCTTCTTTTACCCTCAGACTCTCCCAATACCAGTGCATAGGCACCGGTTTGGGTTTGGCTATATGATAAGCCAAGTATTTCTAGTTTGATTTTAGACTTCTCCATCAGCCAAATTGGGGCTTAGGCTTGTCCTGCTTTGAAAGCTTTAACAGCTTCAATCATCTTTGGAACTACCTCAAAAGCATCACCAACAACACCGTAATCAGCAGCCTTAAAAAATGGCGCCTCTTTATCTGTATTGATTACTACGATTACTTTACTTCCGTTTACTCCAGCTAAATGTTGAATAGCTCCAGAAATTCCAATAGCAATGTAAAGATTAGGACGGATAGCTATTCCAGTTTGTCCGACATGTTCATGATGGGGTCTCCATCCGATGTCAGAAACAGGTCTTGAACATGCTGTTGCCGCTCCTAGTTCATTAGCTAATTCTTCAATCATTCCCCAGTTCTCAGGACCTTTTAATCCACGACCGGCAGAAACAACCAGTTCGGCTTCAGTTAAGTTGATTCCTTCACCACCTTCACTCTTAAATTCTTTAACGGTAACACTTGGTGCTCCTAAATCTGGCGAGAAGGCAATTGTTTCAGCTGCTGCATCAACCTTTACTTTTGAAATGGCGTTTGGAATTAGCGTGATGATTTTCTTATCCGTCTTGATTTTCACTTGCGCAAATGCCTTTCCTGAGAATACATTGGTTTTTACTGTGAAATCCCCACTAAGCTCTGGGTAGTCTATGGCCCCAGCTACCATACCAGCCTTCATTTTGGCTGAAACTAGAGGAGCAATACTTTTCCCCGTATAATCATGAGGGAACACAATCAATTCAGCATTCGTTTCTTCCACTGCAGCAATTGTCAATTTTGTCAATTGACTTGGATCTAAATCAGACACATCAGTACAATGAAGGATTTTAGGTATGCCATATGAAGCTAGCCCATTTAAGCTTGCTGCGTCCAAATAACCATAGGTAATTATTGATGCTTCTCCACCTGAAGATGCTGCTATTTTCGCTCCATAGGTTGCTGCTTCGAAAGAGGCTTTCGCAACTTTTCCATTATCGTTTTCTGCAAATACTAGTACGTTCATCTTAAATCGCTTTTGCTTCGTTATGAAGTAGGTTGATCAATTCTTTAATATTTTCCGAGTCAACTAATTTGACATCTCCTTTGGCAGGAGGGAGGCTGAAGCTAATTGTTTCTGTAAGTGAGTCAGTCACAGTTGCTGGAATAACATTGAGCGGCTTTGATCTGGCAGCCATAATCCCTCTCATATTCGGAATGCGCTGTTCAGCCATTCCTTTCGCAGCGGAAATCACTGCAGGAAGAGCGAGCTCAAGAATTTCAACTCCACCTTGCTTGTCTCTTTCTACAGTTGCCGTTGATCCGTTTACATCAAGTTTTGCAGCATTTGATGTGTAAGGCACATCAACGATCGCTGCGATCATACCACCAACCTGTGAACCGTTGTAGTTTATAGTTTCTTTTCCAGTAAGAACAAGATCAAACGGATTGCTTGAAACGTAGTTCGCGATTTCCGCAGCAACCTGGTAAGCATCTGAAGCCGGAGAGTCAATCCTAACAGCTTCATCAGCACCTATCGCAAGAGCTTTACGCATTATTGGCTCATAATCTGCAGACCCTACGCTTATTATTGTAACTTTTCCTCCATTCGCTTCTTTTAGTTCTAATGCTCGCACCAAAGCGTACCATTCATCGTATGGGTTGACAATGAATTGAACACCATTTTCGTTGAACTTGGTGTCATTATCTTTAAAAGTGATCTTGCTTGTTGTGTCGGGAGCTTTGCTGACGCAAACCAATATGTTCATAGCAATAATATTTCTGTTAATCTGTGAGTCGCAAAAGTAGGGTTTAGAATATAAAAAAGAATGAAGCTTTATTGTTCATTCTTTAAAATATCTTACGTGTTTATTTTCTCTTTTGGAAAATCACATCTACACCCACAGCCAAGTGAAAAGGGGCGTTGTAATGACTGAAACTTCTAAAAGCAGGGACTTGCAAGCCTGCATCGAAAAAGAACTTTGTATTTGGTGGGCCAGCTCTAAAGGCAAGAGTTGGTTCAAAAAAGATATCTATTCCTGGCCTATCTGTTCCAACAGTTTCTGGAGATAGCCAATTCACAAAGCTATTTCTGAAGATCATAGCAAAATCTATATAGGGTCGGTGGAAGTAATATGACGGTTGAATACTGATTCTCGCATATCGCGTTGAAATCGCAGATGTTTCAATGAAGTTTACAGTAGATGTCGACCACCAATTGTTTAGTGCAGAAGACTCACCATAGCCTCCTAGAGCAGAAAAGCTAAACCCATTTTTGTCCTTGGTTTGATAAAAGCCAATTCCTCCTTCAGCAAAATAGGCACTGCTATTGTTATTCGTCCAACTTAACCCTCCTACTGTTGCGTAGGCAAAATCTGTAATAGCATAAGACCCTTCCACAAAAGCGCTTCCTGTTTCTATTCCAGCGCTTATTTCAATATCACCCTTTTGCTTCATTATGGGTTGATTAGGAATGCTCGCCCTATACAAGGGAAAGCAGCCTTGAAGCAATAATGAACTTGCACATAAGGTCCAAATCAAAACAGAATAATGGTGCTTCATAATAGTTCTCAAAAATCTCTTTTTTTCTTCAATATGAAGACGAATGAAACAATAAGTGTGGAGAATAAACTTCAGGACTTATTTTTGCCGCCCTAGAAAAAGAAAATATGCGCACGATACAATTTAGAGAAGCCCTCAGAGAAGCCATGAATGAGGAGATGAGAAGAGATAAAAGTGTCTTCTTAATGGGTGAAGAAGTAGCTGAGTATAATGGTGCTTACAAAGTGAGTCAAGGAATGCTTGATGAATTTGGTCCTGAGAGGGTGATTGATACTCCAATCGCAGAGTTAGGTTTTGCAGGAATAGCCGTAGGAGCGGCAATGAATGGTTTGAGACCGATTGTCGAATTTATGACTTGGAACTTCGCCATATTAGCAGCAGATCAAATCATCAATAGTGCGGCTAAGATGTTGCAAATGTCCGGAGGACAGTATAATGTACCAATCGTTTTTCGTGGTGGAAATGGTCAGGCTGGACAGTTAGCGGCAACTCACTCTCAAAGTTTCGAAGCATTTTATGCCCACGTTCCTGGTTTGAAAGTAATAACTCCATCTAACCCCGCTGATGCAAAAGGATTATTGAAGTCTGCTATTAGAGATAATGACCCTATTGTGTTTCTTGAGTCTGAAAAAATGTTCGGAGATAAGGGTGAAGTGCCAGAGGGAGAGTTCTTAATTCCTATTGGAAAAGCACACATTGCAAGAAAAGGTGATGCTGTGACACTTGTTTCTTTTGGCAAAATAATGAAGGTTGTGCTTGAAGCAGCTGACGAATTGGCAAAGGATGGTATTCATTGTGAGGTAATTGACCTTCGCACGATCCGACCATTTGATGTAGAGACAGTTATTGAGTCAGTAAAGAAAACCAACCGTTGTGTTGTTGTTGATGAAAGTTGGCCTTATGCAAGTGTGTCTAGTGAGATAGCATATCGTATTCAAAAAGATGCATTTGATTATCTTGATGCTCCTGTATTGCGAGCTACGCAAACAGATACACCATTTCCTTTTACACCGAACTTGATTGAAATTGCTATTCCTACCGTTGGTGGGGTTGTTCGTTTGGTAAAGGAATCTCTGTATTTAGTTTAAAGTAAAAAAAGCCCCATCACTTTGAGATTTTGTGTGGGGCTTTTTAACTAAACCTACTTAACCTATGAGACTAGGTTATTGCAATCTCTGTGCCATCAAGTTCTAAAGAAAAGTTAAAGCCGCGATTGTGGCTTTTTTTATGATAGATCACATTGAAATAAATTTAAAGCCCAACAACTTTGGGGCATGGGTGGGTCTATATAAGCTAAACCTATTAATCTACTAGCCTATGTGTTTGCAGAAATGTAATGTTTATGCGATGGGTTGTCAATGAGCATTGAAAAAAAGTTTTGAGTAATACTGGGTTTTAGACCATCCTTAAAAAGAAAGGCCCTCTGCGAGTAAATGCAAAGGGCTTTTTAAACTAAACCTACTTACCTATGTATCTATAAGACGTTTCAATTGTCTTTTTGATACACGTTGATTGCTAACAAAAGTTAATTCAATGGAATTGTACTCAATTCAGATAATTTTCCTGTGTTGTCGTAAGTAAATTGCTTCAAGCCTTCTGTTCCAATAACGTGGGCTATTCCGTTATTTACGATTACATCATATGTTTCAAGTCCAGCGTAGTGATCAAGTCTATTTGATGAAACCCGCTGAATATCATTGAAGTCATACACCTTAAGGCCATCAAAACCATCGCATACAAATAGTATCTCATTTTCAGAATCAATATCCAATCCGTGTGGGTTGCTCAATCCAAAAGTTGTAATTTCTTTCGGGTTCATAATGTCTTTGATGTCTAAAATGTCAAGCTGGTTTGTATTGCCCCAGTTACAGTTATTGCCACCAGATCGTAAAGTGATAAAAGCATACTCATCATTGGCTACAACAGGATCACAAGAAGTCATATGCGAATAACTTGACAAGAACACAGGTGCAGCAGGAGAGCTAATATCATAGGCTAACATACCCGCGTTTGAGCCAATAAATAAGTGTTCTTTGAAAGTGAATAATGTCTCGATCATACCCCAACCATTTGCATCATTCCAAGGTTTGAATTCGCCAACTGAGCGCATATTTTTCGTTGTGATGTCGAAAATGTTCACTGTACTTTCGTCAGTAATAACATATAAGTAATTCTCGATCATCATAAAACGAGCCATAGAACCAGCAATAGCTGAATTGTTGCTGGAAGAAGCGCTTCTTACGCTATTTGAATTTCCACTAAAAGAAACGGGAGACCCTTCATCACTCATCATTTGTCCTCCCCATGATCCACCCCAATCCTCATTGATATTGTAGAATGTTTTGCAATCTTCATTTTTACACGTTTCCTCAACCTCTCCAATGGTATACCCGGTAACAACACCTTTTGATTCGTCAATTTCTGCAACAGGATAGTTCCAATCCATTCCGCTTGGAATAGTATATGATAATGCGTTATTGCTTCGTCCTACCTCTCGAGCATTGGTAGGGTCGCTAATGTCTATAGCCACTATGTCAGTGTAGCTATCTGCATAAAGAATGTTGTCTCGCACAGCAATGTCTACGTTTCCTGGTATGCTAATAAAGGCAACATGAGAAGGTGAACTCGGGTTTCCGTTGTCGTAAATATGAATTCCAGATTCATAATCATTGATTAAGATTAAAGAATTGTAAAGAAAAATTTTACCGGGTTTCACCAAACTGTGTGAGTTGTCATTCTGGATAGAAGACCTAAGGTCTTCATAAGACATGTATGCTGGCACGTTTGCCGTGAATTGTGTGGTCTTGGAGATCTTTTGACAAGAAGAAATGAATCCGATAAAAAGAAAGGCAATCCCAAGTTTTATAGTTGCGTTCATGGTGATGTAAATTTGATTCTCAAAAATGATAATAAATATTTAGATATCAGACGTGTAAGTTGTTAATTAGGTTAGGTGTTTCATAGTTTTTTAAATTAACGAACTTCAAAAGTGTTTATTTCGTCTTTCTTAAAAGAATATATTCTATCAATGCTTAGGGTCGCAATTTTGATATTCATTTTAAATGTATTTGCTGGAGGCGTGTTATTTGCTCAGAATAATGCTTCTGTTTATATGCTGAACGGAGAGGTGTACCGTGGTGAGATCATTGCATTAGGTTCTGAGTTTATGTTGATTAAATATGATGACCAGATATTTAGTTTGGACCGAAATAAGGTGCGTTATGTTTTTGGTCCGGAAAAGAAATTGAAAGTTGCAGAGAAAGAAGGGCTCTTTGCGTTTAAACCATTCGATAAGAAATGGTCAGCAGAATTTTCTGGGGCCGTAACCACATTTACGCCATTTAATCTTTCATTGTCATTTACGGAGTGGTTTAAAGTGGCAGATCGCTGGTCTGTTGGTGCGGGCGTCTCCTTAGATTTTTTTGAATATGCAATGGTTAAATACAACCTACATGTAAGACGTTTTAGACCACATAACGATCGTGTAAAAGGATTTATCGATGCTCAAGCTGGAATGTCTGCTGGAGCAACATCGTTTATTCAGACCAATTTCATTATTGACGATGTGGAAGTGTCTCCTGTGTTTCAGTCCTCTCTGGGAGCAGGTGTATTTTACAACACTGGCATTGGTTTAGCGTTGACGGGAGAAATGGGCTTTTCTCTATACCGTTATAACTTGAAAGAGTCATTTTTTAATGGTTCGTCCAATGTTACATCGACCTCGCAAGTTCTAAATGTTGGAATTTACGCGCAAGGTGGATTTATGTTTTAATAGTTTTCAATGCGGTTTGCGCTGAATCTGTCAATATTTTTCAATAATCAAACTTTGTTATTGATAATATAATCATGCTATTATCTTTGCGCGCTTAAAAATTAAGGGGTGTGTGCCTCATTAATCCATTCAAAATCAATATAAATGACTAGTTTAATTTATGCATTACCAGCGTTTGGAGTAGTAGCTCTGCTCTTTGTGGCTTGGAAAAGTGCTTGGGTATCTAAGCAGGAGGAAGGAAATGAAAAAATGGCGAGAATTGCCAAGAACATTTCAGTAGGAGCAATGGCTTTCTTAAAGGCTGAATATAAAGTTCTTTCAATCTTCGTAATCGCGGTTGCGGCTTTGTTAGCATTTAAGGGTGCAAGCGAGGAAAATTCAAGTTATTTAGTTGCATTATCATTTATTGTTGGAGCCGTTTGTTCTGCATTAGCGGGTTACCTCGGAATGAGAGTTGCGACAAAGGCTAACGTAAGAACTACTCATGCAGCAAGAACATCTTTAGGAAAAGCATTAGAAGTTGCTTTTGGAGGTGGTTCAGTTATGGGATTGGGTGTTGTTGGATTAGGAGTGCTTGGATTGAGCTTGCTGTTCATATTATATGTAAACCTTTTTGGTATTGCTGACGAGAATGGTGTTTCTACAGTACTGAATGTACTTGCTGGTTTCTCTTTGGGGGCTTCTTCAATTGCTCTTTTCGCGAGGGTTGGCGGTGGTATTTATACCAAAGCAGCTGACGTAGGAGCTGACCTTGTAGGTAAAGTTGAGGCTGGAATTCCAGAAGATCACCCATTGAACCCTGCAACAATTGCAGATAACGTTGGTGACAACGTGGGTGACGTAGCCGGAATGGGAGCTGATCTTTTTGAATCTTATGTTGGTTCGATTATCGGTACTATGGTATTAGGAGCTGTGTTTGTTCCTGGTTTTAGAGAAATGGATCCTGCATGGATGGGATTAGGAGCCGTTATGCTTCCTTTGGCTCTTGCAGCTGTTGGTATCTTAGTTTCAATTTTCGGAACTTTCTTTGTGAAAGTTAAAGACGGTGGGAACCCACATACAGCCTTGAATATTGGTGAGTTTGGTTCGGCAGGCGTAATGGTTGTAATTTCTTACTTCATTATTACTTATTTCTTGCCAGCCACATGGAGCTTTGATGGGACTGATTACTCTGCTAATGGCGTGTTCTTTGCAACTTTAGCTGGTTTAATAGCGGGCTTAGGAATTGGAAAAATCACAGAATATTACACGGGTACAGGAACGCCTCCAGTACTTTCAATTGTACGTCAATCATTAACAGGCTCTGCAACTAACATTATTGCTGGTTTAGGAGTTGGTATGATGAGTACAGCTATTCCTGTTATCTTAATTGCTGCGGCAATTTTAGTAGCGCATTACTTCGCTGGTCTTTATGGTATTGCAATTGCAGCTGTGGGTATGTTGGCAAACACAGGTATTCAATTAGCTGTTGATGCTTACGGACCGATTTCTGACAACGCTGGTGGTATTGCTGAAATGGCAGACCTTCCAAAAGAAGTACGCAAGCGCACTGATAAGCTTGATGCAGTAGGTAATACCACAGCAGCTATTGGTAAAGGATTTGCGATTGGTTCTGCAGCTCTTACAGCATTGGCCTTGTTTGCAGCTTTTATGCAACAAGCGAATGTTGGACAGATCAACGTGGCAGTTCCCTCTGTTATGGCAGGATTGCTAGTAGGAGCTATGTTACCTTTTGTGTTCTCAGCGATGAGTATGAATGCTGTTGGTCGCGCTGCTATGGCGATGATCGAAGAGGTGAGACGTCAGTTTAAAGAGATCCCTGCGTTGAAGGCTGCGTTAGAAGTTATGCAACGAAATGAAGGTAAAGAGCAAGCCGATTGGAGCGCTGAAGATCAAGCAACGTTTGATGCTGCCGATGGTGTTGCAGAATACGATAAGTGCGTTGAGATTTCAACAAAAGCTTCTATTAAGGAGATGGTGCTTCCAGGTTTATTGGCAGTTGCTGTTCCGGTAGCAGTTGGTTTCATTGGTGGTCCTGAAATGCTTGGCGGATTGCTAGCAGGTGTAACTTCTGCAGGTGTTTTGATGGCGATTTTCCAATCAAACTCTGGTGGTGCATGGGATAATGCTAAGAAGATGTTTGAAGAAGGCGTTGAGATCAACGGAGAAATGTACTACAAAGGTTCTGAGCCTCACAAGGCTACAGTTGTTGGAGATACAGTTGGAGATCCTTTTAAGGATACTTCAGGTCCATCACTAAACATTTTGTTGAAATTGATGTCTGTAGTAGCATTAGTAATTGCTCCATCTATCGCCCTTGAGAAAATGGTGAAAGTTGAAGATGAGCAAGCTACAGAGATTAAAATTGAAGAGGCTGAAATAGTTTCAGTTGTTACAACTGAAGAGACCGCTACTTTTAGCGAATAAGAGTCACGATCACTACTTTGAAGGAACCCCGATGAGCAATCATCGGGGTTTTTTGTTTTCTTTTATTTACAACTTGAGAATGATTTTCCGACCTTATTGATAGAACTAATGATACGTGGAATGTAATTCGGAATTGGTTTAATTGAGTAATTCCGAAATGACGTAACCAATCAAGCGCGCTGAGAGTAGAAAAGTGAACTATTGACAAGAAAGATCAGCAAAACCCAAAAGGCTCTGTTTTTGCCCGCTGAATTCCATAAGACATGTGTGTCGATCACTCTCATCCTGAAATACTGTACTTAAGATCCATCCATAATCACCGCCTATTTCGATGTCAACTTTATCGTCAAATGGACTGCAGTTTTTTAATCTGGTTTTTGTGAACTTCAGAGGATGAGAAATTAATTTTTCTCCGTGATTATCGAACACTTCGATCTTATGGCAATCAAATGGGATTTCCAAATAAAAGCACTTCTGAAGATCAGTTTCACTGCAAATGCTCACTCTATTATCCAGCGCGACTATTTCCCCATATGACTCATCATCAATGAAAAGGTAGGCTTTGTCTACCTTCATGTCTACACCGTAGAAGTATGTTGGCATATAGGTGTAATCTTAGTCTTTCTTGCAAGATGTCAACGTTATAGCCAAGGTGCAGATTAAAAATATGTGATGGATAATCTTCACAATTGACTCGAATGTATCCAATATCTGTCTTATTGACAATTTATTCAATGTCCTAATTACGTCACATGTTTTGGAAGTAGGTCTCTTTATTGCAGTTTAGGATTGTTTTTATGCCTGTCAGCATCTCGTTTTGTTTTCTTAGCGAGGTTTTTTTCCAGTGCCTTCGTCAGATCAACATCTGTTTGGTTTGCCAAGCAAATTAAGACGAATAATACATCTGCCATTTCATCACCAAGGTCTTTGCTCTTGTCACTATCTTTTTCGCTCTGTTCGCCATAGCGTCTTGCTATGATTCGGGCAAGCTCGCCCACCTCCTCAGTTAGCATCGCCATGTTTGTTAGCTCATTGAAGTATCTTACACCAATGGTTTTGATCCAATGATCTATTTTTTCTTGAGCTTCTTCTATGGTCATTTTTTCCGTCATTCGATGATTGTTTTAAGCGATGAAGCAATGTTTTTAGCAATAATCTTTCTTCCTTCTTCGTCATAATGTTCCGTGGGGAAGTCTTTGTCTGTAAAGTTTGAAGCCTTCAATATATGCAGATTATTAACTACTTTAAATCCCTTTTCTGAATATCGACTCTCTAGCCATTTTGCATTTTGTGTCATCAATGAAGTAAGGTCTTTACCCACTAATGAGTCAGCTGTTTCTATGTTTTCAGCCAGAATATTGAAAACCAACCTATAGCTCCTTTTCTCTGCTATCTCGCAAATAGCGTCAAAGTCTTTTACACGAGAATTGTTTTCATCAATTACAAAACCATATTGCTTAATAAATTGATCGGCTAGCTGACGTGTTGGGTTTCTCCAATCGCCCCATTTTTCAACTGCACACCAATTTTTGACGGTGTTTTTAGGGGCTTCAAACGGAAGCGGGTCATTAGCCCATTGTGTTTGAACTAGCTCATTTCTTTCATACGCAGGTTTATTGTCATAGGCATTTAAGCTTAAAAGTAGGCGATTGAATAAGACGGGTCTGTGATTGTAGAATACGTTGGATTGGTTTAATGCAGTTTCAAGGTCTGAGTTGACCCAACTCGGTCCAAAAGATCTCATATTCATGGTTATTATGAATGTTTTGGCTTCGGAGTCTTTGGGAAATATATGAAGTAATTTACGGTATACTCCCGCATGAGAAGCCGGTTTGTTGATGGCTTCAAATTGAAAGGTTGGGAAATAGTCTGAGATGAACTGACTTATTTTTCTCGGGTCTGCTTCTTGGATATTTTCGGGAGGGAAATTGCTCGATGCTGAGATGTAAATCACATCGCAGTTTTTGATTTTTTCTAATTGCAGATACTGATCGGCATGTTCATCCACAAAGGCAATAAATTTGGATTGCTTATACATCCAATTCAATGCGATTAGCATTGCGACCAATGAAATGAGTTTCAGCGTAATTTTCATCAGAATTGGAAGTAGATGAATGGATGATTAGTGATGCCGGCAAAGCAACTGATAGAAAAAATAAGGAATGCATAGACACTCCAGCGAATAATAGCGCCTTGTTCGTTAAGCCAACTATGGATGCTTCTGTTTTTGAAGTGGATATCTGACAATAAGAATATTCCTATGAATGAAATACTAACAGCCTGCCATTCTAAATGAATTCCTGTTGACTCGGAAGAAACGGCATTTGTGATATAATTTGCTGCCATCTCAATTGACTCGCTTCGAAAGAATACCCACGCAATAAATACAATGCTCATCGTTGCTATCCATCTAGGAAATTTCAGCCATGGCGCAGTGTCTTTTGAGATAAACCAGCGCTCCATCAAATAGCTACATCCATGAATTGCTCCCCAAGCTACAAATGTCCAATTAGCTCCGTGCCAAAGTCCGCTCACAATAAATACAATTAAAATGTTCGTGGTTAGTTTCAGCCTCGAAACACGACTTCCACCTAGCGGAATGAATAGGTAGTCTCTAAACCAAGTTGAGAGAGAAATGTGCCATTTACTCCAAAACTCTCTGATGGAAGTAGCAGTGTACGGAGCATTGAAATTGTCCATTAGCTCTATGCCTAATAGCCTGGACGTGCCTATTGCAATAAGAGAATATCCATGGAAGTCACTATAAATCTGGATGCCGAATAATAACGCTCCTAACACAAGTTGAAGGGCCGAAGCTTCGTTTTGTTGCTCGAATATTTGATCTACTACATGGCTAATATTATCGGCAACACACATCTTGATAAACAAGCCGTACAGAATCATTCTGCCTCCTTGTTGAAGAAAGGTATAGTTGAACTTTTGTTCCTTGAAAAGTTGTTTGTGAAGATGAGAGAATCGTTCAATAGGTCCTGCTACGAGCTGCGGGAAAAAGCTCACGAACAAGGCGAATTTGAATGGATTTTTCTCGGGAATTGCCCGCCCGTAATACACATCAATACTATACCCTAATGTTTGGAAAGTATAGAATGAAATTCCAACGGGCAATGCGAAATTCCAGAAGTTTTGAAAGCCATTTAATTGAGAGTCGCTAATGGCTGAGATTGGGTGTAATACATCGGTCATGAACCATCCAGAGTACTTGAATAGAACTAATAGTCCAAGATTGGTGAAGAGACTAATGCTCAGTCCGATTTTCTTTTTGAGATGATCATCCGTAGAGGCAATAAATTGAGCAGCGAAAAAATCAACTACGGTGCTCAACAAAATGAGTCCCAGATATTCTATTTTCCAGTAGCCATAGAAAAAGTAGCTTGCCGCAAGCAGCAGCATCCATCGCCAGCGATGAGGTAAGATGAAATAAATCGCCACCACTGAGAGCAGAAAAATCAGAAATGGCATTGAGTTGAATAACACCTTCTACTCTTTGTTTTTTGTGTCTATAAATATGGTGACCGGACCATCGTTAATCAAATGTACATTCATGTCGGCTCCAAACACTCCAGTTTCTGTCGGTTTTCCCGTCAAAGCTTCTAATGTTTCGCAAAAGAATTGATAAAGAGGAATCGCTTGCTCGGGTCTTGCTGCTCTGATGAAACTTGGTCGAGTTCCTTTCTTATACTTTGCATGAAGGGTGAATTGACTAACAACCAAAGCGCTTCCACTAACATCGTTGATCGAGCGGTTCATTAATCCTTCATCGTCAGCAAAGATTCTCAAATTCACGATTTTTTTTGCGAGCCATTCTGCATCCTCTTTTGTATCTGCTTCTTCGATGCCTAATAGGATCAAATACCCAAGACCTATGCTTCCGGATTCTTGACTATTAATGGAAACAGAAGCTTGACTGACTCTTTGAATTATACTTCTCATACTTAAGACTTTAAAAGGTCAAAATAAAAAAGCTCTTCAAACTGAATGTGAAAATGTCTTCTTTTCAGCACATTAATCGTTTTTCTTCAGTGCTTTTAGTTCTTCATACAAGTGAACGTAATTCTCGTATCTGAATATAGGTAGTCTACTTTCTTCAAATTCAGGTTTAACAGCGCAACCTGGTTCGTTGAGGTGTTTGCAGTTTCCAAACTTGCAGTTTTCACTGAAGCGCACCATTTCTGGGAAATAATCTTTGAGCTCTTCCGGTTCCATATCAATTAGCCCAAAGCTTTTTAGTCCAGGGGTATCGATTATAAATGAGGTTGGATTGATTTCGTGCATTTCTGCAAATGTCGTAGTGTGTTGTCCTTTTTCATTCGATGCGGAAACATTGCTCACCTTGGCTGATATATCTGGGTTGATTTTATTGAGCAAAGAGCTCTTTCCTACACCACTCGTTCCTGAGAAAAGAGTGATTTTATCCTGGGTCAATTCTTGGATTTTGTTGATTCCTTCATTGTTGGATACTGAAATAGCCTCGCTTTCGTATCCAATTTCACGATATGCTGCTCTCAAATCTTTTAAATACGCTTTCTCTTTATCATTGAGTAAATCCGTTTTGTTGAAAACGATGATTGCAGGAATTTGATATGCTTGAGCAGTGACCAAAAACCGGTCAACAAACCCAAATTTGAGTTTAGGTTCTTTGAGTGTTGTTACTATGATTGCCAAGTCTATGTTGGCTGCGATGATGTGTGTTTCCTTTGAAAGCTTGGTGGATTTTCGAATGATGTAATTCTTGCGATCTTGTATTTTACTGATGGAAAAGTCTTCGCCAGTTTCATCAATTTCAATAAGATCTCCGACGGTAATGTGATTCGTATTTCTTGAGTTTGCCGTGCGCAGCTTCCCTCTTGATCGAGCGTCAATTATTTTGCCATCGTTGAGCCTTACCTTATACCAACTCCCCGTACTCTTTACTACCAGTCCTTTCATAGTATGTAATTAACGTCAACATTGTTTATAACCTGTATTAAATTGTTGAAAACTCAGTTGATAACTCAATATTTTCACATTAAGCTTCAATGAGCATGCAAAGTAACAATCTGACAGCACTATTTATTGCTGGTAACTTATTCTTCTTCACCCTTCAGGCGCAAGCGCAGCCTGCTGAACCTCGTATGTCAAAGCATGATTATATCGATGAATTCAGAGATGAAGCTGTTCGAGAGATGCATGCTACGGGAATTCCAGCCAGTATTACGTTGGCGCAGGGAATGCTTGAAAGCGACTATGGCAATAGTCCTTTGGCTAAATATGCGCGGAATCACTTTGGTATTAAATGTCATAAGGGCTGGGAAGGCCCAACATTTATACAAGATGATGATGAGGCCAATGAGTGCTTTCGGAAATATTACTCAGCATTCGATTCATACCGAGATCATAGTGAGTTTTTGATGACGCGCGATCGGTATGCGTTTTTATTTGATTTGAAACACACCGATTACAAGGGGTGGGCTCATGGTTTAAAGAAGGCTGGATATGCTACAAACCCTAAATACGCGCCACTTCTTATTAAGATTATTGAGGAAAACGAGTTGCATAAATATGATCGTGTGAAGAAAATCCCCGAGAAAGAGACTGTTGCTGAAGTGAAAACCACAAAGTCGTATAAGCGTAATGAGCCAATTGCTCAAGTTCCAAACGTTAGCGCAATAGATGTAAGTGATAATAATATCAAATTTATTGTTGCGAAAAAGGGAGATACACCTGAATCAGTTGCAGAAAGATTTGACATGGGCAGATGGCAAGTGTTAAAGTACAATGACTTGCTAAAAGGCTCTCGCTTGATTGAAGGAGAAGTAGTTTACTTGCAGCCTAAACGCAATAACGCCCAAGAAGAGTTTCATACTGTTACCCAAGGGGAAACGGTAAGAGAGGTTTCTCAGAAATACGGTGTGAAGATGAAGACCATTTATAAGTTGAATGACCTTTCTGAAAATGAAAGTTTACAGGCCGGGCAGAAACTAAAAATTCGAAAAATGGGCTCGTTTGGCGCGATGATGACAGGTCGCTAATCGGCCAATTTGTAAACGAACAGTTCACGCTTTCCATCTCCAATAATCAATTCTTGACTGCCGTTCTTGTCTAGATCAATCATTAAGGCTTTGCCCGATCCTTTTAAAGGCATTTTGTCTAAAAGCCTGCCCTCTAAATCAAGTAAGTAAAAGTGATTTTCGGTTCGACTTTCTAGTCCTATCCATCCTTTTTTAATGGACATGATTTGAATCGCTTTGTCTAATTCTTCTGGCATTAAGAAGTCTAGCACGACATCTAAATCTCGATTTAATGAAAGGACCCTGTCTTTTTTAACCGTGATGTAAGCATGATCAGCACTGTTTGCTGTTTTTAGCCCTACGTCACCACCAATGGGTAAAATATTATGAATTGAGCTTTTACTATTAGGCTTTACAATGTGTATGTTTCCAATGCTGTCATAACCAATGATAGCACATTCATTTAGTGCTTTTCCCTTTCTTATTTCTAGAGAAGTGGCTGTTGTGTCGATCTGAAGTTTTTTGATTCGTTCTTTACCAGTGCGGTCAAAAAAGTAGATGTTGTTTTTGGTTGATATTGCGCAGAGATAATCTTTACCGGCATAGCTTAGGTATTCTATCGGTACTATTGCTTCACCATTTATTGATGGTTTTTTCCAGCCTTTTATCGCTTTGCCTTCTACATCAACATTGTGAATGGTGTTGCCGTCAGCTATGAGTATGCGGTATTCACCTTTTGATTCATACTGAACAATAGAAGGACTTACCGCTGTTTCATGGCTTAGTTTAAGGGGGAAATCACCTACGTTTTTGCCATTTCTATCAATTAGATAAGTACTGGTTTTGGTGCTAAAGAGCATCTGATACTTGCCACTTTTGTAAGCGTCAATTCTTTGTATATCACCTACTATTGTTTCATCTAACCTTTGTTTCCAAAGTGTTTTTCCTTCTTTGTTGATTAAATATAATTGATGCTTCTTATCTTGTATGATAACCTCATTTTCTTGAGTGTAGTGATTTAAAAAACTCCATGGGCCTGCAGCAATAGTAGTGTCTAATAACAATGACCACAATGCAGGGGCTTGATCAACAAATTCTGTGTGATGTAAAATGGATAGGGCATAAAACTTTTGCATTGGTAGCTCACTGAAGCACTGAAAGACGAGTGTATTGATGTCTGCTAAATCCGCATTTTCAGAAATGAAAGGGTTATGCACGTCCAACAGATCAGGACGCAGGTAGAAAGTGAAACTTGCGTCAGAGATTGCAGGTTCTATGTGCTTAAAGTATGCCGAAGAAATTAATTTATCATCCGCTAAGTAGTCATCAATAAGCTTCGTTAGCTGCTTGAATGAGGCTGCGTGAATACGCACTGCTCCAAATTGAGCCACGTAAGACTCATTATGCCAAGCTATATTCAGTGTGTTCAATGAGTTCGGTAACGCGCTAATACTAATTGGAATACCCTGGTAAGCTTGATCTTCAGAAGTTTCACTTGCGTTTGATCCTTCTTCAGTTAATATAAGAAATAAGTTTTCGTGCTCCTCTTCATTATCGTTGGAATAGGGGCAATACACCATGGCATATGCAAGAGAGTCATAAGAGCTCAGCAGTGCAGCTCCAGTTTTAGCAGGCATATACCTGAGCAGGTTGAGGTCTCTTTTTTTGCTTGTCTCGTCCGTTTTACTAGAACCGACTCCATTTGCCATAAAAAGGTTCCCGTCCTCCCTCATTTCGAATTCCACCCAGCCATCGGTCACAATTTCATGAGCAAGAATTAGTTTTAACTCAGAAGCCATCTGCCCTGAATAAAAGGCTATGATTTGCTTTGGTTTAGCACAGATAGAGATGCTGTTGTTGCCTGAAGATTGAAGCAATTTTTGAAGATGACTATTATCTAAAGTGCTTGATGGCAACAATTCATTGCTATGTATTGTATAATCATCAAAATAGACGTGTTCAGTAAAGAAGTTGTCTAGAAGCGTTTTTTCATTAGACACTGCTTCTATTACTCCAACATAAGGTGATTCTGTTGAACCATATAGAAAGAGTGTGATCAAGTGGTTGTTGTCAGGTGTCTGATCTCCCGAGTTTCTCACTAGGCTAGAAATAGGTTCGATAACTGATAAGCCTTGAAATAAACTGTTGCTATCTGTAAACAGCGCATGTGCGTTTGATGCTTTTGCTTCAACGATGAGCCAAGTGCTTTCTGGCAGAGCATTTAGTGGGCTGATTTGAGCTACTGGTGCAATACGTGGAAATAAAAACCAGCCAACAATGGCCAAAAGTGTAACTACAACTAAGCCTATAATCCATTTCATAATGCAAATTTATTGACGAATACAAGTGCTTTCACTAAAACTAAGGAAGTGTTCTTATCGATTAGGTGTTAATGCACGTTTTGGGATAGTCTGTTATGGTAATAATCGAAAGGACTTTCGATGGTAAGGAGTAGGTCCAAAATTTCGAATAGCTTCTCGATGTGCTTTGGTCGGATACCCTACATTGTTGTTCCAAACGTATTCCGGATATTCCTCATGAATGCGCTTCATGTATTCGTCTCGATAAGTTTTAGCTACGATTGAAGCCGCTGCTATTGATCCATTTTTACTGTCTCCTTTTATGATACAGGTGAATTGAACATCTAGATTCGATTTAAATCTATCGCCATCTATTAACAAGTGATCGGGCTTGACCGTAAGTTGTTTTACTGCCCTTTCCATCGCCAAAAATGAAGCGTTTAAAATGTTGATTCGATCAATAATCACGGGATCTACGAAGCTTATAGCCCAAGCAATCGAATTAGATTTAATTATTTCAGTGAGTTCTAAGCGCGCTTTTTCAGTGAGCTGTTTAGAGTCGTTTAAGTTTTTGTGTTTGAAATTCGGAGGTAATATGACTGCCGCAGCAACAACAGGTCCAGCCAAACATCCTCTTCCAACCTCATCACAACCAGCCTCTATTCGGTTGTTATCTATCCGTGCTTTTAACATCAATGCCAAAGTATAATTTTCTAGATTAATTCTCAATCTTTAGAATCAAATCATTGAGTGAAACTAAATATTGTTTGATAATTATCTTGAAGAAATCCATTACCCTATCTTTAAGTTTCTATAAGTAAAAAAATACAGTGGGGAATTATTGGGTTGGGGAAAATAGCCCACAAGTTTGCGCATGATTTACTGCTCTCTGCTGATGCTGAATTATGTGGCGTAGCCTCAAGAGATAAAGAAAAAGCAGAGGAGTTCAGTATTGATTGCAGTGCGAAGAAAAGTTTTGGTTCATACGAAGAACTCGCACGAGATCAAGAAATCGATGTGGTTTATGTTGCTACTCCCCATCCATTTCATTTTGAGAATACCATGCTCTGCTTAGACAATAACAAAGGAGTGTTATGCGAAAAACCTATTGGGATGAATTCTGCTCAAACTAGAAAGGTATCAGCCAAAGCCCAGTCGAAAGGATTATTCTTGATGGAGGGTTTATGGACTCGGTTTATTCCAGTCACGGAGAAACTGATCGAATTGCTTGAAAGAAAAGTGATTGGTGAAGTACTTTTCATCCGGGCAGATTTTGGTTTTAAGGCAGATTTGAATCCTGATGGGAGAATTTATAATAAATCACTAGGCGGAGGGTCGCTATTAGATGTTGGAATTTATCCAATTTATATGAGTCTGTTAGTTCTGGGAGTTCCTGCGCGAATTCAATCAATGGCTCGTTTTACGGCATCTGGGGTAGATATTTATTGTTCTATGATGTTCGATTACAGCAATAATTCAAAGGCCTCTCTTGAATCATCCGTAGAAGCCGATACGCCAACTGAGGCTCACATATATGGAGAAAAGGGTTGAATAAAATTGCATCCGCGGTTTCATCATGCAGAGAAAATCACCTTAAAGGTTGACGGGGAAGAGGACGAAGTGATTGATCTAAAATATGAAGGTAATGGTTACGTTCATGAAATTAGTGAGGTGAATAGATGTGTGTTGAACGCACAAACCGAAAGTGAAAAACACTCCCACGCTCGGAGTATTGAATTAAGTGAGCTGTTAGATCGAGTTAAAGATGGTATTGGGTTGAGTTATTAATTTGGAAGTCATGGATGCAATAAACTTAATGGAGAAGCTTAATTTGTTCAGTGATCATTACCATCCGAGGTTGATTGGAGAACTAAATAGTCAGCACCTTAAAATTGCTAAGATCAAAGGTGAATTTGTTTGGCACAGCCATGAGCAGGAAGATGAATTGTTTTTTGTTATAAAAGGGTGGTTTAATATGGAGTTTAGAGATAAAATTGTGCGAGTTGATGAAGGCGAAATGATCATTGTTCCACGGGGGGTAGAACATCGGCCGGTTGCTGAAGAAGAGGCAAGTATACTTCTCTTTGAACCGGCCTCAACCATTAATACGGGTGCAATTCGAAATGACTTGACACACAAAAAGATTGATCGCATTTGATAATGCTAGCCAAGGTTATGAAGGATTGAATGGTTGTCAAATCCATTAGAGGAATTATTCTATTTTGAAAATGAAGGTATTTGTCGAAACAGAAAGACTGATTTTAAGAGAGCTTGTGGATAAAGATGCCTCTGCAATATTTGAGCTTGATTCTGATCCTCTGGTGCATACCTATTTGGGAAATAACCCGATGCAAACAATGAAGCAATCAAAGGAAGTTATTGAGTTTGTTCGAAAACAATATTCGGAAAATGGCATTGGAAGATGGGCGACCATTGAAAAAGAATCAGGAGATTTCATAGGATGGACAGGATTGAAAGTTGAAGACAAATTGACCAATGGGCATGTCAATTATAATGACCTTGGATTTCGATTTAAGCCAAAATATTGGGGAAAAGGCTATGCTACCGAAAGTGCAATTGCCTGCTTAGATTATGGCTTTGATGTTTTAGGTTGGGAAAAGATATACGGTGCTGCTGATGTTGATAACCTAGGTTCAAATGGAGTGTTTAGGAAACTGAATTTTTCGTTGATCAACACTTTTCACTATGACAACATAAAGTGTAATTGGTATGAAATGATCAAGAAGGACTGGAGCAGAATGAACTTGGATTAAAAGTGATTCCATGGGCGATGAGGACCTTTTAAGTCAGATGGAATGCAAAGCTGGTAAGAGAGGATGCGTTTTAGATTTTATTCTTTTGAGAGTCGCTCGATTCTTAATCGTTTTAAAGAGACTTTAATAATTCATTACGCGTTATATTTTTTTATCTACTCCAAAAAAGTTTGTTTTTTTTAGCTTGATAGGTTTATTATTACATAACTATTTAATTTTCAAAAGATGAGAAAGGAAGGTCTCCTAGTAATGGTTGTAATGCTATTGGGCGCTGGTTCATTGATTGCTCAGGATACATTTTCTATCGTTGCTCTAGATTCTAACACAGGAGAAGTAGGAAGTGCAGGCGCTTCATGCGTAGATCTTTTTCAAACTCCTTTTTCCAATGACGATTTTTTGGGTGAGCTTTTTCCTGGAGTAGGTGCCATCAACTCGCAAGCTTATTATTTGGGAACAAATCAAAATAATGCTGCAACTCGAATGAATCTAGGTGATACGCCAAGTCAAATTATTGAGTGGCTCGTTGCCAATGATGTTTCAAATCAACCTGAGCTTAGACAATACGGAATTGTAGCTTTCGTTAATGGCTCGCCACAATCTGCGGCTCATACTGGTGCTTCCACGGATGATTATAAAAATCATATTACGGGCCCGCATTATTCGATTCAGGGTAATATCTTGTTAGGACAAGAAGTGCTTGACTCAATGGAGGCTCGGTTTTTAAATGAGCCTGGTGATTTAGCGTGTAAGCTCATGGCTGCACTTCAAGGTGCTAATATGGTAGGGGCTGATTCGAGGTGTTCAAGCAACGGAACATCGTCTTTGTTTGCTTTTGTGAAAGTTGCGCAAACAACAGATGCGCCTGGTAATCCATCATTTTTGGCTTCAGTAAGAACACGCAATAATGATGGAATAGAACCTATTGACTCACTTCAAACGAAATTTGATCTCTTGCATTCTTGTTTACCTCCTGAACCGCCTTTAGGTGCTGAAGATGGTTTGGCTAAGTCGATTTCTTTCAGCCTGCATCCAAATCCTGTTTCAGATGAACTAACCATTTCTTCAGATCAGGTTTCAGATGAATGGAGTCAAGTTGAGATCATTGATTTCAGTGGGAAAATTGTTTTTCGCTCAGCGTTTATTAACACAATGAGCATCAACATGGCAGATTTTGAAAGAGGCGTTTATTTCATTAGAATGAATTCGGATACTCATGAATATGCCACCAAGTTTATTAGGGAATAGAGCACTCGTTAATTCAGTTAACCTCTTAACGTAATCTCAACATCCTTTCTATTTGTGCTTAACAATGCCTTGTTGTCACAAGTGCCATCACCATAATCTAAACTTCGCGGGTCATAATCTTCTGGAGTCAAGCATAATTCTCCTTGGGTAATCCACCGGCAATCCAATTGAACACGCAAAGCGGAAGTGATGTCTACCAAGAATGAATTTCCACTCCTTGTAATTCCTTCCGCATTTCCAGTTATTTCATAAACATCATCTGTAATTCCATCCCAACCTAAGAAACCACCGCTGCCATTGCTTGTAAAAAAGCCGGTTTCTTCTCCGGCAATCCATGTTCTGGTTCGAGATGATGTCCAGCTCATAGTTGCTCCCTCGGGATCGGTAATACTGGCGCCCGTCACTTCAACTTGAAAATGCAATTGCCCTTGTTCATTCTCTCCTTTGTTGGTGACAACCCTATTTCCAGTGACCATATAATCATCAACAGTATAATTGTTAGTTGTGGTTGTTAGCGTGCTTCCTTCAACGCGGTACCAGTCTGTCATGGTATAGGTGATTTGCCCTGTTCTTGTTTTTCCATCACGCCCAACGCATCCTGTTTCTCCGAAATCTACAGTGACACTCAATGGAAATGGAGTGCCGATGGTGTCTACTGTGATGATCGCGCATGCTTGCCATGTAGTTTCTCCAGCCTCAACGTTTTCGGCACTTCCTTCAACTTGTTCGCCTAGATCATCCCATACGCTTTCTGCCAATGCGTAGTCTTCTGCCACCTCATTGAATGCATCGTTTTCTTCTTTTATTTTCCCGCAGCTAGCAAATATTAATAATGCGGTTGTGAGCAGTGCAAGTGTTTTCATGGTTTGAATTTATGGTGCCAACCAAAGTTGATGATATTTGATGGATTGGACAAACAATTGCTTCGAACAAAAAAAAGACCTCCTCGATGAATCGAAGAGGTCTAACATTTAAAACCAAAAATTATAATTCTTAGAGCTTTGCTCCAAGGCTAACCTTCATGGTAAACTCGTCATAAATGGCTTTGTCACCTAAGTTGTCAAAAAAGCTGTTTGAGCCGAAACGAACATCATACTTTGATCGATCTACGACAATTTCACCGTATGCAGCGAACTTTCCGTCTGTAGTTTCAACCTTGGCTGGAAAGCTTACCGGATGAGAAATTCCTTTGATAGCTAAATTTCCATTTATAATCGTGTTGTTTACACCTTCAGTTTGTGGTTTTACACCTGTAATCGTGAATTTAGCAGTTTGATGCTCTGCTGTATTGAAGAAGTCAGCCGAGTTTAAATGTCCTTCTAGCTTTTGCGCATACTCACCTTCCAGGTCCGTGACTTTTATCGAGGTCATATCTATAGTGAAAGAACCACCTTTTAATTGTCCATTTGCCAATTCTATTGATCCGCTTTTAAGGTTTACGAGGCCATTGTGCTTGCCTGTGACCTTTTCAGCATACCATTCGATGTTACTTGCTTCTGGTTTGATAGTGAGTTTTTCAAGTTTAAGAATTGGACCAAATGACATTAACAAAGATCCAAGTCCAAGGGCAGTAATAATTGATAGTTTTTTCATTGTATTTCTTTTTAGGATGCGTATATATGTATATACATCAAATGTACTAGTAAATATGTGTTAACCAAATGTGAATGTTACATTTGATAAAATATTTTTTAATGGCTTTAACAGAAACACGAAAGATTGCACTTGGTTTTGATGCACCAAAATTTTCCTTGCTCGATGTTGTGCGCAATGAGCACCGGCAACTGAAGGATCTCAAAGGGGAAAAGGCAACCGTGGTTATGTTCATTTGCAACCATTGTCCTTATGTGATACACGTGCGAGAGCAATTGGTGAAGTTGGCCAACGACTATCGATTAAAAGGAATTGGATTTATAGCCACTAGCTCAAATGATGTAGAGAATTATCCTCAAGATTCACCAGAAGAGATGAGGAAATTGGCCGATGAGATGGGTTTCCCTTTTCCTTATTTGTTTGATGAAACACAAGAAGTTGCCAAGGCTTATCAAGCTGAGTGTACACCAGATTTTATGGTGTTTGACTCATCGTTGAAATGCATTTATCGTGGCCGATTAGATGATAGCACTCCTGGAAATGGTCGGCCCGTCACCGGAAGTGATCTCAGGACTGTGCTGAATGATGTCCTCGAAGGCAACAGACTGCGTGGGGAGCAATTCCCAAGTATGGGCTGCAATATTAAATGGAAGGCTTAGTATTGCTTATTGGTCGCAAAGAGTTGACTATTTGCCCAAATTCTGATATGTTGACACATTCTAAACGGTTAGCTTTTGTTTCAGTGGATGAATGTTTTATTTTTGAACGCCTTTGACCATGCGTTTACTAACCTTTATAACTGCACTTTTATGGTGTTTTCTTTCCTTTGCAGGCGGTGCTGATCCTTCTGCAAAGCGAGATACTGTTGCCGCGGTGGTAATGTATGGAGAAGAGGTGCTTTTTGATGCCGTTACGGGTCTTAATGATCAACAAGTCCGCGATTTACGCGATTCTGTTTTAAAGTTTCATGGATCAAGCACCTTCACTAATTACCTGGATTTATACATCTCACTCACTTCAAAATCAGAAGAGCAATTGGTCAATTACAGTGATTCTTTGTTTGAAACGGATGAAGTGCCTTATGCCTTGATCAACCAGATTAATATCTTTTTGGCAAACAGACCAGAAGAGTTTGAAGAAGTGATTCCAAAAGATTTGTTTGTTGGTAATGCTTTGCTGGATATTCCAGCAACAGAGATGTACCCTAAGTGGATCGTAGGAAATCCGAACCCCTATGAGTGGAATTTAGGAGAAGAAGACACTGCTCTTTCAATTCTTTTGACTGACCATAAAATGTTAGGAGAGTTTCAGGTTCCAGTAAAGAACGTGATGACGTCCAAATTTGGATGGAGAGATGGCCGAATGCATAATGGGGTTGATATCGATTTAGAAGTTTGGGATCCTGTGGTTTCAGCATTTCCAGGTGTTGTGCGCGTAGCTCGCGTGAGTGGCGGCTATGGCAGGGTTGTGGTGGTTCGCCATTACAACGGACTTGAAACTTTGTATGCTCACTTACATAGGTTTAAGGTGAAGGAAGGCGATAAGGTAGAGGCAGGTCAGCTTTTAGGTCTTGGAGGAAGTTCTGGACACAGCACTGGAAGTCATTTGCATTTTGAGGTTAGGTTCAAGGGGAAACCACTCAATCCGTTGAGCTTTATATCCTTCGATGAGAATAGCCTAGTCAACGACACACTCATGCTCAAGCGCACTAAAAATGGATATGTTTCTTACCCAAAGGGAATTTTAATCTACACTGTAAAGCGCGGTGATAGTTTGTTTGAAATAGCGAGACTCTATGGCACCACTACTTATCGTTTGGCTGAGTTGAATGGAATTAGACGAAATGGTTACTTATATGTTGGTCAACGACTGCGCGTGATATGATGGATCTTGAAGAACAGTTTAATTTTACCAATAAACTAGCTCATCCTACAAATCAGTTTAAAGTAGTTTATCGCTTCTTTGATAAGAATCAGGCGGAAACCTTCACTACTTATTTGGTAGATGAACAGGTTGAATTTGAAGCTCAAGTAGATGAAGATGATGCCCGAAAGCCAACGTATTTTGGCGTAGCAAAAACCCTAGAGAAAAAGGTGGACCGATTGAATTACTTAGCGATTGGTAAGCATCGAGATAAGTTTATTCCAACTGCTCCGATGCGGTGGATCGTAATTGCGATATCGGCCGTAATTATGATACTAGCTGTCCTTGGTGCATTGAAGAACAACACTTGATTACACCAAATTCTAATTCATTTTATACATATTGATCCACAATAACGACTTTTGAATTCGATGCGAATCTTAAGTGTCATAGTGCTAATGCTCCTTTCGACTCAATTGTACTCACAAGAGCGAGTGGCAACTTTTGGGTTTCAAATGAAGCCTATTATTTCAAGTAACCTATTTAGTGCAGGAGTGACTGAACTTTCGCAGAATGGAATTGATTACTCTGTTAGTCAACGCGCTGGCTATTCCTTTGGAGGAGTAATGCGATTTGGATTAAACAAGTGGTTTTCTATAGAATCGGGAATCAGCTTTGTGCGAAGGAATTACTCAGCCCGTGTCTTTCATGAGGAATTGGCCTTCGCAGATACCACGGATTTTAGGATTATCGGTTACGAAATTCCAATCAGTGGATTGGTGTTTGTGCGACTGTCTGACAATATTTATATGAACGCATCTTTTGGGTTGGCATTAGACATGTTTCCTTCCGATGTTTTTAGCGGCACTAGTCAAGAGTTTTATCAATATAGCGGAAGAACAGGGTTTGCTAACTCTGGCTCAAGAATAGCCTTTTTAAAATCAGGTTTGCTGGCCAATATTGGATTTGAATATCGAACGGAAAAATCGGGATATTTTTATTTTGGCGCATCTTATCATCGGCCCTTTTCTCCAATATACAATACAGGAATCACTTACGCCTATTCGAATAACTCAACCAATTTTGAAGATTTAGGAATCTTGCAGCTTTCTGGTAACTACTTGACCGTTGACTTTAAGTATTTCTTTCACGAAGAACCCAAAGAAAAGAAAGTAGAACGAGACTCTTCTGCGATGCCAAGTTGGATGAAAAAATAGTTTTGCGCAGTGCCACAGGCGAATTGCTGTAATGCTCCCACAGAGAAATAATACTTCTTACATACTCTACAGGCTCAGAGCCTCTGCAATATCCGTGTCTTACAACCGGATCTTTGTAGTATTCAGGCTGTGCTTTCAATTCTAAGAATCTAGCCACATTTTTCCATTGAGAAGCATCACTATTGAATTTTTCTGCTAATCGAACTGCATCTAAAAAATGACCCAATCCAACATTATAAGATGCTAAAGAGAACTTTATAACCTCCAAACTGTCCTGCAGGCGATCATCCCAATATTCATTTAATGAAAGAAGGAATGACAATCCAGCATGTATATTTTCACTCGGCCCGCTCAAGCTGTCAGCACCAAATCGCTCGGCAGTTTCAGGGATCAATTGCATCAATCCACTAGCAACTGTCCAAGCCTTAGCACCTGGAACAAACCGTGATTCTTGATAAATCAATGCGGTCAACAACTTCCAATCCCAATTCAGTCGCTCAGCTTCTTTTTTAATCACTGCATCATAAGGAGAAATCTTGTTTCCTTTAAACGAAGAATATTCGCTCATAACACGCTCTTTATGCTTTGTGCGAGCTTTGAAATACTTTAGGTGGATAACAGCAAATTCCTCTGTTTTTTTAAATCTAACCAGCCATTCGTTGAACGCTTTTAGCAATTCAGGGCTTGATATTCTGCATGCCCAGGCCACATTTTGAGTAAAGCTAAGTGATGTAGAAATATCTATGTTGGACATGTATGCTTTATTCAGTATGGCTACATTTTCATCGGCAACGGTGTAATCATAATCAATATTGCCTTCTGAAACCATTTCGATTAATTTTTCTGTACCCAGACCTTCAGCAAATTTGATATTAATGATGCCTCCCAATTCATCCATCAAATTGATCAATCTTGTGTAAAAAGAACTATGCCTTCTGACGTACACAGTTTTTCCAATTAAACCAACGGGAGTTTTAATTAATCGATTGTCTAATTCATCCTGTGTTTTTGTCCACCATTTTTCGGGAAGTCTTTGCACCAGAACTTGTTTTGTTTGCAGCACGGGTTTAGTGAAAAGCACATCCTTTTTGCGTTGGTTGGTTACGGTATAATTGGCGGCAATCACATCACCTTGATTTTCATTGAGCAAGCCTGTGATCTCGTCCATGTCTTCGACCACCTCAATGGATAGCTCTACGCCAATGTGCGCACAGAAACGTTCCAATAGATCATATTCGAAACCCATCGGAATGCCTTTATATATGAAATAGCTTGAGCTGCTAAAATCTGTAAGCGCCACCAATTTCCCGCTTTCCTTGATTTCTTTTAGATCACGGTGTGGTGCGGTCTTTTTTGTTTTACTCAACAAATCTTTATCTCCTCCGCGTCCTGAGCACGATGCAAGCAAAGAAATGATTAAAAAGAAGTGTAAAATTGACTTAAGCACAATGCTATTGTGCGGAAAATATCGTGCGTGGGTTTAGGTTAAACGCACAAAACCAAAGAAAAGAAGCCATATTCCAATGAGAATCAGTAAGATGATGCCCGATCCTTTGTAGTATTTTTTTGAGAGCTTGGCATCTTTGCCATACGCCCAAATCAAATAGCCTATAAATGATAAAGCGAATACAAGCGCAAAAATGATTCTTCCTGTGGTAAACATATTGACTGCAAATCTGCAACTAAAACATATATCAGCGTAAGTAGTTCAGAAGTCGCATGTGCTTATTACATTCGGAGATCAATTCAGATAAAATGGCAAAGACAGATAAAACCAAGAGCGCAAAGGCAACTGCGCCAAAAGTGCTGACGGATAATTCAATGAAATTTTTGGAGAAATACCTGAATAACCCTTCTCCAACAGGATTTGAATCAGTAGGACAAAAAATATGGCTAGAATATATGAAGCCATATATTGATGATTACATCGTTGATACATATGGAACGGCAGTAGGGATTATCAATCCGGACGCTGAGTTTAAAGTGGTTATAGAAGCACACGCTGACGAGATTTCATGGTTTGTGCACTACATTACTGATGATGGAATGATCTATGTAAAGCGAAATGGCGGGTCAGATCATCAAATCGCTCCTTCTAAACGAGTGATTATTCATACGGATAAAGGTCCAGTTACTGCTGTTTTTGGATGGCCAGCTATTCACGTACGCAAATCAGAGAAAGAACATACTCCAAAATCTACCAATATTTGGTTGGACTGCGGTGCAAGGTCTAAGAAGGAAGTAGAGGAGATGGGGGTTCACGTTGGATGTGTAATTACCTATCCAGATGAATTCATCATCTTGAACAATGATCATTTTGTTGGTCGCGCTTTGGATAATAGAATCGGTGGATTCATGATTGCTGAGGTTGCACGTATGCTTAAGGAAAATAAGAAGAAGCTTCCTTTCGGGCTTTACATTGTAAACTCCGTGCAGGAAGAGATTGGCTTAAGAGGAGCTGAAATGATTGTTGAAAGACTGCGACCTAATGTAGCCATCGTTACAGATGTCTGTCATGATACTACCACGCCAATGATGAATAAATTGGAGCAAGGAGATTTCAAATCTGGTGACGGTCCTGTATTAAGCTATGCACCTGCTGTTCAAAATAATTTGTTGAAGTTGATCATTGGTGCCGCTAAAGACAACAAGATTGATTTTCAGCGTATGGCTGCCAGCAGGTACACCGGAACAGATACAGATGCATTTGCATTTGGTGCTGGCGGAGTGGCTTCTGCTTTGATATCACTGCCATTGCGATATATGCACACCACTGTTGAAATGGTGCACAGAAATGACGTTGAAAGTGTGATCCAATTGATCTATCAATCTTTATTGAAAATCGAGAACAATCATGACTTTAGGTACATAAAGTAATTCGGTTAGCAATTTAGTAGACTTCCGGGTCGAGATGGACGATGAATCAATAGAGATTTGTGCCAACTCGGCCCTTTTTTTTCCGATCGAAGACCATCTTTTCCACTTATCAAGGAAATCAATGTTCAACTAAGGCTGAAAACATACCTTTGCCGCCTCAATTTAGCGAGCATTAGAAATGGATAGAAATACGTTAACAGGGTTAGTTTTAATAGGTGCTATTCTTATAGGATACAGCTTCTGGATGCAGCCTTCACCAGAGGAGATTGAAGCTCAAAAACGAGTTCAAGACAGCATTGCTGCTGTGCAAGCAGACGAAGAGCGCGTGGAAAAAATGGTAGATGCGGACTTAAAGTCTGTTGATACTGCAAAGAGCGAAAGCTTGACCCTAGATTCAGTGGCCCAAGCTTTACAAGATTCACTTGATAAAATCAAGAATAAGCAACGTTTTGGCTCGTTTGCAACGGCTGCAAATGGTGAAGAAAAACGCCATACCATTCAGAATGATTTTGTCAGGTTTACACTTTCAACTAAAGGCGGGGCTCCAGTTTCTGGGGAGTTGATAGAGTATGTTACTTATGACTCAATGCCGCTCTTCTTGTTTGAAGATGAATCTTCAAACTTCAATTTAAACTTTTGGTTAGATCAGAATACAGAGTTGTCTAGTTCTGAACTTTACTTCGAAGAGGTTCCTGATGAAATGACCGATTCTAGAGCTGTTTATCGCATATATGGCGACAATAAAGATCAGTATTTAGAGATGGCCTATGATATCGAAGAAGGTGAGTCTTACATCGTCAATGCTGAAGTCACTGTTGTAGGAATGGATAACTTGCTTCGTTCTAGCGATGATCTTTTTGAATTAAATTGGAAAATAGATGCTCCGTTTCACGAAAAGAGTCGTGAGCAAGAGCAAATGAAAACGACCATGTATTATAAGTACATGACTGATGATGCTGACTATGTGTCTGAAACAAGTTATGAGTCAGAAGACTTAGAAGCATCTATTCAGTGGGTTGCGTTCAAACAGCAATTCTTTTCAGCTGCCTTGATTTCTGATGATGGTTTTAGTAAGGAAGGAGCCTCGGTTGAAACGATCGAAATGGAGGATGAGAATTATACCAAAGGTCTCTCAGCATCAGTCGGTTTAGAATTTGGAAATGGCAGAAGCCCCTCGGTTCCTTTCAAGTTTTATGTTGGTCCAAACCACTACCAAACATTGAGCAATTTAGAAATAGGCTTAGAAGATCAAATCGATTTAGGTTGGACCATATTTGGTTGGGTAAACCGATGGTTGGTTATTCCAACTTTTAACTTCCTAGATAAATACACTGGACTGAGCTACGGTATCATTATTCTTCTGTTGACGATAATGATTAAGCTTTTACTGTTTCCATTGACATGGAAAAACTATGTTTCTAGCGCGCGAATGCGTGTTTTGAAGCCCGAAATTGATGAGCTTAATAAGAAGTTTGAGGGTAAAGATGCAATGCAAAAACAACAAGCCGTTATGGGCTTGTATCGTCAAGCAGGAGTTAATCCAATGGCAGGCTGTATACCGATGGTGCTTCAGTTGCCGATACTTTACGCTATGTTTAGGTTTTTCCCTGCGAGTATAGAGTTAAGGCAAGAATCATTCTTGTGGGCTGAGGATTTAAGTTCTTATGACTCTATCATGCAGCTGCCTTTTGAGATTCCTTTTTATGGAGATCATGTCAGTTTGTTTACCATCTTGATGGCCATCTCTACGTTCTTCTACTCGAAGTACAATATGGATATGTCTGGCGGAGCGAACGCTCAAATGCCTCAAATGAAGATGATGATTTACTTCATGCCTTTCATGTTGTTGTTTTTCTTCAATAGCTATTCTTCAGGTTTGAGTTACTACTACCTTTCAGCGAACGTAATTACGATGCTGCAGCAGTTTGTCATCAAGCGTTTCTTTATTGATGAGGATAAGATTCATGCTAAAATTCAAGCGAATAAGAAGAAGCCAGCAAAGAAGTCAGGATTTCAGCAGAGATTAGAGAAGATGGCTAAAAATAGAGGTATCCAAACTCCGAAAAAATAAAATCTATGAGAATTTTGGCAACGCTTTGCTTGTTGGTTGTTTTGTCTTTTTTTGGGTGTAAGGATTCAAAAAAATCTATTCAAAACGATCTTCCTGAAATCAGCAAAAAAGAAGTTGTAGAATCTGAAGAAGAGCAAATAGAAGTAAAAGAAGAGGCTTCAGTAGATTCTTCTTCTGAAGATTTAGCCAAGAAAAAAGAGGTAGAGATTAAACGTCATCAGCCTTACATCACACCTTCCATGTATTTTGGCATGTATTGCTCGCCTTGTTTTGGTCAATGCCCTGTATATAACTTAGATATTGACACAGCTGGTCATGCGGTAATCGAAGCAAAACGCTTTTTTGATTTTCAAGGTTTTCATGAAGCAGATTTGACGAAAGATCAAATGCAATTCATTCTTGATAAAGCAAATGAGACGGATTATTTTGGACTTGATCATGTCTATGATGCCAACGTGACTGATTTGCCTTCTACTTTAACAATTTTACAAACCAGTAGCGAACTTCAATGGGTGTATGACCGTCTTAATGCTCCAGAAGGGTTGGGTCAGTTTGAAGCTGACATGGATTCCTTGATTCGAACTTTGGATTGGAAGCCCTTCGATCCGAAAAAATAATTGAAGATGAAGTTTAAGTTCTTGTTACTTATTGGAGTTGTTTTTCTGCTGAGCTCATGCTCTGGTGATTCAGAAGTTAAAGAAGAAGTCATAGAAGAAGTTTCTGCTCCAGTGCAAGAAGAAACTGAACAACTAACTATTGGTGAAGACGGCTGGGTAGAATACGATCACAAAGAATACACAGTGTTTGCACCTCAGGATTGGGAAATGGATGTTGCCGGCAGATCGAATACAACCTTTATTTTATTCTCGCCTAGAGACTCTAAGAACGATCTATTCAGAGAGAACGTAAACCTTGTTAAGGACAATATTTCAGCAATGGATATGACATTATTTGATTATGTCAAGAACTCTCAGAATATACTAGAGGAGCACATGACTAATTTGCGTGACTTGAACATTGAGCAAAAAGGAGAGCGCTATTGGTTAACGTTTGCAACGACTCAAGAAGGCATGGATATGTATTATATGCAAATGATGGAGTTGAACGATGGTGTCGTCTATATTTTGAATTATTCAAGTAATGATGATTCACCTTCTACCCACGCTCAAAACGGCAAAAAAATCATCGAACGCTTCCAGTTCAATGGATTCAATCTATAGTCCATTTCGGATATCGTAATTCGAAGCTTTCAATTCTAATAGAAGCTGAAGCTATGGAATCTTCAGTGCATGCATTTGTAACAAATACAACTCCGCTGTCCGTTGGAGAATTCTTTGAGGCAGTGACAGCATAATCAGTTGTGATTACTCCATTTTCTTTCACGTCCTTAACAACCCAATTTACAAGTAGAATTTCCAACAATGATTTGCTTGGATTGTGTTGGAAGTCGATTCTCAAATTCAAATCGTTGAATTGAAGCACACCAAATACTTGTCCTGTTGACTGTTTGGTTATATAGTTGCAAGTAATTTTAAAAAGCATCGTGTCATTGGTGTTAAGCACTTCCTGAATATCGGCTGTAATGTCAAAACTGCGTTCGGCTTTTTCTCTGTAACAACTATCAGATTCGACTGCAGCAAGGTTCAATGCCCCACTCATAAATATCGACTCAGTGGAGTCAGGTTGGTAAAGATTTTTAGCCCAAACAGATTTCTCCCAAGTACCTGGAATGCCAAATTCATCGCTGAAAAACACAACATCTTCTCTTGTTTTTTGCGGATCATCTCTATTGCATGAATCTAGCGTAAGGCCAGTCATTATTGCTATTACAATAAATATGGTGGCATAATTACTTCGCATTGATCTTTTTTGATGATATCCTATCCAATTCAATCGTGCCTGCAACCGCTGCGAAGATGGCTATGAATCCAGAAGTCATTGGGCCAATGAATGGGATTAAATTCCAAGCTGCGAAAGGTGCACCCAAACTGAGCGAAGCAAATTTGTTTCTCCATACAAAACGATTGCTTGCACGGGGTGAAAATTGCTTGCGCTCTAGAGAGTAATCCATGAAGTTATAGCCATAGAAATAAGCGTTGATGGCGAATAGTAAAAAAGGTGAAGCGGCTCCAATGACAGGAATAAAACCAATGCCTAAACATAGGATTGAGAGTAAAATTTGATAGAATCCATTCGTTAACGCAAGTCCTACTGCTCGTGTGAGGTCCCTTATGAATTGAGTGATACTAAATGTCGTTTCTTCACCTCCAAGTGCTTCGCCAACCAGTTCGCTCAGCCATGTTAAGATGGGCGACATTAAAAGTAAAATAACAGATCCTCCTATAAATGCAAATGTGAAATAGAGCAGGATACGCAGGATGATCCACAACAGCCAATAAAGTACATCACTTATAAAGCCTGCCCATTCAGGAAGCCAGGCAACGTTTTCTAGTGATGCCTTTAACAACAATGAAATGCTTTCTGTAGCCCAAGATGTCAAACTGAATCCTCCAAAAAAGACTAAGAAAGTAATAATGAATGGAAACCATAAAAACCAAGCCAGCCCATGCTTTCGTAAAAAGCTAAAAGAGGAAAGGTATGCCTGGAAGGCTGCAAGCATTCTTACACGTTTTCCACCAATGGCGCCATGTCAATTTGATTTCTGTGCAAACTGATCATTCCGTTTTGCTCCATTTTTTTGAGCAATCGAGAAATTACTTCGCGTGAAGTATTCAGGTCGTTGGCGATTTCTTGGTGGGTGGTTTTTATAATTGTTGTCTCTAAGGTTCGAGCTTGATTAATAAGGTAGAATTCAAGGCGCTCGTCCATGGCTTTAAATGCAATGGCATCCACCACAGTCAGCATTTCTTCAAATCGAGACCGATAAGTTTCCAGCACAAAATAATACCATGATTTATGCTCAAGCATCAAAGCATCCATCTTGTCAATAGGTACCATAATGGCCTTGCTTGGCGTCATGGCACGTGCCATTAATTCCGATGTTTTTTGCTGCGAAGCGCACACCATTGACAGGGCACATGCATTTCCTGGTTCGATGTAATAGACGAAAAACTCACCTCCATTTTCACCTTCACGATAAAGCTTCACCAATCCTTCTACAATCAACATAGTTGAGCGGAAGTATTGACCTGTGCGCATCAATTCTTCTCCTTCTTCAAACGTTTTGAGGGTGCCCAACTCTGCCAGATGATCAGATAATTGATCGTCAAACATTGGGAATTGTTTTTGAAGGAGTGCCTTAATTTCTTGATCCATAACTCATGAGACTGTTCCTCAAATATAGCGCTCCCTAGTCAGAGTTTGGGCTTAAAAATGAGCTTAACTAGTTTTTTCGAAAACCGTAAAACAACTGGCCCCAAAATCCACTTGGGAGTTTTTCCATCTCAGGAAAACCTAGTTTTATTTCTGCATCATCTTTAGGAATGCTAGCCGTTCGGAAAATATAATCCCAAATGCTTAGTGTGATGCCAAAGTTGATCCCGTGTTTTCTGTCCTCAGGTAGCGTAAAAGCATGATGCCACAGGTGCATGACTGGATTATTGAAAATGTATTTCAACGGACCGTATGTTAAATGAATATTGGCGTGATTGAGGTGACCGATGGCAATAGCGAAATAGAAAACGATGTAGGCTTGCTCAGGAGTAAATCCACCAATCAGCATCACTGCGATGTACTTCATTGGAGTATAGAACACGTTTTCCATCCAATGGTAACGCAAATGTGCTGCAAATCCCATTTCCTCTACCGAGTGATGCACTTTGTGGAATTGCCATAATAAATCAAATCGGTGCAACATGACGTGGGTAAACCACTGAATGAAGTCGGTGAAAATGAAGAATATGAGCAATTGTAACCACCAGTTGAATCCAGACATGTCGAGCAAGATGAACCTCGATAAGTCGCCACCAAGAAGGTCTTTAAAAAACAACTCTGTGACATTCGAAAATGCCATGAAGATGATGATCTTGAAAATGTAAAAGTTGAAGAACATATAGAACGTATCCAGCCAGAAATCCTTTCGAATGATGGCCTGGTTTTTACGCCAAGGAAACGCAATTTCCAGTCCCCAAACGCCAAGTGATAACAGGACAAGCCACCAGAAATAGTTCACATACCAAGGGTCAACTTGAAAGGTGATTTCCCTCCAAGTATAGCCCGCAAAGTCTGAGAAGGACTTTAAGAAAACTTCAATGTACTTGTCCATTTCTATCGACTGCTTTTATTTCCAACCGCGGTAGCCATGCGTTAAATTGGCTACGTTTTCAAAACCCTTGTCTTTCATGATGTTTTGGGCGGTTTTGCTCCGTCCACCAGAAGCGCAATACACCAATACCGGCTTGCTTTTGTCCAGCTTTTCCAATTCTTTTTCAAAGTTTGGTTTTGAAATGTCCAATTGAATAGCTCCTTCAATAATTCCTTGAGCTACTTCACCATCAGTTCTAACATCAATGATTTGAAGATCAGAATGATTACTCATCATTTCTTTTGCTTCTTCATTGCTAACATTGGTGTAGTTACCACTAGTAGAATGCTGGTCTTGAGCACCGCATGATAGCAGTGTGAAGGCCAAAGTGAGGGATAAAAGATATTTCATATTACTTGTTTTTTAGTTTAATAATTAAAGATAGAATTAAAAGCAACCATGGTGCTCCGTGCATCAGAGTATCGAACCAATCAACGGCTCCCATTCCAACAGCTCCACCTGCAATCCATTTAAGTTTGCCCCAAATATGAGGTTCGGGAATGAAAGGCGCTAAACCTAATGTTAAGGAGGCTAAGGCCCAAATCTTGGTGTTTGATTCGATGTATTGTAGAAACTTATTCATTATTCTATTCCGTCAATTACTTTTTTCAATTGCACAGCGCTTAACACACCCGATTGCCTCCATTGGATCTGGCCGTTCTTGAAAATGATCAATCTCGGAACTCCTCTTACTTGAAACGTATTGGAAGCCATAGGGTTTTTGTCTACGTCAATTTTAATGATGCGCACATCATCACCCGTCATAGTATTGAGCTCTTTTAAGATCGGCTGCATCATTTTGCAAGGGCCACACCATTCAGCAAAAAAATCAACGAGGACTGTTTTCCCCGAGTTTATGATTTCACTGAATGTTTCTCTCTTTTCTGTTGTTTCCATCCGTTCGGTCTTATTGCTATTTTTTGCAAGTTCAAAGGAAGGCATGTCAATTGGCCAGCACAGTAACTCTTGTCACAGAGGTTGAATAAAAAAACCGAGGCGATAAACTCGCCTCGGTTCCAATCACTCCGCCTACCAAGCGGAGCCTACACCAATCAAAACGTAAACCACCTATGTTTATAACATGGTTGTTTGCTCGTGAAACGCACTTACTGGTGCGCCTTCTAATCCCTTCATTGCATTGAATCCACCCAACACATTAGATACATCTTTCACTCCATACTTTTTCATGATGGAGGCTGCTGCTACCGAGCGGTATCCACCAGCGCAATGCACGGTGTATGCTTTGTCTTTATTCAATTGACCTAAGTTCTTATAGATAAAGTCCAACGGAAAATTCTCTGCACCTTCTAAATGCTGCGATTCAAATTCACTTTGCTTTCTCACATCCAATACTTCTAATCCTTGCGTTTTGTATTTCTCAACGAACGCGCTTGGCTCATAGTTATGGATGCTGTCTAATGCGTTGCCATCAGCAACCCAAGCTTCAATACCGCCTTTCAAGAATCCTACTGGATTGTCATATCCCACACGGGCCATTCGAGTAATCACTTCTTCTTCACGTCCTTCATCTGCAATCATCAGAATAGGAGCATCCAAGTCTTCAATCAACACGCCCATCCATGGAGCGAAATTGTCGTCAATTCCAATGAAGATCGATTGAGGAATGAATCCTGCCGTGAACTTTGAATGATGACGCGTGTCAATAATGATGGTGCCTTCTTTTTGCAATTCAGTTTTAAAGTCTTGAATGCTTAAGAAGTTGAGTCCTTGGCTCATCACATCGTCAAAGCTGGTGTAACCCATCTTGTTCATCACCGCATTTTTAGGGAAGTACTGTGGTGGCGCTACCAAGCCCGTAGTTACTTCTTTGATGAATTCTTCTTTGGTCATATCGGCTCTTAAGGCATAGTTTGTTGCCTTTTGATTTCCGAGGGTGTCAAAGGTTTCTTTGCTCATGTTTTTACCACAGGCGCTTCCTTGTCCGTGACCAGGATAAACGATTACATCATTCGGCAGTGGCATGATCTTGTTACGAAGTGATTCGAATAAGTGCCCTGCTAAATCTTCTTGTGTTAAGTGCGTCTTCACTGCTAAATCTGGCCGGCCTACATCGCCAATAAACAATGTGTCGCCAGAATAAATACTGTGAGGTTTATTGTTTTCGTCCAACACCAAAAAGGTGGAAGATTCCATAGTGTGGCCTGGTGTGTGAAGTACTTTAATCTTAATATTTCCAAGGCTCAACTCTTCGCCATCCTCAGCTACGTAAGCATCGAAATTCGCAACCGCTGTTGGTCCATATACAATTTTGGCTCCGGTCTTCTTCGCTAGGTCCAAATGACCGGAAACAAAATCAGCATGAAAATGCGTTTCGAGTACGTACTTGATTTTGGCTCCGCGCTTTTCTGCCATCTCGATGTAGGGTTCCACTTCTCTTAGAGGATCTACAATAGCCGCTTCGCCATTTGATTCGATGTAATAGGCCGCTTCGGCTAAACATCCCGTGTAGATTTGTTCTATTTCCATTTATTGTTGATTTTTAATTTAACAGCAACAAAGGTGAACAGAAGCGTTGGGGTATACAGTGACTTGTGTTACACTGTAAAACTGATAATGATCAGATCAATTCTTTAAGAAGAATGAATGCACCCATCACCAAGACAAACCAGCCAAAGCCAGTTTTTAGTTTTTGTCCGTCAATTTTGGTAGCCAAGAAGCTTCCAATGAATATGCCCACAACTGCAATACCAGTGAATGTTAATAGAAATGGCCAGTCGATTACATAGTTAGACATGTCACCTGTAAATCCTACTAGAGATTTTACGGCTATGATAATCAGTGATGTGCCAATCGCACGTTTCATTTCTAATCCAGCAAAAAGCACTAAAGCGGGAATGATTAAGAAGCCGCCCCCAGCGCCAACAAGTCCTGTCAGCGTTCCGACAACTGCACCTTCAATTAACACAATCAGCATCGTTTGCCATGGTTGTATGGATTTGCGCTGTTCCGCAGTTTTTTCTTTTTTCTTTTTGATCATGCCTACAGATGCCACGAGCATAAGAATGGCAAACAGCACCATCAAGAACATGCCTTTGGTCATAGTGAAAGCACCCAATGCAAATAGTTCTTCTGGAATTGCTGGAACAATGAATTTTCGCGTAACGAACACAGCCAGTAAACTCGGCAGTCCAAATGCAAGGGCTGTTTTGTAATCTACCAATCCTTTTCGCGCATAATTAATCACACCAACCAAGCTAGATCCTCCAACAATAAAAAGTGAATAAGCAGTTGACATAACGGGTGAAATACCCAGTAAATAGACCAACACAGGAACTGTTAATATTGAACCGCCTCCTCCAATTAGCCCGAGTGATATGCCTATAATAACGGCTACTGCGTATCCAAGTATTTCAATCATGGTCGCAAAGGTGAACTTTCATTTTATATCGAAGTGTGACTTTGGTTGCAGTGCGTGCTAGAAGCGTTCTTACCTCATCAAACTCACCGCAGTGCGTTGCGTTTGTCTTTCGCTGTGTAATGCTACCACGAAGTAAGTGCCTTCTGTTGCCGACTCTCCATTGACAGTGCCATCCCATGAAACTGCAGATGTAGTGCTTTGTTGACTGTAAACCAATTGTCCCCAGCGGTTATAGATGAACACGGTGAAACTTAAATCCTGACAGGTATTATTTATCTTCAAGACATCGTTGATGCCGTCTGAGTTGGGAGAAAAAACGTTGGGAATCGAAAACTTGCAGCCCGAGTCGTTGCACGCTTCTTCAGAAAACGAAACGGTGCGCGATTCAACCTTTTGGCACGGTGAGCTGCTGATGGTAACGATGTAATTGTCGGTTTCAGAAACATTGATCGAACTGCCTGTATTTCCTGTGTTCCATACATAGTTAGCGCCTGGCCATGTAGCGTCCAATACCAGTATTTCGCCATTGCAGATGACTGTGTCTTCACCAATTTTAATTTCGGGGTAAAATTCTACGTTAAACGTGTCTCGGTCTACACCGCAAATATTTTCAGCCATAAGCCACATAGATTGGGTGGAATCAATCCTGATGCGTTCTTCTGAAGTGCTGTCGCTCCACAAATAATTGACACTATCGGCATTTTGATGAAAAATATAAAACGACTGATCGAGGCAGTGAGCAGAGTCGTGCGGGAGTGTAGCATCGGGAATGGGCAAGAACTTCACCATCATAGTATCGCTTGATGTACCACAGGCGTTGCTGGCGGTGAGCCAAATTTCGAGTGAACCCAAATCTGGCGAAAGGGAAGTATCGATGACAATGGAAGCGTTAGTGTCACCTGTTGACCAAAGGTAGCTTGAGCCTTTTTCTATTGAAACTTGCGTATTAAAGGTTTCATCTTCACAGAGCGAAGTATCGGGCAAGGCAAGCTCAATCGGCTCGGTGAAATCTGCGAATATTGAATCGTTGATCGTGTCGCAATGGTTGTAGATCGTTACGCAGTAATTCCCCGGTTGGGTGACTTGTATTGAACTCAATTCTAAAGAATCTGACCAGAAGTAGTTGATCACTGGATTGTTTTGGTCTACATCCAGCACAAGTGGCTGTCCTGTGCAACCAAAAACGGTATCGCCTAAGTCGATTGGCGAAGGCGGTAAAGTGAGTACAATTTCCCTTGAAAAGGTATCGATGGTTGAATCTGCCCAAAGAGTGAGTGTTGCCGTGAATACTCCATCTTCGGCATAAAAATGCCGGGGATTTAAATCATTGCTAAAGTTCAAATTTCCAGAATTGGGATCACCAAAATCCCAGTGAATAGAATCTGGATTGGGATGACGCACAAAAAACGAAACGGTATCACCCAAGCAGGCATTGCCAACATCAAAATAAGCCGGACGGAAAAAGGAGGATATGAAGTCAGGTAAGCCTCCAGTATTAATTGGGCCTTCTACATCTACGGCAGTCATGTTAATGTTTAGATTAGAAAGACCATCGTTAGGATTTTCCAAAGCATAGAGGTGGTTTGGATTTTCAAAGAAAGCACGACCATAAATTTTACGATCAATACCCATTTGCAAATTATCTGAAGCATAAAAATCAATTGAATCTATGGAAGATGCGATTGAAATAGAATCAAACGGTGTAGTATTAAGACCGAGTAAGTTATCGTTACCGAAGTTGCCAAACATGGTCACATAAAGCTTCTTGCTTGATGAGCTATACTCTAAACCCAAAGGCACTGTTACTAATGGAGTTGTTGGGTAGTCAAGCGTGATTGAATTGGATGCTATCCCAGTTTGATCATCGAACTCATAGAGGATAAGTGAATATACTTGAACTAATTGATTAACGGTATCTATGATTTGAGCTGTGCGTGCTAAGGATCTTCCGTCTGGTGCTGCCTTGAATTGACCAGTCCCAACGTAGTTTAATCCAGTGCTAATCGTTGAAACAACAGGTGTTAATGACACTCCATTTTCAGTTACAAGGTGGGCGAAAATACTGTCACTAAAATTGCTTGCAAAAAGCACCCAAATGTCTTTTCCGTTCGCATGATGCACTGCAGTAATTTGGGTTGATGCATGGTTATTAATCAGTACGTTTTTCTCAGAGGCTAACATCTCCCCTAAAGGATGGTTAAGGGTGCGCTTTATGGTACTAAAATGGACTTTACCTGGTTCGTTGAGAGCGTAATTTTTTTTCCCATGGAAAAGGTAATGGATACTCGGGTTTGCCGGATTTGGGATAAAAATTACGCCATGTGAAACTTGAAGATTACCCGCCAGGTTTGCACTATTGGCAACAGGTGCGCCAATGGCATTATGGCACGTGATAGGACGTGCAAAATAGAGCAGATCACCGTCTTGCGTGGAAATGGAACTGCAGCTATAGGTCATTTGAAGGTTGTTGGAGCTAATCGCTTGCGGAATGTAATTTTCAAACTTTATACCCAATTCCTGCGCAAAATGCCAATAAGAAGTTGGGCCCTGGGCTTGTGCGGCAAGCAGAGCACACATGGCTGCAGCTATTGTAAGTAGTTTTTCGATTGGACTAATATACGTAGCAATTTGATCTTGTGAAAAAACAAATAGTGCTTAAAATCAGAGAGATAACTACTAGTGATCAGCTAAACCAATATTTGTGTTAAGGTCTAAATAGCCTGAGTCATCAGAATAAACATCACTTCAATGCCCTACATTTGCGTTCCTTAAAATTTAGATCCATGCCAAGAAAGGCTTTGACCTCCGTTTCTCCCGTTGATGGGCGCTATTCACGCCATACTGAACCTCTCGTAGAGTTCTTTTCAGAATACGCATTGTTCAAGTACAGAGTGCGCATCGAAATTGAGTACTTAATACAGCTTGCCTCAGAAGGGTTGAAAGGTGTTGAGCCGCTGAAAGAACAAGAACAAAACAAATTGCGCAGCTTGTATGAGAATTTCACCTTGCAAGATGCCGAGCAGATCAAAACCATTGAACGCACTACCAATCATGATGTTAAAGCGGTAGAATACTTTGTCAAAGAGCAGCTCGAGAAGTTGGGTAGAACGGATTTATTGGAATTCGTTCACTTTGGCTTGACAAGTCAGGATATCAATAACACAGCAGTGCCCCTTTCCATAAAGGAAGCTCAAGTAAAGGTGATGCTTCCTCGTGTGCTATTGATTCAAGAAAAGCTCAGGGGCTTAGCCAATGAATGGAAAGATATACCGATGTTGGCTCGAACTCATGGCCAGCCAGCCTCACCAACCATGTTGGGAAAAGAGTTTTACGTTTTTGTTGAGCGAATAGACCAGCAATTGATTCAAATGGAGCACGTGCCTTTTGCAGCAAAGTTTGGCGGTGCAACGGGTAATTTAAACGCCCATCACGCAGCCTATAAAAACAATGACTGGGTAGCGTTTGCCAATCGTTTTGTGAACGACACCTTGGGTTTATACAGATCTCAAACCACTACCCAAATCGAGCACTACGATCATTTAGCTGCCTTGATGGACAATTGGAAAAGGATCAATACCATTCTGATTGATTTGAGCCGAGACATTTGGCAGTACATTTCAATGGACTACTTCAAACAAAAAATCAAAGCAGGTGAGGTGGGGTCTTCTGCGATGCCGCACAAGGTAAACCCGATTGATTTTGAAAATGCTGAGGGAAACTTCGGTTTTGCCAATGCCATGTTTGAGCATTTGTCTTCAAAACTTCCAGTATCACGATTACAGCGTGATTTAACCGACAGCACAGTGCTCAGAAACATCGGAATGCCATTTTCCCACACGTTGATTTCTTTGGCTTCATTGGAAAAAGGCCTTGACAAATTGATCTTAAACGAAGAGACCATTCATGCCGAATTGGATCGACATTGGGAAGTGTGTGCCGAAGCCATTCAAACCGTGTTAAGGAGAGAAGGCTATGAAAAACCTTATGAAGCATTGAAAGCATTGACCCGTGGAAATGCGAAAGTTACGCCTGAGTCGTTATCAGAGTTTATCGATACATTGAAGGTTTCTGATGCAGTGAAGGCTGAGTTGAAATTGATCACGCCACACAACTACACCGGTATTTTCAAGATACCTTCTTAGTGAAGAAATTCATTGACATACTAAAGTATTTAGCGCCTTACAAAGGAAGAATCGCGATCAACTTGGTGTTCAATATTTTGAATGCAGCATTCTCGGTGGTTTCATTTTCTGCCATTGTTCCTTTTCTTAAAATTCTGTTTGATAGTGTTGAGGCAGAAGCTGACCCTAATGCAGTGGTTGGCTCAGGAATACTCGATCAACTCAATGCTGCTTTTGAGCAATACATTCGAGAAGAAGGGCCGATGGAGGCGCTGTTTATCTTTTGTATTGTGATCGTTGTGCTGTTTTTTGTCCGCAACATTTTCCGATATCTCGCCTTGCATCAAATGGCGTTTTTGAGAAACGTAGCTGTGCGAGATTTGCGCAGAGACATTTATCAAAAGCTATTGCGATTGCCCATGGCGTATTACACGGATGAACGCAAAGGGCAAATAATGGCGCGGTTTACTAATGATGTGGCAGAAGTGGAATGGTCTGTAATGGGTGCGCTAGAAGCACTTTTCCGTCAGCCAGTGATGATCATTCTGTACTTGATCACCCTACTCGGAATCAGTTGGGAGCTAACATTGTTTGTAGTGATTGTATTGCCTATCACAGGATTAATGATTGGCAGAATTGGAAAGTCCTTGAAGCGCACAGCCAAGAAAGGTCAAGAAGAGTTGGGCGAAGTGGTTACATCATTAGAAGAGACGGTTGGTGGCATCCGCATCGTAAAAGGTTTTACAGCAGAAGATATTTTTAACCGACATTTCAATAAGGTGAACGATCAGCATTTTAAGCTGATGGTGCGCTTGTTTCGAAAGCAGTATTTGACATCACCATTAGGAGAAGCACTTTCTGCAATTACCATTGCTTTGATCCTGTGGTTTGGAGGTAATTTGGTGCTGGAAGGGCATACACTGAATGGAGAGTTTTTCATCCTGTACATTGTCATTTTCTCTCAGATGATTTCTCCGGCTAGAGCTTTGTCTGAATCTTTTGTTCGCGTGCAAAGGGGGGTTTCAGCAAGTGAGCGCATCGATGAAATTTTGACCTCTGACGAACAAGTGTTAGAGTCGCAAACGGCCCAGAGTATCTCAACCTTCAAAGAGCAAATTGAGTTTCGAAATGTGAATTTCAAGTATGGTGATGAGCCTGTGCTGAAGAATATTAATTTGACAGTAAAGCGAGGTGAGTCCATTGCTTTGGTGGGGCCTTCAGGAGGAGGGAAAACGACATTGGTAGATCTTATGCCTCGCTTTTATGATGTTGCTGAAGGGGAAATTTTACTCGATGGGAAAAACATCAAGGACTTTAAGGTTTTTGATTTAAGAAGCCTATTTGGTATTGTTTCTCAGCAGAGTATTCTGTTCAATGACAGCGTAAAAAACAATTTATTGATCGGAAATCAATATGCAACAGATAAACAAGTTATAGATGCTTTACATGCTGCCAACGCCCACGGTTTTGCAGTTTCTTTAGCTGAAGGACTAGATACTGGTGTAGGCGAGGCGGGAAACAAACTGTCTGGTGGTCAAAAACAACGACTGAGTATCGCAAGAGCCATTTTGAATGATCCGCCAATCATGATTATGGATGAAGCCACTTCTGCCCTCGATACGGAAAGTGAACGTTTGGTTCAAGATGCTTTAGAGAAGCTTACCGAAGGGAGAACTAGTTTTGTAATAGCTCACCGATTAAGCACCGTTCAGCATGCTGATCGCATCATTGTCATCGACAAAGGAGAGATCGTTGAAATAGGAAATCACAACGAATTGCTCGAAAAAAATGGTCTGTACAAGCGTTTGGTTGACCTTCAAGACCTTTCATAGTTGATCATAGAATGAAGATTTCAGCCTTCACCATTTGCCATAACGCGGATAAGCTCTATTATCCAATTAAGGAATCAATTCTTTCAGCCCTTCCGATAGTCGATGAATTTGTGGTGGCTGTTGGCAAAAGTGATGAAGATGATCATTCGTTAGAAATCGTCAAATCCATTGTTTCAGATAAAATTAAGATCATTCAGACTGAATGGGATGTGAGTGCGTTTCCAAATGGAACAGTTCATGCCAAGCAGACTGATCTAGCCAAGAGTCATTGTTCAGGCGATTGGTTAATTTATTTACAGGCAGATGAAGTATTGCACGAACGAGATCATCAAGAAATCAAAAGGGCTTGTCAAACACATTTGACAGATTTGAATATTGAAGGCTTTCTGTTTCGATATAATCACTTTTGGGGAGATTATGATCACGTTGTGCGTTCCCATGGCTGGTACAATGAAGAGATTCGGATCATTCGAAATCGATCCGAAATTCACTCATGGCAAAGCGCACAATCGTTTCGTCATATTTCCAACTTTGATGGCAAGTCATACAGAGCTAAGGAGGGCACCCGTAAACTGAAAGTAAAGAAGTTGAATGCCTCTATTTTTCACTACGGATGGGTAAGGCCACCTGCGGTGATGACCGCCAAGATGAATGCTTTGGATAATAATCATTCACGTCAAGAACCTCAATATCACCAGGACTTTGATTATGGAGACATGCGCAAAATAGATACGTATAGCATTTCTCATCCAAAAGTGATGGAGGAAAGGATTCAAGAAATGAATTGGAAGGATAGACTGAATTTTTCTGGTGAAGCACTTAAACGCAGCTTTTTATTTAAGCATGAACGTCCGCGTTACAGGATACTCTCGTGGATTGAAGATCAGTTGTTTGGTGGTAGGCAAATTATGCGTTTCAAAAATTGGAGGGAATGAATTTTCCCTAGCTTTGATTTCACCGTTTAATTAACACAGCAGAATAATGAGATTCTTTTTCATTCTAATAATTTCACTAGGCCTACTTACTTCTTGTGATAAATGCAATGATGTTACATGCTTTAATGGAGCTGATTGTGACGATGGGGAATGTATCTGCGGTGATTGGTATTCAGGTGAAAGCTGTGAAACCAAGGTTATCGAAGTTTATGAAGGTCTTTATGCTGGCGGAATGTCCTGCTCATGGTATAGTCCTTACATTATGCGTTTTGAGGGTGTTCCATCAGAAGACAATGAAATGACAATTGAAGATGCAAGTGCAGGTGTCGGCAGGATTTACAATGCGGTGTTCACGAATGAAAGCAATTTTAATATTCCCTCTCAAATTGTTTCAGACAATGGATTTGAAACCTTGGTAGCTTCAGGGTCTGGGTCTTTTCAGTCGAGCGGGTTGGTAATGAATATTACGATAAGTAACAGTACCCAAGGGACAACAACCATTTGCTCTTTTGTTGAATACTAGAGGTTAATTTGACTTCCAAAATTTATCGAGGACAACTCTTACAGGCTTTTTTTCCTTTTTTCTTGTACTTGCCACAGCATTTTTTCTTGCATTCAAATGGTGTGATGTCCTCGTTGTAAAATTGCGATGCGATGCACGGAGGAAGACTTATTTGTTGCTGGGCTTGGATGCGCATGCTTATCTAGAATTATTCTAAACAAAGATAATTCTCAAGACAATTTAGATGGAAAAAAAAGATAAAAAATTACTGCAAGTTGTCAACTAAACCTTCCTAGTTGCTAAATTCCACATCCCTCTTCAAGAACTTCCTCAGGTACGAAGCCAGCATTGGCCGAAATACCGCCTGCGATAAAATAGCCAAAGGCCTCCTTTCCGGTGGTTACATTCTTCAAGTTACCTCTGATTGGTGCAGGTGGAGTATCAAATGGGCCACCAACAAATGCTGTTTGGTTTCTCAATGAATTGATGAAGTTGCTGTAACCCTCATTGGTTCTCATTTGGAAGACAACAATGGTGTCACCCAGTCTTAGCTCATCACCATATACATCAAATTCAAATAAGCATAGACCATCAATTTGTGCATCGTCAAATGTGCTGATGAATACAGGGTCACTCTCATACTTGTTGTTGATGTAGAACATCCATCTATAATGATCCCCTAGTCCCGGTTTTTCATAGGTGTCAATTCCCAAGTAGTACGCACAGGAATCTTGTAGGAAGTTTGATCTATAGTATGCATCTACTCCTAGAAGAGGAGGGACAGCATTGTACGTTTGAGGTTCAGTTTCATAGAAATTGTCTAACGCTTCAATTTCTAAGTGGTAATTCGCTCCAACCTCCGGGTCATGTGTGAAACGGTATGTACCAGGAATACTTGGGTCTTCAACTAAAGTCTCTACCAATTCATTGTTTTTGAATAATTGCACAATAGCATTGCTAACGGCAGGTGCAGCTGCGTTTGAAAAATAATCTGAGGTAGTTGTAAGCTTTACTTTATTAAACGGAAAGTAATCTGTTACACTTTCAATGGAGTCAATTGGAAATTGTGCCGCCAAGCCTGCTGCAAACTCTATGTCTGACTTTGGAATAGTGAATAAGCCCGAGCAGTCTAAATCTTGTTCGGGAATGAAGAAGTCCAAGTCAGTGAGGTATCCCTCAACTACCAATTCTGCTTCATTGGGTGGCAGGTCCAGTTCAATAACTTCCTGACATGAATTTACAATTACTAAAGTGATTGCTAAGAGAAGGGCGTGTTTTAATGATTGTAGCATTGCTTAGAATTTAAAATTCAATGTCACGTATGGAATAATGGCAGCGTAGATAGACAGCTGGTTAGCTTCAGTAATATCGGGATTGTCTGGATTTGATTGAAAGAAGATTGAATATGGGTTCTTTCTTGCATACAAGTTATAAGCACCGAAAGCAATACCAAATTCTCCTGACTTTGCTTGAAGACCCTCGGGAGTTTCGTATTTTCTCCACAACCAAGCTGGTGGAAATAGATAAAGATTTTTTCTTTTTATTGGAATGGTATAATAACCAGAAAGATCTAACCGATGGTAGGCCGGAGTTCTCGCACCATTTCGGTTGGTGAATAAAGGGGCGGTTACACCACCAAACGAAAACCTTCCATCAGGATAAGTAATGGGTCTGCCAGTCATGTATGCGAAATTGGTTGATACGTTGAACCGCTTCGTTATATCATAGCTCAACACGAGACTAATATCATGCGTTTTATCCCAGTTAGCAGGGTAAGGATCTCCTCCGTTGATTTGAGCTACTTCTCTTTCAACGCGAGATAGGGTATAGCTAATCCAGCCGGTTAGGTCACCACGTTTTTTCTTGAGTTGAACTTCTAGACCGTAAGCTTGACCATTACCAGTAAAAAGCTCAGTTTCTAAAGTGTTGTTCAAGAGAAGCTCTGCCTCATCTTTATAATCCACTAAGTTTTGAAATTTTTTGTAATAAACTTCTACCGAGCTCTCATATCGATTATTAAAAAAGTTTCTAAAGTACCCAAGACCAACTTGATCTGCTAGAGCAGGTTGAATAAAGCTTCCAGAAGGCATATAGATGTCAACTGGAGTTGCTGCTGTTGTGTTAGAAATGAGGTGGATGTATTGTCTCATTCGATTGTAGCTAGCTTTCACAGAGGATACTTCATCAATTTGGAAATTGGCGGAAAATCTTGGCTCAGCACCTTGAAAAGAGCGTACTATTTCGTTGGGAGAATAGATGGTCGAGTCAATGGGTGAAACATCTGTAGACGGATTTTCAGGATCTACGGGCTCGCCATTTGGGTAATCGTATACAGTTCCTGGACCTAATTGAGCAAATCCACTCCAGCGAAGTCCATAAGCCAAGGTTAATCGTGTTCCAATTTTTTGCTCATTGCTCAAATAAAGAGCTGTTTCAAAAGCAGGAATTTCATCAACAGCAAATCGAAATGTATCTACTTCATCATTTACTTCAAAATTGGCCTCGGCTGCTCCTGGAGCAAATTGATAGTATGTGTTGTGCCATCCAAACTCTACTTTGTTCTTTGGGTTCAAAAAGTAGGTAAAGTCAGCTTTTCCACTGTAATTGCGTATTGATGCACTCCAATCAAAGGCGAAGCCATTATTGTCCGCTCCAAGGTTATACTTATAATCACTAAAAACAGCGGTGAAGTTTGAAAAGAGCTTATCTGAAAAGAGATGGTTCCATCGTAATGATCCTGTTTGATTCCCCCAACGTGTGCTAAAAAGTCCTGCTAAATCGAATACATCATTTCCATTGTAAGCTGAAAAGTAAAGACGGTTCTTGTCATTGATGTTCCAATTGATTTTTCCATTTAAATCATAGAAGAACAGCTTGCTGTCGTTGATCGTTTCATTGTTGGCCAGCGGGAAGAAAATATCGAAGTAACTCCTTCTTCCAGATACTATGAATGATACTTTATCCTTAACAATAGGCGCTTCAATGGTAAGTCTGCTGAATAACAATCCTACTCCACCTGATACTCCAAGCTGCTTCATGTTTCCATCCTTTTGTCTAATGTCCAATACAGAAGAAAGTCTACCACCAAATTTTGCAGGAATACCTCCTTTATAGAGTTTGGCGTCTTTAATTGCATCAGCATTAAAAACTGAAAAGAACCCAAACAGATGTGATGAACTAAAAACGGGGCTTTCATCTAACAATATCAGGTTTTGATCAATGTTTCCTCCTCTTACATTAAATCCCGTAGCTCCTTCGCCCACGGTTGTCACTCCTGGAAGCAATTGGATAGAGCGGATGATATCAGCTTCTCCTAGCAATTGAGGGATTTTTTTTACTTGAGCCATATCTAGCTTTTCAACGCTCATTTCTACACTCGTAAGCGCCTCATCTTCTCTCTCTCCGGTGATAACAACTTCGTTCAGCATCTGATCGCTAAATCCGAGTTCAACACTTCGAGTTATAGAAGATTTTAAGTCAATCGTTTCCGAAACGGTGTTGAAACCTACAAAGCTCCATTCTATAGTGTATGTTCCAGGCTCAAGCGTTAAAGAGTAAAATCCATATTCATTGGTGGAAACTCCTTGTGTAAGCTCCTTTACTAGCACTGTGGCAGCGATCATTCCTTCGCCCGACTCAGCATCTTTCACATAGCCAGATATCGTGACTTTATCCTGCCCGATGGCTGATGCTGCGAAGATCAAGAGAAGTAAACTGTACAAATATTTCATCCATCCGTTTTTAGAGGCGCCAAAAGTAGTCTTGCCTTAGTTGATGCAACTATGAAATGGATAAATGGACGTATTGTTTAGAGGAACGGTTAGTTTTTTCCTTTGAGTGCTTTTGTTGTAGGTCACTAGCGCTGACCCAACACTAAAAATTTGTTAAAAGCTATGCGCGCATAATAAAAATTCTATATTCGTTCAACTCGATTATGAAATCAGAAGAAACCATAGATTTTCACGTACGCTGGGCTTGGTTAAAAATCAGCAAGATGTATAACCAAGAGGCTTCCAAACACGGAATGACTCAATCGATCGGGTTTATTTTATTGAACATTGATCCAAGAAACGGAACTCCTTCAACACAACTAGGTCCGAAAATGGGCATGGAGCCAACAAGTTTGAGCAGAACACTCAAAACAATGGAGGATAAAGGTTTTATTACAAGGCTTCAAGACGAAAATGATAGAAGGATCATGCGCATTTGTTTAACCGATGAAGGTAAGCGCATGAGAGAGGTTTCTAAGAGTTCGGTTGTGCGATTTAATGAAAAGGTATTAGATCAAGTAAGCGAAGAAAAATTCCAAAACTTCATAGAGGTTATTCAAATTATAGAACAAAATACAGTCAAAACATCATGAGTAAAAGACGTATCAAAAAAGTAGCTGTGTTAGGTTCAGGTATTATGGGTTCGCGTATCGCGTGTCATTTTGCCAATATCGGAGTTCAAGTATTATTGCTTGACATCGTCCCGAGAGAACCAAACGAAAAAGAGCAGGCTAAGAATTTGACCTTAGAGCATAAGGCAGTTCGAAATAGAATTGTGAACGACAGCCTTCAGACTGCATTGAAGAGTAATCCATCACCAATCTATAAAAAATCAGCAGCAAAGCTTATCGAGACAGGAAACTTCGATGATGATTTACAACGCATTTCAGAGTGTGGTTGGGTAATGGAAGTAATCATCGAGCGGTTAGATATTAAGCAGAGCTTGTTCGAAAAAGTGGAGAAATTCAGAAAGCCAGGAACATTGATAACATCGAATACCTCTGGTATACCGATTAACTTAATGAATGAAGGCAGAAGTGATGACTTCAAAAAGCACTTTTGCGGAACACACTTTTTCAATCCGCCAAGATATTTGAAGCTTTTGGAGATCATTCCAGGTCCAGATACTGACCATGAAGTGATTGAATTCTTAATGGATTACGGGAAAAGATTCCTTGGTAAAACAACGGTACTCTGTAAAGATACACCTGCTTTCATAGCGAATAGGGTAGGCGTATTTAGCATTATGTGGATGTTTCACTATGTAAAAGAAAATGGACTCTCCATTGATGAAATCGATAAACTGACTGGGCCACTTATTGGAAGAGCGAAATCAGCTACATTCAGAACGGCTGATGTAGTCGGGTTAGATACGTTAGTTCATGTTGCCAACGGATTGAAAGACAACGTTCCGAATGATGAGAGTAAAGAGTTGTTTCAAATTCCAGATTATATCCAGCTCATGTTGAAAAACAACATGCTCGGAAGTAAAACCAAAGAAGGGTTTTTCAAAAAAGTAAAGGGAGCCGATGGTAAGTCTGAAATTCTTTCTCTGAATCTTGAAACGTTAGAATATGGCCCGAGAGTGAAAGCGAAATTTCAGTCTCTTGAGATGGCAAAATCAGAGGATAACCTTGGGAAAAGAATTAAAATGCTTTTCAATGCTAATGATAAGGCAGGAGATTTTTACCGCGCTCATTTCTTAAGCTTGATGGCATACGTTTCAAATCGAGTTCCGGAAATTAGCGATGAGGTATATAGATTAGACGATGCACTGAAAGCGGGATTCGGATACGAAATGGGGCCATTTGAAACTTGGGATGCTATAGGTTTTGAAGAAGGGTTGAATGCATTAAAGAAGGAGGGCATGGCTTATTCGCCTTGGATCGATACAATGCATGAAAAGGGAGCCAAATCATTTTACCGAATCGAAGATGGCAAACGACAGTTTTGGAATCAATTAACCAGTGAATATGCTGATATTCCTGGGCAAGATGGATTAGTGAATCTTCAAGTAGCTAAGAGTAACGGAATACTCTGGCAAAACTCAGGAACAACCATTTCCGACTTAGGCGATGGAATCTTGAATGTTGAGTTCCATACAAAGATGAATACCATTGGCGGAGAGGTTCTCGCAGGGCTTAATAAAGCTATTGACATGGCTGAGGCAGAGTACGAAGGGCTGGTTGTCTGCAATGAAGGAGGTAACTTCAGTGCTGGTGCTAATGTGGGAATGATTTTTATGATGGCCGCAGAGCAAGAAATGGATGAATTGGATTTTGCTGTTCGGCAGTTTCAGCAAACCATGATGCGCATGCGATATTCGAGCATACCTGTAGTAGCTGCTCCTCACAATCTTACACTTGGTGGAGGGTGTGAACTGTGCCTGCATTCTGATAAAGTTGTGGCTCACGCTGAGTTATACATGGGATTGGTTGAATTTGGCGTTGGTGTAATTCCTGGTGGTGGAGGAACAAAAGAATTCGCAATGCGATTGGCTGATGAATTACGGGATGGAGACATCAGAAGCAATCAATTTAGGCATCGTTTGATGACCATCGCTCAAGCTAAAGTGGCCACTTCAGCGCATGAAGCTTTCGAATTGGGTTACTTGAGAGAAGGAATTGATGAGGTTGTGAATAATCGAGATTTACAGTTAACTGTGGCCAAGAAAGCTGCGCTAATCCTAGCCGAAAAAGGTTATACACAGCCAAAACAACGAGAGGATATTCAAGTATTGGGTAACGAAGGGCTAGGACTAGTATATGTAGGTGCGGAAACCATGGCAGCTGGACATTATATGAGTGAGCACGACCGATTAATCAGCGAGAAGTTGGGTTGGGTAATGTGCGGTGGTGATTTAAGCTATCCACAGCCTGTATCTGAGAAATACTTACTCGATCTAGAAAGAAGGGCATTTCTCGAATTGTGTTCTACTAGAAAGACACTCGAGCGCCTTCAGAGTATGGTGAAGTCAGGAAAAGTATTAAGAAATTAGAATTTAATAGAAAGAATTATGGACGCATATATCATAGCTGGCAAACGTTCTGCCGTAGGTAAGGCACCAAGAGGATCACTAAGGTTCACCCGACCAGATGATCTTGCTGCAAGAATCATTGAAGCGCTTATGGAGCAGTTTCCAAACCTCGATAAAGAAAGAATCGATGACGTTATTGTTGGAAATGCTACTCCTGAGGCGGAGCAAGGACTTAACATCGGGAGAATGATTTCGCTTATGGGGTTGAAAACAGACAAAGTTCCGGGGATGACAGTCAATCGCTATTGTTCATCAGGCTTAGAAACCATAGCAATAGCATCATCTAAAATTCATTCTGGAATGGCTGACTGTATAATTGCAGGAGGTGTAGAAACGATGAGCCCAATTCCTTTTGGCGGATGGCGTATTGTTCCAAATGCTCCAGTTGCCAATGCAAATCACGACTACTATTGGGGGATGGGCCTAACGGCAGAAGCTGTTGCTCGCGAGTTTAATGTGAGTAGAGAGGACCAAGATGAGTTTGGATACCATTCTCATATGAAAGCACTGAGCGCAATTAAATCGGGGGCTTTCAAAGATGAAATTGTGCCGATCGAAGTAGAAGAGGTTTTTGTAAAAGACAATAAAAAACAATTAAGAAAATATGTTTTCGATACAGATGAAGGTCCAAGACCAGGAACCAACATTGAAGCCCTTTCAAGACTAAGGCCTGTTTTTGACGCGAAGGGAAGTGTTACTGCAGGAAATGCATCTCAAACAAGCGATGGAGCTGCATTTGTATTGGTTGTTTCTGAAAAGATGTTGAAAGAGCTAGGAGTGGAGCCAATTGCTCGATTGCGATCTTATGCAGTAGCTGGGGTTCCACCGCGTATTATGGGAATTGGACCAGTAGAAGCTATTCCAAAAGCACTTAAGGTGGCTGGGCTAAAGCAAAGTGATCTCGATTTAGTAGAGTTGAATGAGGCGTTTGCTTCCCAATCATTGGCCGTTATCCGAGAAACAGGACTGAATCCTGATATCGTGAACGTAAATGGCGGGGCAATTTCCATAGGTCATCCACTCGGTTGCACGGGTGCCAAGCTTACAGTTCAGATAATGAACGAGATGAAACGAAGAAATAATAAATATGGTCTAGTAACTATGTGTGTTGGAACAGGGCAAGGTGCAGCCGGGATTATTGAAATGCTTTAAAGAAAAAAACGGCCCCTTTAGGGCTCAAAAAATAACTATTATGACAGCAATCAAAGGAGGCGAGTTTTTAATCCGCCAAACAAAACCCGAGGAAGTTTTTATTCCTGAAGAATGGAGTGAAGAAGAAAAAATGATCGCACAAACGTGCCGTGATTTTTTGGCTCAAGAAGTAATTCCTAATGTAGACAAGATCGACTCAATGGAAGATCCTTCCATTATGCCAACACTGCTTAAAAAAGCTGGTGAACTTGGAATTTTAGCAATTTCTATTCCTGCCGAGTATGGTGGGATGGGAATGGACTTCAAGGCTTCAATGCTAGCTGCAGAAGCAGTTGGTGGTGGGCATTCATTTAGTGTGGCTATTTCAGCTCATACAGGGATTGGTACGCTACCTATTCTTTATTATGGAACAGAAGAACAACGGCAACAATATATTCCGAAGTTGGCTTCAGGAGAATGGTTGGGTTGTTACTGTCTTACTGAGCCAGGATCTGGGTCAGATGCAAATTCTGGAAAGACAAAAGCGGTTTTAGAAGGTGATCAATGGAAAATCAACGGTCAAAAAATGTGGATTACCAACGGTGGCTTTGCCGATGTATTCACCGTCTTTGCAAAAATTGATGATGATAAAACCTTAAGCGCGTTTGTCGTTGATATGGGAGCAGATGGATTGACATTGAACCCGGAAGAAAAGAAGATGGGAATCAAAGGTTCATCAACGCGTCAAGTCTTTTTTAATGACGTGAAAATTTCAAAGAATAATCAATTGAGTGATCGTGAGAATGGTTTCAAGATTGCGTTGAATATTCTTAATGTTGGTCGAATTAAATTGGCTGCAGCAACATTGGGTGCAGCGAAAGAAGTGGTAACGGTGAGCGTTAATTACGCCAATGATCGACAACAGTTTGGTAGACCAATTTCAAAATATGGAGCCATTCGATATAAAGTTGGTGAGATGGCAATGCGTACATATGCATTAGAAAGTGCTGTTTATCGAATTTCACAGAATATTCAAGACCGAATCGATGGCTTGGCTTCTGAAGGCATGGAGAAAGGAAAAGCTACTCTGAAAGGTATTGAAGAGTATGCTGCTGAGTGCGCCATGATGAAAGTTTATGGTTCAGAAGTATTGGATTATGTAACAGATGAAGGTGTTCAAATTCATGGCGGTATGGGGTATTCTGCTGAAACTATTGTGGAAAAGGCCTACCGTGATAGTCGTATCAATAGAATTTTTGAGGGAACCAATGAGATCAACAGAATGCTCACAGTTGATATGATTTTGAAAAAAGCAATGAAGGGCGAATTAGACCTTATGGCTGCGGCAAAATCAATTCAGGATGAGTTACTGAGCATCCCTGAATTTGGCGATAGCGATGGCGGTTTGTTTGAAGAGGAATATAAACTTATTGAAGGGTTCAAAAAGGCGGTTTTGATGGTAGCAGGATCTGCAGCACAAAAATTAATGATGGATCTTCCAAAAGAGCAAGAGATATTGATGAATATTGCGGATATGGCTATCGATGCCTATGTTGCTGAGTCAATCGTATTACGTGTTCATAAGCGCATAAATACAATGGGTGAGGATGGACAAGAAGTGTATAAAGCGATGGCGGAGCTGTTCGTTCATGATGCTGCTGAAAGGGTGCATCACAATGCCAAGGATGCTCTAATGAGTTTTGGTGAAGGAGATGAGTTAAGAATGATGCTCATGGGAGCAAAACGATTCACGAAAACAGGAACGAAGAATGTCAAATCCTTGAGAAGAACAATCGCTCAAAAGTTAATTGACGACAATGCCTATAAGATCTAATTAAACAGTTGAAACAAAAAGGGGAGCATTTGCTCCCCTTTTTTTATCTTCTAACCGTTATCCAGGCATCCCACTGGCCTGCCATAACACATTTTTGTCTTAGCACTTCTGCCTCTTTTCGATTTGTGAATTCCTGTCCCATCAGGTAACGTGTTATACCGTCATTATAACCTTTGATTTCAACATCACCAATTGATCGTAAGAATTCATACTTGAATTTACCTGCATTGCGATAGGTACCCACTTGAACCCTGAACCTGCAACCAGCCTCAATTTCTGACTCAGAAAGTTGGTCTCTTTCTTTCTCTACAATGCAAATTGCATCATCTTCTTCTGATAGTCTAACTTTAGCATCAATTTCAGCCTGTAAGTTCATAGAGTCTTTTCTGCGCTTCAAGAAGCCCATAGTATAGAAATCAAATCGATGCTCTATGCGTGTTACTCCTTCTGTTAATTCAGGTACTTCAACATATTCTACTTTAGGAGAAAAGCCATCAGCTAATAAGCTGATTTTATATTGTCTTCCAGGAAGCAGAGAATACACGAATTCTCCTGTAGTACTATCTGCTATCAGTGTGGCTAATACATCGCCTGTTTTGTCGTCCAATATTTTCACCAAAGCAGAACTTTCAACTTCGTCAACATACACTGTTCCAACTAAAAGAATCAGGGCATTTAGACGTTCAAAAGTTCCAGGTTGAATACGGTATATATCATGCAAGTTTTCGCCACTAGCTCTCGCTGAACTAAAATAGCCCCAATCACCATCTTTTGAAATATAGTAGTAGCGGTCGTCATCTGTAGTATTAATTGGATACCCCATGTTTACTGGGTCTTGCCATTGACCTTTAACACTGTCATACTTGATATAGAAAATATCATATCCACCCATTGAACCATGAGATTCAGACGCGAAATAGAGTGATGAGCCATTGGAATAAATGAATGGTGAGTCTTCATTAAAAGGCGTATTGATCTTAGGTCCCATGTTCTCTACATTACCAAAGGTGCTGTCTGGTTTCATGATAGCTCTATAGATGTCTCGACCGCCATATCCGCCTGGTCTGTCAGTAGAAAAATAAAGTGTCTTACCATCAGGAGCCATACTTGCATGACCTTCCCACTGTGGCGTATTTACACCTTTCAATGGTTGTGGCTTTGACCATGCTGTATCACCTTGATTATAACTTACGTAGATGTCTTCACTTTCTTTATCGCCACTTAGGTATAAGAACAACATTTGATTGTCATATGAAATGCTCAGCGCTGCTTCATGACGATCTGCATCATTTATATTGTCACTTAAGCTTTCTCCTTCGCTGAAAGTGATCACTTCACTATCACCATCTTTTGTCGCAACAAAAACATCTTCGTAGTATGAACCTATTGAATTCTTTTTGGATTTTTCATCCATCATTTCGCCCTTGCTTTCAGGGCCTCTGTTAGTGAAGTAAAGTTTTTCGCCATCAGGGCTGATCACGGGGCTGTATTGAGAGTTTTTGTTATTGCTCGGAGGGGTCAATATCTCTAAGCTGAGTGCTAATCTCCTTTTCATCAATTCAATACCGTTTCGGCAGTTTGAGAGATAATGCAAAGTTTCAATACGTCTCAGCCCAGTCGGTCTATATGTGGTTAAATAATCATTATAAAGATCAATGGCATCTTCAAATTGATAATTAAGATGTTTCGCTCGTGCCAATAAGAACATTACATCATCATAGCCTTGCTCTCCCACCAAGTTTTTCAGAATATCATAAGCTTTGTCCCTTCCTGTAGATTGATAGATGTGGCAAATTCCTGTTTTGTACTGCAGGTAAATATCATTAGGTCTTTTATTCCAAAGACTGTCATATACAGCTCATGCCCGCAAGTAATTGCCATCGTTGTACATTTTATCGGCACTGTAAAGGCTCTTTTTAAATGCAGCCGACATATTTTCTTGTCCAAATGACAAGGTGGAAATAAGTGCGAAAACGGCCGAAATCAGTAGGTTTTGTAATCTAAATTGCATGCAGCAAAAAAGTTGATGAATTTCAAAAGTGTCAATATATGCAAGCGAGTGAATGAGCCGTAAGTCGGTTTACTAACTTTGAATTCTTAATGGAATTCGACATACTTAGATTGACTAACGGTCTGCGAGTGCTGCACTTCGAGGACAAAAATATAATGACCGTTCATTGTGGCTTCATTATTAATGCGGGGTCACGCGATGAGTTATCCACAGAAAATGGAATAGCTCATCTCATCGAACACTGCATGTTTAAAGGAACAAAGCGCAGAAAGGCCTTTCATATATTAACAAGATTAGACTCAGTAGGAGGTGAAATAAACGCCTATACAACAAAGGAGGAAACTAGTGTATATGCAAGTGCACTAAAAGAGCATTTTAATAGAGCAGCGGAGTTGCTAGTTGATATTACGTTCTCTTCCATCTTTCCTGAAAAGGAAATAGAAAAGGAAAAGAGTGTGATTGTGGATGAAATCAACTCCTATAAAGATAATCCTGATGAGATGCTTATGGATGAATTTGAGGAAAAGTTGTTTCCTGATCATCCATTAGGTAGGTCTATATTGGGAACTGCAGAACTCGTGAATGGGTTTACACGAGATGATATTATGCGCTTTGTGGAAAGGAATTATTCTACAGACCAGATCGTGTTCACTTGCGTAGGAAATGTTAGTTTGAAGAAGATTGAAACATTCAGCAAGAATGTTCTTGAGAAACTCCCTGCATCAACGAGTAATCGTGCCCATAGGACCATTCCAAAGTCGAAAATGTTTAGCGAGTCAAAGAAAACTAGTGTACATCAGGTTCACTCGCTATTAGGCTGCAAGACAATTGGTTTTGATGATGAACGAAGAAGGGCAATGGTTTTGATGAATAATGTGTTAGGTGGTCCTGCCTTGAATAGCCGTTTGAATCTAAATATCAGAGAACGATTCGGTTATTGCTATTATATCGAATCCAGTTATGCGCCCTATGCCGATACAGGAGTGTTTCAAATCTATTTTGGAACAGATAAAAGGCATGAAAAAAAGGTGGCTAAACTCATTGTTAAAGAGCTTAAATCGCTTACTGATGTAACCTTAAGTGAAAGGTTGTTGTCAGTTGCTAAAAAGCAGTTATTGGGCCAGATAGCACTTTCTCAAGAGAATCGTGCCAGCTTGATGTTGTCTTTAGGTAAGGCTTTATTGCAGTTTGATCGTGTTGATCGCTTTGAAGAGATTCAAGCTCAAGTGCATGATATTACTTCCGCAGAAATTCAAGAGTTGGCTGCTGAAACTTTTGATCAACAGTATTTAGCTACGTTAAGCTATATTCCAGAATAATGGAATGGCTTAAAGAAAACAGCGTGAGTCTGCTATGGACTTGCTTGTGGTTAGTTTGTCTTTTTCTTTATTTACCGCTGGTTTCTGATGCAGGCTATTTGCCAAAATTGGCAGGCTTTTCAGTCTTGATATTCTTTGGTTTGTTGATGAATTGGTCGAGCTTTTCTTTCTCGATAAATAGCGCATTGCTGCTGCTAGCCCTAATTTTTCTTAGTGTTATTCCTTCTCTGATTATTTCTGATAACCCAGGTGATGGAATTTTGCTTTTGGTGCGTTGTGCGCTAGCTTTCCTGTTAGTCGCGGTCTTTTCTCTAAATCAACAACCTGATCAACTAAAGCGATTTGCGGTTAAGATTTATACATTATCGTTGCTGGTGCTTTCGATATGGGGCCTCGGAGAATTAGTTATGTCTTTGAATGGCTTTGTGCTCACTCATAAGGCTACTTACAGTGTTTCCGCAACCCTTGGGCACCGCAATTTATATGTGCAATATTTAGTTCTATTAGCTCCAATTAGTTCTGTTGGATTAAGGGATAAAGGTCATTCGCGATTACTTTCCTTAACGGCCTTGTTAACCTCTATTCTCGTAGTAGTCTTATTGCTAAATAGAACCGCTTGGTTCACCTTCGGAGCTTATGTGATTATTGTATTTGCTTCTTTTTTTACGATGAAAAGAAAGGTGTTTTATAAGCGGAGAAATCTACTAGGGACAATTTCTGTTTTTGCTATAATTAGCATTGTTGCTGCGTTATTTTTAGTGGATGAGATCTACACATTTGTTCATCATTTTGAAACGGTTTTTGATTTTTCGAAAGGAACCTCTAGAGACAGAATACTTTTAGCTCAGCGCAGTTTTGAATTATTCAAAGAGCATCCTTTTTTTGGGATAGGTGCAGGTATGTGGAAAATTGATATAATGGGTTTCACGCAAGAAGGTATGCTCACCAATTCAGCTAATATCTTTTATCAAAGGCCTCACAACGATTATTTATGGATCCTTTCAGAATCAGGTTTGGTTGCTGGAATTGCCTTCATTGCTTTACATGTCATTGGCTTTTTTAATGCAGTTAGGTCTTGGTTTCTCGATAAAACGTTGATGAGTCTTGCCATAGTTTTGAGCTGGGTGGGTTTCATTATTGCTTCACTCACAAGCTTTCCTATAGAGCGTCCGGAGTACATTCTGTTTTTCGCTATGCTTCTTGTATTGACATTTAAGAATTATTCTGTTTTAGACACACGTGTTTGGCGTTCAGTATTATTTGTGTTCAATGCGGTTGTCCTTTTGGTTCTGGTTATTAGAATTGCCGGAGAAAGCGATTACTTAAAAGCGAAAACTGCTCAGACCAATCAGTCTTGGCACGAAAGTCAAGAATTAATGTCGACTGCAAAGAGCTCGTTGTTTCAAGTTGATGCGTTATCGATTCCATTGGCTCATCATGAGGCATTGGCTCAATTTCAACTTGGACAAATAGACGCTGCATCAACTGGATTTCAAGATGCTCTACAAATTAACCCGTATCATCCTGAAACATGGAATAGCTTAGGTATTTGTGCAGTAGCTAAAAATGATCTTGACAGTGGATTGATATGCTTTAATAATGCTGTTCGTTATACATCATCCTACCAAGATGCTTGGTTGAATATTGCCATTATTCAATACAATCAAGGGCAATGGCGAACTTCTTTTCGCTCTTTTTTAAAGGCAGACTCAGCTCAAAGCACAGAAAATTATGAGCAACTGGGCACATTGCTGTCTATTGATAGTCTTTCTAGGATGCTTCCAATGATACCTGATCATAAAATGATGAAGACTTTAGAAGCGCTGAGGAACACTCCTGAGTGGGCTTTTTCTGTCATTCAAAAATGTGCGTCAAATGATGTTCCGTTTGATCGCCAAGCCTACCTAGATGCTTGTTTTTTTATGCTAAAACATTGCGAAGAATATGAAGATTGCGATCTTGTCGATGAAATAATAGAGCAATACTTACCAGGCGGAAAAGCCGAATTGAATTTGACTGAAGAATGAATTTTTTACCCGAAGAAATAGAGCAATACGCAGAACAATTTACAACGGTTGAGCCAGATCTATTAGCTGAACTAAATCGTTATACTCATGGAAATGTGCTGCAGCCGAGGATGCTCTCTGGTCACCTTCAAGGTCGCGTGATTTCTATGTTGAGTAACATGATACGTCCCAATGTGGTTGTTGAAGTTGGGACCTATACGGGTTATTCTGCCTTGTGCTGGGCAGAAGGCCTAGCCGAGGGTGGTGTAGTGCATACCATAGAAGTTGATGATGAACTTGAACCGAAAATTCGAAAGTTTATCAATCAATCTGAATATGCAGATCGAATTCAACTGCATATAGCTGATGCGATTCATAAGTTGAAAGAATTGAATGGTCCTTTTGATATTGTGTTTTTAGATGCAGATAAGTCCAATTATTCAAACTATTTAGACCTTGTTTTTGATAAGGTCAAAGTTGGTGGTTATGTTGTGGCTGATAATGTTTTGTGGAGTGGTAAAGTTACCGAGCCAGCAGAAACGATGGATGCAGATACTAAGGCCTTGTTCGATTTTTCACAAAAGGTTCATAATGATCCAAAATTGGAGAATGTTTTGCTGCCAATTAGAGATGGATTATTAATTGCTAGAAAAATAGCTTGATATGTTAGATTATAGAAGTGATACAGTGACTCGGCCTACAAAAGCGATGAAGGAGGCTATGATGAATGCTCCATTAGGAGATGATGTTTTTGAAGATGACCCGACCATAAATCGTCTTGAGGCGAAAGCCGCTGAAATGTTTGGTAAAGAAGCTGCTTTATTTTGTGCATCGGGCACGATGACAAATCAAATTGCAATCAACGTTCATACGAATCCTGGTGATGAAGTGATCTGCGATAAACTATCACATATTTATTATTACGAAGGTGGCGGAATTGCAAGAAACTCTGGGGCTTCGGTTATGCTATTGGATGGTGATCATGGTAGATTCACAGCGGAGATGGTTAAGAATGCGATCAACCCTGATGATATTCACCGTCCTATTTCTAGATTAGTTTCAGCAGAGAACACATGCAATAAAGGTGGTGGAGTAATATGGGATTCAGAAGAGCTGGAAAAAATCGCCCTAGTCTGTAAAAGAAATGGCTTGAGCTTTCACCTTGATGGCGCACGGTTATTTAACGCATTAATAGAAACAGGCGAGTCTACAGAGTCTGTGGGTAACACATTTGACACAATTTCCATTTGCTTAAGTAAAGGGTTAGGTTGTCCTGTTGGGTCGTTATTGATTGGCGATAGACAGTTTATAAAGCATTCGCGCAGAGTAAGGAAGGTTTTTGGTGGTGGAATGAGACAGGCAGGCATGCTAGCTGCTGCTGGTATTTATGCTTTAGATCATAATGTGGAAAGGCTAAAAGAGGATCATGAAAGGGGAAGGGAGATAGCCGAATCCTTAGAAGAAGGCTCTTGGGTGCGTTCGGTTATGCCCTCACAAACAAATATTATTGTTGCAGAACTTAATGATAATGTCTCGCAGAATGTTGTGCTCGATAAATTGAAAGAAAAGGATGTGCATGCTATGGGGTTTGGTCCGGGTAGAATCCGATTTGTTACTCATCTTGATATTAATGATGAAATGATTCAAAAAACCAAACAAATAATTCAAACTTTACTTTAAGGCAGATTAGCTATACTTTTATAACATGATGAAAAAGATACTTTTAGGGATTGCTGTTTTGGGCTGCATTGCCACTACCTCTTGTGACGAATTAATCAATTTAGATGAACTTAACAGTGAGAAAATAATCTTGGGATTGAAAGATGCATTGGTGCATGGAACGGATACAGCTGTGGCAAACCTCTCCGCTCCTGATGGCTTTTTTCAAGATCAAGCCGTGAAAATTCTACTTCCGGATGAAGCTCAGCCCATTTATGCTAAGCTTAATAGCATACCTCTTATCAGTAACCTTCTCGATGAGACGATTTTAGCTATTAATAGATCTGCAGAAGATGCTGCGACCGAGGCAAAACCAATTTTTGTTGATGCGATAAGAGATATAACTATTGAAGACGGATTAACTATTTTAAATGGCGCAGATACAGCTGCAACATCATATTTAAAGGGTAAAACATATTCTAGATTATTTGACGCGTTTAGACCGAAAATTGAAACATCGTTGAGTAAAGAAATAGTTTTCGGTATATCTGCTGAAAGCTCTTATGCTAATCTAATTAATACGTATAACTCAGCTTCACTGAATGGTTTTTTATACGATGAGATTCAATCGAACTCTCTAAGCGAACATACCACGAATCGAGCTTTAAAGGGAATTTTTAAGAAGGTGGGTGATGAGGAAAAACTAATTCGTGAAGATCCCGCTCATAGAGTTACAGATATTCTAGAAGAAGTATTTGACTCTGAAAATTAAGGTTGAATTATAGCTTTTGAAATAGGTCTGTGATCTGAGAGCATTGGAAATGCTGTTGAGGTTACTATACTAATAGTAGGTGCAATTTGTGTGATTTCTACTGGTTCTAGTTCAACGCCTTGGTTTATACCAAAACCATAAAAAATGATTGGCACATGAGAATCGTAGTTGTATGAAGAACCGTGCGTTGTGCCTTGGTGTCCATACTCCATCCATCCGGCTAAAAACTGTATCACCATATCTCCAGACCGCAAAGGATTCCATCCGCGTTGCGCCATGAAAGCGAATTGATCGCTTGGAAGTGGATGTTGAAGCTGAGATGAACTTAGTGCGTTCGCAACACCCTTAAAACTTAGAGCAAACGTTTTTATTTCGTCAAGCACTAGGTCAGTTTCTAGGTTTTTTGAAGCAATCAATGCATGATTCAAGAAAATTTGTTGGTTACTATAGTTAAGTAGCCATCGGCCTTGACCCAAAGAAGAATTTAAGTGTGCTTTTAGTTCTTCCAGGAATCGATCTGTTTCAAAATAATTAGTAGGTATTTTATGATCTTTTAAATAGGATGGTACTTGCGCAGCGGCATGATCTGCAGTTAGAAAAAGAGTATAATTCTCCTTGCCGATACGTTCATTTAGGGAAGCGATTAATTGTGCCACTTCCAAGTCTAAACGAATATAGGTGTCTTCAATTTCAATCGATTGTGGGCCAAAGGCGTGTCCAATTATATCAGGTGATGAGAAAGATATTGTCAATAGGTCTATAAACTCATCATCTCCCAAATCTTCATTAATTATCGCTTGCTCCGCAAATTGCCTCACAATTGTATTTCCGTAAGGCGAGTTGGCAAAAGCATAGTAGCTTTTGTCTTTGATCAACTGTGGCAAGTCATACGGAAAAACAGGGTAGCCATTTTTGTTGTATACCTTTTCGTATGGTGTATTATCCTCAGTACTTTCTGTATATTTTTCGATGGCCAAAAGTGTCTGCCAACCTTCTTTTGCCAGCTCATCAGCATGCTTTTCAGAGTTAAATCTGCTTGCCCATTTAGGGAGAGAATTCATATAATGATTGCTTGTGATGAAATTCCCTGTTTCAAAATCCATCCAATATGCCGCATCAGCACTATGGCCAGCGGGCAAAATAGCTGCTCGATCTTTAATAGATACACCGATGCTTTTGCCTCGAAATTGTGTAGAGATCTTAAATGCATCTCCAAGGGTAGGGGCAAGTAAATGAGAAGGGCTCATTTTGCCTTGCTCATTATTAGTTCCAACACTTTTCGCTAACGAATCAGAAACACAATAAAGCGATTTGTCAGACGCTTTGTCAAACCAATCATTCGCGATAATTCCATGATTCATTGGTGTGGCTCCTGTAAATATTGATGCGTGTCCAGGTCCTGTGTATGTTGGGATATAATTGTAATGCGCATTCTTACAGGTGAACCCTTCATTCATCAATTTTTTAAACCCGTTTTCAGAATATTTGTCCCAATAACGATAGATGTAATCCATTCGCATTTGGTCAACCACAATTCCAACGACAAGCTTTGGTTGAGTTTGAGCGAAAGTGTGCAAGCTCGTTGCACTTAAAAATAGAGCAAAAACAAGAATTCTCATTTGAGTGATTTTGAAATCAGAAATAGAATAGTAATACAAGCTACAATGCTCACCGCCACATTAGCAATTGCCCAAACAATTTGCCCATTTTTTAATAGCTGGAACGTTTCTAGACTGAATGTGGAAAACGTGCTGAACCCTCCACATAGACCAATGGCCAGAAAAAGATATAGCGTTTGGTTGGTAGCTGGAGATACTTTGTAAATAATCCAGCCTAATAAAGCAGTGCTTATAATATTAGAAGTAAGCGTTGCATAAGGAAGAGCTTGGGCGGAAAAGCCTTTCAGCAAATGACTTACCCCATATCGAAGGAGACTACCCACTCCGCCTCCAAAAAAAACAGCTAGAGCTCCTATTAAATTCATTGCAGCTTAAATCGTTTGATTGAATAAAGCATGATTTGATAAACTGTCCACGCTAAAATAGCACCCAGTATAAATCCACCGATAACGTCAAAAAAGTAGTGCTTTCCTAGATACACGCGTGAATAGCCGTTGGCAAGTGCGAACGAAAGCATGGCCATGGTCATCCATTTATTCTTAAGAATCATTGACACTAGAACAGCCAGTCCCATAGTATTTGCAGCGTGTGAAGAAACAAAACCAAATTTCCCGCCACAACCATGCGGAAGCTTTAAAATCTCAGTTAACGAAGCTTCATGGCACGGTCGTAACCTCATGAAGTATTCTTTGAATATGACTGATATTTGGTCGGTCAACACAAGATTTAGAATAATAGCAACCACAATGACGAGGCTATGCTTCCATCCAAAAATTTTGTTGAACAAAAACAGTAGACCCAAGTAAAGAGGTATCCACGTCTTCTTATCACTAATAACAATCATTAAAGTATCTGCTGAAGCATTACTGAAATGATTAACAAGAAGAGTAATTGCTTGATCTATCTGTCCTATTGTTTCAAGCATAATGTGGTTTATTCAGCAGCAACAGGTTGTTTCTCGTTGATAGCAGCATTTACAAATGATACAAAAAGAGGATGCGGATTTAGCACAGTGCTTTTGTATTCAGGATGAAATTGTACGCCAATAAAATAAGGGTGAGAAGGGATTTCCATTATTTCCACCAATCCTGTTTCAGGGTTTTTTCCTGTAGCGATCATACCAGAAGCTTCAAATTGCTCTAAATACTTATTGTTGTATTCATATCTATGACGGTGACGTTCTGAAATTTCAGGTCTTCCGTAGATGAGTTTTGCCAATGATCCTTCCTTTAATTCGCATTTGTAAGCTCCTAAACGCATCGTTCCACCCATATTTGAAATGGTTTTTTGCTCTTCCATTATGTCTATTACTGGAAATGGAGTATTCGCATTCATTTCTGCACTATTTGCGCCTTCTAAATGAAGAACGTTTCTTGCAAATTCGATAACACAGCATTGCATTCCCAAGCATATTCCAAAGAATGGTATTCCGTTTTCACGGGCATGCTTTATTGCGATTATTTTTCCGTCAAGCCCTCGTTGTCCAAAACCAGGGGCAACAATAATCCCTTGCATTTCTCTTAGCTCACCTGCTACGTTTTCATTGTTTAGTTCTTCAGAATGAACAGAAACCACATTTACTGAACACTCATTGGGAACACCTGCATGCACCAGTGCCTCTTGAATAGACTTGTACGCATCTTGAAGCTCAACATATTTGCCGACTAAAGCAATTTTCACTGTTCTCTTTGGATTCTTGAAATTTGTCAAGAAGTTTTTCCACCGATCAAGACTAGGTTCGTCTCGCAAAGGAAGTTTTAATCTTTCAAGCACTACTTTGTCTAGTCGCTCTTTCTTCATAAGTAAAGGCACATCGTAAATTGTGTCTGCATCCATAGACTCAATTACTGCATCGTCATGCAAGTTACAGAACAATGCAATCTTTTTCTTTTGATCCACAGATAAAGGGTATTCAGTTCTACAGACTAATACATCAGGCTGAATTCCTTGGGATTGAAGTGTTTTTACCGAGTGCTGAGTAGGTTTTGTTTTAAGCTCTCCAGCAGCAGCCAAGTAGGGAATAAGTGTTAGGTGAATGACCATCACATTGTCATAGCCATGCTCATATCTGAATTGGCGAACAGCTTCTATATAGGGCAATGATTCGATGTCACCTACTGTGCCGCCAATTTCAGTAATTACTATTTCAAAGATTCCTTTGTTGCCAAGCTTTGTAACGCAGTTTTTAATCTCATCCGTTATATGTGGTATAATTTGAACCGTTTTACCTAAATAATCACCTTTTCGCTCTTTATCGATTACGGTTTGGTAAATTCTTCCAGTAGTAACGTTATTAGCCTGCGAGGTAGGAACGTTTAAAAAGCGCTCATAGTGACCTAAGTCAAGGTCTGTTTCTGCACCGTCATCCGTTACAAAACACTCACCATGTTCATAAGGATTCAATGTGCCAGGGTCAACATTGATGTAAGGATCAAGTTTTTGAATAGTTACGGAATAGCCTCTTTCCTGCAATAACTTAGCAAGCGAAGCTGAAATGATCCCTTTTCCAAGAGAGGAGGTAACTCCTCCAGTAACGAAAATATACTTTGTTGACACCCGTATTTTGGTTTAATTAATACGGGAACCAAAGGTAAGATAGATGATCGGCTAGACTATGAAAAAGTGAAAAATTATTGAACAGGCTTTTTGGTCTAGAAATTCACCTTTAGACCTGCAGATGGCATAAAAGGTAATTGGTTCACTCGTTCAAAGTTCACTCTGTCGAAATAGAAAATATTCTCTCTATTATAAGCATTTGTAACCCCAATGTTTGCTTCCAATGTTGAGTTAGTTGAAAGAATTATTTCGCGCTTTAAGGTCAAGTCAAGTCTGTGATAATAAGGTAGTCGACCACCGTTTAGATCACCATAAACAATACCCAGCTCTCCGTTTGAATTCACAACATCTGAAGCCGTTCCATTTTGGAATGTATACTGCTCATAAAACCCTTGAGTTTGCGTAAACGGAAATCCTGACCCCATATTCCAGCGAACATCAAACTCCCACAGTCTTGTTTTTCCAAATTTGTACGATCCAACTAAGTTTACATTATGCCTTCTGTCAAAAACAGGGGAATATGTTTGAACTCCATCCCATCTCGTTGTTTTTCCAAGAGAATAGACTGCATAAAGGTTAATACTCGGTAGGTCATAATTGAAAACGAAGTCAATACCATAAGCATCGCCAGTTTCAATGATATAGTCTAAATAGAGGTATTCTTCTAGTCCTGGTTCAGGGTTGTCGAAGACCTTGTTGCGATTGATGTTTGTTAGCTGAGTGAATCGCTTAAGGTAACCTTCAACATTCAGGCTAAACCGTTTTGTGAAGTCTATTTCAGCTCCTAAAATAAAGTGGTTGGCTTTCTGAAGAGAGTGTTTGACTTCTCTTGTGTCTCCATTTTCATCCATAACCTCATCCTGCAATGTGCTAGGGCCAGAAATGAATCCGTTGAAAAGGTTGACCACGTCACGATCAGAGTTTGCGGCAATTAAGTTTTGGCTATACACTCCAGCAGCAAATTTTAGTCTGAAATTATCGTTCACATTATACTTTGCTCCAATCCTTGGCTCGAAAGAAGGTGTGCTTAAAGAAGCATAGTAATGCACCCTGAAACTTGGGTCGAGAACAAGTTTCCCCAGTTTCTTTTTGTAGCGTACATACCCAGCTAACTCCGTAGTATTCTCTTGCTGACTAACTTCTCTGTTCGCTGCGTTAAAGTAGAAAAAGTCGGTAGAGAAACCAACAATTTCAATTCCGTACTTTATTTCATCGTCTCCTTTAAAATAAGTGAAGCCAAGGCCGCCATTAAACCCATTGATAGCGCTTGTTCTATCTCTTAAGTTCTCTTCTTGTAATCTAATCTTGTATTGAGAATAAGCGAAGTTTCCTTCAACGAGTACTGGACTGCCAGATGGTATAAGAATAAAATTTCCTCCAATGCCCTGATTGTTCCAATTTAAATCTGAAACGGCTTGATAACGAACTTGATCGTCATAATACAACCCGAAAATATTTGCTTTGCTGCCATTCTCCCCGTTAAAAGTTACTTTACCATAAAGGTCAGTAAAGCTGAAAGGTAAGCCGTCTGGGTCGATATAATTGTAAATGACTTGAGAGCTTTGATCGAGGTAACTATGTTTAGCACTAATAATTGAGGAAACCCCAGAACCACCAATTTTCTTTGGCTTTACTATTGGGATTTCTGCATTCACTTTAGCCCCGAAAGTGCTGACAGAGGCATTTCCTTCAAACTGGTTCTGGTTTCCATCGATGGTCGTTACATCCATGATAGATGAAATTCGCCCACCGTATTCCGCTCCAAAACCACCAGTGTATATATCAGCATTTCTAATAATATCCGTGTCGAACACAGAAAATAGACCGATTGAGTGAAATGGGTTGTATACGATCATACCATCCATCATCACTTTATTTTGTACAGGTGAGCCTCCGCGAATGTATAGCTGACCTCCTTGGTCACCAGTGAAAACGACTCCTGGTAAAACTTGCATATATTGAGCAATGTCAGGCTCGCCACCGATGCTCGGTAATTTGTCAATTTCTTTGGGAGTAATTTTTTGGACAGACATTTTAACATCATTTCGAGCCTCGGCTTTATCAGCAGAAACATCGAAGGTGCTGAGTAATTGAGCTTCTTGAGCTGCAAAGAGCTTTTTATTCAATATCTGCCCAGATTTTACATCAATGTTTTCAGTGATTTTCTCATAGCCTAACGCCTCAACTATCAAGTTGTAATTTCCCGGTGGGACTTGGGTTACTGAATAGTAACCATTCACATCAGTTGAGGTGCCCATTTGGGTTCCTTCTAAATAGACATTAATGAATATGATTGGTTCGCCCGAAGCCTTATCATAAACAAAACCCCTTATGGTTCCTGTTTGAGCAAGAGAAAATAAAGACGTAAGAGCAAAAGCAATTGAAAGTAACCAACGCACCATAGACTAATGAAATTAGGATGTCCAAAAATAGCATTAGATCTGTTGCTCTGTAGTTTGAATCACTGAGGTGTCGATTTAATCTCTTAAATGGTTGATTTAATAGATAAACGGGGTTATTTTCTACCCCCTTTCGAAAAAGTTTTTTGGTAATAGGGGTTAGATAAGTCTGATATGATCACACCTTTACTGGATGATGCATGCACAAACTTGTCATTTTGTAGGTAGACTCCGATGTGTGAGCTTTTCTTCTTGTTAATGTCAAAGAAAACTAGGTCTCCTTCGCGAAGCGATGACTTTGAGACTCTTGAGCTGGCTTTATCAATTTCGCTTGTAGTTCGCGGTAAGGATTTATGATAGACATTCGAATAAAGCTGTCCTATAAACCCAGAACAATCGGCTCCTGACTTTGACGTTCCGCCATATTTGTAAGGTACGCCATACCAATCATCAATGAATTGATAAAGTGAAATATTAGTAATATCTTTTGCATTGACGCCAAGAGATCGAGCATATTTTAGCTTTAATGCTTCGCTTCGACTCGAAGTTCTCTCGGTTTTATATGAGGACTTTTTTCTGGTCGCTTTTTTATTGCGTGAACATGATGCTTGTGATATAAGTAGGATCAACAATAAGACTCGAATTGCCCACATCAATTTCATATGCCAAGACTAACCGATATTCAAATAGCGGTTGAGCTATGATCTTGAATGTTATTAAGTCTATCTGTTTGAAAAGCTAGATGTCAAATTGCGTTTATTCAATAATGAGTTTGTTGAACTGCTTCCAGTCTGCTGCTGAAAATTGAATATTGTATAGTCCTGAAGGCAAAGAGCTCACATCTATTCTTCCGCTTTTTGAGTTCATTATTTGATTCAATACTAGTTGCCCATGGGTGTTGTAAACTCGTACTTCATCAATCATATAAGATGAAGAAACTTCTACCATGGAGGAGCTTGGGTTAGGAAAAAGCTTTGGAGCTAGATTGCTCTGTTCAAGTATGCCAATCGGGTTTGAAAGCTTGGTGAACTTTCCTGAAGTTGAACGAGCAAACCATAACCCAAATTCTTGCCCATTGGAATTGGCAAGGGTATCTACAAATCCTAAAGACAGCAGGGTGATGGATTCTCCAGATAAGCTGTAACTTTCTAGATTCAGTCCATTGGTCGCAAATAACTCAGTATCGCGATACAATTCAACATTATAGTTGGTCGCTGGTAGCGAAAAATACTCTGAAAAATCACCGTATGCAATATTGATAAAGAGGTCTGAATTTATAATTGACTCTTCTTTAAGCGAGCTTATTCCAAAATCTGTTGATCCGTTAAAAAAGAGGATGTCACAATTATTGGCATTGAGGGCCATTGTTCGTGATTCCTTTATGGAAATATTTAATGGTTGAAAAGGGAAAAAACCAGATCCATTTAACCCTGATAATACAGCAATATTATCTGTGTTTGCATCGATCACAATCGATTTTGTATAGATGGCTTCTTGAGGACTGACAGCGCTGTCGAGTGTAATAGCTATTTCAAGTTCTATTCCCGAAGGAAAGTTTAAATAGCCAGAAGCTGAAATAAAATTTAGGCTGTTTAACTCTAACTTCTCGTTGACGTAAATGTCAATTTCATTTAGCTCTGGGTTGGCACTATTGTGAAGAAACTGCACCTTACCCGAACTCGCATTTAGACTATATACATTCCCACTAGAAGTCACTAGATCAATTCCTAAAGAAGGTCCATCGCTGTTTAATTCTGGATTTTCAAAACCGCTAATTAAAACCACAATAGAGCTGTCATCAAGGTTCAGGGTAGATAGAAAAGCATCAAACTCTCCTCTGGGAAAGAGTTCTCCCAATTCCTGAAGTCGTAAACGATAATTCGAAGTTTCAAGTTCATTATAATCACTAAAAGAACCATAATCTAGGCTTAATTCAAGTTCCTCGAATAGCTCTCTGGTTTCAGAAATGGATACAGCTTCTAAATCAGTCACAGCATTAAAAAAGATAGCATCAGAATATCCAGGAAAATCTGAAAGTTCTCTTGTGCCAGAAGCGAAGTGGAAAGTAAGAGGCTCAAAATGAGAATAAGAAGCCGTAGAGTCTGAGATGCCTGCAGCTATCATTATGTACTTCTCACCAACAGACAGTTGCTCTTTGAACAATAGCAATGGACTGAGCGTATCTGTGCTAGCTGAATCGCAAATTCTCAACTGGGTCTCAATAACTGCAGGAAAAGAGATGTACTCTGTAGCCTCTCTGAAAGAAATGTTATCTGCTATTTTGGTGTTGAATAACCATATGTCTACCGTCTGGAAGTTGGTGTCAGCAATGCCATGAATTAGTTGAACCGATGCGTTTTGGGCATTTACACTTAATGATATTGCTAAGAAAGCAAGGAATGTGAGAAGATGCTTCATGAATAGGTTTGAAAGGCGTGAAGATAATGAGGTTTGATCACTAACGATTTTCTTTACTTCATAGAAGACGATAAGAATTCAGTAATAGTTACCTTAGAAGATTAAATGTGAACACCGTGCTCAACTCAATTAAGGTTTTATTTCTGGTAAGTGCTTTGATTATTGCTCAAATTGGTTTTGGGCAAGATCAACCAAAAATTGACAGCTTATTTCAAGTGCTAAGGACATCAAAGCAAGACACCAATAAGGTTCTGTTGCTTTATAATCTTTCAAGAGAGTTCTTTAACAGTGATATTGATAGAGCCGAAAAGTATTCAAATCGAGCATTGTTTTTATCAGAGCGTTTGGGTTACAAAAAAGGCATTGCAATGTCTTACAATAACCTCGGCATTATCAATTACTACAATGCAGTATACAATGTCGCACTTACCTATCACGATAGGTCTCTTGAAATCATGTCTGAGATCGGAAATCGAAAAGGTATGGCTGGGTCGTTTAATAATAAAGGTGCCGTTTACACCCAACAAGGTGAATATGCTTTGGCCATAGAGCAATACTTGAATTCGATTAGACTCTTAGAAGAAGTAGATGATAATGAGGGCGTTGGTAAATCTTATAATAACATAGGATTGGTGTATTACTTGCAAGGAAACTATGACCAAGCAGAAGATTATTATTCTAAGGCCTTAGAAATTTTAAAACCCTTCAATAAACAAGGCGTCATTTCTGACATCATGAATAACCTCGGAATTATCTCGTTTGAGAAAGGTCAGTATGAGGAGTCGTTAGAGTACCATTTTAAGTCGTTGGATGGTAGAGAAGGAACGGGTAATCAAAGAGGAATGGCAACGTCTTATACCAACATTGGCGATGTATATGCAGCCAAAGAGGTGATTGAGAAAGCCATGGAATACCAAAAAAAGGCACTAGAAATTCAAGAGGAACTAGGAGATCGAAAAGGAATGATAAGCTCAATCCAGGGTTTAGCAAGGGTGCAGTCCCTTTCTGGTAACTCTGATCAGGCCCTTGATTATATGAAGGACGTAATTACAATTTCTTCAGAGATTGGAGCCAAAAAAGAACTGAGAGACGCTTACAATGAAATCAGTGAAATCTATATAAGACAAGGTGATTTTGCTAAGGCGCTGAACTACAAAACACGCTATGCAGAAATGAAGGATACGCTCTTCAGCGAGCAAACGAAAGAGATAGCTACCAATCTAGAAGCCAAGTTTGAAAGTGAGAATAAATCGAAAGAGATTGAGATTTTAAAAAGGGAGAATGAAATTCAGGAATTGCAGCTAGGTCGAAATAGGATTTTGATTATCTCTTTTACCGTTGGTCTAGTATTAGCCTTGATTTCAGTTGTGCTGTATGCAAGAACAAATCGAGATCGTAAGAAGGCGTTTGATTTGCTTCAGAAGCAAAACGAGAATATTAAGAAGCAAAAAGAGGAAAAAGAGGTTTTACTCAAGGAAATCCATCACCGAGTAAAAAACAACCTTCAAGTTATTAATAGTTTGATCCGCTTACAGTGCGCATATACTGATGATCAAGAGGCATTGGATTTATTTGATGAGTGCCAGAATCGAATTATTTCAATGGCCTTAATTCATGAGAAAATGTACGAAGCTCATGACCTTTCTAATATCAATATTCAAGAGTATATCGCTGAATTATCTCAAAACCTTCTAAGGAGCTACCGATTAAACAAGCAGGTTGAACTGTACATAGATGTGTCTGTTAAAACATTGACACTTGACACTTTGATTCCGCTTGGCTTGTTATTAAATGAGTTGATATCTAACTCATTGAAGCATGCATTTAAAGATGATGCAGAGGAAGGAGTGATTTCGGTAAAGCTAGATAGAGACCCAGTAAGTGGCAAGTTTGTCATGGAAATAGGAGATAACGGAATTGGACTTCCGGAAGACTTCACCTTTAATAGCGCCCAAACATTAGGTATAGAGTTAGTTGTAACACTCTCATCTCAGCTAGATGGCACTATAGAACGTATGGATAAACCTGGTAGCTATTTCAAGATCGAGTTTGTGGGATTAGAAAAAGAAAGAGCTGATATCAAATTGGCCATGCAAAATGATGTATCTTGATTTAGAGTGAAATTAAACCTTCGATTTTTGTAGCTCTCATGTAGCGATCAATTACCTCTTCTGGGGTAATCATCATCTCTTTGGCACTAATACTTAAGTATTTCCCTGTGCGGCTTTTATTTATGGTTACTTGTGCTTCTGCACCAAAAAGCTGTTGGGTTTGAGCAAGCTTTTGATTGTCATTCGGGATGATGAACTTAAATAAGTACACCATTGGCCAATTCTTTTGTTGCTTTAATTTTTCAAGTAACCCAGAAAAAGGATTTTCGTTACTCATCCACAATTAGTTTAAATCCAACTCCGTGCACATTCATAATCTTGATGCGCTCATCTGCTTTTAAATATTTTCTCAGCTTAGTGATAAACACATCCATCGAACGGCCTAGAAAATAATCATCACTTCCCCAAACTACCGTAAGCGCCATTTCACGCGTCAGTACTTGGTCTTTATGCAAGCAAAGCATACGCAATAACTCTGCTTCTTTTTTTGTTAGGGTTTTCTCATTACCGTCTATTTTCAGAGAAAGATTATCATAGTCAAATTTGAAGTTGCCCAATTGAAAAACTCCTCGAGTTCCCGCGTCTTGTTCTTCACTCGGTTTCGCTCTTTTCAAAATGGCTTTTATTCTCAAGTCAAGCTCATCAAAACTGAATGGTTTTGTCAAATAATCATCTCCACCTAGTTTGAATCCTTTGATCTTGTCTTCGGTCATGCTCTTTGCGGTCAAAAACAAAATGGGCACGTGCTGATCTATTTTTCGGATATCTTCAGCCAAGGTGAAACCATCTTTTTTCGGGAGCATTACATCCAGAATACAAAGGTCGTAACCACTATTATAGAATTTTTGAAATCCAGCGAAGCCGTCTTTCTCTAGGTCAGCTTGGTAGCCTTCATTCCTTAAGTGATCTTGAATTACAAATCCTAGATTCAAATCGTCCTCAACTAAGAGAACTTTTATTCTGTCTTTTTTACTCATGGCCATTACTTTACAATTTCTGTTCCATACGGGAAGAATAACTCAAATTGACTGCCTTCTCCTACTTTACTGTTCAGCTTAATTTTTCCTTCATGGGCATCAACGATTGTTCTCACATAATGCAGCCCAAGGCCAAAACCTTTTACATCATGCACATTTCCAGTAGATATTCGATAGAATTTTTCGAAGATGTCTTTTTGTTGTTCTTTGGCAATACCTGGACCTTTGTCACTAACGGATAGAAATATCCCTTTCTCTGTTTGATGTGTTTCTATATCAATCTCTGGAGAAGCGCCCCCATACTTGGCAGCATTATCTAACAAGTTAAATATCACATTGGTTATGTGCATTTCATCGCCCCGCAGCATAGCATTTGTTGCCTTTAAGTTAACAGAGATTTTGAGCTCTTTTTCTGCGAAATTCATTTCTATGGTTGGCACTGCTAACTCAATTAGTTCATGAAGATCAAATTGTTGCTTGTTCATTTCAAGTTCGTCTTTTTCAAGACGTGCAATCTGAAGTACACGTTCCACTTGGTTTTGAAGACGCTGATTTTCATCCTTAATGATTCTAGCGTAGTTTTTTAGTTTTTCTGGATTGGTTTCAATTCCGTTTTGCATTAATACATCGCTGGCCAACGCAATGGTCGATATAGGAGTTTTCAGCTCATGAGTCATGTTGTTAATGAAGTCATTCTTTATTTCTGATAACTTCTTTTGTCGAAGAATAACGTTAATGACATAAGCGAAAAATATCAGGACGGCAATAAGCACAATCGATGATATAACCCAAAAGCGCATTTGTGATATGATCTCGAAGTCGAGGCTGGGAAAGAACACTGAAAAATAATGATTGTCATTATCCCATTTTACTGCTGGAGGAACGCTGATTTCAGCTTCGTTGGATTTGTTTTTTGAACTGCCAACTACTTTAGTATAAACAATAGAATCATTGAAGCAATTGTAAATGCTGTATTGAAACTTGTAGTTGATTTCTCGATTTAGAAACTCTGTTTGAAGCAAGGATTCCAAATAGAAAGGCTGGAGCTCCTCATTGATTTGAACACGAAAAAAATTCGGTGACACCATGTTCACCGGATCTACCAAAAATGTTGAGTCCTCTGTATGCTTTTTAATGTCTTGAACAACATTTACCAATGCTAGTTCAATCTCATGCTGAGTTTGGTTTTGTGTGATTTCATAGGCCTTCTTAACCCAGAAAATTTGAGTGGTAACCAAGCCAATGAAAAGAGCCGAGGCTAAAAGAATAATGATGCGAATGGTGCTTCTGCTCATGAGTTGATCAAAACTAGTTCAGTACGAAGTCAAATCTTCTAAATGTTAACGTGCTTTTAACGATTAGCAATCTATTATAAGACAGAAGGTAGCTCTCTCCAAAAGCGTTGTACGGGAAAGCCGACTACATTATAAAAATCGCCTTCAACCTTTTGAATGCCGATAAGACCTATAAACTCTTGTATTCCATACGCTCCAGCCTTATCGAGAGGTTTGTAGTTGCGCAGGTAGAAGTCTATCTCTTCTGAAGTAAGCGTATTGAAGCTAACTTTAGTTTCTTCGAAAAAGCTATGCGTTTTATTTTTGGTCTTTAGGCATACTCCTGTAAAAACGGAATGCGTTGTGCAGCTTAGCTCTTCCAGCATCTTCTTAGCCACTGCATTGGATTCGGGCTTGTTCAGGGCTTGATTATTCACCCAAACAACTGTATCGGCAGTTATTACAATTTCTTTATCTTCTAGTTCTTGATTAAAAGCTTCTGCCTTTTTTCTGGCTAAGTACTCAGGGATCTCACCACCTTTTAGTTCAGTCGAAAATGATTCATCTATTTCGTGGATTCTAACTTGAAACGGAAACCCTAAGGCTTCTAAAAGCATCTTTCTTCTAGGAGATTTAGACGCTAAGATGATCGTTCGATTATTCAGCGCATCAATGTTAGAGCTAATCATTAGGAGAAATGCGTTTCGATTCCCACTTTGATTAGATACAAACTCAAAATCATTATAACCGTAATAAGATTGTTCAGGCTTGAAGAGTATGAGAAATGCTTTTTAGTGCGGGCTCTAAAAATCAATATGATTTGAAGAATTAAAAGCAAAGCCAGTATTGAAAAAATGGTTCCCATTCCGGGATACTCGTTCAAAAAACTGCTATATGCCCAAGTCAGCGCGCCTCCGAAGATTGCATACAATACAATGATCAATGATTTTGAAGCTTTTACTCCAAACCGTATCGGGAAGGTTAGTGCTCCAAATAACTTATCACCTCTAATATCAATCACGTCTTTGGTTACTTCTCTTATCAGCGTTAGCAGAAAGATAACTACCGAAAAGCCAATGACCCAATAGGCTGGAATATTGAATATTGAATAGCCGTATTCTTTGATTAATTCTGGGTGCGCAGCATTTTGTAGAGGAATTTCAAATAGGCCAACAATCAACGGAACGAAAGCAGCCATCAACGAAATAGCAATATTACCAGTCAAGGTTTGATGCTGCAGGTTGGTTGAGTAAAACCACAATGTGAAAATCACGAAGATGAACAATGATGACATGCGCCACATGCCTAATCTCCAAGAAAGATAAGTTGCCAATATAAATCCTAATGAAGTCAGAACAATATGCAAGGTCATGGCCACTCTGCGCTTCACAAAGCGGTCTACAATTACCCTTTTTAATTTGTTGACACGGTCAGTTTTCACATCAAAATAGTCGTTGATGGCGTAGCCTCCTGCAGCAATTAAAACAGTACTTAAAAACAAATAAAAAAACTGCCTATCATTGACTATCAGCTCGTAACTATTGATTTGAAGCATAGGCTCTAAAATGAAATAGCGAACACAATACTGTATCAGCGCTATCAGCGCTAAAATCGGAAATCGAACTAGTCGAAAATATGCCAGGATGTTTACCATGTGAATTCTGCTAAGTTATCAAGGTTTTGCTCATGATTGTACCATTTTTCATGAGAACGCATTATTTGTTCAATAATATCTCTCACGCAGCCTTCTCCGCCATTCTTTTTAGAGACGAATTGACAAATCATCTTTATTTCTGGGCTAGCATCGGCCGGAGATGCTGGAAGACCGATCATCTGCATTGCCGCGATATCCGGAATATCATCTCCCATATACATGATTTCCTCAGGCTTGAGGTCATAGCTGTGCATGAAGTCTAACATCGCATCGTCTTTGTGCGAACTTTTCAAATAGATATCAGTAATACCAAGTGCGGTCAAGCGTTCTTTTACCTGAATGCTATTTCCCCCTGTTATAATGCAAACGTGGTATCCTTTTTTTACAGCAAGCTGCAAAGCATAGCCATCTTTTGAATGCATTTGCCTCATTTGTTGGCCGTCTGGCAGCAGCACTACTTGACCATTGGTGAGTACACCATCCACATCAAAAACGAATGCTTTAATTGAACCGAATAAATCTAAATAACTCATGATTTCTTGTAAATGGTTGTAATATCATCACTGAATAATCGGTAGTATTTTGTTAAATTACCGTGGGTTTTGAGCAGCTCTAGATGCTTGCTTATCATTATAATGTCTCCGCGCCTCGCAGGGCCCGTTTGACTGCCAGCTGGACTGTGTTCGAAAGCTTTTCTTGTAGTTTCTTCAAGCAATGGTTCCAATACCGAGAAGTCAATATTTTTTTCGTCAAGTATTGACTTAGCCATGTACAAGATGTGATTTACAAAGTTTGCTCCAAATACTCCTGACATGTGAATGGCTTGCCGCTGTTCAAAGCTTACTTCCTTAGCATTCCCAGTTAAGTCATTGGCGATTTTGAGTAACCTGTTTCGTAGAACCTTGTCATTACTTTCAATAAAAACTGGAACCCCTTTCCACTCGGCTGCGAAGAATTTAGTGAATGTTTGAAAAGGGTATAAAACCCCAGAAAGTTTAGCTTTTAGTCTGGGTGTGCTTCCGGAGCAGTGAATTAACGCAGCGTTCGAGTGAATTAACGCGGCAGTTTCTAAAAGCTGATCATCAGGTATGCATAAGAATATAAGGTCAAGCTTCTTGTCTAAATCTGATACTGATTTGATAAGATCTGCTTCCAAAGACTTTGCTAGTTTTTGGCGGTGCTCATTCTTCTTAGCAACGATTTGTTTTACCTCATAACCTTTTGCGTCTAGTCTTTGAACCAAATTCCAACCAACATTCCCTAACCCAACGACTCCTATTTTGAGTGACTTGCTCATTGTTTTTTAAAGCGATGATAGACGGCTAAAAATGTACCCAGTGCCATAATAATACATCCTACCCAAAGTACATTGATCCATGGGAAAATGATCGCTTTCATAACGATAAACTCCCTGTATTTAGGGTCACTCTCTTTCAGTTTAAAAGCAAATGATTCTGTTTCAGGGTCTATCCCTTCGAATGAAATTGAGATTCCTGCATTAGGCACGCTATCTGGAATGGAGAATGAATATTGACGGTCTCTGATCACGAAAAGAGGTTGGATTGCATGAGCGTTTGTTTGCACATCATACAAAGTAAAGTTGGCGCCTAAAGCGAGATCTTTTTCGGTGAGCCCACGGTTTTCTTTATTAGGGTTGCGATTCAATGAATCAAGCACTAAAAATGTGTTTTTCCCAAAAATTGTATCACCAAGATTGATGTTGTGTTCGCTTATGTCCTCAGATTTTTCACGTTCTTCTAATTCAGCGTAGGTAATATGGGTGTAAATGTCTCGATCAAGATAATGTTTGGTGTAAGGCTCTGCCACATTTCCCATTCTTGGGTTAAGCTGAACGAATGGATAGAGTGTGAATACACTTTCCAGCTCTCCTTCTTCATTTGACTGCATATAGTCTACTTCGTATCGAACAAAGATTCCGTCCGTTTCTTTACCTCGATAACACACAAAATACTCTCCTAACAGGAGTGTGTCATCCTTCATCAATAAGATGTTCTCATTGTTGTTAAAGTCTTTTCCTAAAACGCTCACGTCATATAAGCTCGTATTCTCCGAAATCACATCACCTTGACTGGTAGATATGAGTGCGCCCAGCATAATAAGCCCAAAACCAATATGCGCTATGCTTGATCCTGCATGTTCAATTTTACCCGAAACGATCCTGACCAAGTAATCAAGGTTGGCGAGCACCGCGAAAAGTGAAGTAAAAATGAATAAACTGATCAGTGGGTTTGGAATAGAGAACGACCAAGCAGTGAAAACGGTGAGTGCAAGGCTCATAACAATAGATAATAAAAGCTTTTTGAACAGTTCTTTTGGCTCTGTTTTCTTGTATTTAAGAAATTGGCCAATTCCGATGATTGCGGAAAGAATAATTGCCAAAGGCAATTGCCACTTATTGTAGTACTCTACACGGTCTGCGGATTGCGCAAGGTTGGTGCCGAATATTTTATTGATAACAGGAAACGAAGTGCTAAACTCTATTTGAAACGCTGAAATCAACAAAATAAGTGACCCCATGAACATCCAAAACTCTCGGGACCAAAGGTCGTCTTCTTTGTCGTTTTTGGGAAAATCCTTCCAACGCCAAAAAATGAGAACTGCAGAAAGTACTACATAAAAGAGAAGAGAAATCGCCAATTGCCCTGTCATTCCCAAGTCGGTGAATGAATGCACGCTACTGTCTCCCAAGATGCCACTTTTGGTAAGAAAAGATGAATATTGAATTAGGATGAATGATAGAGTAGTGAGCAGAAACAAGCTGAATAATGATGTGCCTTTCTTTCGCTGAATTAGCATTAGATGGCCTGCGCCAACTAGAATAAGCCAAGGAACTAATGAGGCGTTTTCGACCGGGTCCCAAGCCCAGAAACCACCAAAGCTGAGTGCTTCATAAGCCCATGCGCCTCCCATCAGTATTCCGATTCCTAGAATTCCGATTCCAATGAAGGTCCATGAAAGAGCTGGCTTCACCCATGCTGTATATTCCTTTCTCCAAAGGCCTGCAATGGCATACGCAAATGGGATCATCGTAAGCGAAAACCCCAGGAATAGGGTAGGAGGATGAATCGTCATCCAATAGTTTTGAAGCAACGGATTTAATCCACGACCATCCAAAACTGAAGTATAATCAGGCATTTTGAAAATCGGAAGATTTACAAAGTCAGGATGTTCTCTGGTAAGAACGGTAAATGGATTGCTGCCTAATTTGTACTCTAAAATGTAAATACCAAGTAACATCGATGTTAGGAAAACTTGAATAGATGCAATCACGGCCATTACAGGGCTTTCCCAATTTCGAATGATGAGCAACAGGATGTTGGCTACTACAACATGCCAAAACATCCAAAGCATAAAGCTTCCTTCTATACCTTCCCAAAAACAAGAAAAAATAAACCGAAGAGGCAGCTCTGTGCTGCTGTGCTGCCAGATATAGTGGTATTCAAAGTATTGATTGAAGATCATGGTGAACAGCGTTGCCACCATTCCTATAACTCCTATGCTATGAATCCAAAACGAATATCTGCCTAGTTTTCTCCAATCATCTTGACTTTTATATTCAGCAATAAAATAGGACGCTGTTGAAAGAAGTCCAAATGCAAATCCTGTTAGAAGAAATAGATTTCCTATTTCACCAATGAGAAGGTGTTCACCAATATACTCCATTCTTAAATACTCGCGGATTCTTTAGACTGAACCTCACCATCAGTATATTTTGAAGGACATTTCATGAGGATTTCGTTGGCTTCAAAAATTTCAGCATTGGCGTTTCCGATCAATACAATTTGCTCTGAGCGCTCAAAGTCTTGCGGCTTGCTTTTGTGAAGCATTACTTTCTTCTCGATGCCGTTTACGTCTTTCAACCAGAATGTGAATAAATCAGGGTTGGTTGTTGGGTCGTAAATCATCTCTTTTTCCTTAACGAGTTGACCGACTACGTGAAATTCACTATCCGGATTTTCAAATGCTTCTTCAAAACTGGCATAAGAACTAGAATCGTTGATTGCTCCGATCATCGCTCCAATTAAAACGGCAATCATCACGACTATTATTATGTGCGTCTTTTTCATTTTTCGTCAACTTCTTTTTCAATTTTTCTCAAGCGATAATCCATGTAGAGCAGATAGGCGAACAATACTGCAAAAATTAAGACGACTACTCCGACAACTACGTAAATCTTGCCGCTCGATCTAAATTGATCTGCCATTTCAGCATTTTGTCCTATTGCTGATATAAACGTCAAAAGCATTGCTAAAGTTGAGGCGCCTTTCTTCATTTCATTCTTTGTTTGATGGTTTCCATCCGGAATCGTAATTCGGTGATCCAAAGTCCTAGAAATATCCATCCAATAGTTGCTGGATAAAACACCATTCGCATAGTGTTATCTAAATCATAACCACTAAAAGCTGGATTGCCGCCATTTCCTGGGTGCAATGAGTCTGTCATTCTTGGGAGGATAAATACAAATAGGATCATCATCACAAACGCGAAAATGTTGTACACCGCACTTACTTTTCCACGTTGAATGTTGTCTTGAAAACTGTTTCTTAATACTGCGTAGGCTAAATAGGCAAGCATTGCAATCGCTGCTCCATTCAGTTTAGGATCGGGAACCCAATAAGAACCCCACGTAAAATTTGCCCAAAGCATTCCAGTCACCATACCTGCTGTGCCAAACACCATGCCTACTTGCACGAACAGTCGAGCTAATAAATCATCTTTTTCACTTCCGGACCTTAGGTGTTTGATGCTGTAAACAAATGATGCCAAGAATAAAAACACCATTGAAAACCATGAGGTCACGTGGAAAAACAAATTTCTAATAGTTTCATTCAAAATGTTCAAAGCCGGAACGTCAATCAACAAGCCCGCTGTTAGCGTGTAAAACACGAGAATGATGGTAATGATTTTAAAGCTTAAGGGAAGCTTTTTCATAGAGCTTTTTATTCGCGCCAAAGGTACGGAAACAAGACAACTGAAAGTCCAAGACTTGATAGATTCAAGCCAAATAATACAAACAAGTATTTATACTGTACTGACAAATCAATTCCATCGATCGCGTTCTTCATTAAAGTAATAGTAACCAATAGTAGAGGCAGTAAAATAGGAAGGCCTAAGATGGCTAAAAGTGTAAGGTTGTTTCCTGCTTTTGATGCAATAGTTGAAAGCAAGCTTAAAATGATGGCTAGACCAGTACTCCCTAAGAATACTGATGTATAGAACATAAAGTGATCTCCAATGGCGATTTGAAAAAATGTCGTGTAAACCGTAATCGCAATTCCAGATAGTATGAGCATTATCAGGGCGTGATAAATCATTTTGGCTGCAATGAAATGCGAAGGACCAGTCAATGTGTATAAATAAAGCATACGAGAACGTGACTCATTCATGAAGCTTTTTGCTACAGCATTAAAGCTCGTGAAAAGCATGATTATCCAATACAGCGCAACCCAAATAGCGGGTGTGTTAATTCGCTTTACAGTGATGTAGCAAACGAATAGAGTAGAAAGCAAAAACAGTCCAGCTCCGCCAAGTACATATGGATTTCTGAAATCCGACTTAAACTCTTTGAGTAATATTGCTGTTAAGTTTTTCAAATCAGCCACAAGTTTAGAGCTTAATCATTAATAATTCATGGCATTAGAGAAAGTAAACATCCTTGCAATTGGAGTACATCCTGACGATGTAGAACTAAGCTGCAGTGGAACTTTGATAAAAAGTGTAAAAGAAGGGAAGAAGGTTGGTCTGCTGGATCTGACTCATGGTGAGTTAGGAACACGCGGTAGCGGAGAGTTGAGGTTGGTAGAAGCTGAGAATGCTAGAAAAGTAATGGGAGCCTCATTTCGAGTAAATCTTGGGTTGAAGGATGGTTTTTTTGAGAACAATGAAGCGGCTCAACTAAAGATTATAGAAGTTATTAGAGCATGCCGACCAGATATTGTGCTTTGCAATGCGCTTCGCGATCGTCATCCCGATCATGGTAGAAGCGCTGAATTGGAAAAAGTGGCTTGCTTTTTATCGGGTCTTCGCAGAATCGAGACCACATGGGAGGGTGTTCCGCAGAAAGAATGGCGTCCAAAGCAAGTGCTTCACTACATTCAAGATTATTTTGCTGAACCCAATGTGGTAGTCGATATTTCTGGGCTTTGGGAGCAGAAAATGGAAAGTATTTTGGCTTACAGCTCTCAGTTTTATAATCCTGAAAGTAAAGATCCAGAATCACCTATATCGAGTAAGTCTTTTTTAGAAATATTAAAAGGAAGAGCTCAGAATTTCGGACGGTACGTAAATGTTGATATCGGTGAAGGTTTTTTAGCAGAGCGTCCTGTCGGTGTTAAAGATTTGAACGATCTATTCTAACCGTTACCCAGTTTTACTTTGACGATTGATATGATCGTCTTGAAATCTTCTTTGCCCAAAATCAATTCTTTCAGTTGAACATTAGTTGTTCTCATTAGCATGATCAGCTGGTATATGGTTTGACTAACATATACTATGGATGCAGTAAATGCCGCTCCTAAAGTTCCCGTTTTCAGGATCAAGAAGTAGCCAATAAATATGGTGATCAGTAATCCAAATACAGATGATTGTGTGTTGAATTTGTGCTGTCCAACTCCAGCGAAATAATGACTCAAAGCATTGGATAAGCTCAATGCGAAAATGCCGGGTGCGAGAATTATAAAATGCGCTTTTATTTCACTGAATTCTGCTCCGAAAAGCGAACTATACATGGAGGCAGGAATGACGAGAAGAAATAGTATTCCTATTCCCGTCACGAAGTAATTCAGCTTACCCAGCTTTAATGAAATATCAATCGCCTCATTTCTATCTTTAGTATTAGATACTTTGGAGTATTGGACAGTGCTGATGCCCTTTGCGAATTGCCATAATGCTTCTGCTACTTGAAGTGAAGCACTATAAATTCCAATTCTGACCAAAGCTAGAGGCATAGGTGTGATGAGTAATTCCAAAAAGTAAAAGCTTAATCTGTAGTTGAGCAGTTGTGAAATGTTTCCTATTTGCACTAAGGAACCATACTTTAAGCAGGCTGCAATGGTTGACTTGAAATCGCTTTCTTTTCGGAGTGTGGTTGTGCTGTTTTTATTAAGTAGGAGGAGAGATGTTGCAAACGTAACTCCAAGCGTTAATCCATAAGCAGTTACAAACGAGTCTGCATCTAGAGATTCATTTTGAAAATAAAGGAGGAAGAGCAGTCCTACGGTGAGGCCAGCTTTGATGATTTGAAGCCAGTTGTGCGCTTTTACGCGTTCTTGACCCAAGAATATCATCATGTGCGTGGCAATCAAACACTCCAAAAGTGCCAACTCAAATAGAGTCAATGAGCCTATTTCAGAAGGCAGTATATCAAGCACACTCAATCCAGCAATTAAGCCTGCTGTGAGAATACTCCACCCATAATTGAGAATAAGAATATTCTTGAGGTTAAACCTTGGAATGAGGTACACTAGAGAAGGTCCACCAAATAAACCACTGAAAATAGCAGCAAGCGATAGGTTAAGAACAAGCAGACTGATTTCACCTTTGTTTTCAGCACCCATGATTCGTGTGGTGATGAAAAGCAACGCCAAATTCATGATAGAAACCATGAATCTACTGCTCAGCGTATGGATGATGTTTTTAATCAAGGGTTTAAAAACGAATCTACGTTTTTCACTATCTCGTTTACGCTAATTTGCGACAAGCATTTGAAGTCAGGACACATCGAAGGAACTTCTACTTTAGAGTGGTTGGGCTCAATCCACCTACTGCAAGGGCCACAACCTAAATCGTAGTGCAATATCTTGTGCTTTTTTTCATTTACTTTATGCCAACCATACAAATTAGGGTCTGATCCACCCCATACACTTACTGTAGGTGTACCAAGGCATCCAGCCAAATGCATGATTCCGCTATCATTTCCGATATGCAGCATTGATTGAGCTACGATTCCTGGTAAGTCTTTCAATTCTGTCTTTCCAATCGCTTTGATTACTCGATCGTCTTTTGGCAGAAATTGGATCAGGTCAGTCTCTGTGTCGTCTCCCAAAACCACTATGTTAAGGTCAGTGTGGTTTTCAAGAATGTGTGAAATCACCTTTGTCCATTTTTTTGTGGGTAAGGTTTTCCAGGGTGCGATGTTATTGCCGCTTCCAGGCTGAATAGTAATGTATTTTCCCTCTGAAACTGAATGGTGCTTTTTGGCTCTTAAACGAAACAAATCTTCATTTAAATCCGAATCATTGAATTCTGGAGAAATATACCTCATGTATTGAGTAGCCTCATGAATACCAACCTCAGGCTCGATTTTTCGAATTCTTGACTTGAATAGCCCCGGAAGCTTTATGGGAATGGTGTTAGTAATCACTTCTTTGCTATTGATGTGAGAGAGAATCATATTCTTTCTGCGCGATGCAAAGTGATCCATATAAATCCCGTCAAACTTTCGTTTGAATGTGGCTGTATTTTTCATCCACTCAACGGATGATTCTAAAGGAATGATATCATCAAACAACGTTTCTTTTACTCCGTCAAAAATGTGTCGAGCGCCAAACTCTGATGTACACAAAGCGGTCAAATGACCTTGATCTTTGAGTTTCTTTATAAGCGGAACTAGCAAGAGGGCATTTCCAATACCTGATGATATGTAAATAGCATTCCTCAACGAATTGAACTTGGTAACATTATTTTCAAACGTAGGGAGTTTCCTATAACTATAACATCGCTGAAGGCCATTGATAAAGCAGCCAACATTGGGTCTAAGTACCCTGCCGCTGCCAAAGGAATAGCTACCAAGTTGTAGGCGAATGCCCAGAAAAGGTTTTGCTTTATAGTCTGTACTACTTTATCGCTGATTTTAAATAATTGCTGCAATAGTGCGAGCTTGCTTCCCACTATGACCACTTTAGCGCTGTCTACAGCCAATGCGTTTGAGTTTCCAATGCTTATACCTACATCTGCCAGAGCAAGCGCAGGCGAATCATTGATTCCATCTCCGATCATAGCCACTTTACTATTAGACTTCAAGTGCTTGAGCTCGGCAAGTTTGTCTCCTGGTAATTGACCTCCTTTGAAATCTTTTATTTGTAGCAATGTTGCGGCAGAAGCAGTTTTCTTTTGGCTGTCTCCACTCAGTATCATTGTGCTGATCTGCTTTTTTGCAAAGAATTGTATAGTCTCCTTAGCATCATTTTTTAATTCATCTGAAACATTGAATGAGGTGACAATTTTGCCATCGATGCTAAGAAATAAATCTGCGTCATTATCTATTTCTGCTGCAAAATCTGCCGAACCAAACTTCACTTCTAGGTTGTTATATCGGGCTTTTAATCCTCGGCCTTTTATTTCTTCAATGTCTTCCAAAGGTGTTTCTGAAATGTGATCAGTTAAAGAGAGAATGCGATGAGCTATTGGATGATTTGAACGTTGTTCCAAGCTTTTAATTATTCCCCACACTATTTCTTGGTCGTAATTCGTGTCCAAATCATTCATTGAAATCTGTAAATCTCCTGACGTTAGCGTTCCTGTTTTGTCAAAAACGATTGTTTTAATAGCATTGATTTCCTCAAAAACGGAAGCTTTTTTGACGATGATTCCCATTTTAGCAGCTAAGCCCAAACCGACACTAACGGCAGTTGGAGTAGCAAGCCCCATAGCACAAGGACATGCGATAACAAGCACAGCAATACTTCTGAGAATCGAATCAGATATTCCGCTATCCACCAAAAAGTAATTGATCAAGAAGGTGAGTGCTGATATGATGATAATAGTAGGAACAAAGATCGAGCTGATCTTGTCAGCAAGCTTCTGAACGGCTGGTTTGTCTGAACGGCTTTGTTTAACTAATTCAATGATTTTGCCAATGGTGCTTTCCTTGCCAGTTTTAGTAACCTTCAAGGTTCCATTGCCATCCACTATTAGACTTCCGGAAAACACATCTTGACCTTTTTGCTTAAGAAGGTGTTCTGATTCTCCCGTAAGCATGGCTTCGTCTAGTGTTAATGAACCGTGAATAATGATTCCGTCTGCCGGAATACGATCACCCGCGTTTACAAGAATGATGTCATCTTTTCTCAATGAGCTAGCATTTACTGCTTCCAAGTCTTGGTTCAACCCATTTTGAACTAGTTTTTTGGCTTTTTCAGGCTGTGTTTTATAAAGGTCACGAAGAATCAATGTGGTACGTTGCACTGCTTTATGCTCGATGACATATCCGAGTAAAACAAGAGTAATGATGGTGGAAGTGGTTTCAAAAAATAAGAAGTCATGCACTTGACTTGAATCGCCATAGGCGATCGCTCCATAAATACTGTAGAAGAATGCGCTGCTCGATCCGATCAATATGAGAATGTCCATATTGATATGGCCGCTTTTTATTGATTCCATTGTGCTTTTCCCGAAATGGTACAGTCCCATAAAGAAAACAGGAAGACACAGAAAAAACTGCATCCAAATATTATTGATCCACCAATCATGAGGAGCAAACATGTGAGCGAATAGCACCAATGAAAATGGTAGGGTAAATATGAATTTTTTCTCGATTTTACTAAAAGCACCTTGCTGGGTGTTTTCTTTTCCTTCAGCATTCGATTTATAGCCAGCAGCGTCAAGCCGGTTTAAGATTTTTTCCAGTTTTTGACTGTTTTTTAAGTCAAAATTGGCCTCTCCCATCAAGTAGTCAACATGAATGTCGCCACCACCTTCCTGTTTAATAATGCCCACAACTGTTGATGCACAGTGGTTGCACGTCATGCCCTCTACCTTCAAACTCTTTCTTTCTTCTTCCATGACATTTTAATTCACTCCAAATTTAGTCGTCAAATTTTGCTTGACGTACTTGTATGTTGATTTGATGAATTATTTTCGCACCCCATTTGACAAAATGGATTTTAAATGGTGGTTGTAGCTCAGTTGGTTAGAGCGCCTGATTGTGGTTCAGGAGGTCGTGGGTTCGAGACCCATCTTCCACCCAAAGAAAACCTCTCAAAGTGATTTGAGAGGTTTTTTGCTTTACGGCCGTTGAAAATTCATTTTCATAAGGCCGTAAAGCAAAAAACCAACCACGCTGCAAGCGAGGAGGTTTTCTTTGAAGGCCTAACAGAAGAGTATGGGTCCAGCGCAGCTAAACCCATCATTTTCATAAGGCTGTAAACAAAAAACCAACCGCGCTGCAAGCGTAGAGGTTTTCTTTGAAGGCTTAACAGAAGAGTATGGGTCCAGCGGAACTAAACCCAAGTATATCTTCTTACATAAAAATGATGGCGTGATTGAACTAGTTCTTTTTAGCTATTGGTTGATATCTAATTTCCGATATTTGACGCTTTAAGGCAAATTAGTACCATGACTTTTATTCGATTATCCATCTTTTTGTTTCTACTTGCATCTATTGCTTCATGCAAAAATTGTGTTGAATGCACTTGCGCTGACCCAGAAAAAGACGTGGATGAAATTTGCTACCGAGAAGCGAATGATTACTATTCTTCTAGAAAAGAATGGCGAGATGATATTAAGGCTTATGAGTCAACCTACGATTGTGAGTGTAATTAATTTGTAATGGAAATTTTTCTCCAACCGGAAGCTTGGATAGCCTTACTTACACTGACTTTTCTTGAGATTGTCTTGGGGATTGATAACATCATATTTATTTCCATCGTCTCCAATAAACTTCCTGAGCATCAGCAACCAAAAGCGCGCACTATTGGTTTGACTCTGGCATTGGGTGTTCGCGTCCTCATGCTGATGGGTATTTCATGGTTGATCGGATTGACAGAACCTATTTTTACTGTTTTTGATATTCCATTTAGTGGTAGAAACTTGATTTTAATGGCCGGAGGATTGTTTCTATTAGCTAAAAGCACAATGGAGATTAGGGATAAAGTAACTGGAGAAGAACACGAGCTTAATTCGAAATCAAAAGCGGTTTCGTTTGCCAATATTATAGCTCAGATAGTGGTGTTAGACATTGTTTTTTCCTTCGATAGTATTTTAACAGCTGTTGGAATGTCCAATGATTTGCCCGTAATGATTTCAGCAGTGATTGTTTCAATCATCATCATGATGATTTTCGCCTCACGAATTAGTGCTTTTATCAATGGTCAGCCGACCTTGCAAGTACTTGCTTTGTCCTTTTTAATCTTGATCGGGTTTATGCTCTTTATTGAAGGGCTTCCGATTGGTGGTGTTCATGTGCCCAAAGGCTATATCTATTTTGCGGTGTTCTTTTCGCTATTAGTGGAAGTGCTGAATATGCAGGTAAGGAAGAAAAAGTAGTAACGAGTATAACTGGCAGTTGTCTACCTAAACTGTTTAGGTTTCAATCCTTTGCTGGCATTTTCTACAATTTCTAAAATTCTCTTTTGCCGCGTCTGCTCTCTCTTAGCAGAATACACCCAGTGCAGTATTATTTTTTTCGCTGACTTGCTCAAATTGTCAAAGTACTCAAATGCGCCTTCATGTTTGATGAGGGCTTCTTGCAAATCTTCTGGAATTTTAAGTGCTTCAACTCCATCTAAGATTGTCCAAGAACCATTTTCTTTGGCAATGTCAATACTTTGGTAACCAGCCTCTTGCATAAGGCCTTGATCAATCAAGGCTTGCACTTTGTCTTTGTTGATCTTAGACCAATTGCTTTTTGCTTTTCGTTTGCTGAAATACTGCTTGTATTGCTCATTGTCAATGGGCCTTTTGGTACTGTCTATCCAACCAAAACAAAGCGCCTCATCTACTGACTCACTCCAGCTTAGGTTATACTTTGGTGAGCTTTTCTTGTAAAATATGAGCCAAACAGCATCTTTGTTTTGATGGTTTGATTGGAGCCATGTTCTCCAGTCTTTTTGGGATGTAGGACTATATTCTTCAGCATCTTTCATGAACTATAGTTTGCGCAAATTAATTGGCTGCCAAATTGGCTATACGGAGTTTTCCGAGGAGCATTACGCATAAGTAGTGATGGTATAAGCTCTTATTTCTTTTCGAAAGCAAATAAAATATAATTCCAATCTCCTTTTTCGTAGGTCTTTTTCTGAGCTATCCCAGACTTGTAATGTATTTTAGAAAACCTGCTTGCATTCCAAAACATATTGTACAATTTGGTTCCAATCATCCCTATTATGGCGGCTAAATACATCTTATTGACTGATTTTTTTATTTGATGTGTCACATCCTGAGTATTGATCAATTTGAAACCATGATCTTCAGCAAGTCCTATCAACTCATCTTTTGATAATATGTCCGAAATAGCCCAAGGGTTTAACATTTCTTGCATGAGTGCATTATCTTCAATTGGATAGGTATAAGATTTGAAAGTGTCAGCAATAAGTATTTTTCCCTTTGGTTTGAGAATTCTATGCATTTCAGCAAAAAACGCCTCTTCATTATTTGCAGACCCAAGACTCTCAATTGTCCAACTGGCATCAAAAGTCTCATCCTTGAAGGGCATGTCAGTGTAGCTACATTTAATGAATTTGCATTCTTCTGTCAATCCTTTTTTGACTGCAGTTTGAGTAGCATTATCAACCTGTTTTTGACTAAGTGTCACACCTATGGTTATACAACTTCTTTTTTCTGCTAGATAAAAACTCGAACCACCTACTCCACATCCCGCGTCCAGAACCTGCGCTTTTGGCTTGATGTCACCAAGTTGACATAGTAGCTTGTTGAGATTGATAACGGCATCGGGCAAGGAACTTGTATTTTCATCCCAAACTCCATAGGGTAAACCTAAGGATTCCTCAAGATTCCACCACATTCGATAATGCACTTCTGTTTGCTCGTAGTAGTCCGCTATATCTTGATGCGAGTATCTTTTCATTCTAAATTTTTTTCCGGTTTAGCCATTAGTAGATGCGTTCCGATGGGCACTATTGCTCATCGGTGTTGATTGGTGCAGTCTTTTTAAATTCTAGTTTATAATAGCCTACGTAATTATTTTTTATAAAATAGGGTGCTGTCAAACCAGCTCCCAACTGCTTTATAAATGCTAATGAAATAATTTTAATTCTCAATAAAACTCTAAGAATAAAAGAATGTCTAAGAGCTTTTTTTGCACCTTTTTGGAATGTGATTAAATTAGGTAAAACATTCTCAGAGTATTCCTTTGAACTTTCAAGTTCAAGGCATGAAAAGTTTTGAGGATTTACCATTTCACTTAGGTTTTTAAATTTTCCAAGAGCGAAACCCCATGTCAATATTTTGTAAGCTTGAATATCTATGTTATCTGAAAGCTGTTCTTTATTCTGTTTTACATAACCATCAAAAATTATCAGCCTGCCATTATCATTGATTTTGTTTGCAACTCTTTCTATAAGGTCATGAAGGTTCTTTGAGTGACAAAGGGTTTCAACAGCAAAAACCAAATCATATTTATCTTCATAGGATTGCGGATCATCAAAATCGGCTTGGCTAAACTTAACATTATTCAATCCTCTCGATTGTTGTTCAGCAAAAGATATGTTGCTCTGGGTTAGATCAATTCCATGGAAATATATTTCAGAATTCCTTTTGGCCAAATAGTTTGTGTTGAATCCCATTCCACAGCCCAACTCTAAAATGTTTACGTAGCCTTTCTCAAGAATCACTTTTTCGATGCTCTTAGCTTGATAATGAAGCTTTTCTTCGTGCGAGACAACATTTGAGAAGGAAATCGGCAAGTGCATTGCTCCTCCTGAAGAATGAAATTTTTTGTAATAAAAAGCACTTTTTGGATAATAATCAATTACAATCTCGCTTGTAATTAAATTTTCGCTTAAAAGTTCAGATTTTACCAAGGAATGAAATTTTAAGATGTACTTGTTTAGCTCACTTTTTTCCATTTTTTATGATGCTTAGCACTTGTATTAAGGTGCAATAACTTATGTTATTTAATCAATAGAGCCGAAAAGTCGCAAAGCGTCTTTCTTTTGGGGTGGTCATCTGTTCAATAAATTGACGAATTTTCTCAAACTCAAAGTATCTTAAGATTTTGTCAAAGCAAAAATAACTCATATCCCTGGGTCAAGCCATAGTTACAAATAGCGATTCTTTAGTGATGAAAACCATTCAAACCTTTTCTTTGAATGCAGTTTCACCAAGAAATTGCATTTTAGTGCGCTAAACCAACAGCCCTTTGCCTACTCATATAGAATTAGAATTTTCCAACGAGCCTTTTGAAGAGTGCACACAGAGTGTGATCGTTTCTATTACAGATGTGCATGGTCGACAGCAAGAGCGTGTGCGCTTGGGTGTAGTGCAAGCAGAAGACGTATACAATAAGATTGAGGCAAAAGAGCCCGTAGTGCTCGATTTGCGTTATGTCAATGATTTTTCACTCAAAACCTACCGCGAAACACGATCCTTAGGCAAAGATGAAGAAATTGAATTGCCCGATTTTAGCGCCAGTTGGGCTTATTTTGATGGCGTAGAGCCTAAGGATTTTAGTCATACGTCTTTCACAGGAGCGGTCACCAGTTTTGCTCATTCTTTATTTGGAGATGGTCCTTTGTCATTTTTTACAGCCAAGTTCAATGCTTCGCTTACCGATTTTTCCTTAAGTCATTTTGGTGCCGGAGCGGCCAATTTTCAGTATGCTGCGTTCAACTCAAAAACCATTTCGTTTGATCATGCCTTATTTGAAACAGGCGACATTCAATTCGTAAACTGTGAGTTTGGAGATGCCAATGTCAGCTTTCGCGAAGTCAACTTTGGTATTGGCAAGGTTGATTTTCACTACACCCGATTTGGCAAAGGCTTAATCACATTTGACAAGTCAACTTTTGGTGGAGGAGAAGTTTCGTTCAAACGAGTAGATTTTGGCGATGGAAAGGTTGATTTTAAACGAACTCATTTTGGCGATGGAGAGATTGATTTTTCTGAAGCCGATTTCGGTTCAGGTAAAGCAGTGTTTCGCTCAGCTGAGTTTGGTGATGGCACTATCAACTTTCAAGAATGTGTTTCAACTTCGGATTTTATTTTCGATAATGTCACGTTTGGTAATGGAAGTTTGTCATTCTTCAATGCTTCAGCTCATATGTTCTCTTTCAAGCTTTGCCATTTCAACAACTACGTTGACTTACGCGTAAATGAAGTGGAGAAGTTGGATCTGTCAGACACTATCGTCAGAGACATCATCGACTTGATGCCCACATCAAAAGCGCCTGTTCGCATGAAGCAAATGGTGTTCAGTGGAATGCGAAATTTGGGCAATGTTTATATCGACTGGGAGCGGAACGATGTTCTCAATTTAATTCTATCGCAAGAAGAAACTTCGCAACGTCAAAAATCAGATCAGTTTTTAGTGCTGAAAGAATCCTACAACGCCACAGGTAGATATGGTGATGAGGATAGAGCATACATATGGTATAAACGCTATGAACTGAAAGCCGATTTGGAATATTCGTTAAAGCACAATCCTTCCAGTGCAATTTGGGCATATCCAACGGCCTTTTTTAAGTGGTTGCTATTTGATAAGATTGGTTTGTATGCTACAGAGCCATTGCGCGTACTTTTTTCAGTATCGGTGATTTATACCCTATTCAGCCTCTTATACTTGATCCTTCCTTTTGTGGCTGACACCTATATCGACACCGGTGGCGGAGAAGTGCTTGCGGATATGCATCCGTTTACCAAGGCATTTTACTATAGCGCCATTACATTCCTGACGATCGGGTATGGTGAGTTTTATCCTGTCGGCATCATGCGCTTTTTTGCCAGTGTAGAAGGCTACGTTGGTGTGTTTTTGATGGGTTATTTTTCGGTAGCGTTCGTCCGAAAAGTTTTGCGCTAATCATATCAATTAGAGTTTTCTTTTTCAGATCATTTATATCCTGTTTCAACATCTTACCTTTGCCGCCCTTTATTTTGAAAAATTAAGCCCATGAGCAACATCAATATTTCATTGCCAGACGGAACAGTAAAACAGTTTGAAGCTGGAACCACTGCCATGGACGTGGCAAAATCAATCAGCGAAGGATTGGCTCGAAATGTGCTTTCTGCAAAGGTCAACGGCCAAGTGTGGGATGCCAACAGAGCCATTAGTGAGGATGCCCAGCTTAATTTGCTTACGTGGAATGATGATGAAGGAAAGTCTACCATGTGGCATAGTTCAGCTCACTTAATGGCTGAAGCATTAGAGTTCTTTTACCCAGGAATCAAATTGGCTATTGGGCCTCCGATTGAGAATGGCTTTTACTACGATATAGATTTTGAAGAGTATGATTTTTCTGAGGAAGACCTTCAGAAAGTAGAGAAGAAAATGATCGAACTCGCTCGCGAGAAGAATGAGTATGTGCGAGAAGAAATTTCGAAGTCGGAAGCTTTGGCCTATTTCGAAGAAAGAAAAGATCCATACAAATTGGAGTTGATCAATGATTTGGAAGATGGAAGCATCACTTTTTATACCCAAGGGAATTTCACCGACTTATGCCGTGGCCCACACATACCACACACTGGTTATATAAAGGCAGTAAAGTTACTATCGGTTGCTGGTGCTTACTGGCGTGGTGATGAGAAAAACAAGATGCTTACACGTATCTACGGAATCACTTTTCCGAAGGCAAAGGAATTGGAAGAATACCTCGTAATGCTGGAAGAAGCAAAGAAGAGGGATCACCGTAAGCTTGGTAAAGAATTGGAGCTATTTACGTTTGATGATGACATTGGACCCGGGTTGCCATTATGGTTGCCAAACGGTGCTTTTCTGATTGAGCAATTAGAAGATTTAGCGAAGAAAACAGAGAAAAAAGCAGGCTATAAAAGAGTGCGAACTCCGCACATAGCCAAAGAGAATTTGTATTTGACCAGTGGCCACTTGCCGTATTACAAAGACAGCATGTTTCCTCCAATGGAAATGGATGGTTCAACGTATTACTTGAAGTCGATGAACTGCCCGCATCATCACAAAATCTTTGATTCGCTGCCTAAGAGTTACAAAGATCTTCCTTATCGATTGGCAGAGTATGGTGCGTGTTACCGATACGAGAAGTCAGGTGAGTTATTTGGTTTAATGCGTGTAAGAAGCTTGCAGATGAACGATGCTCATATTTACTGCACAAAAGAGCAGTTTGCGCAAGAGTTCAAAGCAGTGAATGACATGTACTTGAAGTATTTTAAAATCTTCGGGATTGATAAATACATCATGCGTTTTTCAACACACGATCCTGCCAAACTGGGTCAGAAATATGTTGATATGCCGGAGCTGTGGAAAGAGACCGAAGATATGGTGCGCGATGTGCTTGTTGAGTCTGGTATTCCATTTAAAGAAGTGGCCGATGAAGCGGCATTTTATGGTCCTAAGATTGACGTGCAGGTGTACAGTGTCATTGGAAAGGAGTTTACCTTAGCTACAAATCAGGTCGATTTTTCTCAGCCATTGAGTTTTAACTTGACCTATACCAATGCAAATAATGATCAAGAACATCCGATCATTATACACCGTGCCCCGCTTGGAACACACGAAAGATTTATCGGATTTCTAATTGAGCATTACGCAGGTAAATTTCCGCTTTGGTTAGCTCCTGAGCAGGTGAAGATTTTACCAATCAGTGAAAAATTCAATGAAGGATGTAAAAACATTTTACAATCCCTTGAAAATTACGATATTCGCGCCTCCATTGACGATCGAGGAGAGAAAATAGGGAAGAAGATCAGAGATGCTGAAATTGCTAAGGTTCCGATCATGCTGGTGATAGGTGAGAAAGAGCTGGCAGAAGGAAAAGTATCTGTGAGGAAGCAGGGAGAAGGAGATCAAGGGACGATGTCGATAGAAGAATTCGCTCAATACGTAAGTAATGAAGTGAGAAATCAGTTAGAAGTTTAATTAAATTAAGAAGATATTAGAAAGCCGTTCAGAAAACCGAGAAGAGAAGAACCGGAACACCCGATCAACGAAAACATCCGGGTTCCGAGAGTAAGGATTGTAGGAGATGGAGAACCACAAGTTCTACCTACGAATGAAGCGTTAAAGCAAGCGAAAGATGCTGGTCTTGACCTCGTTATCATTTCTGAAAAAGCTGATCCACCAGTTGTGAAGATTTTGGATTACAAGAAATTCTTGTACGACCAAAAAAAGAAGCAAAAGGAGATCAAGAATAAGGCTCAAAAAGTTGTTGTAAAAGAGATTCGATTCGGACCAAATACTGATGAGCATGACTATGAATTCAAAAAGAAGCATGCACTGAAGTTCTTAGAAGAAGGATCGAAGATTAAGGCGTTTGTGTTTTTCAAAGGCCGTTCTATTTTATTCAAAGACAAGGGCGAAATCTTGTTGTTGAAATTAGCCACTGAGGTGGAAGAAGTAGGAATGGTAGAGCAAATGCCGAAGTTAGAAGGGAAGCGCATGATTATGATGCTTGCCCCCAAGAAGAAAAAGTAAATAGTAATTAATCAATAGTTTAACCAATAGGAAGCGATGCCTAAAATGAAAACCAATTCCAGTGCTAAGAAGCGTTTCCGCTTTACAGGTACCGGGAAAATCAAGAGAAAGCATGCGTTTAAGAGTCACATCTTGACCAAGAAGTCGAAAGACAGAAAGAGAAGATTGACGAAGACAACGCTTGTTCATCCAGGAGACATGAATAACATCTTAAAGTTGTTGTCTCTTAAATAAAGGTTTGTTCATCGTAAAGGTGGACATCGTGTTTAACCAGGGTGTGAGCTTAAAGTCCTTCAGTGAAATGAAAGCGCTTACAACCAAAAAGCAAAATTAGAAATGCCAAGATCAGTAAACAGTGTAGCGTCCAGAGCGAGACGCAAGAAAATTATGAAGCAGGCCAAAGGATACTTTGGTCGCAGAAAAAATGTATGGACCGTATCAAAGAATGCCGTTGAAAAAGCAATGGCGTATTCTTACGTAGGTCGTAAGCATAAGAAAAGAAATTTCCGTTCACTTTGGATTCAGCGAATCAACGCTGCTTCAAGAGAGCACGGTATGTCTTACAGTGCATTTATGGGTAAAATGAGTAAATCTGGAATCGAGCTTAATAGAAAAGTTCTTGCTGATTTAGCAATGAATAACCCAGAAGCATTCAAGGCGATCATCGAAAAGGTGAAGTAATTGAGTGTTTATATAGTATTTAAAGGGGGCGGAAGCCCCTTTTTTTGTTAATATTGTCTCCTTCTAAATTATAACTAACCCGAAATGAAGAAAGTTTTACTTGCGTGCGGATTGATATCAGGTATTACGTTGAATGCAACGGCTCAGAATGAGCCTAGTAAGCCATCGTATGAAAAACAAGTCTATATCAATGGTGATGGGGATATTTTCGTTCAAAAGGAACTTCCAATGTACCTGAAATTCTCAACGACTCCTGGAGGTGAGAACTTCGACCTGAAAGGAAAAGTGCCGGAGTATTCAGAGCCAATGTACCTTGATACAGAAGGACCTAATTACATCCGAAGTAAATATGCGGTTGATCCAGAAACAAAAAAAACAATTCAGCCACTACAAGAAGTGTTGTATGAAGTGAATGCTGATGGTCTAGCACCTGTTACCAAGCATACGTTTGCAGGCGCACCCCGTTACTCTAGCGGAGGAACAGTTTATTTCGGTAAGAATTTGTCTTTTTCACTTTCAGCAAGAGACGGTGTTTCTGGTGTGAAGGGAACACAATATGCGTTCGGAAATGGCTACACCGATTACTCGAATAATGTAAATGCATCTAAAGAAGGTGCTCAAACACTTTATTACTATTCATTTGACTTTGTAGGTAATGCTGAGAAAACAAGGTCTTCTTCTTTTACAGTTGACTTAACTGCTCCAAAAACGAACTATGAAGTAGTTGGAATCAATAAGGCTGGGAATATTTTAGCTCCTTCTGCATCTGTGAAATTGACAAGCTCAGATAATCTATCTGGCGTAAGAACTACTTACTACGTATTTGATGATGGTACTTCTAGAGCTTATTCAGGTCCTGTGAATGTTGGTGGATTGAGCGATGGAGAGCATACTATTCGTTACTACGCGGTGGACAACGTAAAGAACATGGAAGGTGGTGAGGGTGGAGCTAGTGCTTCTACATTCAGCTTCTACATGGATAAGATTGCACCCGTGCCAACGCACGAAGTAAAAGGTGACCAATTCAAAGGAAACTACTTATACATCTCACCAAGAACAACCATTGCACTTGCTGCAACGGACAATAAGGCTGGGGTGAAGAATATCTACTATCGTATTGATGGAGGAGAAAGAGCAACATTCTCTTCTGACTTCAAAATGCCGTCAAACAGAGGAGTTCATTCTGTGAAATATGATGCAAATGATCAAGTAGAGAATTTAAGTGGAAATAAATACATCAATGTATTTATGGATGCTGACGCTCCTGAAACAGGAATCATTTATGCTAACCCACAATTTATGGATAGAGATACATTGTTCATCACAAGCAAGAGCAACATTAGCTTGAAAATGAGAGACGATGCTTCAGGGGTTCAGAAAACAGAATACCAAACTGACGGTGGAGGTTTTAAAGCATATTCTCAATTTACATTGCCTGCCGAAGGTTATCACACCATTGATTTTAAGTCTACGGATAACGTAAACAACAAAGAAGAAGTGAAGTCATCAAGCTGCTACATCGATAATACAGCTCCGGAAATCTTCGTTAAGTTCAGTATTGAGCAAATCGGTTCTAAGAATGGAAAACCAGTGTATCCAAACTACACACGTATGTATGTTTCAGCAACGGATAAGAAAGTTGGAACAGAATCTATCTATTATGGAATGGACGGTGGAACACCTCAATTGTATTCTTCACCTCAAACGCTAGATGCTTCTGAAGTAAGTAGATTCCGTAAGAACAAGAAATACGAAGTGAAGGTTATTGCAAAAGATAAGTTGGGTAACACTAGCGAGAAAATTGTAGAATTCTACGTGGGTAAAGACGCGAAGTAACTTTCACTCAAAGTACAGATTTAAAGCCTCGGAATTTTCCGGGGCTTTTTTTATTCGCTCAATACGCGGCCTAACCCTCGCGCAGCTAAATCATATTGAGGGTCAGCTTGAAGTGCTTTTTCATATTCGCTTTTGGCTTGCTCTAAATTACCAGAACGCTCATAGCTTAGACCTTTGTTGTAGATGGCGGTTACATAACCTCTAGGGCCAAATTCAATTGCTTTGTCAAAGGAGTATGCGGCACTATCATATTTGTCTATCAACTCTAAATAGATGTAGCCAATGTTATACCATGCATCAAAGTATGCTTCATTCAACTCGATTATTTTTCGATATGTGTAGATGGCTTCTCTTGGCTTGCCTGTTACCTGCAGGTGAAGCCCTTTGGCATAAAGTGCTTCATAACTTGTTGGCCTAACTTTTAATGCGTTGTTGTAATAATCCAATGCAATATCATGTTCTACGGAAGAGTAGAGTAGACCCAACTGCATGTAAGATCCATAGTCATTAGGATCTTGCTCAATGGCAGTTTGAAAGCTTGAAACTGCGTTTGTAGTGTCTCTTAGGAACTTGTAGTTAAACCCTTTCAATCGATAGGCATCTGCATTGTAAACGTCTAATTTGAGTGCTTTATTGAGGTATTTGAATGACTCCTCTGCATCTTGCACAACCATGTATAATTCTCCAAGGCGAATAAGAACATCCACATTGTTAGGGTCTATTTTATGCGCTTTTATTAATGCATCTCTTGATGCTCTGCTCTCTTTTTGAAGTAGTTTTAAGTCGGCAAAAAGCATGTAATACTCAGCATTGTTGCTGTCTAGCTTCAGCGACCTTCCCACATCGCTTAGACTTGACGCAATGTCTTTGTTGCCATAGTGCGCCTTAGCTCTTGCAAAGTATAAGTCAGGGTTGTTAGGAGAAGATTTTATCAGGTTGCTGATGCTATCAAACTCGTTTTTAAAGGCAGATGAAGTGGGTTCTTGAGATTCTAATTTAGCCGTATTATTTTCTTGGCATGAAGCAAAATACAGCCCAAACACAAGGAGAATAATGAGTTCTTTTTTCATAGCTCAAACATAAAAGTAAAGGCCGAACAATCTGCTCGGCCTTTCACATGATTTAGATTTTGGTTGAAATTTATTCTTCCGCCTTAGCTTCTTCAGCTTGTGGCTTGAAAGAGTTGAAGATTTTCTCTTCTATTTCAGCAGCTAATTCTGGGTTGTCTTCAAGCAACTGTTTTACAGAGTCACGACCTTGGCCGAGCTTTGTTTCGCCATAAGAAAACCAAGAACCACTTTTCTTCACAATGTTTTGTAGTACACCAATATCTACTAATTCGCCTGTTTTAGAGATTCCTCTTCCAAACATGATGTCAAACTCTGCTTTCTTGAACGGAGGTGCTACTTTATTTTTCACCACTTTCACCCTCACATTATTTCCAACGTTTTCATCTCCTGATTTAATCTGACCAATTCTTCTGATATCCAGTCTGATGGATGCGTAAAACTTAAGGGCATTTCCACCAGTTGTGGTCTCAGGGCTTCCGAACATCACACCAATTTTTTCTCTTAACTGGTTAATGAAGATGCACGTACAATGCGTTTTGCTGATTGATCCAGTTAGCTTTCTTAATGCCTGAGACATCAATCGTGCTTGAAGTCCCATTTTACTATCTCCCATTTCTCCTTCAATCTCAGCCTTTGGAGTCAACGCAGCTACCGAGTCGATAACCACTAAGTCAACTGCCCCAGAACGAATCAAGTTGTCAGCAATTTCTAATGCTTGCTCACCATTATCTGGCTGTGATATCAAAAGATTTTCAGTGTCAACACCTAGATGCTCAGCATAAAACCGATCAAAGGCATGCTCAGCATCGATCATAGCGGCAATACCTCCTGCTCTCTGTACTTCTGCCATTGCATGAATGGCCAAGGTTGTTTTACCCGAAGACTCTGGGCCATACACTTCAACTACACGTCCTCTTGGATATCCACCCACACCCAATGCTAAATCTAGACCTAGAGAACCTGATGAAATCACTTCCATTGGTTCAACGGCTGAATCGCCCATTTTCATTATGGCTCCTTTGCCATAAGTTTTCTCCATGCGGTCCAACGTGAGTTGAAGCGCTTTTAGTTTTTCTTTTGATACTTCTGCTGCCATAGTGGTAATCTTCTAAATGTAATTAATTCAAGTTTAATGCTTCTAAAATCTGCTCTGCGTGTGCTTTGGTTTTTACTTTGTCAAAGCGTTTTATCACGACTCCCTTCTCGTCAATAACATAGGTGACCCGATGGATTCCATCGTAAATCTTACCCATGAATTTTTTCTTGCCCCAAACTCCAAAAGCCTCGATAACTTCTTTCTCGGTATCGGCAATGAGCGGGAAAGGTAAGTCATACTTATCAATAAACTTTTGATGTTTAGCCTCTGTATCTGCGCTTACTCCAATTATCTCAATGCCTTGGTCAGTCAATGATTTATAGTTGTCGCGTAAGCTACATGCTTCGGCTGTGCACCCTGGAGTATCATCCTTAGGATAAAAGTAAAGAACTACTTTTTTCCCGGCATAATCCTCCAGTTTTATGGTTTTGCCATTTTGATCCTTTCCGCTAAAATTTGGTGCTTGTTCTCCTTCGTTAATTTTGTTCATGTTGCAAAATAATTGGTTCTTATGTAATAACAATTCAGCGTTGATTTGTTTAACATAGAACAAAGAAAATACTAGCACAACGTAATCTATTTACATTGCAAAAAGAATATGAAAATTCATTGGAAAATATTGGTTATTGGAAAAGTGCAAGGCATGTGGTTTCGAAAAAGTACGCAACAAGAAGCTAGAAAATTGGGATTGACAGGTACTGTGAAAAATCAGGAAGACGGAAGTGTTTATATAGAAGTGGAAGGAGAAGAAACTGCGATGAAGGAGTTTTTAGCTTGGTGCAGCATAGGATCAGAATTAGCTAATGTTCAACATTTAAAAATGACTAAAGGAGAACCTTGTGATTACAATTCATTCAATATAGTATGACAAGAACAGAGAAGGCTCAGATTGTAATGGATGAGTTAGAGCGCTTGTATCCTGAAGTTCCGATTCCGCTCGACCATAAAGATCCATATACCTTAACCATTGCTGTGTTGCTAAGTGCACAATGCACCGATGTTCGTGTGAATCAAATTACACCGCTTCTTTTTGCAAAAGCTGACAATCCATTTGATATGGTTAAACTGAGCATCGAAGAAATTAAAGAGATTATTAGGCCTTGTGGTTTGTCACCGGCAAAATCGAAAGCTATTTGGAATCTATCTCAAATATTGATTGATAAGTACAGTGGGCATGTGCCTGAATCTTTCGAAGGCTTGGAATCTCTGCCCGGAGTTGGGCATAAGACAGCTTCCGTGGTGATGAGTCAAGCTTTTGGTGTGCCTGCATTTCCAGTAGATACGCACATTCATAGATTGATGTATCGTTGGGGGTTGACTTCTGGAAAAAATGTAGAGCAAACAGAGAAGGACGCCAAGAAGTTGTTTCCGAAAGAGCTTTGGAATAAACTGCATCTGCAGATTATTTTTTATGGAAGAGAATACAGCCCTGCAAGAGGGTTTAAAATAGAAAAATCCCCAATCGATGCTACGATTGGGGTTAAATCTCGTTTGCCAAAGCCTTAGTTAAGGTTTTGCTCGTACGTTCCGAGTGTGTTGGATTTTCGAACACTTAATTGTTTCGAAAAGCCTAATATTTTTTGGATGGTAAACTCGGAAGGACCGCCACTATGGAAAGATTTCAAACCCACTTTTTCAAGCTCTGAGTCCTCCTCTTTTACAAAATCCGCGAGAGTGTCTAGAGAGTAAGCGTTCTTCATTAAATGCTGTTTTTAGGTTAATCATGCATTCAAAACGCCCACTCTCTAAACTTATTGCATTCGCGAACCAAATTATTGAGTCAATACCACATTGTGTTCCTCTATCAGCCTTCTTAAGTTGATAAGAGCATATCTCATTCTTCCTAAGGCAGTGTTGATACTGACATTAGTGTCTTCTGCAATTTCCTTAAAGCTCATGTCATTGTAATGCCTCATAATTAAAACATCGCGTTGCTCTTTAGGGAGAAATTCGATCAGCTTTTTGACGTCAGAGTGAATTTGACCAATTACCATTTCTTCATCAATGATTCTGTCCTCATCCTTAATCACATTAAAGATGTCAAAATCTGGTCCACCATCCACGGTTGGATAGCGCTTGTTCTTTCGAAAAGTATCAATGACTTGGTTATGGGCAATACGCATGATCCAAGGAAGAAACTTTCCCTCTTCATTGTAGCTGCCTTTTTTCATGGTAAGCACAGCCTTCACAAAAACATCTTGAAAAATGTCTTCAGCAAGCTGGCCATCTTTGACCATCATTCTAATGTAACCGTAAACTCGACTTTTATGTCTGCGCAGTAAAACCTCGAACGCGGCTTCGTTTCCCGCTAAATATTGACCAACTAAGACTTGATCATCTTCTTTCTCATACATCATATCATTAACCTTTTAAGTTGCGCTTAGAAAAAAATACAAGGTAGATATGAAGCTATAGGCGTATGAGATTTATGGTTTGTGACGTATTAGACGCAAACTAATAACGAAAGGTTTGGTTTGTTATTGTGTGCACTAATCATTTTACTTAAGCGAATGTACAAAGGAGGGCTTTACCTTTGCCGACCGTTTTCTAAAAAAAAGTGAAGAGCCTTAGAATAGTATGAGAAAGATCGAAGACCTGGATTCCAAAAAGTACATTGTTATCAAAGGTGCCAAAATGCACAACTTACGCGATGTTGATGTAGCTATTAAGCGCAACAGTTTTACTGTTGTGTCTGGTCTTTCGGGCTCAGGGAAATCGTCATTGGCATTTGACACGCTCTATGCAGAAGGTCAAAGAAGGTACATTGAAAGTCTTTCTTCTTATGCTCGACAATTTCTTGGTAAGATAGAAAAGCCGAAAGTCGATTACATCCGTGGTATTTCTCCGGCAGTGGCCATTGAGCAAAAGGTGAACACAAGAAACCCGAGGTCAACTGTGGGTACAAGTACCGAGTTATATGACTATATCAAGCTCTTGTATGCTCGTGCAGGACGCACTTGTTCTCCTGTAAGTGGTGAAGAAGTGAAGAAAAACACCGTGATGGACGTGGTGGATTTTGTCTTGAAGCAAAAGGAAGGAGCCAAGCTTTTATTGACCATTGATATTGCTTATGCTGATTTAGATGAATTAAAGCAGAAGTTGGATTTACTAGAGCAAAATGGTTTCGCTAGAGTGCTGGTCAATGATGAGGTAGAGCGACTTTCTAAAATTGATAAACCAGCGAAAGCTGAGTACAAGCTAATCGTTGATCGAATTGTAATTAATCATGAAGATGAAGGGTTTCAGAATCGATTAGCCGATTCGGTCGAGCTGGCATTTTATGAAGGACATGGTGTTTTGCATGTTAGAGAATTTGATGATCCAAAAAAGGCTAATGAGTTTTCAAATTTGTTTGAGCTGGATGGAATTCGCTTTGAAGAGCCAGACGTTCATTTTTTAAGCTTTAATAACCCCAGAGGTGCATGTAAGAAGTGTGAAGGCTTTGGAAGTGTTATTGGAATCGATGCAGATCTGGTAATACCTGATAAGTCGCTGAGTGTTTATCAAGATGCCATTGTCTGTTGGAAAGGAGAGAAAATGGGTAAGTGGAAGGAAGAATTCTTGCAGGTAGCTTCAAAGTTTGATTTTCCTATACATCGAGCTTACGAAGAGCTAACCAAAAAGGAACAAGAACTACTTTGGAAAGGAAACAAGCATTTCAAGGGCATCAATGCATTTTTTACTTACTTGGAGGAAAAAGCTTATAAAATTCAATTCCGCGTGATGCTTTCACGCTATCGCGGAAAAACATTGTGTCCAGAGTGCAACGGAACCCGCTTGCGCAAGGATGCCAACTATGTCAAGGTAGCCGGAGTTTCTTTATCAGAGCTTCTACTCATGCCGATTGATGAGTTGAAAGCGCATTTTGAGCAAATCTCATTGGGTGAATATGAAGCTAAAGTGGCAAAGCGATTGCTGATTGAGATCAATAATCGATTGCAGTACCTAACAGATGTAGGGCTTTCATACTTGACCTTAAATCGATTGTCAAATAGCTTGTCGGGAGGTGAGTCGCAGCGAATTCAATTGGCTACTTCGTTGGGAAGTGCCTTGGTTGGCTCTATGTATATATTGGATGAACCGAGTATTGGTTTGCACCCGCGCGATACGGAACGATTGATAGGAGTGTTGAAGAATCTTCAAAAAGTTGGAAATACGTTGATCGTTGTAGAGCATGACGAAGACATCATGCGTTCAGCAGATGAATTGATTGACTTGGGGCCGGAAGCAGGTGTAAATGGTGGTCATTTAATCTTTCAAGGAAATCAAGAGGAAATCAAGGCTGAAACCAAAAGCATCACTGCACGCTATTTGAATAATTTAGAGGCAATTCCAGTGCCTGAAGTGAGAAGACCTTGGAAATACTTCCTAGAACTGAAAGGAGCTAAAGAGAACAACCTAAAAGATGTGGACGTGAAGATTCCTTTGGGAGTTTTCACAGTTGTTACTGGTGTGAGTGGCTCGGGTAAATCATCTTTGATTCGAAAAGTCTTGCACCCTGCACTCGCTAAGCGAATCGGAGGGCACACCTCTGTGCAATCAGGAGTGTTTAAATCTATCGAAGGAAATTTGAATCGAGTAGATTCTGTTGAGTTTATTGATCAAAACCCAATAGGCCGTTCTTCTCGAAGTAACCCTGTTACATTCACAAAGGCTTTTGATGACATACGCGCCTTATTTGCAGATCAGCCATTGGCTAAAATGAGAGGTTTCAAACCTGCTCACTTCTCCTTTAATGTGGATGGTGGAAGGTGTGAAACTTGCCAAGGAGAGGGTGAGATTACAGTTGAAATGCAGTTTATGCCCGATATTCACCTTATGTGCGAGAGCTGCCATGGAAAACGCTTCAAAGAAGAAGTGTTAGAAGTGATGTATCACGAGAAAAGCGTAAATGATATTTTGGAGCTTTCTGTAGATGAGGCGATAGCATTCTTTCAATTGCATGCGCGAAAGGCTGGTGAAAAGAAAATAATTCAAAAATTACTCCCACTGCAAGAAGTTGGTTTGGGGTATGTGTCTTTAGGTCAAAGCTCAAGCACATTAAGTGGTGGTGAGGCACAGCGGATAAAACTGGCTTCTTTTATTGGCAAAGGACAAACTTCTGAAAATGGAGGCACTTTCTTTTTATTCGATGAACCGACAACAGGCTTGCATACACACGATATCAGAAAACTGATGGCCAGTTTCAATAAACTGATTGATTTAGGTCACACTATTTTGGTAATTGAGCATAATCTTGAAGTAATCAAGCAAGCCGATTGGATTGTAGATCTTGGTCCTGATGGAGGTGATAGAGGTGGTAAAATTGTTTTTGAAGGAACGCCAGAGCAAATAGTTGATTGCAAAGACAGCTTTACTGGTCAGTACTTGAAGAAGCAGGTTTAAACGAACTGTAAATCGTATAACTTTCTGTATTCACCGTCCTTGCGAAGTAATTCTTGGTGGCTTCCCATTTCCACGATTTCACCTTGATCCATAACGATGATTAAATCTGCGTGCTGCACTGTTGCTAGACGGTGTGCAATTATGATTGAAGTGCGGTCTTTGGTGATGAATTCAATCGCTTCATTGATCATTTGTTCGGTTTCAGTGTCTACTGAACTCGTGGCTTCATCCAGCACTAGAATAGACGGGTTGTAGATGTATGCGCGAATGAATGCCAACAGCTGTCTTTGCCCTACAGAAAGCATTCCACCGCGTTCTTTAACGTTGAAGTTGTATCCTTCAGGTAGCTTATCAATAAAGCGATGAGCGCCTACTTTTTTAGCGGCAATTTGCACTTCTTCCAACGTGATTTTCGGATTGTTAAGCGTTATGTTGTTGTAGATGCTGTCTGAGAATAAAAATACATCTTGAAGAACAACACCTACTTGCCTGCTGAGGTAGGCTGAATCAAAATCACGAAGCTCGGTTCCATCAACTGAGATACTTCCTTTATTGTATTCGTACGATCGACTCAATAGGTTAATAATGCTTGACTTTCCCGCACCTGTTGCTCCAACAATAGCAACCTTTTGTCCTTTCTTCACTTCAAATGAAATGCCTTTTAATACCCAGTCTTCATTGTTGTAAGCGAAGTGCACATCCTTGAAGGATATGTCACCGTTTATTTCAGGCGTAAGATTCTTACCCGACCCTTCAATTTGGGCTTCAGTGTCTAAAATTTTAAATACTCGCTCGCTGGCTACCATGCCCATTTGCAGTGTGTTGAAGCGATCTGCCAGTTGTCTAATTGGCCTGAAAAGCATATAGATGTATAGAATGAACGCCACTAGGTTTCCGTAGGTAACTGTCCCTTTTAGTACTTCGCTACTTCCCCACCAAATCAATAGAGCAATGGATAAAGCACTCAATATTTCAACCACCGGAAAAAAGATGGAGTTCGCAAATACTGTTCTCAAGTGTGCATCGCGATGACGAGCATTGATGGTTTCGAATTTGTCCATCTCTTGTTTTTCGCGATTGAATATTTGAACGATAAACATTCCAGTAATATGCTCTTGAACGAAAGCATTCAATTTGGCTACCTCATTTCTGACATCTTGAAATGCCAGCTTAATGTAATTCTTGAACACATTGGTTGCCCACAATAGAATCGGAATGGGAATCAAGCACATGATGGTCAATCGCCAATCGAGGTAAAACATGAATGCGATCACAACCGTTAGTTTGATCAATTCACCCAGTATGGTGAGTACACCCTCTGAAAAAATATTCGAAATCGTTTCAATATCCGAAACCGCTCTGGTCACTAATGTTCCTATAGGCGTTTGATCAAAATACTTTAATTTAAAGTGGGATATTTTGTGGTAAACATCCACACGCAAATCTTTAATTACAGATTGACCTAACCAGTTGGCTAAATAGGTTTGAAGGAATTGAACTAAACCTTCTAAAACCAATAGACCAACGATAATCATGGTGAGCATCTGAAGTAGCTCAGTGTTGGGCACGATGATGGAGTTGTCTAAGGTGTACTGGATTAGCCAAGGACGCAGCGGAGAAATTCCAGCAGAAAGCAAAACTAAAAAGCCAGTAAAAACGAAGAGTGCCTTGTAAGGGTTTACATATTTCATGACCCTCATAAAGAGGCTCATGTCAAACGCTTTTCCGCTGATCGATTTGTCTTTCTGCTCGCTCATTCTATCATTCCTTCAGGGTACACGATGTTTGAAAGGTAAAGCCCATGCGCGGGAACGGAAAGTCCTGCTTCACTTCGATTTTTCGCTTCAATGATACTCTTAAAATCGGCAGTATTAATCCTTCCTTGTCCAACTTCTATTGTTGTTCCCACGATTGCTCTAACCATATTTCTCAAAAAGCGATTTGCGGTGATTCTGAAGTTTAACGCGTTGCCATTTTGGGTCCAATATGCTTCCGTAACATCGCACAAATTGGTCTCAGTTTGTGTATTTGACTTTGAAAAACTGGTAAAATCCTTGTACTCTAAAAGTGCTGCTGCGGCTTGATTCATTCTATCCACATTCAGCTTCTCTCGCATTTCCCATTTACGGTTAACAGCAAAAGGGTCTTTCTGTTGCGTGATTAAATACTCATAGCTTCTGCTAATGGCTGAAAAACGCGTATGGGCATCTTCTCCAACTTTAAAAAACCGAAAAATGGCTATTGCAGGATCGAGTAATCGGTTGCACTTATATGTTAATTGATCAAGATCGCTTATCTCATTATTAAAATCAAAATGCGCATAGAACAATTTGGCATGCACGCCTGTATCAGTTCTGCCACATCCAACCACATAAATTTCGCTTCTAAGTATCGTTGAAAGTGTATTATTCAATGATTCCTGAATAGATTTGGCGTTTGGTTGGATTTGCCAGCCATGAAATGGAGTGCCATCGTAAGCAAGCTCTATAAAGTAGCGATTTGCCATGAGCCGACAAAAGTAACTTGACTTAATGGATGTAGAAACATCAATTGAAAAGAAGAATAAAACAGCCGCTTGGTTCAGTGCTATGCGCCTTCGCACCTTGCCTTTGGCTTTGGCTTCAACGCTTACCGGGGCTTTTTTAGCTATGGAGCAACATGAAATCAACGGATTAGTGCTTCTTTTTACTGCTTTGACAACGATTTTTCTTCAGGTCAATAGCAATTTGGCCAACGACTATGGAGACTTCTCTCATGGTACCGATAATGAAGAACGCGTTGGCCCTCAGCGCGCAATGCAATCAGGGGTAATCACTGAACCTGAAATGCGCATGGCGATAGTGCTGGCGTCTAGCTTGTCATTGATTTCTGGAGTTTTCTTGCTTTTGGTATCCCCACTCGCGTGGATTACAAGAGGAGTGCTATTTATTTTTGGAGTGGCGGCTATCTACGCCTCTATTAAGTACACTGCGGGAAAAAACCCTTATGGTTATCGCGGATTGGGTGATGTTTCAGTTATGGCGTTTTTTGGGATTTTAGGCGTACTTGGTTCTTACTTGTGCCAAACTGAAAGCCTGGATCTTACAGTTTTGCTAGCGGCAATTTCCATTGGAGCATTTAGCACAGGGGTACTAAACATTAATAATACGAGAGATTTAGAAAATGATCAGAAATCGGGTAAAATCACTTTGGCTGTAAAGCTTGGCCCTCAAAAGGCGAGGTTCTATCACTTGACCTTAATAGCCATTGGGTGTGGTTCATTTTTGGTTTATGCTTTGATGCACTTTGAGTGGGGGTGGTCTTGGTTGTTTTTACTGTCTTTTCCTCTCTTTTCGCTCAACGCCTTTAAAGTGTTTACGACCAAAAAATCAGTTGATTTGGACCCTTATTTGAAACAATTAGCTATTACAACCTTTTTGTTTGCGATAATGCTGGGGTTAGGGCTTTGGTTGCAATAAACCAACATTTTACTGCCGCTCAGTGTTTCTAATTGGTCAGAAACTCATTTTAGTTGACCATTACTGATTTTCCCGATAGAACCTCTTAATTTTGATATACTATGAAAAGAATACTATCCTGCTTTGCATTACTTATTCTATTAGTTTCAAGCTGTAAAAAAGAAGAAGAAAACGATCCGTTTTCCTTTCCTGATACTGAGTTAGTGCCAACCACAGTAACTCACATGACACGTGAGATTATCATAAAGGATACACTGGGTGAACTGAATGAAAATTGGACAATTACCACATCCGAGTCTGGTTGTGGAAGTGGGTTGGACGTTAGCTCGTACGTGCTTTATGAGATCAATGGAGATCGTGGTTTTGCTTCAGTGCAGTTGGTTCCAGACTCGATAAGCTGCGAGCTGAATGCGACTCTCAGGACGCCATTTCGTCAAGATGAAGTTGTTTCTGATTATTGGGATAATTGGGATTTTGAGTTTACATTTAGCGAGCTTCGATTGACTGAATTTGCAGAGTTGAGAATGAAGTTTAAGTACAGAGAGGTTGAGATGGATGTGGATGTTGCTCCTATAATGCGGCAAGTTTTTCCTCCTGATACAGTTTTTGTAGATGCCAATGGTCTACTCACTTTTAGCATTGATCGAGGAATGACCAGCTTTAACTTGAATGGGGTCAATTGGGAGCCCGATTTTTCTGCAGGTTCAGGGAATATTTTGAATATAGACCATGATGGTTCAGAACCACAATTAGAGATTTCTCTTTCTGCGTCACAAGCAGTAACACAATCTTTCTTGGTTTTCCAGTTTGTGCGTATTTCTAGTTATGGAATACCAGAAGAGTAGGGTATGTTTGTCCCGTTGATTTAATCATGGACGAACACAATTCAATTCCTCTAGCTGAAAGACTTCGACCTAAAACGCTTGACGACTATATTGGTCAAGAGCAGATTGTAGGTAAAGACGGACCTATTCGACTATCCATCCGTGCAGGATCTTTGCCTTCGATTATATTTTGGGGACCTCCCGGAGTTGGAAAAACAACCTTGGCTCAAATTTTAGCTTCTGAATTAGATCGTCCTATTTTCATTTTGAGTGCCATTAGCAGCGGTGTGAAGGATGTTCGAGAAGTGATTGAGCGAGCGTCTAGAAAGGATTTACTCTCTACTCAGAAGCCCCTGTTGTTTATTGATGAAATTCATCGCTTCAGCAAGAGTCAGCAAGATAGTTTGCTCGGAGCAGTGGAGAAAGGTGTGGTTACATTGCTTGGTGCCACTACAGAAAACCCATCCTTCGAGGTCATACCTGCGTTGCTTTCTCGATGTCAAGTATATGTGCTTGAAGCTTTCGGAGTAAAGGAGCTAGAAACGCTTCTTGAAAGAGCTTTGAAAGAGGATGAATGGCTAAAAGGCTTGGGTATTAACCTCAAGGAAAAGAAAGCTTTGTTTCAGCTGAGTGGAGGCGATGGGCGGAAAATGCTCAATACCTTAGAATTGGTTGCCCAATCGGCTGCGGCAGATAAGATTGATGTCACCGATGATTTCGTCACCAGCGTGATCAAGCAGAAAATGGTGCGTTATGATAAGACGGGTGAACAGCATTATGATATCGTATCGGCATATATCAAGAGTATCAGAGGAAGCGATCCGAACGCTGCTTTGTATTGGTTGGCAAGAATGATTGAAGGAGGAGAAGATCCGATGTTTATTGCACGTAGGTTGCTGATTTTATCGAGCGAAGATATTGGCCTCGCAAATCCTACGGCATTGGTAATGGCAAACACGTGCTATCAATCTGTGCATGCCATTGGGTACCCAGAATGCCGAATTATTTTGTCTCAAACAACTGTTTATTTAGCTACTTCACCAAAGAGTAATTCTACTTACAAGGCTATTGACGAAGCTCTTGCCAAGGTTCGAGAAACAGGTGATCTTTCTGTCCCTTTGCATATCAGAAATGCACCAACGAAGCTCATGCAAGAATTGGGTTATGGAAAGGACTATAAATACGCCCATTCACACAAAGGCAACTTTGTGGATCAAGAGTTTCTGCCCGAAGAGCTTTCGAAGGTCAAGTTCTACGAGCCAGCAGATAATCAGCGTGAGAAAAGCGTTCGAGAGTTCTTGAAGTCCAAATGGAGTGGTCGATACAGCTATTAATCAGCATTATTTCCTTTTATCATTAATTCTAGCCGATCGTAAATTTCATTGTCTTAAGTGATATTAAATTGATATCATTGTAATGTCAAATTTTTAAACTTACTACCATGAATCAAGAAAAAGAAATAAAGTCATCCAGTGGGTATATTGCATTGGTTGGTCTAGTCGTTCTCATTGCTGTGGCGATAGCGTCATTAGTTTTCCGGTTGTTTCCGATAACGGCCATTGCTGCCATTGGTGCAATCATGATGTTGCCCGGATTCTTTTTTATCAATCCCAACGGCTCTAGGGTGATGACCTTGTTCGGAGATTATAAGGGCACGGTGAAAGAGAATGGGTTTTATTGGGCCAATCCGTTTTATACGCGAAAGCAAATCTCCTTGCGTGCACGAAATTTTGATAGTGAACGCGTGAAGGTGAACGATAAACTGGGAAACCCAGTAATGATCTCTGTGATCTTGGTGTGGAAGGTGAGAAATACCTTTAAAGCTGCTTTTGAGGTTGATAACTACGAGAATTTCGTGCGTGTGCAAACCGATGCTGCTGTGAGAAAGATGGCTGGTTCTTATCCCTATGACGATTGGGAGGATAGTGACGATTATAAGATCACCTTACGTTCTGGTATGAATGAGGTGAATAAGGCCTTAGAAGATGAATTGAGTGAGCGATTGGAGATTGCTGGCATCGAAGTATTGGAAGCCAGAATTGGTTATCTAGCATATGCAGAAGAAATTGCCAGCTCTATGTTAAAGCGTCAACAAGCTACAGCCATAATTGCTGCAAGAGAGAAAATTGTTGAAGGAGCAGTAGGTATGGTGGAAAATGCCTTGTCTCAGCTTTCAGACAAAGGCATCGTTGAATTTGATCAAGATAAGAAAGCCACCATGGTGAGTAATTTAATGGTAGTTCTATGTTCGGATAAAGAAGTCACACCAGTAGTCAACACGGGCTCGTTATATCAATAGTCGGATGGATAATTACAAACTAATCAAGAAGGGAGTTTTTGAGAAGCTCTCCTCCTTCGAAGAACGAATTAACTCAATGAGCAATGAAGGCTGGAATGCGATTTCCATATCCTCAGATAATAATAGCGTCATTGTGTTGATGGAGAGAAAGAGATGATATGGCTAAAAAACCATTTGCATTAAGGGTAGACGAGGAAATGATGAAAGCCATTGAACAATGGGCCAATGATGAGTTTCGGTCTGTTAATGGACAAATCGAGTGGATGCTGAGCGAACAATTGAAGAAAGCAAAGCGTAACCCTAAGAAATAAAAAAAGGCGACCCTATTTGGATCGCCTTTTCAGATTTATTGAAAAGAAGATTTACTTCTTGAAAGGCATTTCGTCAGAAACTGTCAAACGCTTTCTACCTCTAGCTCTTCTTCTAGCTAAAACTTTTCTGCCGTTTTTGGAACTCATACGCTCTCTAAAACCGTGCTTATTTTTTCTCTTTCTGAGGGAAGGTTGGAATGTCCGTTTCATCTTATTTACTTATAAAAGGGCTGCAAATGTAAGTGACTTATTTTAATTCTCAAGGATTTTATTGCTTTTCTTTTATAAATGGCAAAGTAACTTGTTTTTCTCCCGATTGGATCATGATGTTATACATGCCAGTGCTCAATTCTCCAATGTCAATCTGCGTTTCTTGAGCATCAGAGAAAGTCGTGTTCAAGAGTATTTTGACTTGTTTTCCATTCATGTCGAAGATGTAAATGTCGCCTTGGTTCGTACCATCAATGTTTTCAAACCTCAAGTTGATCGTTTCTTTTGCTGGCGAAGGGTAGAGCTTGATCGATAATCCTCCAAGCTCTTCGATACCGGTGATTATCAATGGTTCAGACCATAAACTCCAACAGCCGCCTTCAAATACACGCAAAGAATATGTGCCATCGCCCATTTTTGGATAGGTGTTTTCAAGCGTAATTGCGCTGCTGTCATCAAATATCCAATGATAGCTTTCAGCAATAGCAGTCGTGGTCAGACTATCACCAAGAATAATGGACGGTGTAGCTGGTAATGGCAAAACCGTCATGTATAAGGCATTTGACCAACCTTTGCAATTGTTGTTGTCAGTAATTCTGACGTTCACTGAGTCTTGATCAGATAAAAAGACAGTTGTCCATGTGTTTATAGTATCCTGTTGTTCAAGAGTGCCTTGAAGCATAAAGCTGTGCTCAATTATTGAAGAATCTCCAATGTTGGTGAACGCAACTGTGTCTCCAAAACAAATGGTATTGTTTTCTGCATCACTGCTGAGCATAGAGCTGGGGTTTTCTAAGATGTGTATCGTTAACCCTTCTTCGGAAATGCATCCATTAGAGTCGGTTACGTTTACATGAGTAGAATCATTGTCTTGCGCATCAAAAACAGCTGAATTCGAATTAGGTCCTAATTGAATCAATGAATTGTTTAAATAGAACATATATAGAGAGTAGCCAGCCGTAGTTGTTAAATTAACCGTGTCTCCATCGCAAAACGTATTGTTCGAATCATCAGAAAGTAATCCTATTGACGGAGAAACTACATCGATGTAATTGATTTCGGTATATGAGTTACTTCCAATAGCGTTGGATGCTTGGAGCGTGACTGAGTATTCTGCAGTGTCAAGAAAAGTAATACTTGGGTTTTGACTCGTTGGAGAAGTTCCACCTGAAAATTGGTATGATGATGGAGTTATAGTCCAAAGCCAACTTGTTGGACTTTGAGTTGATAAATCAGTAAAATTCACTGACGAATTCACACAAATAGAGGTATCGTTGCCAATGAAATTAGCTTCTGGGGCTGCGGTCAATTCAATGCCATCGATGGCCATGTCGGCTTGCCATTCGCTTCCCGAGGTTCCATTGAATCGCAGTTTTACGTTTTGACCAACATAACTTGAAAGGTTGATAGAATCAGTTTGCCAGTTAGGTCCTTGAATTCCAGATATAGTCATTAAATTTTGCCATGCTCCGTTAGTGAGAATATCAACATTTAAAGGATTCATTAGAGATGGGTTCCCGTTTCTGTGGTAGGCAAACTTTATTTCTGGAGCAGTAAGGTTATCTATGCTGATGCAAGGACTCTCCAAATGCGCAATTTGATTCAAACACCAAGACGACTCTAGATACATGTAATTTCCATTGCTTGTACCAGGAGCGTAGTCCACACTCGGGCCTGTTCCAGAAGATGGTGTGCCTCCGAAGTCCGTTCTCCAATCGTCATCATCACCACTTCCATTTTGAACGTTGGTCCAATCAAAGCTGCTACAATTGGTATTGCATCCTCCCGTTGCGCATGGATCGTTGTCTTCAAAATCCTCATAAAGAGGTAAGCTTATTCCAGCCTCTACTTCAATGGCGCCAATTACTTCAATAGAATCTGAACCATTGGCGTTGGTTACAATGAGTTGGACATCATACAAGCCAATCTCATCTACAACTACTTCTGCATTAAATGAGGTGTCAGATGTTCCGTTGACGAAAGTTACCGCTGTATTAGGAGTGATAATCCATGTAGCAGAAGTAGCCCCGTATGCACTGTTGTTAATAAGCTGAATTGTATCTGGGTCACAGATACTTGTGCTTTCTACACTCAAATCAAAGAATGCCGTGGGAGCAATATTGAGCGGGTAGTAGAGGTCACTTTCCCAAAGTCCCCGGCCATAAGTGCCCGCTCGTAATCGAGAGTTTGTCCAATCGCCAGCTGGGTGATAGATTTCAAGTTCGGTCACTTCAACATTGGCAGGTAGTCCATTGTCAAATGGAATCCAATTAGGTAGAGTATTATCAGTGTAATAGATACCAGCATCTGTGCCTATATATATTCCTTCATTAGATAATGGGTCAGCTACCAAGCAGTTCTTGTTGATTCCAGGTAAATTTGAGTTAATGTTGGTCCAACTTGTTCCTCCATTGGTTGATTTGTAAACGATATTATTGCGAATAATCCACAATTCATTATTGTCGAACGCTGAAGTTTCAACATCTCTTAATGTTCCACCTCCAGGAAGATTAGATGTTAAGTCTACCCACGTTGGCGCAGCACCGAGTGCATTGTCAGACCTGAAAAATTTGTTGTCAGATCGAATGGCGAATAAGCGGTTGCCATCAATTTTTGCTTGTCTCAATTGACGCATATTTGATGAGTTGGAACCAGCCAAAGAAGCGCTAATAGGAGTGAAAGTAGGAGGTGATGCCAAGGCATTAGTGGTCCTCCAAACGTTTTTGTATCCGATAAACATAATATCAGAATTGTTCCGGTCTAAAATGTATGGTGTCACCCAAGCTCCTTGTTCGTTAATGACGTTCGAATTGGCAAACCCTCCAAAGCTCACTCCATTATTCATTGACCGAGCAATGTCTCCAAAATATACCGAAGCATACACTACATTGTCATTATTTGGATCGATAACACATTCCATGCCATCACCTCCACGCTCGGTGCGAAAAAGTGTATTGTCCCAAATTGCAGTGCCGTTATCTTGATATCCATTGATCACAAGTGGATCGGTATTTTGACTAACACCAATTTTGTAAATCTGAGCTACACCCAAACTGTCTGAAATTTCTGGCCAAGTATTACCCCCATTATCAGTGTAATGGAGCCCTCCATCGTTGCAATCGTACAATTTACCATCAACTGGAGAATATTCTAGCCAGTGATGATCGGCATGCACAGAGGCAGCTGTGGCACTTCCTACCCAATGCGCGCTGCAATCCCAACTTACCCCACCATTTACTGATTTAAAAATGTTCACTCCACCTACATAAACGGTATTGGCGTTATTGGGGTCAGCTGCAATCGCCAAATCATACCACCCTTGTCCACCACCTCCAGTAGCTCCAGGATTTTCGCTCCATTGTAAAATATTAGGTGTTGTTGATTGTGTAGTGAAGCTTAGGCCTGAATTGGTAGATTTAAACAACCCCCCAAAAGCAGAGCTCACTGAGCTCACTAAATAAACTACATTGCTGTCGGCAGGGGTTACTGCTATAGAAAGTCGTTGGCTTGATGAAAGACCCGAATTTATTTGTGTCCATGAGGCTCCAGCGTTTGTGCTGCGCCAAAAATTTGCTCCTCCAGATGTTTCGGTAGCATATACAATGTTCGGGTTGCCTGGCTTGAATTTCATGTCTTTGAAATTATTTCCAGGACTTTCAAGTGTCCAAGTAGAACCCCCATTTATACTTCTATATACGCCTCCTGAAGTAGCGGCTAAAATGTAAGATGAATTGCTTGGGTGCATTAGTATTTGTCCGACTGTTCTATTACCCATACCAGTATTCGAGACAAACCAACTCGCCCCGCCATCTACTGATTTGTAAACGCCCAATCCAGGAGCATCTCCTGCGTCACGGTCACCTGTACCAATGTACATTATATCAGTGTTAGTTGGGTCAATGAGAATGCTTGAAACACCTAAGCTTGGTAAATCATCAGTATTGGAGTCCCATGACTGTCCTCCATTGGTAGTTTTCCAAAGCCCTCCCGAGGCAGATCCAACCCACATAATAGAAGGATTGGTTGGGTGAAAAGCAATATTGTTTAGTCGTCCGTTTCCATTAGGCTGTCCAGTTCCGTTATTGGGCTTCATTCGAGGACCAACTTCAGACCAATCTCCATTGATACTTTCGGTTCCAGAAAGTGATTGGTTGTATGCAATACGCCAAGAAGTGTAGTTGTTAATCGTTTCGTCTGCAGGAGGAAAAGATCCATCAGGATTTACTCGTTCTTGCCAATACCACTCCCATCGCTTGAATACCTTCCACCCATCTCCTCTTGACCTCTCACGCCCATTCCAGTATTGCTCGAATGCACTTTGTATTTCGAAGAAATTAGCATTCGGATCTTGCATCATATCAATCCAAATAGGATTGTTTGCCGTATCTATGGTTTGACCGATAGATGGGGCAGAAAACAACACAAGCAAAAGGTAAAGGCAAATCTTTTTCATTGGTGTCAAATATAATGTCAAAGGATGGGAAAAATAAAGGCCCTCAAAATGAGAGCCTTTAAAAAATCACTGAAGCTTTGAATGCTAATCTTCGATTGTCACATGCGCCCAATTTTCTCCAGACTTTATCCGATATAGTTGCATTTCAGAGATGCCGAATTGCTTGGCTAAAATTTTCAGCCGTGTTTTTCTATTGGGATCAAATATTTTCTTCTTCAAGCGCTTCACTTGATTTGCATTGAGCTTGTGGCCTTTATATGGTTTTATTTCTTTTCTTTTTTCACGAGCTAAGAGCACATTAGGATTGCTCTGCTGATGAATTTCCATTTCACGCTTCGAGGTCCATTTTAAGTTGTCGATGTGGTTGTTCAGCTTGTTGTAATCAAGATGGATAACATACTGCTGATCTTCATTTTCCTTTGAGCCAAAATAATCGGCAACCAACTTGTGAACAAAGATTTGCTTGTTTTTGATTGTTGTTCCTTGCTCAGTTTTTTGAAACTGCTTATACCTAAAAACAAGGTAGCCATCAACTAGGCTGCCTTTTAATAGACGTCCTTTTTCTAATGATTCTGAGAAACTTACAATACGACCGTAATTCGAAACAGCGTAATTATAACGCAGCTTGTCTTCTCCCAAATCAATCTCTTTCCATTGCTCATCCCAGTAAGACTTGATCATTGTGTTTTAAAGTTTGTGAACTACAACATTAACTATTTCTGATTTATTGAATGACTACTAAAGAGGTAATTGTTGCGTCAGTCCACACAAAGTATGTGAATGACAGTTCTTAAAAAGAATAGATAACATTTTACAGAGAAACTATTAATGGTGACTTTTGCGCCCAATGGCTGAAGAGAAAAAAAAGAGGGTCTCGAAGGAGGCAATGAAACGCGCTGTGAGGATATTTAAATACGTCACACCTTACAAATGGACCTTTTCGTTAGGGCTCATATTTTTGTTTTTGAGCGTATTCACATTCATGACCTTCCCAAGTTTATTGGGCCGGCTATTGGCTGGTAATGAAGCAGAGAAAAGTCCTATAGACTCGTTCTTTAATCTTGAAAACATCAATCAAGTGGCTCTTTTGCTGATGGTTGCTTTTGCACTGCAGTCTATTTTCTCTTTCATGCGTATCTACCTTTTTGCTGATGTAACGGAGCGCGCCATAGCGCAATTAAGAAAAGACACCTATGGTCATTTGATCAAGCTTCCGATGTCTTTTTTTAATGGTGAACGCGCAGGAGAGTTAAGTAGTAGGATGAGTAATGATATCAGTCAACTGCAAGATACATTCATGACAACACTGGCCGAGCTGATTCGCCAAGCATTTATGATTGTTTTTGGAATTGCACTGCTGTTTTATTACAGCTTTGAATTGACGCTTGTTATGCTTATTTCGCTCCCCGTGATGATGCTTTTAGCCTTCTTTTTTGGGAAGTTTATTCGCACTTTATCAAAAGCATCTCAATCAGAATTGGCAAAGAGTCAGGTAGTAGTTGAAGAAACAATTACTGGCATTCAAAGCGTGAAAGCATTCACCAATGAATTTTTAGAGATGCTGAGGTATGACAAAGCAGTGGAAGAAGTCAGGAATCTCGCCATGAAGGGTGCTAAATGGCGCGGAGCATTCGCATCATTCATCATTTTTGGATTATTCGGAACTGTTGTTTTGGTGATTTGGTATGGCGTTAAATTGCGTAATGATGGTGAGATTGGATTAGATGTGCTCACATCGTTCATACTTTACTCTGTATTCATCGGAGCTTCGATAGGAGGAGTAGCAGATGTTTTTGGAAAGCTGCAAAAAGCAATTGGTGCTACAGAGAGTTTATTTGATTTGATGGAAATTACACCAGAAGCATTAACACAACTACAAGTCTCTGAGAATCTGAACCTTTCGGGTAAGATCGAATTTAAAGGAGTCAGGTTTTCGTATCCCACACGAAAAGAAAAACCTGTAATTCAGGGAATAGACTTTACGATTGCTCCTGGTCAGAAAGTGGCTGTTGTAGGCCCAAGCGGAGCTGGAAAAACAACTATTTCAGCATTGATATTGCGCTACTACAGTTTAGATGAAGGTCAAATTTTATTTGATGATCAATCGTCTGAGTCATTTCCAATCTCATCGCTGAGGAATGAAATGGCTCTTGTGCCTCAGGATATTATTTTGTTCGGAGGAAGTATAGCTGAGAATATTGCATACGGAAAACCAGGTGCGTCTTTGGATGAAATAAAGCGAGCTGCGGAAAAAGCAAATGCTCTGGAGTTTATAGAGTCTTTTCCTGAAGGTTTTGATACGTTAGTTGGCGAGCGTGGTATTCAGTTGAGTGGCGGGCAACGACAGCGCGTGGCCATTGCGCGAGCCATTCTAAAAGACCCTACCGTTTTGATATTGGATGAGGCTACATCATCTCTAGACTCTGAAAGTGAACGTTTAGTGCAAGACGCACTTGAAAAATTGATGCAAGGTAGAACAAGCCTAATCATCGCGCACAGACTCAGTACCATCCGAAAAGCAGACAATATTTTAGTGTTGGATCAAGGACGAGTGAAAGAGCAAGGAACGCACGATCAGCTGATGAAAATTGAAAACGGAACGTACCGGAATTTAACTGATTTGCAATTATTGGACGCTAGTTAGAGAGGTGCTTTTCTCTGGCGTAAAGAGAGCGATATACCCATCCACAAATCAACCCGCCAAAACCCTGTTCAAATGTTTGCCAAGCTAAGTCAAAAGCAATTAGCTTGGGGTCTATCACAGCATTAAAGCTAATGCCGAAAAGAAAAGCAATACCATAAATTAAAATTCCTGCACCAGCGCCAATAAATGCGCCATATCTAAAAGAATCTTTGATCTTTTTAAACATGTAAGTGAGAATGGTAATCAGCAAAGCAATTACGAAGTAGATCAACCCAGCAATCAATAAAAAAACATCCTTTGGATAGGAGATCTTGATGAAATCGTTTAATACAACCTCGTGCCAAGTATAGGATAAACCATACATGACGATAAAGCATACAAGCCACGAAATGAAAAACTTACGATCGAGATGTGGTAAAATGTTATTCATGATTCCACTAAACAGCTAATATTACCATGTGTTGAAGACGCATTTATATTGGTTTACGTCTATAGATTCAAGCATGCGTTTTTTTAACACCTTTGAATCTTGCTGCAAATGAAATCATTCAAATCAAGGTATCATATCATCATTGCGCTATTTGTTACATTATTAACATATGGCTGTCGCAGAGATTTTGAGTTAGCTCCTTGGGATGCCGATGCCTTAGCTCCAATAGCATTTGGTGAATTAAACTTAGGAGATGTTTTAGTTTCTGATGAACTCGTGGCAGATTCGTCAGGATTGTTTCATCTTAAAGTAAGTGATACTTTAATCAACTTAGGTCTCGACTCAGTTATAGGTATTCCTGACACTTCGATCTCTGAAACTTATTTCATTCCAGTTGGAAATGTGACGCTGCCAACTGGTATTCCCTTTTATTCGAATACTACCAATACCAAGTATAAACTCAAAGACGTAGAGCTGACCTATGCAGAAGTAAGGTCATCTTTGTTTTCCGTTGAGCTTACCAATAACCTGAATAGTCAGATCATCGTAAAATATCAAGTTCTTTCGGCTACGCTCGATGGTGATACGTTTGAATTGGTTGAGTTCATTCCTGCGAAATCAACGTTTACAGGAGATTTTAATTTGGATGGATACGCCTTAGACCTTCGAGGGATTGATGGATCTTCGGTCAATGCTTTAGCCACGAAGGTGGAAGTGATGGTTGATCCGGCCGAAGGATCTACCTATACTTTCTCAGCTGGAGAGGGTTTCACACTTGATAATTCATTTGAAAAGATTATTCCACAGTATGCAATAGGGTATTTTGGTTCAACCAATACAACCTATGCTGATGAGAGTGTACTTGATATTTTCGATCAAATCCCCTTTGAAGCACTTGATATTTCTGAGTTTGACGTTCGAATGACTATTGATAATGGTGTTGGTGCAGACTTGCAGTTGAAGATATTAGAGATGTCTACTGCCAATGCATTTGGTGAGTCTGCTTCGCTAAGCCATCCAGTAATTGGACAGACACAACAGCTTAGTCGCGCAGTAAATCTTTATTCTGAAGAGAAACCAGTCAAACACATATTTAAAACCTTTGACTTTACGAATGAAAATTCTAACCTCGATCAGTTGATAGAGCTCAGGCCGGATAAACTTCAGTATAATCTAGATTTATCTATTAATCCTTTTGGTAATATTTCATTAGGGAATGACTTTATCTATTATGGGAATGACATATCCGTGATTTTGGATATGGATGTACCTTTAAAAGTGGGCGTTTCAGGATTGGTACTTCAAGACACCTTTGATGTTGAGTTTGTTGAAGAAAACCCAGAACAAGGAACAGGTCTGATCAACGGAGGCTATGTGCGCGTTTACTTTGAAAATGGTTATCCATTTTCCACGGAAGTTCAACTCTACTTGCAAGATGAAAACGGAGTTGAATTAGACAGCCTTCTGGATCAGCCTCAGTCTATAGCTTCTGCCACGGCTGATGCTCAGGGAGAGTTAATAGCTAAAGGAGAAAGTGAAATAGTGATACCAGTAAGTCAGGAAATCATTGAACAGTTGAAGCTCACCAAAGCAATGCGACTACGCGCTGTTATCGATACGTATGGCGGGCAAGTGGTGAATATTTATGACAACTATACCATTGGTTTTAAGATGGTAGCTGACTTAAATGTGAATACGCAATGATGCGACTTACTCTCATAGTGGTGTTATCAGCTTTGACATCTTCAGGGTTTTCTCAACGGTTCTTGAGCCCTACTTGGCTTGATCTGGGGCCGAAGAATGCGTTTGTTGGAGCTTATGGTTTTGGTAGTATTTCTTCCGCTCAAATGAGTAATTCATTTTTACTGAATATTACCCGGTCAGAGCAACTAGATAGTGACATAAAGGACGAGCAACTTTCTAAGTTTAAGGAATTAAATAACCTTATAGGGGGCGACTATTCGATTGGCCTTCAAGGTGGGTTTGTTTTGCCAAATCTTTGTGCAAGTGTGGTGTTTAGTGCCACCGATGAAGCGCATTTAGGGGCCGTTTTTCCCGGAGATGTGGGGCGTATTGCATTGGGTGGAAACAAACAATTTGCTGGCGAAGTGGCCAATTTGAATCGTACAATGTTCAGTTCTTTACGATACCAAAAAATTGGTGTAGGATTGAATTTTCACCCGAGTGAAGGGGTTAGTTATGGTGGTATGATTTCATTCTTGAATGGAGAGTCAACAGCTAACTTAAATGTCAACCAAGGATCAATTTATACTTCACTCATCGGGGACAGTGTCTTACTTGACTTAAAAGGATCTGCTTATTATTCAGACACATCGAATTCGGGGTTTCTAAAACACAATGGTGGCGGTGCTTCGGTAGACCTATTTTTTACGCAGCATGTTGAAGCCTTCGGTTCTATTTGGGAAGTGAATGCTTTATTGATGAACATGGGAATGATACAATGGCATCCTGAAACAGAAGCTTATATCGTTGATACGAATGTGCTGGCCACTGGAATTGAAGTCAATGACCTATCTAATGCACAGTCAGCAATCAATGCCAATAATTTAGAAGACTCATTGCTCGGTGGAGTGCGTTCAGGTTTATCAAGAAGAACAACTAATCAAATAACCCCAGGATATATGCAGCTGGAAATAAAACGGGATGTAGCATCAGGACTTGAAGCTGGTGCTGGAGTTGTTGTGCGTTGGCAAACAATTTCGCGAACCTACTCGTGGTTGAATGTAGGATATAGATTTAGCCGGCAGCTGGCCATTATCTCAGAATTTGGTTATGGTGGTTACGGATCATTTCAAGCAGGTTTAGGAGCTTCCTATCGCAATGAGCGTTTTGCAGCTACTTTGCGCATTGCCAATATTGAGGCAGCCATCGCTCCAAAAACATTTGGTGGAATTACTCTGGGCTGCGGAGTGCAATACTTTCTCGGGACATGAAAAAAAATATCCTTTTTCTAGCCTTTATTTTGGCTGCTCTAGCTAGTGCAGGGCAGGATACTACCTTTCACATTGCTATTGGAACACCTGGTGTTGAAGATGCGGTAGATTTATTCGAGACAGAAGAAGGGTTTTTGTTGTTCGGTAGTGCGGGTTTCACAGGATCGAATCAATCGGATATTTATGTTGTTCGATTATCGAAAGAGCTCGGATTATCCGATATTCAAACTATAGGAACAGCTGGAATTGAAAAACTAGCTGCTGTATGCGAAGGGGCTAACCATTCATTTGTTTTAGCCAGTCAATCGTATAATGGTTATGATAACAACGACTATGATGTTCGTTTGGATGTGATGGATAGTGTAGGTGATATTGTAAACACACTTCTTCTGGGACAATCAGGGCTGCAAGTTCCATTAGATATTATCTCAAAAGATCAAGAGATTTTCTTGTTGATGAAAAATGCAGATGGATCTGCCATTGATAGCTACTCGGTTATTGTATTTGACTTCGAATTAAATGAACTGAATACTATTGAGTTTCTCATTGCGGATTCTTTTGGCTTGAATGCAATTGAAATAGTCAATAATTCACTTTGGCTTACGGGTGAGATTTTGAGTGAAGATTCTCTTTATTCGGACTTGTTGATACTGAAAATGTCAATGACAGGTGAGGTGTTGCTTCAGAAAAACTTTGGAGGTGTGAAGCGTGATTTTGGATCGGCAATCCTTGTTGACTCAGATTCTACATTGGTGGTCACTGGATCCTCAAATTCTTACGATTCTGCAGACTATGACTCTTATGTCATCAGAATGGATACGATGATGAATATGATTTGGTTTGAGACTTTCGGTTTTTTCTCTTTAGCAGATAATAAAGATGATTTCGGAGTCATAACTATCAGTGCATTTGATGGTAAATTATACAATGGAGTATCAACCCGAACCTATGGTCAAGGTGAAGAGGATTTCATATTCTATCAAATGACAATTGAGGGTGTGTTTGAAGAGGGGAATTCATTTGGATTGCAAAGTGTAGAATCCCTTCGTTCGGTAATTCAATCCTCAGACAGTAATTATTATCTCTTCGGTACAACCAACTCTACTGGCTCAGGTCAATCAGATTTGTTTCTTGTTAAAACGCCAACAGCAAGTGTTGGACCAGTAAAAACATACTCAGTTATTGAAGACACGCTAACAGCATTGACGTACAGTGTTTCTGTATCAGACCTACAGGAAACTAGTCAATCTAATTTTGGTTATATCATCTATTCAGATTTGGGGCCTCTCTTTAAACTGAATAACTACGAGAGGAATCTAGAAACTCAAATCTATAATGTCCATGGTCAATTGGTTCGTGAAAATCTAAAAACGCAACAAGACGTTAGTTTTCAAGGTCTACATTCTGGAGTTTACTTCCTGATCGTTGGAACTAAAGAATTAGGATATCAAAAGCTTAAAGTTGTCACTCCAACACAGTAAATTCTGTTCTTCTGTTGAGTGCTCTGCCTTCTTCTGTATCGTTTGTGGCAATTGGTTTTGTTTGCCCGTACCCTTTGTACATCAATCGACTGCCACTGATTCCGCTGTCCATTAAGTATTGATACACCGCTTTGGCTCGGTTTTCAGATAACGTTTGATTAGCTGTTGCATTTCCTTGATTATCAGTGTGTCCCGAGACTTCAATCTTGATGTTAGGATTGGCGTTCAATAAATCAGCAAGCTTATTCAACTCAGTCTTCGAAGCGGGCTTTAAGTCAAATTTGTCCGAATCGAAAAATACATTCTTGAGCACTACGCTTCGACCAGCTTCAATTGGCTGAAGCTCTATGTTTTTGTTGTAATGACTCTTATTCGTTGCTAAGTCTAATTCAAAGTTTTCACTGTGAAAAAGATAGCCTGTTTTGTCCGCAGTAAGCATGTAGTTTTCACTTGATGGTAAAACCACAAGAAATGTCCCGTCCTCTTTGTCAGAACTTGCTCTTGCAATCGTATCCTCTGTGCTCAGATCAATCAATGTGAAGAAAGCTTCCAAAGGTTTTCCAGTAGCAGCGTCTTTAATTCTTCCTTGCAAGTATGTAACGGGGTTAGGTTTCAGTGCTTCGGGTAGTTCAAAAGAATAGAGATCGAGTTTCCCAAATCCGCCTTCTCGATTACTGGCGATGATGGCATATTCACCATCAGCACTCACAAAAAAGCTGTTTTCATGCTCGGGTGTATTGATAGGATAGCCTAAATTGACTGGGTCAGACCAGGAACCATCGTCATTTTTTCTGGTCATGAAAATATCCATATTACCCAATCCAACATGACCTCGAGACGAAAAGTAAAGCGTTTTATTATCAGGGTGAATGAACACTGATTCTTCGTCCTCAGTAGAGTTGATGTTTGGAGGAAGCGCAGTTGCTTGACTCCATTTTCCATTAACTAACTCTGAGAAGTAGATGTCGTCAAATCGCTCGTGATCTCTACTGTATCTTCCTCGTACAAAATAGAGTGTTTTCCCATCAGAAGCGAAGCTCGGTTGGCTCTCCCAGTTTTTACTATTAATCGTTCGACCCATGTTAACAGGACGAGACCAAGATTTGCCGTTTCGCACAGAAACGAATAAGTCACAGCTACCAAAACCTTCTTTGTCACGCCCATATTGACCGTATAAATCGCATATAGTGAATATGATGTATTTCCCGTCTGGCGAAATGGTTGGTGCGCCTTCTCTCCAAGATGAATTTATTGGTCGACCTGGGTTATACGCTGGCCCCCATGAGCCGTCTTCTTGCCGTTCAGAAAAAAAGAAATCTTCATCTTTTCCATCAGGACTCATGGGATTGTTGGGGGCTAAAAATTCACGAGTGTAAATCAACAATTCTTGATTAGCAGTCATTGCTGGAAAATATTCATCATTCTCAGAATTTACTCCCGGGCCAAGATTCTTTGGTTCAAAAGGAACTGGGTGCTCCATGGCCCACATGGCAAACTCACAATTGGCCGCGCCTCTTTTTGCTGCTTGATAGTTGTTTGATTCAGGCGGAGCAATGGTCATGTATTGCTCATAATAGCCCAGTGCTTTTTGAAAGTCGTCTTCCATTTGTACCATCATTGCTAATGTGACGATCAGGCTAGGGGCAAATCGCTCGTCCTTCGCTACAATGGATTCAATGTGCTTTTTAGCTTCAGCAGTTTTGCCCATTTTCATGTACATGTCACTCAGGTCAAAGAGTGCATCTAAGTATTCGGGATCCCTTTCTAGAGCTTTTTGAAAATATATTTCTGCTTGTTCGACTCTTCCAAATCGCTTGTGCTGTCGCGCTTCTTCATAAAAGTTGGACGCTTTCCTGTCTTCAGTTCCACCACCTTGGGCTGCGACTCCGAAAACTGATATAACAAAGATGAGGGTCGATAATAGCTTTCTCATGGTATGTGCATGTACTTGTGCGTCTGCAACGAAACGCGCCATTTAGGATGTTTCTTAATGTACTCAACAATCAATGGCATCATTGCGTCTCGCTTACTCCATTCAGGTTGTAAATAGAGCTTGCATCCTTCGTGCACCTCAGCAGCGTGCTGCTCAGCAAACGCAAAATCAGATTGATTGAAAATAACCACCTTCAATTCTTGAGCTTTATTGTAAAACTCAGCTTTGGGTGTTTTGAATTTTTTTGGTGAAAAGGTGATCCATGACCATGATCCTGAAAGAGGATAAGCACCTGAAGTTTCAAGGTGAATAGACTTTCCCGCATTCTGAAGTGCAGCGGTCAATCCGTCTAAATTGTACATCATTGGTTCACCACCAGTAATCACAACTACACTCAATCCGCTCTTTTCAACCAATTGCACCAATTCCTCAATCGGCATTGAATCGTGGCCTTGGTCTGGCCAACTTTCTTTTACGTCACACCAATGGCATCCTACATTGCAACCTCCGATGCGAATGAAATAAGCGGGAGTTCCTGAATAAAACCCTTCGCCTTGAATGGTGGAGAAGTGTTCCATGATGGGAAAGTGAGAATGTTGGACTGGTGCTGCCATAATATTGAATGCTGCAAAAGTACGTTCTTCTGAAAGCATTTTTTGAATGCAGGCTTGGGCATTGTAAATTTGTTGATCTGACTTTAAAACCTTAGATTCTTCAAGTGCTGAAAACAGATCTAAAACTAGACAAGAATATTCGCTCGCAGCTCGAGAAATTTGAGCGAGGAACGAATCATGTTCAGCTGTTAAGGCCAGCAACAATTCGAGGGGGGGTTTTTAAGCTTAGTCAAGCTGAAGTGACTTCTGCTATTGAGCGATTCGAAAAATCAAGTTTATCAAGAATCAAGTTTGTTCCTGCATCAGGTGAGGCTACCCGAATGTTTAAAAAGGTGTTTGAATGGTTAGAAGATCCGAAAAGCCACAAGTCATCAATTGACGATTTTTTCAAGCGAGCAGAGGAGTTTGCCTTTTTTGAAGAATGGCTGAAAATAGCGGATAGAGAAGATGTAGAGACATTTGAAACGGGTTTGGACGCTAAAGTGCGCTGGTTAGAATTGATGCTCTTCTCAGAAGGGTTAAACTTAAGTCAGCTTCCTAAAGGGCTTATCGATTTTCACTTCTATGAAGAACCTCAAACCCCACTTGTTGAGCATTTAAAAGAAGCGATGTGTTATAGCGTAGCATCAGGTGTGGCCAAATTACATTTCACTGTTTCTCCAGAACATTTAGATGGATTTGATCGTGCAGTTAAATATTGGACTTCAAAGCCCCCGTTTGATAGTGTTGAATGGGATGTGACCTTCTCTCATCAGCAGACAACCACCGATACCATTGCAGTTGATATGCAAAACGAAGTAGTCATGGATAAAGAGAGGGCCTTAACTCGACCTGGAGGGCATGGGGCGCTCATCCACAACTTAAATGACATCAGTGAGGATCTCGTTTTTATAAAGAACATTGACAATGTGGCGCATGAGCGAATGATGCCTGTATCGGTAAGTTATAAAAAGGTTTTAGCGGGTAAACTCATTGAGTTGCGTGAAGATTTGATGACGCTGCATGAGAGCCTCGAGAAAGGGCTGCTCGATGAAAACAAGGTTCAAGACTTAAGAGACAAATGGAAAGTGCGAATCCCGAAAGGTTACAAAGCGTTGAAGGCCTATTTGAGACGCCCGATGCGGGTTTGTGGTATGGTGAAGAATCAAGGAGAGCCTGGAGGAGGACCGTTTTGGGTTACAGATGAATTTATTGGCGAGTCTCTTCAAATTGTCGAGCAAGCGCAAGTTACTCGCGATGATTCTAGACAGCAAAACATTCTGAAGTCTTCTACCCATTTTAACTCTGTTGACTTGGTTTGCCTTTTGAAAGATTTGCGTGGTCAAAAAATAGATTTGCTCGAATATGTAGATGATGAGCTTTATTTTATCTCTTCAAAGAGTCATAGTGGTCGTGATATTAAGGCGCTTGAATGGCCAGGCTTATGGAATGGAGCTATGGCCAACTGGATTACCATTTTTGTTGAAGTGCCCATTGACACCTTCAATCCGGTGAAGGAGGTCTCAGACCTTCTTAGGCCCGAACATTTGAAATAAGGATGATCGAAATAAACAGGCAACTCATTTAACTTCATTGCGACTTCATCATATATGGGGTGTAATTTGTCGAAATGTGTTCTTATATTCGCTATCGCTTATTCAGCAATCCCTATGAGCATTGCGTTACCTGTGATTTTAATAATACTATGATCTTGAAAAGAATATTAGCTCTTCTATCCATTTTTATTGCTTTTGCATGGATAGTGCCTATGTCAGTTAACGGACAGTGTGGGGGTAGTCCACTCGTATTGCCAATGAACTTGAATAATGGTCAAGACGGCATTATGTTTAACATTACTGCGTTGACTGATGTTACGATTGACTCAGTTTGGTCAAATTATGATCCAGGTAATATTCCAGAAATTGAAATTTGGCATAATCCAGGAGGAATTGTGGGTAACCAGGCATCCGCAGTTGGTTGGACACTTATGGGAAATGCATTGAATGTTACGAGTGCTGGAAATAACAACCTAACACCTGTGCCGATTTACATAAACGTGCCGATAGTCAATGGTAACACAGAAGGGTTTTACGTAACAACTACCAGTGCTGGAGGTGGTGCTAACTACACCAACGGAGTGGGCACTGCGGGTAATTTTTATATGGGTAATGGAGATATTTCTGTTTCTCAAGGGTACGGTAAAGACTATCCTTTTGCTGCTACGTTTAACCCACGACAGTTCAATGGAAATATTTTTTATAGTTGCTGCCCAACCCCGGCAGCTCCTCAAGGGCCAATAAGTGGAGACACAACAAATTGTATTGGCGATACGGTTACATTCTTTGTGCCTTTTGATACGAATGCTGTTTCATACACTTGGACAGTTCCTGCTGGAGATACAATTATTTCTGGCGTTAACGATTCTTTAATGACCATGGTTGTCGGGCCAAATTCAACCGGTGGTCAAATTTGTGTTAATTTAACGGATACGTGCACGAATAGCCCAGACATCTGCATCAGCTATGCGATTAATCAACCAGTTGCTCCACCTTCAATCACAGGAGTTACATCAATTTGTCAAAATGATAGTGCATGGTACTCAGTAGTAGCTTCACCGAGTGTTTTGAGTTATAATTGGTTTTTACCTCCTGGAGCTTCATTTTTGTCAACCCAAGATTCCAATGAAATTCATGTGCAGTTCGGTTCAGTAGCTGGTGATATTTGTTTGCAGGTTACTGATTCTTGTGCCACTAGTGATAGTGTTTGCTTGAGCGTAACAATAAACTCTAATCCAACTTTGGCCAATGCTGGCCCAGATCGTACAGTCTGTGCAGGTAATATGGCCAATTTAGCGGCTACTGCGGCAGCGAATGGAAATGGGTTGTGGTCCGTAGTTTCAGCTCCTGGTGCAGGAACTTTTACAGATTCAACAGATAATCAGTCCGGATATAGCACGTTATCACCAGGTCAGCATGTACTAAGATGGACTGTAGAGTCTGCGGGCTGTCCAAGTACTTCGGATATTATGAATGTCGATGTTATTGCCACCCCATCGGCCAACTTCACAACCGCTAATGTTTGCGAAGGAACACCAGTTTCTTTTCAAGACTTAAGTTCTAGTAATGGGACTAGTATTACTGCTTGGTTGTGGGATGTTACGGGAAATGGTGTCGACAATTATGTTAATCAGAATCCTACCCATAATTACAATGCACCTGGTATTTATAATGTTAGACTTATTGTTAGCGCACAAGGATGTGCAGACACATTATATCAAAATTTGTCAGTCAATCCTATGCCAGTTTTGAATATAACTGCGGATGACGAATGTTACCAAGAGATTGTTGAGATTGATAACAATTCGACCATAAGCTTAGGAGCGATAGATTCAGTTTCTTGGGATTTTGGAGATGGATCAGGAGTGGTGACTACATTCGGTGCTGGAGTTGATTTAGAGCCTTCACACACATATGGCGTGCCTGGGCAGTATACAATTTTTCATACAGCATATTCTGATGCTGGATGTGTTGCCAACACAGTAATTCCAGTTGAGGTTTTCCACTTACCGGTAGCTGATTTTAATGCCGTTAATGCCTGCCAGTATCAAACAACTCTATTTCAAGATGAAAGCACTATTGTAGGAGCTGATATTGAAGATTGGGCTTGGAGTTTTGGTGATGGTATTGATTCAGCATTTGTTCAGGATCCGTCCCACGACTATGACGTAAATGGCTTTGTGGATGTAACATTGCTAGTTACAACTGATCAAGGGTGTATTGATGAAAAGATGATAAGTCTAGAGGTATTCCCAACCCCTGTAAATGAATTCAATTATTCTAATAAGGTATGTCTGGGTGATACCCATTTCTTAGATGACCAATCGACAATAGCTTATGGCACTATTGATCAGTTCTTTTGGACAATAGACGATTCTATAGATTACACGGGTGCTAATGTATGGCACTTATTTGACGAGATCGGAGTTTACAATATTGAGCTTACGACAGAATCTGATAATGGATGCAGAGCAGTCATTGAAAAGGAGATTCCTGTTTATGGTATACCAGAGGCTGACTTCGTTTTCACTAACGAATGTGAAGATGACTTGATTAGCTTTTTGGATAGTTCAGAGTTTAATAATGGCTCGATACTAAGCTATGCCTGGGATTTTGGAGATAGCACTGAAATAGCTACAGAGCAGAATCCGAAGCACGCATTTGAGACGTTCGGAATTTATGATGTAACCCTGCAAGTTGAATCTTATAAGGGATGTATCGGTTCAGTCACTTACCCAGTTAAGGTTTATGAAAGAGTGATTCCAAACTTTTATCCAGTGCCAGATAGTGGATGTTCACCTTTGTATGTTGCTTTTGTGGATTCAAGTGAAAGCGTCACCGAAAGGGACTTAACCTACAAGTGGTATTATGGTGATGGTTTTAGTCGCTTCGATACTGCAGAGTACACTTACCTGAACAGTTCTGGAAGATTTCGTGTTTATGATGTAACGCTGGAAATTACGACTGATGAGGGATGTTTGGGGGCTACAACGCTTGATAGTTCAATCACTGTTGTTCCTCAGCCTATTGCAGCTTTCAGCAGTGACCCAGAACTGGATAAGCTGAAAACAACCAACCCGCTAGTTCAGTTTAGTAATCAGTCTGTACAAGCTAATTGGTTGAAATGGGATTTTGGAGATGGAGAAACGTCCAAAGATCAAAACCCTGCTCATGAATATAAGTTTGAAGGACAATATGAAGTGATGCTTGTAGCTAGAAATGTATATCAATGTACAGACACACTCAGAAAGACAGCAGTCGTAAATCACGCGAATGTTCCATTTATACCTTCCGCATTCACACCGAATGGTGATGGTATTAACGATGTGTTCACGATTGATGGTCTTCAAGATGTGTCGGAAGTCACACTAGAGATATTTGATCGCTGGGGTCACTTGATCTTCAATGGCGAAGGCTTAGATGTTCAGTGGGATGGAATGAACAATCAATCAAGAATTGTTCAACAGGGAGTATACAATTATAGATTGCTGTACACGGATTCTTTCGGTGAACGATTTGAAATTTCCGGAAATTTAAGTGTGGTTGGTGTTGAGAAATAGTAAAATGATGAAGAGTACTAAGATGAATACAATGAACAGTAAGCGCGTCTTTTTTCTAGCGCTAATTTTCTCCATGAGCTTCGCTGCAAATAAGGCTTATTCGCAGGCGTCAGATGCTCCAGGTTTGCCATATCATGTGCCAGCCATTATGGAAATCATCGTTGATGCAGTTGAAAGCCCAACAGACACAAATGCATACGTAAGTATGTTATTGGATGAACAAGATTTTCCCGAGTTCGTGATGGGCGAGCCATTGGATAATCAAACTTTGAGTGAAATTCAGACTTGGGTTTCTACGCATGTTGAGATTATGAAGGAATTCCAATGGGAAAGGAAAGTAAATTACGATACGTTTTATTTAGAACAAGAAAGTAACTGATGATTAAATCAAAAAGAATATTAAAGTCGGTGAAAGTATTATTGACATTAGTCCTAGTAGTTACTGCTGGTTTGGGCTTCACTCAAACGGCAATTCCTATTGGTCCGCAGAATAATACATTCACTAGTATGGTGCGAGGATATCACTTTACCTCACCAGTGAATTTTACCATTTGTGGATTGTATATTCCTACAGATGCATCAATGGGGTTGCAATCTGTTGAAGTTGTTCGATTTACGAATGCTGCTCCACCTGCTTTTCCGGGCACTACGAATGCATTTGCATCACTGTTTTACTCTCCAAGTTACCCTACCAATGCGATGATTCCTTGTAACATACAAGTCAGTGCAGGAGATATAATTGGAGTTTATGGTGCTAGAGCAGCCAACATGGTTAACAGTTATGATGGTGTAAACTTCGCCTCTACAATATCTAGCCAACCAGCTACGTTTTCCAGATCAGGAATGCAGGCTAACCTGTCAACAGGACAGATGGCCAATATTTGGTCTGAGGTAAACTACAACATAGGACGTATAATAATGTATTATGAGTGCTGTCCGGATCCACCCACACCACAGTTGACTGCTGCTCCAACACAAATTTGTTCTAACGATACCTTTACCTACTCAACAGCGAATTACCCATTTGCAACAGGTTATACATGGGATTTTGGGAATTCGGGAACTATTGTTGGGGCTAATATTGATAGCTCTGAGGTCGAGGTGGTGTATGACGGAACTGTTGTTTATGATACGGTTTGTTTGACCATGTTTGATACATGTTCAAGCAGCGATACGTGTTTCCCGGTGGTGATTAATCCACCGTTTGCCTTTGCTGGAAACGACACTTCTATTTGTGCTACTTCTATGCAGCTCAATGGAAACCAAGGTAGCGGCTATTGGACCGTTCTAGGTGGTGCAGGTACTTTCTCAAATACGAATGATTTTAATTCTTCCGTAAGTGGCCTAGCTCCAGGTGTAAATACCTTGGCATGGACAATTACAAACAATAACTGCCCAGCAATTTCCGATGAGATTAACATTACTGTGAAACCCGTTCCGGTGGCTCAGATGATGGCGCCAGACGGTTGTGATCAAGGACAAATTCAGTTTACAGATGATTCATATGCACTGAATGGAAATATTATTGATTGGAATTGGGACGTAGACGGTGATGGCACTTTTGACTATACAACTACATCGTTTAATCATATTTATCCCGGACCAGGAACGTATCAGTGTACACTGGTAGTTACAGCAAACCAAGGCTGTCAAGACACGCTCGTTGAGCCGATTATTGTTCATCCAAATCCCGTAACAGACTTTTCTTATAACTCTGATTGTGAGGGAAGTCCTATGGCTTTTAATGATCTTTCTGCAATCGCTTCTGGGTTTATTAGTGATTGGGAATGGGATTTCGGTGATGGCTCGAACATCAGTTTTGCTCAAGGTCCAGCTCACGTGTATGATACGGCTGGGTTCTATTGGGTGACTTTAACTGCTACTAGCAATGAAGGCTGTGTTGTCAGTCATTCCGATTCTGTTCAAGTATATTCTATTCCAACTATTGATTGGTTATCTCCTGAGATGTGTCAAAATGATACAGTTTTCTTTGCTGATTCATCTACATCTACTGAAGGTGTGATCAATTATTGGGAATGGGACTTTGGCGATGGATCGCCAGTAGATATTAATCAGCATACAGCTCATAAGTATCCTGCCCACAACCTGTACTCGGTTCGATTAACAGTGGCTACTGATTTGGGATGCACCAATACGGTAGTTAGAGATCAACGTTCGTTCCCTGTTCCACAGCCTGATTATATTCAATATGGCGTATGTGAAGAACAGCGTGTGACGTTCACTGACAATTCAGCGGTCAGTAATATGTTCGGCTCAACGCTTACTACTTTTAAGTGGAAGTTTGGTGATGGCGATAGCGCGATCAATGAGACGGTGGGGCATTTCTACCAAGACCCAGGGTTCTATAACTTAGAATTGACGCCTTACACTAACTATGGCTGTAATCATACATACGAGAGTGAAATATTAATCCGCCCTCGCCCAGATGCAAAGATTTTAGTTGTTGATGATAAGGTCTGTGCTCAAAATGAAATCAGCTATCGAGATGAGACTTATTTCGACTACGAGTTTGATACCGTGGGTGCGGTATCATGGAATTGGTTGTTTGGTGATGGGGCTTCTTCGGATATAAAGAATCCGACCAACGTATTTGCAAAAGGAGGGGATTTTACTACCATGCTTATCGTTGAAACAGGATATGGATGTATTGACTCTACTACAAAAACCACGTTTGTATATCACAATCCAACGGCTGATTACCGCATGGATACGTTAGAAGGTTGTTCACCTCATTGTGTCACATTTATTGATCAATCTAAATTGGCAACAGGTGAAGATTTAATTTACAACTGGAGTTTTGGAGACGGTCAAAACGATATTGAAAATGTGAATCCAACGTATTGCTATTCTGTTCAAGATGGAATCGACTCTGAAGTGTTCAATTCTTCATTGCGAGTGACTACTGTCAATGGATGTTCCGATTCGTACAACCATCCTGACAAAATCAAAGTATTCTCTAATCCAATTGCTGATTTTGATGTAAGTGCGATTTCAGTGAGCGAGCTTGATCCTGTTGTGATGATTGACAATTATTCCATAGGTGGAGATTATTGGAATTGGGATTTTGGAGATTCTTCATTCAGTGCGTTATTCAATCCGATTCGACATGAATATGATGCTCCAGGTTTGTACCGTATTGATTTGGTGACCGAAACAGCATTTGGTTGTAAGGATGCGATTTCAAAAGGTGTGAATGTTGAGCGCCTTCAAACCCTATTTGTTCCTTCTAGTTTCTCACCAAACGGTGATGGAATCAATGATTTCTTTGAAATTTTTGGATCTGACCTTCAAGAAGTGAAGCTGTGGATTTATGATCGTTGGGGTAATGAATTGTTCTATGGTGAAGACGACCAAGCAAAATGGGACGGAATGCAGGACGGTAAGCTGCTTCCAATAGGTGCCTATGCTTATGTAGTGGTCTATAAGCAATCAGATCAAATCAAGCAGAAGAAGACAGGTAATTTTGTAATATCTAGATCTAATAAGTAGAATGATGAAGAAGCTATTTCAAATAAAAGGAATCCTTGTTTTGATGGCAGTGCTGTTTAGTATGTCATCTGTAGCTCAGAATGCAATTGCCGATGACGAGCAGCCTACGCTGTCTTACGATACTTATCAAATTGCTATTGAGTGGAACGAATGGCATGAAACACCAACAGCATCCAATGCTTTTATCGGTGAGTTTATGACTGAATTTAATGTTCCTCAAACTACAGTGAACCCAGGTTTGACTTTAGTGAAAACATGGCAATGGTGGGCTTCACACAATGAAGCTGCTGTAGAAGAATACATCTCAAGAAGAGACGCGCAATAAGCCTCTTTATTAAGAAACACCTAAATCCTTGATGATATCTTGAATGGTATTATCAAGGATTTTTTGTTGCGCTTTCAATGAAGCGCTGCTCTCCCAATCTTTTCTTACGCTGAAATAAAACTTGATCTTCGGTTCTGTGCCAGATGGTCTTGCCGAGATCTTGCTTCCTGAAGAGGTGTAGAACTGCAATACGTTGGATGAGGGCAGATCAATAGGAGTTATGTGCCCGGTTTTCAAGTCTTTTGAAGTTCCATTATTGATATCATCGATCCGAACGATTTCATCTCCACCTAAAGATGCCGGTGGGTTCGTTCTTAAATCACGCATCATTTGAGCGATTTCTTCACTTCCATCCTTGCCCTTTTTGGTCAGGCTGATCAAATGCTCTTGATACAAGTCATGTCGCTTGTATATACGGCCTAAATATCGCTCTGCATTCTCACCATCTTGCAATACTTGACCTAACCAATCACAAAAAATGAGTGCCGCGGTGAGTGCATCCTTATCACGCACAAAATCACCGATCATAAAGCCGTAGCTCTCTTCACCACCGCCAATAAAGGTTTTGTCACCTTCATTGTCTTTGATCAATTTAGCGATGTGTTTAAAGCCGGTTAAGCAAATTTGCGAATCAACACCATAGTGCATGGCTACATCTCCGAATAATTCACTACTTACAATGGTGTATGCAATGAATTCATCGCCTTTTAGTGCAGTATTTTGCAACAAGTAATCTGTTAGAATGACCCCTGTTTGGTTTCCGTTCAGAAGGATCATTTCTCCTTCGTTGTTTCTCACAGCAACGCCAATTCTATCGCTATCCGGATCAGTGCCAATAACCAGGTCGGCATTCTCGCGATCAGCCAATTCCAAAGCCATATTCAGCGCTTCGCGTTCTTCAGGGTTTGGGCTTTTTACGGTGGGGAAGTTTCCATCAGGAACGGCTTGTTCTTCTACAATCAACACGTTTTCATATCCAGCCTCCTCCAAAAGTCGAGGCAGCAGTGTGATTGAAGTTCCGTGCAATGAAGTAAGCACAATTTTTAAGTTCTTATTGACCTCTGATGAACGTCTTTGTGCCAGTGAAGCCTTCACGAAAGCATCATCCATTTCTTTGCCCAACTCATGGATCAAAGAGGGATTTGCTTTAAAATTGATCTGGTTCAGCTGTTCAATTTTACGCACTTCATCAATTATGCCGATGTCTTGTGGTGCAACAATTTGGGCGCCATCGTTCCAATAGACTTTATAACCGTTGTATTCTGGCGGATTGTGTGAAGCAGTAATCACAATTCCACTATGGCAGTTTAACTCTCTTACTGCAAACGACAATTGTGGAGTAGGGCGTAAGTCTGAAAATAAGTATGCTTCGATACCGTTGGCCGAGAAAATCTCTGCCACCATTCGGGCAAATGCTTGACTATTGTTTCTGCAGTCATAGGCTATTGCTACTTTAATTTGCTCACCAGGAAAAGACTGCTTTAAGTAGTTGGACAAACCTTGAGTGGCCATACCGAAGGTGTATTTGTTCACACGATTAGATCCCACACCCATCACTCCGCGCATTCCTCCTGTTCCAAATTCAAGATCGCGGTAGAATGCATCCTCTAAATCTCTCTCAGGACCATCAAGCAATGCTTGGATTCCCTTCTTAAACAATTCGTCTGTATCCTGCTCTAGCCACCTTAAGGCATTCTCTCTTGCTGTCATCGCTTAAAATTAGGCTGCAAATTTAGCTTCTTGAGATTGCCCATAATGTTGAGTTGTGAAGTTATCGACCAGGCATGGTGAATGAAGACTGTTAATGAATAGTTAATCCATTGTTATAGAGGTGATTGTTGGCGATTTTCTTGTTTTGACTCAACGCAAAATTATGCTTGGGTGTCCTCATGCTTAACATACGCTCTCATTCCGCTCACATCCTTAAACTAAGCTTAATTCCATGTTAAATCGTGGCTTTGAAAACTAGTTGTCCTTTGTGGTATAAAATGTAAGCATGATGTCAATGAGAACTTTATTCCGCGAGATTGAGCTTTGGGTAGTTGAATTATTGGCTTATAAACTCGGTAGTTTGAAAGATGCCTTGCACGGTTATCACACTCGACAAATTCCAAATCTTTATGAAAACGCCTAAACGCAAAATTGATGTTCTGGTAGTTTCAGATGTGCACTTAGGAACCTATGGCTGTCATGCCAAGGAACTGCATCAGTACTTAAAAAGCATTGAGCCAAAGAAGGTGATATTGAATGGAGACATCATTGATATCTGGCAGTTCAATAAACGCTACTGGCCTAAGTCACACATGAAGGTGATCAAACACATTTTGGGTTGGGTTTCAAAGGGAATAAAGGTGTATTATATTACTGGAAACCACGATGAAATGCTATTTTGTATGGACGTTAATGGACAATTTTGAGTGGGCAGAAGGTTACCGTCCGCGCTTTGGATTGATTTATGTTGACTTTAACACGCAAAAGCGGTATTTCAAGCATTCAGCATTGTGGTATGCGGAGTTTTTAGCGTCATAATCATCTCCGTAGCTGTGCATTTGAGTATCATAGCATTGTGTAAATTCGTTCCAAATATTCAACCATGCGTTTTTTATCATTTTTTGTTTTAGTATCTATTGTAATTGCCTCATGTGGTAACCCTGAAGCGGAAAAAGCCGCGCAAAAAGCGGTCACCGACAGCTTGATGCAAGTGCAGCAAGATTCTTTGTTGGATGTATTCAAAGGCGAACTTCAAGATATTTCTCAGCGTATTAGTCAAGTATCTGTGCGCAATGGTTTATTGGCCATTGATTCTAATGAAGGTGATGTGCTTTCAAAAGATATGATCTTAAAACGTGTTGAATCATTAGACGGTTTACTATCAAACAACAAAGCGGAGCTGAATCAATTGTATGAGCGCATGCGCAAGAGCAATGTGAAAAACAAGCAGATGGAAGAAATGCTTCAAAGCATGCAAGCGCGCATTGCTGAACGCGAAGGTCAGATTGATAAGTTGATGGAAATGATCAAGGATAAGGATGTGTTCATTGACGAGATTAAGGCTAATCTGGACAGCATGCGCAGAGATAACATCAACTTGACAGAAGAAGTGATCAATATGGATGAAGAAATGCATACCGTGCATTACATCATCGGAGAGCAAAAGGAATTGAAAGACAAAGGAGTGATAACAAAAGAAGGTGGAATCCTAGGTATAGGTGCTTCCAAAAAACTGGATGTTAGTAAGTTAGAGCCTTCGCTTTTCACTGATGGTGATCAGCGCGAACTGCTTTCTATTCCGCTTTATTCTAAGAAAGCCAAACTCATCACGAACCACCCTGAAGCTTCTTATGAGTTTATAATGGATTCTAAAGGGCAAGTTGAGTCGCTCAAAGTGATCGACAGAAAGGCATTCTGGTCGGTCACTGAATATCTTGTTGTTGAGGTAGACAACTAACATTAGTCGGCTGTTTTAATATCTTTATCGGAAGTGATGCTGTTTTGAGCAAATCTTCTGAATAAAGTGCTTGATTTCCAAACCTTTTCGCTTGAATTACGTCTTATAAGAAACTTTTATAAAGACGTCAATGAAAATCTTTCGCTTTTTCCGATACAAATACCTTCTCAACTCCAGAAAAAGGCACTATGCATCTCTAGCATTGTCTATTGCCTTGGCACATGCCTCTTTTGGTCATGCGCGCTTCAGATCTGTTGGAAATGGTATCTCAGACATTGAGTTGTCGTTGGATCAAGATCAGAAGTTTCAATTGCGCCTTAATAAGCTAGATGAGCATAAGCATTACACCGTAAAAGGCAAGTGGACGATGGATCACGACAATTATGTGCTGCAATTCAAACGTTCAAAGTTCGATATTCCAAGCTTGTTTTCAAGTAACACAGGGTTTCAGAAACCAACCTTTATTGAAGGAAAGCGCACGGTTAAAATTCCAGCCTTCCGCAATGGGGTAGTGATCGATGGGATTTACTGTCCTCGCTTAAGCGCCTGAGCCTTCTCTTCTTCGTCTAGGGCGTTGGGGTTATACTTAATGAACATGTTTATCCACACTGTTCTTCCCAATTTAAATGTTAGTGGCGCCAATAGAAATATCGCGATGATTATTCCGATCAAATAGTGGTGCAATTCCCAATTGCTGCCTAATACTGTCATTGCCACAAAAACCGCTACAGCAATGGCTACCGTAAATCCATAGTTGACATACATCGCACCGTAAAAAAATGACGGCTCGAGTTGGTACAATTGATTGCACTTTTCGCACCGTTCTGGCATATCAAATATTTTCTTCAAATGATATGGATTGCGGTCGTCAAACAATTCACCCTCATGGCACTTAGGGCATTTTTGGTTGAGAATGGAGTAAATCTTGGTTCCTTTCAAGGTGCTTCAAATTGAAGACGCGAAGTTCGTTAAATGTTTTGGAATAAAGCTAGTTGCTAGTTGCTAGGAGCTAGGGATAATGGGTGATTGGGAATTCATGATTTATAATTGATGATTGAAAACCAAATAACATTGAACCACTAACCACGAACCCCCGTCAAATTCCGCTCTGTCTTCGAGACGCCTTCGAATCGCTTAACGCTCTTCAAAACCCCTCAGATTTATCTGCCGACCAAGGCAGACTGACGCTGGCATTTTAGGTTCATAGTTGCTGGTTGAGTGGAGATTCGTGATTTATAATTCATGATCTATAATTGGTGGTTGGTGTTCGTGGTGGCTTGGGGATTGATGAATTGCAATAGCAATGATTTATGTGGTGCTTGAGCCAAGACATGCTGAGGTTTTGCGGAGCAAAAGTCTCGAAGCAGGCTTGGCAGCTTAAGGAGGTTTGATCTTCCAATTCCGCTTGTCTTCGAGACGTCTTCGAATCGCTTATCGCTCTTCGAATCTCCCCAGATTTATCTGCCGACCAAGGTAGACTGACGCTTATTTATTTTTGACATGTTAGAGTACAGTCACACTGAGGTTTTGCAAAGCAAAAGTCTCGAAGTGCGGCTGTGCGGATTGTTAGTTCTATTCAATATTTTTACTTCATGATGTACGTGTATATATTAAAATGCTCTGATGAAAGCTACTATACAGGAGTTACGAATGACATTGATAGACGCATTAAAGAACATGAATCTGGAAAAAACAGCACTTCTTACACGTCAAGTAAACTACCAGTAGAGTTAGTATTTGTTGAACGTGTGAAAGATCCTAATCAGGCAATAGCTTTCGAAAAGCAAATCAAAGGTTGGTCTCGAAGAAAAAAGGAGGCTTTAATTAATGGAGATTTTGATCTATTAGTAGGGTTGTCAAAAAGAGGTTCACGCAGTCATTAATCCCGCTTTGTCTTCGAGACGCCTTCGAATCGCTTAACGCTCTTCAAAGCTCCTCAGACTGACGCTGGCATTTTAGGTTCATATTTCGTGGTTTAGGATTCAAGGTTGAGGAGGATTTATGATTGGGTATTTTTCTGTTCGGTCACACTGATCGCTTTCGCTTTAGATACAGCGGTGGCGCAGGGCGACCATAGGGAGCGTCTCGAAGTGGGCCTGGCGATTTGCTCATAAGTTCATGGTTAATGAGGGAATGATAATTTATAATTCATGAATGGAAACCAAATAACTATGAACCAAGAACCTTGAACCACGAACCTTCAACCCCTTTCCCAATAGCTAAAGGAGGAATTGAAGCGAACGGGCTGGGCTCAGTGAGTGTATTCTAAATCTAATAATCTTGAATTAAGACTTCGGTTGGAATATGAAGAACGGTATTCAATTTTCGAATCATTTCTAAGGTCAATTTTCTCTTTTTATTTAAAATTTCGCTGACTCTACTTTTGAATCCAACCAGTTCGGCCAAATCTTTTTGTTTCATCCCCATTTGCTCCATTCGGAATTTGATTGCTTCAATAGGGTCAGGCATTCCGATAGGAAAGTTGTCGTTTTCATAACGGTCAATTAAGATGGAAAGGATTTCTAATTCGTCTCCTTTTTCAGTTCCTTTTTTACCATCGAAAATCTCATCAAGTCTCTTGAGCGCTTTTTGATAATCCTTCTCGTTTCTAATGGGTGCTATTTTCATAATTAGATATTGTTTGCATCTATTTTGTCGTATTCCGCGTGCGTTCCAATAAATCTTATCCAACATATTTGAAATTCAAAATTGAATTTCACAATAAGTCGATAATTGTTTCCTTTAATGTTATAGACTATTCTATTATCCTTCAAAATACTTGCACTAGGGTATTCGGATTTCAACTCATTGATCGTTTTCCATTCAGACTTTTCGGTTTCTCTAAACCATGATTTCAGCTGTTGCTCGCAGTCAGCGTGTTTCTCCCAAAAATCTCGTAAAGTTCTCTTCGCTATTATCCGCACATGACATTTTTCAGACACAAACATACAAAAAGTTACCAAAATGGTAACTAAATCGATTTTGGCGTGATGCCAAGTAGAATTATAAATTATCAATTCTAGATCGCTACTAGAACCCCCAGTCCTGATTGCTATCGGAAGGAATCAAAGCAATTTATCTACTAGTCTCTTATACATAAACGCTCTTCCAGAACCTGATTTTAGATATTTCTCAAAAGCATAGGCTTTGTATTTATTATGGAAAACAGTGTAGGTTATTACTTCAATCGGAAGACGGGTGGAGGTGTAATGCACTTCGCCACGATTATGCCGAACAAGCCTTTTTTCGAGGTTGGATGTGCATCCTACGTAATGAGTATTATCTGCGCATTTCAATATGTAAACAGTCCAGGTCAAAGGATTGGAATTTACGTGCATCTCGAAAATAGGGAATAATTCACTTCTTGAAATTAAGGATAAAGGGGAATGTCTCTAAGGCTATGGTGGTTCACCTGCGCTAATCGCATGCCGCCAAAGCTTTAGCGATGGCACAAGCTATGTTGGAGAGCCCCTAACTTCACGCGAAGCTGTGGTGGAGAGCCTCCACCGAAGCTCAGTGAAGTTCCGCTTGACGGTTTTTTGATTTAAGGTAGGGTTCGATATAAAAGCGAAGCTCACCTTCGTCCCGCTATTTCATGCGGGACTTCGGTGAGCGAAGGTGGAGCTGGTGGGAGTCGAACCCACGTCCAAACAAGGAACCATAAAGCTTTCTACGAGCTTAGCCTACTGATTGGTTTTCGATTTTAGCCAGGCCAGAGGCAGCCAAACCAAAACTTATCTTCTTAATTTCAAACAACCACCGAAGCCTTGATCATTCTATTCTGTCATTGACCACGCCTCTATCAACACAGGGGGCAGACAAACCCGTGCCAGAGACGTCTTGTCTCATACCTAGTATGAGATTAAGCTTAATCTTCTATCGAATGATTAAGCAGCAAGAGCGTAAGATGTTTCGCCAGTTATAATTTTAAACAGCTTTTTAACGAGGTGCTATTCAATCCCCGGCTTGCTTACAGTATCATTCATCTTGCTGTCAAAACCGGTCAGCCCCAAAGAACAAGATGCAAAGGTAGGCAATGATTTGCCCAATGCACCATCTTCATTGACGTTAAAGATTACTAAAGGCAGCCAACGCCCCAAATTTTTTACCCGTTACAATCTTTACTTCCCGTAGGGAAAAGACGTTATCTTTGCCGCCCTTGTGAAATTGACTCAAGGATTCATTTTAAAGTGCATGCTTTTGAAATTGTGCAAGGAACACCTGATTTAAAAGACAAGCCAGTAGATAAGATGTCGAACATCTACAACGTTGACTTCGAAAAAGAAACCATCTTCTTTGAGCACAATAAATACAGCATCTCTCAAGATAAAAATGGAAGCAAAGGTTCTGTGATCGCGAAGAAGATGAAGGATAATCCGGCAATACGTATTCAGATTCAGGGTTACACATCTCAGTCTGGTACGGAAGCCTACAACAGGTTATTGAGTCAGCGTAGAGCCGATGAATTGAAAGAGTTGTTGATTGAAAAGTATGGCATTGACAAGGGAAGAATCGAAGCGATTGGTAAAGGAGAAGATCCTTCTTCTCATCCAACCGAAGCGAGAAGAGCTCGAATTATCATACTCGAATAATATAATCGATAGAATTAAGAAAAAGCCCTGCATCTTTGCGGGGCTTTTTCGTTATTTTGAAACCCATTGAAAAGACTATTAATCATATCGGGCTTATTGTTTTTGCTCAGCACTTTAGTGCAGGCGCAGGGCTATTATTGGGGCAGCGCAGGGAAAACAAAGCGCATTCAAAACCTTACGGTAGAAGCTGGGTTGGGCTTAAGGATGTACTCGGGTGATATCCAACAGCGGGGGTCATTGTTCAATCCGCTGAAATTTGCCTACGGTCTAGGGGTTCGCTATCAAACCAGTGAGCGACTGGGATTTGCCTTGAACGGGGCGGGAAGAGGATACAAAGGCACAGCAGAACAAGGCGCGGGATTTCCGGATGCCATGGAAGAAATGAATGGAAAACTGTGGGAAGGAAATGTGACGGTGCAATTCAGTGTGCTCAAATGGACAGATTTCACCAAACGCCAATTCACCGATCGGGATCCCGTTACAAAGGGCAATGTGTTTATTGGCGTGGGATGTGGTGCGGCATTGTTCAACGGCTCCTATTCTTCGTTGCGCTATGCCACAGGAAATACTGTGGATAGCTTGGGAAATGACTCCAGCTTTACCTTTCCTGTTTCTACTTCAGGCTCTGGTTCTGGAATAGGGTTTTATGTGCCGATTCAATTTGGAATGCGTTACCGTTTTGATCCCATGTGGAGTTTGTCTGCGGGGATGAACTATCACCTATATTTTACCGATAACCTGGATGGATTGCAGCGCGGACAAAACGATGGCATGACGCTGTTTATGGTGAAATTGGGTTATACGTTTGGTCAGAACAAAAAGAAGGCGAACATCGGCAAAACGCCCAATCAAAAAAGAAAAGGGAAATGATAAAATTTGGAATCATTAAAGAAGGAAAAGTGCCGACCGATGAGCGCGTGCCCTTAACTCCGTCTCAGATTGCCAAATTGATCGAAACCAAGAAAGAAGGACGGTTTGTTGTGCAGCGATCTGATGTGCGAAGGATTATAGATGCAGAATATGAAGCACTGAATATCCCGATGGCCGATGATGTTTCTGATGCTGATGTGCTGTTGGGCGTGAAGGAAGTTCCAATAGATCAGCTGGTTCCCGGTGAGACGCATTTGTTTTTTTCACATACCATCAAAATGCAACCGTATAACAAGAAACTCTTGCGCGCGGTGCTAGATAAGAAAGTACGCTTGATCGACTGGGAGTGTTTGCGCGATGCGCTGGGCAGAAGGGTAATAGGATTTGGAAGGTATGCAGGAATTGTTGGCACCTACAATGCTTTTCGGGCCTATGGAAAGAAGCACAAAACCTTTGATTTAAAGAAGGCGCACGATTGCATTGACCGGAAAGCAATGGAGGCACAATTGGTGAAAGTACAGTTGCCCAACCTCAAAATATTACTCACAGGAAGAGGAAAAGTAGCTAAAGGCTCCATGGAAATTCTGGACGCCATGAACATTAAGAAAGTGGGTATTCGTGAGTTTTTGAAACAGTCCTTTGATGAACCCGTTTATTGTCAGATCACATTCACTGAATACTTTCAACCCAAAGACCACAGTGGTTTTGATGTAAAGGAGTTTTACGCGCACCCCGAGCGATACAAAAGTGATTTTATGCGCTTCGCCAAGTGCAGCGACATGCTGATTACAGGACATTACTGGGACTCTAAATCGCCCTTCCTGTTTACCCGTGAAGACGCTCGATCCTCAGAGTTCAACATTCAATTGGTAGCCGATATTTCATGCGATATTGATGGTCCGGTGGCTTCAACATTGAGACCATCTAGTATCGAAGATCCATTTTACGGCTATGATCCAATCGAAGAGAAAGAGGTAGCCTTTGATGCCAAAGGAGCAATCACCGTGATGGCGGTTGATAATCTTCCGTGTGAATTACCAAGAGATGCCAGTCATGACTTTGGAGAGATGTTCATTTCATCTGTTCTGCCCAGTTTTTTGAATGGCGATAAAAAAGACATTTTGAAAAAGGCCACCATCGCGCAAAACGGAGAAATCACCGAGCATTATGCATATTTGCGCGATTGGGTGAACAGTTAGGCGTTGCCTAAGGCTTCAATCGTCTTCAGCGGGTCTTCAGATTTGTAAACGGTGCTTCCAGCCACCAATGCATTTACTCCAGCCTCAACCAATCGAGGAGCATTTTCTAGATTCACTCCTCCATCCACTTCAATGATGGCTTTCGATGAATTTTCGAGCATAAGCTTCTTCAGTGTTCTCACTTTATCATAGGTGTGTTCAATGAATTTTTGTCCGCCAAAACCAGGATTGACGCTCATGATAAGCACCATGTCTACATCGCCAATGATATCGTTAAGCAAGGAAACGGGAGTATGTGGGTTCAATGCAACACCCGCTTTCATTTCGGCTTTTTTAATGGCGTCAATGGTGCGGTGTAAATGCGTGCACGCTTCATAATGAACAGTAAGGATGTCTGCGCCTGCCGACTTGAAATCGTTGATAAAAGGATCGGGATTGGCGATCATTGCATGCACATCCAGCACTTTTGATGTATGCCTTCTGAAGGCTTCAATGATGGGCAGTCCAAATGAAATATTAGGAACAAAAACACCATCCATCACATCCAGGTGAAACCACTGGGCAGCGCTTTGATTCAGGTGTACAGATTCTTCTTTTATTCTAGAAAAATCACAAGATAGGAGGGAAGGAGCAACAATGTTTTTCATGCCGTAAAAATAGATATTGCAATTACTCTAGCTCGAAGATTATCCGAATGCGAAGGGGTGCTTTTTCAACAACTTCAAACGCACCTTTGAGCTGACCCACGATCAGCTGGATTACTTTGAGGCCTATACTTCCATTGCCTTTAGGTGTTTCCTCACTTGTCATTCCGTTGCCATCGTCAGCGTATTCTAATATTCCACTGATGCCGCGTTTGTTCAGTTGGATGTTTAAGTGTCCATTGGTTCTTCCTTCAAAACCGTGCTTTAATGAATTGGTTACCAATTCGTGGATAATCAAACAAAGCGGCACAGCTTGATCAACAGGTACTTCTGTTTGGTTGGTATTGATGGAATCTTCATTTTGATTTTAACGAGTTCTTACTTAGTCAAAATCAAATGGACTATGTGTACGAAGTATTAATTCCCCTATTAAGAGAAAACCCCAATATGACGTTGGTTCTAGAAGGTCATACCGATAGCGTTGGTTCAAACGATGTTAACTATCGAATGTCTGTATTGAGAATTTCCAATGTATTGTATCACATTGAAATGAACGGTATTGAGGATACAAGAATTACAGTTAGACCAAAAGGTGAATCAGAGCCACTTGCACCAAACTCAACTGAAGAGGGAAGAGCAATAAATAGGAGAGTAGAAATTATTAAGACACCTGAAGATTAGAAGTAATGTTTAGCCTAAATAAGCTTTCAAAAGCTTGCTTCTTGAAGTATGTCTCAATCTACGAATTGCTTTCTCTTTAATTTGGCGGACGCGTTCGCGTGTTAGGTCAAACTCTTCTCCGATTTCCTCTAATGTCATTGGGTGCTTCCCAGTCAAACCGAAGTACAAGCGAATAACATCTGATTCCCTTTCAGAAAGAGTAGCTAATGAACGCTCGATTTCTCTGCGCAGAGACTCGTTTAAAAGAGACAGCTCGGGGTTGTTTTCATTGTCTCCACTTAACGTGTCATACATGTTTCTGTCATCATCTTCTGATCCTAGAAGAGGAGCGTCCATAGAAACATGACGTCTATTATTCTTGATGTTTTGGCTGATATCTCCTTCTGCCATTTCTAATTCAGTGGCAATTTCGTCAACTGTCGGTTCTCTCTCATGCATTTGTTCAAGTTGAGCGTATGCACGATTGATTTTATTGATATTTCCAATTTTGTTTAATGGAAGACGAACAATTCGAGCTTGTTCAGCTAAAGATTGAAGGATAGATTGACGAATCCACCATACAGCATAAGAGATAAACTTAAACCCTCGCGTTTCATCAAAACGTTTAGCAGCCTTTATTAATCCCAAGTTGCCTTCATTAATTAAATCAGGTAGACTCAAACCTTGGTTTTGGTATTGCTTCGAAACAGATACCACAAATCTTAAGTTAGCTCTTACCATTTTGGCAAGCGCCTGTTGATCTCCTTGCTTAATCCGTTTAGCTAATTCAACTTCTTGCTCAGCAGTGATTAAATCTTCACGGCCGATTTCAGTTAAGTACTTATCGAGAGATGCTGTCTCACGATTTGTTATTTGCTGGGTAATTTTAAGTTGACGCATAGGATAGTTTTTTCTCATTATAAAGAAATACTATCCTAGAGGGAAAAAAAGAAGCCGATATTTAGACTTTTAAATATCGGCTTGTTAAAACTGTAATTGTAAGTTGCTTTTACTGAGCAGCGTTAGGCTATGGACGGGGAATTAAAGCCTTTCGAGAAAGTCTTAATTTACCCGTTTTTACATCGATTTCAATCAATTTCACCTCAATTTCTTGACCTGCTTTCAGCACGTCTTCAACATTTTCGATGCGTTTATGATCAATTTCTGAAATGTGAAGTAGACCTTCTTTGCCAGGAAGAATTTCAACAAATGCTCCAAATGCAGCTATGTTTTTAACCTTTCCTTGATATACTTCTCCAACTTCTGGTTTTGCAACGATGCCTTTAATCCAGGCCATTGCTTTATCCATTCCTTCTTTATTATCACATGCTATCTGAACAACACCTTTGTTGTCTTCTTCAGCGATAGAAATTGTTGTTTCGGTTTTAGCTTGAATCTCTTGAATCACTTTTCCACCCGGTCCGATAACTGCACCAATTTGTTCTTTATCGATAAGAATTGTTTCAATTCTTGGAACGTGTGGCTTGAAATCTTCACGTGGTTCTTGAATGGTCTTGAGCATTTCATTCAAAATGTGCGCTCTACCTTCTTTGGCTTGGTTCAAAGCTTTTTCAAGAACTTCATAAGCTAAACCATCCACTTTGATATCCATTTGACAAGCAGTGATTCCTTTTTCTGTTCCGGTAACCTTAAAGTCCATATCACCTAAGTGATCTTCATCTCCTAAAATATCAGAAAGAACAGAGTACTTTCCATCTTTATCCATGATTAATCCCATAGCAATACCACTTACGGGTCGCTTGATTTTCACACCAGCATCCATAAGAGCTAGTGTTCCAGCACATACAGTAGCCATTGAAGACGAACCATTTGATTCAAGAATATCAGATACTACACGAATAGTATAAGGATTGACATCAGATGCAGGAATCATATTCTTCAAAGCACGAAGTGCTAGGTTACCATGACCAACTTCTCTTCTAGAAACACCGCGAATTGGACGGGCTTCTCCTGTAGAAAATGGAGGGAAGTTATAGTGAAGCATGAATTTGTCACTTCCTGAATGAAGGGCACCGTCAACGGTTTGCTCATCAAGCTTTGTACCTAATGTTATGGTCGTCAGCGATTGAGTTTCACCTCTTGTGAAGATTGCAGAACCGTGGGTCCCAGGTAAGTAATCAATTTCTGTCCAGATTGGACGAATTTCAGTTGTCGTTCTTCCATCAAGGCGCTTACCTTCATTAAGGATCATCTTGCGCATTGCTTCTTTCTCAACTTTGTGGAAATACTTGCCAACAAGTCCACCTTTCTCTTCTTGATCTTCTTCGCTTAATGTAGCAAGGTATTCAGCTTCAAGTGCTTTAAAGGCGTCACTTCTATCGTGCTTAGCACTCGCTGAAGTGGCGATTGCATAGCACTTGTCATAGCAATAAGCCATAACAGCTGCTTCAAGATCAGCATCATTTGTTTCATGAGAGTATTCTCTCTTAGGGCTTGACTTTTCAATTTTCGCAGCAAGATCTAATTGAGCTTGGCAATGAAGTTTGATTTCGGTATGAGCAACTTTGATTGCATCGAGCATTTCTGTTTCGCTTGCCTCGTGCATTTCACCTTCCACCATCATTATATTATCAATGGTAGCTGCAACCATGATATCCATGTCGCAATCAGCCATTTGAGTAAATGTTGGATTCACAATGAACTCACCATTTAATCTACCAACGCGAACTTCAGAAACAGGGCCTGCAAAAGGAATATCAGAAACAGCGATCGCAGCGGAAGCAGCTAAACAAGCTAAAGCGTCTGGTTGGACACTCTTATCAGATGAGATTAAACTCACCATAACTTGTGTTTCTGCGTGAAAGTCATCTGGAAATAAAGGTCTGAGGGCTCTATCTATTAAACGCATTGTAAGCACTTCACCATCAGAAGGGCGTGCTTCTCTTTTGAAGAATCCTCCGGGAAACTTACCTGTCGAAGGGTATTTCTCTCTGTAGTCTACAGTTAATGGAAGGAAGTCTATTCCCTCCTTAGCATCTTTACTTGCTACTACCGTTGCCAGCAACATGGTTCCTCCTTGCTTGACAACTACCGAACCGTCAGCCTGCTTAGCAAGTTTGCCAGTTTCGATAATAATTTCATCGCCATTCTTAGAGGCGATGCTTTGTTGTGTTCCTAATAACATAATGAAACGATAAGTGTAAATATGAAAAAAGGCAATGAAGATTGCCTTTTTTCTAAAATGATTGGAAGATTACTTCCTTAAATTAAGTTCTTTAATGATGCTTCTATAACGCTCAATATCTTTTGATTTGAGATAATTTAGAAGACTTCTTCTTTTTCCTACAAGCTTAATAAGCGCCTGTTGGGTAGTAAAATCTTTACGATTTTTCTTTAAGTGCTCAGTTAAATGAGCAATTCTGAAAGTAAAAAGAGCAATCTGCCCTTCTGCTGATCCAGTGTTAGAAGCCGCTTCTCCGTGCTTCTTGAAAATTTCTTGTTTTGTTTCGCTAGTCAAATACATGCTACAGCTTCTATTTCTTTATAAGGGGCACAAATATATACATTTCTATCTCTGCGTCAATCACTTATTTAATTTTTAATTAATGACAGGAATTGGCCCAATTGCTCCTTTAAATTTTTACGTTCAACAATGAAATCCAAAAAGCCGTGTTCGAGAACGAATTCTGATGTTTGAAAGCCCTCGGGTAAATCTTTTCCAATGGTTTCTTTTACTACTCTTGGTCCGGCAAATCCAATAAGAGCGCCTGGTTCGGCAATATTGATGTCGCCTAACATTGCAAATGATGCAGTCACACCACCTGTGGTTGGGTCAGTGAGCATTGAGATGTAAGGTATTTTCTTTTCGCTCAATTGAGTCAATTTAGCACTTGTTTTGGCCATTTGCATCAAAGAGAATGCAGCCTCCATCATTCGAGCTCCACCACTTTTACTAATCATAATGAATGGTGAATTATGCTCTATAGCATAATCAATAGCGCGTGCAATCTTCTCGCCAACAACCGACCCCATGCTTCCTCCAATAAATTGGAAATCCATACAAGCAACAACCGCTTTCTTGCGATTGATATTTCCAGCAGCCGTTCTCACAGCATCGTGTAATCCAGTCTTTCTGATCGTTGCTTGCAAGCGATCACCATATTTCTTCGTGTCCTCAAAAGACAAAGGATCACCAGAGATCATATGCGGATTAATCTCTGTATAACGATTGTTATCAAACAAAATCTGAAAATACTGCAATGAACTGATGCGCTCATGATAACCACATTTTTCGCAAACCCACATTGAATTAGCATGTTCCTCAGAACTCACTACATGGTTACAACTACGGCACTTATACCATAAACCTTCAGGAGTCTCTTTTTTCTCCGTAGTTGGAGTTCGAATCCCCTCTGTCATTCTTTTAAACCATCCCATGCCTAATGCTTTGAATCGGCTGCAAAGCTATACCAATATTTGGGACATCATAATCCTAAAAAGGATACTGAATTGCGAGATTGAATGTTACTTCTGGTCGATAAGGTTCCGTCCACTGATCAACGGGTGTTAATCCTTGATCTTGTCGTGCGTCATTGGCTGAAGATCTTAATTGATTTGTAATGGTTTTAGACTGAAAAACCCATCGCTCACCTTCAGGAAGGGCTGGGTTCTTCAACTGCAGCCCCCCATCAAGTCGTAGAATAAAGAAGTTGAAGTTCAATCGAACACCAGCTCCGGGTGCAATAGCAATCTCTTTGTAAAAACGGTCAAATGCAAACTCTGCTCCATCCCGTTGTGGGTCTAAGCTCAAAAGCCAAATGTTTCCCATATCTGCAAATAGAGCTCCTTCTACTTGTTTGATGATATGAAAGCGGTACTCTAAATTCAATTCTAAATGAAGTTCACCGACTTGATCAATTCCATAAGTTTCAATTTCTGACAGACTTCCTGGGCCTAACGCGCGAGCTCTCCAAGCCCTAATTCCGTTTGATCCTCCACCAAAAAAGCTTCGTTCAAAAGGAAGTGTGTTCAAATTATTCAATGGCGTTCCGATTCCTCCAAAGAAGCGATAAACCATTTTGGAGCTTTCATTGATATTGGTATTCTTGACAAAGTTCACATCAAATTTTACGTATTGGGCAAAAGCTATACTATCTATTAGGTATGAATTTGTTGATTCATTGTAGGGCAGCTTTAATGCATTACCTGCTGCTCTCAATATGTTTCCCGCTGATTCAAAGTTGATTTTATAGTAATAATAGTTCTTAAGTTTATTGATGTCTTGGGTTGTATATGAGTAGCTTATTCTGCCGGCTGCTATGATGTGGTCATTGTAACTATTAATGAGCAATGAGTTTCCTGTTTCTTGTAACTGCTGTTCAAATAGTGCTTTTTTATCAAGCTCAATAACACTAAGATCCACAGGGGCAATGATGAGTTGATCTCTTTCGCGAATCCTCATCGTGTACTGATAAGTTGTGTTTAGTAAATTTCTTTGGTATTGGGGACGAACTTGTCTGTCTATAGAGGCGCTAATGTTTGTCTTCGGTTCTTTAAGCCAAAGAAACTCTCGTGCTGTAAGTCGAAGTAAAAAATCCGGAATTGTTATGCTTAATTGCGTTCCGAATTCGTATGTATTGAAAATACTAATGTTATCGATTACCTCATCACTCGCATCGGAGATTGTACTGTTGGTGCGCTGTGATTCTAGACCGCCATAAATCTTCAAGTCCAATTGCTCAGCACCACGAAAAACGTTTCTGTTTTTATAGTTGATGGATGAAGAAATTCCTAAGTTGCCTGATCGGTTGGTTCCTGTTGTTTCGAGACTGAATGAGTGTTTTGGAGCTCGGGTTAAGTTAACTGTAAGGTCAAGTAAGGCTGCGTTCGTGTCAATATTACTCTGGGAGTATTGCATATCGATGAATCGAAAGTTATTCAAGGCATTGAGGCGCTCATAACTATAGTTGGTTCGACTTAAAGAATATTGCTCTCTGGGAGATTGGAAAAGGTTTCTTGATATACGAAGAGGTCGGATAAATGGCTTGTCAATATATAGAAAAGTTAAATCCCTAAACATTATGGTGTCTAATCCAGCTTGGGTTTTAGATCGTGCAACATAGTTTTCATTAATGCTGATTGAGTTGATATAGTGCTTTCTGTGCGAAACTTCCACGATTGTATCTTTTGTGTTGACTTTTTCAGATAGTCTCAGATTCCGAAGTCTTACTGATACATCAAAACGAGTGCCTGATAGATTGGTGTCAACATCAAAAAGCACGTGGATTTTATCAAAAGTGAAGTAGCCTAGATTTTTCATTTTCCTAGTCAATCGATCTCGTTCCTGCTCAAATTGTTCAGCATTGAACCTATCACCTGGTGTCAAAGATGTTTTTACTCCGTTTTGAACTTGAAACTCTTTGACTAATGCTGTATCCTCAAAAGCATATTTTACCTTTCTTATGGTATAGGCCGGACCACTATAGATGTAGTAATGAAGTTCTGTTGTTTTCTTTCCCAAGAATGCATACGCACTTACACGTGCATCAAAGTAACCTTCGTTCTTCAGTGTTCGCAGCAACTGATCTTTGCTTTTCTCTAATAAAATTGGCTCGTAAATAGGAGGTGCTTCGCCAACCGTGTTTTTTAAATAGCTGAAAATCTTTTTTTCTTGATTGCGCTTTGATGCAAAATTCCACATGGTAATGTGAAATGGAATAACGCCTAAAATTTTGCGATAAGATTTTTGCTTAAGCACATAATCAAGCGCTTCTGGATCTGCTTCGTAATCGAAAACTCCATTTTCGTTCAGGTGGATTTTGGACTTAACTACAAGGTGCTGACCTTCCTCCACATGCCGGGTAACTTGACATGATTGGATGATCCATGAGATGAAAACAAGAAATATGACATTAAGTAAATTCCTCATCAAGAGGTGGCCTTATCTTTGGCTCAAAGCTAATGGTATTTAAGCGACTCTTTTGATTTCCAAAAATGAAATAAAACGTATTCGTGGTCTTCACTCGAAGAAAGGGCGAAAAGAAACACAACAATTTATTGTTGAAGGCGAGAAATCTGTGCGTGAAGCACTTGCGTCTCATTTCGAATTGGTAGCGTTATATGCCCTTGAGTCTGCATCTCAAGACATTCTTGACCGAGCGAGTTTGATTTCGGAAAAAGAGATGAAGCAAATTTCGGCATTGAGTTCTTATTCACCGGCTTTGGCCGTAATCAAGATGATAGATGCCAAAGTTGATTTTAATTCTTTGTCACAACAAAAAGTATTAGCACTAGATGGCATTCGTGACCCAGGCAATTTAGGAACAATCATAAGGACAGCTGACTGGTTCGGAGTCTCAACAATTCTGCTTTCCTCTGATTGCGTTGATTTGCATAATCCCAAGACTTTGCAGGCTACCATGGGTAGCTTTTTAAATGTGAATGTCTTTCAAGGTGAATTGTCTAAGATGGTTGGTCAACTAAAGGAATACAGCGCATCTATGCCAATTTATGGTGCTGTGTTAGATGGACAAAGTGCGAAAGCGATTAAACTTTCGTCTTCTTCTGGTTTGCTGATAATAGGAAGTGAGTCTCATGGTATCAGCGATCCGATAAAGGCGCTATGTTCAGATAAAATTACAATAGCTGGTAAGGGGAAAGCAGAATCTCTGAATGCAAGTATTGCTGCAGCAGTCTTATTATCGGACTGGATGGAGGATTAGCCTTCGAAATTGAATGAAAGCGCTATTATTCTTGAATTTAACCCGTTGATTGGGTTTGCAAATTTGGTTTGATCTTGAACGATGATGTTGTTTATACCATAACTAAAACGCAATTCTGGACTGAATTTAAAATACTCTAGAAAAAAATCAAACCCAACACCAGCTTCAACCATGTAATTCATACGCTGAATCTTCACAATGAACTCGCCTTTTTCATCTACTGTGTTATCTACAAACTCTTGAGAAGCAAGGTCAATGCTGTAATTAAAGCCCGCGAAAATGTATTGCGCAAAATTATTGACACGTGCTGACCTGTATTTGAGGTATAAAGGAATATCAACAAAGGTCGACTCTACAGTTCTTACTACGGGTGATTGAGCTCTATTGTTGGCATCAACATAGGTGTAGTTTAAATTGCGTGAAGCGAAGGCAATACCAGGTGTGAAGCGCAATCCGAAGTACGGACCCAAATGCAACTCAGATAACACATGAATGATGAATCCAGGTTGGCTATTTACTTCAAGTCGAACAAGTGAGTCACCTAAGGTCAAATTAGGATCAACATTAAATCCATTACTCGTAAACCCGAGTTGAAAACCAAAGTGGAGTTTTCTATTGTCAAATTTGGGTAAGTTTTCAGGGATGTCACGTTGAGCAACAGCGCTTAAAGTAGTGGCTGAAGCAAGTATCACAAATATGGTCTTGATAGAACGCATTCGATGCAAAGGAACGAAAGCTTCTCTAGTTTTATTTTTCTGCCAGATATATTGTCGCGATTCCGAATGTTAATCGGTATTCTTTTATGTTTTTATATCCTACTTCATTTAAGATCGCCATAAACGATTCTCCTTCTGGAAATGCGTTCACCGATTCAGGCAAATAAGTGTAAGCGCGCGAATCTTTAGAGATGAGTTTACCGATGTTGGGTAAAATGGCTTTGAAGTAGAAGTTGTAGAGTTGTTTCATTGGAAACATGCGAGGCTTCGAGAATTCTAATATGGCTACTGCATAACCAGGTTTCAAGACACGCTTTATTTCCTTTAATCCTGCTTTAAGGTTTTCAAAATTGCGCACTCCGAAGGCAACAGTTACCGCCTCAAAATGATTTTCTGAAAAGTCGATGTTTTCCGCATCACCTAATTTTAGTTCGATTGTGCTATCGAGAGAACGTTTTTTCATTTTGACATTCCCTACCTCTAGCATGCCTGCCGAAATGTCAATTCCTTTAATGGAATTTGGCTTTAACGACATCAGTTCTACTGCAAAGTCACCTGTTCCAGTTGCTACGTCTAAAATAATCGTTGGCTTATAAGGCTTCAAAAGCTTTACAGCCTTCTTTCTCCATAGTTTGTCAATGTTCAAACTAAGCACATGATTTAGCAGGTCGTATCTGCCAGAAATGTTGTCGAACATCTGAGCCACTTGCTCTTTTTTGCTACCTTCTTCAGTATAAGGTTTTACTTTTTCTGCTGCGTTTTCAGTCATTAACCAACCATTATGTGTTCTTCAGGATATGAGTAGTTTGTGCTAATTATCTTTCTAGAGAACGCGAAGATGATAGATAATGTTCCCAAGCGACCTATAAACATGGATACAATTAGGATTATCTTTCCTGGATCACTAAGCATTCCTGTAATTCCTGTGCTTAGTCCACACGTTGAAAATGCAGATACTTCCTCAAAAATCAAGTCTATTAGTCCTCTATCGCCCATGGCTAGAATATGATCTTCGGTTAGACAAAGTGCATAAATGCAAATAAGCATTCCCCCACCAAATGTTACCAAAACGGTGAAGGCCTTCAGCATGTCATCATTTGGAATGGTTCGGCCAATAAACTCAACGCTCTTTTTTCCTCTAATAATAGACCACGTATTGATGCATATTAGTCCGAAAGTTGACGTTTTTATGCCACCAGCAGTCGAAAATGTATTTCCTCCCACGAACATCATAAAAATGAGCATAAACAATGTGGCCGTTGAAAGACTGAATACGTCTGCGGTGTTGAGTCCAGCTGAGCGAGAAGAAACTGATTGAAACAGCGCCACTATCGTCTTCTCTACAAATGTCAAATCTGATAATGTCGTTTTCCATTCCGCTGCCAAGTAGAGAACAACGCCTATTCCAATTAAAATCAGGTGCGTTCTAACTGCCAATATCGTGCTCATGTTAGCTCTTTTCCATGGATGCTTTAAACGATCACGCATAAGGCTTGGAGTGAAGAGGTCAAACATGACAGTGAAACCGAAAGCTCCAAGCAATACTAACAAGGCTACTACCAAATGCATTAAATAAGCTTCTCTGATAAAAGGTGCATACATGCCGTCTGTGACCGTTGAAAAGCCTGCGTTATTAAAAGCTGAGATCGAATGAAATATTCCAAAGAAAAGACGATCTCCGCGAGATTCGAGAGGCATGTCAGGTGTAATCAAAGCATAAATTAATAAACCACCTACCACCTCAATAATGGCACTTAGCGCAAACACTTTAAAGAGCATGCCTTTTGCATTGTAAAAAGCATCTTTTGTCACAAAGTCTTCGATTATATCGTCTTGCTTCAAACTGAATCCCGCTCGATTTAAGAAGGCGGCTAAATAAGCAAATGAAACTATGTTTAGCCCACCCAATTTCATGAGTAACATTATTACAACATGGCCTTTGTATGAGAAAAATGTGGCGGTATCCACCACGATTAAGCCGGTCACACAGGTGGCGCTTACTGAAGTAAATAATGCGTCTATAAAGCCCATGCTTCCATCCTGCACAGTCATTTCTGGCATGAGCAAAAGCCCTGTTCCCAATCCAATAATCACTAAAAACGAAGCAATAAAAATTGATGATGGATGGATCTTAATATTTGAAAAAATATTCGTGTTGTCATTTAACTCAAAGAATACTACTATGAATAGATAGAATTGCAGAAACACAACAGAAAGTGCGCTTAGACTCTCTAAGCCAATGGCATTAAAAATCGTTTGGACAATTAGGATGTCAAACAGGTTATAGGAAAACCCTTCTAAGGTTAGAATGAGCACAAGTAAGGTTTCAAACCAATTATCCTTCATGAATTTAATCGGCTCAAAGTCGTAGAAGATTTTTACTAAAAAGTGCAAGACATAAAAGCCAAATGAAAACTGAACAATGCCCTGAATGATTGCAGCAGTATTTGGATTGTGACTGAAACCGTGATAGTAAAATAAGCTGCTTATGGCAGCCATCGAAATCAAGATGCTTAGTATTTTAAGAATCTTTAGATTCTGGGCCTTACTGCTGTAAATAATCAGGTTGATTCGCTCGCGTATTGATCGAATATCCACGTCAGAGGGATTTGTTGATTTCTTCTAAAAGATCATTCTGAGTTATCGATACCACTCCTGGAAATTGGCAAACCCAGCCACCAGCCAAATTTGAAATGGTCGCTATATTTCTTAAATCCATGCCAACAGCCAAGGCGCAAGTGGCCGCGGAAATAACAGTATCGCCTGCGCCAGAAACGTCAGCTATTGTGCGGTTGAATGCCGGAATATGATGATTTTCGCTACCATCTGTTATGAATACACCGTCCGCTGAAAGCGTGAAAAAAGCACACCCAACGGGCATTTTTTCTTGGAGGAGTCTATAGGCACTCATCAAGTCGTTATGATTTGATGTTAAATGAGGTAAGGCAAGCCCTTCTCTCAACTCCTTCATATTTGGTTTAAACAAGGTCGCACCAGCATAACTGAAAAAGTTTCTCTTTTTAGGGTCAACAGTAACCTTTATTCCTAATGAGGAAGCTTTCGAAATGACAGATTTTATCAATTGAGAGGTTATGCAACCTTTGTCATAGTCTTCAAAAATTATGGCATTTGGCGAATGCTTATCGATTAAGCTGATGATTCGATTGAGTAACATTCGCTCGTCTTCCGAACTTAAACTCGAAGTGATTTCTTCATCAAACCGAAGAAGCTGACTGAATCCACTTACCATGCGGGTTTTTTTGGATGTCTGTCTTGCTCCACTAGTTACAATTCCACTCGAGTCTAATCCTTCTTTCTGCATTAATTTTTTGATGGAAGCACCAGCATCATCATCACCAATTACTGAGCATAAAATACTCGAAGCGCCAAGCTTATTCACATTTAAACCAACATTAGCAGCACCACCTAGCCTATAATCTTTAGACCTAATATCCAAAACAGGAACGGGGGCTTCGGGAGAAATCCGAGATACATCACCTTTGTAATAGGCGTCAAGAATTACATCTCCAATGACTAGAATTTTAAGTTGGTTAAACTGCGAAACCAAACGCAAGAGCTCTTCTTTGTTCATCAGTTCAATTGGTCAATCGCTATTTTTAAACGGTCAAGTGCCTTTTTTAAATCTTCTTCAGAAGCCGCATAGCTTAGTCTAATATATTCATCTGCTCCGAAAGCACTTCCAGAAACGGTTGCTACGTGCGCTGTTTCTAGCAGATACATTGAAAGTTCACTTGCATTATTGATCTGCATGTCGTTATGACTTTTTCCAAATAGGCTTGAAATTTTTGGAAAAAGGTAGAACGCTCCCTCTGGGCGATTGCAAACAACACCGTCTATCTTGGAGAGTCCATCAATCATTAATTCTCTACGCTTTTTAAACTCCTTCACCATTGGCTCTAAGTCTGCTGGATTCATTTCCATAGCTGCAACCGTGGCCATTTGGCTAATGCCTGATGGAGCGCTGGTAAATTGACCTTGCATCTTAGTGCAAGCCTTGGCAATTTCTTTTGAAGCAGCGATGTATCCAATTCGCCAACCAGTCATTGCAAATGACTTGGAAACGCCATTTACAGTAATCACTCTAGAATATAGTTCTGGAATCGCTGCTAGGCTGAAGTGATCACCTTCAAAACGGATATGCTCATAAATTTCATCAGAAATAATAAAAACATTAGGATACTTTTTAAACACCTCACCCAAGGCTAGTAATTCTTCTTTAGAGTATGCACCACCCGTAGGGTTAGATGGCGATGAAAACATGAACAGTTTCGTGTCTTGATCTAAATGCGCATCAAGCTGTTCTGGTGTGATTTTAAAATCTTGCTCAACACCTGCTTGTACTTCGATCATATGTCCTTCTGCAAAGCCAATCATTTCTTTGTAGCTTACCCAGTATGGAGTGGCTACAACAACTTTATCGCCTGGGTTTACTAAACAAAGTACTGTATTCATTAAGCTTTGCTTGGCGCCCGTGGACACTACAATTTGATCCATCGAATATTCTAGATCATTGTCTCTTTTAAGTTTGGCTGCAATCGCTTTACGCACTTCAACCAACCCCGGAACTGGAGTGTAATGAGAAACATTGTCTTTAACGGCTTGTATCGCTGCGTTTTTAATTACCTCTGGAGTATTGAAGTCTGGCTCACCCAAGCTCAAATTGATCACGTCATGCCCAAGTGCTTTTAAATCCCTGCTCTTTTGAGACATGGCAATAGTTTCGGATTCTGCCAGTTTTTGAATACGATCTGAAAATACGTTCATGCAATAGTATTGTGAGGCAAAGCTAAAGAATTGAAGCACTTTTCTAACATGCTTATAATGTCATAATTCCACGCATATCACGCTTTCTTTTTCAATATTTGCGCTATGGATAATATGAGCGGAATAGCCTTGATCGTTGCTGTATTGGCAACTGGAGCAGCAATAGTCGCTGTGGTATATACAATGTTGAATCAATACTTCAAGCAACAGCAAGAAATTAGTGCCTCGCAATTGGAGGAAAGAAAGCGCAAAGACTACGTTGGAATTCAAATGCAGGCTTACGAACGATTGATTCTTTTTTTAGAACGAATCAACCCTGAAAGATTGGTATTTCGAGTAAATAAGCCCGGAATGAGTGCTCGTTTTCTTCAATCTGAGATTCTTAAAACAGTAAGAGAAGAGTTTGATCATAACCTAACCCAGCAATTATACATCGGTTCAGATGCTTGGATGGCGGTGAAAGCTGCACGAGAAGAAACACTCAAAATATTAAACGTTGCAGCTGAACATGTGCATCGCGATGCTGATTCTTTGGCACTGTCAAAGGCCATTTTAGAAGTTGTGGGAGGGATGGAAAAACTACCTACCGAAGTTGCGATTGGGATACTCAAGTCTGAGTTCCGAAAGAAAATGAAGCTTTAGTCGATCGAAAGCTTCTGCAGTGATGCAATCACCTGCAAGGAAGCATGGTATTCATTTATTGAACCTTCAGAAACAGCCTCTTTGAGGTGACTCATGTCATGCGAATTTCCTAGCGATTGCAGCACGTATTCATAAATACTCAACTCAGTCAGTTTTTCAAAAGAACGGGTTTGTTGATCTTTGCGCTTCACTTCAAATTGACCGTTGTCTCTTAGAGTATTTAGCATTTCATTTACAGTTTTCCATGCTTCTTTTACTCCATCGTTATTAAGTCCAGATGCAGTTAACACTTTTGTGTTCCAGCCTGAATGAGAGGCAGGGAATAGGTGCAGCGCCATTTCTAATTGCTTCTTTGCTTTTCTTGCAGCATTGATGTTACTGCCATCAGCCTTATTGATCACAATGATGTCAGCCGCCTCCATAATTCCGCGCTTGATTCCTTGTAAGTCATCTCCTGTGCCGGGCATTGCTAACATGAGGAAACAATCCGTGATATTAATGACTTCAGTTTCGCTTTGACCAACACCAACTGTTTCAATAATGATCACATCATATCCAGCAGCTTCGCATAATAGCATTGACTCCCTTGTTCTGGCAGCTACTCCGCCTAATGTTCCGCTTGAAGGACTTGGACGAATAAAAGCGTTGGGTTCTCGACTCAATTCTTCCATTCGCGTTTTGTCTCCCAAAATACTGCCGCCACTTTTTTGACTGCTCGGGTCTATTGCCAGTACGGCAAGTTTTAAACCTTGTGCTACGATGGATTTTCCAAGTGTTTCAATGAAGGTGCTTTTTCCTACTCCAGGAATACCGGTAATTCCAATGCGAATGGAAGGTTTACGTTGGTTGTAGATGGCATCTACAAGTTCAATTGCTTGTTTGCGATGCTGAGGCAAGGTGCTTTCAACGAGCGTAATGGCCCTTGAAAGGTTGAGAAGGTCTCCCTGAACTAGTTTTTCTATGTTGATGGAACTTGCCATTAAGTCTCAAAGAAAGTAATTGTAAGGGATGGAATAGCAATGAAGCACACTCTAGCGAAACTCGTGATTGAAACTTACAAACTGTGGAGTACAGTCGCCTTCAATGATTTGACTGACGTTTACCTCATATTTTAAACCAATTTCAAAATTGTTTCTAACGATAAAATCATGATCAACCTTAATACCTCTTAGGTCGCCAAACTCTTGATCTTCCATGGCTAGAACACTTGCTTTGAAATCCATAATCACCGAAATCCGTCCATTTCCATCGGGATGCGGCCTCATATCAGTAATTTCCGCGTAGGTAGTCACGATATCATAATTGCAATCGCTTGACTTAGCCTTGTTATTACAAGAACTTAAACTCAATGTAAAAACTAAAATGGAGAGAAGCGCTTTGAAGCTACTTGATAAATTTACTATTCCAGACATTCTCGCTAAAATCCTTTGAATACATGATGGCGGTTATAACCGATAATGTCATAATCAAGCATGTAGTCATGCTGAACATGAAGAATCGGAAGAAGAATTCACTGTGAACTACTTCGAACTGTGAAGGTACAAGAATCGCAACCATTAAACCTATGGCCGATGAGGATGCGGCAAGTGCTCCAATATGTCGAAATGGATACTTTAAAATCTCTTGATACCATTTCATATCATCACCCCATTGAAATATATAATAGAACTGTCCATTAGGAAGCTCAGCCATCAAGATTGGATCTTTTGTGCTGTCCTTAAGATTAAAACGCTCTTGCGGAGCGATGATCTTGAAGGTTGAGAATTTGGTCCCTATAGAAGCTTCGATGCGTTTAACTTCTCTAATAGCCTCACTTGGAATGTCACCTTTGAACAAATCGCTTTCCAGGAATCGAAGTCTGAAACGTGTACAGATTTTTTCAATGGTTTCAACATTGTATTTTCTAGATGCATCTAGTTTTTTAGTCCACCCAAATTGATTTGATGTTTTTTGTTTACCCGTTAAGATTCGATTCGCTATGAGGCGTTCAGCAGTCGAGTCCTTTTCTAAAAGGGACTTTACTTCAGTGATTAAAACCGACTGCTCAAATTCTGTTTGAGCATTTGCCATTTCTTCCAGTAAATTGATATCGTTCATTTTATTCCTTTTTATTAGGTTCAATGTTTGATGCCTGATTGGCTTTTCTGGTGGCTTGATTTCGTTTGATGCGTTTTATTTGAAACCAGATGTAAAGAGCGAAAAAGGTTGTGAGCATGAGTGCCACAAACGCTAAGACAACATATTCTCCTGGCTTCATATAGTTCTAACAGATAATTGCATCAACAAGTTCAATGTGGTTAGATTACGCCCAAAAATAATAGGATAGAAATAAGAATCATAAGAATTCCTACAAGATTTTGGATGAATGAAATTGTAATCTTCTCTAACATGCGTTTTCCAATGAATGCACCTGCAAAAGCAGATAATGTGGCTAAGCCTATCAATCCTAATGACCCTTCCAAGACTGCAAAATCAAACGACACGGCATAAGTGCTGATTCTAATGGTGTCAACCAAGCAAGCGATAACTACACCCGAAGCCACAAATTGACTTTTATTTAACCCCAATTTCACTAAGAAGGCACTTCTCAATGCACCTTGGTGGCCGCTCAATCCACCGAAGAAACCACTCATTATTCCTCCTGGAATCAAGAATTTTTTGTTGATGTCGATATTTTTCAGGCGTGGTAGCAATTCCATTAATGAAAATGCGAAAATCAAAAGTGCCATCACCAAATTGAGGAAGTTGGTTTCTATCGGGCCTAGATGCAATACGGTATCAGAGTTTGCTAGTTTACCTAAAGCCATTGCTCCAAAATACGCTCCTACAATTGCTGGCAGCCCAAAACTTAAGATTACATACTTCACAGCATGTTTGCCAACTAAAATCAACTTGAAAATGTTGTTCAAGAAATGAACTATTGCAGTGGCTGCTACTGCAAACTCAGGTGGAAAGAATAAAATAAAAACAGGCGTAAGCATTGTTCCTAACCCAAAACCTGAAAAGAAGGTGAGCATAGACGCTCCAAATGCTACGAGTATGATGATGATATATTCCATAAAAAAAACCGGAGCGATTACCTTGCTGCAAGATAACCCTCCGGTGAAGCACCCCTAATTCTTTTCATAAGAACTAGATTATTAACGGAGGATAATATCGATAGCGTATTTAATCCTATTATTTTTAGACCATTCAATACAATTTTACGACTAGTACATAAAGATTCAGTTACCAGTATGAGATTAAAACAAGAGGAATCTATCCATGGATAGCGAGCAGAAGGTCGGTTTTTCCCAAGGAGTTTGAGGAAGGAAGCGTGAGCAAGACTGAAATAAAGCAAATGCTGGAAGCTGCGAAATGGGCTCCAACGCATAAATTAACTGAGCCTTGGCGCTTTTCCGTAATTATGAATCAAGAGAATAAACAAGAGTTGATTAACCTTTAAGTGGAAGTACTTTTGGCGGGACAAGGTGAGTCTGAGATGACTTTGACAAAGGCAAATAAGTTCAAAATGATTGGCGAGAAATCTTCAGCGGTAATCGCCATTATTATGAAGCGTGATGAGCAAGAGCGATTGCCATTAGATGAAGTATTGTGGGCGGTAGCGTGCGCGGTGCAAAATATTCATTTGCACGCTGCTTCTTTGAATATTGGAGGCTATTGGAGCACGGGTGCAATGACCATTCACCCATCGATTCGGAAGTTTTTACATATCGATGAGAATGACATTCACATGGGCTGGTTTTACCTTGGAAGGTACACGAAAGAGAAGATCTTAATAAAGTCGAGGATGAACGAAGAAGATTACGTGTCCTGGATGTAACTCTATAAAAGCGTATGTGCCCGCTCTGCTATGCAGATTGGGCACACACTATCAACCACCACTATGATCTTTAAACTCTTGGGAGTTTTTCTATTTTGTTAAGTTCAATGATAAAAACAACGCCTCTTTGACTTTGTTCGTTGTGTGTTCCCAAGAAAATGAAGAAATTCGATTTAAGCCGTCATTTTTCAACTTAAGTCTTTGATTTTCATTGGAATAAATTTCAAACATATATTCTGAAATTCTTTCTGTGTCATCTGGTTCTGAAATCAAAGCAGCACCTCCAGCAATTTCAGGAAGGGAGGTTGTGTTACTAGTGATCACAGGAATACCCGCTGCAAAAGCCTCAATTATCGGGATTCCAAATCCTTCGAAATAAGAAGGAAATAGAAGGGCAGTAGCTCCACCCATGGCCAACACAAGGTTTTCAATTTCAAGTCGGCCAGCGAAAATCACATCGCTTTGAAATGCGCTTTTCTGCAGCGCTTCATTCATCTCGGCATATCGCCATAATGGATTACCTACCAAGAGCAGTTTTCCATATCCACCTTTTGCTTTGTACTTGTCAAAAGCCTGGATGATGCCATGGATGTTTTTGCGGTAGGAGAAGTTTCCTACGAAAATGAAATAGTCTTCGCCCATCGCGAATTCTGACTTAGCTTTTGCTTTTTCATCTTCTGAGAGCTCGCGATAAGCAGAGTTGTAACCATTGTAAGCTACGGATATTTTATCCTTAGTAATACCGTAAGTTTCGTGAATGTCATTGGCAGAATATTCACTAACGGTAATGATCCGATCTGCGATCTGAGCGAATTGCGGAAAGTATTTTCTGTAATAATTACTATAAGCACGAGGCAAATCTTGTGGCCTATGTTCAAAGTTGATATCGTGAATCACCGGTACTTGCTTGATGCGAGCACGAGTGCTCAAGAAGCCATCAGGGGAGAAGAATAAATCTGCATTCAACCTTTTTAGTTTGTGAGGAATCGTCCGCTCAAAATACCATTGATACAACAGTGGGTGCCTGGTTTGAGGGTGAAGTATTTTCCCTTCAACATTACTTCCATAAATGAAATCCTGATCAAAGGGGCGATCAAAAAGAAAGGTGAATTTCCAATCGCTTAAGTCTTTCGTTAGCCTCGATAATACTTCATGGCTAAACCATCCGATTCCATCGAGTTTGTTGGGCAGAAGTAGTCGTGTATTTACAACAATATGCACGGAACGAATGTAAGTTTTGATTCAACTAATATCATATTCACTCTTCTAAAACTGAAAGCGAGGCGATAATTGGACGGTGGTCGGAAAGTGAAACAGATTCGCTAGAGAACGCATCAATGGATAATCTTGGGTCAACCAAAATAAAGTCAATGCGCAACCCTGGAATTAAACCAATGTAAGTCGAGCCTAACCCTATGAATCCTTTTTCACAGAATGCATCATTTAACCCTTCATTTAATAAGTTATAGGAATAACTGGCCGGAGTGTCATTGAGGTCACCGCACACGATAACTGGATAAGGTGAGTTATCGATGAATGTGCGAATAACTTCCGCTTGGTTAGATCTGCGTTTAAAACCTCCAGCAAGTCTACTTGTCATCAACTTTAAATCCTTTAATTGACCATCTTGATCATTGTTTTCAATGTGTTTAGATAGATCTTTTTCTAACCCTGAAATATAGATGGAAGCGAGATGGATGTTGAAAACCCTGATGGTGTCGTCATTGACCAAAATATCTGTGAAAATGGCCACATTGTTAGCGGCAGTATCCAATGGAATACGCTCTTTTCGTAGGATTGGATATTTAGAAAAAGTAGCGATTCCAAACTTACTTTTACCATAATGCATGATGGCCGTATAGTCTTCATGTACGTTGCGGGCATCAATTGTTTTTACGATGGTGTCCAGCGTGTTAAAGTAAACAGGGTCATTGGTGTTAAAGAATTCTTGAAAGCAAATGATAGGTGGGTTTTTTTCTTGCAAGTAGGCCAAAATCTCATTTCTAGTTTGCTTATTTCCACCCCAGTTATAAAGATCAAACAGTCGAACATTAAAGCTCATGATGTCAAATGAAGCTTCATTGACGGTTGATTTTGATGACCAGAAATTAATATGCTTTTGTGGAGCAATCCAAGTAAATACAATCGCTGTCAATCCGATGGCTGCATATTTTGGCTTGCTGATACTCCAAAAAAACACGAAACCAACGTTTACCAAGAATATAGGTAGGAAGCCCAATCCGAAAAAGGCCGGAATAAGCATTGCATCAGGATCAACTAGATAGGCATAAGCACTAATAAACAGTGCAATGATCGCTACCGCGTTGAGCGCAAACAATGATCTTTTGAGGTAGTGGATGATCTTCAAGGTCGGGATCGAATTATTGCTTGTTGCTCAATTTGAACAAAAAGTCTTTCTCTTCTTTGGTCAGGTTTTCATAACCTGACTTCGAAATTTTATCAAGTATTGCATCAGTTTTTGCTTGTACCTCTAAATTTTCTTTTGAAGCCGCTGTGCTTGGCTTAGATTTCGCCTTTGCTGTTGTCTTTTTGCCATGATCATTTGGCACTACACGTAGTTTTGGCGACTGCTTAAATAAGCCTAAAAACTTATCGTAAATGCCATAAAACGACAAGGCGTAGTCGCTTCCTTTCTCCAATCCTTTGATATAGAAATAACCCATAGCTGCACCACCGAGGTGGGCAATTTTGCCACCCATGTTGCTACTGAAATCCAGTACTGTAGAAAGAATGAATATGACCAACGCCACGTATTTCAATTTCACAGCTCCGAAAAACATAAGGTGAATCGTGTAATCTGGAAAACGCAATCCGGCAGCAATAGTTATCGCCATAACAGCTGCAGATGACCCTACCAATATCACATTGATATTTGATTCACCAGCTAAGAAAAGCAAGTTATAGATCAGTAAGTAAGCTGCTCCACCCGCAATCCCTCCCAAGAAATACAGGCCTACCAAGCGTTTTTCACCCATAAAATCATTGAAGATTCTTCCAAACCAGTAGAGCATATACATGTTGAACACCACGTGCCATAATCCTCCGTGCATAAACATATAGGTGAGCAATGTCCATGGAACTAAAATGAATTCTGTTAATGCCGATGGCAGGGCTAACCAAGAGAATATAGGGCCTTCACTGCCATTAAAAAATATGCTGCTCATTATGTTGATCAGAACAAACAGTGAAGCATTGATCAGAATCATCTGGCCAATGAAGTTGTTTCCTTTAAATAAGTTCTTTAAGTCGTCAAGCATCGTTTACTTCCACTTTTCTATTAGCGCCATCTTACGCCTGTTTTGTCCCAAAACTTAATAATGATGAAGCCAAACAACATGCCACCGAGGTGAGCAAAGTGAGCTACATTATCACCAGGATTGTTTTGCACTGCCGAGAATAATTCCATCGCTCCATATCCAATCATCAAATACTTTGCTTTGATTGGAATAGGAATGAAGATCATATATAACCTCATGTTCGGAAACATCATTCCGAATGCCAACAGTATCCCAAACAATGAACCCGAAGCCCCAATAACGTTCGGTAGGTTTAAATAGTGTCTTAAGTAGTCTTGAAAAAACACTGAGGCATTTCGTAAAGCACCGCTGTCATCAGGACTTACATTGAGCGTTTGCAGCGTATTGTTATAAAACTCTAGCGTTTCTTCATAGATCTGAGGATAGCGTATGTTGTCAATGTAATTTCCCCATGGGTGGGTATTTGCAAATCTGATAATTGCATCTGCATTGGGCGAGTATATTATGGCTTCCATTTGCGAGATAATGAGTGCCATATCAATATAAATTGTTGTGTAGTGAATGATGGCCGCGCCAAATCCAGTCAATAAATAATAGATCAAGAAACGCTTGCTTCCCCAAACATTTTCAATGGCTGAACCGAACATCCATACCGCAAACATATTGAAGAAGATGTGCGAGATATCGCCATGCATAAACATGTAGCTGACGATTTGAAAGATGTTGAATTTTTCGCTTTGAAAATAATGCAGTCCAAGCAGATCTCTTAAATCTAGGCCCATCGAACTTTCAAAGGTCACTGTGGCAAGAAACATCAGACCATTTATGATCAATAGATTCTTTACCACTGGAGGCATCATACTCCATCTATTACCGCCTAATTGCATTAATCAAATATTTTGTCCAGCATACCACCATTCAATAACACAAAAGTGGGCCGACCGTTTAAATCATGCTGAGGATTTTTACATCTCATCAACGTACGAAATAGAGATAGCATTTCTTGTGCCTTTAGTTCTTTGCCTGACTTGATGGCAGATTGTTGTGCCATGCTTAGGATTACATGATGCATCAATTCGTTCTGATCGGAAGGCTTGTCATTGCGCAAATCATCGATAAAACCACCAATGGTTTCTTCAATATTGATGTCAGTACAGGCTGCTGGAATCGCTCTAACAATGAAACTGTTATTGCCGAAAGACTCTATCTCAAAACCCATATTGTTCAATGGTTCTAGCATAGATTGCAAGATGCTGACATCCTGAGCTGAAAGTTCTAAGGTAGCGGGAAAGAGCATTTGCTGCGAGGCAGTTTGCTCACTGAGGATACTGTTTTCAAACTCTTCAAAAAGGATTCTCACATGAGCGCGATAATGATGAATCATGAAGATTCCCTCTTGACTTTGAACCAAGATGTATTTCAATCCAATTTGGCGCACAATGGTATTGTCTTCTTCACCAATCAGTTCAAGACTTGGGTCTTCTTTTGGCTGATCTGATAATGATTCGTTGAGTCCTTCATAAAGTTTTTCCCATCCTTTGGCGCTTTGGGTGTGTCCGAAGCTGGTTCCACGCTCCCAATTGGTCTGCTGCTGACGTTTTTCTTCTTTGTCAAAAGGATTGAACGAAGGATCTATAGTCACTCCTGGTGTGGGAATCTGTGCGTCTTTTCGAGCTGGAGCGATGTCAAAACTTGTTTCGCGCTCAAAGTCCAGCGAAGGAGATACATGATACTGTCCGATAGATCTTTTAACTGCTGCCCTTAGAATAGCATAAATGCTGCGCTCATCCTCAAATTTGATTTCAGTTTTCGTTGGATGAATATTAACATCAATGCTGTCTGGTATTACCTCAAAATAGATGAAATAAGAGGGGTGATGCCCATGTGGAATCAATCCTTCAAAAGCTTTTTGAATGGCAGAATGGAAGTATGCACTTTTAAAGTAGCGACCGTTGACGAATAGGAATTGCTCACCACGTGTTTTTCTTGCAGCTTCAGGCTTGCCGATAAATCCAGTAATTTTCACAAAGTCGGTGTCTTCTTCTACGGGAACAAGTTTCTCAGTATAAGACTTTCCTAAAATCCCAATTATCCTTTGCCTGATGTTGGATATTGGAAGGAAAAACAACTGCTGGTCGTTGTGATATAGTTTGAACTCTATATCAGGGTTGACTAAAGCTACTCGCTGAAACTCATCAATGATATGGCGCATTTCAACACCGTCACTTTTCAAGAATTTCCTTCTTACCGGAACATTGAAAAATAAGTTTTTAACCGAAATTGTCGTACCTGATTCGTGTGCACACACTTCTTGAAACTTCACCTTAGATCCTTCAACAGCTAAATGGCTGCCTACTTTTCGATCTTGCGATCGAGTTTTCATTTCCATTTGAGCAACGGCTGCAATACTCGCCAACGCTTCGCCTCTAAACCCCATTGTTTTAATGCGGAAAAGATCTTCAGTGGACGATATTTTTGAAGTGGCATGGCGTTCTAGGCTCATTCGAGCATCAGTTTCCGTCATTCCCTTTCCATCATCCATCGTCTGAACAAGTGTCCTACCGGAATCTTTAATGATTAATTGAATGTGGGTGGAATGAGCATCAACACTGTTTTCCAGAAGCTCCTTTACCACTGAGGCAGGACGTTGAATTACCTCGCCAGCAGCAATTTGATTGGCCAATGAATCAGGAAGAAGCTTTATAATGTCAGACATTGCTGCAAAGGTGGTAACAGCTTTGAATTGGTCAAGGGTTATTTTGTTGATTGGTTCAAAGTTTATGGTTCGTGGTTTTTTCATTCGCCTGATGGTGGCCTCAGTTCATGGTTTAGGTGCTGCGCAATTAATAAATCAACTTCTTAACCACAAACTAACTATGAACCACGAACCATTAATTATAAATCATCCATCATTAATCCTCATTCTTGAACCCCTCACACGCTTACCTTTGCGCGCTTGAAATTCGAACTTCAACATACCGATAAAGCTTCTGCTGCTAGGGCGGGGAAGGTTACAACCGATCACGGAGAGATTCAGACTCCTATATTTATGCCTGTAGGCACGGTGGCTTCAGTGAAAACTGTGCATCAGCATGAGTTGGAAGAAGATATAAAGGCACAAATCATTTTGGGCAATACATACCATTTATTCTTAAGACCTGGAATGGATGTAATGCAGAATGCTGGAGGGTTACATAAATTTATGAATTGGAAGAAGCCAATTCTCACGGATAGTGGCGGCTATCAGGTGTACAGTTTAGCAAAAAGTAGAAAAATTACCGAAGAAGGAGTTACCTTTCAATCACACATTGATGGCTCTCGTCATTTTTTCACTCCAGAAAGCGCAATGGATGTGCAACGTCAAATTGGTGCGGATATCATTATGGCTTTTGATGAATGCCCACCTTATCCATGTGACGAGCGCTATGCTGAAAAATCAATGCACCTTACGCACCGTTGGTTAAAGCGCTGCTGCGATCATTTTGACCAAACAGAAGGGTTGTATGGATATTCGCAAACGCTTTTTCCGATTGTACAAGGAAGCACTTTCCATCATTTGAGAAAGCAATCGGCTGAATATATCGCATCGATGGATCGTGAAGGAAATGCAATTGGTGGGCTTTCTGTTGGCGAGCCGCACGAAATGATGTATGAGTCTACCGATCTTGTGTGTGGGATTCTTCCAAAAGATAAACCGCGCTATTTGATGGGTGTAGGCACACCAGAGAATATATTGAAATGCATTGCGTTGGGTGTGGATATGTTCGACTGTGTAATGCCAACTCGAAATGCACGACACGGTATGCTTTACACGTGGAATGGAATAATGAATATCAAGAATAAAAAGTGGCACGATGACTTTTCTCCTTTGGATGAAAGCGGAACGAGCTATGTAGATTCTACCTATTCAAAAGCATACGTACGTCACCTATTCGCAAGCGGAGAAATGCTCGGAATGCAAATAGCCAGTATTCACAACTTGGCATTTTACCTAGATCTTGTCACTCAAGCAAGGCAACATATTTTAGCAGGAGATTTTTACGAATGGAAGACGAAGGTCGTTCCTAACATCAAACATCGATTGTAGATTGAAGATTCTCGACCTCTATATCATCAAGCGTTTTTTATTGACGTTTTTCTTCATACTCGGAATTATCATGGCCATTGCCATCATTTTTGATTTGAGTGAACAGATTGATGATTTGGTGGAGAACAACGCACCTATCAAAGGCGTGATATGGGAGTATTATAAGAATTTCGTGCTATTTTATGGCAATCTTTTTAGTCCTTTACTCACCTTCTTAGCGGTAATATTCTTCACAGCTCAATTGGCGAGTAGAACTGAGATTGTAGCCATTTTGAGTGGAGGTGTAAGTTTTAGCCGATTGATGTGGCCCTATTTTATCTCGGCTACGATTCTTGCAGCTGCATCTTTTTACCTCAACAATTACCTCGTACCTAAAGCGAATCGTGAGCGAATAGAATTTCAATCACGTTACATTTATACATACAGGAGAACATTGAACCAAGGCGTGCACAAACAAATCAGCCCAGGTCAGATGATCTATTTTGATAAATTCAATTCGAAGAGTAACATCGGATATGAGTTTACCTTAGAGGAATGGGACGGTATTAAATTGCAATCAAAACTGTTTGCTAACTATGTAAAGTGGGACAGTGCTAGTCAGGTTTGGACGCTGGAAAATTACTACTTGCGGACGTTTGAAGGTGGAAAAGAAAGTGTGGTTGAAGGTGAAAAACGAGATACTACGTTTTCATTCTCACCAGATGAGTTTAGGTTGAGAATGGATGATATTCAGCGAATGGATGTCAATGAATTGGATGATTTTATTGCTGAGCAGCGTTTAAAAGGATCGCCTAACATTCCATTTTATTTGATCGAGAAACACACAAGAAATGCCTTGCCGTTTTCAACTTATATCTTGACCATCATTGGCGTAGCAATGAGCAGTAGAAAGGTGAGGGGAGGGATTGGAGCGCACATTGCTGCGGGATTAGCACTAGCTGTTACCTATATTTTAGCCATGAAGGTGAGTACGGTTTACGCGACCAACGCTGGGTTAGATCCACTGTATGCGGCCTGGATTCCCAACGTTTTGTACGGTTTTCTGGCGATCTACCTTTATTCAAAAGCGCCAAAATAGGCTACAGAAGTCCGCACTCTCCTTCTTCGTAATCTTCTATTCCAGCACATTCTGCATGGCAGTCATTACTATAGGTTACATTGTCGCAACTGCAAACCGGAGCATATATTTCATAGCAAATACAATCTTCTTGAACATCTTTCGGTTTGCATTTGTCGCAGCTCAAGGTAACCGAGCCAAGACCGAAAAGTGTAATAAGGGAGAATAATCTAAACATGAATAAGACGTTTTAATATGATTTGGACGTAATTCGCATTTAGAACGATGACAATCAATAAAAATTTCTCGATCAACCTGGTTTTTTTACTCGGGCTCAATTTATTGGTCAAGCCAATTTATCTTTTTGGTGTAGAATTAGGCGTTCAAAATGCGGTAGGGGCTGAAGATTATGGTCTTTACTATGCCATGTTCAACTTCACGTTTTTATTCAATGTTTTGCTCGATTTAGGCATCAACAATTTTCAAAAGATCAAAGTGGCGCAAGATGCTGATTTGGGCATTCAAAACATGGCCACACTTCTACCGATGAAGTTTTTACTCAGTATCTCATACGTGGTGATTACGGTCATTGCTGCCTTATTGATTGGTTTTGAAGGTGAATACTGGTTTTTCATCGGATGGTTGATGTTGAACCATATACTCTCTGTGTTTTTGTTGATGTTTAGGGCGAATCTCTCAGGCCTACATCTTTTTATGAGAGATAGCTTTTTGAGTGTCATCGACCGACTGCTCATGATTGTTTGTGTTGGATATTTGCTTTGGTTTGGAAAGGAAAAGTTTGAGATAGAAACATTCGTGCTTTTTCAATCAGGAGCTTATGCTGTTGCCATAGTTATAGCATTGATTCTCACCCCGGCAGGAAAACGATTCATTCTGCCTAAGGTTAGTATTTCATCCATGGTTGGAATGGCGAAACAAACATGGCCTTTTGCGTTGTTGATTTTATTGATGACAGCCTATAATAAGTTAGATGGAATTATGCTCGAACGTCTTGCAGACGAAGGAACCTTAGAAGCTGGGATATACGCCCAAGCGTTCAGGATATTAGACGCTGGCAACAGCTTTGCCTTCTTGTATGCGGGCCTACTTTTGCCCATGTTTGCGAGAATAGTCCATGAAGGTAAAGGGTTGAAAGAACTGCATTCTCTGGTTGATCAAGCGTGTAGGTTTTTGATTGTTCCAGCAGGTGTGGTGTGCATTATATCAGTGTTTTATGGCGATTGGATCATGCACTTGTTGTACGATGAGCATGCAGATCAAAGCGCTCTTAGTTTAGTATGGTTGATGGGGTCATTTGTTTTTTTAGCTAGCGGATACGTTTTCGGAACATTGATTACAGCTTCAGCTCGAATGAAAGCTTTAAACTGGATTGCTTTCGGATCGGTATTATTAAATGTGGTGCTCAATATTATCCTAATACCTGAGTATGGTTCAGAAGGAGCAGCCTTTACCAGTTTTGTGAGTTTAGGGTTTATGGCAATAGCTCAAATTATCTTTTCTTATCGGACATTTGATATAGCCATATTACCCTGGTTGTGGCGAGCTGCGCTTATTTGGATATTAGCGATTGTAGGAGTGTACGCTGCTATCGAACTTGACTTTGAAGTATTGCCTTCCATCTTCTTTGTGGTAAGTATATCAGTCGTAGCCTTTTTTACGTTTGTCATTGATCGTACAAAGGTTTTGGATCTTTTGAAAAAGCGATCATAGTTCTGCTCTGAGCCTTGAATTCAGCACTTTGCGCTATGCCTTAATGCCTACATTTGCCACCTCTTAAAAAGCACATAAATACTTATGCAAGACAAGGAATACAAAAAGAATTTTGATTCGACCAATCTCATATTCTTTCTCTTACGTTATCGTAAGCCTTTGATAATCATTTCTTTTAGCGCAGCATTAATTTCTTCGGTAGTATCGCTTCTAATTCAAGAGAAGTTTCTCTCTACTGTGATTTTATTCCCTGCGGCCAGTAACTCAATTTCGAAGTCTCTGATGGCTGAAGATTTTAGTGGTAAGCAAGATATCAATGCCTTTGGTGAAGAAGAAGAAGCAGAGCAAATGCTTCAAATTTTGAATTCAGATGATATTAGTGGCAGAATTCGCACGAAGTATAACTTGATGAAGCATTATGGTTTCGATTCAGGTGAGCAGTTTGCCTTGACCAACACTGTGAAGGAATACCAAGATAACGTGACCTTTAAGCGTACTGAGTTCAATTCAGTGAGAATTGATGTGTTAGATCACAATAAAGACACGGCAGCAATGATCGCCAACGATGTTGCCGCGCTGCTGGATAGCGTGCGAACGAGGATGCAACATGATCGTGCAAAGCAAGGATTGAGAATTATTGAAAACGAATATTTCAAAATGCAGGCCTACATGAAGAGCATGGAAGACTCTTTAACAGCAATTCGTAAGAGAGGGTTGACAGACTTTGAAGTGGAAGTGGAGCAGCTGACAAAGGCTTACTATGATGCTGTAGCTAAAGGAAATACCGGTCTTGTGAAAGAACTGCAAAAGAAGTTAGATATTTTTGCTGAATATGGTTCGGCATATCTTTCATTAACTGAAACGCTGGAGTTTGAGCGTGAGCAATTAGCACTTCTTCGTGCAAAATATGAAGAGACTAGAGCCGATGCGAATGAGGCGCTGACCACCAAATTTGTCGTGAACAGAGCGTGGCCAGCAGAAAAGAAGGCATATCCTATTAGATGGCTTATCGTTTTAGTTTCCACACTTTCTACTTTTTTATTGACAGTGCTGGGCATTATTGCCATTGAAAACTTCAAGAAGTTTAAGACGGAAGATTAGGTCTAGGTTTTGACGGATATCCAAAAAGAACGATTGCTCTATTTGATTGGCGGAAGCTTCATTTTGCTTTCGGCCATTTTCTTGTATTTCGAGCAGTTTTGGATATTGGGTTTACCCATTGTTTTAGCGATAGTGGGTGTAGCCCTTTTCAAATTGGATTGGCTATTTCTCATCATTACGATGCTAACACCGCTTTCCATTAATGTGGAAGATATTGGAGGTGGATTTGGACTTCATCTGCCTACAGAACCGCTGATTTTTGGTTTGATGCTAGTCTTTCTGGTCAGGGTTTTTTACGATAGCCATTTTGATTCCCGTGTGCTGCGGCATCCGCTTACCTTGGTCATTGGAATCAACTTAGCGTGGATACTAATCACAACCTTCACCAGCGAAGATCCTTTGGTTTCGTTAAAGTTTTTCCTATCGCGATTGTGGTTTGTTGTTGGCTTTTTCTTTATTGCTACGCAAGTCTTTCGAGACGATCGCAACATCCATCGCTATATCTGGATGTTCACGATTCCTTTGATGATCGTGGCCATTTATACCATCGTGATGCATTCTACACACGGATTTGATCAAAAATCCGCTCACTGGGTTATGCAGCCATTTTTTAAAGATCATACCAGTTATGGTGCCATATTAGCCATGTTTTACCCTGTAGTTTGGGCATATTTATGGAGTAAAAATCTTACTCTAAATACCAAGATTGTGATTTCAGTGATCATGGCTATTTTAACCCTTGCTATTATCCTTTCATATACAAGAGCCGCTTGGGTGAGTTTGGTTGGTGTGCTGGTTCTTTTCGTGCTGGTTCAGATTAAAGTAAGGTGGTGGATTGTGGCCATGGTGGCATTGATGGGCGTGGGAGCATATTTCTCATTCGAAGATCAAATTCTAATGAAGCTCGAACAGAATCGGCAAGATTCATCGGATGACTTGGCTGAGCATGTAAATTCAATTTCTAACGTGGCTACGGATGCCAGTAACCTTGAGCGTATTAACCGCTGGAGTGCGGCATTAAGAATGTTTGAAGAACGTCCTGTTTTTGGCTATGGACCTGGAACATATAAGTTTCATTACGCTCCGTTTCAGCATTCCTCTCAACTTACCATTATCAGCACAAATTTTGGAAATCTAGGAAATGCCCACAGTGAATATTTTGGTCCATTAGCAGAAATGGGTGTTTTGGGAATGCTAACGTTTTTGATGATTATCGCCATGGCACTCTATAAATTCATCACTGTTTATTATCTTACTAAGTCCCTAGAAATGCGCATTGTATTAATGGGAGCTTTCCTAGGTTTTGTAACCTACATTGTGCATGGTGTGCTAAATAATTATTTGGATTTGGATAAAGCCAATGTTCCATTTTGGGGCTTCTTAGCGATTCTGGTAGCGGTGGAACTTTATCACAAAGACAAATCAGAAGAAGCGACAGCTTATTAAAGCAACGTCATCGGTATAGGGATTTTTACCCCGAAATTTATCCAATGCGTCCATTAACATAGTGTTGATGACTTGCGTCTCTTGCTGTGAAATGTTCTTGAGTGCCTTTTGCATTTCACCGTCCTGAAATTGGATTTCCGAGTCATCTACGGTTTCTGTAATTCCATCCGTGTAAAGCATCATAGTCGAGCTTTTAGCTATTACAATGCTTGTTTTATTGATGGTTGGAATTTGTTCGAACATTCCTAACCCAACACAACCTTGTCCAAGTTCTTTAATGCGCTTGTTTTGTATCAATTGGGCTGCAGGATGCGCTGCATTGATATATTCAAGAACTCTTGAGTTAGAATCATATTTTGCCATGAAGCAGGTGATGTATCGATCACCAAAGGCATTGCTCCATACTACATCGTTCAAATTATTCATGACCACTTCAAGGTCACTTTCTACCTTCAAGTTGGCACGCAAATGAGCTTGGAAATTTGCCATCATCAAAGCTGCTGAAATTCCTTTTCCTGAAACATCAGCCATGCATATGACCGTTTCTGTTTCAGAGATTTCAATAACATCATAAAAATCACCGCCTACTTCTAAGTGTGGTTTGTAAAACGCAGATATCTGAAGCTTTTTGTTATCGGGCAGCTGCTTTGGTAAAAGCATTTCTTGCATTTGATTGGCCATGCGCAATTCCTGCATGAGCTTTTCTTGCTCTAAATGCTCGCGTTCTAAGCGCTTATTTTCAACTGCAACAGCTGTTATGTTTGCTAAGGTTTGAATGAACCCTAAGTGCTTAATAATGGGACTTGGAGTGCGCGCTTGTTCGTCAAGGTCGCCCAATAAGAGGTACGCGAGGGCTTTTGATTGATGATGGATAGGAATAACTACATCAAAGCTGCTAGAAGTTCCATTGCGAGCTGTGTTTAGCACCGTAATGTCTGTTACTTTCTTCAGTTTATGCTCTATATTAATCATCAAGTCTTCTTTCTTCACGTTATATTGAAGAACAACCTGCCACACATTGTCTTGATTGATAAAAATTACTGCTTTTCCAATGTTTAATTGGTTCTGAAGGATGTATTCAAAAAGTATAAAGAGCTGTTCTTCTGGTAAGTTGTTATTGATCGCATTGGTGATCTCTAACAGCGTGTTCAGCTTAAAGTCTTTGACGGACTTCTTGTTATCTTTTCCTTGAATCTCGTGCATGTTGGGCGATTGATTCGCTCGAATAAATATAGGGTTTTAACTACTGCTTACGAGTAAGGTTTGAAATCGTTGCGATTTCTCTCATTTTTAATCGAGCATCAATAGCTGGGCTTCCAAAATAGGTTTGACGGCCTTCAAGAGACTTTGCCACACCTGATTGAGCGTAAATTACTGCCCCTTCACCAATTTCTATATTGGCAGCGCAACCTACCTGTCCCCACATTACAACGTTGTCTTTGATGGTAACGCAACCCGCAAGGCCTACTTGAGCAGCAAATAAACAGCGCTTTCCAATCACAGTATCATGACCAATATGCACTTGGTTATCAAGCTTGCTTCCTTCACCAATGAATGTGCTACCTGTTGAGCCTCTATCAACCGTGCATCCCGCGCCAATTTCAACTTCATTTTCTAGAATCACATTGCCCACAGAAATAAGTTTGTCGTGTAATTTTTCACGCCTTTTAAAATAAAAAGCATCACTACCTATTACTGAATTCGCATGAATTATAACATCGTCTCCGATAATACAATGGTCGTAGATAACCACACCCGGGTGAATCACAGAACGCGCGCCAATGGTCACAAACTTGCCAATATGAGCGCCAGGATAAACCTGGGCAGAAGGATGGATGTTTGGCTTTTCTTTAGAATTCTCCTCAAGCTTTTTTAGAAAATGTTGTGTTAGAAAGTTGAATGCCTCAAATGGTTCAGGGTGTACGATCAGTGCCTTACCTTTTGGGCATTCAGCGGGCTGATCTATGATTACAATGGATGCTGAAGATGACAGCGTTGGCTTATAGTATTTATTGTGATCTACAAAAACAATATCGCCCTCACTCACAGCATGTATCTCATTGATTCCATGAGCTTTTATGGAAGCATTGCCTACTGCTTTGCCCGAAACGAGCTCAGCAATTTCGTCAAGGGTATAAGCCTTGTCTAGTTTCATCTTTATTTTACCCGTTCGGAGTATGAGCCATCTCTGGTATCTACGCGGATCATTTCACCCTCATTGATGAATAATGGAACGCGGATTTCAGCACCTGTTTCCAGTGTTGCTGGTTTTTGAGTATTGGTAGCTGTATCACCTTTGATACCTGGCTCAGTGTAGGTTACTTCAAGCTCTACACGTGGAGGAAGATCGCAGAATAAAGCTCTTTCTTCGTCAGCGTGAAATACGATTTCACAATGCTGTCCGTCCTTCAAAAATTGATGTCCTTCTATTAACGCTTCTTGCAAGAAGATTTGCTCGTACGTTTCGAGGTGCATGAAATGATATCCTTGATCATCTTTATACAGAAACTGGTATGGTCTTCTCTCAATACGCACTTCGTCAACCTTGCTTCCAGAGGGAAATGTGTGGTCAAGAACTTTACCTGTGTTGATGCTCTTGAGTTTAGTTCTTACGAACGCAGAACCCTTGCCTGGTTTAACGTGAAGAAACTCTATGATAGTGAAAAGATCATGGTTAAACGCAATCGTCATTCCATTCTTAAAATCTGATGTAGATGCCATATATTCTGATATAAATTCATGGCAAATGTAGTGCTCTCAGCCTTTCTTCCTCGACCGATTCAATCAATTCATACCGATTTCATCATAATAAATTGAAGCTAGATTGGTCAGAGTAGTTTTTATTTGTGGTTATGAAATTCGTTTCGGTCTCTATCTCTGTCTTTACCGCTGCATGGATGCTTGCATCTTTTTCTGCGCATGCTGGCGGAAACAACGAAACAGCTGGTGGTCGTTCTTCAGGTTTGGGGGGTGCATCCGTGACGCTATCAGATCAATGGAGCTCAAGCAACAATCCGGGTGCTTTAGGTTTGGTTGATAGATATGCGTTGGGTGTGGCATACGAAAGTCGCTATTTTATTCCCGAAGCGTCTTATAAAGGCTTAACCTTCACTGCGCCCATTGGTGGAGGTACCATAGGCATTGTTGGACACTCATTTGGCTATGCATCTTATAATGATAATAGATTGGGTGTATCATATGCCAGAAAACTAAGTGATTACATCAGCCTTGGTGCTCAGATAAATTATTTTCAGGTCAATATTGGGGATATATATGGACAACGATCCATGGTGACTGGTGAGGTAGGTGCACTGGTCACTCCAAACGAGAAAGTCGCCATAGGCGTGCATATCGTGAACCCTACTCGTGCGAAATTTGCCGATTTTGATGATGAACGAATTCCTACTTTATTGAAGGTAGGTGGAAGCTATTCTTTCTCGGAAAAAGTGAAGTTGCTCGCGCAATTTGACAAAGATTTAGACCTACCCATCAATGGTAGAATGGGAATTGAGTATGAACCTATTGAAGATTTCTTCATGCGTACAGGCTTCTCTACGTTGAATCGTTCGTATGCTTTCGGAATAGGCTATTCCTGGCGAGGGATTATTCTTGACGTTAGCAATCAATGGAGTCAGCAGTTAGGGTTTGGAGCTACTGCCTCTATAGCTTACACATTCGGAAACAGAAAGAAATGAGGTCGCTACTCCTTCTTGCTTTGATATTATTCGCTCAAAGCGCACTTTTTGCTCAGCGCATTGATGAGGATAAGCAAGGTGCTTTAGACCAAATGGTTGAATTGATTTCTGAAAACCTAGAAGTAGAAAATTTAGATTTCACTACGCTTCTCGAAGATTTAAATTATTTCTATGATCACCCCTTAAATATCAATCGTGCAGAGAGGGATGATTTCCGCAGGTTGATTATTTTGAGTGAGTTTCAAATTGAGGCTATTATTCGCCATCGAGAATTTGCAGGTCGATTCATTGCTTTATACGAGCTGCAAGGCGTTGAAGGCTTTGATTTATATATCATACAGGCTATTTTGCCTTTCATTCGCATTGGAGGCTTGGGAGATGACAGAACCTTCAATTGGGATGCGATTAAGAAGGAGGGAACAAGTGAAGCATTCGTAAGATACCAAAGAGTTATTGAAGAAATGGAAGGTTATTCATCCATTGAAGATTCTGTGTTGGCTGAAAGTCCGAATAGACGCTATTTGGGCTCTCCAGAGCGTGTTTTAGCACGATATCGATTTCGATATCTCAATAATTTGAGTGTTGGTGTAACAATGGAAAAGGATGCTGGAGAGCAGTTCTTTGGATCATCACAGCCCAATGGTTTTGACTTTTATTCAGGGCATGTTTACATTGGAAATAGAGGGATTATTAAGCAAGCTATCATCGGAGATTACCAAGCTCAATTTGGTCAAGGGCTGACGTTTTGGTCTGGTTTAGCATTTGGAAAGTCGGCAGATATTGCCAGCGTGAAACGAAATGCACGTGAGATTTCGCCCTATACATCGGCAGATGAGAATAATTTCATGCGAGGTGCTGCAACAACCTTGGAGGTTGGTCAAGTGGATGTCACCGCGTTTTTTAGCTATAAGAATGTTGATGCGAACATCACGGCAGTCGATAGTCTTAATGATCAGAGTCAATTGGTTTCAGAGTTTTCATCGTTTCAACTCAGTGGTATTCATGGTACACCCGGCCAACTGGAAGATAAGGACGCAGTTTCCGAATTGAATACCGGAGGTCATATTCGCTACAATACAGATGCCTTTCAAATTGGTTTGACTGGTTTATATACAAAGTATGGTGGACAATTTACACCAAGCAGTCAGTTGTATCGAAGCTTCGAACCCTTTGCCAATGAGTTTTTTGTTGCCGGTTTTGACTACCAATTTATTTATCGAAACATCATGGCATATGGCGAGAATTCGTTGCGTCTAGATGGCGGTACGGCAAGTATTAATGGGGCAATCATAAGTCTAGATCAGTCATTGGACTTATCCATTCTTCATAGAAATTTTAGTCCATCTTATAATTCACCACGAAGCAATGCCGTGAGCGAAAGCAGCAGAAATGTGAATGAAAGCGGATTGTACATGGGGTTTGCTGCTAGGCTTGGCAAGAATTGGAAGTTCACAGGCTATTACGATATGTTTTCTTTTGCGTGGTTACGCTATGGAGTAGATGCACCATCAGATGGAGCAGAGTTGTTGACACAGCTTGAGTTTAGGCCTTCAAAGAAGTTTAAAGCTTATGCTCGATATAGATTTGAGAATAAGCAAGATAATTATACAATAGACGAATCTGCGACCTCTGCCATTGGGCTGCTATCAAGGCAATGGTATCGGATAAATTGGCAATTAGAAGCAAGTAAAACCCTCTCATTGCGCAGCAGGATAGAATTAGTGAATGTAAATGAGGCTGATGGTAATATTGAGACAGGTTGGTTGCTTTATCAAGATTTTGTTTGGAAACCCTCTTGGCCTGCTAAGTATGAATTGAAACTGCGTTATGCCATGTTCGATACCGAAAGCTATACAAGCAGAATTTATGCTTACGAAAACGATGTGCTGTATTCTTTTTCTGTGCCAGCGTATTATAATCGCGGCAGTCGAGCGTATATCATTTTGAAATATGATATCACTAGATGGAGTGATTTAACGGTGCGTTTAGCGCAAACTTATTTTGCTAATCGCGATGAAAATGGTAGCGGACTAAATGCTATCGATGGTCCTTCACGCACAGAGGCTAAGGTTCAGCTACACATGAAATTCTAGGTCTCGATCTAAGTTCAATAAAATAGTGATTTGTAAGCTTATTGTCTTAAATTTGAGCGACTTAAAAAAATCTTTGCACTAATGACTGATTACAAATCATTGGCCTAGGTTAGTTTAGAAATGGATAAAAAAAATCGTCAGTTGATAAAGCGTATTGTGTTTGTATACTTAATGCTGGCTTTTCTCTTTGTGGCTGAGTTTTGGGTGGACTATCAAGAATCTCATTCTATTGAATCCAAGTTTGTCTTGAACAACACTTTAACTCCATCTTTTGGTTTGTTCGTTAGGGAGTACAATTTGTGGAAATTTGCAAATGGAAAACTTCTATAATTGAGCTTCTGATCTTTATTACCTCACAGGCCGAACATCAATAAACTTCTCTACTTGTTTCCAGAACCCGGGATAGGATTTGGCTACCACCATAGGGTTTTCTATGCGTATTTCTTCAAACAGCAGGCTCATTGGTGCTACTGACATAACCATTCTGTGGTCGTCATATGATTCGAAATGAGAAGAGGGTTGGTCGAGCTTTTGAGGCAACAAAACCATTGAAACCCCTTCAGCCTGAGCACTAATACCCATCCTCTGAAGTTCATTTTCAATCGCAGCAATTCTGTCGGTTTCTTTTAGGCGGAGATTATCCAGCCCATGCAGTGTAAATGTTTTTTTCAAACCTGCAGCAGCGAAAATGGCTGGCTGAACCAAATCGGGATGATTTCTAAAATTCCATGATTCAGCATCAAGGCTAATCTTTTGTTTGGAAATGCGCAACCCACCTTCTTCAAACGTTGACATGATGCCAAGTTTTGAAAAGAGTTCAGTCGCTGCAATATCTCCTTGCATCGATTCAGGGTGGAGGTCTTTCAGTAATAAATTAGTTCGGTTGGCTAAGGCACCAAAACTCATCCAAAATGCGGCAGCAGACCAATCGCGCTCGATGATAAAATTGCTTGATCTGTATCGTCCTGGTTTTACAATGATTTGATTGTTGTTGAAATCGACTTGTGCACCACAGCGTTGCATCAAGGTTTGAGTCATGATGATGTAAGGGCGCGAAAGCGGATCTCCTTCAATATTTATAGTTAACGGTTGAGGCAGAGTAGGACCAATAAGCATAAGTGCTGTAATAAACTGACTGCTTACATTACCATTCATGGTTACTTCTCCACCAGTTAATCTTCGCCCATGAATATGAAGCGGAGGAAACCCCTCTTTTTCTAAATAGGTGATACTCGCTCCTAACGATCTCAGTGCGTCTACTAAAATGCGAATCGGTCGTTTTTTCATCCGATCAGAACCTGTCAATATCTTTTCACCTGGCTGAGAAGCATATAAGGCGGTTAAAAATCGCATTGCAGTTCCCGCTGGTCCTACATCGGTGATAATGTCGTTGTGTTCAAGTGCTTTTTGCAGCACTTGGGTGTCATCAGCGTTACTGATGTCTTTTATTTCGAATGTTTTTTGAGCAAGAGCTTGAATAATCAGGACTCGATTGCTAATGCTCTTCGATCCTGGCAGATCGATTGAGTTTTTTAGCGAATGCGTTTTAGCCCTGAGAATGTATTTCATCACTTCACTTTAGTGGATGCAAATGCAATTGATTGTTTTATGATCTCTATCGGGACGGTTTCTCCAATTTGAGAAATACCAATATTAGAGATCAAGCTGAAACGAACTTCTCCATACTCGTTTTTTTTATCACTTTTCATCAACTCTAATAACCTGTCAACATCTAATTTCTCAGGCATGATTGGTTTCAAACAATTCAAAACTACATCGCAGATTTTATCCAGATCTAAAGCAGGCAACTCACATTGTTTCGCAGAAATGAATGACTCAGCGATAATGCCGAAAGCAACTGCAATGCCATGAGAAACTCCATACATAGACTCTATAGCATGACCTACAGTATGACCGAAATTAAGTGACTGACGGATTCCGAAATCATCTTGATCCTGCTCAATAATTTGCTGCTTTATAGCTGCGCTTTCTTTGATGATTGAAATATCTATGGCCGCTACTGAGGGTTCTATGGCTATAATTTTCTTCCAAAAAGAGCTATCTGCAATAAGTGCATGCTTTACTGATTCCATTAAACCACTTCTAAGCTCTTCTTCAGGAAGTGAACTCAAAAATTTACTATCAATGAGAATGGCTTTTGGTTGTCGTATGTTACCTATCTGATTTTTTAGGCCTTGAAAATTCACTCCATTCTTTCCTCCAATAGCTGCATCGGTCATTCCAAGATGCGTTGTGGGAACATGAATAAACTGTATCCCGCGCTTAAACGTTGAGGCAACAAATCCTCCTAAATCGGTAATTACGCCTCCTCCCAAAGAAATCAGAAGCGCTTTTCTGTCCAGCTGTTCCTCAAGCATTGCACTCCAAATCTCTTCGGCACACTCAATTGACTTGGATTCTTCACCAGGTTCAACACTTAGGTGAATAAACTCTTCTCCTTCTAAGTACGTGGAAACAAAATAAGGCAGACAATGTGCCTCAGTATTACTATCAGTAAGTATTGCAACTGATGATGGATCTAATTCACCCATCAGTTTAAACCAAGCATCACTATCGTATAACAATGAACTACTCACAATCGCAAGTAGTTGGATGTATTTTGTCTTCGATAGAAATCAGGCGTTGCTCTTTTGCTTCATTCCGCTCAACTACTGCTAAGAGATGTTGATTATCCGTTTCCAATGAAATCGCATATCGATAAGGCTTTCCGCCAGGGTTCAGACTTTCAACTTGAGCGTCCGTCCAAATACTGAGTAACAATGAATCAGAAAGTTCTAAGCATACTTGATAGCAGCGCATCTTCTCACTTTCATTGAGAATAGAGTCGTTTCTTATTTCTTCTAAAACCCGCTGTGAAGGCGTCCAAATATCTAAGTCTCTGGAATCATCATTTCCAAACATTATGTAAACCATAATCAGTCCAATAGCAAACCCAGTGAAGTAAATCCGAAGTCTTCTAAGCATCTTGTTCTAATTCGGTTTGTAAACTATTCCATATAAGATCTTTCAATTGAGGTATGTTGGATTGGCTTATTGAAGAGAAAAATATGTGCGGTAAGTTCTTCGGGAAAGTTTTAGCAATCTCATCCATCAACTCTTGGTCTAGCATGTCTGATTTTGAAATTGCTACAATCCTCTCTTTGTGCGAGAGCTCTTCACTGTATTGTTTAAGCTCATTCTCTAAAATTTGAAACTCCTTGAAGTGGTCATCGCTGTCTGCTGGAATAAGAAATAGTAGGACTGAATTGCGTTCAATATGCTTCAAGAATTGATATCCCAATCCTTTTCCTTCGCTTGCGCCTTCGATTATTCCTGGAATGTCGGCCATTACGAATGACTTTTCATCATAATAGGATACAATCCCCAAATTTGGTGTTAGCGTGGTAAATGCATAATTGGCAATTTCAGGCTTTGCAGCGCTAACTGCACTTAAGAGCGTAGATTTTCCCGCATTCGGAAAGCCAACCAATCCAACATCTGCTAAAATCTTCAACTCAAGTATAAACCATGCTTCAATTCCTGACGTTCCTGGTTGAGAATGACGAGGCGTTTGCTGAGTAGCATTTTTAAAATGCCAGTTTCCTAAACCGCCTCTTCCACCTTCAGCCAAAATTGTGCGCTGTCCAGGTTCAGTAATTTCACAAACAAATTCTCCTGTATCGGCATTTTTTACAACTGTGCCTAAAGGAACTTTGACAACTACATCTTTTCCACTTGCTCCTGTAGCGCATTGTTTTCCGCCAGGTTTGCCATGTGTTGCTCGAACGTGTTTTTTATACTTCAGATGAAGTAGTGTCCAAAGTTGTGGCTCGGCTTCAAGAATAATATGGCCACCTCGACCGCCATCACCACCGTCAGGACCACCTTTCGCAACAAATTTTTCTCTTCGAAAATGTGTGGCACCCGCTCCTCCGTCTCCGCTGGTACAATTAATTCGTACATAATCAACAAAGTTGCTTGAGTGTATTTTTCGGTTTTTAGCCATAATAATTACCGCACTATAGCGGCTTTAATGAATGTAGCAGAGGAAGTTAACCCTTTCTGATGCTTAAGAATGCTTATCAATAGCCGTGCACAATCGACCGAATATTTCATCTACTGTACCTACGCCATGAATTTCTTTAAGCTTAGCTTGCTGCTTGTAAAAGTCTTTTAAAGGAGACGTTTCGCGCATATATACGGCCAGTCTGTTGCGAATCACAGTTTCATCGGCATCATCAGCTCGTCCGCTAGTCTTTCCTCTGTTTAGCAGTCGAGCCACCAATTCCTCATCCGGCACTTGAAGCGATAAACATGCTGAGATCGATGTGCTCAAAGAAGCCAGCAATGTATCAAGTGCATCAGCTTGGGGTGTAGTTCTTGGGAAACCATCAAAAATGAATCCTTGAGCATTCGGGTTTTCCTCCACTTTAGCTCTCAGCATATCTATGGTCACGGAGTCTGGAACCAGCTCGCCTTTGTCCATGAATGCTTTAGCTCTTAACCCTAGTTTTGTTTCGCCTTTGATGTTGGCTCTGAAAAGATCACCTGTTGAGATGTGAACAAGGCTATACTTTTCCAGAAGCTTCTCACTTTGCGTTCCTTTTCCTGCTCCTGGAGGGCCAAAAATTACGATGTTGATCATGTCAATCGTTTAAAATATAAACTTCGGGAAGGTTGCGACCATAACCATCATAGTCTAAGCCATACCCGAGTAAGAATTTATTTTCTGTCTCAAAACAAACATAGTCAATAGGCAGAGATTGTTGGTATGCATCCTTCTTGAAAAGAAGCGTGCACACTTTTACTGATCGTGGAGTGAATTTTTTTAGGTATTCATGCAACGCCACCAATGTGTTGCCAGTATCTACAATGTCTTCAACAACAATGATGTCGCGATTTTTGAGGTTCAGTTTCCCAGCTTCATGAAAATCAACTTTTCCTGTTGAGCTCATTCCTTCGTAGGATGCAGCTTTGATAAAACCAATTTCTGCAGGCCCGCTGAATTCTTTCATAAGATCGCTGCAAAACATAAATGCTCCATTCAATACGCATAAAAACAGCGGGTCTTTATCGCCATATTCTTCCATCAATTGAGCAGAAACTTTCGCAATGGCTGCCGATATTTCGTCCTGTGGAATGTATACTCGAAAGGCCTTGTCTTTTACTTGAATCACCTAATCCTCTGTTTTGAAGGGTGCAAATGTAAGGCTTGAAAATCCACATATTATGCTGAATAGTCGAATATCTTTCTCATATCCTGAAATGTGCTTCTAACTTTGTCGCTCAATTTACAGAAGTATGAAAATAGGAATCGTTGGAGGAGGTCAGCTCGGTCGCATGTTTATTCAGAACGCACTCAATTACGGACATGATATTTACACCTTAGATCCAGATCCAGAGGCACCTTGCAGTAAGATTTCACACGAATTTGAATGCGCTGATAGAAATGATGCTGAGGCTGTTTATGAGCTTGGAAAGAAATGCGATGTCGTTACTATCGAGATTGAAAATGTTTCTATCGAAGCTTTAAAGAAACTAGAAGCGGAAGGAGTGAAGGTTTTTCCTCAACCGCGCATTCTTGAAATGGTAAAAGATAAGGGTATTCAAAAACAGTTTTATCAAGAGCATGGTTTTCCAACCGCACCATTTGCAATTGTAGAGTCAAAAGCTCAGATAAGTGATCACCTTGACTTGCTTCCTGTTATGCAGAAAATGAGAGTTGGAGGTTATGACGGAAAAGGAGTTACTCCAATTAAGGATGCTTCTGACATTGAGACCGGTTTTGACGCTCCTTCTGTTTTAGAACAATGGGTAGATTATGAAATGGAGCTGGCTGTTTTGGTAGCCCGGAATGAAAACGGAGATGTTAAATCGTTTCCAGTAGTAGAACAAGTATTTGATCCAGAAGCCAATTTAGTCGACTATTTAGTGAGTCCAGCTCGAATTTCTGAAAGTGTTGAGGAAGAAGCAAGGACTCTTGCCGAGCGGTTGATTCAAGAGATTGATATGGTGGGGTTACTCGCGGTCGAGCTTTTTTTAACCAAAGACGGAAAAGTTCTGATAAATGAGATCGCCCCACGGCCTCATAACAGCGGGCATCACACTATTGAGGCATGCTTTACATCGCAATATGACATTCACATGCGTTCTATTTTAAATTGGCCATTGGGTGATACTTCATTGCGATCGCCTGCGTCAATGATCAATTTATTAGGAGAAAAGGGATTTTCTGGTGCCGTGGTTTATGAAGGCTTAGACAAGGCTATAGACGTGTCAGGAGTTTATCCTCATTTGTATGGAAAAGCATTGACCAAGCCATTCAGAAAGATGGGGCACGTAACGATTTTAGGAAGTTCTTCAGATCAAGCGTTGGAAAAAGCCAAAGAGATTAAGGAAATGATTCGTGTAATCGCGTAAATTAGCTGCATGGCAAATACCCCTCAAGTTGGAATTATTATGGGAAGCAAAAGCGATTTCCCTGTGATGAAAGATGCAGTAGACATCTTAAAAGAGTTTGGAATAGAAGTAGAAGTAGATATCGTTTCTGCACACAGAACTCCCGAGAAAATGATGGAGTATGGAAAGTCTGCACACAAGCGCGGATTGAAAGTGATTATTGCAGGAGCAGGTGGCGCAGCGCACTTACCAGGAATGGTAGCTTCGATAACCCCATTGCCAGTGATTGGTGTTCCAGTTAAATCTTCCAATTCTATTGATGGTTGGGATTCAATCCTATCGATTCTTCAAATGCCAAATGGTGTTCCGGTGGCTACAGTGGCTTTGAACGCAGCAAAAAACGCAGGTATATTAGCCGCACAGATCATCGCTTCAGCCGATGTTTCGATGCAGCAAAAGATGATTGCATACAAAGAATCATTAAAGGAAAAGGTAGCCGGAATGTCGCGTGAAATTGGTAATTCGTAGAGCAACTAATCCTCGTAAATTAGCGTCTTTATTTTATGATTTTGAAATATCTTAAGGTTCTTGTACTGATTGTTGCTTTTGCAAATAGCAGCTTTGCTCAGCTCAATATTACAAGTGCCAAGCAATCAGGGAATTGGGCTGATTACTATGTGCAAGAAGTGTTGCTAGGAACGGGTGTTACCGCCTTTAATGCCACTTTTAGTGGCTGTGACACTACATTCCCAGGTCATCAGGAAGGATATGATTCAACTCAAATTGGAGAATTTACTTCTTTGAACACCGCTGTTGAAATTCCATATGGTTTGATGCTGTGTTCAGGAAGTACTGAAAATAAAAGTGGCTCAGCTGTTAATCCGAATCTTGGACCAAATAGTTCAGATGGGGTGGGCGACCCTGATTTAGCCCAGTTAGTTGGTGGAAATTTGAATAATGCTGCGGTTTTAGAATTTGATTTTGTTCCTCAAGGAGATACCATTCGATTCAACTACACTTTTGCCAGTGTAGAATATCCTGGATTCATTTGCTCAGCCTTCAATGATGCGTTTGGTTTCTTTCTAAGTGGCCCTGGTATTGCTGGACCTTTTACTAATGGCGCGGAAAATTTGGCTGTGGTACCAGGAACAAATATCCCAGTTACGATTAATTCGATAAATGATGCTCCTGGTGGTGGAGCCTGCAATCCAGCTTGTCCTTGCAATGCTCAATATTTTGTCAATAATTATACAGCTCCTGTTGATACCAACGTGCTGTTTGGTGGGTTGACTGTTTCAATGGAGGCCATTGCACAAGTAATTTGTGGAGATACTTATCACATTAAAATGGCAATAGCAGATGTGGCTGACGGAGCTCTTGATTCTGGAGTGTTTTTAGAAGGTGGCAGTTTTACTTCGAATCTCATTGAGGTGAATATAGCTACAGTAAATGGCGATAGTACTATTAACGAAGGCTGCGGAGAAGCTGATATTTTGTTTTCAAGAGGTGATACGGCAGATACGTCAATTTCATACTTGTTCTTTTCTGGAACTGCTACAAATGGTGTTGATTTTGCACTTCTGCCCGATACTATTGTTTTGTTACCTGGAGTTTCGGATACAACGGTAACTATCACACCCATAGCAGATGGTTTAAATGAAGGAGTTGAAACCTTTACAATTTCTGCGGTGAGTGTTACACTATGCGGAGATACATTCGTGAGTACAGGTACGTTATACATTTACGATCTGCCCAATATTGTAATAGATAAAACCTTAGATACTACGTTTACTTGTCCTCCAGATTCACTAGTTCTTTATGCACATGCCTTGAGTGGTGGGCCTCCTCCTTTTGCCTACAATTGGAGCAATGGTATGACTGGAGATACAATAGTTGTTCAGTTGAGCCCAAATGGAGGTGTAGATACATTCGCAGTTCAAGTTCAAGACAGCTGTGCTTTGACTACTTTTTTTGATACGATCATTGTGACTAAAGATTATGCTGATGATCCTATTCCTGAGATTATTAATGATACACTCGTCAACTGTGCTGGTGAAAGTATTTTGCTAGAATGCTTGGTAGATTTTGGCACTGAAGATTTCAGCTATGAATGGTCTAATGGAGATACAACTAGTACTTCATTGTTTGTCGTGAATGGAAATATTCAAGTGCTAGTAACAGTGACTGATGCATGTGGAAGGTCGGTAGTAGATACTGCTAATTTGGGTGTGAAAATTCCAGATGAACTCATAGTTCAATTTCCAGACACTTCTGTGTTTTGTATTGGCTCTGATTTATTCGTGAATCCTCAGTTTTCTGGCGGAGTCAGGCCTTTCAATTATTCTTGGGATCAAATAAACCCAACGTTTGATGATGACTCTACCATCACAGTGACCATTAACCAAGATACTACGCTTTACTTCTGGACCGAGGATGCGTGCGGAAGGCAATTCAATACTAGTTTTTTTATTGATGCGTTGAATGTTGAACCGTTAACTGCAAGCTTGCCTTCGTTTGATGGAAGATGCGGAGGAGGGGAGTTTGCGTTGAACCCAGAAGTTTTTGGTGGTTTGGCCCCATTGACATATTCTTGGTCAACAGGCGACTCAGATACGGTTATTGTTTTCATAGGCTCTGTGAGTCAACAGGTTACAATTACTGTAACTGACTATTGCTTGAATCAAGTTGAGGCTGTTGCGGAAATTAATATTGCTGAATACGCATCAATGGATTTGGTGTTGTCAGGTGACGCGGAACTGTGTTATGGTGAAGAGTACGTTATTCGAACGAGAGTTCAAGGTGGTGCAGGTGATTACTCTTTTGAGTGGTTTACAACTGAAGATCCACTTATAGGCGAAATGTATGAAAACATTGATTCGAATACTTTCAGAGTAATATCTCGACAAAGCAATACTCACTACATCCGAGTGAGCGATTATTGTGGAAATACTATTCAGGACACGCTTCGTATTACGGTTGACCCTTGTGTAAGTATCCCAAATGTAATTACACCGAATGGTGATGGCTTGAATGATGCATTTTATATCGATAACATCACCAATTTTGAGGATGCGCATCTGTTTGTTTATAATCGATGGGGACAAAAAGTCTTTGAATCTAAACCTTACAGAAATGAATGGGTGCCTAATGATCAGGCTTCAGGAACGTATTTTTACGTTTTAAGATCTGATAACTTCAATGAATTAAGGGGTGATCTAACCATCATTAATGATGATGACTAGCAGCAGATAGGTCAAAAGCTGGTTGATTGGCCAACTTCAATTCTTCAGACTGACTGTTAGAACAGATAAGCACGATGCGGCTTTCCAGAGTTTTTGAAAGTGCTTCATTATACCAATTAGCCCATCTCTTGTCAAGATTTGAACAAGGTTCATCCAAGAGAATTATAGGGGTTTTGCTATAGATGGCTAAAGCGAGCTTAACACGTTGACGCATTCCAGAACTCAACTGCTTGAGTGTTTTGTTTCGATGATTAGTAAGCTCGATTTCATTTAAGATGTTTTGCTTCGACTGAGTAAGTGCTTTTAATTTGATATGAAGATCAATAGACTCGTCAATCGTGAACTCTTCAAAAAGATCGAGATAAGGAGCTGCAATCGAAAGGTGTTTATACCAATTTTCAATTGGGATCAATCCGTTTTGATTGAAAATAATAGTACCCTCATTAGGAGTAACGTATCCTGAAATAACTTGAAGAAGGGTAGATTTTCCACTTCCATTGTTTCCTGTTATTGGGTAAACACCTCCGGTTTCAAATACAACGTTGACGCCATCAAATATCCAGTTGTCGTTGTATTTTTTACCGATGTTCTCTAGCTCAATCTTCATGATTAAGCAAGTCCTCGCATTACACCGTTTTCAGATGATTCAAAGAATGAAACAATCTCCTCCTTGAATTGGGATTCTTGAATGTTCTTTTTGACAGACTCTATTCCTTTTGATGTCACTTTGTTTAGAACATAAATATTGCGGTAAATATTTTCTATGCGCGTTACATCCTCCTCGCTGAATCCTCTTCGCTTTAAACCAATAGCGTTAATACCAACATAACTCAATGGTTCTCTCGCTGCTCGAACATATGGAGGTACATTTTTACGAACCAATGACCCACCAGCAATGAATGAATGTGCTCCAATTCTCAAGAATTGCTGCACTGCAACCATTCCCTCTAAAATAGAGTGGTCTTCAATTGTAATGTGTCCAGCAAGATTTACACAGTTGGCAAGTATCACATTATTACCAACCATACAATCATGCGCTACATGCACATAGGCCATCAACAGGCAATTTGACCCGACTTGGGTTTTCCATGCATCTGTTGTGCCTTTATTTATCGTAACACATTCTCGAATGGTGGTGTTATCTCCAATAATTGTGTGTGTGTCCTCTCCAGCATATTTTAAATCCTGAGGAACAGCTGATATAACAGCTCCTGGAAAAATCTTGCAGTTCTTGCCAATTCTGGCGCCATCCATGATGGTGACATTAGGGCCTACCCAAGTTCCATCTCCGATTTCAACGTTTCCGTAAACCGTTGAAAATGGCTCAATGGTGACATTATCACCAATTTTTGCGTCAGGATGAATGTTCGCTCTTAACTCGCTCATCGTTCCTCACTTTAATAATTTGTGCCATCAATTCTCCCTCTGCTACGGGTTGGTTTCTCACGTAAGCAAATGCTTTCATTGTTACCATACCTCGCCTTACGGGGGCAATTAGGTCTAATTTAAATACCAATGTATCTCCAGGAACTACTTTCCTTTTGAATTTCACTTTGTCAATTTTAACGAATAATGTTTCATAGTTCCAAGGGTCTTCAATTTGACTCATTACTAAAATCCCTCCACATTGAGCCATAGCTTCTACTTGGAGAACTCCAGGCATAACTGGGTTGCCTGGAAAATGACCTTGGAAAAACTCCTCATTCATTGTCACGTTCTTGATACCAACAATATGATTATCGCCCATTTCTATGATTTTATCAATCAATAAAAATGGATAGCGATGAGGTAGCATATCACTTATTTCGGTTATGCCATAAATTGGGTCGGCATTTACATCAAATGTTGGACCTGATTTTTGCTCTTTTTTGATCAAGTCTTTGAGCATTTTACCAAAAGCAACGTTGGTTGTGTGTCCTGGTCTTGCAGCCAATATGTGCCCTTGAATAGGTTTTCCAATGAGCGCTAAATCACCAACGATGTCTAGTAGCTTATGTCTGGCAGGCTCATTGGTGAAATGTAGCTTCACATTGTTCAAGATGCCAATCCCAACAATATCTAATTCGGCTTTATCGCGATTGAATGTAGCGGCTAATTTGTCTTTATCTTCTTCGGGCATTAAGGAAGTGTCAGAGTCAACCATCACGATCGCATTATCTACATCACCTCCTTTAATCAAACCGTTGTTTACAAGCTGCATCAATTCGCGCAGGAATACAAAAGTGCGACATCGTGAAAATTCATCTTTAAATTCACTGATGTTGTACATGCTGGCATGCTGTGTGCCAAGCATCGGAGACCTGTAATCCACCATCACCGTAATACGGTAGTCTGGTGAAGGCACTGCGAGCATTTCTACTTCCTTTTCAGGGTCTTCAAACGTTAGGTTATCCTTAAGAATGAAGTAATCTTTGATCGCTTCCTGTTCTTGAAGTCCTGTTTTTTCAATGGCCTCTACAAAAAATTTGGCGCTTCCATCAAGAATAGGAATCTCGGGCCCATTTAATTCAATTAACGCGTTGTCGACACCCATTCCATACAAAGCAGCTAAAATGTGCTCTGTAGTGTTAACTTCCATGTTGTCGTTACCTAGAGTTGTTCCTCTTCTTGTGCTCAGCACGTTATCAACATCAGCCTTTATTGTAGGTTCGCCAGGCAAGTCTGTTCTTTTAAATACATACCATGAGTCGGGTGCGGAAGGTTTTACCGTCATGGTTGTGTTTTGGCCAGTATGAAGGCCCACTCCCTCAATCGTAAAAGAGCTTTTTAACGTTTTCTGCTTCTCAGCCATGATTATCTATTTTTGGCAGGTTGTTCTTTAGTTCGTTGATGTTATCGCTGAGTTCATGTAATTTTCTGAAATACACATAGGATCTTTTGAAGTCACCAATCGGCAGCGCGGGTGATCCTTGTACAATTTGTCCTTTTTGTTTGATGCTTCCTCCAATTCCTGATTGGGCAGCGATTTTAACCTCGTCTGCAATCGTGATATGACCAACGATGCCAACTTGACCACCGATCATGCAGTTCTTGCCAACTTTAGTTGAACCTGCTATACCAGTTTGTGCGGCAATCACCGTGTTTTCACCAATTTCCACATTATGTGCCACTTGAATAAGGTTGTCCAATTTGACACCTTTTTTAATAGTTGTGCTTCCTAGTGATCCCCTGTCTATTGTTGTTCCAGCGCCCAATTCCACATGATCTTCGAGCACAACATTGCCTAAATGCACCACTTTTTGGTATTGATTTTCTGCGTTCGGAGCGAATCCAAAACCGTCACCACCAAGTATCGCGCCTGGTTGGATCATGCACTCATTGCCGATTATTGTGTGATGACCAACATGCACTCGTTCATGAATGACGGTGTTTTTCCCAATAATTGCACCCTCTCCAATAAAGCTCAAAGCGCCAATTGAAGAACCTTCGCCAATTTTTACCTCAGCTTCTATGACTGCGTTAGCTCCAACGTAGGCCGAAGGATGAATTTTTGCTGAATCGTCAATTGTTGCAGATGGATGCGTGCCTGGCGACTTTTTTGCCATTTGTGCGTACATTTCCATCAGCTTTGTTAAGGCTAATCTTGGATCTTCAACTTTAATTAAAGATAGTTTTGAAGGTAATCTGCGCTCGGCTTTGAATGCATTGGCCACAATGACTAATGAAGCCTCAGTAGTATAAATGTGGTCAGTGTATGCTGGGTTAGCAAGAAATGTTAGTGTATTCGGCTTTCCATTTTCAATGGTCGAAAGGTCGTTCACAACAACAGAATCATCTCCATCAACTGTACCTCCTAAAAGTTCTGCGATTTGTAGTGCTGTAAACTCCATTTCAAATTAAAGTGTGCGAAGGTAGACATAGCCTACTCATCCGCATTCAAAAGTAGCTTGATACACCCGCCATCTCGCTAAGAAAACGGCTAGTTATTAACATGGCTTATTGAACGTTGATACCCTCAGGAAAGTAGACAAAATGTTTCGTTTCGATTGCTTCTAAAGAGGAGAACCTAAAAATGCTTGCTGATTCAGAAATGTCACGCGCTGTGCCGTCTTTATAAAGGATGTTTATGCTATCGTCTCCAGAACTGTAAGCGCTATTGGATATGGAGTTTTGGAAAACGAAATATCTTGCATCTTCTGGGCTCACTTGATAAAGTTTGGCAGCTTTTTCTCTCCATTTTTTGATTTCAGACTCGGTCAATGGTGCATTTAGCTGCTTTACTTTCAGTAGCTGACGATTGATTAATCGTTTGCACATTTCACCAATGATTTTATCATCAGCGTCAATCCATTGTTTTATGGAATATAATATATCAAAGTCGTCTAGTTTTAAGAAATGTTTTAACCAAACCTCACTATCATTGAGGTTGAATGCTTCTTTGTTTTGCAAAAGAAATTTCAAAGAATCTGAAGCATCCAAGTCGTGTCCTAGGGTCATTAATTCTTTTGCTCTTAGCAATATGTTCATCAATAAGTGTTCCGCTGAAACTACCGTTTTGTGAAGGTATACCTGCCAATACATCAATCTTCTAGCAATCAGAAACTTCTCTAGAGAATAAACTCCTTTGGCTTCTACAGCCAAATTCCCATCGTGCACGGTGAGCATTTTTATAATGCGCTCAGAACCAATAACGCCTTCAGAAACACCCGTGAAAAAGCTGTCTCGTTTTAAGTAATCTAAGCGATCAGTATCCAATTGACTACTTACCAATTGATGCAAAAACTGAACATGATATTTTCCAGTATAAATTTCAATCGCTACAGTCAAAGCACCATTAAATTCTTTGTTCAAATTGTGCATAATCTGAAGGCCAATCGATTCGTGATTGACTCCTTGAACAATAGTGTTTTCTAATGCATGAGAATAAGGACCGTGGCCAATGTCGTGCAATAGGATGGCGGCTTTCGCTCCAATCTCTTCGTCTTCGGTTATTTCAATACCTTTTGAACGCAGGGTATTTATTGCACTTCTCATCAAGTTCATTGCTCCAATAGCGTGCTGAAAACGACTGTGATTCGCACCACCGTATACCAAATTGGTCAATCCGAGCTGGGTTATTCTCCTTAATCTTTGAAAATGAGGATGCTCAATTAACTTGAAAATAAGTGGGTTGTCTACAGTAATAAAACCATACACAGGGTCGTTAAATGTCTTTAGCGTTTTAATCTTTGGTTGGATACTCACCTGGTCTACCTTTGGACGCGAAGATAAAATCAACTTATGAGCAACGAGCAAGTCAAAATTCTTTGGGCAGACGATGAAATCGATTTATTGAAGCCGCACATCATGTTTTTAGAAAATAAGGGGTATTTAGTTACCCCTGTTAGCAGCGGTTTAGAGGCCATTGATGAGATTAATAGTTCAGATTTTGATGCGGTGTTTTTAGATGAAAATATGCCAGGAATTTCTGGTTTAGAAGTGTTAACGCGGATCAAGTCTGTTAAGCCAAACATTCCAGTAATCATGATTACTAAGAGTGAAGAAGAGACGATTATGGAAGATGCTATTGGTTCCAAAATCTCTGATTATCTCATTAAGCCAGTGAATCCGAATCAGATTTTACTGAGTTTAAAAAAGAATTTAGATAGTAAAAGATTGGTAAGTGAGAAAACTACTACTGGCTATCAGCAAGAATTTCGTCAAATCGGAATGCGCTTGAATGATCACTTGGATTGGCAAGAATGGATGGATCTTTACAAAGAAATTGTTTATTGGGATCTCGAATTAGATCAAAGTGGTGATCCGAGTATGCAAGAAATATTGACCATGCAAAAAGATGAGGCCAATAGTCAGTTTTCACGATTTATTGAGGAAAATTATATCGATTGGTTAAACGGACGTTCTGGAGAAAAACCAGAAATGTCGCACACCGTTTTTAAGAATTGGGTCGTGCCTGAAATGAAAGAAGGTAAACCAACTTTTTTAGTGGTAATAGACAATCTACGACTCGACCAATGGAAAATCATACAAGAAGCTATCTCTGATGATTTTAGAATTGATGAAGAGCGTACTTTCTTGAGTATTCTTCCAACGGCTACACAATATGCACGAAATAGCTTGTTTGCAGGACTGCTTCCAAGTGAAATTCAAAAGCGTTTTCCGCAATACTGGATGAACGAAGATGATGAAGGAAGCAAGAACCAGTTTGAAGAACAGTTATTGGTTGAGCAAATTAAAAGGCTCGGAAAACAATACTCGCACAGTTACGCTAAGATTACTAATTTGAATTTCGGTAAGAAAGTGAGTGAAGGACTGCATTCATTGGTTCATAACGACCTTAATGTTATCGTATACAACTTTGTGGATATGCTGAGTCATGCCCGCACCGAAATGGAAGTAATTCGAGAGCTAGCCGATGATGAATCGGCATACAGGTCACTCACTCTTTCATGGTTTGAACATTCCACATTACGAGATATTATTAAGGGAATTAAAGATATGGGTGCCAAAATGATCCTAACTACAGATCATGGAACGGTGCACGTAAAACATCCGATCAAAGTGGTTGGTGATAGAAGCATAAACACCAATTTGAGGTATAAAACGGGGAGAAACTTAAACTATAAAGCCAAAGAGGTTTTTGAAGTAATGAATCCTGATGATGTCTTTCTTCCAAAAACGAATGTGAGCAGTAGATACATATTTGCGAAGAGTAATGACTTTATCGCATATCCGAATAACTACAATCATTATGTGAAGTATTACAAAGACACTTTTCAGCATGGAGGTATTTCATTGGAAGAAATGATCATTCCTTTCGTTGTATGTTCTCCAAAATAGATTGCTTTAGATCGACATAAGTGGCTGATATTTGTAGTATCTTAGAATATTGTAAGATGCAACAACCCCTTATCGTATCAACTTTGGAAGAAGTCAATGAGTTAAAGCAAGTATTTAGGTCATTGTATAATGATTATAATGTGTTTTGTTTTCATGGCGAGTTGGGAGCCGGTAAAACCTCAATAATAAAAATATTGTGTAATGACCTTGGAGTGAAAGGTGGAATGAGTAGTCCGTCATTTTCTTTGGTCAATGAGTACGATTCAGCAGAGAAAGGGGTGATTTATCATTTTGATTTGTACCGCTTGCGCGAACCCTCCGAATTGATTGAGATTGGTTGGGGAGATTATCTTAATTCGGACTCTATTCTCTTTGTGGAGTGGCCTGAAAAAGGAGGGGATTTCATTCCTGATGATGCGTTGCATATCCACATTAATGTAAGCCTAACCAACGACAACCGAACCTTAACCTTTAAGAACTAACCTATGAGCACTTCGAAAGAAACCCAACGTTCATTGAGTGATGCGGCAATGATGCTACCTCAAGAAAAACTGCAACCATTTGGAACCCGCAGAAAGCGCCTTTTTATTGGAATTCCTAAAGAAATCTCCATGCAAGAAAATAGAGTGGCGTTGGTTCCAGAAGCAGTTCAGTTGTTGGTAAATAATGGTCATCGTGTTGTGGTTGAAAATGATGCAGGTAAGGCCTCGAATTTCTTAGATAACGAGTACAGTGAAGCAGGAGCAGAAATTGCCTATAGTACCAAAGAGGTTTACAAGGCAGATATTCTTTTGAAAGTTGAGCCAGTTGCAGACCAAGAAATGGAGTTTTTAAACCCAAAGCAAGTTGTGATTTCTGCGATGCAGCTCAATGTACAACCGAAAAACTACATCAAAAACTTAATGGCAAAGAAGGTTTCTGCCATTGCTTGGGATTATATTGCTGACGAAGATGGTGTGTTGCCAATTGTGCGCAGTATGGGTGAAATTGCTGGCACAAGTGCAGTATTGATCGCCTCTGAATACCTTATGAATCAAAAAGGTCAAGGGATTATGCTTGGCGGGATAACGGGTGTTTCCCCTACTCAAGTAGTCATTATTGGTGCGGGAACCGTGGGTGAGTTTGCGGCAAGGGCAGCATTGGGATTAGGTGCAGATGTGAGGGTTTTTGACAATTCTATATCTAAACTCAGACGCTTGCAAAATGCTATTGGGCAGCGAGTTTCAACATCGGCAATCCAACCAAAAGTTTTAGCGAAAGCGCTTATGAGAGCAGATGTTGCGATTGGAGCCGTAAGAACTATTTCAGGGCGCACACCATGTTATGTTTCTGAAGAAATGGTGCAGCAGATGAAATCAGGTTCGGTTATTGTCGACATCAGCATAGATCAAGGCGGTTGTTTTGAAACGTCTAAGGTGACCTCGCTGGATAGACCCATCTATAAAAAGCATGATATAATCCATTATTGCGTGCCGAATATTGCATCTCTTGTCAGCAGAACGGCTTCTCACGCGTTGAGTAATGTTATAGCACCTTTAGTATTGCAAATGGGTGATGAAGGTGGAGTAGAGGACATGATCAGAAACCATGTTGGTATTCAGACTGGGGTTTATCTTTACAATGGAACGCTTACCAATAAGTATTTAGGCGAGTCTTTAAACTTACCCTGCAAAGATTTAAAGTTGCTATTGGCGGCTTTTAATTCCTAGTTACCCATAACTTTTGGGAGGCTCAAGGTGTCTTCTTTCATTCTATGGTATTGCTTCGCTAAATGAGCCATCATTTTTGAGATGGTTTTCACAGCATCCTGTGTGGCTTCAGAAATCTGCTTTTTATTAAGCTTTAGCACAAGGACACCAAACAGGCCATTCATTGCAGTTTCAATTTCAAACCGAGATTGCTTCATCGCTTTTTTCTTAAGCTCCTCAATATTAGGCTGCGCTTGTTTTACTAACTCTTGATATTCTTTGTCCTGATAAACTGTGAGTAGACTTTGATGCAAGTATGTTAATTCCATCATATACTCACTCAAATCACTAAAATGGCCTTGTTCTACAATACCTTGGCTTCGCATCTCACTAATCAGCTCTTCATACCAATTTCTGATTTCTTTTTTTGATTCCTCATTCACATCAAAAGCATCAATCACATTGCGTTGAATGGCCTCAATATCCAAATTCATCGATCGAATCAACTCTTCAATGTGCCACATATACAGCACATACTCAACAATATTGGTTTCCTTGTATTTTCTTGCGATATACATTACTTGTCGGCAGTCAGTTTTTGGGCTTGGTATTTAGCGTTAAGTGTGTCCACAATTTCGTCAGTAATGTCATATGACTTGTCGATATACAACAAGTTGTTCAACCCGTTGAATCCATAAATCATGTCATAACCTTTTTCTTTTGCGTATTCATCTAAGAATATTTGAATCTCTTTCAAATAATCGTTTGTTTTCTGTTGTTCGCTGCGCATCAACTGTGCTTCCATTCCATCACGCTGCTGCATTATCCCTTGTTCTTTTTGTGATAACTTCTGTTGAAGAATGCTCAATGCTTCTTGCGATAACCCAGCGGATTCTCGCTGTGCATCAGCGTAATCTTTTTCAAGGTCTTTAACCATTGCTTGCAATTGATTTTCCATTTGCAATCTTTCTTGGACGATCTGCTCTTCTAGGTCTTTGATCATGTCATACTTGAATGAAAGAGTATCAGTATTGACATAAGCAAATTTCAACGTGCCATCTGCCATGGCTTTTGTTGGTGAGTCAACCTTAGTTGCAGTTTCGTTTTTCGGAGTTTCAGCATTATTGCATGCAGAGATCAGAATTGTGGCAAAAGCCAGTGTAGCGAAGTGATTAATTTTCATTCTTTTGATAATAGAGTGCAAAGATACTAAGCTCAATCCAGCTTTAAAATTAGGAAAAGACAGTGTCCACCAAATCTTCAAAAGGAATTGGAGGATTGTAGTTTCTGTCTGAGTAGGTTGTTGCAGTCAGTTTCAGATTTGTCTTCATTGTTTCATTCATTTCAAGCTGAATATTTCCAAAGCGTTGATCAAAAGGTGGCACCCCAATTCTCATTTGATGAGGCGTTTTTAGATAAAACCATTCTTTTTTATGGAGTTGATGTTGCATTTCGGAAATAGTAAATTCTGAATGAGTGACAATGTATTCTTGGTTTATAATCCGCTCTTTGATCAATTCTAAGGCATACCAAGATTCATCAACCGGAGTTTTTAGCGCTGACAGATTGAATTGGAAACCATTGGCGGTTGATGTATTCAGCCAAACAAAGCTCAATCGTTCGGTTAGGTTTTGCTGACTAAAAAGGGCATTTTGTTTCACTTCAAATATGAAATCTGATGCATGATCTTTTTTCCATGCCTGATAGTTCTTTAGCTCTGTTGCGCTGCGATTTATTTTCCCAGAATCAAGAATGAAGGGTTTAGCGGAACCCTTATCAGATCCCGGTTTTCCGAATAGCTTTTTAATTACTTCATTAGCGAAAGACATACGATGCAAACAATAGTGATATAGCCTTGGTTTAGAGAGCCATCATTTCTTTCAATTTCACAGATTGTCTTCTTGATACTTCCACCTTGGTGCCATCTTTCAGAATAACAAGCAGGCCGCCATTAAACCATGTTTCCACTTTTTCAATCCATCTTAAATTGACGATGTGTTTTCTGCTGGCGCGGAAGAAATATTTTTCGCTTAAACGGTCTGTCAAAGCATTGAGCGATTTGAGAATTAATGGCCTCGATTCATCGAAATAGACACGAACATAGTTGCCCTCGCTTTCGAATAATCTAATTTTCTCTAATTCTACAAACCAGCATTTTTCTCCATCTTTTAAAAACACCTGGTCATGTAACTCTAGTTTCCCATCATTCTCTTGTCCTTCTGATTCGACTTTTTTCTTGGCGATGCGCTTAGCTATTTTTTCAATTGCCTCTTGTAACCTTGATTCCTCGACTGGCTTCATGAGATAATCAAGGGCATTCACTTCAAATGCTTTGAGAGCATACTCGTCATAGGCAGTCACGAAAATTACTTCAGGAGCGGTTCCTTCCAATTCGTCTAGCATTTCAAAGCCAGTCATACCTGGCATTTGTATATCCAAGAAGATAAGGTCTGGATTCTCTTTTTCAATAAGGTCCAAAGCTTCCTCTGGCTTGCCGCTTTCAGCTACGATTTGAATGTTGTCAAAACTTTGCAAAAGGTTTTTAAGCTCTTGGCGAGCCAACCTTTCGTCATCAATTACTATTGCTCTTATCATTTTTGATGGATGTTAAAGGGAGGTGAATGGTTGTTAATACAGATTTGTTTTCATGATTTCCTATCGTCAGCCAGGCTTCTTTTCCGAACGAAAGGTTTAACCTGTTCTTCGTGTTTTCAAGACCGAGTGAAGAGTCGCTCTTTGCATTGGGATCATAAACGCCCGTATTGAAAATATTGATATCCACTGCATCATCATGGGTAACAGTTTGAATGCAAATACTGCCGCCATCGGGCAGTTTGGCAATGCCATGCTTAATGCAGTTTTCAATGATAGTTTGAAGTAACAAGGGTGGAATTTTTACTTTTTCGGTTCCTTCTTGCACCTGCCAAGAAATTTCCAAACGTTCTTCATATCGGGCTTTTTCAATTTCTAAATAGTCTTTTACAATTTCGATTTCCTTGGAAAGTGGAATCAGGTCTTGGTCACCCGCCTGCAAGGAAGAACGTAATACGTTACTCAATTGAGTCACTGCGTTTTTTGCTTTTGTTGGATTTTCATCAATCAATGCACGAATGGTATTCATTGCATTAAAAATAAAATGAGGGTTCATTTGATCGCGAAGTCTTCTTAATTCATACTCGTTCTTGGCGGATTCAAGCTGTAAGTTTTTGATTTCTTCCTTGCGAAATCTCTGGAAGAATATGTAGGTGAAATAGATCAAGCTCCAGATAAAAAAGAGCATTCCCCACGTAACTAAATTCGCATCAGTCCAAGTGTAGGCTAATTTCCAGCCGAAAGCTAAATTGCCTATGAAGATGTAGATTCCGTGAAAGACAATTGCTAGAATAATGCATGCCACTGCAACTCGAGGAATCAATGACGCAATGTCTTTTTCTAGCCAACCCAGTTTGATGATTATCGCTCTATAGAGGTGAGAAACAACCAGCCCTAAGGCAAAGACTAGATATATTCCTCCTAACACATCAAATGAAAGTTTCGTTCCAGTTAGGATAAATACGGCAGTAGAAATCAAGATGTATAATGACCATCCTGATAGTTGTGCTTTATAATAATATCTTGAAGCTGTCATTCATGCCAAATGTAGAAGCCTTTTCATAAAGTTGATACAGGCTTTACATGATTGGGAGTTTGGCATGAACAGCGGTATACTACATTTGATGACCGTGAATTATCTCGCACACTTTTATTTGGCGTATCCCGATCCTGATTTGATGTTTGGAAACTACATTGGAGATGGTGTGAGAGGAAGCGATTTTAATCGTTTTTCTCAGGAAGTGGCGCGCGGAATACGATTTCATCGCTTTATTGATACTTACACGGATACGCATAATGAGGTGTCGAAAGCAAAGAAGTTGTTTTATCCTTCGCAGGCCAAGTTTAGTGGAGTAGTCGTAGATGTGATGTTTGATCACATTTTAGCTCTTCATTGGAAGGAATTTTGCGATGTTGACTTGAATGATTTCGCAAAGCATTGCTACCAAGTAATAGCTAGTCATCATGAAATTTTGCCCTCGCGATCTCAGCGGTTTTATCATTACATGGCGGGCCAAAACATCCTTCCAAAATATGCCACTGAGGAAGGTATTACTCAGGTTTTTAGAGGAATGGATTCCAGGACTAAATTCTCTTCGAACATGCTTTCTTCCATTTCTGATGCAGAGCCATTCAAAGATGAATTGAAGGATCATTTCCAACGATTTTTCCCGAATCTTGTTGATGTTTGTGAAGCATGAAAAAAAGAGAATTGAAAACGGAATTAGTAGAAACTGGCGATGGTTCTCATACATTGAAAGTTGAAGAACTTAAAGAGCATTACCATTCGCACAAAGGAGCCATCCAAGAGAGCCTTTATGTTTTTATCGAAAAGGGATTAAGGGAGTTTAACCATGCAGATCATGTTTCAATTTTAGAAGTAGGCTTTGGTACTGGACTAAATGCTTTACTAACGTCAATCGATAGAAAACGATCTGCGGTCAGGTATTGGAGTTTGGAAACATTTCCTCTAAAATGGGAAATAGTAGGGCAGTTGAATTATCCAAAGTTGATTAAAGATAACAGCGTTGAAGAAGTGTTTAAAGAAATACATGTGTCGGCATGGGATACAGAGGTAAGCTTGATGGATGGCTTTGTGTTTAAAAAGATTAATAGTTCACTTCAAGAATTTGATTCTGACCACAAGTTTGACCTAATTTATTATGATGCTTTTGCACCGCATGCTCAACCTGAGTTGTGGGAGCCAGCTATTTGGGAAAAGCTTTTCGATATGATGAATAATCGTGGTGTGCTCGTCACGTATTGCGCCAAAGGTCAAGTCAGAAGAGATATGCAAGCAGCTGGATTTACAGTAGAACGGTTAGAAGGGCCTCCGGGGAAAAGAGAAATGATAAGAGCACGAAAGGATGGGTATGAAGAGGTTTAATGTTCGTGTGTATGGTATTCTTATTAATGAAAGCGATGAGCTTCTAGTAAGTGATGAGCTGATTAAGGGAATTCAATTCACTAAGTTTCCTGGAGGCGGTTTAGAATGGGGTGAAGGAATTCAAGCCTGCCTTGAGCGAGAGTTTATGGAAGAGTTGAATCAACCAATTGAGGTGGTAGAACATTTCTACACAACCGATTATTTTCAAGTTTCAGCGTTTAATGAAAATGATCAGCTACTGAGCATTTATTATCGTGTAAAGATGATCGGTGAACAGCAGTTTAGAGCGAATGTAAAACCCTTTGACTTTCCTGAAAACGCGGGTTTGAAATTCGAAGTTCAACGCTGGCTGCCTATTCATCGCATTTCCCCTGATGATTTTAAATGGCCAGTGGATAAGATAGTTGCCGAAAGGTTGAAAGGGTAGTTGGTTAGCGAATTAAATTCACATTTCCTTCCATGGTCTGAACGCGACCACTTTCGTTTTCATAAATGAAATCCCAGAAGTAGGTGCTGATCGCTGCGTCATTTCTATTTTTTGGATGTGTCCCATCCCAACCAACTTCCAAATCGTTTGACTCAAAGATTAAATGGCCCCATTTGTCATAAATCTTGAGATAAGGGTTGTAAATACGATGACCATATACTCTGAAAACATCATTGATTCCATCGTTGTCGGGACTGAATGCATTTGGCACGTAAATCTTAGAATAACAGTCTGAATTGACCGTAACCGTATCGTAATTGATACATCCATCAGGACTCACAACTTCCAAGTAAAACGTATCTCTTTCGGTATTCAGCACCCAAGGGTGCTCAGCTCTAGGATTGCTCAATAAACTTGCGGGGGACCATCGAATACTGTTTTCTTCACTCGTTACGGAAGGACCACCCAAGAATACCGTTTGCATGTCGCAGTTTTCAATGTCTTCACCTGCATCAGCATAGGGCAGTGGATGCGCTGAAATAATGGCATCATCATAGTTAGTGCAACCCAACTTGTCGGTAATGTTGAGTCTTAGAAACGCCACACCCAATGGTACTGCAAGTGTCGTTAATGAATCCGGTTGAAAAACCATTTCTTCTGGAGTCCATAAATAATCGCCTTCACCAGCATTGGCAATCAACTCAATGGTGTCTCCATCGCATATTTCATGATTGATTCCTGCATTTACGAAAGGCTTAGGTTTTACGTCAACATCAATAGTTATTTCAGATTCACAGCCATTTGAATCCGTTACCTCTACGGTGTATTGAGAAGGGAATTTTGGATAGACCAAAGAGAAGCTTTGATCCGGAGAAACAATATCGTTAGACGGTCTCCAGTTGTAGGAAGCAAATCCCGCGGTTACGGCTATCAATTCTGAATCTCCTTCACAGATATAGTTAGGCAATTCTGTTACTTCAACAACTGGCAATGGATTCACTTTAACAACCACTTCATTTTCTTTCATGCATCCATTGGTGTCCGTTACCAGGAGAGTGTAAGTTGTAGAGGTGTCTGGCGAAACTGCTGGATTTGGAGCAAGTGGTGAATTATCTAACCCAACTGTCGGAGACCACAAATAGGTTGAGCCGACAGGACCTGAAGGTTGGCCCCCTATCCGAGTTTGCGAACCGAAACAAATTGATTTATCAGCACCTGCGCTTGCTTGTGGCAACGAATTCACTGTCACAATCATGCTTGATACAAATGTGCAACCGTTCGAATCAGTTATAGAAACGTTGTAAAGGCGTGTGTTGTAAGTAAACGAGAAAGGATCTGCAGCATTAGGATCGGACAACCCTGTTGACGGACTCCAAACGTAGCTTTGACCGCCCGAAGCATTAAGCTGAACGGTATCTAGTCGGCAAATAGTTTTATTCTCACCAGCAGAATAATTGGGGATTTCAAATACTTCTACGGTTATTGAATCAAATGATTGGCAATTTCCAGGGCCTGTGGCAGTCACAAAATATTCCGTTGTTATCTGCGGATTCATCACAGGATTTGCAGAGTTTCCGCCAATAATTGAAATGTTAGGTCCCCAAGAATAGGTAAGCGCCCCAGTTATTGAAATGGAATCAGGCTGGCCAGCACATGTTGTCTCGACAGGAGAGGTGATGTTGAGCACCGGCAATGGAGTTACATCCAGCTCATAGGTAAATGTTTTATGACAACCTAAGCTATCAGTCGCGATGAGCGTATACAAAGTCGTGTCAATAGGATTGGCAATTACCGTATCGTTGTTGTTTCCATCCAACGCTAGTGTTCCAAGTTGATCCCAAGCGTATGAATATATGGCTGGCACCGTTAAAGTTTCATCTTCACCAACACAGATATGGCCATTGTTTGGAAGAACGTTAACGCTAGGTAATTCAAGCACAATAATGGTTGTGTCATTGGAATTGATACATCCGTTTATGTCAGTGCCAGTAACGGTAAAGGTCTCTGTCGCAACAGGAAAAGCATCAACAGTGGCTTGATTTAAGGCACTCAATGATGCGGTTGAATTCCAAACATAGGTAACGGCTCCAGAGGCTTGAATGGTGGTAGTATCAAATTTGCAAACTGAATCTGCGCCTGTTGAAAGTTGAATGATTGGTAGGTTAAACACGATGATGTCTACTGTATCGTTGGATGAGCATCCATTCGTGTCTGTGCCAACTACCACATAACTCGTGTCATTTTCGGGATGGGCAAGAATACTGTCTCCCACACTTGAGGTAAGGTTGTAATTGGTGATCCATGAGTACGTTGAGGCGCCAGCAGCACTTAGGCCAATGGTATCATAAATACATAGATCTGGCGAAGTCGGAGTTATACTTACAATGGGTAACGACCAAATTTCAATGTCTACCGTGTCGTGTCCAATGCAGCCATTGCCATCAGTTCCAATCACAAAATAAGTACTATTCACTGCTGGCTGAGCATAAATGCTAGCTGATGTCGTATCATTCAATCCAAGAGATGGACTCCATGCGTACGTTGCAGCACCTGAAGCAGTTAACAGTGCTGAATCGTTCAAACAAAATACTGTATCGTCTGGACTGATGCTCACAACGGGCAAAGAATCTACTTCCACGGTAGAGTATGCTGTGTCTGTACAACCCAAATAGTCGGTTACCACCAAACTCACATCATATGTACCCGGACTCATGTATAAGTGACTGGCATTGGTGTCGTTGCTCGTACCACCATCACCAAAGGTCCAAAACCAAGAAACCAAGGTGTTATTTAACGGCACGCCAGCAGCATTTTCACATGAATCGCTCAGGGCAACAAACTGCGCTGTGTCTCCAATACAAACGTTTGGTGTCAATACATCAAAGGCTGCAGCTACACGATAAGTGAAGTTTGAGTACTGCACATTCGATTGAGAATAGTTGTAGAAACCAAATCTTCCAGGAGGAAAGCAACCGTATTCATCGATTACTGTATCACCATTCAAGGAAATGACTGTTCTCGTGTTGGTATAGGTCAGAGCGAACGAGTAGACTTGAAAATCATTCCATCCTTCCGTAGGTCCGTATTGCGTGGCAATAGGCGTGGCAAAAGGTCCGGCCTTGGCTGAGAATGCTTGCGGGAAATTTGTGATGGGACCATCAATTTTGGTGAGAGCGTAACCTTCATTACCGAAGAATCCGGCAAAGTTTTGGTTGGCTTGTTTCCAGTCGAAAAGGTAGAAGTCGTAATTATTTGGATTTCCTGGATCTGGGTCATTGTAACCAAACACAAACCCAATCCAGTCGTCATCCGCAGCAGTAGTAACTTGAATATCACCGGTAATAATCACGTTGATAAAACTATCTGGACTTACATAAAACGTTGGGTCACCATTGATGGTTTGATTAACCGCATTACCACCTCCTGTCACTTGCCAGTTTCCATTGGCTAAATTTCCTTCTTGAATCCAAGTTGCTAAGTCAATACTGTCTCCACACTGAGCTATTGCACTGCTGTTTCCAATCAGCATGAATGCTGATAGAAAAAGTGCTAATAGAAGCTGAGATAGTAGAGTTTTTTTCAAGCTTAGTAGGTTGTTTTGTTCGGGGTCCCGAAGTTAATTATTGAAAGTCAACTCTGAGACCAGTTAGGGTTAAGACGCGTAAAACAATTTTTCCGGTTCTTTTTTAGAATATTCTTCTTAATTTTTCGATTAAACCAATGATTCGTTCGATTATACCCTAAAAAACCATATTTAGTTTCATTCTTCAATCAAATAATTCGGATCGAATCTTCGCTCAACTAATTGTTCAATTCGCTGAAATAGCTGCAAAGGCCTAAAAGAACCCCATTCAAAATCATTCAGTGGACCTCCATTGATGAAGTAATTATCTACGCCTGCATCTCTGAAATCATTTAGAACATGATCCCGGAAATTTAGCATCACTGTCCAACCATCTTCAATATCTTCAAACCACTCTTCGTAATAGCTGTCATCTGAGCTATGAAAATTCAACACGTTTTCACCGATTAAAATGAACTTGTTGATTCCTTCATCAATCAGCTGATCAACGATATCTCGTTTCAACGTCATGATGTCGTTGTGGAGCGTGTCATTCCATTCTCCCATCAATTCAATTACAGCATACCGATCATCGTAATCTGCGTAAAGAATTTTTAGAAAAAGTGTTTCCGA